>PPYF01171713.1_pt1 | contig 249969 bp, 199 predicted proteins | sample 1559871 | NCBI WGS metagenome assembly PPYF01 (sample SAMN08240021, study PRJNA423297) | Human gut metagenome, whole genome shotgun sequencing project. | reverse complement strand
CCCCCCCCCCCGTTTCTCCCTCCAACTGCCTCGGCTATTGTTGATTCGGGTGGATTGCTCTTGTGATGTTTGCCATATAGAATAGATGCACTCGGGAGGAATTTTTCAGCTTCATTTTTTATGGCCATAGTGGACAAGAATCTTTGTCCTATCAGCTTTTGCATGTCTGATGTAGTGGTTTGACCTGTTCTTGTTCCAGGAACGGAATAACAGATTAATTTTTCTTTAAAATATTTGACTCGATGAGCATGCGCCAGAGCGCCAAGAATGAAATCACTGTCTTCAAATAAAACATTTTCTCGAAACCTCCTTTGGGTGTGGTGGAGATAGCCCTTTCTGTATATATATTGCCATACATACCAGGAACATTCCTGTTGGGATAAAAATAAATATCCAGGCATGATTTCAGTACTATTGTGGGAATAATTCAATTGTTTATGAGGATCGTCACTTTTGATATAATCAAACATCAGAATATCCAGCAAATGCCCGTAATTTTGTTTCTCATATTGAGACAATGAATTGATAATATTTTTCAGCCCTTCTGGAATATAAATATCATCGTGGTCAATAAATGAGATATATTTTCCTCGGGATATGTCCATACCGCTGTTTCTGGCTCCTCCCTGTCTTTTGTTGGTTTCATGTCTCAGCACTTTGAGATTTTTTCTCTTTTCTGCCCATTGGGAGAGGATCTTGCACGTTTCATCCGTAGAGGCGTCATCCACACAAATGACTTCAAATAGATCCTGTTCTATATTTTGGGAATATATGCTATTCAGGCATCTTTCTATCTCGTTTTTTCCATTGTGAATAGGAATAATAATGGACAGGAGAGGAAGAGAGGAGTGAATAATTTGCATTGTTTATATTTGATATATTGATTTTTATGAATGAAATATAATAAATAATATATAATACTATAATTTTCTTTAGTAATTTATTGTTTTATCAGGTATAAAGAGTGTGCAAGAAGAGAAATATGATAATGAATAGAATATATTTGGAAGCTATTCGAGACATTTGGTCAGCCAATTCTTTTGTAAATAAAACCTTCTTCACGCACTTCCCTAATGTCGTACATGTTCCGGCCATCAATGATGATGCGGCCATGCATGGTTTTGCGCATGACCGGCCAGCTCGGAACGCGGAATTGTTTCCAGTCCGTTATGATAACAAGCGCATGGGCATCTATTAGAACTTCGTACATGTCGTTGCAGTATTCAATGGGGGCATCTCCCAAACGTCGTTTGGCTTCATTCAAGGCCACGGGATCATAGACGCTTACGCGGCATCCCGCTTCCAGAAGGGAATAAATCAACGTAAGAGACGGGGCCTCTCTCATGTCATCCGTGCCCGGCTTGAATGCCAGGCCCCATACCGCAATTTTTTTCCCGGCCAGCTCGGGAAATTCTTCCCGGAGTTTTTGAAACGGGATGGTTTTCTGAATCTCGTTGACTGCTTCTACAGCTTCCAGCACCTGCATACGGTATCCTGCGCTGCGTCCAGTTTGAATCAGGGCTTTGACGTCCTTGGGGAAGCATGAACCGCCGTAGCCGCAACCCGGATAAAGAAATTTCTTACCGATGCGCGAATCGCTGCCTATTCCTCGGCGGACGGCATCAATATCCGCCCCCATCAAACCGCATAAATTGGCAATGTCGTTCATAAAGGATATCCGGGTAGCCAACATACTGTTGGAGGCATATTTGATCATTTCTGCACTGGCAATGTCACATACCTGCATGCGGTCACCCGACAGCATGAACGGCCTGTATAAAGCCCTCATGATTTTGCCCGCCTGTTCATCGTCTACTCCGACGACGACCCGATCCGGCCTCATGAAGTCGTCAATGGCAGTCCCTTCCTTCAGGAATTCCGGATTGCTGGCCACGCCAAAAGCAATTTCCACGCCTCTGTTGTCCAGTTCCCGGCGGATAACTTCGCGGACTTTTTCCGCAGTCCCTACAGGGACGGTGCTCTTGGTAACCAGCAGTGTGTAGCGTTTGATACAGCGGCCGAAACTGCAGGCGACATCCAGCACATATCTTAAATCGGCAGAACCATCTTCATCCGGAGGTGTGCCTACGGCCGAAAAAACGACATCCGCACCATCTATGCATTCTTCCAGAGATGTGGAAAACAGAAGACGCCCGGCTTTGGCGTTACGGTGAACCAGTTCCTGCAGTCCGGGTTCATAAATGGGCAGGATTCCTTGTTTAAGGCCTTCTATCTTTTCCTTGTCGACATCAATACAAGTCACTGTATTTCCCATTTCGGCAAAGCATGTGCCGCTGACAAGGCCGACATACCCGGTTCCAACCATGACAATATTCATCTCTTGCAATACTTAGTGTTGATGGTGAAGGATTAATTTCAGTATCTTCTGGAAAAACTTGTATCCCAGGCCGTGCAGGCGTATAAAGTAACCTGTTTTGCTGATTATCCCGAGATCCTGGTGAGCTTTGAACGCATCCATGATTCTGCCGTCTGGTTCCAGATCCGGAGATATTTCCAGGGGAGACGAATCCAGGACAACCTGATGACGATCATCATGCCATCCCGCATGGCTGGCGTTATTCCCAAAGCCCTGATTGGCAACTTTGGATTTTACCGGATACACTGTATACATGTTCCTGAGGAATTGGGCATAACACCATCGAATGGCCCAGGAATTGATTCGGCCATGCTGCTGCAGATCCAGCAGGCGGCTCATATCGTTGCCTCCCCTGTCAAATGCCTTCCTCTTCTTGCGGGAGCTTCTGAATTGACGATAGTCCCTGACTTCCCAGTCTATTCCTTCCCATCGGTTTCTCCATGTGCCCCATCCCCATGAGGAAGCGCGGGGAGTAAGGTACACCTGATGTTCATAATCTGCGGGTATTTCAATAGAGGGAGAATAGCCTGATATAGACCAGATGCGGTTATCATTTCTATACGTCAGAAGAGACTGTTCCATGTACTCCAGGAAATCAGCCGAAAGAACAAGATCGTCTTCCAGAACAATAACCTGTTCATATTGCTCCAGAACTTTGCCGACTCCTTCGATAATGGATTTTGCAAGCCCTCTATTCACGGAAGACTCACTGTAATGGATGGAAAGAAAAGGCCACGGACGATGAAGGATATTCCGCACTTCTTTTACAGCGGTATCTGCCTGGGGATGTTTGACCCCATCGGAAAAGATGAACAGGGGGTGTTGATCCGCCCCCCGGCAGGCAGACAGGGATGCCAGGGCGGCTTCCGTCTCTTTGGGGCGGTTATAGACAAAAAGGCATATGGGTGTGGTGTTCATAGTTTTGAAAGAATTTCTGTTTTCAAGTTCCGGGGTAGAATCATCAGGAAGATATAGATATATACTTTAGCATTGAGGGAATTGAATTTTAATGCTTTCAATGACTCACAGATGCAGTATTTCTTCATTCCAAGACGCATATAAATGGAAGCTCTCATCTTATGCCAGTGGGATATGTAGCGGGACAACCCCGGGAATGAATGGTTTTTACTTAATTTGATTAATTCACGCCCCACTTTGTTTTCCGGATCCGGCAGCCGTTTGGGCCTGTCCGATATGCCGTACCCTTCAACATAAAAGTCGGCAGCGGCTGTTTTGCTATAGGCTATTTTGCAGGAACAGGCCAGTCTGGCCCAGGTGAGCAAATCCTCGCCGGAACGGATACCGACGGGAAAGCCGCCGATGCTAAGCAGGGCTTCTTTTCGAACCATGATCGAGATGGAACAAATAGGCGGATGAGAACAGGAGGCCACTTCGAAATAATTGTCCAGAATGCCGTCCTGCCCTTCAAACGCCAATTTCCGTATGACTGTGGGATGGATGGATCCGTCGGCATGTACGAATTCGTAATTACAGGCAAAGACGCCGCACTGGGGATATTTTTGGAAGAGGTCGTATTGGGTTTGCAGGTATTCCGGTTTCCAGCGGTCGTCTGCATCCAGAAAGGCGATCAGGTCGAACCGGGCTTCTTCGATGCCCCGGTTGCGGGCGGCGGATACTCCGGCATTTTCTTGGCGAACGAACCGGATGCGGGGATCCCGGATTTTAAGCGCTTCCTCTGAACTTTTATCGGTGGAACCGTCGTCCACGATGACTACTTCAAAATCCTGAAAAGTCTGCTCCAGCACGGAGCGCAGGGTTTCCGCGATTTGATGTTCCTTGTTATACAGGGGAATGACGACGCTGATCATGGTTTTGGTTTCTTTTCTCCTTTCAACAGCCCCAGCATCATCCCGTAAAAACCGAAGGGATAGGCCAGGGTGCACATGGAATAATTGACGACATTGTCGGAATACATGGTGACGGCTACTCCGGCCAGGGATGCTCCGGCCGTGATGGCGCATACTTTGATGCAGGCGCCATGTCTCTTTCGAAGGAAGAAGAAGAAGGCATGCAGAATCATCATCATGACAACGGTGTAATATAGAATAACGGCAATCAGCCCGTTGTCGCATTTCATCTGGACAATGTCGCTATGCATGACCTTCAGCCCTCCAAAAAGAAAGTTATTGTAAAGATGATTCTGGCAAGCGCCTGTGCCGGAGCCTTGCAGTTCCCTGCCGTGGTAAAAGCGCCTTTCAAAATACTCCCACATGGCAAAACGGGCGTTGCTGTTGATGTCGTCCTTGTTCACCCGGCCGTCGATGAAATCGGCGAGGGTGACAGCATCGCTCTTGAACATCTTTTCCTTTACCGAAGGAATGAAAAACACGGAACAAATCCCCAGAGCTCCAATCAGAGTGATGACCGGAATAGCCCGCAGCTTGTACCGGAACAGGGAAAAAGCCATAAGAGCAATAACCGTTCCCATGATGCTGGTGCGGAGAACCCAAAGAAGACAGGGCAGAATGAACAGGAAAGCTAGCAGGAGATTCTTGCGCCTGCGGCCCATGTAGAAAAACAGGGCCAGGCAGAATACTGTCATGGAAATGAAATGAATTGCTCGGGCAGTTTCATACCAAAATACGCCGGGGAGGAGGAGCCAGGCGTATGGAATGAAGCTGACGACCAGACAAACCAAGGCGACCGCCCTTGCCCCAAGGGAGGATTTCAGGAAAACCTCTCCGTCGCGCACGACAGCAGAAGCGGTCAGGGCGATCAACAAGGGATACAGGTATTTCAGGATGACTCGAACGCCGTAGGCTGTGGAGGGAGAATAAAAAAGCCCGACAACCAGCCATATGAGAAAGACGGTATAAAGAATCAGGGGGGGGCTCCAGATGGCATGCGTTTTGGACAAATTCAGACAGACCAGGCAAAGCAGTTCCAGGGAAAAAAGTCTTAATGCCATCAAATCCATTCCGGCGGGGGCGGAGAAGGCCAGAAGCCCGGTGGAAAACAGGAGCGTCCAGAACAGCTCCGGGCCGTTAAAATCCAGAAGTTGCCGCCGGTGAAGAGGATCCCTGATCAGCTTGCTCTTCGTTTGCAAATAACGAAACAGCAGGAACGTCAGGATCAGGAAATAAAAGTAATTCAGGACAAACATCCGAGTATTTTACCGTAAAGATTGTTGATTAGCCGGGAAAACCGTTTCATGGAAAATTCTGCAGCGCGCGTTTGCGCCGCCCGGCTCATCTGCTCCCATTGTTCAGGTGAAGACTGCAGCTGCAGGGACTGTTCCGTCAAAGAGTCGATATCCTCTGCAGGAACCAGAATGCCGCTGTCTCCCTCCTGCAGCAATTCCGGCAGGCCACCCACGTCGGAGGCAATGACCGGGCATCCTCGCGCCATCGCTTCCAGAGCGCTGAGTCCAAATCCCTCGCTTCTGGAAGGCATCCAGAACAAATCCATCCGGTCGTAAAAAGCTGCCAATAGTTCCTGGGGCTGACGCCCCGCCCATTCAATGGCCTCCTGTATCCGGAGTTCTTCCGCCTGGCGCTGCATGCTTTCCCGGAGAGAGCCGTCCCCAACCACAAGAAGCCGGGCGTCCGGGATACGGACTCGCAGATGAGCGAACGCAGGAATCACCAAATCCATGCCCTTGATTTTCTCCAAACGGCTCGCTATCCCTATCGTCAGAGAGGTTGACAGAACGCGTTCCGGCTCCAGCAGCTCCAAATGTTCCGGCAAGGCATTATGGATGGTCAGGTGAGCGTGGGGGGGCAGGGGAGTGTTCTCCGTATACAGGAGGGAGGAACCGAAGAACTCTTCCTCCGCGCGTTGGGTAATGCAGGTGAATGCGTCCAGCACGTGCCGCTGCAGAAAATGCAGTAATTTCAAACTGCGGTAGATTCGGGCGTCCGTATGGGCTGTAGCGATGATTTTACGAACTCCGAGCAGTTTCAGGAAAATGACGGGTTGTGCGCCCGGCGCCATGTACTGCACATGGGCTACGTCTGGCTTGTATCGTTTCACGCATTGTCTCAGATGCCGGTAGAGGAAAAGCACACCTCGCCAGCCGCCGATGCGTTTCCCTTCAGGTTCAAATAAAACGACTTCACTCCCCGCCTCCTTGTACCGAGCAACCATCTCCGGCGTATATTCGAAATAACAGGCGGTGACGACCCGGTGTTCGGCAGACACCAGGGCTTTGACAAGATTCAAGGTTTGAATTTCCGTCCCGCCCGTCATCAGGCAGGGAATGCAGATGAGGATGGTCATTATCTCAGCGTGTTATGAAGCGTTTTATAAGGGTCAATACTCGAATTGTCAGAAGAACCAAGGGGGGGGAAAGCCGATACGTGTTGATAATGACGTGTTGTTTCCAGTTTCCAGTTTTTCCTGTTTCTCGAAACAGTGAAACAAGATCAATTTGTTTTAAGGCTTTTCGGCTTTCTTTCAGTGGATAATGACGGCTAATCGATAGAAGAGTAAGAAGACTTTTCTGAAAACGTGCATAGAGGTTTTCCATACATTCTGAAGACATATCATCGCGTGAACGGCAAAATCGGAATACCAAGTCATTGGCTATGCAGTTATCAATAAAAGTTTGAATCTGATATGTATTCGTCGTAGAATGAGGATTCTGGCGGTACCCATAGAAAGGGAAGCGAATCACTCCAATTTTTCCGTTTACCCCTACTGTCCAGATAGCTTTATATACGTAATCCAAATCTTCAAAAAAACAATTTTCCCTGAAATGAATATTTTTTATAACTTGTGAACTGTAAAACGAAATCCAGACAGAGAAATGTCTAATTTTTTCTAAAAATTGTTCTCGACTGTATATTTCTATGCCATTGGCAATATAATTTTGTTTTTTTGGAATTCCAGTAAATGAATGGTATTCGGAAGAAGAGATGATATCCAAATGATATTGATCCGCCAGAGAAATCAGGATGGAAATGGTCTCTTCATTTGTCCAGCAATCGTCAGAATCGACAAAAGCTATATAACGTCCACGAGCTGATGCCAGTCCTGTGTTTCTTGCTTTTCCTTGTCTTCCATTCTTTTGCTTAATATATCTGATGTTGGTATATTTTTTCTGGAGTTCCAGTACAATGGATTCCAAATCATCAGGAGAACCATCGTTGATGACAATAACCTCAAATTGGTCAGGTCTGTAATTTTGTTTGCAGAGACTAGTTAAACACTGACTAATCCATTTTTCTGTGTTATAAGCTGGAACTATGATTGAAAGATCCATGGCACCTTTATTAATTTAGGTATTAATATTGAGAGCTCTGAGATATGAGGATAAAGTTTGCTGTGTCGTTTTCTCCCACGTAAATTTTGAAGACTGTTTGATGCTTTCGATGCGAATATCAGACAAAGGCAATTGTTTTTTTTCAAATAAAATCATCATGTTAATAAGAGAATCGCGAACAGGTTCATCAAGATATAAAGCAGCATCACCTCCTACTTCCGGTAGGGAACTGTTGCGGCATGTTACAGCCGGAGTGCCGCAGGCCATTGCTTCAAGAATGGGAAGTCCAAAACCTTCGTAGGAAGAGGGATTGAAAGAGGCTGTAGATGCCTGATAAAAATTGCGCAGTTCTTCATCCCTCACATTTGACAGGAAGTGAATACGGTTTGAGATGTTGCTTTGTTCTATTTCTTTGAGTAACTCAAAAGGAGGATTAGCCCATACCAAAACTAAGTCGTGATTCGGTATTTGCTGTTTGAATAATTCCATATAAGCCTGAACTAAAATATTGGAGCGTTTACGTTCTGCGTTGCAGGATACGCTTAAAAAATATGGCCGCGTAATATTGAAGCGGCGTTTTACAAAATGTAGAGATTCTTCAATGTCATCTGAAGGATAGAATTGATCGTGACGAACTCCCCACGGAATCACATCGATTTTGTCTGGAGAAACCTGCATGGTTTCCACAATATCTTTTTTGGAGTATTCTGAACAGGTAATGACCCTCCGACAGGAACGAATCAAGGGAGGGACTTGTCTTCTCATGTGATCGTGTCCAAATTCCTTTTCTTCCATTTTCATGAATAGAGCATCATGCAGAGTTATGACGCATTGTTGGGGGCGGTGGACATATTCAAAATTATGGGGAATATGCATCAAGTCGTAACGAGTCATCCATTCGCGGACAGGAAAGAAACTTAACGCCTTATTCCATTTCTCCCGATTTGGATAATAAAGATGGTATGATTTAAATTTCGTATCTAAATTTCTGCCTCCTATTCCTTTCATATTCTGGCTGTAAAGCGTTATTTCAAACGGAAGGTCTTCAATTCTGGACAAGGATTCTACAAGTTCCTTGGTTGTTCGGCCTATGCCGTTTATTTTTCCGCAGGCGAAGTAGGGAACAATAGAATTAATATCGATAAGTATTTTTTTCATTCTCCTATACTATGCTTGTTAGTAGGACTTTTTATTAAATTTTTAAAAATATCCAGCAGTGATTTTACATGTTTCTCAATTGATTGATAACGAAAAATAGAGGGAGAGCAGCATGGAGGAGAATCTGCTATTTGTTTAATTTTGTCTTTTAAGGCTGAAATAGCATTGGGAGGAATCAGCCACCCATTTTTACCTTCAAGTATTTGCATTTCCGCTCCGCCACATCGGGTGGAAAGTGCCCATTTCCCCATAGAGAGAGCTTCTGCGATATTCAATCCAAACGTTTCCATACAAATAGTTGGATGAATCAGAACATGGTATGATGATATCGCTTTCGCAATTTGATCTTCCTTGATCTTGCCATGCCACAGAATCCTTGAATCTGAACGATATTTCCTTTTTAGATGCTCCATATAGGATTTTTCGTGCTGATTTCCCGCCCCTCCGATAAGATGAAGCTCCGCATGAGGGGCTTCAGCGCGATGAAAGGCTTCCAATAGTAGATGAAGACCTTTGACATAACAGATACGGCCGACATAGAAAAATTTGACTTTTTGATTTTTTACAGCAGGAAATGGCGGTACGTTATCCGGTTGGGGAACTCCATGGGGGAGGACGATGATTTTGTTCGGAGGCATTCCATTTTGCTCCATGGCCTGCTTGATAGCATAGCTTGGGGCGATGATTAAGGAACAGTTGCCGCAAATACTCATCCATTCTTCTTTTTTACATTTTATGGAAAGGGCGGCGGAGCCTACAGGTGTCAGGCAGTAGATAAACGGAATTTTTCTCAATAATTTTCCCAAAGCAATATAAACAGATTGAGGAATGAAACGGAGGACTGGATACAGAAAACCGCAGAACCGGATATTGTGCAGACAGCATTTCAGACAATCCCTGTGATTTAACGGGACATGGCAAATCTCGTCTTTTGAGTTTAATAAAGCTCCTGCCGGGCATAAGATTCCTCCGTGATGCGCCGTTACGACATTGGGGATATTCATGTTGCGGCACACTTTGCACATTTGAGCTTTATTACCGTGAATGTGGACAATGTCCGGAGAGATTTCTTTCAACAGGGCGATAATCCGATTGTCCTCAGAAGAAATCGGCAGATAGTGGATGTTAATATTTCGTCCGTTGAGCTCGACTGTTTTCTGGCGTGCTTCATTAGAAAAGAAAGACAGTATGGAAACTTCAATCTCCTTGCGTGTGCATAGTTCTGCAACGAGGCGACGAACATAAGTTTGTCCCCCTCCGTAAGTAAGGGAAAAATCACCTGCCGAGACTGTCAGAATTTTCATTTTGGAACAGATGAGCCTGTGAGAAATGCTATTTTGTGAATAAAATGTATTTCCTGATCACGCCGGAAATAATCCGATTGATCTGATACATTAAGTACGCTTTTTTAGGGGAACCTTTAAGAGCCAAGAGAATATAACGCCAATACGGGAAATACCAGGGGCATTTTTCTTTTCTGATTAGATCATGAATTTCAGGGTATAGTCCAGGAAGCAGATCCAGTTGCTTTAAACGAAAGGCTGTGTAGATAGCATGCCGTTTAGATGAATAAAAATAGTTGAATTTATGAGGAGATAATAGTTTCTCATATTGTTTAATAACATTCATCTGAGATTTTAAAGAATGAATGTTTTTTTTTGATGTTAAAGATTGTGTATTGTTTTTTCTATAGTGATAGAAGGCTTTGTTTTGATATTGTATTTTTATATTATTATTTAATAATTTTATATTATATAATTCATCTTCATTTATATTTAATGTTGTTGGAGAAAATGATACTCCGTTGCAACATTGTCTTTTTATTAATTTATTCCAGAGGACTCCTGTCAAATTGTTCTCAAGCAATATATCTTTTATGATATCTTCTGATTTTAACGATCCTGTTGGTTTTTGTTGCACATAATGAGAGCCAAAATTATCTTCAGTGTAATAATCGCATATTACCATATCGGCATCGGTTTCTTCTGCTTTCTGGATCAATTCTTCCAACATTGTCGGATCTATCCAGTCATCCGGATCTACATGAATGAGGTATTTGCCGGAAGAATTCTCCAGCCCCTTTTGTCTGGCTTGACTTACACCTCCATTTGTTTGGTGAATTACCTTAAATCTGCTATCTTTTTTAGAATAATCATCACAGATTTTACCGCATTTGTCAGGGCTGCCGTCATCAATCAATATCACTTCAAAATTGGGATATGATTGGTTTTGTATGGAATCCAGGCAGTATGTGATGTATTTTTCTGCATTGTAAATAGGGACTATGATGCTAACTAGTATATTGTTATATTCTTCCATCTCTAAATATTCTTCTTTTTGAAGGTACTAGTTTTTTTACAATATTGTCATATATCAATTTTATTTTATAAAATATTTTTTCTTTTCTATTTCTTTCCCACCATCCATGATTGCATAAATGAAATGCATATCTGATAGGGTTTTTTTCTCCATATTTTATGATATTATTTAAATTGCATTCTAGATTTGTTAATCGACTAAAATTATAGATAGAGCTAAATGTGTCCGGTGGATAAATATGTATCCCTTGCTTTAAAGTTTGTTCTATAGGAACATATTTGAATCCAAATGCTTTGTGGGTAATTTTAGTAATTATCCTTGGCATTACATGATTAAAATAAAAATCGGGATTATTAATAAAATGTTTATCTTTATAATGGTCAAGACATGCTTTGATCCAGGGATGCCCTTTTTCAGCTCCAATAACGGCTGCTTCAATACCGCATCCGATGACTTCTCTTTTGTAAATTGTTGAATAGAATGGGCGTGGATCGAATTCAACACAGGAAAAGGCTCGATGGGAAAGGAAAGGATCGAAGGATTTATAAACGCATACGTCCATATCAAGATAGATCCCTCCGTAATTGTAAAGGGCATATAGTCTGATATAGTCAGCTGCATAGGCCCACTTTTTGCAGGCAACAGCATCTTGCACCCAAGGAACTGAATTTGCAGGGAATTTCTCGAGATTCCATTCTATAATTTCATATTCCGGCATGTGTTTTTTCCAAGTTGATATGCAAGTCTCATAAACTTCATCTTTTTTTTCACCGCTCAGCCAAATGCAATGTATTATTTTAGGTATCATATTAGATGTTTTTAATTGTTCTTGTTCGATTTAAAGAATGAATATAACTTAATTAAGAAAATATTATATTTTATGATAAAATTTCTAAATCCTGAAAAATTTGATAAAAGCTTTAACATAATAAGACCATCTACTGTAATCCCCTGATAGTCGATCAGAATTCTGGGGGGAATTAATTCTGCTTTCATTCGTTCGCCTTCTTCTCTTAGAATATCTCCTCTTTTTGAACTAATTCCATCTGTATAAAAATTAGAAACTATAATATCTATTTCTTGATAACTGCAATTTTTGAGGATTAAATTTTTTAAAAAAAATTGAGCATCACTGACAATTTTGTAGTTTTCGTTGTATAAGGAGCTTAATTGTAATTTTCTGGTTATAAATGTAGCCGGATGAGGTAAACTTTTTTCAAAAAATTCGCTCAAAGTAATCTGATTTCCGCATCCTGTATGACTTATTTCTTTTTTTCCTGTATGAGGATCAACATACATCATATATCCTTGGACAAGATCGCAATTGATTTCACTTTTATTAAAATCCTGAACTACATGGGAAGAATAGAGATCGTCGCCTGAATTAAGAAAAAGCAGATATTCTCCCGAGGCTAATTTTGCTCCCTTATTCATGGCATTATAAATGCCTGAATCCGGTTCGCTCACCCAGATGACATTAGGCTTGTTTTCCGCATATTTCCGAATGTCTTCTGCGCTGCCGTCGGTGGAAGCTCCATCAATGATGACGTGTTCAAAGTCCCTGGTATTCTGATTTTCCACGCTTTGCAGCGTGCGTTCCAGTCCGGTTCTGTTGTTGTAATTGATCGTGATGATAGATAATTTCATGTTTGGGAGAAGAGTTTCAGTTTAAGAAAACGGGATGAAAGGCTGCGGAATGAATCTGCTAGCAGGTACATAAGAAAAGCCTGAATGGCGATGAAGACAAGAGTTCCTCCTCCCGCCACCGCGAACCAGCCGGGGAACCCGGAATATAGGGTGGTCTGCATATCCGGGATGGAGATGAGCGAAGTTGACAGGAATATGGAAGCGAGATTGATGGCTATAAAGAGAAGGGCTCGTTTCCAGTAGTCCCAGTAGGCTGCATGAAAGCCCTGGTTAAAGAGATAGAAAGGTTTCCAGAACACGATGATCACCAGAAGGCTGACCAGTTTGCCGAGCAGCAGGCCATAGAGCCCCCAAAAATAGCCGGCAATAATGCTGACAGCCAGATTCAGCCCCCCTTCAACCCACGCAGCCCAGGTATCCGCAAAGTGGCCATAGCCGGCATTGAACATATCGACAACGCCACGGGCGACAGATATGTACGTGATGATTACCAGCAGGACGAGAATGCCATGCGGGAGGAGGTATTTGCTGCCCAGCCACAGCGTGATGAAGGGCTGGATGAAAACATAAATGCCGAACACAAGAACTCCGGCAATGAAATACCTGAAAGAAACAAGTTCCCAGAAAATCTGTAGAATCCTGGCCCTGTTGCCTTCTGCAATCAGATTGCCCACGCCCGCTCCCATCCCATTCATGGCGAGGGATAATGCGGAGGTCGTCCGTGAAATGATCAGGGAATAATTGCCGTAATAGGCGACCATACTTAACGATACGAAGGCATATATCAGGATCTGGTCGCTTTGAGAGAGAAGGAAGTCTTTCAGCTTGTGAACGAATACCTGTTTGGTTTTTTGTATGATGTCCGGGTATCTTGAGCGGAACGCCGCTCCTTTTTGGACAGAGGCGTTCAGCCAGGGATACACTTGGCTGATTTTTCTGTTCAGCATCCAGCAGCAGATTCCCCCATATATCATTTCAATGGCGACCCAGGCATAGTAGTTTGCATATTTCCATGCAATATAGAGCTGAATGAGGGTTTTGATAATATTTCCGCTCTGAAAATACACATTGACCAGATAATTTTTCTGGTCGGCGGAAAGAAGTACAGAGCGGTAGTTGCAGAAATAGGAAATCAGGGAAGAGATGAGGAAGGAATAATAGGCAAAATAGATGATTCCCGAAGAAAAAGATGTTTCCCTGAAAATCAGGGGAAGGAATATGCTGAGAACGACAGCCGCACCCAATACGACAAGGCCGACACGCCTGTACATGAATCCAAATACGGACACGATTTCTTCTATCTGCTCCCGATTGGCCTGCTGCAGAGGTTTATAAAGAGAAAAAGAAACGGCAAGTCCTATGCCAAGCTCGGCCAGATTCAAAATCCCCAGAATATTCTGAAGAGTCCCTGTCAACCCGATGAAATCTGCACCCAGGGAATCCAGGAAAATCTTGCGCGAGAAGAATGAGAGAGCCAGGGTGAGTGCGAAAAAGCACGCATCCACTTTTGCATTGAGCAGGCTCTTTTTAACGCGGGATTCTGCCATGGGCGGGGAAGTTCAGGAGGCTGTTGGTATTTGGCGGGATTTTTCTTCGAGCAGGATGGCCGGGAGGGAGGCGGTGATGCCGAGGCAGCGGGAGAGTTGCTTGCGGGGTTCCTTGAGGATGCGGTAGAGGAATTCCAGGCGGAGGGTTCTCAGCCAAGCGGGGGCGCGGCGGATATGGCCGCTGTAGAAGTTGAAGACGGCGCCTACGCCGATCATGACGCCGTGGGAGAGATGGGGGAGGAGGTGCTGCATGAATTGTTCCTGTTTGGGGGCGCCAAGGGCGACCCATATGATTTGAACCCCGGAGGCGTTGAGTTCCCCGGCAATGGCCCGGTAGTCGAATTGTTCTGCCGGGAGGAAGGGGAGTTCCATGAAGGGCATGGCCGCCACGGCGGGATTCCACGGGGCGATGGCGGCCCGCAGGCTGTGCAGGACTTGTGCATTGCCGCCCAGAAAGGCCATGCGGTAATGGCCGGAGCTTACCAGATCCCGGAAGATTTGCGCCCCACAGTAATGGGGACGGCGGATGCCGTAAAGACAGCGCAGGAAGACTGGAACCCAAGAGCTGTCGCAGATGGATAACAGGGCTTCGTCAACCGTCCGGCGGTAGTCTGCATTCCGGTGCACGAGGGAGAGGATATTGGCGTCCGCCACGCAGATATAGCCGGTCTTGCCCTGAGAGACGGCTTGCCAGATTTCGCCGTGTACCGCCTGAGGGTCGAATTCATAGCGAATGTTGAAGAAGGTTTCCATCTGCGACAGGGTGAAGAGTGGGGGTCAGGAGGGAGTCTGCTGGGGGCGGTTGCCGCGGAGGCCCCTAGTTTGCGGGTCTTTGGGCGCGAGGGCATGGGGATGCTGCTCGATTCCTTCTCTCTTGATGACTTTGTAGAAGGTGTAGAACAGGATTTTGAGGTCTTCTTTCAGGGAAAGGCTGCGTTTGTAGCGCAGGTCGTAGCATACCCGCTGGCGGAAGGTGAGGTTGTTGCGCCCGTGGATCTGTGCCAGGCCCGTAATGCCCGGGCGCAGCGTCATCCGCTTGCGTCTGGTGGAGGGGGTGAAGGTGTCCATTTGTTCCGGAATCCAGGGGCGGGGGCCGATGAAGCTCATGTCTCCGACAAGGACGTTGACGAGTTCCGGCAGTTCGTCCAGGGAGGTGCAGCGTAGCAGGGAACCGAAGGAGGTGGTGCGTTCACTATCCGGAAGCAGTTGGCCGTCCGCCCCCGTCCGGTCGTTCATTGTTTTGAATTTGATGATGCGGAAGGGGACACATCCGCGCCCGATGCGCCATTGGGTGAAGATGGGGCAGCCCCGAGAGTTGACGGCGATGATGAGGGCCAGTAGCAGGAGAAACGGCGCCAGCAGAGAAAGCAGGACAAGCGCCCCGGCAATGTCGAGCAGGCGTTTGAAGAAACGCGGGTACAGGGTTTGATGGCGGGGCAGGGGAGGCATGGCGTTGAGGTGTAGTATTGTTGGTTCGGATGATACGAAATTTGTCGGGGCGGTCAGGGTTTGAGCGGCATATGGCGGGCCATGGCGGCGTTATGGGTGTCGGTTCCCCACCAGAGGTAGAGGCCGTTGGCGTGGAGTTCCCGAGCCGTGGAGGCGGCGGCTTTGCCGTAAAAACCGCCCAAGGAGCCGACGTTCCCCTGAAAGCGGACTCCTTCTCGTTCGGCCAGTTCCAGGAGTTCTGCCTGTTCGAGGATGCGGCCATAGCGTTCCGGGTGGGCCAGTACGGGGGTGTAGCCCTGATCCCGGACGGCAGAGATCATGTCTTTCCATGTTCCGGGGAGGCAACTCTGGGGGAGTTCCACCAGCAGGTGGGTTCCGTCGTGGGCGAGCATGGCTCCGCGCCGGAGTTGTTTTTCGAAGAGGTCGTCCAGCATGTATTCGGCAGCCAGCTCCAGTTTGAATGCTTCCCCGGCGGCGGCAGAGAGCAGTTCGTTGAAGCGGCGGCGGAGTTTGTCCGGGGTGTTTCCGGGGCAGGAGGCCTTGATATGGGGGGTGCAATATGCACCTGAAAAGCCCAGGGATTTCAGGGTGCGGATGATTGCCAGGCTCTCTTGAGGGGTGGAAGCTCCGTCGTCCACACCCCACAGGATGTGGGTGTGTCTGTCCATGCCGTCCGGGAAGAGGGCGGCGGTGCGATGCCGGGGAGTGAACAGGCTGCCGAACATGGCGTGTTGACGGTAATGGGAGTGGAGCGGGGGTTATTGTTTGTCTGAGTCTTCGGGTGCGGTCTCCGGTTCGTTCCGCCGGGATCGGGAGCCGGTTCCGTACCCGTAGCCATAACCGTACCCATAGTAGTTGTAACTGGCGGATTTAAAATTTACGCCATTGATGATAAAGGCCAGATTAGGCAGCTTGCCGGTGTCCGCCAGTTTTTGAACCTGGGGGAAGTAGCGTTTGTCGATCATGCCGCTGCGGGTGAGGTACAGGGAGATGTCGCTCCAGGAGGCCAAGATAGCCGTATCCGCCAGGATGCCGTAGGGGGGAGCATCGATGATGACGGTGTCGTATTGTTTTTTCAGGTGTTCCAGCATTTGGCCAAGAATGGGCTGGCTGAGCAGGGAAACCGGGTTGGGGACGGCCGGTCCGGCGCCGAGGAAGTCAAAGGAGATGCCGGTTTCTTCTATCCGGCGGATGGGGAGGGCGGCAGTCTGGAGACGGTTGAGCAGGATGGAGGTGAGGCCGCGGCGGCCATAACCGCCCAGCTGGCGGGACAGGCTGCGTTTTCTCAAATCCCCGTCGATCAGCAGAACTTTTCTGCCGGCTTTGGCGAAGGCCGCAGCCAGGTTGGCGGAGGCGAAGGTCTTGCCCTCTGCCGGGCAGGTGGAGGTGAGCAGGATGACATAGCCGCCTGCGTCGGGTCTGGGGAGCAGGGAATCTACATTGTTACGCAGGATATGGAAGCATTCGGCGATGACGGAATGATCGTTCCGAATGAGGGGCGTGTTGTTTTTGCGCTCCTTTTTGCTCATTTTTGGCAGTTCCGCAATGACCGGCTGCCTGACCTGGGCAGGCAGGTCGTATTTGTTTTTGACCTTGTTATTCAGCATGGCGATGCCCAGCAGGGCGAAGAAGCACAGGGCGCCGCCCCCCAGGATGCCTGCCGCAAGGTATTGCACGGTTTGAGGTGCAATGGGGATATCCGGGCCGTGGGCGCTTTCCAGAACTCTGGCGCTGGCTTCGGTGGCGGCCAGCGCCATGGCGTTTTCCTGCTCCTTGCTCAACAGGATCAGATAGAGTTCCTCCTTGACCTTGTGTTCCCGAACCAGGGGTGTGAGCTCCTGTTCCCTGGTTGCGGTGCGCGCCATCCGTTCCGCCAGGGAATCGCGTTTGGCATTCAATTCCTTCAACTTGATATCGAGATTGTTGCGGTAATTGGCCAGGGCCTTGTTGGCGGCGGCGCGCGTAGATTCCATCCTGTCCCTGAGGCCTGCGGCGATGGGGTTTCTGGAGCCGGCGCTTCCGGCGATTTTCCTGTATTCCAGCCAGGCTTCATTATAGTTTTCGATCTGGCGGGAGAGGCCGTTGTCCGTAAGTCCGGTATCGACGGAGATCAGGCCGCCGTTGCGACCGGCTTCTTTCAGGTTGTCGGCCAGGACGGAGGACAGCTTGATTTGGGTTTCGAGTTCAAAGATTTCCTTTTCCAGAACCTGGGAGGAACTGAAGTCTGCCGACATGGTCGTCTCCGTATCTTTGACGATGTCGCTTTTCGCCTTGAAGTCGGTCAGTTCCTTATCGGCCTTGTTGAGGCTTTTTTCGAGTTCCGCCAGCCGTCCTTCAATGAATTTTCTGGTTTTCAGGGCCGATTGTTTTTTTTCGTCGATGGAAATCTGGTTGTAAACTTCAATCAGGTGGTTGAGGACGTCCTCCGCTTTTTGCGGGTTGGAGGCGGTGAGCGTCATTTCCAGCAGGCTGGAGTCTTTGGCATCCGGGCGGGCGACGGAGAAATTCGCCAGCAGGGCGCGCGCCGTGTCCTGCGAAGGGACGTGTCGGATGATGACGGTCTGGCCGTTCCAGTCCGCATTCATTACGGAAGTCGGATGGATGGAGACCGTAGCGAAGGGTAGGGAAATGGGTTGCCCGTATTCTCCTTTTAGAAAGGCAGGTTCCTCCCGGCTGTTGGAGTAGGCCAGAATGAAGCTTTGTTCCCCCACGGGGGTGACGGAGATCCGGCAGGAGCGATTGGAGCCGATTTCTTCAAAAACGGCCAGGATGGGGCTGTTCCGGTACAGGTCTATTTCACGAAAGTCCTGGGCCTGCCAGTAGGAGGTGTTGAGTTTGAGGTCTTCCACCACCTTTTGCATGATGGCCGTCGATTTTAGTACAAAGCTTTCATTAGCTAGGTTGGCGGCGCCAGAATCTATGCCGAGTTCCGACATGATGCGTTCGGAGGAAGCGTCTGTGCCGGATTTTGCGTCCCGCATCATGACGCTGGCAGTTTTCTGATAGACATAGTTCTGTCTGCCGGCCAGATAGAAGGCCAGCGATCCGCCGGCGATGGCAGCCAAAATGATCAGGAACCAGAACCTGCGGAGGATGACCAGGACGGTATCCAGAGAGAAGGAGGATTCTTCTTCCTCCATCGGGGAAGTCGTGTTTGGGGCGGCGTTCATCGTATGGGGAAAGGCAAGGGAAGCGGGGCGGAAGCGAGGGGGGGAGAGGCGGAGCCGTCCCGGCAGCGATGATGGGCGGTTCCGCCGTTTTCCCTCGGTTTGTGTTTCACAGGGGAGTTACAGGCACAGGGCGATGACGGCCAGGGTGACGCCCAGACCGGAAAGGCCCCAGCCATACCATTGAGCGGCATCGCTGCGCGTGTTGACCTTGCGGTCTGAGGGGGTCACGTAAATGATGTCGTTTTGCTGGATGTAATAGTAAGGGGAAGTGAACAGATCCTTGCTGCGCAGGTCGATACTGGCGATTTGGCGGGTTCCGTTGGTTTCCCGTATCAGCGTGACGTCCCGGTTGCCGTCAATATTAAGGTCTCCGGCCCGGCTGATGGCCTCAAGAATGGTTACGCGCTGGCCTTCAATAGTGTAGGTTCCGGGAGCATTGACTTCGCCCAGAACGGAAAATTTGAAGTTCATGATCTGAACATTGACGGAGGCATCCCGGATGTAGTCATTGTTCTTGAGAGTAGCGGCAATGTCGGAGGCCAGCTGGGAGCAGGTTTTGCCCGCAGCCTTCATTTTGCCGATGACGGGCAGGACGATGCAGCCCTGGGCATCCACCAGGTATCCTTTAGGTTTATTGTTGGTATTACCGGAGGTAGAGCCGATTTCTGACATGGCAAAGGGTGTAGTGAGCTCCGGCTGCTTGCTGCTGACTGCGATATAGAGCTGGTCATCCTTCTGGATGGTTGTCTGGTAGTTTGCCTTGATGGTTTCCCTGGAGTTTCCGGAAACATCTTGGATATAGAGGACTTCCTTGGGGCTGACGCAGGAAGGCAGGAGAGCGGCTCCGGCCATGGCCAGGGAGCACAGAATGGCTTTATTGATGAGGTTGTTTGTATTCATTTGGTGAGGGAGGAGGAAACGTTGCTTTTGGGAGTAAAGATGGTGATAAAAACAGGGAAAGAGGCCATTCCGGCTCAAAGGATTTTCTTCCTTGCCCCGGAAGCACCACGGGAATGGCGTGATGCCCTCCATGCTTTCAATCTTCCGGAAGTTTGAAAGAAAAAGGCCGCTATATGTTCAGTCATCATTTTAAATTTGATGATTTTGATTTTTTTTGTTTGAAACAAGCAAGGGTTTGAAAAAGGGGGTATATTTCCCCTCATATGGAGGATTTGAAATCCGCTGGATGTTTCATAACTCATGAAAAAATGTCGAACGGTATATTTTTTGTAATAGATATTTAGGCTAATAATAAATAATCAAATGGATATGGAAAATAGTCACTGAAATTGATTCGGTTTTATTGATTTGCGGTGCAGGGACGGTCTTTTCTCAGGTAAAAAAGGAATTCCTAGCGATAATCTTCCAGAGTGGCAAAAGTGTTTAAAAAACCGTATTTCCGGTCCGTAAGCCGGTACTTCCTGTCTTGAGGGAAGCGGATTCGGGCGATTATTTTTCTTCCCTGTTTAGCCTTGAGTTTGGGGCGAAGAATTGCTAGGGTAGAAACAGGTATGGCATTGGATATGCAGGAGCGTCATGCATTTGAGCATGAAGAGGGGCGTTCCCCTGTTTGGATTGGAATGGCATGGGGTGCCGTGTCTTTGTTGGGGGGGGCGGCTCTTCTGGCTGCTATGCTGACATTTGATGTGCGGGAAATAGGCTGGAATTATTTAAATGGCTCCGGGCTGGTTATACCGGGTACCTCCAATGTGCTGGGAACGGCGGGATTATATGGTGCGGGAATTTTTTATTGGATGCTGGGAGCCATGGCCTGGATGTTGGTTATCCTGTTGGAGTGGTGGGGGATTTACCGTCTGCTCCACCATGGAAGGCTGCCCCGAAGCGTGGTTTACGGCGGTTTGTGCCTGCTGTTGTTCGGATGCCTGTTTCTGACGGCCGGGCATGTGCCGGGTAATGAATGGGTGGCGCGCCACCAGATTCAGGGCGCCGGGGGGCTGGCGGGCCATTTGCTGGGAACTGGTCTGTTTCTTCCGTTGGCCGGGAGATCCGCTGTGCTGGCTTTTTCCGGGCTGGGCTATTTGCTGGCCCTGGTTTATGTAGCCGGGATGCGTCCCCGGCCATTTTGCCGGGCCATGCTGCGGGAATGGCGTGCCTGGCGTATGGACAGGAAGGAAAAAAGGCTGGCGCGACAGACCGCTCTGCTTGCCAGGGAAGCTGCCCGCGTGAGGGCCAGCATGGAAGACGCCGCTTTGTCCGCTCCCAGACCGGTCAGAAAGGGCCGGGCTTCCGTTCCCCGTCTGCAGCGCACCGGGGACGATCTGGAAAGTTTGTATCATGAAGCGGCGGCGGTTGCTCCGTCCAAGCCGGAGGATTCTGTTCCGCCTCCCAGCGCCCCGCGTACCCAGGGCCGCCTTCCCCTGGCTCCGCGCCCCAGGATTACCGTTGCGGAACCGGCGGAAATGAAGCCTGCGCCTAAAGAGCAGCCTTTTTCCAAATTGTCCACTCCGCCCACGGAGGAATTCCGCGAGTATGAGCTGCCTCCCTTTGAGCTGCTGCATTATGAAGAAAAGCCGGAAGGCCCTACGGCAGAGGATAAGGAAGAGATGCTGGAAATACAGCAGAAGATTATTGATACCCTGACGACATTCCGCGTGGACGTGACGCCTGGGGATATTACCCGAGGCCCGACCATCACCCGTTATGAAGTGTATCCCGCGCGCGGCGTGCGCGTAAATACTTTTGACCAGTATGCGAAAGATATTGCGCTGGCGACCAAGGCGGAAAGCGTGAACATCGTGGCCCCCATTCCGGGCAAGGATACGGTAGGTATTGAAATTGTCAACCGGAAGAAGGTGGCCGTTCCCCTGCGGGAACTTTTGCAGGATCCTGCTTTTTGTTCCCCCAAGAAAAAGATTCCGCTGGCGCTGGGGAAAGACGTGTATGGACGCACCGTGATCGGGGACTTGGCATCCATGCCGCACCTGTTGGTGGCCGGTGCCACCGGATCCGGGAAATCCGTGTGCATCAACAGTATCATTTCCTCCATGCTTCTGAAATTCCGTCCGGATGAACTGAGGCTTATTCTGGTGGATCCGAAAGTGGTGGAAATGCAGCCTTATTCCAAGCTGCCGCATCTGATTGTTCCGGTGGTGACGGATCCCAAGAAGGTTCCCAATGCCCTGCGTTGGTGCGTAAATGAAATGGAGCACCGCTACCATTGCTTTGCCAAGGTGGGTGTGCGAAACTTTGAAGCTTTCAACAAGCGCCCGCCGGATGTTCCTGCGCAAGAGACGGAGGAACCGGAAGACGGGCAGGTGGATGAAGCTTTGGCGGAATCCATTGCCAGAGACCTGGAATCCCAGGGGGAATGGCCTGTGGAAGAAGATGATGAACTGGAGCTGGAGGACGACGGAGTTATCCCTGAACGCTTCCCCTACATCGTCATTATTATTGACGAACTTGCGGACCTGATGCAGACAGTAGGAGCGGACATAGAAACGAATATCGGACGTCTTACCCAAAAGGCCCGTGCCGCAGGCATCCACCTTATTGTGGCGACGCAGACGCCCAGAAGGCAGGTGGTGACGGGGACGATCAAGGCCAATATCCCGACGCGCATCGCTTTCCAGGTGGCGAGCGGTACGGATAGCCGTGTGATTTTGGACAGGCAGGGGGCGGAGAAACTGGTGGGCAAGGGAGACCTTCTGTATTTGCCGCCGGGTTTCGCCCAGGTGGAGCGGGCGCAGGGAGCCTTTATCTCTGACGATGAAGTGGAAGCCCTGGTGGCCCACTGTGCTTCCCAGGCCAAGCAGAAATTCCATGAAGAGGTTCAGAAGTCCTTGGACGAGCCTTCCCGCGGAGGTGCGGACAGTCCGCTGGATGACGCAGAGGAGGAGTGCTATGCCAAGTGCCTGGAAGTGGCTGTTGTAGAACGTAAGGTAAGCACCTCCCTGCTACAGCGTCGTTTGAGCATTGGATACGGCCGTGCAGCGCGCATGATGGATTTGCTGGAATCCCGCGGCATTATTGCCCCGGCGGATAATACCAACCGTCCACGCAAGGTGCTGGTGGAATGAAACGACGAAAAAACTCACCATGAGACGAATTGTTTCCCTGCCTGTTCTGGCGGCGTTTGTAGTGCTGGGCGCTTCCTGTTCCCAGCAGGTGCAGCAGCCCGTTAAAAAAGCAGCCCCTCCCCCCGTATATGTGGGCAAGGTGGAGCAGGTGTATCCCAATCATCATTATGTGCTGATTGCTCTGGCCGGGAATGTTTATGAACCGGGGACCGTGCTTATCTCCCAATCTCCGGGCCGGGAGGAAAAATGCAGAGTCGCCAACCTGATTGTGACGGAGGAGCGGATGGGGCGTGCGCGCATTCCTGCGGATATCCGCAGCGGCGCTGTGGAGGCGGGGGACCTGGTGTTCCTGTATCGGAATCTGGCTGTTCCGGAAAGTTCCGGAAAGATGGAAGAGCAGAAGCCGGGTAGTCCTGAACCGGAAACGGATGAAGACAACAAGGGTGTTGCTCCGCCGGTTGCCCCGGACGGTGGCAGGATGGCGGACGGGCTGATGCCTCTGCCCGGGGAGCAGCCTGTTCCGGCCTCTGCGGATCAGGAGCGGATTTCCCGGGAGCGGGAGAAAATACTCCGGGAGTTGGAAAGCGTTCCGGACAGGCTGGAAGAACCGTGGAGCAGGACTTTCTCCGGAAAACCGGTGGAAAGGTGACCGGATGCGGAGGTATCCGCAATGTTTCCCAGGGCGGGAAGGAACTCTAGAAGATGAGACCGGGTATTGGGAATTCAAATACCAGTTTCTTTGAAACGGACGGATGACCTGTTCCAGTATTCCTGATAAACCCGATCCTCCTGTCCATCCAGATTCAACTGGTACATGCGGAAAGTGACCAGAATATTTTTAGGTTGCCACAGCTCTTCATAAGAATATTGGTAGCGCATGCCCAGCTGTTTCATGACGCCTCCGCTGCGGGGATTCCTGATATCGTGTGTGGCCGTGATGTAGGGCATGCCGTCTTTCTTCAACCGGGCGACAACAGCCCTGGCCGCCTCCGTGGCAAAGCCTCTGTGCCAGAACTCCTGAAGCAATCCGTAGCCGAGGTCATGGCTGTCGTCCGTGCCTGCGTGGATATACCCTGCCGGAAGGTTGCTGTTTTTCGGGCAGATGGCGTAATGATACCCGTAAGGCCGTTTGTACACTTCCTGGTACTTTTCTTTGAACAGGGACGCCGCTTCTTCCAGGGAGGTTAATGGAAACCACGGCAAATACGTGTTTACCTCTTCATTGCTGTAAATGTTGAACAGGGCCTCCAGATCATTTTCCGTGAATTTTCTCAGTATTAATCTCTCGGTTTCCAATAAGGGGGTATTGGCGGAATTCATGGATGGAGCTTAAGGTTTTTTTTCCGTTTAATTTTACTATTTACACAAGGGGTGTCAAATGATCCGGTTCATGCTTAGGCCTGATGTTGCAGTACGGGTTCCTGCCTGTTTCCCGGGATGCCGTTTTGCTGCCGGCGCGTATGGGGGGGGACAGCAGAAGCGTGCATGGCAACAGTTTTCCCAAATGGGGAAACTGCCGTATGTTTTTCCGGATATGTCTATTTTTTAGATTCATTCAATATTTGCTTGTTTTTTCACGGCGTCTTATTAGGATGCTTTCGCTTACGCAACCAGATGACTAATTTATGAAATCCATCAAAGGAACAGAAACAGAAAAGAATCTTCTCAAGGCTTTTGCCGGGGAGTCAGAAGCGCGCAACCGCTACACCTACTTTGCCGGCGTAGCCAAGAAGGCCGGTTACGAACAGATTGCCGCTATCTTTCTGGAAACGGCCGACAATGAGAAGGAACATGCCAAGGTATTTTTCAAACTGCTGAAAGACGCTTGCGTTGAAGTAACGCACGCCGTCTGCACGGCTCCCCTGGAATCTACGGAGGATTGTCTGCTGGCCGCAGCCGCCGGCGAGCATGACGAATGGTCCGACATGTATCCTGCGTTTGCCGAAGTAGCGGACAGGGAAGGCTTCCCCGCCATTGCGGAAACTTTCCGCAAGATTGCCTCCGTGGAGCAGCACCATGAAGCCCGCTACCTCAAGCTGGCTGAAAATGTGCGCGAAGGCAGGGTTTTTGCCAAGGAGAAGGAAATCCAATGGAAGTGCCGCAACTGTGGTTATGTACATACCGGTTCCACTGCCCCCAAGGTATGTCCGGCTTGTGCACATCCCCAGGCATTCTTTGAAGAACTGGCGGACAACTTTTAATAACCTTTTCTCCAGGAATATGATTGGGGCCGGTTTCACGAGCTGATCGTGCAATCGGCCCTCTTTTTAGACTACGGACGCCTTACGCTGATGGACAGGGAACGAACGGATGCGGTATGGAAAAAATATGGACGCAGCCTCTGGAATTTTGCCGGAAGCTACGGCTTGGGCATTGCCCTGATGCTGATCCTTCTGGTGCTGACCTTTGCCGGGACGCTGCACCAGGTGCGGCTGTCTTCTGCCATGGGGTCGGAGGCTGCCATAGAGTCTTTTTTCGGGGCGGCTTATGTGCTGATACCGCTGGGCGGGGAGAACTCCCTGATTTCCCTGCCTTTGCCCGGCATGGGCATTACCTGTGTCCTGCTGTTCGCCAACCTGCTCATAGGCGGGGTATTCCGCATCCGGTGGACCTGGAGGCACGCGGGCGTGCTGGTGGCTCATGGGGGAATTTTGCTGCTGCTGGCCGGCATCATGCTGGGCAACAAAATGACGGTGGCCGTGGAACAGGTGGAACTGCCCCAGGGGGACCGGGTGCATGAATATTCCCTTCCGTTTGATTTGCGCCTGAACCGCTTTGTGCCGGAGTTTTATCCGGGGACTTCCAAGCCTAAATCCTATGAATCCCAGATAACCGTTTTTCCGGAGTCCGGCGGTCAATATGACGCCGTTATCCGCATGAACGAGCCTCTGCGCCTTTCCGGCTGGACGCTGTACCAGATGAGCTGGGGCCAGGATTCCCTGCATCCGGGCAGGCTCATCTCCATTCTCCGCGCTTCCCATAATCCCCTGGAGCAAATGCCCAAATGGTCCTCCTACATCATCGCTATAGGATTGCTGTGGCATTTTGCCTGCGTTTTTGGCAGATACCTGCGCCGCAAACCCGGTCTGGCATCTGCCGGAACGGCGGCGACGGCTGAACCGCAGGCCGCTTCCGCCCCCGGCGGGAAAAGACATTTGCGCCTGGCAGGCATTTGCCTGCTGGTAGCGGCAATCTTCGGCGTCGGCATGCTGGCAGCGCGTCCTGCCGTCCATCCTGTTCTGGTGAAAAATTATGTGCCCTGGTCTCCCGCTTTGGTGGAACGGGCCGGGGCCATGGCCGTCCTGGACGGCGGCCGCCTGAAGCCGGTTTCCACTTATGCGGGGTTCCATCTGCTCCGGACGCTGGGCAAAAGAAGCTTTGTTGTTGATACGCCGGAAGGGAAAAGGAAGCTCTCCCCGGTGGAATGGATGCTGGACTGCATGTTCCGTCCGGAACTGGCGGAACAATACCCTGTTTTCCTGGTCAATCGGGAAGAGGTGGTCAGGCGCCTGCATCTGCCGGATCAGAAAGACAAGCGTAAAAAATACTCCTACGCGCAGCTTGCGGAACGCTGGGAGGAAATGACCCGTGCCGTCCGGGAAATCCGTTTGCTGGGAGAAACGAATCTGACGGAAGCCCAGAAGGAAATTTTGTCCCTTGCCCGCAACTTTGACGTAATGCGGGGATGGATGCTTGTCTCCCGGATCATGCTGGAAAACCCTGCCGCCATGGAACGGATGGAATTCCCACGCTGGTTTCCTTCTGCCGGCCGCGATGGAGAACGCCTGTGGACGGCTGCCCCGGATAAAGCTGCCGGAGCCTTTTTGGCAATGGCGTCCCTGCTGGAACGCAAAGCTATCGGCATGGAAGGGGCGGAGGCTTCCGCACTGCGGATGAAAGCGGAAGGCCTGCTGCTGGAAAAGCTGGCGCAACCCAATGAAGCCGCCTCCGCCGGAGAGCGGCACAGCCTGGAAAGAGAAATTTTCTACTACCGTCTGGATCCGCTTTATATTTCCCTGGCCGTTTTTGTGGCGGCGTTCGTGTGCCTGCTGCTCTGTGCGCTTTTCCGCCCTGCCGCCAACGCTCCCCTCTGGCGGCGTTTTCTTCGGCCCGGAGGTTTCAGCCTGGCGTGGCTGACAGGCGCGGGCGGAACCGGAGTACTGGCCGCGGCGCTGGTCATCCGCATGCTCATCACCATGAGGTCCCCGGTGGGCAACACGTATGAAACCATTGCCTTCATCGCCTGCATGGGAGTGCTCTGCGCTCTTGTGGTGGAACTTTTCAGTAAAAAGGGAATCGTACTGGCGGCGGGGCTTTTGCTTGGGGCTTTCTCCTGTCAGATGGGTATTCTGTATGAAGCCTCCCAGGCTGTGGACCATATGGATCCCCTGGTGGCCATCCTGCGCTCCAACTTCCTGCTTTCCACCCATGTCATTACCATTGTGCTGGGGTACGCGGCCGGGCTGCTGGCGGCGGTGCTCTCCCATATATACCTGCTGGCTTCCCCCCTGCGCCTGATCAGTGGAAAAACGGAACAATCCCTGGACCGCATGGCTTACGGCATCTTGTGTTTTTCCCTGGTGTTTACGCTGGTGGGGACGGTTTTTGGGGGGATTTGGGGCAATGAATCCTGGGGGCGCTTCTGGGGCTGGGATCCCAAGGAAAACGGAGCGTTGATGATTGTACTGTGGCAATTGACCGTATTGCATGTCCGGAAAGCCGGATGGCTGTCTTCCTGGCTGCTCCACTTCAGCAATGTAGTGGGTGGCGTTATCATTGCCTTTGCCTGGTGGGGCGTCAACATGCTGGGAGTAGGGCTGCATTCCTACGGTTTCACTTCCGGTCGGGATGCGTTAGACATGTTCTATTGGTTCGAAGCCGTATTGTGCGTTCTCTTCATTATCCTGCATTACCGCGCGCTCCGGCGCGTAGATGTCAGGTAGGGGAACAGGTTCCGGAAATAATACGGAAACATATTCCCGGAAAGGGACAGGAAATCCTTGTCTGCCTTCTTTCCATTTTCTGGAATTGGCGGTGTCCGGATTTTACAGTCATGGAGAACAGGGAAATGAGGACGCATTTTTTTTTTTTCATTTTCTCCTTGCCGGGCCTGCTTTCCCGGTATATATTCTTTCCACCTCACGCACGGATAGCTCAGTGGTAGAGCGGCTGTCTTACACACAGTTGGTCGGGGGTTCGAATCCCTCTCCGTGTACCAAAAGCTTTCTTTTTGAATAAAAAGCCCGCACAATGAAAGTGCGGGCTTTTTCGTTGTTTTTTAGAGGGTTAATTAATAAATAGTTTGTTAGGTGACAGGGTATGACGGGATATGAATAGTTGCTTTTTGATGCTAGTTATGATGCTATATCAGGCATGGCGTTTTTGAGATACAGAAAGGGATCTCGGTTTTGGCATGCTTGTTTTTATGTACCCACCGCATCCGGCAAGTGGAAACTTGTCACTCATAGTACCAAGATTGAAGTTGCTCCGGCGGGTGCTATATCTGAGAAGGATGCTCAGAGGCTTTTAAACAGCGGTATGGAGCGGGAGAAGGTGGAGGCTCTAAAGGAGGCGGGGATGTCCGCGACGGATGCGCGGAAGCTGGCTCAAAAGGTGGCTGATGCGTGGGAGTCCGCCGCAAAGAAGGGATGGACTGTTTTCCATATACGGAAGGTGATTGGGGAGTTGGCTGTAGAGGTGACAGGAGAGGAGGTTTCTGCTCCTACTGTGCGTGCTTGGTTTGGCGATTTTATTGCCGGGTTGGGCAGAAGAGGGAAGTCTGTTGCGACTGTCCGGAATTATCGGAATGCCGCAGACAGGTTTTATGCATTTTTGGAAGGCAGGGTTGATTGGTCAATGGAGCGTATTACTCCCCGCATGATGAATGATTTTATGTTGGAACTGGCCGGAATGTTTGCCGTCAAGACGGTGAAGAAGGAGTTTGGGATGGTTTGTGCTGTTTTTAATGCTGCTGTTAAGTTGGGGGTGATTGAGAGGAATCCTGGAATGGGTGTGGAGTTGCCAAAGGATAAAAAGACGGATTCTGGAAGCCCTGCCAGGCGCGGGTTTGCACTAGAGGAGTTGCGGAGAGTATTGGAGCGATGTGATGAGGAGTGGAGGAGTATGGTGTTATGTTCTCTTTATCTTGGCGGCCAGAGGTTGGGGGATGTGGCGATGCTGAGGTGGGATGCTGTGGATTGGAAAAAGGGAGTGGTGAGATTTGTGGCCCAGAAAACAGGCCGGGAAATGGTGGTGCCGATGGTTCCGGCTTTGGCTGTAGTGTTGCGGAATAGGCAAGCTGTATGCGGAGAGGAGGCTGTGTTTGTTCATCCGTCGCGGGCTGAGATGTATGAGCGGTCAGGGAGTAGCAGGCTATCTGCGGAGTTTTCCGGGATGTTGTTTGATGCCGGTTTGATTGACCGTGATCCACGATTGGCCGGGAAAAGATACAGGAAATTAACTCCGGCCAGAGACGGAAAGAGAAGGGTGAAGAATGAGCTGTCTTTCCACTCTTTGCGTTATACGGTGGCAACGATGCTGCATGATGCAGGAGTGGTTCCGGCGATGGTGCAAGAGATTGTAGGGCATTCTTCCGCCGCCGTGCATGCCGGGTATATTAAGTTCGGTGCCGAGGCGACGGAGCAGGCGTTGGAGAAGTTGCCGGAGTTGTAATTTTCTTTATTCGCACGAAAAGAGAAGATATTGTGCGGATATGTGTGCAATGCGTTATAAAGATGGGAGTTCAAATAGATTGAGTATATCCTTAGCATGTAAGAGTAGAAAAGGAGCAGAAAGATTAGTCGAAGAAGAGATTTTAGAGAATAAGAGAGTAGATGATGCAATAGATTGTGTGATGGTGATGGCGGAAATTTGTGGAGAAATAGACAATGAAAATTACAAACTTAAGGAAAAGATAAAAGAATTATTGAGTATGGTAATTGGAAGCTATAATGAAGGAGAGTTGGTTCTTTCTGTTATGCTTTTGTTGGTAGGGTTGGCAGGTGTTGCGTTTGGTTTTGTTGGGTTGGGAGTTTGTTTGATTATGGTTGCTTGGCTTGCTTGTTTTTTAGAGTGCCGCAGATTGATTAAAAAAATGAATGAGGTTCGGGATAAACTGGATTTGGTGTCCAGAGATAAAATGGGTTCTTAGGTTCCAAAGGTCTCAGTGGGCAAGTGTGGAGGAATTGCATAAAAGGAAGAAAAGACAACGGATTCTTGTTATTTTTCCTCTTGTATTAAATAGTTTTGATATAGTTAATGAGGTTGGAGCAGAAGAGCACCATGAATTGAGCTGTTTCTTTGGTAGGAGGTGTTTCTGATTGTCCACTGGCATGGCGTACAGTATCGCTGGTAAAGCCGTAGATTTTTTTCAATCCATCTGCAAGGGCTGGGTGTATCTTGTTCTCTCGGCGTAGTTGATCAATAGCATTTGCCAGCGTGCCTGATGTAGAGTTTGTTTTTGTTTTACACATGGCTTCTACAGCTTCTATACTTTCCCGTATTGCAGTTTGAGTATCATTATCCTTATAAAGAGCTTTTAAGGCCTTTTGCATTCTAGAGGAAACGTTGTCTTGGCTTTCTATAGCATTATTAATAGAAGTGATTTCAGTATCATCTAAAACATCTGTAATGAATCCGTTTACCATGCGGTGACAAACATGCTCTTCTTCAAAAAGTGTATTAAGAATATTTTGCCATATAATATTTGCATGATACTCTATTTCATTTGTTTCGAAATAGCTATATATTTCTTCACAAAAAGAAAATACTTCGTCATAGGATAATTTTATGATTAAGTCATATATATATTCAAATCTATAATCTATTACTCTTAGAGGATGGATATTTAATGTAGTAAGAAAGATATGATTTTTAAATGATTTATAATTGGGTTTTCCTTCGTAATTGTAAGAATCATTAAAAATTAAGTCTTTAAATCTTACTAAATAATCAGCTATTTTAACTTTTGTGCTCTCATTGAGTGAGTTTTTTTGAAGTAAATCTTCAATTTTAATTATTCCTTTACGAATAGAATATGATTTTTTTGTGAATCTCATATATTATTAATTAAAACAGTTATTTTTTTATATGAATAATGGTTAAATTAATGGGCTAAATTGCTGGTTTTTCCTGTCTGAGCATCCAAAGTAGGTAATTCTTCCACATTCTTTACATTAGCTATGGTTAGTGCAATGTTTTTCATGAGTTGATCTGATCCAAACATATTATCTTCCCATGGTCGTCCATCTATCTTGAATTTTTTCCAATGATATGTTCCTTGCGATACAAAAAAATTACCAAATTGTTGCAAATGATTATTATCTCTAAGATGCGTTTTTGAAAATTGAATAAGCCATTTATTTACATACTCTGCTCCGTAACCACATCTGGCTCCTAATATTACCCCTCGCAGATATTGCATAGGGAATGATGTGAACGCCATACCATTTTTGAAATAATCTGCTTCAGCAATATCAATCATGATTCTGCACTCTTGCTCGTTTTCCCATGACTGATCCTTTGTAACTAGCTGTCGTACCATAGTTCCAAAGGTGTAAGGTGTAATATTTTGCTGAAAATAAGGGGCGCGTTCTGAAGCATACTTTACAGGAACGATTATATGTTTTATTTTAGAATTCTTAACAATATAGCAAGGAAGTTTTTCTTCAGAAGAACAGGGAATATAAGTTTTTTCTGCTGGAAACCCAAAGGCTAAACATACACCTTTATGAGAGTCTGCATAATGACCCCACATAGCTGCTGAAGACATATGACGGGAAAAACAGAGTAACCCTGGGACTCTATCTTGTGCTGTGATGATATACTGTCTAGTGTCTCTATTTTCATCTTCACATTGTGCCATGAATTCAAAAGGATCATTCGCTTCATGAGCCAATGTTAACTTCATATTCCAATTTTCTATTGTTTTTTCAAAGGCTTCATAGGGCATATATTTATAGAGAATAAGTTCTTCATCCAAGACTATTATCTTTTGCTGGTTGACTTTCGACCTTGAAGAAGAATGAGGATATTTTTGTTTCTTCCGTTTGGGCATAACTAGAATTTCAATGATCTAAAATAATTGGATGGATTTTGCTATACTGAAGAAAAATTGCAATCTAACAAATAATTCTTGAAACAAAGGCATAAGTATGACAATGATTGATTTAGATTAAGGGATAAAGTTTTTCCCAAAAATCCAAATCAAATTCACACTCAAAAAAGTAATAACAGAGAATATTACGCAGAGCCTGATTTTCTCTTTGCGCTCGGATTAGTTCCGATGCGCAATATGCCGAGAGTTTCTCCGGTTGTGCGTTTCTGTGCGGCGGGGGCGGAAGATTCCGTATGGGAGGGGAGGCCTTGTTTGGCTATCTCCTGCTCCTTCGTGCCCTGATTCTGAGCGGATGCTATGTTGTCAGAATAGGGGTTGGGTAGTGTGTTGTCCAGCTCTGCCGCGTCATCGACTACAGAGATGAGCCATTCTTTTAATCCCATGCCCTCAGCTTTAGCTGCCGCCTCATAAGCCCTATAGCGTTGCTCATCTATTGTGATTGAGAAAGTATCTGTGAGAATTTTTTTCTGCTTCAGAGGTTTTCCCTGCATCCATGAAATGATTTTTGCTCGGTGGATTGTAGGTATCGGAGTAGAGCCACTTGTCCACTGATAGGATGTTTTGAGACTAATCCCCAGTTCTTCACAGAATTGAGTCCGAGTTATTATCCCATTTGTTTTTAGCCATTTGGAAAGTTGTTTGTGATCAATTTCCATGAAGAGAGGGTAGTCGTATTTTTTCTCAGTGTCGAAACTTTTTTGCTCATAAGAGAAAAAACGGAGATATTTTTCTTGCTAATGAGCAAAAATAGAGCAATTATGAGCTTATGAAGAGCACAACTTTAGAACTTCCGAGGTTGAAGCCTAAAACAGCACAGTATCTCGCGATGAAAAGTATCGAAGAGCAGAAGAGTGTGTTTGATTTGCTGGTAGAGTTGGCTGATGGACGTGCCGAGTATGAGGTGGGTTCACCAGAGCCGGTTAAGAACCAAGATAGTGGACAAGTCAGACAGGGAGAAGTTAACGAGAAAAGACTGTAGCGTGATGGACTTGGTGGACGAAATTGACGGAATGGATGAATTGGAGCAGGCGATGCTGGAGGAGTTGATGTTGCTGGGATGGAATTACGCGCACAGTTCTTTCTATTAAAAAAGATTTTTATCTCCCGGCTCCAAGGTGGAGGCCAAGACAAGAACAATAAACAGTAATCAGATGATTATGGGTGTAATTGAAGATAATGGCTGGCATGGGGTTACGCCCTATCCGGGAGGCCATTTTCCGGTGGTAGCCTGCCTGCGGAGGGATGAGAGGGACTGGTGCCCCCTGATGCCTTCCGCAGGCATGGTGCGTCCGGTGAGGATGGGAGATTTGCCGTGGGGCGGCAGGCCCGGTATGCGGGTGTATGGAGTGCCTGGACGATCCGGATGGGGAAGGGCGTTGTTGTGGAGTGTGGGACTGTTGGTGTTAGCTGTTTCGCTGGGAGGTGTTTATGTCTGCGGCTGATGATTTTAACAAGATTTTGTTTGCGGATGCCGTGCTGGATTTGCTGGCCGCGAAAGTAGTGGAACGGTTGGCTGCAACGGGAGGCGGGCAGGATAAGGCTGCCGGGGTACAGGTGAAGGTGGAGAGTGGGCAGGATTGGGTGAGTGCTAAGGTGGCCCGTGCGGTGCTGGGGCGTAGTGATTCATGGCTTCACCGGACGGCCCAGCAGCATCCAGAGATTAAGCGATCCATGAAGCAACCGCACCAGAAGGTGGGGCGTCCGCTGTACAGTCTGCGAAGGATTTACCGAATTTTGGAAGATTCCGAAACAACCAAGAACCAAGACCATGAATAACAATGTGAAAGAACGGCCCATTCTGTTCAGCGCGGACATGATCAGGGCGTTACTACAGGAATACAGCATGCCCGGCCAGTACAAGAACCAGACGCGCCGCACGCGCGGCCTGAACCGGTTTAATGATTTCCCGGAGCACCTGAAAGAAAGAGGCTGGGAGATTCCAGAATTCGTCGAAGTCAAACCCGGCTTATGGCTTGCCGTCTCTAAAGACGAAGACGGGGAATTCCCGGATATATTTGATCCGTGGGTAAGATGCCCCTATGGGAAAGCGGGTGATCGACTGTGGGTGAAAGAAACTTTTTTCGAGGTGTACAATGATCAATTCCAGCCCACCGGGAAATATTGCTACGCCGCCACTCAACAAGGTTATGTAAATGTCTTGGACGACGACGGATGCATCAAAATTAACAAAGATGGCTCGGATGCGTCACCATGGAAACCCAGTATTCACATGCCGCGTCGGGCCGCCCGGATTTTACTGGAAGTGACGGAAGTAAGAATTGAGCGGCTGTTAGACATTACACCGCAGGATGCCCAAATGGAGGGCATTGAAAGCGTCTGGCACGACGAAATAACTGATGCCCACTTATGGAAGGATTATTCAGGGAAATCCAATGGATTGGCTTTTGCCCGGATGTCTTTCTTTTCCCTGTGGGATAAATTAAAGGGAGCCGGATCGTCTAAAATGAATCCGTGGGTATGGGTTATTAAGTTCAAGGTTTTAACAATTAACGGAGAATTGAAATGAAAAAGCTTTTATGTCCGCTGTGCGGGGAAATGCCAGAATATATTGAATTCGGATGCGGAGATGGAGAATCCGATTTAATTCAGTGTAATTGCGGATTATGCACTTCTGCTGGATCTTACCCAAACGGAGAAGAAAACTGCTGGAAGGACTGGGAAAAGCTTGTTTCCAAGTTTCCGCCTATCATGAGGGTCTGGCCGGGGGACAAGGTGAAACTTTTCGGGGAACGGCGGGCTAGAAGGATCATTGGGAAAAATGCGGGCCGGGGTGTTCTTTATCTGGAAACGGTTTCCGGGCCGCCTGACCCCGTGCGGCAGGATGATGTGATTCTGTGGCCATGGGAGCTTAACAGGAAGAAAGTGAAGAACCGCAAATAATAATCACCATACGATGAAAACTCCTAAATGCCCGCTGTGCGGTAAAATTTTCAAGCTATCAACAATCGAAAACAAGGGACAGCTTCATTTCTTTGCATGCTATAAGTGCAACTACCAATTAAGGATGTCTCCCCGCAAAGATTTTGCGTTGGAATATGCCAACGATTTCATCTCCAAATTCCCGCCCATCATGCGGTTAGGGCAGGGTGATAACGTCCTGATATGGCTAAGTGATGACATATATACAGTGCTTGGTACGGATTTAGAAGCTGGAAAAATACATCTCCAAGACGTGTATGGTGATGCAGATAGTTACTATCCTACCAACATCAAAAAATGGCCGTGGGAATTCGAACAGAAAGGAGGGGCGGAACAGTGAAAACGACTTACGATGTTATTATTTGGATTGCCACGATAAACAGAGAAACGCACCTGATTGAGCCGAAAGATATTTTAATTGCTAAAGGTTTGAGAACAAAGCGTGCTGCTCAAAAATACATTGAATTTTACAAGGAAGAATACAACCAAAAAGAAAACATGTATGAAATCCTCATGTCAGAAAAAAAGGAGGCCGAAAATGAAAATGACGCCTGAACAGAAAGCGATCCTGGCCTATGGAGAAGCCCGCGGCATCCTGAAAGAGCGGAAAAGCCTCATGCGCTTCACAGAATGCTTTAAGGAATGCAGCGATTATCACGGAGAGCCCCGGATAATGTACGGCGTTGAAGATGCCATTAGGGACGCATGGAAGAAACGAGCCGCATGCCGGGCGTGGCAGGTTAAAGAGAGATACTGCGGTAACTGCAAATATTCAGACTATTCTGAATGGGATGTGCCATGTTGCGAATGCTCTCATGTCAATATCGGAGAAAGCATAGACCGCTGGGAGCCGAGAAAGGAGGAACAGGACAATGACTGAGCGGGAAAAGGCTTTTGAGAAAGCCAGAAAGATTTACGCCCTTGTTCAGGAGGGAATAGACGGAGAAAAGGAGTCCGCAAGAGTGGCGTTTGAACGCATTTGCCGGGCACACGGTTTCGGCGAAGATGATTTCAATGATGAAATAATCGGCGAATTTGAGATGCAGTATAAAAACCAGATGGAAATGAAGCTGGTCGCCCAGATTGCGGCGGTGTGCCGGGGTTCCTACGGTTCTTTTGAATACAAGCCGTATTTCAAGACAGTGTATCTAAAAGTTTCCCGGAAGGATTACGTCAGGGCCATGATTATGTATGATCTGCTGTTGCCCCATTTCCGGCAGGAGTTCAGGAAGGGCAATGACAAGTATAAGGAAAATTTGAAGTACTGGTCTGATACGGAGGTTGTCGGTGAATATGGTGCGAGGTTTTGCGTTTTGAAACGCAAGCGGATTAAAGCCGAACAGGCCCGGTTCCGGAAGAAGTTCGCTTCCGCGTTTATTCTGGTGCATGATTTATATCCCAAGAAGGAGAATGGAGAAGATGCGGAAGCCGAGGAATGGGAAGATGAAAATGAACAGGGGCAGAAGCTGATCGGCAAGCCCGGCGGCAGGAAGAAGGCGTTTCAGAAAGTCGATATGGAGCAGGTGATGATCTCCATGGGGATTTCCAGGATGGAAGTAAGGGACAGAGTAACCAATGGAGAATTGCCGGCATGAACAAGAACTATGAATTCGTCTATTCCCGGAGCCACGACGAAATGAGGGCCAAGGGAACCAATATCTACGTTACGCAGGAAGGAATCCACGAATGGAGCGCAATCAGGCGTCCTTGGAATTGGACAGAGCAAAGACACTACAGTTCCACTCCGTCAGGAGCCGTTAATAAGTTGTTGCGGGCGGAAGAGAAAGAAGGATGGAGATAAAGAAAAATGAAGGACTGGACAGGGAATAAAAGGACGTTAGGAGCCTTGCTGGGCGCATCCAATCACACCTCCGAAGATCGGCAACGGGAAGACTACTATGCAACAGACCCGGCTATGGTTAGGGATCTACTCAATGCCGGCGCACCCCTCCGGCAATGTGTATGGGAACCGGCCTGCGGTGTAGGACATATTGTTAATGTACTGCGTGAACGTGGGCACGAAGTGTACGCAACCGATATTGTTGACCGGGGATGCCCTGATTCCAGCGTGCTAGATTTTTTGTGGGAGTTTGCCGGCGCACCTATGGGTGACGTGGACATCATGACCAATCCGCCCTATGCCACAGCCCGTGAATTCGTCGAGAGGGCTCTACAGGTTGTCAAGCCGGGGGCTAATGTCTGGATGTTGCTGAAATTATCATTTTTAGAGGGGCAAAGCCGTAAGAGGTTATTTAACGATACCCCACCCGCGGATGTGTGGGTGTTTTCAGAGCGGCGGATTTGTGCGAAAAATGGCGATTTCGACCGTTACAAACAAGGAGCTATGGCTTACGCATGGTTCCACTGGGTCAAAAGCCGCAACACAGTCTGCACCATCAAGTGGTTATGAATTACAACTCCAACTGACTTTGCCGATGCCGCGCAGGGAAATAAGAGACTGGTGCCAAGAGGTGGAGATGGATGAGTTAAGCTCTACCGGGGAACGTGTGTATGTCCGGCTGAGGATGGCTGCGGATAGCGCAGGGAGGTTTTACGGGGACGCTGAGTGGGTGCTGAGCAAGTGTTTTTCCTGCCGGGTGCATTTGTCCGTGGACGAGGTGGAACAGGCCCTGTGCGAGCTGGAGGCTGCCGGGATGGTCGTGAGGTATGAGGTAGAGGGTGGACGGTATCTGGCGATTACGGAGTGGGGCGTGAGACAGAGGAGCGAGCCTAAGTTTCCGGCTCCTCCTGTGAGGGTTGCGAGGCTCGGAGATGCCGTGTCAGACGGTTGTCCGTCAGCTGTCAGTCAGTTGTCAGACAAGCGTCAGTCAGTTGTCGGACATATGTCAGACAGTTGTCAGACATCCCCCCTCTCCCCCTCTTTCCCCCCCACACCCCCCCATTCTTCCCCCACACCCCCGCACCTATCCGCGCGTGGCCGCGCGCGTGCGGGGGAGGGCCATTTGGGAGGTGATTTGGAAGTTTCCGGGGGGGATGATGGGGAGGCTGCGCCTCCGCAAGTGCCTGATTCTGACGAATCAGGAGGTGTTTCAGATTCTCGCGGCGGTGTGATAGCCGGTTTGTTAAGTAGTGTTAATGTTTTCAGAGCTAGTGATTTGCCGTTTAAGGAGGAGGTGGCCGGGGTAGTGCCAAAAAGGCCGAAGCGGTGTGCGGGCGTGTATGCTTTCGACGTGCCGGGGAGTGTGGAGGAGGTGCTGGCCGAGATGAGGAATGGTTTGCATTACTCAGAACGGGAAGATGAGCGCGTGAGGATGCTGGCGACGGATTTTTACGAGCATTACAAGGACGGGAGGACTGCGGGAGGCGGGTTGCTGAAGAATTGGAGGTATAAGGCGAAGGTTTGGCTGCAAGAGAATGCGCGGAAGTGGCAGAAGGAGCGGTTGCGGGAGGAACAGAAGGGCCGTGGCCGGGCCGCAGGTCAGGGGGTGAGAGAGGATATTGTGATTGATGCAGAAGGGTTTTAATGATGAATGATGATTTAGATGATGTGCTGTCCCGGATTGCGCTGCATGTGGAGAACGATGTGGCAGAGGCGGAGCCGACGATGTTTGATGATGCCGATGTGGTGTTTTCCCGCAAGTTGAAGCGGCTGAAGATGTGGGGCTGGCCGGAACAGTATTGCAAGCTGAAGCTTCCGTTTGCATCCGTGGAGGACGTGGATGCGGAACGCAAGGCCGGGATGTTGAGGGCTTGGCTGCTGGGTCTGGCCGGGAAGGGGATGCTGGCCGTGGTGCTTGGCCTGAGAGGTACGGGCAAGACGTTGTCCGCCTGCAAGCTGGCGCGGGATTGCGGGTATGAGAGGGCATGGTATTTCAGCGGGGATGGCCTGTACCGGGAGAGGCTGGCGAAGATTGGGCTGGGAGGCAGTTTTGAGCGTGATTTTGCCGTGCAGATAGGGCATCGGCGCAAGAGTTTGCTGGTGCTGGATGAGTTTCAGCGCGGTATTGGGTACAAGGGGGAAGGCAGGGATTTGAGTCTGGATTTTTTTGAGGAGGTGGTGAATGCCCGGTATAACGCGGAGTTAGATACTGTGATTGTGGCTAATTGGACGCAGGAGGATTTTAATCAGTTTATGCCGGATAGCGTGAAGGATCGTGTGATCCAACGGAGGAGCGAGAATCGCGGAGGGGTCAGGTGGTGCGATTGGCGGAGTTTCCGGCGTGCGTGACAGATTTCCCGGAACGGGTGTTCCGGAAAAAACAAAGACAAGAAACATAATAATATAAATATATTATGACTAAAAAGACAGTAAATAAGAGCAAGGCGGGGAAGAGTGAGGACATGAAGGCAACACAGGAGGATGTTGTGCGGATGTATGGCGATAGCATGGTTTGTGATCCGTGCTGTGATCCGTGCTGTGATCCGTGCTGTGATCCGTGCTGTGATCCGTGCTGTGATCCGTGCTGTGATCCGTGCTGTGAGCCTGATGAGGCGTGTTGTTGTGATGATGCCGACCGGCGCGAGGTTATTAGCGCGCCGGGTATGGGACGTGTTGGACGGCGACAGGCACGGCAGGGCAAGAAGTACCACGGGGAACGGCTGAAGCTGCTGGTGGAGGTGTGCGAGAAGTGGTGTTTGTTCCGTCAGCCGTGGAATACGCTGTTTATCCGTGATGCGCATGCTCTGATTGATTTGGGCTTGCTGGAGTATGTGAAGTCTGATAACGGATATATTCAGGTTCAGCCTACGGAGACGGGCATTGACCGGTACAAGACGATTGTGGCCGGGGTGTTCGGGGTGGAGGTTGAGGTTGCCTGAAGTGGCGGGCGGTTGAAGCGTTAATGCGTATGTGATGGTTTGAACGGAGGAGGATGCGGCCATGTGGAGGGCCGCCCGTTCAGGCCGTTGCCACAACGGCGATGAAGATGTATCGTTTGGTGGCGGCGACGGTGAGAGCGGTGTGTTTTGGGGAGCTGGAGATGACGCCGCTGGATTTTCTGGTTCTGATGGCGGTGGGGGAGCTGGGAGAGGTTGAGTGCAGAGGGGTAGTGGCGTGGTGCCGGGCGCGGAATAGCCAGTCTGTTTCCAATGCGCTGGCAAGGTTGCGGAGGATGGGGCTGCTGGAGGTCAAGGGTCAGAGGCCCTGCGTGACGTATGCGGCGAGCGCGGAGGGGAGGAGGGTGATAGAGGGCAGGTTTGCAAGATTAAGGTTAAGGATGCAAGATGAAGAAGTTAAGCGATAAGGAAGATGAGTTTTGCAAGATGGTTGTGTGGGAGAGTTTTACTCCCCGCGCGGCTTATGCGGTTGTGTGGAATCCCGGTGATGATGCGAGCGCGAGCGCAGGAGCGAGCCGCAAGATGAGGGAGCCGCACATTCAGGAGGAGCTGAAGAGGTTGAGAGCAGAGCTTGATGATGGGTATGCCCTGAGCGCAAAGGAGAAGAGGAGGTTTTTGGCGAAGCTGGTGCGCGGGGAGGTGGGCGTGGATTTGGGGCTGTTTGATTCCGTCCCTACTGTGCAGGAGGTGATGACTGCGATTAAGATTGATAATGAGATGGCCGGGCATAATGCGCCGTCTGAGGTGCATGTTGGGGGCCCTACGTTGGCGGAGGCTATTTTCGGCCTGCTGGGTGATCAGAGTTTGAAGGTGGGCGGCAATAGTGAGACGGTGACAGATGGCGAGTAGAGGTTTTTTCCCTCCCATTAATGGTATGGATGATGCCGTGTTGGGCAGGTTTGCGGAGGTGCTTGGAGACAGGGAGTGGCGGCTTAATCATTTGTATTGGGTGGAGAGCAAGATGGTGAAGGGTGGGGATAAGGTGGTGCGGTTCCGCATGAACAGGGTACAGCGCAAGTTGCACCGGGGGCTGCATCACCGCAATGCTATTTTGAAGAGCCGCCAGATGGGGATCAGCACTTATCTTGCGATGCTGGCGTTGGATTGCATGTTGTTTGTTGATGGGTTCCATGCAGGGATTGTGGATAAGTCTTTGCCGGATGCCGAGAATAAGCTGGGCAAGATCAGGTTTGCATGGGACAGGCTGGATTATGTGCCTGCACATGCGACTGATGAGGATTTGTGGCTGGCGAGGCTGGGCCGGATGATTAAGGAGAGGACTGGCAAGCTGGTGAAGAGCAAAGGGCTGGTGCCGGTGTATGCTAATGACCGTGAGCTGAGGTTTGCCAATGGGAGCGATATTTATTCCGGGGCCAGTTTGCGCGGCGGCACATTGGATTTGCTTTGGCTGACGGAGTTTGGGAGTACGGCGTGCCATTTTCCAGCCAAGGCTGCGGAAATATTGTCCGGGGCGTTTAATACGGTGCCGAGCGACGGGTTTTTGTTTAACGAGTCAACGCATGAAGGGGGCAGAACCGGGCTGAATTATGAGATTATGAAGGGGGCGCTGGATTTGACGGGGAAGAGGCTTTCTAATGTGCAGTGGAAGTTTTTCTTTTTCCCGTGGTTTGAGGATGCCGGTTATACGCTGGCCGGAGAGGGGTATGATGTGCTGGATGAGGACAGGGCGTATTTTGACGAGTTGAGGGAGAAGGGTATCAGCCTGAGTCAGGAGCAGATGGTGTGGTACAGCCACATGAAGCAGACGCAGGGAGAGTTGATGAAGCAGGAGTACCCGAGTACGCCAGAGGAGGCGTTGTGGCCGCATGTGTCGGGGGCGATTTATGGTGCCGTGATGCACAGGTTGCGGGCGCAGGGGCGCGTGGGGGCGGCGTTTGCCGTGGAGCCGGGGTTTCCGTTAGTTTCCGCATGGGATTTAGGGTTGAACGATAGTACGGCTATTTGGGCGGCGCAGGTGGTAGGGTATGAGGTGCGGCTGCTGAAGTTTTACCAGTCCAGCGGGTTGGGGATGACGGAGTATGCCGAGGTGATTCGTTTGTGGGAGCGCGAGTTGGGGATGAGTTTTGATGAGCATTTGTTTCCGCATGACGGTAACCGGAGGAATTGGGGCGGTGATCCTATGTCTCTTTTTCGGAATACCGGGATTGGAGGGCGGCTGGTGAGGGTGCCGAGGATTCCGCGCGTGTGGATGGGGATTGATGCCGTGAGGACGATGTTGAAGAATGCGGTGTTTCATGAGGATTGTCTGAAGGAGTGCCGGGGCGAGGGTGATGTGAAGTTGTTGAGCGGGGTGGATTGCATTGCCGCTTACCGCAAGAAGACGGTGCTGGAGGATGGGGTGAGCCATGATGTGCCGGAGCATAACGAGGCGTCTCATGGGGCTGATGCGTTGAGGACGCTGGGCGAGGCGTTGAAGAAGGGGCTGGTGTCACGTGCGAGCGGTTTTGTTAGCCGTGAGGAGTCTGGCGGATGGCTGGATGAGGATGATGATTGGGGCGGAGGGAACAGGAGCGGAGGATTGGCGAGGATGGATTGATTTTTTTGTGTGTTTGTTGTTGATGGTTTGCGTGTTGTGTGGGTATCTAATTGAATGATTAGATGCGTTTTTGTTTTTCCGTGGTATGAGTGGGGTATGGGTTTCAAGAAGAATATGAAGGGTGAAGCTCCTCCCGTTCAGGCTCCGAAGGTGGAGACGGTGAGTGCCGGGGAGAGCGAACATGCGGCGAAGCGCAGTTTACTGGAGGAGCAACGCAGACGGCGAGGCAGGGCATCAACCCTGCTTGCGAGTGAGGTAGAGAGGCAGCATGGAGGCGCGGCTAGTGGTAAACGGGAGACGTTGGGATGAGCCGTCAGGATGAGGCGGATGAGCTGGTGCGCCTGTATAACGGGTTGAGGAAGCAACGGGATGAGCTTGCAAAGACGTGGCAGTTTGCCCGCTGGTATTTGCTGCCGAACAGGGTGGATGATTTAAGGTTTCGTCCGTCCGATTTTGTGGGCAGGGTGCGGAATGGGGCGGCTAGGATGGCCTGTGCCCGGCTGGCCGGAGCGCATATGAGCCATATTGTGACGAGCCATGAGCCGTGGTTCAAGTGGATCGCGAGGCCCGGAGATGTAGCGGAGGAGGATGTGGAGGAGGCTAACGCATGGTATGGCAAGTGTTCCGATATTGCTTTGATGGAGCTGACGCGGAGCAATTTTTATTCCGAGATTTACGAGTGTTTTCTTGATCGTGTCGGCATGGGGACGGGGAGTTTGTATTGCGGGCCGGGCAGGAGCGTGAGGTTGTTGTTTAAGGCGATTTCCCCGGAACAGGTTTGCGGGGAGGTGGATGACGAGGGCCGGGTGGTGGTGTTTGTGAGGGAGATGCTGTTGTCTGCTTATGATGTGGCGGATTTGTTTGGCAAGGCGGCTTTGAGTGAGGGGATGGCGGCGGATTATCATCAGGGAGGGGCCGGTATGTATGAGAAGAAGTGGGTGGTGCTGCATGTGGTGCGGCGGGCGAAGAAGCCGAAGATGGGCCGCGGCTGGGAGAGTTTTTATGTGGATCAGCAGGGGAAGAGGGTGATGCGGCGGGAGATGGAGTGGGAGATGCCGTATATGGCGACGCGCTGGAAGATGAATGGGACAAGTTTTTTCGGGTTTGCTCCGTGGCAGGATGTGGAGGGCGAGGTGAGGGGGGTGGAGGAGATTGAGAAGGATTTGGAGAAGGCGCGGCGTGTGGCGATAGATCCCCGGATTTTGACGGCGGCAAAGCTGGTGGGAGAGGTTGATTTGCGGGCTGGCGGGAAGACGTTGGTTGATCCGGATTTGTTGCAGGATGGCGGAGTGTTGTTGCCGAAGGAGTGGGCGGCTGTGGGGGATGTGAGTCTTTCTTATAAGCAGCTTGCGGATAAGGAGCAGCGGATTAAGGATGCGTTTTTGGTGCCGATGCTGGAGCTGTTTGCGTATGATGAGGGTAAGAAGGGGTTTCCCACGGCGACGGAGGTGATGGCGCGCGAGAATCAGTATTTGTTGCAGTTTTTTCCATCTTTCGTGCAGTTTGCCTATGATGTGCAGCCGACGCTGGACAGGGTGTTTATGGTGCTGTACAGGGCTGGGGTTTTTCCAGATCCGCCTGATTGCGTGAGAGAGGATGTGATTAGGAATGGGGCTGTTGTGGGGACTGCGCTGAAGAATCCGGGGGTGACGTATAATAATAAGGTTGCGTTGGTGCTGAAGCGGATTGAGAGCGATGCTTTTGCTGCCGCGTTGAGGGAGGCGGTGGAGTTGGGTGAGGCGGTTCCCGGTTTGCTGGATCATTTGGATGTGGATCGTGGCATGAGAGCGCGGCTGCGGTCTCTTGGCGTGTCTGAGGATAGTATCAGGGGGAATATTGAGGTGGAGGACATGAGGCGGCGGAAGAGTGCGGCGGTGATGGATGAGGATGAGTTGAGGCTGCGTCAGGCGGGCGCGGCTGTGATGAAGGATGAGGCTGCGGCTGCCAAGATGGCGGCGGAGGCTCAGGGTGGAGCGGCGTAGTTGATTTATGAGCAGTACGTTTTATGATTAGTTATAATGTAGATAAAGAGAAGGAGTTGTTAGATTTGTTTGCGCGGAGGTGGAAGGCCAAGAGGTTGTTGTTGCGGAGCGAGGAGTGGAAGGTGGTGCTGGAGTGGATGAAGGAGTTTTTTCAGACAGATTTGCCGTGTTTTCAGAAGCAGGATGGGGAGAGGTTGTTTGATCCTTTGGATGCGATGAGGCGGGATGCTCACCGGGAGGTGGTGTTGTGGCTGGAGATGCTGCCGAAGGATAAGGGTAGAGAGGAGGGCGAGTAATGAAGAGACGGTACAGGAGAGGGATTGGCAAGAGTACGGGGAAGGGGCCGAAACGGCCTGCCGTGGCGGAGGTGGCAGAAGGCGGAGATCAGATTGAAGATAGAAGAAGTGATATGATTAATGATAAAGAATGCAATCATGCCGAGGCGATAGCCAAGGATTTTTACAGGGTAGTTTCCGAGGATAACGGCGGCGGCTGGAAGTCCTGGGAAGATTTAACCGATTCACAGCGGTCCGCGTTTGTGCGATTGGCGCAGCAAGCCCTGCCCATTATTGGCAGGCATGCGCTGGGGGATGTCCGTGACTATCTCGGTATTAAGGCTGCCGGCAAGTCTAGCTGGTGGGAAAAGGCCCTGTATGCCGCCGGAGCAGTTATTGCCGGGGCTATCCTTGGCGGCTTGGGAATGTCTCTGTCCGGTTGTGGGCATTCCGTGAATGTGACGCCAGACCGGGCTGAGGTGTGCAAGGATGGGGCCTGTCTGGTGCTGGAGCCGGGGCGTGTGAGTTTTTCACAGGTTCAGCCCGTGAGTGATGTTCCTCCCGTAGTTAAACAGGATAAGTAAGATGACCGGTTCCCTGACGAGCTGTTCCGTTCTTGGCGCGGCGATGCTGACGGTGGCGAATGCCGTTACTTCTACCCCGACGATTGATAGTTTGATGACTCCGGCGAGTGTGGTGAGCGTGATGTCGATTTTCCTTTGGAGGGAGACGAAGAAGAATGAGAAGTTGCAGGCGGAGTTGGAGAAGGAGCGGGAGGCGCGTCGGGTGGCCGAGCATAAGTGCAGTTCGTGTCAGTTTGTAGTAGAGGCGAATGAACAGTTTATAAGCAAGAATAAATAGATGAAAGTAGCATTGAGCATCGGGCATAGCCCGCAGGATGGGGGGGCTGTAATGACGAACCGGAAGTATTCAGAGTATGGGTTCTGGAAGTTGCATATTGGCAAGGTGAAGGATGAGTTGGAGCGGCTGGGTTATGAGGCTGTGGTGTGTAACCGGTCTGAGGCTGGGGGAACGACACCGATTTACGCGGCCCGGAGGTGTAATGACGTTGGCGCGGATTTGGCCGTGGAGTTTCACTTCAATGGTGCAGATACAGGAATTGGAGGGACGGAAACGTTGTATTGGTACGCCTCCAAGAACGGGAAGAAAGCGGCTGAACTGATACAGGCGGCGATGTGTGATGTGCTGAGGCTCCCTGATCGCGGTTTGAAGCCGATCAAGTGTAAGAGTGACAGGGGGTATTATTATTTTAAGGATACTCGGATGCCGGCGTTGATGTTGGAGCCTGCGTTTGCGTCTTCTCATGTAACGGATTGCGACAGGCTGGAGGAGCGGGTTGACGCGCTTTGCGTGGCGATTGCCGGGGCGATTGATGAGTATTTCAAGGAGGGAGCTGTATGATTGTTGATACCGTTAAAGGGTGTGCGTATGTACTGACGTGTACGACGGCCTGTACCGTTCATGCCGTTTTTGATGGGGCTTCTCCCTTGCTTGTTTTGGAGGCGAGCAAAGAGGGGCAATACGGTTTTGTTGCTCCTACGGATGCTGTGGAGGTGTCTGATGAGCATGCGCTGGTTACTCAGACTTTTAAGGGAGCCGTCCCGGGATTGTCTGCCCGGGACGGCATTCAGCCGGGGGATGATGCCTCGTTGAAGAGTTTGCTGGCGGAGTCCGGGACTTTTACAGGGACCGTCAACGCCAACGGAGGGGTGAACATTCCGCTGGCCGTGGGAGCGGCGACCGATACGGGGGCGGTCAACCGTCTGTATGCCGCGGGCATGGCCGGTGTGACGGGCATCCTAACCTCTAATGCTTTCCTCAATACGGATGCCATTACCGCGTCAGGATCTTCGACAGTCGCCAAAACAGTTCCCTACCATTTGGCTGGTGTTAAGGTTCCCAAGGGTACTCATTCGACCATTCAGGCGAGATTTGAGGTGAGTAATCCTCAATGGAATTATTCCAGTTTCGCCGGGTTCTCTTTCCTTTGGCGCGCTACCAATGCCGCAAAGTTGTCCTTTGGTATCGGCCGCGGCGGGAAGACGATTCGCCCCGACCTTTCCATAGATTCTTACAGTATTATCCCGGCAAACGGTTTGGCTTATAATCACGGCGAAATTCTGGATATTACTTTTGATAATGTCAGGGACTCACAGCGCAACGGTTATACAATAAAGGTGCGTGAGATTTACGCGCTGACAGCCGCGGATGGCTGGCAGGTGAAAACCACCACCAGCTTCATCCCAGCCAGTCAGAACGAGCCTGTTCCGTGGACGATTGCCAAGGTTATTTACCAGCAGAAATCGGTAGCTAATATTGCCAAGTATGAGAATACGGGCGCGCTCTGGCTCATGCTCACGGGGGGACAGGGGAATAATCTGTATCAAATTGCAACGTGCCGGGGGGTCAGCAATTTTGAAACCGGGGTTGGTGTCACCCAATGGGTGGCTGATGTGGTGAATAATACGGCTGGCGATGTTTCCGTTTATGCGGGAACCGGAGAGTACACCTATTACCATCCCGGAGGCATGAACCCGGTTTTTTACGGTCTGGAAGCTTTGGCTGTCAATGCTATTGAAGCCGAAGAAACGGCTGATTTTGTGGATATTAACACCCCCATTGAATCATGAATAATTCGGAGATACAGATACAGTTTCCCAAGCTGGGCCAGTGGGATGAATTTACCCTGACGCCCATTTATCAGGACGCGTGCGGTTATAGACCTCCGGCCCGCTTTAATCAGGACGATATACCTGCGGATCAGGCTCCAGCCATGGAGGCCGTAGTTGCCGCGCTGGTGGGCATGGGTGAGGACTGGCAGGCGGTGCAGGTGTGGGCGCGGCTGAAAGAGTTTTACGCTCCGGAGGAGGATGACCCCATGCGGACGGCGAAAACCGTAGATTTGACCGTTGAGGCCGTCAATCCGCAGGGCGGGCGCAGGGTGTTTACTTCCCGCGACTACCCGGCTTTTGTGATCATGGAACCCGCCGCCGTGGAGTTTTTCAGGTTTTTTACCAAGGATGAGCGGGTATGAGTGGGCGGTGAGGTATGCGGGCGGCCATGAGCGTTTGTGGGAGGAGTGCAGACGGGTACTGGATGCGGGAGGTGTGGCGGCGGTGAGCGGGGAGGTTGTGTTGCTGGGGTGGCTGGTGGATGGGGGGCGCGTGTTTTATGTGCATTTGGCGTGGGGGAGTGTTCATGAGTTGGTGGAGCTGGCACGGGGTTGTCTGGGCGAGCAGGCGCAGGGGGTGGAACGGGTGAGGTTTGAGCGTGGCGGGCGGGAGCTGGACAGGGGGATGCGTGAGGTGGCGTTGGTGGATTTATTAAGTATTAAAGACTAGAGATTAAATATTATGTTTATTGGTAAATTGGTTGCGAATGGTTTTTTGCGCGAGGAGGCTGGTGACGGGGGCGCAAATGGCGGCGGTGGCCCGGTAAGCCTGATGGCTGGTGCCGGAGATAATGCTGGTGGAGATGGGGCCGGAAACGGTGACGGGGATGGAGGAGAAGGAGACGGCGGCAACAGTAGTGGAGATGGCGGAAGCGGTGCGCCCGGAGCGGGCGCCGTGCTGCGGTATGATTTGGGGGATGAGGCGGCGATGACGGCATGGAGGGAGGCTCTTGGGATGAATAAGGAGTTTGCGGGCGATGAGTTTTTGCCCGCTGCCCCGGAGGGGCTGCCGGAGGGGGTGTGGGATGCGGAGGCGGTGGAGGTGCTGGGCCGCAAGGCTTGGGAGCTGGGGGTGCCGAAGGAGGCGTTTGAGGGGATTGTGCATGAGTTTGCCACCCGGAGCGCAGAGGCTCAGAGGGCGGCGGATGCCGCCGAGGCTGAGCGCGTGGCCGCTGTGAAGGCTGAGCTGGAGGGGTTGTGGGGAGATGACTATGGGGCGCATGTGAGGAGTGCGGTGAGTGCGCTGGAGATGCTGGCCAAGATGACCGGGGTGAGTGGTGAGGAGGTGCGTGCCGTGGTGGATGATCCGGTGATTGGCACGAATCCGGTGATGATCCGGCTTCTGGCGCAGATGGGGGCGATGATGCAGGATGAGCCTGCCAAGGGGCTTAACATGCCCGGGGGCGCGGCTGCCGGGGGGAAGGCGGAGGCGGAGAGGATGATGAATGATCCGAGCCACCCTTTACATGAGGCGTTTATGAATCCGAACCATGCCAATCACAGGTATGCCGACGAGCAGTATAACCGCCTGATGGGGTTTTAGGGTCATGGAGAGCGAGTAAGGACAAGAGTTATTAACAGTTAGTTATTATATTATTATGGCAGTTACAATTAGCGATAATTATCAGGTCAAGTACACGAATAAGTGGGGGGTGCTGTTGCAGCAGAAGGTGAGCGCATTGGAGAAGCTGGTGACGGTGGACAGGGATTGCAAGGGGAAGGTGAAGTTTATCGACCAGTACGGGGTGCTTGATTTTAAGGAGAAGACGACGCGCATGGGGAGCACTGCGCTTGATGAGGCTCCTACGTTGAGGCGTTCCATGCGTCCGCGCATTTTCACCAAGGCGGTAGGGTTTGACGAGTTTGACTCGACGAAGCTTGGCGATTTGGATTTACCGGTGAGCAAGACGCTGGAGGGGTTGAGGATGGCGGCGAACCGGACGATGGATGATGTGATGATTGCCGCGTTTCTAGGGCAGAATTTTGTGGGCGAGGACGGGACGAAGGCTGTGGAGTTTCCTGCTGACCAAGTTGTTGCCAAGGATTATGTGGAGTCCGGCACGAAGGCCGCAAGCGGCCTGACGCTGGCTAAGCTGCGCCGGACGTTGCAGATGTTTCAGGAGGCGGATGCGTGGACGGAGGATAGTTCCGCCGCCGGGGATCAGCTTGTGTTTGCGTGTTCTTCCGCGCAGATTCTTAATTTGCTGAGCACGACGGAGGTGACTTCTTATGATTATAATAGCGTGAAGGCTCTGGTGGATGGGAAGGTTGATACGTTTATGGGGTTCAAGTTTGTCCGCACGGAGCGTCTGCCCAAGTCCGAGGGGGTGAGGGAGTGCCTTGCATGGGTGAAGAGCCGCGCCCAGTTCGGGTTGTGGAATGATTTTAAGGTGAAGATTTCCGTGCGGGATGATATGGATGAGGCGTTGCAGATCCGCGCGAAGTTTGCCTGCGGGGCGACGCGTCTGGAGGAGAAGGGGTTTGTTAAGGTGCTGTGCGCACAGTAAGGAGTTGTTTCCGGGCAATGTTTGTTGCCGTGGAGCGGCGGGGGGCGGTCTGCGGGCCGCCCTCCGTTTTCAGCTTAGTTTTTTGATGATGTTATGAAGCAGTTAGATGTGGTTAATTTTGCCCTTGCCAAGTTGGGGAAGGCTCCTGTGACGGGGCTGGATGATGAGGAGGTGGGGGCTGTGTTGCGAGCCATGTGGCCGAGCGCAGTGGAGTATGTTGTGCAGGAGGTGAAGCCTGTGTGGGCGAAGAGGGTGGCGCAGTTGGAGGGTGAAGAGGATTTGCGGCTGCCCGGTTTTGTGCGGAGCGAGGCGTTGCCGGAGGGTTGTGTGGATGTGGTGGATGTGGATGGGGCCGGGTGGTGCGTGTTTGACGGGAGGTTGTTTTGGACAGGGGAAGGGAGGGAGGTGCGCGTGGTGTATTTAGTGAGGCCGGATGATGCCGCCCATGAGTGGTGTTGTGCGGATGGAGAGTTGCTGGCCGCCAAGCTGGCGTGCCTGTGCGCGTTGACCGTTACCGGGCGCGGGGATTTGGAGGGACGGCTGCAAGCGGATGTGAGGCGGCTGGAGATGAGGGCGCAGTACCGGGCGCGGTTGCAGGATATGGGACGGGGAGGGAGAGATGAAACGGTGTCTCCGTGGGGGAGGAGGGGGATTGTATGAGCGGGATGAGGGTGGCGTTTACCGGAGGTGAGTGGAACCGCATGGGGGCGATAAGGTATGATGTGGATGGGTATGGCCGGAGCGCGCAGACGATTGTGAATTTTCTTGTTCATACTTTCGGCGGGCTGATGCGGCGGCCCGGCGCGGAGAGGATGTGTGCGGTGGATGGAGGGGCCGCTTGCGGGCGGGTGCGGCTGATGGGGATGGATGTGAGTGATGAGCGGCGGTATATGGTGGTGTTTGGAGCGGGGTTTGTGGAGGTGTTCCGGCTGGATGGGAGTTTGGCCGCCCGGCTGGAGAGTCCGTGGACGGAGCAGGATTTGCCGGAGCTGCGGTGGGTGCAGTGCAATGACGTGGTGTGGGTGGTGTGCGGGAGGGTGGCTCCGCAGAGGCTGGAGAGGCATGGCGATGATGATTGGAGGCTGGCGGTGATGGAGTTTGACCGGAGTCCGAGGGAGTTTGCGATTTCCAAGGATGGGGAGGTATGGGTTGAGCGTGATACGGGTGGGTTGACGTTTGGTGCTGACCGCCATGTGTTCCGCTCAGAGGAGTTTGGCACGAGTGTTCTTTATACTCAGCATATGGCGGAGCGAGTGGTGGTGGCGCAGACTCACGCGGAGTTGACCGGTACGAGTAATCCGCCCGAGGCCGTTCCTGATTTGTCCGCTGCGGGTACGATTGTTTTGGCGGGGCAGGAGTTGTGGACGGTGAGCGGCGATGTGCGTGTTACATGGACATGTTATAAGCAGTATTACGGGAGGACGGATTATAAGGGGAGCAAGAGTTTGGCTGATTATCCGGAGTTTTTCTTTCCCGGATGGGTGGTGAGCCGATTTGGGAGCGGGTTTAACAGCATGCGGGAGTGGTGGGCTTCCAGCGATGGGCCGCAGAGGGCGTTCGTGTGCCATGAGGGGGCGTGGACGCTGAAGACTTACGGGAATGAGGATCAGCGGTGGCAGGGCGAGTTTCAGTTGATGGGTGCGGATGCGGAGGATGAGAGTTTGAACCCTCATAAGTTTGAGGTGCTGCACAAGTTTTGGTCATGGGACGGGGATTGGCGGAATTTTGAGTTCAGCGGCACGTGTGAACGTCCTACACGTTTGCAGTTGCGGGTGATGAAGTATAAGCCCGCGGCGACTAACTGGGGCAGGCATGAGTTGAGGCTGAATGCGTGGGATTATGAGGCGGAGGGGCTGGTTGCCGGGGTTGGCGATTATTGGGAGGAGGTGTGGGGGACGGTGCTGGAGCTGGATGGGGGGAGGCTGCTGCTGGCAGGGAAGGCCCATGCCTGTTGTTATGTGTTTGACCGGGTGGACGGCGGGGGCCGCAAGGTGGGCGCGGAACGGGATGATGGCTGCGGATGGGTGGGGGGATGTGTGTTGAAGGATGGCCGGGCGTTTTTGACCAGCGGAGGGGCAAGGTGTTGTGTGCTGGATGTGGAGAGCGGGGAGGAGAGTGAGGTGCTTTTGGAAGGGGTTGGGGATGGTTTTTTTGGCGAGGCGGTGTTGCTGGATGATGGGCGGGTGCTGCTGACTCCGTATATGGCGACGGCTTTTTATGTGTATGATCCTGCGGATGGAAGTTTGGAGAAGGTGGCGCATTCCGGGCTGGCAGTTACAAGCGGGAGTTACCGGAGGGCCGCTGTGGTGGATGGCGGGAGGGTGTTGCTTTGCCCCTGCAAGAATGGCGTTGCATGCGCGGTGTATGATCCTGTGGCGCAGAGTTTGACTGCCTGCACGGTGACCGGGAGCAAGAAGGCTGTCTGGCATGTGATGCCGTTGCGGGATGGCCGGGCTGTGTTGTTGTGCGGAGAGAGTGCTGGGGATGTGGCGGATGGGGAGGCTGCCATGGGGAGTGTGTGTTTGTATGAGGATGGGAAGGTGGTTGAGAAGATGGGTTCCTTTTTGGGGCTGGCCGGGTGTGTGGAGAGGGAGGATGGGCGTGTGGTGTTGTTGTATTTTGGTCTTGGCGGTTGGGGCGAGTTTGTATGGGATTTGGAGGATGGCAAGACGATCGAGAGCAAGGTGACGGTGAATGGGTTTTGGCCGAGGAAGTGGAAGTGGTGCGGGTGGCGCAGCGGGGGGATGGATATGGTGAATTTTTTGTCCGGTGCCGTGGGGAGAGGCGTTGATCAGGTTTGGACGGCGGCAGAGATGGGTGGGATGAAGTGGAGGGTGCTGAGGTTGAGTTATAAGACGTATGGGGGGGCCGGATTGCCGTATGAGAGGGCGGTGACGGATGTGTGGAGCAGGGGGATGTTTGGGGGAGGGTGCGGGTGGCCGAGTGCTGTGGCGATGCACCAAGGGAGGTTGTGGCTGGCCGGGACGGCGGCGAATCCACAGACGGTGTGGGGGAGCGTGGTGGATGATTTTGCCAATTTCCAGATTGGGGACAGCGATGAGGATGCGATTCAGGTGACGCTGGCGGCCAAGGATTGCCACCGGATTGTGTGGATGGAGAGCGTGAATGATTTGTTGATTGGTTCCACGGCCCAGGTTTGGCGGCTGAGCGGAGGCGAGGGCGGCGTGGTGACTCCTGATTTTTGCCGCGCTGCCGTGCAGTTGAGGGTGGGGTGCAGCCGGGTGGATGCGGAGGCGACGGATGGAGGATGCGTGTTTGTCCAGAGAGGGGGGATGAGGGTGAAGGAGCTGGGGTACAGTTTTGAGGCGGACGGGTACAGGGCCGCCGATACGACGACGTTTGCCGAGCATGCAGGCGGGCCGGGAGGGTTTGTGGGGTTGGCCGTGCAGCGCGTGCCGGAGGTGAGGATTTGGGGGGTGAGGGCTGATGGCGGGCTGGCTGTTCTGACGTATAATGCCGAGCAGCGGGTGTGCGCGTGGACGAGGCATGTGCTGGGAGGGGGCGGCAGGGCGTTGAGCGTGGCCGTGATGGATGGGCAGGATGCCGATGAGGTGTGGCTGGCTGTGGAGCGTGATGGCCGGGTTAGTCTGGAGCGGCTGGTGGAGGGGTGCGGCGTGTTCCGGGACGGATGGAGCCGTGGGGGAGATGCCGGGGTGCCGTATGAGTCCGTACTGGTTACAAATGGGCTTGCGTTTGAGCAGGGTGCGGGGGTAAAGTCAGGGAGTGTGAGCGTGCGTGCGCGGTTTGTCGCGAGCGCGGCGGATGGGGTGCGTGCAGGGTTTTGCGGGCGGTTGACGGAGTTGAGCAGGAGCCGGGGCGATGTGCTGGACGGCTGGCAGGATTTGACGGTGCCGGGGGTGTGGAGTGATGAGCTGGTGTTTGAGTTGCGGTGCGCCGGGGATGGCGATGTGCGTTTGCTGGGGTTTGATGTGCAGTTTTCAAAGTAGTTTATTGATAGATATTATATTATGGAATGGTTTCAGTTAGGTATGGCCGGTCTTCAGGGGCTGGCCGGCGCGTTCCGGGGACGCGCCGAGAGGGAAGCCGGGCGGCAGGCGCGGCAGACGGCTTATTATAATGCGTCCGCGCTGGACAGAGAGGCGGATGCGCTGGATGCGGAGAGCGCGGAGAATCAGATGAGGATGCGGGCAATGCAGGGGGTAGCCACAGGGCAGGCCGCCGCGCAGACAGCGGCGAGCGGCGTGGAACGGAGCGGGAGCGCGCTGGGGAGGGAGATGAAGGTTGCGACGCGGTTTGAGCAGGAGGTGAATGATTTGGCGGCGCGCAGTTTGCAGCGGTCTTCCGCCATGAGGGAGCAGGCCCAGATGGAGAGGTGGAAGGGGAGGCAGGCGGAGCGGGCCGGCAAGGTGTCCGGATTCGGGAGTTTGCTGAGCGGCGTGGTGCAGGGCGGCGCAACGGCTTTTAATGCTTTCAAGTAGATATGGATAAGTTTTCTTTGTTGAGCGGGTATCATGAGCCTGTGCTGGCTGATACGGGGGCCGCAACGGCTCCGGCGCGCGCGGCGGCGGAGGTGGCCGGGGAGATGGGGGCCGGGACGAGGTTGCTGGCGCGGGAGGATGAGGAGAGGGCGCGGTTGCAGGAGAAGGCGGACAGGATGGCCGATGCGGGGAGTTTTGAGGATGTGAAGAGGTTGATGGAGGAGGAGAGGGGGGTATGGGATAATGCCGAGCTGGCGGCGGGGAATAAGCCGGGGAGGGAGGCCCGCTGGAATGCGCTGGTGAGCAAGAGGCTGGGGCCTATGTTCCGCAAGGTTAAGTTTAAGACGCCGGAGGTGAAGGAGCGGGCGCGGCTGTGGTATGATGCGTTTACGTCAACGGGCCGTATTGATGCCGGGCGCAGGGAGTTGCTGGCGAGTAAGGAGAGGGCTGCCAAGTCTTTCAAGGCGAGGTATGATTTTTGCCTGAGGGGTGGGGATTATTATGGCGCGAGGGAAGCGGTGCAGACGGCTGGCGCGGAGGGGGTGATGGAGCCGTATGAGCAGCAGTTGATGTTTCAGGATGTGAGTTTCAAGGAGACGGAGAGCAGGGTGCAGACGGCGATTCAGAGAGATCCTTTTCATGGGTTGGATGCGCTGGAGAAGTCGGGAGGGCTGGATGCGGTGAAGGGTAGGCCGGATGTGATTGAGGGGATTCGGAAACAGGCGGAGGCGGCAAGGCGCAAGGCTCAGGCCGGAGTGGCTCAGGGGTATGTGATGGATGCGTTTGAGGGCCGGGAGTTCCGGGGAAATGATTTGAAGAAGGATGTGGAAGCGGGGCGCGTGGCCGTGGATGACGCGATGAGTTTGCGGGCGGCGGAAGAGCGGCGGAGGAAGGCTGTGGAGAAGATGGGGAAGGAGGAGGCGGAGTTGTACACGAGTCCGGAGGATTTTATGCGGGTGGATGGTTTGTTGCGGGGGTATGAGCCTGATTTGGATGTTGACGGGACGATGTATGCGGAGGTGGAGAGGGAGATTGCCACGTCCATGCTTTCCAAGACGACGAAGGAGAGGATGATGGCGGAGCTGAAGGATCTGGCCGTGGGGAATGTGCCCGCACGGTTCCGGGGGGCGGCCAGGGAAGCGGCGAGTGTGGTTGAGGGGATGGTGGATGGAGAGGTGTTCGGGAAGTGGAAAGAGACGCAGAAAGAGGGAGATTTTGCCGGGTATGAGAGGTCTATGGCGGCGGCTTATCAGGTGAGACAGGGGCTGGAGCGGTGGGTACGAGAGAATCCGGGGGCAAGCCGAGAGGAGATTAGGGCACAGGCTGAGAGGCTGGCGGCGGATGGTACAGGGGTGAAGTTGTCAGGCCGTCAGAATGTTCCGGGTGTGGCGGTTCCTGAGCCTGAAGTGAAGCTGAAGAGTGTTGGCGCGAGTGAGGTGCTGGATGAGTTGGGGGTGGATATGAATGAGCAAGGTAATGCTGCTCTGCTGCCTCCGCTGAATGGGGATTGGGGTGCTCCGGCTCAGAACAGGGAGGGATGGAGAAAGGTTCTGGAGGGTGTGAGTATGAAAGGGAAGGATTTGAGGCAGTGCCATGCTGCCGTATTCAAGGTTTTAGATGTGAAGTCCGCCAAGGATGTAGCGGCATTGAAGCGGGTGGTGGAGGAGAAGTGGGCGTGGGAGAATGGGGAGAAGTGATGTTTCTGGTTAATGTTTAATAGTTAAAAGTTTTTATGTTTGGTAATGATATTTCACAGGTAGCGGCTCAGGCGAGGGAATTTGAACGTAGCGGGAAGAGGGATAAGTTTTTGGAAGAGAGCGCGAATGCTGTTTATGATGACGGAGAGGGCAGGCAGTTGTTCCCTGTGGAGATTGATCCGGCAATGGATCGGTATTTGCGGCAGAAGGGGGAGGGTTGGCAGGCTGACGCTTATCGGAGCTGGCAACGCGGGAAGATGTTGGCCGCCGATTTGAGGAAGGGCGGGGATGATCCGATGAAAGCGGAGAAGGAGCGCGTGCTGGGCGAAGAGAGAGCCAAGGTGCAGGAGTATGTTAATGAGAGGACAAGGCGCGGCATGCCTTTGTTTCCTGATGCATTGGCGTTTAAGAGTGCTCAGGAGGATGAGGCGGAGTATGCGAGGAGAAAGGATAAGGTGGATTGGCACCGGAGCGTGTTTAACGGGGATTTGAAGAAGGTGCCGGAGAGTGTGAAGAAGGAGTTTGAGGCGCAGTTTTTCCCGGATAATGAGCTGGGGGATGAGTTGCGAGCGCGGTCGCTGGTGCTGGGATGGGCGTTGGATGAGGGAGGATATACCGAGAATCAGGTTTCGGCGCGAAACGGGGTGCCGCTACTGGAACAAATGGCTATACGGCTGAAGGAGCAGGGGGAGCAGATTGATTTTAATAAGCCGGGGCTGACGGTGTACAGGTTTCTCAGCAGGCGGGCGCAGGAGGATGCTCATGCTGACGAGTTGCTGAAGGGGGCTGCCGAGAGCGTGAGGCAGGCTGTGCTGACGGGCGGGGACGGAAGACAGGCGTTGTGGGAGCAGAGGGGACAAATGGGAGAGGAGATGTATAAGAAGGTGGGGAATACATTGCGATGGGTGAAGGCGGATGCGGAGAGGACAAGGCGAGGGCTGGAGCCGGTATTGCCGCGCGTGATGGAGGGGCTGGAGTGGGCCGTGAAGTATGCTGACGGGACGGCGAACCGGATTTTTCAGCCGGAGGGGATGGCTTCAATCCACCAAGCCCTGAAGGCGATGGATGGCCTTACGGATGCCCAGATGGATGCGCTGGCAGAGATTGTGCAGCGCAAGGGCGGGAATGAGGGGAGTTATATGGCGAATGTATGGAAGGCCGGGAACCGTGGCTGGGAGGATTTAGGTAATGGAATCAGGTCTTTGTTGCGCGGCGGGATTGCCGCACAGTTGGATGTGGCGGGGGGAGTGAAGGAGTTGTTTGGCGGGGACGGGTCTGCCCTGAAGGCTGACGCGAAGGCGGCGGATGAGTATGGCCGGAGGCTGGATGCTTTTCTGGCGATGGCGCAGGGGACGTACAGGCCGATTAACAAGCCGGAGTATGGGTGGTTTGGGAATGGGGTGCTGAGCGCGGTGCGGTCTGTGCCGATTACGGCGTTGAGTTTTTCCGGCGTGGGGGCCGGAGTGGCGGCGATGTCTTATGCCGGGGATAGTTACAGTAAGGCCGTGCAGGAGCGTCCAGATGGCGGCAGGCTGGCGAGGCTGGGAGGCGCGGCGGCGAGCGGCGCGGTTCAAGGGGCGTTGGATCGGGCCGGGGCGATCGTGGCAAAGGGAGTGATGGGGTTGAGATCCGGGAGCGCGTTTGTGGATAAGTGGATGAGCAAGTTGAGTCTGAGCCGTCAGGCGATGCGGCTGAAGAGTTCCGCCCTGCGGGCGGGAGCGCGTTCCGGCGTGGCTGGGGGGATGGTGCTGGGCGAGGAGATGACGACGGAGAAGTTGCAGGATTTGGCCGATCCGGTGATGCAGAGTTTGGCTTCCGTGATGGCCGGGGAGGCTCCGGGGATTGATTGGGAGCGGTTTTGGAAGGATTTTACGAACCGTGACCAGAATATGGAGTTGTTTGGTTCCGTGCTGGCGTTTGCGCTGGTGGGGGCCGGGGCGCGGTTTACGGCTGAGGCCGGGATGCAGCGGCAGTTGAGCCGGGAGTATGGGAAGCTGAAGCGGACGTTTGGTTTTAGCGATTCCCTGCTTGCCCGGATGCGGGCGGAGGAGAGTGATGTGGCGCGGTACGCGATGATGCAGGATGGGATTCAGGATTTTATGCGCCAAAATTATGGGAAGGAGGTGGACGGCGTGAAGGTGGGGCTGGGTGACGCGGACGGGATGAGGAAGCTGGCTGCCCGCGGCGGGGTGAGGACGATGGATGTGGTGGCCGCCGCTGAAGCGCATGCGGCGGAGACGGCGCGAGGGGTGGATGAGGTGCGTGTGGATGGAGCGGAGGTGCAGGAGGGGAAGGGTGCTGTGGTGGGTGTGAAGGGGCCGGAGAGCGGCGGCGTGAGCGAGGTGGGGAGTGGGCCTGTGCTGAGTTTTGAGCATGGGCCTGTGCCGGAGCGCAAGGGTGGAAGGCAAGTGGATGAGAAGGAGGCGATGAAGCAGTATGTGGAGGCTGTGAATGAGCAGTTGCGGGAGTTCGGGGCGAGTCCGATCCGCGAGGAGAGGAATGAGTTTACGGAGGAGATGCAGTTTGTGGTGGAGCTGGGGGACAGGCCGGAGTTTTATGATTCTTACGATGATGCGTATGAGGCCGTGCTGCGGCATTTGGAGGAGAGGGAGGATGAGGTGGTGGCCGGGCTGAAGAGCGGTTTGCGGCAGTACCGGGATAAGGGAGAGGGGTATGTGGGGAGGGTGCAGGATGAGGCGAATGAGGAGATGATGCAGCATTTGAGCGATGTGGGGCAGGATGGGAGGATGAGTTTTGACCGGAGCAAGATGAACGTGAAGTTGATGTATTCTCAGCTTAAGAATGAGAGTGCATCGCTGAAGAAGTCTGTGGAGGGACGGGAGAGGATTTATGCGGCGCAGATAGGTGAGTTGGCCGGAGTGGACGCTTCCAAGTTACGTATTTACGGAACAAATGTGGGGAAGGAGTTTGAGAACGGGCGGTATGAGGTGGTGAGCAGGTTGTACCGGGGGGCTAATCCGTTTGACGTTTATGAGGAGTGGACGGAGGGGATGACGAAGGTGTTGATACGGGATAATGAGTGGACGGTGGCGGAGTTTGAGGATGAGCTGAAGCGGCTGGAGGAGGCGACGGGCGAGCGGTTTCTTGCGACGGGAGAGGGAGTGGACAGGTTGCAGGTGGTTTGCGAAGGAGTGAGCAGGGCGGCCCGTGCTCATTTGATGGGGCATATTTCCGATGAGCGGTTGCCGGATAAGTTGAGGAGGTGGTTTAAGATGTTCGCTCTGTTGTTTGCCAAGTATTTTGAGTTTGCGCAGGATTTGAGGCTGGCGAAGAAGATGCTGGGCGCGGATGTTCAAGAGAAGATGAGCGAGAAGTTCCGCCGCTTGTTGAATGATTTTGCCGGGTTTGACGAGGAGGCGATTGCGGAGCGCGCGAGGAGGGAAGAGCAGGCGCAGATTGAGGCGGAGGCGATGGGGGATGTGCCGGAGATTGGAGAGTGGGTGGCCGGGAGGCTGCCGCATCCGAAGACGGCGGCTGAGGCCGGGTCTGATTTAACCGGGGAGTTGCAGCGGATTTATGATGCACTGACGACGACAAGAACGGCCAAGGGAAGACGCAAGAAGGATGGGACGCTGGGGAAGGGGTTTGAGCAGCGGGTGGTGGCCCGTGCGGAGCAGTTTTTCAGCAGGGATGGTGGGAGTGTTTCCGATGTGCTGGAGGCCGCGAATGAGGCCGGGTTTGATTTTGCCGATTCAGGCGATTTATTGAGTGCCGTGTATGATAGCGTGGTGTACGGGTATAAGCGGTATGCGGCGCGTGGAGAGGGGCAGGAGGTGAGTTTCAGCATGGGGGACCGGGTGAGGCGCGTTCCGTTGGAGGAGGCCCGGCGTGTGGCTGATGCGTTCCACCGGGTGGAAGGTATGGGGCCTGTTCAAGTGGATGTGGCGGGAGCGTACGAAATGCATCTGAAGGATGCGTTAAGATCTGTACATCCGTTTGTCAAAGTGATGCAGGAACGTTCTTTCAGTATGGGAGGAGCGTTTGAGATGATGGATGGCAGGAGGGTGAAGGTAAGTGGCCGTGGCTGGCGTGAGGTGAAGAATCATGCTGCCGACCGGAGGAATTTGGCAGCTCTGGCAAGATTGGATGTATTAGCTCCGAAGGCTGAGTTTTTGTTTCATGCCAAGAATTCCGATCCTAAAAAGAAGGATGTGAAGGCGTTTTATTATTATGCCGTGAAGGCTGTTTTTCCTGGATATGAGCGCTTGGCAGAAGTGGGAGAAGGAGGCAGGCAGGAGCTGGCGTATGTAACAATTGCTGTAGCCGAACGGAATAGCGGCGAGTTTTTCTACGATCTGGATTCAAGTAGCGTAGAGGATATAGATAGAGTAAAGGGTACGTCACCAAACCTTCCGTTGAGCCGCGTACCAAACACGGCGCGAAAGGGGGACGCACCCCATGAACATAGACTACAGCGGGTAAAGGAATTTGTCAATTATGCTGACATTTTTTTAGCTGGACAAGGAGAGAAAGATAGAAAAATACGCTCTAAGGAAGAAAATGAGGAGAATGGGAAAGGTTCCGAAGTTCCGCAACGACCCCGCGTACCAAACGCGGGCGAGGCGGAAGATGGAACCTTTCTAGAGAGCAAGGTACAAGAGCAACGTGAAGATGTCAATAGGAGTGGGATGTCGTTTGCCATGCGGATGACCAGAGGAGGGCAGAGTGTGTGGGATTATCTGGCTGGGGTACAGGGTCAGGCTTTTGAGCAAGAAGCACGGTTGTATGAAGCAATGCAGAAACGGCTGGAGAGTGCGCTGCAAGCGAACGGGTTTACGCGGGATGGAGTGTATAAGGATGAGAAAGGGAAAGATGATGAGGTTGTGAGAGAGCGGATGCTGGCCGTGATGGCCGTATGTGATGCCGTGGTGACGGAGCTGCCGAGGGATGTGCGCGGGGGGATCAGGCCGGAGGTTGTTGCTTCCTACCGGGAGGAGGTGATGGAGAAGAAGACGTGGAGAGGGAGGATGAATGCGCTGATGCGTATGGTGAAGTATGTGGATTGGCATATTGTGAATGAAGGGAAGAAGAGCCGATTTAAGGAGTTTGAACGGTTTAGAAAATGGGCGGCGGCAAGTGTGGGCGAGAACCGGGTACGGCGTGGGAAGATGAATGCGGAGATTCAGAAGCGGCTGGATATGGTGGAGAGGGCGTTGGAGTTGGATGCGGATGAGCTGGAAACGGCGAAGAATACGGCTGAGAAGGTGGTGGAGGAGAAGGCATTGATTGGCGGGGCTGAGTATGATGAGGCGGTGGAGTGGGTACGTGCGCTGGATGCGTTTGGCGGGTTGTATGAGAGGAATATGCACGGGAGGCTGACGGCTGATTTGGAAAGAGTGCAGGCCGCGCTGGATGCCCTGAAGGAGATGTATGCTGCCGGGAGGCTGGCGAATGAGGCGTTTTGGGAGGATCGGCGTGAGCGTATTGCGGATTTGCTGGATGAGGCCGGGAAGGGGCTGGGGCGTGAGCAGCCGGTGAGCGTGAATGAGCGCACCGGAGCGGCGAAGCATGATGTGGGTGTGGGTAAGGGGATGCGGAATTTGGTGCGGGGGTTTGTGAGTTTTGAGAATTTGATGGAGGATTTGTTTGGAGAGGGGAAGGTGACGGAGTATTTTGCAGAGGGCATCAGGAAGGCGCGGCTGGAGTTTAATGATGTGCGACAGAGGCGAGTGCTGAGGTATTACGGTGCCTTGTACCGGATTGCGAGGCCGGAGGAGTTTTTGAAGAGGGCTGACAGAAAGGTGGATGGTCAGGTGAAGCTGGGCGTGAGGCGTGTGGTGGATGGTATGTTGAAGGATTTAAGCGAGAATCGGGCTTGGGGGATTGAGGTGAAGATGCCAGGCGAGTTTAGGAGTGAGCGGGTGCGGATTGAAGAGGCGCGGGCGGTTGCGGAGGGTAAGATGGAAGCAGAGCAGATGCCGAAGTGGGCGAAGAATCAGAAGGCGATGGATGCCCTGAAGATGGCGTTGAGCGAGATTCCGGCGAAGAGCAGGAAGGAGTTTGTGAAGTTTTCATGGCTGGAGCAGGGCGCGGAGCTGGTGGAGATGGAGATGAGCGATTTGGAGGCGGCGTATTTGCTCCAGATGTCCGCGATGCCGGAGTATGAGGATAATCTGGAGGCGTTGGGTTTTGACGAGGCGGCGATTGGGAAGGTGAGGGATCATATTGATGTGCGGGCGTTGCGGGTGGCGGAGTATTTAGGGGAGGAGTATGAGCGGGGATATAAGGAGTATAATGAGGTGTACAGGAGGTTGTTTGGGTGTGATATGCCTAAAGTGCAGAATTATGCTCCGGGATTTTTCGTGACGGATAATGCCGCTGAAGCTGTTGATCCGATGGAGTCCAGAGGGAGCGGATGGCTGAGTGTGGGGAGTATCAAGATGCGCCGGAAACATTATGCGCTGCCGCGTGTGGTGAGTTGCGTGAATGCGTATTGGGCGCACAGTATGCAGATGGATCATTGGGCGAGTTTTGCGGAGATCATGAGGGATATGAAGGCGGTGTTGTTGAATGGAGAGCTGGGGAACAAGATTGATGTGGTGCATGGAGCGCAAGCGAGGAAATTGCTGATGGGGTGGGTGAAGGATTTAGAATTTGACGGTTCGCAGGATTCAGGCGGAGCCGGACAAGCTCAGCAAGTAGTGAGCCGGGTGTTGGGGGCGATGGCGCAAGGGGCTTTGAGTTATAACCTGAAGACATGTCTGAAGCAGCTCCCGGCCATGTTTTCCAGCATGGCGGATATGTCCCCCTCAGATGCCATGAAAGGATTTATTGGGGCATTGGCGAATCCGGGACAGTTGGCGGAGGTTTGGAAGAGTCCGACGATCCAACAAAGGTTGATGCAGGGCATGAGTCCTGAAATGAGGCAGGCTTTGACGGCGAACAGGATGAAGGTGAGCATGCTGGGGGATGCCGTGGAAGCCGGGATGTTGCCGATTGGATTGACGGATGCGGCATTTACAACGTTTTCCGGGGGTATTGCGTATATGGCGGCCAAGAAGAAAGCTATGAAAGAGGGATTGAGTGATGAGGTTGTGGAGCAGAGGGCTTTGGCCGCGCTGGACAAGGCGGTGCGGAGGACGGCTCAACCTATTGAGACAGAGCAGAAGAGTCCTTGGGAGATTCATGCAAACGCGCTGGGACGTATGTTTATGATGTTCCGGTCTGATCCGCGTAAGCAGATAGCGTTGAGTTATATGGCACTTGCGAAGTGGAAGAGGGGAGAGATTGGCATGGTAGAGTCTGCGTGGCGGTTTGGTCAGGCGTGGGTAGTGTATGGGATCATGAATCAGGTGATTGTGGAGTTTCTTAAGTGGGTGATGGGGCAGGATGACGATGAGGAGGAGCTGGATTTGTGGGATAGGTGGAAGGGATTTGCGGTGAGTGGAGCGATGGGGGCGTTTTCCGGTATTTTTGGATTGGCTGAGGTAATAGAGTTCATCTATTCAAAACTGGCTGGCGAAAAGTACATGAAGTTTAGTAATACGATGGTCGATCATGCTGAGGCGTTATGGAGAGGAGGAGAAGGTGTAGTGAGGATGTATAACGGTGAGGAAGAGGAGTATGGGAAGGTAATGAATCAGTTGGGAAGAGGGTTGAATGGTATGGGATTGTTTGCGGCGGCAGGAAGGCCGGAGATTGGAGCCGCGGTTCAGGTGATGGGGCGTATTGTGAAAGAGACGAAGAGTATGGCCGGAACATGGGGGCATCTGTGGGATAGTGAGATGGCTAAAGCCAAAGAGCAGCAGAGATTGATCCAAGCGACCAAAAAAGAAGAGAAGGAAGAACGGAAAGCAAAAATGGAAGAGAGGAAGGAGTTGATGGCGCGAGTGAAAGGTTTGGATTATTCAAGCCGGATGAAAGTGTATCAGGATGTCGGACTGGATAAAGAAGAGAGGAAGTTGATGGAAAACCGGGTGAAGATGGATGGAGCTTCCGAGGTTGTGAAGGCTGTGAGCCGGGTAAAGAAAGATAAGAGGAAAGAGCTGGTAGAGAAGTTGAAGGGGACGATGAGTGACGTAGAGTATGAGGAGTTTGTAACTGAGCTGAAGGAGAAGGGAGTGAAGTTGATGTGATATGGCAGGTAATGCTATTTATAATGCTATTATTTCATAATATACTTATTATTAAATAGAAATATAGTTCTCCGTGTACCATTAATAAACCCTGCAAGTTTAAAGGCTTGCGGGGTTTTCTTTTAAGAAGGCATTATCATCATGCTGTATTCCGGTTTCCGTTCCCGTTTTGAGTGTATCTCCCTCCCTTTTTCAATTTGCCCGAAGTGTTGTTTAACTCCCCCGGATTTTTTAGTGAAAAACGGCTGCCGCACCTTTCGGCGGGGCAGCCCGTAAATGGAAGCGGTTCCTGTATAAGAAACGAATCTAGGCTCCGAAATCAAGGGTTTTAGGTTCTCGGCTCCAGACGCGGTGCTGTTTCATGGCCGTGATGAAGGGGGGCATCAGGGACTTGGTGTCCTTCGGCATGAGCAGCCCGGCGTCATCCATATCCTGGGGCAGGGAGGCTGCCTCAAGCATGGCTTTGGCGTTGCCGGGCAGTCCGATGGCCTTCAAGTGCCTGTAGGCCTGGCGCAAATGGTACTTGGCATCTCCGTCTTTCAGGAGCGTTGTGAGGCTTTGTTCCCCTTCCGGGACGATGACGGAGTCAAACAGGACGGAAGGAGTGCCGGACAGGGTTCCGTCAACAAACAGCTCTTCCCCTTCTTCTGTTGTTATGCTTCCCATGTGCGGGGCAATGATTTGGGGGTGGATGCCTTCTTCATGCAGGGCATCGCAGATTTCTTTCACGGATTTCAGGCTGACGCCGTCCGCTGCCAGTAAAGAGACGCGAAGGCCTTTGAGGTTGCCGTCCGTATGGGCATACAGGCTCAATGACGGATCTTGTTCCAGGCCGCAGACGGGCCTGGGAAGTTCCCTGCTGAGTTGCTCCCTGGTGAGTTGAATTCCCAGGTTGCGGGCCACTCCGCTTGCCAGGTCCGGATCAATGCGTGTCAGAAGGTCCACCACGCGTTCCCGGATATAGGGGCGCGTCACCTTACCCAGCTCAAAGCTGAAAGCGTTGATAATGTGCTCCTGTTCCACCGGAGTTTGACTCATCCAGAACAGCCGGGGGTGGGAATAGTATTCCGCGAAGGAAGGGCTCCGCAAACGTTCCTTGACGCCGCTTACCGTCTGGGGGCTGGTGGTGAAGCCGCCTTTCTCCGGAGGCGTTTCTCTCGGCCAGTTGTTCCCGATGGAATTGGGATCATAGTTGGCCGGTGAGGCGTCTATCTGCATGCGGTGGAAGCCGTCCCTCTGGTTGTTGTGGAAGGGGCAAATGGGGCGGTTGATGGGAATTTCCGTGAAGTTGGCTCCTCCCAGCCGGTGCCGCTGGGTATCGCTGTAAGAGAAAATGCGGCCCTGGAGAAGCGGATCATCGGAAAAATCAATGCCCGGCACGATATTGGCGGGGCAGAAGGCTGCCTGTTCCGTTTCCGCAAAAAAGTTGTCCGGGTTGCGGTTCAGTACCATTTTCCCGACGATTTCCACGGGAACCAGTGCTTCCGGAATGAGCTTGGTAGCGTCCAGAATATCGAAGTCGAATTGGTCTGCGTCCTCTTCCGGGATGAGTTGCAGCCCCAGCTCGTATTCCGGATAATCTCCGGCTTCAATGGATTGCCAGAGATCCTTGCGGTGGAAGTCAGGATCGCGTCCTGTCAATACCTGGGCTTCATCCCACACCAGGGATTTTTTCCCGTACAGCGGTTTCCAGTGGAAACGGACGAAAGTGCTTTTTCCATCTTCATTGACCAGTTTGTACGTATGAATGCCGAACCCTTCCATCGTACGGAAGCTTCTGGGGATGCCGCGGTCCGACATGGCCCACATGACGTTGTGCAGAGTTTCCGGCTGCAGGGAGACGAAGTCCCAGAAGGAGTCATGGGCCGTCTGCCCTTGAGGCATTTCATTGTGGGGTTCCGGTTTGACGGCATGGACGAAATCCGGAAATTTGATGGCATCCTGAATGAAAAAGACGGGCGTGTTATTGCCTACCAGATCATAGTTGCCTTCCTTGGTATAGAATTTGGTAGCCCAACCGCGGATATCCCTTACTGTATCCGGAGATCCTCTGAAGCCCTGCACGGTGGAAAAACGCACAAAGACCGGGGTTTTTTCTCCCGGATCCTGCAAAAAAGCCGCTTTGGTGTACTTGGAAAGGGATTTGTACACCTGAAAATAACCATGTGCCCCGGAACCTCTTGCGTGAACCACGCGTTCCGGTATCCGCTCCTGGTCAAAATGAGCCATTTTCTCCAGAAAGTGGAAGTCTTCAAGCAGAGAGGGGCCTCTGCTTCCTGCTTTAAGTGTGTTTTGATCATCAGATATTTTAACTCCCAGGTTGCTTGTGAGGGCCTGTCCCATGCCGTTGGAGCGCATGGCATCCAGCTTCCTGATTTTTTCCGTAGCGTTATCCGGCATCTTCATGGAACCGGGCGCGGAAGGTTCCGCATTGGGCGGCGTAGGTTTTGGAGTGGGTTTGATCAATTCCGGATCAATTGTATCCGTATAATGGGGAGCAGCTTCTTTTCCGTTGGGAAAAGGGGCGGCGCTGTCTTCCATGGGCGGTTTCTTTTTTTTCATTGGCTTGTTCATGAGGGACCGGATTTTTCTATGTGGGTAATAGTTCGACTTCCCTTTTTCCGGGGATGTTTCGTCCTGTTTTGTCATCAGTGTTTCTCCGGAGCGGATGAAAAATTTTTATAAAAACTGGTGGTTAATATTTTATGTAATAAAGAACGGGCTGTGAGGAAATGCCTGTTTGATTGGCATGGCTGCGATGTCTGCAGCCTGTGTTTCATTTGCGGCAGGGAGAAGCGGAGATAACCGGGGTACAGCCGCGGGCAGGCGGAAAACAGTCGCCTCCTTGTTAAGCGGTGTTTCCTGCATCTGGTTCCGAAGGAGGAATGGAACCGTGTTGCCGGAACGGCAGGGCAGGGACGGCATTGCGTACATGATATGGAACGGAGCTTCCACAAATTTTCATAGACGAGGGGAATAAATAGGTTATGATTTTTATGTCAATCGGGTATTGGAGAAAAGGCTCGCACCGTCCGGCGCGAGGCGGTTTTTCCGGTATGGAACCCTTTTCCTATTAATTTAAAGTAATGACGGTGCAAGAAATAGCTGAACAGAGTTTGAAGAGCCTTCTGGCTTCGCTGGGGTTTTCCGCGGATATCGAAGTAACGGAAACGGACGGCATCGTGTGCCTGAATATTTCCTCCCCGGATTCACAGTACATCATTGGGGGGGACGGGGACAGGCTGGATGACCTTCAGTATCTGGTCAACCGCATGATCCAGCGCAAGATGGAGGATGCTCCCCGCGTGAAGGTGGATTGCGACCATTACCGGGAGCGCAACGAAGCCCGTCTGCTGGAAAAGGCCCGTTCCCTGGCCGAACGCGTCCAGGAGAGCGGAAAACCGATGAAGATGCCTCCGTTGAATGCCTACCACCGCCGCCTGGTGCATAATGCCCTTCAGTCCATGGAAGGAATTGTGACGGAGTCCGAAGAAGGGGACAGCCGTTACAAGCGCATTACCATCAGAAAGGGCTGATGGATGGCAGTTTATTCATGAGGACTTTAGCGGTCATTGCATTTTTGGCTCTGGCGTTTCCGGGACGTGCGGAAATGGATGCCCTTTCCGTCTCCTGTTCTGCGGCTCCCTCCCTTCCATCCCCTGTTCTGGTTGTGTACGGTTCAGAGGAACCCGGTTCAGCGGAAGCCCGTTGGTTGAAAGCGCTCCAGCCGGGCACGGAAGAACGCCGCGCGCTGGATGAATATGTGCGTGACGTGCAGTTTGTCACGGTTCCCAGACATCCCTCCGTGAAGGATTGGGAAGAAGACGGCAGCCTGTCCCGTGCGGCGATGCATGGTGTGCGCATGCTGCCTTCCGTGGTTTTTCTTGACTCCAAAGGACGTGTGTTCGACCTGGTGGAAGGAGGGGCCTCTGCAGCTTCTCTGTGGGAAAAAGTGTCCCTGCTTGCGGAAAAAGCGCAGCGCGTGCGGCCGGTGACGCGGGTGAATGATATTCCGAAGGGCGGGGACCCTGCGGCAGAAGCCTCCGCCATCTGCCGGGAACTGGAACAGGTGCCTCCGGAGGCCTGGTTTCGGGATTATCCTGGCACCATGAAGCGTCTGGAAAAATTGAACTGTACGGTTCCGGCTTTTCTTAACGCCCGGGAGGCGGCCTTTCGTCTGGAGAAAAACAGGAAAACGGCCGAATTGCTTGGCGAGTCTTTCCGGGCTTGCAAAGCTTCTTCCATACGAACATGTCTGGAAGCGTGGCGTGCCTGCGCGGATGATCCCTCGTTATCCGTGGAGGAGCGCCAGTTAATTCTGCTCTCCATGGTGCATCCCCTCTGGGTGCGGCTGGAAGAGGTTTTGTACCGGGAAGCCCACACTCCGGAAAGCGAGGATGCCTTCAACCAGGCGGTTGCGGTTTTGGAAGAGGTCCGGGACATGAACCGTTCCAGCGTTTGCGGCAGACGGGCGCACCAGCTCAGGGAAGAGCTGAGAAGAGCCCGTCTGGCGGCTGCGCGGTATGATTAATGTGTCTTTCCTGAGTTGCCGGAAATGGACAGGAAGGTTCCCCTGCTTCCGTCACGGAATCAAGGGATGCGTTTTCCTCCGTGATTCCTCTTTCCACAGGAAGGACCGGGCAAATTGGCTTGATTTTGCCCCTGCCCGGGGCTAGTCTTCGAACCGTTATGACAGATTCATCCATCCCGGACATGATGGCGGAGGCTCGCCGAGGCCAATGGACTGACCAGCAACTGGCCGCCAAGGCTGTGGAACTGGCGGAGTCCATTTTAAAGCAGTCGAATGCCGGGATGAGAGGGAAAGAGAAGAGGCAGGCGCAGCAAATGGAGCGCATGATGAATGATCCGGCGGGCAAGGCGTTTACGCTGGCACTGGCGGATCGTGTGTTCCGTCCTTCTTCTCCGGCGCGGGGTGCTGAGTTGTTCCGCTATCTTTTGGACGGATATGGCGTTCCCCGTTATTTGTCTGCGGCGGACCGTTTCGCCATGAAAATGGGGGGGAGATTTTCCGCTCAATTTCCGGGTGTAGTCATGCCCGTGATTACCAGCCAGTTGAGAAAGGAGAGCTCCAATGTAATTCTTCCTGCCGAGGATGGAAAACTGCGCCCCCACCTGCGCCGCAGGCGCAAAGGCGGCATCCGGATGAATATCAACCAGCTGGGAGAGGCCATTCTGGGTGAAAGCGAGGCGCACCACCGTCTTCAGCAGGTCGTGGACCGGCTGACAGACAAGGACTGTGACTATATTTCCGTCAAGATTTCAGCCATTTTCAGCCAGATTCATCTGGTAGCCTTTGAAGAAACCGTCAAATTGATTCAGGAGCGCCTGCGCATCCTGTACCGGGCGGCCATTACCAATGCGGTAACGTTGCCGGACGGTTCCAGAAAGCCCAAGTTCGTGAATCTGGATATGGAGGAATACCGTGATCTTCATCTGACGGCGGAAGCGTTCAAACGTACGTTGATGGAGGATGAATTCATGCAGCTGGAGGCGGGGATTGTGCTCCAGGCCTATTTGCCGGATTCCTGGGAGGAGCAGATGAAGCTGTGCGCCTGGGCGAAGGAACGTGTGGAGCAGGGGGGCGCGCGCATCAAAATACGCCTGGTGAAAGGCGCCAACCTGGCGATGGAGAAGGTGGAGGCCTCCATGCATGGCTGGGCGCAGGCCCCGTATGGCACGAAAGCCCAGGTGGATGCCAATTACAAGAGAATGCTCCATTACGGCTGCATGCCGGATAATGCCAGATATGTGCAGTTCGGCGTGGCTTCCCACAACCTGTTTGATTTGTGTTATGCCATGCTGCTGCGTGAGCGGGAAGGCGTGCGTGACCAGGTGGAATTCGAAATGCTGGAAGGGATGGCGAACCATCAGGCGCGGGTCATCCGCCAGGCGGCGGACGGTCTGCTCCTTTATGCCCCTGTGGTTTTGAAGGAAGATTTTCACAGCGCTATTGCCTACCTGGTCCGGAGACTGGATGAAAATACCAGTGAGGAGAACTTCCTGCATGATCTCTTCGGCATGACACCGGGGTCCCGGAGCTGGGAGGTCCAGAAAAAGAGGTTTTTGAAGGCCTGTCAGGAAAAGGATGAGGTGAAGTACGGCCCCAACCGCACGCAGAACCGCGCTGCGGATCCCATCCAGCCCTCACATTACCGGGACGCCTTTGCCAACGAGCGGGATACGGACTGGTCCCTGCGGCAGAATGCGGAATGGATCAACGGGCTGATTGCCACGGAGAAGGAAAAATCCGGCGAGGAAATCCCTCTGGTTATAGATGGTGAGGAAATTACGACTAATCTATGGGGCGTGGGGCGCGATCCGTCCCGCCATAATGAAGTTTCCTATAAATTCGCTTATGCGGATTTTGACCAGGTTGAACATGCCTTGGTCACGGCAGACAGGGCCCGCTCCTCCTGGGCGTCCAAAAGCATTGGCGAACGCGCTGAAATCCTGCACCGGGCGGCGCAGGAGCTGTCCAGAATCAGGGGGGAAGCCATTGCTGCCATGGTGAGGGATGCCGGGAAAGCTCCCACGGAGGCTGATGTAGAGGTGAGCGAGGCCATAGACTTCTGCCGCTATTACGCGGAAGGCCTGGACCGCGACGGAATGAACGACGGCGTGGAAATGTCCCCGCTGGGTACCATTTGCGTGATGTCTCCCTGGAATTTCCCCTTCGCCATTCCGACGGGCGGTGTAGCTGCCGCCCTGATGGCGGGAAATGCCGTGGTGTTCAAACCGTCCGAACTGGCCGTTTATACGGCTTGGCAGATTGTCCAGGCGTTCTGGCGTGCCGGTGTGCCTAAAAACGTCCTTCAATTCGTGCCGATGCCGCGCAATGAAATTTCCCGCAAGTTTTTGATGGATCCCCGATTGAACGGCGTGATCATGACGGGATCCTACCGCACCGGAAAAATGTTGCGCGAACTGCGGCCTGACCTGCATGTTCTGGCTGAGACCAGCGGAAAGGATGCCATGATCATCACTGCTACGGCTGATCCGGACCAGGCTGTAAAGGATTTGGTGAAAAGCGCTTTCGGTCATTCCGGACAGAAGTGTTCCGCCGCCAGCGTGGCTATTGTGGAGGCTTCCGTTTATGACAATCCCGCCTTTTTGCGTCAGTTGAAGGATGCCGCCGCCAGCCTGAAGGTAGGCGGGTCCTGGGAGGTCAACTCCGTGGTGACGCCGCTCATCAGGGAGCCGGAAGGGAATCTGCTCCGTGCGCTGACGCAGCTGGAACCCGGGGAGGAATGGCTGCTCAAGCCGGAACCTTCGGAAGACAACCCGTGCCTCTGGTCTCCCGGCATCCGGCTGGGGGTGAAACCGGGAAGCTGGTTCCATCAGACGGAATGCTTCGGTCCGGTATTGGGAATCATCCGTGCGGAAAACCTGGAGGAAGCCATTGACATCCAAAACGACTCCGAATTTGGCCTTACCGGCGGCCTTCAGTCCCTGGATGAACGGGAAATTGCCTTGTGGAAAACTAAAGTGCAGGTGGGCAACGCGTACATCAACCGTGTCATCACCGGCGCCATTGTCCGCCGCCAGCCGTTCGGCGGGTGGAACCATTCCTCCATGGGGCCTGGAGCCAAGGCTGGAGGTCCCAACTACCTTACCATGCTGGGAAGTTGGGAGGAAAAGGCGCTGCCCCAGAAGCTGCGCACGCCGGGTGAACGTATCTCCGGACTGGTGGAAAAACTGTGTTCCGAGCTGCCGGACTGCGCCAAGCGCATCCGTTCCGCGGCCGGTTCCCAGGCCAAGTGGTGGATGGAGGAATTCGGCGTGGATCATGATCCCTCCCGTGTTTACGGAGAAAATAATATCTTCCGCTATACCCCGGTGAAGGGAATTCTGGCCCGTGTGGAAAACATGTCCGACGATGACGTCGCCATTCTGCTGCTGGGGGCGAAACTGTGCGGGGTGCTCCTGCACCTGAGCATAGGGGCGAGCCGCCCCTGGATTCAGAAAATGCATGGTTACTATGCTTCCCTGACGGTGGAAACGGAAGCGGAATTGATCGGCCGGATGCCGGAAGCCCTTCAAGGCGTACGGTTCCTGCGTGGAACAGATATTTCCGAGGCTCTGGTCAATGCCGCCCATGCCCGGGATGTGGAAGTACTGGACCGTCCCGTGCTTGCCAATGGTCGGGTGGAACTGCTGGGGTATTTCCGGGAACAGGCTGTTTCCGAAACCGTTCACCGCTACGGCAATCTCATCCCGCCGCCGGGCAGTTTTAAAACAGACAGCGTGTGAAGGGTAGGGAAGGCCTGAATCCCGGCTTCCGGGTATCTTAGCCATAAAAATGAAGGGAAATCCTCCTGCCGGTCCAAAAGGAAAACATGGGTGTTGGGGGTGTTCCCCTTCCGTTTCGGAATAGCTCTTCACTGAAAGGAGGGGAAAAAGTTTTTTTTGCAAGGGGGGGAAGAGGAGTATCCTGTTAAATGAAATATGAACTTCGCCGAATGAGAAAACTTTCACCAGGCCTCACGGTGAACAATTCCGGTGGTGTAGGAAAAGGTTCCGTGATTCTTATGGGGGAAGAGGCGTGGAAGCCTGCAGGGAGCGCAGGCTTTCTCGAAGAGCTTTCCCCTGTTGCCGGGAGGGAGGGATTGGGTGCTTTTTGTTTCTTTTCTCCATTTGATGATAGAACGTTTCCGGGAAACGGGTATATTACCAGGAACGTTTGCGATGACGCGGCGCTTTTTTCCTACGTAACCATGAACACCAACCAATCATTGAACTCCCGCGGCAGCCACATCGCCTGGGTGGACTTTCTGCGTATCCTGGCCTGCTTCCTCGTTGTCCTGGCCCATTGCTGTGATCCGTTCGTTGGAAGTTTTGACGGTTCCTTCAACTTTAAGTCCGCTGTCTTCTGGGGAAGTCTGGTACGGCCGTGCGTGCCTTTGTTTGCCATGATCTCCGGAGTGTTGCTCTTTCCCGTTACCTTGGAAATGGGCGCTTTTTACTCCAGGCGCCTCAAGAGGGTGCTGGTTCCGCTCATTGTCTGGTCACTGGCGCTTCCCTTGCTCTACTTCGGATACTTTGCCGCAGGCGTTCAAACGGCCAGCCCCAACATCGTGATGGACACTTATACTTGGAGTGCCACCGTCGGCAAGCTGTATACCTTCTTCTTCAACTTCAACTATGATACCACGCCCCTGTGGTATGTATACATGCTGGTAGGCCTGTACCTCTTCATGCCCATCATGAGCGCGTGGCTGACGCAAGCCAGAAGGAAAGATGTGAAAATCTTCCTGGGCATCTGGATATTCAGCATGACTCTCCCCTACATCCAGATGCTTGCTCCGGCACTGGGTTATGAGGGCAATTACGGCAACATGGGTATTCTTGGTGTTTGCGATTGGAATCCGTACGGTATGTTCTATAACTTTTCCGGATTCCTGGGATACATGGTGCTGGCGCATTACCTGACCAAATACCCGCTGGCCTGGAGCTGGAAAAAAACGCTGTCCATTACTATTCCCCTCTTTTTGATTGGTTTTGCCGTTACGTTCTTCGGCTTTCTGGAAACGCAGAAGCACTTCCCCGGCCAGTATTCCAAGCTGGAAGTGCTCTGGTATTTCTCCGGAATCAATGTATTCCTGATGACCTTTGCCATCTTTGCCGTCGTCAGCCGGCTCAGAATCAAGGCTGGTCCAGTGCTGAGCAAGGTGGCGGCGCTTACTTTCGGCGTGTATCTGTGCCACTTCTTCTTTGTCCAGTGCTCCTATGACTTCGTGAACTTCATCGGGCTGGGAGGGCTGTCCTCCGCCGTGAAAATTCCGTTGATGGCCTGTCTGGCCTCCGCTGTCTCCGCGGCGTTGGTATGGCTGTTGAGCCTGAACAGGTGGACGCGCAAAAGCATCATGTAAACCGCGGATATTTTCCGCAGGGCGCTTCGGGACCACGGCTATCCCGGGGCGCCTCTTCTTTTGTAGAAAACAGAATAAAACGGTTTCCGGGGAGAGGCCTACAAAATTCTGGACGGGAAAGAGGGAACAGGTTAGGATGTTTCCGCTTCGTGCACAGGCCCTGGTTGCCGGAGATGCGGGCTTTTTAACGTATGAAAAGCTCCTCTCCCGGTCTTCCTTCCGCCGACCCCAAGCTCACAGGAAATTTCCGGAATACCGGCGATTTTCGTAATCCGTTGGGGTTCCGATCTTGACAACTATCATCTCTTTTTACGACTTGGAATCTTTGTACCTCCCATGGGAGGTTGGCGCAAAACGCCCGTTGCACTGTTGGTAATCAGTGCCATAGACGCCCAGGAGTCGCACTCTCATGAGTGCGTGGATTGAAACCAGGCCCCACCCAGAATCGGAGGCGTGGACTGAAACATGACGAGGGTAAGCTTCGAGAAGATGCCACCCGCCGTACTCTCCAGGGAGTACGTAACTTATCTGGAAAAGAAAAAGCTCTCCGAACTTGTTTGGTCTAGAGAGCTTTTTTTGTTCCATTATCTTGTTAAGTTGTCAGGAAGAGGGGTGATTATTGAGATTGAGTTCTGCCGGGGGGAGGGACTGGAGCAGAGCCAGGATGGGGTCCTGCGGTTCGGCGCCCATTTCCCGCTGGCGTTTGAATTCCTCCTCTTCCTGCTGAAGGGCTGCCAGTTTGGTGTCTTCCACCAGCGCCTTGAATTTGTCCGCCTGAGAGTATTCCCCGTCCTCGTCCCGGAAAACGCGGGCCAACCAGCGGCGTTTTTCTTCTGTACTGAGCAGGGGATTTTTCATGTGCCGGGGAATGTATTTTTGTCCAGCAGGTTTCCGGCAAGCTGTTCTCCATCCGCAGTGGGCCGGTAAACATAAGGGCGACCGTCTCCAATACGGTTGACATATCCCTGTGCAATGAGATCCTGCAGGATATTGGTGACGGTATTAGGGTGCAGCCGTGTGGCTTCCGTAATGGTGCTGTGGCGCCTGTACCCGGCAATGACGGCCAGGATGACCTGGGCACTGCTGAGGCGGAAGTCCAGCCTGCGGACGTTGGAGGCAAATATCTGTATGAAATCCAGTGCTTTCATGAGTATGTATTCACAACTTATTATTATGTTATTTGCTTATTATTCTCATGTTATTCACATTCTTCCGGGCAAGAGGGCGATTTGATTTTTCTCAGCAAATCCAGCAGCGGGTGGGAATCATTGGAAAAGCACTGCACCGCATTGACGGTAGCCGCCTGCGGAAGAATGATTTTATGGAATTCCTGGTTAAGATTCTGGCGCAGGCTTTGGTTGCCCGTCAGGGGCATGGCCAGTTTTTCTGCCAGCCGGGTGGCCAGTGCGTCCATGAAGAGGGGATCGAATAGGTCGGCGTTTTCAATATCGGCAATGTAGCTTAGGGGCAGCGGGGCGCAGGAAGCATGAATGCGGCGTCCCTGCATTTTCCATTCCGAGCATTCCACATCCAGCACGCGCAGGCAGTCTGTGGGCAGCGTGAATTGATAGGGGGTCAGGGAATTGGGCGCCTGTGCGGAAACGGAGTCCAGAGTGGTTTGCGTGGCGGCGAAGGTCCAGCGCGCCATGCAAAGGGTTTCCCTGCGGGCCGGATGGTAATGAAGAACGCAAAGGCGGGATGCCGTGGATTCATTGGCAATCAGCGCGTCCAGAGGTGCCTCCCCTATTTTGGAGAGGGCCGCGTTGCAGATGTCCAGCGCGGATGGCGTATCCGGCTGAAGTAAGGATTCATTGATCATAGCGCCCTATGTTTTGGAGGAAACGGATGCGGAATGCATCACGTTTGGAGGCGACCTCTTTGATGCCACCAATGGCATGTATGCGTCCGGTTTTTCCTCAGGTGCATTTTTTGCCGATTTGTTTATTTGATAAATGCAAGCACTTGCCCGGATTGCCCGGGCAGGTGGGGAGAGTTCCCTTTCCTTCCATGGGAAAAGAACGCCCCCGCCGCATGGATTGTCTGTGAGGCGGGCGTCCGGCATCCTCTGGAGCCTTATATCCGGCAGAAGGGAAGGGGAATCAGTATCAACCATGAATAGAAAGCAAAAGAAATTATGGGATTTATGAAACCGTCCACACCTTCCGCTTCTGCTCCAGAGCAGACCATCCCGGTCAAGGCGGAGAGCGTGGAACAAGAAGTAGGGGAAGATTATCAGGCCCGGGAACGGCAGAGGCAGGGAATGATTTCCACCATTCTGGCGCGCCGTCATTCTTCCGCCGGGCAGGGGGAGGTTAATCCGCGGACTCTGCTTAGGAAAACTCTGGGATAGGCGTTGCCATGGAAGAAAGAGTTGCGGAATTGAATTCCGTGTACAAGTCCTTGGCCGCCCAGCGCGCGCCATGGGAAACGTGGTGGGACCGTCTGAGGGATTACGTGCTGCCTCGCCGCCTGAATCGGGAAGGGGAGGTTTCCCTACCCAACAGGGACGCCATGGACCGCATGACGGATACTACAGCTGTGGAGGCATGCCAGAAGCTGGCCAGCGGCCATATGTCCTATATTACGCCCAGCCATGACGTATGGTTCAAGTGGTCGGCTCCGGATGACCGGGGAGGCGACGAGGCGGAGGCCTGGTATAACCAGTGTTCGGAAATTGCCCTGAAAGAATTGTCCGTTTCCAATTTTTATACAGAGATTCATGAGTGTTTTCTGGACCGGGTGGCTTTGGGGACCGGAAGTCTGTTTACGGGCACATCCTCGGACGGAAGGCTGTTGTTTACCAATATTCCGTGCGGACAGTTCGCCTGTGCGGAGAATGCGGAAGGCCGGGTGGATACCTACGTCAGGGAGTTTACCTACACGGCTCATCAGGCACGCTCCATGTTCGGGGTGAAAGCTCTGGGGCCCAAGGCTCGGGAAGTTCTGGAGCGCGGAGGCAATCCGTATGCCACAACTCTGAGGTTTCTGCATGTGGTGCGCCCGCGCACCCGGCGCAGCCGCCGCAGGGAGCAGGCCTCCCACATGCCGTTTGAAAGCGTTTACCTGTCTCTGGACGACCAGGTGATTGTGGAGGAAGGGGGATACATGGAGTTCCCTTATCTGGTAACCCGCTTTTTGAAGTGGGGCAGCGGCCCGTACGGTCTGGCTCCCGGCAGGCTGGTGTTTCCCGCCATCCAGCAGGTGCAGTTCCTGAACCGTATTCTGGACACTCTTGGCGAGGTGGCCGCCTTTCCCCGTATTCTAGAGCTCGCCAACCAGATTGGGGAGGTGGATTTGCGGGCCGGCGGCAGGACCGTCATTACCCCGGAGGCCGCTTCCCTTCACCTGCCCCGGGAATGGGCTACGCAGGGCAGGTATGATGTTGGGATGGACCGTCTGGTACAAAAGCAGGATGCGATACGCCGTGCCTATTATCTGCCCATGCTGGAGCTTTGGAGCGGGCACCGCGGCAATATGACTGCCACGGAGGTCATGGCGCGGGAGAATGAGCGCGTCTTGATGTTTTCTCCTTCCTTCACGCTGTTTGTGAGTGATCTGTATTCCACAATGACACGCATTTTTTCCCTGCTGTTCCGGATGGGCAAGTTTCCCAGGCCACCCCGTGCGGTATTGAGGGTAGGGAGGGACGGCTCCGTTGCCGTCGGAGAACCCAGGGTTGTCTATCAGTCAAAGATTGCCCTGGTGCTCAGGCGCTTGCAGAGTGAAGGGATGGACCGCAGCCTTCAGCGGCTGAATATGATGATGCAGGCTGCCCCGGATTTGGCGGATCATGTGGACTGGGACCACTGTTTCCGCCTGTCCGCCCGTGTGGACGGCGCCCCGGAGAGCATGCTGAGGCCCTGGGCCGATGTCCGTGCCATGCGGAAGGAACGGGCGGACCTCCAGCAGGGAGCCTCCCTGGCTCCGGCGGAAGAGGATCCTTATGCTTCCCTCAATCCCTTGCTTGACCAGTTAACCGAGATTCAGAAATGAACCAGGATACGACATTGCAGCAGGAGGCCTCCGTCCGGGAGGCCCGTTTCAAAAGGCGCCAGCTTCTCCGGGTGTTTGACACCCCGGACGGGCGTGAGACTCTTTCCTTTCTGGAAGCCCGTTTCCAGACTGATTTGCCCGTTTTTCAAGGAAGTCCGGGGAATTACGACCCTCTGGACGCCATGAGGAGGGATGCCTACAGGGAGATCTTTCTGTACATCCGCCGCCAGCTTCAATTAGCCATTAAAGAAACCACAGAAGAAGAGAAAAATGATTGATTCCATTGATAACAGCATGGCCGCTCCTTTCAGGGATGCGGAGGGTTCCGGGGCTGTTTCCCCGGAGACGGACGCGCTGTCCGAAACCGCAGTTCAAACTGAACCTTTTCCTCCCCTTCTGGGTGAGGACGGAGGTTTTGCTCCGGATTGGTACGCCCGGTTTGATGAGTTGAAAGGGATGGAGAAATCTCTTTCCAAGTTTAAGACGCCGGAGGCTCTGGCGAAGAGTTACGCGGAGCTGGAACGCCTGCGACGTTATCCCGGTGTGGAGAATGAAGAACAGATGGCGCGGTTCCGCCGGCTGGCCGGATTGCCGGAGTCGGAGGAAGAATACCGACTGGAACGTCCTGAATCCACGCCGGAAAGCGAATGGAATACCGGGCTGGCAGAGCGTATGGCCCGCACGGCCTATCGTTACGGAGTACCGCCGGAGGCAATGAATGCTCTTCAGGAGACAATGGCCCAGGCATATGACGAGGCCCGTGAACACATGGAAGATGCCCGGATGGAGATGGAAATGCAGGCGGAACAATTCCTTCAGCAGGAATGGGGCGCCAATTATGAACGCAACATGGGCAGGGCTGCCGCCGTTCTTCGGCGGCTTGCCTCTGAAACAGGGGTGGATGCGGACGCTTTACTGGATAATCCGGGACTCGGTTCCAATCCGGATGCAATCCGCCTGTTGTACCAGGCATCACGCCTGCTTGATGAAGCTCCTCTCCATCATACAGGAAATGCGGCGCCTTCCCCTGCGGAGGAAGCCATGCGGATGGAATCGGATCCATCCCATCCTCTTTATGAGGCGTATATGAATGTGAACCATCCCAATCATAAATATGCCAATGAGTTATATGATCGTTTGACTACCCGTTAATTTCCCGGACGTTTTAACCGGCGGAGTCTTATAAAAAGCAAGCCCGGCGGAATGCTTTCCGCCGGGCTTTTAATAGTCATTGTTTCATCAGGGAAGGAGGGGGTAAGGGCTGGGGCCTTAAGCTGCCCTCCTACCATTAGCGTCCCGGGAAGGGGCTTGTGTTCAAAAAAAGTTGGAAAAACATTTTTCCCTGTATGGGAGACTAATGAGGTTAAATGCTCATCATGTCTTTCACTGTAAGTGAGTAAAGAGGGAGATATCCGGTATTTTTTCTTATCAGCGCAAACTTCTGCATTAACCGTCTCTTTATGCCGGCATTTTTCAATTGAGCCTGTTACGGGGGAAGGCTGATGCTATGTCTATTGACTGGAGGGAGGCAATGAAAAACCCCGTCCGGAAAGGAACGGGGTTTTAAGAAAAATGGTACGCGGTATAGGATTTGAACCTACGACCTCCACCATGTCAAGGTGTTGCTCTACCACTGAGCTAACCGCGCATTTGTAAGTGCGGGCGGATTATTACCTGATTAAGGAGGAAAGAGCAATACTTTTTTTGAGAACGCCTCATTTTGGGGACGGGGGACGGAAGCGTTCCTTCGGGGAAAAAGACACTGATTTCTCTTCCTATACAAAGTATTTCTGCTAGTCTGAGAGGAACGTTTCACAGAGTATGATGAACAGACATTTTATTTTTGCATTGTGTACTGTGCTGGGGTTCAGCGTTTCCGGCATTTCCATGGCTCAAAGCGTTCCCACGGATAAGGAAGCCGCAGCCAAGGCTGCCAAGGCGGCGAAAGTGAAATTCCGCTGGGGCAAGAGCCTGAAAAGCGCTCAAAAGCAGGCGGCGGAAACCGGCCTTCCCATTGTTCTTCTTTTCACGGGAACGTCCTGGTGCGGCTTTTGTGTTAAGCTGGAGAAAGAAATCCTTTCCAAAAAGGACTTCAAACAAGGCATGGACGGCGTGGCCATTGGCGTCAAATTTGAGTTCGGCAGTTCGGATTTCAGCAAGTCCAAGGAAGCCAAGACGTACAACATTACCGGCGTGCCGGCCATGGTGGTGGTGGATGCGGATGGCAAGGAGCTGGGCCGCACGGGTTATGTTCCCGGCCGTACTCCCGCCCAGTACGTTGAATTTTTCAAGAAATACGCACCCAAGACTGCGGAAGGCAAGTAAGGCAGGTGTTCCGGAGAGGAGCTTGATTAACAGGAGCGGCGGAAGAAAATCCGGCGCTCTTTTTTGTGCCGGCAAGAGAGGCTGGAAATTTGTTCGCTGGACTGCTTTAAGGCCACCATCGTATAAAAGTTATGACAAAGCATATTGAATGAAGGGGTTACCTCCTCCAGGTGCTGGCCCCGGACGAGCAGGGCTTTTATGACGAGGGGATGGGGGAAACGAATGAAAAGATAGACAAGTTGAAGGCGTCCTGCCCGGACGGCGCATGCGGCAGTTCCTCCGCTCATTGACGGTGCCTTTCATCCTTTGCTGTAAAACGTCCGGTATTCTTCAGGAGAAGCCGGGCGTTTTTCTGTTCCGGTCTTGCGGTATCTCTTTTCCTTATTACGTGCCAGTGGCGGGAATGTATTGTAAAAGCGGGCAGTATAAGTGAAACCCCGTGTTTCATCCGTATTCGGGATGATACTGGCCTTCTTAGACCATTGGTTATGAATAAAAGTTCAAAGAATGTCGCTGAAAATATATGACAGGAACATTTTGAATGTATTCATTGCGGTCTGGGTCATATCTGCATGCCTGAATTTACAAACCTCCTCCAGGTGCTGGCCCCGGACGAGCAGGGCTTTTATGACGAGGGGATGGGGGAAACGAATGAAAAGATAGACAAGCTGAAGGCGTCCTGCCCGGACGGCGCATGCGGCAGTTCCTCCGCTCATTGACGGTGCCTTGCGTATGGTTAAAGCTCCCGGTTCCCCTGCAAAGGGGGCTGGGTATTTTCATGACGCCGGGCTTTTGCTTCCAGCTCGGCCGCGCAGCGGGCGCAGAAGGCAATGCAGCGTTCACAGGGGCGAGAGGCGTAATAGGCGGCAGTCCTTTCTCCGGGGCGTGCCGTTTCCGCTGCCAGGTGCTCTGGAGACAGCCCCAGCAGTTCCCGGCAGTAAAGAGTGCCGAATTCCTGTTTGAAGGAGGCGGCCAGGGATTGGACCAGGGAAAAGATTTTTTCCTTTTCCCCGGTTTCCGGGGAACTGTTTCCGTACAGGCTCCCCGCCAGCATGCTCATTCCGCAAAAAGCACCGCATACCTCCCGCATGCGTCCAATGCCTGCCCCCAGGGGAGAGGACAGTTTCAGGGCCGTTTCTTCCGTCAGGCCACAGACATCTGCAAAAGCAGCAAAAACGGATTGGGAACAATTATATCCCTGGTGGAAATAATCCAGCGCCCGGGCTGCCCGGTCTTCCTTGGAAGGGATCATGGGAAAAAGGGGGGGTTACTGCTCTTTTTCTGCGGACGTGTCCGCTGCGGCTTTTTCCGGCTTGTTGCGGTCCGTCAGACGAAGCATGAGTATGTAACAGACGGCCAGAACCAGCACGGCCAGAATAAGGGGGAGACTTTCGCTTTTGACGGTGCGGATCAGCTCCTCCGGAGATTTGAGCAATTCCGGATGCCGTTCCCCGATGCGGTGCCCGTACCAGGCGAGCACCGTGCACCAGGCAAACGAGCCGAGCACGGTGACCAGGGAGAAAATGCCGAATCCCATGCGGACAATGCCGGCGGGAATGGAAATGAGGTGGCGGATGACGGGCAGAAGGCGGGCGAAGAAGACACCGGAAACTTCGTACCGCTGAAGGAAGATTTCCGCCTTTTCCACCTTGTGGGGCGGCATGAAAAAGAATTTGCCCCAGCGCATGATGACCGGGCGGCCCACGATTCGGGCCACGGCGTAGGTAATGGCAGAACCCAGCCAGGAGCCGAACGTTCCGGCAGCCACCACTCCCCAGAAGCTCATGGATGCTCCTTCCTGGGCGGACAGGATGGCCGCGGGCGGGATGACCACTTCGCTGGGAACGGGAAAGATGGAGCTTTCCATGGCCATCAGGACAATGACACCCGCATATCCCCAGTCCTGCACCCAGGACATCCAAAGTGAGATCAACTCATGCATAACGGCGCGTATCTTGCATTAAAATCCTTGAAAGGAAAGTCTTTTATTGCGTCCCGGGAACGGGGCTGGTAAGGTAGGGAAGCGTCCGGTGTGCGCCGATGTAGATAGAGATGAAGCTTTATATTATAGCAGGCGAAAAGAGCGGGGACATTCATGGCGCCCTGCTGTTGAAGAATCTGCTGCGCCTGATGCCCGGCATGGAGGTCGCAGGGCTGGGCGGCCAGGGCATGCACGCGTTATGTCCCGGCGTGGAAGACTGGGCGGATGAAGCCGCCGTTATCGGCGTGGTGGAGGTGCTCAAAAAATACGGATGGTTCAGAAGGCGTTTTCTCTCCATTCTGGAAAGGATACGGCAGGACCAGCCGGATTGCCTTGTTTTGATTGATTATCCGGGGTTCAATCTGCGGCTGGCGGAGAGGGTCCGCAAGTGCTGCCCCCGCACCAAAATCGTTTATTTTATCTCCCCGCAGGTGTGGGCATGGCATCGCGGGCGCATTCCCAAGATGGTGCGCATGCTGGATTTGATGATGTGCATCTTCCCTTTTGAGGCTCCCTTGTTCCAGGAAGCCGGACTGAGAACGGAGTTTGTGGGGCATCCCCTGGTAGATGAAATTGCTTCCATCCGTAAGGAGGGCGTCCGGGATCCGTCACTGGTCGGTCTTTTTCCCGGCAGCCGGAACCGTGAAATTGACAGGCATTTCCCGGTATTTATAGAGGTAGTGAACCGCCTTTCCCGGGAACGGCCGGAACTGTCTTTTGAAACCGCCGCTTCCACGGAGGCTCTGGCGGAAAGAATGCGCGGCATGGTGCGGAAAGCCGGCATGCCTCCGGAACTGTTCCACATTGCGGTGGGAAAATATCATGAGCTGATGGACCGCGCCGCCGTGGGAGTTGTGGCTTCCGGCACCGCCACGATGGAGGCCGCCTTGCACCGTCTGCCGTACATGCTGGTGTACAAGGTTCCCCTGCTGACGTACTGGATGGCCCGCATGCTCATCAAGATACGCTTCATCGGCATGGTGAATATCCTGGCGCAGAACCCCGTGGTGAAGGAGCTGGTTCAGTTTGATTTTACACCGGACAAGGTGATTGATGAAATAGAACGCCTGCTTGTCCCGGAAAACAGGGATGCCCTGCTGGAGGAAATGAAACAGGCCTCCGACAAGTTGGGGCAGGGAGGGGCGGCGGAACATGCGGCCCAGGCCGTCTGCCGCCTGTTAAATGAATAACAGTACCTTTTAAGCATCGGAGCCGGGGAAGCGTTTTTCCGGCTCTTGATGCGGGAAAATGGGGAAGGGGAAGAGAATGGCCCTTCAAATTCCGGAGACAGGTCATCTGGCTCGTTTTTGACCGCCCAGTCCAACTCGGAGAATGAATACCCGGAGACTGCCGTGGTGCAGCAGATAAAGTCCCTGCCGCCGGGAAAAAGTCCTGAGGGTGGTTGTCCCCAATGCCGGGAGGCTTTTGAAGTCCTTCCGCTGTCATGTCTGGCTCATACAGGAAAAAGGAACTTCCGGTATGGAGACGTTTCCGCAGAAAAGAGAAGCGCCGGGCGAACCCGGCGCTTCTGGTGTGTTTTACATTGGCAGCAAGTATGTCGGGCCGGGGTCAGACTACCCCCTGGTCGATCATGGAATCCGCCACTTTCACGAAGCCGGCGATGTTGGCGCCGGTGACGTAGTTGGTGAAGGATTTGTCGGAGGAGTATTCATGGGCGTGGGCCACGGCGTTTGCGTGGATGTTGGCCATGATGGTCTTCAGCTTGTGGTCCACTTCTTCACGCGTCCAGGAGAGGCGCTGGCTGTTCTGGGACATTTCCAGGCCGGAGGTGGCCACACCGCCGGCATTGGCGGCCTTGGCCGGGCCGTACAGGATTTTGGCGGCCAGGTAGGTTTCAATGCCTTCCAGATCCGTAGGCATGTTGGCGCCTTCCGCCACCAGGGTGCAGCCGTTCTTGATGAGGGTGCGGGCGTCTTCCCCGTTGATTTCATTCTGCGTGGCGGAGGGGAAGGCGCAGTCGCACGGAACGCTCCAGGGGCGCTGGCCTTCAAAGTACTGGGCTTTCGGGAACTGCTTCACGTATTCTGCAATGCGTCCGCGGCGCTTGTTCTTGAGTTCCATGACCCAGGCCAGCTTTTCCGGGGAAATGCCGTCCGGATCGTAAATATAGCCGTTGGAGTCGGACATCGTGACCGCTTTCGCGCCCAGTTCGTTAAGTTTTTCCACGGTGTACTGGGCCACATTGCCGGAACCGGACACCAGGCAGACTTTGCCCTGCAAGTCGTCGTTGCGGGTGGCGAGCATGTTCTGGGCGAAGTATACGCAACCGTAGCCGGTGGCTTCCGGGCGGATGAGGGAGCCGCCCCAGTTCAGGCTCTTGCCGGTGAGAACGCCGGTGAATTCGTTGCGGATTCTCTTGTATTGTCCGAACAGGTAGCCGATTTCACGGCCGCCCACGCCGATATCCCCCGCGGGAACGTCCGTATCTGCGCCGATGTGGCGCTGAAGCTCCGTCATGAAGCTCTGGCAGAAGCGCATCACTTCATTATCGCTCTTGCCCTTGGGGTCGAAGTCGGAACCGCCCTTGCCGCCGCCCATGGGGAGGGTGGTGAGGGAGTTTTTGAAAACCTGTTCAAAACCCAGGAACTTCAGGATGCCGAGGTTGACGCTGGGATGGAAGCGGAGGCCGCCCTTGTACGGTCCGATGGCGCTGTTGAATTCCACACGGTACCCGCGGTTCACCTGAACCTTGCCCTGGTCATCGATCCACGGCACGCGGAACAGGATGGTTCTTTCCGGTTCCACGATCCGTTCCAGAATCGCGTGGTCTTCATACTTGGAATTCGCGGCCAAAACCGGTTCGATCGTGCTGAGCACTTCCTGAACGGCCTGGATGAATTCTTTTTCGTGGCTATGCTTGGCCTTAACCAAGTCGAGCACGCGCTGGGAATATGTCTGTGCCATCTTTTCTGTTGTTGTATTTGGGTTGACGCTTTACGCGCAGTTTTTCGCACGCGCCTTCCGTTTATCATTCCGCGAAGCGGACTGGCAATCATTTTTTTCCCTGGCGGCCTTCAGGGGTCAGTAAGAAAATAGAAAATATGTTTATATGTTGTGATTTGTAAACTGACCCCGTTCTTGCTGATTGACGCCTGCCAGAACTGCGTGTTCCGGATGCCGGGACATGGAGTTTGTATGCGGTTATTCGGGTTCCTGTTTCCATAAGGTGGATTTTGAATCCGGTGTCCATGAAGAATGGATGACAAAGGAAAAAATTATCAGGAACAGACAAGGCGGCAGAGCTGGAATGTTACAAACAACGATGGGTGGGAGCCATCTTGATTTCCGCATTGGTGGCAGAAGGCCGGAATTGCCGCCATGGCTTTTTCAGTAGTTCCGGAACCGGCTGCGGCATCCGTGGGATTGCTTGGGCTGGCCTGCATGATGATGCGCCGGAGAAGGGGCTGACCTTGAGTGCTTCCTGCCGCGGGAGGACGGTTTCATGCCCGGCGCATCCTTGTGGAGGGAGGAAATTTTTTCAAATTATTCCGTGGGAGGAACGGAGGTCAGGAGCTCAGGCGCTCGATCCACGCCCTCGTTTTCAAATCCGTTTCCGCCATTTTTTTTGCCCGGTGGAGCAAGGTTCCCATGGATTTGGGAATACCCATGTGCAGCCGGTTGCTGATCCATGCATACGGTACCAGCGTGCTTTGCCGGACGGCCAGGGCGATGATGAGCTTGGACGGGTGGCTGTAAGGCGTGACAAGCAGCTCCTCCTCCGAGAGGCCAAAGGCCTTCAGACCGTTTTTTACGATAATTTCCGCTTGGTACTCCCCAATTTCCGACGCTCGCATGCCCGTCGTGACGGGCTTTCTGCGCGCCAGACGGGGAAGTTCCCCCACCAGCTTGGCGCGGAAGGCGCTGGAGCCGTAGCACCAGCCCCGCTGGACGGTGCCGGGGCCAACGTGGTCGGCGGGCAGCAGGGAGCGTTCATCCATGCGTTCCGCTTCAAAACGGCCCATCAGATGGTTGAGGTATTTTTGGCGGCCGTCTTCCGTGTCGTCGCAGCCGAAGCAGACGAGGCCGCGTTCCGGATGAATCCATTTGGGCCTTTTGGCGGGAGAGGCCAGCCATGCGGGCAGGCTCGTCCATTTGCAGCCGGAAAGGAACGTGTGGCGTCGCGCCAGGCCGGACCGGGCCGGATTCAGGTGGATGTAGTCAATGATGGTTGAAAAATAGTGGGCGTTATCCGCTTCCACCACCATGGAGTGGTATCTGCCCGCAAACAGATGACCCCGCATTCGGTGGCGTGCGTTAAAACGCTGGGTATAGGCAGTCTGGAGCCATTTCATGCCATCTACCAGATTGGCGCGCGCGGTTTGGAAAAGAATGTGGTAGTGATTGGCCATCAGGGCGTAGGCGTACACGGTCCAGCCGCTTCTGCGGGCTGCCTCCTGAAACGTTCGCAAAAAAGTTTCCCTGTCTTCGTCATCCAGGTAAATGGCATCTCCGCGGTTGCCCTCGCTCTGCACGTGATAGACTGCTCCGGGGTATTCTATTCTCAGGGTGCGGCTCATGCCGGAAGCGTACCGGAAAAGGTCTGAAATGCAAGTTTGTTGTTATTTTTAACCTGACCCCTCTTATGAAAAAAGAGGGTGAAAAAAATGCATTTCCAGGCTTGTCCGCGTTCCTGGAAGGAGCAAATTTTTCCGGAGGACTTCCGGGCAGAGGATTGCGGAAGAAGCCGGATTCATGTTCCGGGACGGCGGCAGGGCAATTTGCCGGGGAATGCATGTCTTTGCCCCGTGTTTTCTCATGAACGGAGCCCCGGATGCGTCGTTCCCCGGAGGTCATGCCCGGATTAGGGCGTGAAAGGAAGGCTGGACGCTGCAGACACGAAGAATGGGAAATTTACCCTTTGAAGGAAGCAGAATAGATGAATAAATGACGTGCTGGAGAGGCCGAAGGCGGATTTTCAGGATGCGCAGGAACAAGTGGAACAAGTCTGTTACGGATGATGTGTAAATGAAGTTTGATTTTTAGTGCGGTTTTTTGTGGGATATTTTTCAAAAGATTCCGAATCAGGTACCCCGGCTTGCTACAGATGGTGTTTAACTGGGGAGAGGGAAAGAGTGCTATTCTCCACTGTTCTTAAGCTCTTTTAAAAAAGCTTCGTGCTCGTGGGAAATAATTTCAAATGTAGTGTCTGTAGGTTCGGCTTTATGGACACGAATAATTTTTTCCCCTTTATTGTGATAATTTATTAGAGATAATGTTAGGCCGACCGAAGCGGGGCATTTCATCCCTAAAATGACGCTGGATATATATTTATTGAAATCTTCCGTGAATACCATATTGTTTTTTACTTTTTGTGGTTTTGTAGTTGGTATGATGATTCTCTTTTCATCTTCATATTGCCATGATATGTCTTTTACAAGAAATGCTTTATTTATTATGCGAGATAATCTTTTTTCGTTATCTTTGAATGAATTGTACATTAAAACATTGTATTTTACCCTTTCTGTGGAATAGATGACATTCCATAATATAGTATTTTTTGTTTCTTTAGACTCTTTGTTATGTGATCTTAATAAATCTATAGTAAGGCAGTCTCCTTTCGGTTCGAATAATAATTTTCTGTATTTATATTTATGATTTTTTTCTAATTTATCCTCCGTTTCTTGTTCGGGTAAGGAGGGAAATCTAAAATGTACGCAGCAGCCTTTATGCTTATCAGCATAATGTCCCCACATGGGTGGCGAAGTGTATTTTCCTGTAAAACTTAGAAATCCATAAGAATAACGTAAGCCATCTATTTTATTGGAATAACAAGGGGAGTTCTGAAATAAGAATTCAAATGGATCGTTGCATTCTTCAGGAAAAATTATTTTAAGACAGTTATTTTCGAAAACCTTAAGCATGTTTTCATAGGTCATGAAGATGTAAGCATCAACGAATTCTTTATTCTCTTCCGTCATGGGAATATATGGAAAGATATGTGGGGAAGGAAGTCAATGACTTTTGGGGCGGGAGGCAGATGAAGGTGAATTTTGAAAAAGCACCTAAAAGGTATGAATCCCATTGTGCAAGCTTACGTGGAAAGCTATGACTTGCCGGACCTGCGGGAAATGCTGGTTATCCTTGAAGAACGTAAAGAGATAACCAACCAAGGCTTCTACGGGTGGCGGAACGTCCTATACCGCGCAGGAGCCTATGAATTTGAAGGAACATATTGTCTTCTTGCAGGAGGCAGTCACGGTCAAGAAGATGGAAGAAGGGGATTTTTCCGGATTGGCCGCTGCGGATAACGGAATGCGGTTTGATCATATTATAACACGCTTTCGATCATGGGCGGGAAGGGTGTTCGGCCTTGAACGGGCATTTCCCGCAAACCGCGGAAGGGAGCGGCGTTTTTTCCGGTATTTCAACGGATACAGCGCGGCAAGGCAGATTTTATTGCAGTTTTTCCCTGCGCATGATTTCAGAGAGCACCAGGTAGAGGTCCGTCTTGTTGACTACGCCCAGCAGCAGATCGTTGTTCGGGTTTACAAGGGCCAGGGATTCCGCGCAGTGGGGGCGGGAGAAAATACCCAGGGCTTCCGGGAGGTGCATGTCCGCGGGAAGCGTAGGCATGTCGCTGCGCAGCACATCCATGGCCAGTACGGCCTGGGCCAGCTCCTTGTTGCGGGCAAAGGCCGCCACGTCTTCCGCCACCACGCTTCCCAGGTATTTGCCGGCCGGGGAAGTGACGAAGATGGGCTGGGCCGGGTTTTTAATGAGCATGGCGGCAATGGTGCCGAATTTGTCCAGGGGATGCACCACGGGCGGATCCTTGCGCGCTACATCCTGAAGCTGTACCTGGGCCAGGGGTTTGTCAAAGGTGCTTCTGGGGCCGAAGGCCAGGGAATCATGGTACATGGACTGGGCTTTGGTGAGCCTGGCCATTCCATAGGAGACCAGCACGCCGATGATCAGGGGGAACATCATTTGCCCGGCCATGGTGAATTCCACCACCAGCACCAGGGAGGTGATCGGGGCGTTCGCAGCTGTAGTGAAAAAGGCGGCCATGCCCACCAGGGAATAGGCGATGGCATGGTCCCCGGGCACCCCCAGCTGGGTAAGAGCCGCGCTGAACAGGAAGCCGCAGACGCTCCCGATAGTCAGGCTGGGGGTCAGGGCGCCCCCCACGGTTCCCACGCCGAAGACGATGGCGACGGTGAATATTTTCAGGAACAGCAGGACGGCGGCTCTCGTGGCGTCGAATTCATAATGAATGAGGGAGGTGATGATATTTTTGCCGTTCCCTACGATTTCCGGGTAAAAGATGGCGATGGCTCCCACCAGCACGCCTGCCGCCGTCAGGCGCACGGGCAGCCATTGGCGCTTGCCGTTCAGGTACCGGCGCGATTTTTTGAGGATGAGGAGCCAGAAACTGGCGACCAGGGAGGCCAGGGCTCCCAGCAGCACGCACCAGAGCACATGCTGGTTGCCCGCCAGAGAAACTTCCTGCTGGAGCTGGTAGATGGGGGCGGGTTCATGGAACAGGCCCATGGTAAAGTACCCCGCGCAGCTGGCAACCAGCAGGGGAGCCAGGAAATCAATAGTCAGCGCGCCCAGAACGATTTCACTTACGAACAGACCGCCCGCCAGGGGCGTATGGAAGGCGGAGGACATGCCGGAGGCGGCGGCGCAGGCCACTACCAGGCGCAGGCGAGGAGCTGAGAGGTGGAAGAAACGCCCCAGGGCGGAGCCCGCTACGGCGGCGGCCTGCACCAGCGGGCCTTCACGGCCGATGGATGCGCCGGAACCTACGGAGAAAACGGCGGACAGGGAACGCAGAAGGCTGGGCTTGGGAGGCACGTATCCATTGCCCAGCGCCACGGCTTCCATGTATTCCGTCGCCTTGGCCGGCACAAAGCGGTGGGTGAAGAGAAGCGTAAGCCCCGCCAAAAGGCCGCCCGCCGCCGGAACGAAGATGCACCAGGCCGGGTCCTGGCTGGCCATTTCCTGAAAGACCTGAATTTGCCTGTAGCTGGTCCGCCCCGTCAGGACGTCCTGCACCAGTTCCACGCCCATTTCAAAGACAAGGGCCATCAGGGCACCCAGCGCTCCGACGACGACCGCCCAGATGAAGATGACCTGCTTGTCCCCCAGCTTGATTTTTTCACGCAGGCTCAACGCCATGCGCAGCCATGACCAGGAAAGGCGCGTCTTTTCCGCAGACTGGTTTTTCTTGTCCGTCATTGCAGGGCTTGTTGAAGGGACGCCAGGAGACTGGCTTCATCTCCCGTCCATTCCCCATTGGGGCCCAGGGGGGCGTTTTTATGCCACCGCAGCAATTTCTGCATGGTGGTCAGGTAGCCGGTCACCATGGCGGCGGGCACGCCCAGCATCACAATGAGATGAGCGTTGCGGGAATCGTCCGGCCAGAGGACGCCCTCTGGGCTGATGCCTACGGTGACCTGCATGGAATCCAGCGCGCTGGTGCGTCCGTGGGGGACGGCCAGGCCGTGATCCAGATAGGTGGTCTGCGTTTCCTCACGCAGAAGAACCGCATTCTTGATGTGTCTTAACTGTCGGTCGTCAAGGACTTCCGCCATGGAATCCGTCAGGGTTTCCAGAGCCTGTGCCTGAGTGGTTGAGGGCTGGAACGTGCGTACGTGAATTTGAAGATTGTCTGCCACCGGGTCTTCTGAAGGCTTTTGGTTTTTCATTCTATGAAGGGAGGCATGATTATCAAGGAAATTCTGGCCTGCATACGGGGGAAGGAGGCTTTCCCCCGTGAATGGGAGGCGGGAAAAAGGGGGAAGAGACCTTTCCGGAGGGGCTTTTTTGACACAATGGCGGCGGAAGAGCCTGCTTTTAGGCTTTTTCTTCAGCGGGAATGAAGATACCCTGCCGCCATGATGCAGGATTCAGAAGTCATCAAACTCGTCAAGCCCGTACCTTCCGACCGCCTGGCAACCCAGGTGCTGGTGGCATGGTACCATGCGGTGCGCCCCAGGTGGAAAAAGCCGCTGGACCTGGCCATTACGGCCTTTTTTGTATTGATGGCGCTGTATTCCTTTTCCCTGCGCCCACTGCCCTTATTCGCCTGGCTGTCCCTGGCCGGGGCGCTGATGGCGATTATCCTGTCCTGGTTTTACGTCCCCTTTCTGGCAAAGGCCGCTCTGGCCGCCAATAAAAAGGTGCCCATGTACCATCAGGAAAAGGATTACGTTTTTCATGAGGATTACCTGACGTTCTCCAGCAAGGGCGTTGCCCCCATGAATATTCCCTACGACCGTTTTTCCACGTTGTGCAGGACGCGCCACGCGCTGCTGTTCCTGTTCGGCAAGAAGCTGGTGCTGTGGCTGCCGCTCCATCTCATGGATGCGGAACAGCTGGAAAGCATCATGCGCAGGTTCCGGAATCATGGCGTGGAAGTGAGGGATGTCTCCTGATGCGGAGGGGCAGCCCGCGCCTTCCTGAAGGAAGGGGCAAATTTGCCGTTTCAGCGCCTTTTTTGTTGAGCGCGGGATGAAAACGGGTAGGGTGTTTCCATGTCACGTTACCATGGAGAACAGGTTCTGGTGGTTCCCCGCGCCGCCTTTGAGGAAGCGGGTTATTTCCAGGGACACCGGGAAGGCGGGGATCATTATCTGAATGCGTTCATGAAGCCGGGCGTCGCCTCGTTCATGGACCGGGAGGCTGCGGAAAATGACCCTTCCCACAAACAGATCATCGCCTATGCCATTTTCTGCCACCAGGGCCGCATTCTGCATTACACGCGCGGAGGCTCCGGCGGCGAGGCCCGCCTGCATGACAAGGGCTCCATCGGCATCGGAGGCCATATCAATCCGGTGGACCGCCAATCCGGCCATGACGACGTTTCCACCTATCTGGCCGGAGTGGAGCGCGAAATCCGCGAGGAACTGGTTATTGACGGGAACTGCACCCAGCGGGTTCTCGGCGTGATTAATGACGATACCAATGACGTGGGGGCCGTGCATCTGGGCATTGTCCACCTGTTTGAGCTGGATACGGACCGTGTGCGCGCGAATGAAGCGGCTCTGGCCAATCTCCGTTTTGTTTCTCCGGAGGAATTGTCCGGGGAAATGTTTGAGAAACTGGAGACCTGGTCTCAGCTCGCACTGGAACTGTTTAAAAACAGAGGGGCCTGATCCCCCCAGTTCCATGAAAAACTCCCGGGGAGGGGTGGATGCTTTTCCTTTTCTTCTCCGCCGTTTTTTCGCATGGGAAGCCCCCGCCGGCGTTGCGCCGGCGGGGGCTTCTTTTGTCCATCAGGGCCTGAAGAAAACGAAGGGCCTCAATGGGACATTTTTCTGCGCCTCCTCCACAGGAGGGGGGCCAGTCCTGCCAGGGCCAGGGCGGCGCTTCCGGGTTCCGGCACCTGGGCGAAAAGCATGGCGGAATTGGCCTGAAGATCCATGGACATGGCCGCGTCGTACAGAACGCCGTCGTTCAGGAATTTGATATTGTCCAGGCTGGCAGGTATCTCTGTCAGGGAGAGTGTGTAATTAGTTGTTCCCGTAATGTCTACGATGACCGCATCTGCGGTGAGCCCCTGAAGCGTCAGGGAGGCGTGTTCCCCCAGAATAAGCGTGGTCAGGTCAGAGGTTCCGTTCAGGATAAGGCTGCTTCCCGCCTCAATGGTTACGGTGAGCGCCCCGCCCAGGGAATCCAGTGAGGTGCGGGTCTGGTTGACGGCGGAGATATGGGTGAAGTCACTCAGGGAAGCCAGGAGGCTGTCCACGGTTACATGGTCCAGCACCAGGCTCCTGTCTCCGCTTACGTTGGTTCCTCCGCTGATGTTTCCGGCGTACTTGTCAAAGCCGTAGGCCGTCGTTCCTGAGGAAAGATTCTGGATGCGTACGGTGGAGTTTCCCTCCACCGTTCCGCCGGAACCGCCGCCGGAGATGCTGCCCCAGGAGTTCCCGTTATAAAGCGTGGCCGTGTTTCCGGTGATGGTGACGGACGTGTCCCCCTGAATGGAACCCGCCTTGCCTCCGGCGTAGACGTCCCCTTTAACCAGGCCTCCTGTCAAGCAAACCGAGCTTCCTGCCAGGATAGAGCCGCCCTGGCCCGCGCCGTAAACGGAACCGCTGATAACGCCGCCTGTGACGGTGACGTTGGCGCCGCCGGAAATGGAGCCTGTCAGGCCGCCGCCCATAACATTTCCGGTGACGGAGCCGCCGTTGATGTAAACATGCGTGTTTCCTCCAATGGTGGTGGTTCCGGTTCTGGCATTTGCGAAGATGCCGCCCATGATTTGATGGTTGAAGGTGCCGGAGTTGACCACAATGTCCACATTCCCCTGGATATCCGTGGCATAGGAGCCGACCACAGAGGAGGAATTATTGCTGGTAAAGGTGCCGAAGGAGGCGTTTTCCGCAGAGAATTCCAGATAAACGTTTCCGGTGACGCCGGCGGCGTTCACGGCTCCGAAGACCGTGCTTCCGCCTGTGGCGGCATCCGTGAAACGGAGGAAGGCGTTCCCGTTGAGCGTGCCGGAAGCTCCGTGAGCTCCGTACCAGGCGGAGGCCTGTCCCTCCTTGGAGATGGTCAGCCAGACGTCTCCCGTGTAGTTGCCGCTGTTCGCATAAATATGAGTGGCGTTTCCGGAGGTAATGGAGACGTTCACGGAATTCCCCGTTCCCCCTGCGGAGGAATCCGCCTGGGCGCGGGCATTAAAGGTACCGGAGCCGGCCAGATTATCAGCGGTTTTGGTGAATCCCTCCGTTTTCCACTCAATATTGCCTTCCGGTGTTCCACCCTGGGTGAAGGAGCCGGAAGAAATAAAAGACTTTTCCGCGTTAAGCATTCCGGAAGTGGCAGGGGCATAGGAACCCGTGCCGTCCAGGGCTAGGTCGTGCAGAACAGCGGTTCCGCTGCCGTTGTATTGAATGGTGAGGCCGTTGCAGCCGGAGCCGGAGGTAACGGAAAGCGCTTCCCCAATCAGCATGTCTCCCAGCCAGACGTAATAACCGCCTTTCAGTCCTTCCATATCATTGCCGCAGATATATGCCATACGCAGGTTTTCCGCATTGGCGGACATGTCCAGGGAATACAGAATGGCATCGCCCCATTTGATGTAGGCCTCATTAATATTGAGCGTGCCGTAAAAGGAGCTGTTCCCCAGGCTGATGCTGAAATCGGAGGCAGTATCCCATCCGTCTGCTGCGCCGTTTCCCAGAACCAGGTTGCAATCAAAGGTGAAGCCGTTTTGCAGCTCCGTCCCTTCCGCCCAGGAATAGGAAATGGAGCTTTCCCCGGATTGCCCCAGGCTGATGCCGTTCTCGTCCACAGTGACATTGGCGAGGGAAAACCCTTTATTTTCCAACTGGCTGTTCGAGCTCCATGCGGGGGATTGCCCGCCCTGGTGAAAATTGATGGCCAGGCCGCCAGCGTCTTTTCTTTCCTGTCCGGCGGTGCGCCCCGCATAGCCCATGGCCCTGGCGATATTCCCGGCCATAAGCAGATCTCCCTGGGCATTGGGATGGAGGCCGTCGCTGCCGGGGTTGTTGAACATGGAGCTCACGCCGTAGAACGGCGTGGAGGATGTTACGTCAATGAGGCCGGCATTGATGTCAATGACCGTGACGTTCTGCCTGCCATTCCCCCATGTTTTCAGACGATCATTGTAATCAGCCACGGCCTGGTGGGTGGCGTCCGAATTGCCGTTGGAATGCCGGGTCCAGCAGGGAATGGTAAGGATGATGACATTTGCATGTTCATTGGCCTGGAACATGGCCTCCACGATGGTGTCCATATCGTTCAGGAGGTTTTGGGAAACGGAGTCAAGGCGGTCCGCCAGCGTGGCGTTGTTTCCGTCGGAAAGGAGATCGTTGGTGCCGATCATCATGAAAAAGGTATCCGGCGTATTGTCCCCGGTGAATGTCTGGCCTGAATAGGCGTTTCCGTTTGCCTTGGTGCCGGAAAGCCCCAGCCAGTTGTAAATGTTGGAGCCGTCAAACCTGCTTCCGCTGTTCCTGCCGGATATTTCCCAGGCCCTGGCGCTTGCCTGGGAGGAATGTTCATTGTTGAATATCTGGCCCCCGTAGGAGGTCCCCGCAGTAACGCCCCCGGAATAATTGCCGGTTTTGACTCCTTCCGCCTGGTAGGAAATACCGTTGTCTGTAAATATTTTATGGAGGGCCCAGCGGTAGGAGGCGCTGTTGACCCCGTGGGTGATGGAGTCCCCTACGTACATGACGTTTCCCAGTTCCGTGCCCGCCGGGGCGGCGGTTGCTGCGGGAAATGCCGCCGCCAGGGCAGCCAGGAGGGGGAGAGGGAGCCGGATTTTCATCAGAGCGTCAAGGAAAAATGAAAAGGATATTTGAAAAAGAGTTAAGAAAACGTCCATCCCTGAACGGAGCAGGAATGGACGCGGTAAGGAAAAAGTCAGGCCCTGCGGCGGCGCATCAGAAAGGTACCCAGCCCCAGCAGGCCGAGAGAGGCCGCAGCCGGTTCCGGAACGGCGCTCAGGGCATATTCCCTCATCTGGTCTTCTGTCAAAACGGCCGTGTACAGGTCAAAATTATTCAAGGTGTATTCTCCCGTGATTCCGTTCGGAGCGCTCCATGTGTTTCCGGAGGTGTCTTTGGCGGAAAAATTGATCTGGGTCATGTTTTGGTTGCTGAAGGAAGCGCCGCTGCTCAATGTGGTCAGCGTGGTCAGTGTGGATGTGTCGTTGCCCAGCATGGCGGAGATAGAGACATTCCCTGCATTGAATGTGTAAAACAGGGTCAGAGGCTTGCTGGTGGAATAATCGGAAAACGTTTGTGCTTTCCAGGGGGAGGAATTAGTGCCTCCGTTGTAAGCAAAACCTCCGGCGCACAGGGTGAGATCTCCTGACTCCGAAAGTTGAAACCCCAACCCTTCCAGATTTTTGTAAGAGCCGGTATTATAGGTAAACAGCAATCCTACATTTGACTCTGAAGTGCTTCCCAGACCGGAAATCGTGAAAGCCATTGTCCAGTGGGCGGTGTTGTTTACGCCAATAGTCGTGGGGGAGGATACAGTCAACGCATCGCCGGAGGTTCCGTCATAGACGGTGGAATCTTTTGAATAAGCCGCGTCCAGGCCGTCGATGGAAGCCCCGAAGGACAGGCTGCTTCCCATGGCGGCGATCAGGAGGGCAAGATATTTAGTCTTCATGTCAATTGGTAGAAAAGCCCTTGCATAAAGGGATTCCGCTTTTTATCGGATTCCTAATCCGCCAACAATTAAAAATATTGATGATAAGTGTGTTATTTGATGTAATGCATTAACTTTCATTAGTATTGCCGGGTGCTGGTCTTTTCCGGTCCATTTCTTTTGCCATGATTTTCCTGCCTTGACTCCTGTTGGAAGGGCAGGATGCCGCAAACGGATTAGGAATCCGGCAGGAGGTTGAACATCAGGGATAAAAAAGCAGGAGATGCCTTGCCTTATTGGAAATGATGGAATATCGGGAGCAACGGTCATTCATTCCTGAAAAACGAAATGAAATTGTTCCGCGGCCTGTTGACCGTGAGTGGGCGGAAATTGAATCGATTCCGACAAGGCCTCCGTTTCTGCGGGGAAAGAAGAGAGGGGGGCGGCTGGAGACCTTGCACTTTCCGGATGTGAGGAAGAACAGGAGAAAGGGCCTCTCCGTTGGGAATTCCGTTCCCGGCCCGCGGTTCCTGCGGCCGGGCGAAGGAGGCCCGCAGTCTCCGGACAGGACGGGGAGGCAGTTGGAGAACCGGCGTTTTCCCCATGGCCGGAAAACAAATCCTCCGGCAAGCCGTACTTGCCGGAGGATGAAAAAACAGTCAGGAAAATTCCCTGTTTTAAGGGGCGCGTTTTACTGCCTGGCAGGGCCGTCCATGATAGCCTTGTGGCTCATGTTCCAGCCGCCGCCCAGGGCCGTGTACAGGGAAACCAGCGTGCTGGCGTGCTGGTAATAATACTGTGAAAGCTGAATCTGAGCGGGGTACAGGTTCTGCTGGGCGTACAATACTTCAATGTAATTGGAAAGGCCCGTGCGGTAGCGTTCAAAGGAGAGTTTCACCGCCGTGTGGTAGGCTTCCACGGCCTCGGACTGGGTGGCGGTGATGCTGCGCAGCTTGTCCCTCTGGATAAGCGTGCTGGAAACTTCCGCCAGGGCATTGAGAACCGTTTGTTCATAATCGTTTCTGGCCGCCAGGAATTCGGCCTTGGCCGCCTTTTCGGAAGCCGTCAGCTTGCCCGCCTGGAAGAGGGGGCCGGTCAGATTGGCTCCCAGGCCCCAGCCGCCGCGGCGCCCCTGCACGTGGCGCAGATCCGCGGAGGCGAGGCCGCCCGCCGCCGTCAGGGAGATGGTCGGGAAGTAATTGGCAATGGCCACGCCCACTTCCGCATTGGCGGCGCGCAGCTGGTATTCGCTCTGGCGGACGTCAGGCCTTCTGGAAAGGATGTAGGCCGGAATGCCGGCGGGAACCTTGACGTTATAGGCGATGTCCCGGGTGCTGCCGGAACGGCGGATATGGCCGGGAGCGCGTCCGGCCAGGACGGAGACTGCATTTTCCAGATTGGCAATTTGCACCTGAATGGCGGGAATCTGGGCCTGGGAGGAGGCCAGAGCCGCCTTGGCGGAAGCCACCTGAAGCCTGTCGCCTACCTGGCCTTCAAGCTGTTCGTCAAACAGGCGCAGGCTTTCGGAATAGGATTCCACGGATTTCTGCACGATGGCAAGCTGTTCGTCCAGCTGGAGGAGCTGGAGGTAGGAGTCCGCCACCTGGCGGAGCAGGGAAAGCATGAGCGCGCGCTGGCCTTCTTCGGAAGCCAGATAATCCGCGCGGGCCGCTTCCGTCATCCGGCGCGTTTTGCCCCAGATATCCAGTTCCCAGGAAATGCCGGCATCAATCGCTCCAGGCGTCAATGTGGTTCCGGTAGTCTGGGCGATGCTGCCGCCGGTATAGTTGGAGCCTTTGCTGACGGAGCCGGAATAATCCGCCCACGGGAAGAGCGGGGCCTCCGTGATGGTGATGTACTGGCGTGCCTTTTCCACGCGCGCCATGGTAGCTTTCAAATCGCGGTTGTTATTGTAGGTGTCCGTCAGGAGGTCCTGAAGGTCCTTGTTTTTGAAAACTTTCCACCAAGGAAGGTCCGCAATGGATTCCGTCGCTGCAGGGGCTCCCCTGAATGCCGCGGGCATGGGCATGTCCACCGGTTTGAAGTCGGGGCCCATCATGCAGGAGGAGGCGGCAAAAGCCGTTCCCAGCAGGATGGCGCGTGTGATGTATGGGTTTGTTCGCATATGCGTTTAGTCTGTTTTTAGATGGTTGCAGGGGCGGTTTTACCCTTTTAATGATTCATGGGCTTCGTGGAACAGGTGTTTGCGGGCGATGATTTCGTCCGGGTCTTCCGTTTCCACCGTCTTCCGGGCGATGCGTACGCGGAAGAGCTTCATGATGAAGTAGAAGGAGCACGGAATCAGGAAAATGCCCACGACCGTCGCCATCGTCATCCCGGCAATGACCACGATTCCGATGATATTGCGGGAATAAGCGCCGGAACCAGAGGCCAGCGCCAGCGGAACGCAGCCCAGAATGAAAGCGAAGGATGTCATCAGGATGGGGCGCAGGCGGATTCTTGCGGCGGAAAGCGTCGCTTCCATCAGCGTTTTGCCGCGTTCCATTTCAATGACGGCGAATTCCACAATCAGAATGGCATTCTTGGCCGCCAGGCCGATGAGCATCACCAGGCCGATTTGCGCGTACAGGTTCAATTCATAACCGAACCAGTACAGGCCCAGGAACGCGCCGAGGGCAGCGATGGGCACCGTCATGAAGATGCTGAGGGGCAGGGACCACCGTTCATACAGGGCCGCCAGAATCAGGAAGACAAAGACGGAGGAGAGCAGGAAAATCTGCACGATGCCGATACCGTTCTGGATTTTTTGTTCCTGGTAGCTCATGTCCGCATAGCTGTAGCCCATGTCGGAAGGCATGCTGGCTTCAAAGGTTTTTTCCAGCGCCTCCATGGCCTGGGAGTTGGAGTAGCCCTGGGCGGGCGTGACCATGAGCTTGGATGAGTTGTACAGGTTCTGGCGTAGCAGGAATTCCGGCCCTTTGATATCCGTGATTTTCACGAGGGTGGAGAGGGGGACGGAGCTTCCCGTGTTGTTCTTCACGTAGAAGTTTTTGAGCATGTCCGTTCCGGTGCGGTCACTGCCCTGCGCCTGGATGTACACTTGCCACTGCTGGCCGTAAAGGGTGATGTAGTTGATGAACAGGGAACCCATGTAGGCCTGGAGCAGGCTGTTGGCTTCACTGATGCTGACGCCCAGCGTGGCGCATTTTTCTTCATCCAGCCGCACATCTTTCTGTTCCACGGCGAAGGACATCACGCTGCGCACGCCGCCGTTGTTGTTCGGGTCGAATATCGGAAGCTTGTTCGCTTCCTTCACAAAGATGTCCGTTTGTTCCGCCAGGTATTCCGTGCCCTTGCCGTCGCGGTCTTCCAGCATGAAGGTGACGCCGTTGGCGGAACCTACCCCCGCAATGGCCGGAGGCTGGAAGCACATGGTGATGCCTTCGGAAACTTTCGTGGTCAGCAGGGCGTTCAGCTGGGCAGTGACCGCCTGGGCGCTCTGGTCCGGATTGGGGCGTTCCTCCCAGGGCTTGAGCATGACGAAGAAGAAGGCGTTGTTCGTGCTCTGCACGCCCGTCAGCAGGCTGAAGCCGGAGATGGCAATCACGTCTTTTACGTTCGGGTTCTGGCGGATGAGTTCGGAAACTTTGTCCGCGGCGGCCGTAGTCAGCTGGAGGGAACGGGCTTCCGGCATGATCAGGGCCGCGAACAGGTAGCCCTGGTCTTCGTCCGGCAGGAAGCCGTTGGGGATTTTCTTGGCTACGGGGACAATCGCGTAGGCGATCAGAGCCAGCAGCGGAATGGAGATGATGAGCTTGCGGGTCAGGAAGTGGCACACTTTGGTGTAGCCGTTGGCCGTGGCGTCATAACTGCGGTTGAAAACGCGGTAGAAGAATTTCAGCGGGCCGCCCTTGGTCGGGTCCTTGGGTTTGAGCAGAATGGCGGACAGAGCCGGGGAGAGCGTCAGCGCGTTGAACGCGGAAATGAGCATGGAAATGGCGATGGTCACGGCAAACTGCTGGAAGAGCGTGCCTGTAATGCCCGGCAGCAGCAGGGAGGGCAGGAACACCGCCGCCAGCACCAAGGCGATGGCGATGACGGGGCCGGATACTTCCTCCATGGCGGCGAAGGCCGCCTGGCGGGGCGTGAGGCCGCGCTCCATGTGGGATTCCACGGCTTCCACCACCACAATGGCGTCATCCACCACCAGGCCGATGGCCAGCACCATGCCCATGAGGCAGATGGTATTCAACGTGAAGCCCAGGAGCGGAAACAGCGCGAAGGTGGCGATGATGGAAACCGGAACGGCGATGGCCGGAATCAGCGTGGCGCGCCAGCCTTGCAGGAAGACGAACACCACCAGAACCACCAGCAGGAGGGCTTCCACCAGCGTGTGCTCAATTTCCTCAATGGAGGCGCGCACGGCCAGCGTGGTGTCCAGCGTCAGGTTGTATTCCATTCCGGCGGGGAAGCTGCGGGAGCGGTCTTCAAAGAGCTTGACCAGGGCGTCCACTGTGTTGATGGCGTTGGAGCCGGGAGCGGCGTACACGGCGATGGCGCCGGAATCCCTGCCGTTGTATTTACTGGATACGTTATAAGTCTGGGAACCCAGCTCCACCTTGGCGATGTCTTTCAGGTAAAGAAGCTTGTTCCCGTCCGCACGGATGATGATGTTGCCGAATTCTTCAGCCGTCTGAAGGCGTCCCTTGGTCTGGATGCTGTATGTGAATTCCGTTCCGGGAGGGGCCGGCTCCGCGCCGATCTGGCCGCCGGGAATCACGGTGTTCTGCGCCTGGATGGCGGATTGGACTTCTCCCACGGAGATGTTCTGAGCGGCCATTTTGGTGGTGTCCAGCCAGATGCGCATGGCGTAGCGGCCTGCGCCGAACACCTGCACGTCGCCCACGCCGGGAACGCGTTTCACGGGGTCCACCAGGCTCACGTAGGCATAGTTGCTCAGGAAGATGGCGTTCAGGCTGTCATCCGGAGAATACAGGTTGATTACGGCCAGCGGGCTGCCTGTGGACTGCGTGATGGTGATGCCCATCTGGGAGACCTCCGCGGGAATCTGGGCGGTGGCCTGCCCGTAGCGCATGTAGGCCAGAGTCTGGTCCATGTTGGGGTCCGTGCCAACTTCAAAGACGATGCTCAGGGAGCAAATGCCGTTGTTGGCGTTGGTGGAAGTCATGTAATCCATCCCCACGACGCCGGAAATGGACTGCTCAATGGGGGAGGCTACGGAATTGGCCACCGTCTCCGCATTCGCGCCCGGGTAGGTCGCCTGCATCTTGATGGTGGGCGGGACGATGTTCGGATACTGCTCAATGGGCAGCCCCATCAGGGACAGGCCGCCGAGCAGGATCATCACGATCGAGATGACGATGGCAATGGTCGGGTGTTTGATGAAGAAGCTGGACATGGCGTTAAATCATGAAAATGCGCGGGAAAAGGGAAGATGGTGGGTCTCCGGATAAGGGAGGTTACTTGGAGGACGGCTGGGCTTCTCCATCCTTCATGCCTTCTGGCGTCTTGGCCTTTTCAAAGGACTGGGCCCCTATGGAGGGCATGACGGGCTGGGAAACTACGGGCTTGTAGGGAAGCGGCTTGACGGGGGCTTGTCCCTGCACCTTGGCCGCCTGCATGATTCCCTCCACTACGATGGGGCTGTCCTTCGTGAAGGTGGAGTGCGGCATGGGAATGATGTTGATTACCTGCATGCCGTCAACAACGGGGCCGAGGTTGACGACCTGCATGTGGGGAATGTTCTTGTCATCCAGGTAAATGATGAATTTGGCGCTCTGGGCGGACAGAATGGCGCGCGGAGGCACCAGCGCGGCGTTTTCCAGCGTTTTCACCGTGGCGCGGACGCGGACGAACATGCCGGGCCGCAGCGTCAGGTTCGGATTGGGAATATGCCCGACGATGTTGATGGTACCGGTCTGGGCATCCACATTCCTGTCAATGGCCACGGGTTCGCCCTGCATGGGATATTCCGTGCCGTTGGCAAGAATCACGTCAAATTTGAGGTGCTTCTGCCTGGTCAGATTATTGTCCATGGAGTTCAGGAAGTCCCGTTCGCTTACGGAGAAATCCACCCGAATGGGGTCAATGGAGGAAATGGTGGTCAGCGGCGTGGGGCTGGAGGGCGTCAGCAGGTTGCCGATGGAAGGGGTTGCCAGGCCGGCCAGGCCGGAAATGGGGGCTGTAATGGTGGTGAATTTAAGATTGATTTTTGCTTCATCCACCTGGGCCTTTGCCGTGGCGATGGCGGCTTCCGTTTCCTGGACCTGCTGCAGGGCGTCGTCCAGCTGTTTGCGGCTGACGGAGCCAGTTTTCACCAGCGGGGTGTAGCGTTCCACGTCCAGCTTGTACTTTTTCAGCGTGGCTTCATATTGTTCCAGTCTCCCCTGGGCCTGGTCCAGCGTTGCCTGGAACGGGCGGGGATCAATCTGGAAAAGCACTTGGCCCTTCTTGACATAAGCGCCGTCCCGGTAATCCTTGGAAAGAAGATATCCCGTCACCTGGGAGCGGATTTCGGCATCTTCCGTGCCGCGCAGGGTGCCCACCCATTCCTGCCTGATGGGAACATCCTTCGTGACCAGTTTGGTCACCTGAACTTCGGGAACGAGCGCCGGCGCCTGGGCTGCGGAATCCTTTTCCCCTTCGCAGGAAGTTAATATCATCACCGGGGAGCAAAGGAGCAGGGTTGTTGCGGCAAACGTCAAAGGCTTATTATACATAAATGAATGCGGTTGGTTGCGGCTGGTGCCGGAAGATGCGGCAAAGCGGAAGAATTTTCTCTTCTTTTTCTTGCAAAGTCAACGCAAAGATGTGTTCTGAATTCTGCAAAATATCTGTAACATTTGCATAATGAAGGGATAATTTAATTAAACAAATGTATAATATGTGACTTGCGCCTGTACCGCGCGGAAGAGGCTGCTGCGGTTTGGGAATCCTTTATTTCAGGATGCCAGCCGCCTTTTGCGGAGCATGGCGTCCATGCGCGGCTTTCTTCCCATGAAATCCATGAACTGCCGCATGGGCGGGACAGCATAGCCTTTTTCCAGAATGGTTTTCCGGAATTTTCCTGCCGTTTCCCTGTCCGGGCCTCCGGCCTGTTCAAAGGCTTCAAAAATATCTTTGTCCAGAACTTCCGCCCATTGGTAGGAGAAATAAAAGGAGGCATAGCCCGCAGGAGAGGAAAACAAGTGACGCGCCGTGCGCAGCTTGCCGGCTCTTTTGAAATCTTTGAAATAATCCATATCTCCCGCTACGGCGGAATCCACATCATCAAGAGAGCCGGCGGAGAAGCGTTCCGGTTCCGAATGCACGGCCAGGTCCATCTTTGCGTACAGGAGCTGCCCGGCCAGCGCGAGGGCAGGCGTATTGCCGCGGGAGGCGTCCAGAGAGTTCAGCATTTCCTCCGGAATGGGGAGTCCCGTTCTTTCATGGCGCGCAAAGCTTTTCAGCACGTCCGGCCGCCAGCACCAGTTTTCCATGAATTGGGAGGGGACTTCCACAAAATCCCGCGGCACTCTGGTCCCCGCCAGGGAAGGAATGGAAACCCTGGTAAACATCAGGTGCAGCAAGTGGCCGAACTCATGGAATAAAGTCCTGACTTCCCGGTGGGACAGTGTCACCGTGTCTCCTGCCGCGGGGGGATGGATATTGAGGCAGACCATGCCCAGGCGCGGCTTGCCCGGGGTTTCCGGCGTGGACGGGCTGCCCGTATCCAGGGTGTTCATCCACGCTCCGGCCCGTTTATTGCTACGGGAGAAAAGATCCAGGTAAAAGGAACCCAGTCGGTTGCCGTTGCCGTCGTCAATCGTGAAAAAGCGTACGTCCGGATGCCATACTTCCACGGTTCCGGCGGATTCGCCTGCCGGGATGCCGGAGAGGGACTGCCGCGCCGGAACTTCCTTCACGCGGATGCCGTACAGCCGCTCCGCCAGGGAAAACAGGCCGTCCAGCACGCGGGGAAGGGGAAAGTGGCGGCGCAGCTCCTCCTGGTCCAGCCGGAAATGTTCTTCTGCCCGGAGATTGGCGTAATATGCCACGTCCCAGGGATTCAGGCGGGCGTTTTCCTGCCCCGTAAGGCGGGCCTTCAGGCTGCGGAGCGTTTCCATTTCACGGAAAAAGGGGGCCTTGATCTTGTCCAGCAGCTCATTGACGAACTTTATGGCGTTTTCCCCGTTTTCCGCCATGCTCTCGCGCAGGGCGTAATCCGGGTATTCCTTATATCCGCACAAATGCGCCTTTTCACGGCGCAGGGAGAGGATTTCCCTGATGACGGGTTCCGTGTCGCATGCTCCCGTAGCCAGAGACTGGCGGTGTTCCCATAAATATTTCCGGCATTCTTCCCTCCGGGCTTTTTCCATGACCCGGGCGGAAGCCGCGGAATCAAGCGTGAACGTCCAGCCCGGACCGGACTGGCCGGGATGGCGCTTCAGAAATTCTTCACGCGCCTGCTGCAGGGCGCTTCCGTCTATCCCTTCCAGAAGGGCGGCGTTCCGCACCGTCCAGGTCCAGGATTTCCTGGCATCCATATACAAATTGTTGAAACGCTGGGAGGCGAGCGTCAGTTCCCTGTCAATGGACTCAAGCCGTGCGCGCTTGTCCGGCGGCAGATCAGCGCCGTTATCCCGGAAGCTCTGCATGCTTAGCTCCATGTACCGTTCCTGTTCGGGGCTCAGGTGAGTTTGCCGCAGGCGTTCCTCCGCGGTTTTCAGGACTTTCCACAGGGCCTGGTCTTTCGTGACGGAGGAAAGGAAGGCGGACACGCGGGGAGCGACCGAATCCATGGCCTTGCGAAGTTCCCCGCTGTCGCACAGGCTTTTCAGGACATAAGCCTTGCACATGCCTTCCGTAAGGAGGTCATTGCTTTTCTCCAGCGCTCCGAACGTATTTTCATACGTCATTTCTTCCGGACGGAGGCGGCTGATTTCCTCTATGGCTGTCCGGGTGAGGCGCATGGCTTCCTGAATATCCGGTTCCAGCTTGTCCTGGGTCAGCCGGCTCCAGCGGATGGGACGCTCCCTGTCCAGGAAAGGGTGGGCGGAAGTGGCCGCCGGGGAGGGAAGGGCCACGGAGAAGAAGAGGAAAAAGAGATGAAGAGACTGCCTGAGTAAACTCATGGCGGCCATCCTACCGGAAGCAGGTTTCTCCTTCAAGCCTTGCGCTTTTCGTGTCTGCATCAGGGGAAAAGCCGGGGCCCGGTCTTGAACGGCTTCCCGTTTGCATGTATGAATCAAGGGGATGTCCACCAAAATCTTTCTCTATGATACTACGTTGCGGGACGGCGCGCAGAGTGAAGACGTCAATTTGAGCGCGACGGACAAGGTCCGCATCGCCCGCCAGCTGGATTATCTGGGCATGGATTACATTGAGGGCGGCTGGCCCGGCGCCAATCCGGTGGAAACGGAATTTTTCAACGCCATGAGAGGTGTCGGACTAAGGAATGCAAAGCTGGCCGCCTTTGGAAGCACGCACCATCCTTCCCATACTCCGGAGACGGACCCCACGCTGACCGCCCTGATATCCAGCGGTGCGCGGGTGGCCGCGGTTTTTGGGAAATCCTGCCCCCGCCATGTGGAAGTGGCCCTGGGCATTTCCCGGGAACGCAATCTGGAAATCATCGGCAATTCCATTTCCTTCCTTAAGAAAAATATGGAAGAAGCCTTTTTTGACGCAGAACACTTTTTTGACGGCTTCAAGCGGGATCCGGAATACGCCCTGGCTGTGCTCCGGACAGCCTGGGAACATGGAGCGGACTGCCTGGTGCTGTGCGATACCAACGGAGGCACCATGCCGGAGGAAATCAGCTCCATTATCAGGACGGTCAGGGAACGCCTGCCGCATGCCCTTCTGGGCATCCACGCCCACAATGACTGTGAACTGGCCGTCGCCAACAGCCTGGCCGCGGTAAACAGCGGAGCCATCCAGGTGCAGGGGACCGTGAACGGCATCGGGGAGCGTTGCGGAAATGCCAATCTTTGTTCCGTCATCCCCAACCTCCAGGTGAAGATGAAAGGCTTTTCCTGCCTCAGCGGCGCCTCCCTGACGCGGCTCAAATCCACTGCCGCCTTTGTCTCGGAAGTATCCAATCTGGCGCCTTTCCGGCGGCAGCCCTTCGTGGGGAACGCCGCGTTCGCCCATAAGGGCGGAGTGCATGTCAGCGCGATCATGAAGGAAGCCGCTTTGTACGAGCACATCGACCCCTCCCTGGTGGGGAACGCCCAGCGCGTGCTGATGACGGAGCAGGGCGGCAGGAGCAACATCCTTTCCCTGTCCCGCACCCTGGGTTTTGAACTGGAAAAGGGAGACCCCCTTCTGGACGTGCTTTCCGCCGCCGTGAAGAAAAATGCCGCGCTGGGGTATGATTACGTGGCCGCCCCGGCCAGCGCGGAGCTGCTCTTCCTGCGGCACATGCCGGACAATGCCTTGAAACCGTATTTCAACATCCTGCGCACTGTGGTGCTGACTTCACGCCATGAAATGGACCCGGACATGATGGTGGAAGCCTCCCTCAAGCTGGATGTCCACGGCAATGTGGAGCACACCGCCGCCGGGGGCTTTGGCCCCGTGCATGCGCTGGACAGGGCTCTGCGCCGCGCCCTGACGCGCTGGTATCCGGAATTGGAGCAGATGCACCTCATCGACTACAAGGTGCGCGTGCTTTCCCCCACCCGGACGAACATTCCGGAGGCGGAGGATGAAAACGGAACCGGCTCCAATGTCCGCGTGCTTATTGAGTCCTCGGACGGCGTCGCCACCTGGACCACTGTGGGCGTTTCCTACAACATTATTGAGGCCAGCCTGGAAGCCCTGGCGGACGCCGTCACGTACAAGCTCTACAAGACGGAACAGGCCAGATGGCGTGCGGAATGCTGATGGGCGGCGCTCCTTTCCGGGGGACGTGGGCGGTTCTCATGGCTTTTCCATTTTCTTCCCGTTCCCTTGCGTGGGGCGGGCCGGAAGCTGAAGGGCGGAAAAAGCTCCTCCTGCCGGTTGGATGGCTCAAAATGAACAGGAAGAGGATCAATGAGCTTCGTGAACAGGCCCGGGCGACAGTGTTCTTTTTTGAGACGGCTCCTGTGTTCTTTCCTGTTCTCCATTCATGTTGGTCAATCACGTTGCCGCAGTTAACGCCGGGACGCCGGATTGCTGCCAGTTTGCCCGGAGAACGGATGCCCTGCCGGAAAAATACCGTTATTTTTCCGGTTTTTGCTTCCCGGCCGCATCTGCCGGGGTAAATAAAACATTGACCCGCCAGCGGGGAAGCTTTATCCTGAAATCCTCATTCAACCAGAGGTAGATTACAGCCGTGGAGGACGATATTATTTGTACAGAAAAAATCATTGCGGAACGCAAGACGTTCTTTCTTGATCTCAAACAGAATGCGCGCGGCAAAGTGGTGCGTATTACGGAAAAGGTGAGCTCCAACCGGGACCGGATTATGGTGCCTGCGGAAATTTTGGATGATTTCATCGCCGCTCTCCAGGATATCCGGGAGACACTGAAGCAGCAGGGGGAATAAATTTTCCCCCTCCCTCCTGTTTTTTATTTCACCAATAGCGGGGCTGCGGCCGTCCCGCCATTTCTTAGTATCCGGGTCATTGCAAATCCGGCGGGCAAAAAGCCGTTTTGTCTGAATTAGGCGTTGTCAAAAATAAAAAAGGGAGTATTTTTACTTCCCGGTTTTGCCGTCCCCTTTTTTCATATTCCGGAGCATTCTGCATGCCGGAGGCACGGGGCCGGAATGTTGATGCAACCATGAATATTTCAGATATATGACGACACAACAGGAATTGACTCCGGAATTGATACGGGCTGCGCTGACCACGGTAAAATTTCCGGGGTTCAGCCGTGATATCGTATCTTTCGGGCTGGTGAAAAAGATTGACATTGACGCTGAAAACAACGTCACGATTGATTTAGTGATTGAGAGCAAGAATGCGGATATTCCCCGTTACATTTTTGAAGGCGTTCACGGCGTGATGAAACATTTGCCCGGCGTGAAGCATTGTGACGTCAATATCGAGCATAAGGCTCCGGAAGCCAGGAAGGGAATCAATGACGACCCCTCTACCTGGAAATCCTCCGTTCCCGGAGCCAAGCATGTCATTGCCGTGGCTTCCGGCAAGGGCGGCGTGGGCAAATCCACCGTTTCCGCGAACCTGGCGGTGGCTCTGAGCAAGCTGGGGTATTCCGTCGGTCTGGTGGACCTGGATATTTACGGCCCTTCCATGTCCCTGATGTTCGGCACCAAGGAACGCCCCGGAGCCAATGAGAATGACGAATTTATCCCGGTAACGGCCCATGGCGTGAAACTTCTTTCCATGGGGCTGCTGATTAATGAATCCGATCCTGTGGCGGTGCGCGGTCCCCTGGCGACACGCTACGTCCAGCAGTTCCTGCGCAACGTGGCATGGGGGGATGTGGATTTTCTGATTCTGGACCTGCCTCCCGGCACCGGAGACATTCAGCTGACTATTGTCCAAACGGCCGAACTGGACGGCGTGGTGGTGGTGACCACCCCGCAGGAAGTGGCGCTGATTGACGCCCGCAAGGCGATCGGCCTCTTTGAACGGGTGGAAACCCCCATTCTGGGCATAATTGAAAACATGAGTTATTTCCAGTGCCCCTCTGACGGCAAGATTTACCATATCTTTGGCGAAGGAGGCGGCGAACGGGAAGCGGCCAGGCTGGGAGTGCCCCTGCTCGGCAAGATTCCGCTGGATATTTCCACCCGCTCCGGCGGGGACGAAGGCCGCCCCGTGGCCCTGGAAGAGCCCGGGCAGAATCCGGTTTCCGCCGCGTTCCGCCAGGTGGCTGAACAATGCGCCCGTGTGGTGCTTGACCGCTGAATGCCCGGACGGGGCGGGAGGCCCGGTACGGTTGGCAACCTTTAACTTTAAAGCCGGATTGGAGCCTGCCGCTCTGGTCCGGCTTGTTTGCCGGCATGTTCCGGCTTTTTGAGTGAGGATGCATGGAAGGGAATAAAAAAAATGAATAAGACGTGGAATTTGAAGGAAATGAAAAAGTTGATACCGCTGGCCCTTCCGGTGCTGGTGGTCAACCTCTCCATTGTGGGCATGGGGGCGGTGGACGCTATTGTGGCCGGGCGCGCCGGCGTGACGGACATGGCCGCCGTGGCCCTAGGGTCTTCCGTGTACCTGCCCGTGGCTCTCTTCGCCTGCGGCGTGTTGATGATCATCGGCCCCGTAATTGCCAACATGCGGGGGAAAAGCCATGAAAGCCGCGTGGGCTACATGACCAACCACGGCCTGTGGCTGGCGTTCATGCTCAGTCTGGTTTCCATGCCGGTCATTTATGTGCTGAGAAATGTGTTCGGCTGGATTTCCGATGACGCCGCCATGTGCCAGATGGCCTCCGCCTACATGTTCGCCATTATGTGGGGCCTTCCCGCCAACCTGGGCTTCGTGGCCCTGAAGAGCCTGAACGAAGGCTCCAACATGACACGTCCCGCCATGTACGTGGGATTGTGCGGCCTGTTGCTCAACATTCCCCTGAACTACATGTTCGTCTTCGGCATGTACGGTTTTCCCCGCATGGGCGGAGCGGGGTGCGGCGCAGCCACGGCAGTCATTTTCTACATTGAATTCCTGCTGATGTTCCTGCTGGTTTACTTCAATCCCAAGCACAGGCCGTACCGCAGGCACATCATTTCCTGGCGGCGGCCTACGCCTTCCGTCATCACGCACCTGGTGCGGCTGGGCGTGCCTATAGGCGTTTCCCAGCTGTGCGAGGTGATGCTCTTCTGCGCGGCGGCTCTGGTGCTGGCTCCGCTGGGAGAGACGCAGGTGGCTAGCCACCAGATTGCCGGGAACGTGGGCGGCCTGGTGTTCATGCTCCCGCTCTCCGTAGGGCTGGCGGCTTCCATCCGCGTGGCGTACCATCACGGAAGGAATGACCTGGCAGGCACCAGATCCGCCATTCTGTCTTCCTACGTGCTGGTGCTCACCATCTGTCTGTGCACCTTTGGAGGCATCACCCTGTTCCGCGAGCAGATCGTGCACCTGTACAATGACTCGGAGCTGATTGTCAGCACGGCTTCCGTCCTGCTGGTTCTGGCGGCGGCCTACCAGCTTCCGGACTGTTTGCAGGTGCTTTCCGTCGGGGTTCTGAGAGGATTCCGGGACACGGCGTCCATTACCTTCATTACGTTTTTCTCTTATTGGATGGTAGGATTTCCGGCGTGCTACATCCTTGCCCGTACGGACTGGATTGTCCCGGCCATGGGAGCGCAGGGCATCTGGACGGGATTCATCATCGGCCTGGCAGTAGCGGCGGTGCTGCTGCTCTGGCGCGTAAGGCGCACTACCAGGCGGGAATTTTCCCTGATGAGGCAGGCGGGGGAATAACTTTCATCTTCTTCATTCCCGATATTAAAAGGGCGGCTTTCAGGGAGAATTAAGTTTCCTAAGCATTTCCCTTCCGAGAGGAGGAATGCGATGTTCCGGAAAGTAAACATGGCCAGAGGCATGGCGGAGCGTGCGTCAAGCGCGTTCCGGTGATGTGATGATGGCGTGCGGGAAATGAATCCCCACGCCATCATTATTGAATTATGTCTATTACAGTTACCAATCCGGAAGGCCGGAACGTTGAATTCAAGGACCAGCGGGGGCCGACCTGCGGTCTCTACGCCTTGTCCTTTGTCCTGGAATATCTTTATGATATTAAAATCCCCGCCACGGCAGACGGGGACAAGACTAGGGAGTCCCTGAGGAACAAGTTCAAAAAGGACGGGAAAACCGTTATTGGAGAATTATATGACGCTACTTCAAGCATGGCCACTTATATAGAGAAGCTGGCCCCGTCCAAAATCAAGTGTCAGTCTGTTGCCTGTGACGTCACTTCCATCATTGAAACGCTGAATGGCGGAGGCCTCTGCATGGTTCCTTTTTGCGTGGATGCCTCTGGCAAACCCGATCATTCAGGAATTCACGCTCATTGGTGCGTTTTACTGAACGTCTGGGAAGTAGACGGAACCGCAGTTGCCTGTCATTGGGGAAAGGATCATGTTTTTAACTTGAGCCAATTGGAGGAAAGCAACAAAGCCATCAAGGATGTGGAAGAACAGTATTGGGGTAAAATTCCTGCCGCCTCTTATTCTTTTTCCATTCCCATTGAGGGATTGAATTATGTTCAGTGCAAAACGAATACAGATACTTCCTGTAAATGTGAGTACCCTCTTCCATTCCCCATCAAGTCCGGTTCCATCAAAAGTATTCCGGCAAAGCCTCTCAGCCAGACACTGGCCGGAAAGATGCTGGTTTTTAGGAATAACGGGAGCTGTGACGAAAACGCCGTTTCTCAATAAACAGTAAAGCGGGCAGTCCCTTTATGGAGGGGCTGCCCGCCAACGGTTTGAGCAGATGCTTCGGAGATTTTAGCCGATGCGTTCCACTTTCACGGAGTGGGCCTGGCCGTTGATGATGATGGTCAGGTCACGGGAACCGGAAGGGCCGCTTACCCGGGCGGTGATTCCGTTGTCAATGACGGTCATGGACGGCGCGGCAGACGCAGGCGCCGCGGCAGGAGCGGTGTTTACCTGTACGGGGGCTTCTTCCTTAGGTTCCGGCTTTTTGTAGAAGTCTTCCACCTGCTGCGGGAACATGGCGTAGATGACGCAGTGTTCGTCGTCCGTGGGGAGCCCCTTTTCCGCAAGCTTCTTGCGCAGGTCTTCCATGCCGGGCTTGATCAGGTCCGCCGGACGGCAGGTGATCGGATCCTTGCCCATCTTTTCCGCGCAGAGTTTCTGCACTTCCGGGTCCACGGGAGCCGAGGTGCGGCCGTAGTAGCCCAGGGCAATGTCCGCCGCCTGGGGGGTGATGTTCTTCCAACGGCCGAACTTTACGTTCAGCATCGCCTGCACGCCTACGATCTGGGAGGTAGGGGTCACTAGAGGAATCCAGCCCAGAGCCTTGCGGACTACCGGGATTTCCGCGAATACTTCCTCAAATTTGTCTTCCATACCCTGTTCCTTGAGCTGGGTGCGGAAGTTGGAAAGCATGCCGCCGGGGACCTGGTAGCGGAGCGTGTCGGAGTCCACCACTTCGTTGCGGTGGGAGGCGAATTTGCCCAGACCTTCATAGACGGGTTTGAGCATTTCGGAGACTTCAATGAGCTTGTCCGCGTCGTAATCCGGCTTGCGGGGATTGCCGTTCAGCAGGGCAAGCATGCGCAGGCAGTCCGGCTGGCCCGTGCCGTTGGCGAAGGGGGAGATGGAGACATCGCACGCGTCCACTCCGGCATCAATGGCGCTGAGGTAGGTGGAGGCGCCAAGGCCGGCAGTGTCATGCGTGTGGATCCAGACGGGGATGTTCAGGTCTTTCTTCAGGGCGCTGACCAGTTCCTGGGTGACATACGGAGGAATGAGGCCGGCCATATCCTTGATGACGATGGCGTCCGCTCCCATATCCGCGAGTTCCCGCCCCATGTCCACAAAAGTCTGCGTGGTGTGCACGGGAGAAGTCGTGTAGCAGATGGTGCCGTGGGCCTGAGCTCCGGCTTTCTTGGCGGCGCGGATGGAGGTTTCCATGTTGCGCGGGTCGTTCACGCAGTCGAAAATGCGGAAGATGTTCATGCCGTGCTTGGCGCTCATGGCGACAAAGGCTTCCACCACGTCGTCCGCATAGTTGGTGTAGCCCACGATATTCTGGCCGCGCAGCAGCATCATGTGCGGCGTCTTGGGGGCCGCTTTTTTCAGGGCGTCCAGCCGGTCGAAAGGCCATTCTTTCAAGAAGCGCAGCCCGGCGTCGATGGTGGCGCCGCCCCAGGTTTCCAGGGCGCTGAAGCCCATGGAGTCCAGAATGGGGGCGATGGGCAGCATGTCTGCCGTCTTCATGCGGGTTGCCGCCAGGGATTGATGCCCGTCGCGCAGAACGGTGCAATTGAATGTAACAGGATTCATTATTTAGTTAACTGTTGTTAAAAATTGAAGAGGTGGCTTCTGGAGGGTGATTTTCTCACAGCCTCCCTTGCAGGTCAAGCATACAACAGCGGATTCGCCGGAAGAACTACTGGACGGGGGCCGTCAGTCGCGCCAGGTTGCAGAGCATTTTGAAGCCCAGGGATTTATTGTTGTAATCCGCCAGGGATTCCTTCTTGGAGGAGGAAAAATCCTGCTCCAGCATGGCTTTTACCTCCGCGCAGGCGGAGGGGGAATGGATAACGGCGGTGATTTCAAAGTTCAGGGCCAGGGAACGGTTGTCCAGATTGGCGGTTCCCACGGTGGCTATGTCATCGTCCATCAGAACTACTTTCTGATGCAGGAACCCCTTTTGATAGGCCCAGAGCTGGATGCCGTATGTGTCCAGGTCCCGAAGGAAAGTAAAGGAGGACAGTTTCACCAGAATATGGTCCGCCCGCTCCGGACGCAGGATGCGCACATCCACGTTCCGCAGGGCCGCCGCCTGCAGGGCGGCCATGACTCCCTCGTCCGGGACGAAGTAGGGGGTGGATATCCAGAGCCGCCGGGTGGCGCTGTTCGCCAGGGCGATGAGCGCGGTTTTCCAGGCGGGAATGACGTCTGCGGGGCCGGAGGGCAGGATGAGCAGGGTTTCATCCTCCGGCTGGGGCGTGATTTCCCAGCGGAGGCGGGGAAGGGAGGAGGGGCCGCATTTCAGCATGGCCCAGTTCCAGTCTTCCAGAAAGCTGATTTGCGTTTGCTGGACGGAGGGGCCTTCAAGCTGGACAAACGTGTCGCGCCAGTAGCCCAGAGCTCCCTTGCCCAGGTATTCCCTGCCTATATTCATGCCTCCGATGAAGGCGGTGGAACCGTCCACCACCACCAGTTTCCGGTGGTTGCGGAAGTTCAGCCGCAGGATGTTGCTCAGGAAATGGCGCTTCCCGTTGAAAGGTTCAATGTTCACTCCTGCTTTCCGCAGGGCGGAAATGTAACCGGGGGGGAGCTTGTGGGAGCCGATTTCATCATACAGCATGTAAATGCGGATGCCGGCCCTGGCCCGTTCAATCAGCAGGTCCTTCAGGTTCTGCCCCACGGAGTCGTTTTTGATGATGAAGAATTCAATCAGGATGTAATGCTCTGCGTTCTTGATGGCGTCGTAGATGCGCGGGAAAGCGTTGGCCGCGTCAATAAGCAGGCGGCAGGAATTGCCGCGGCAGACGGGCAGCCGCACGATATTGGAAAGCGTGTGCATGATTTTTCCCGCCGTGTCGGATGACTGTACGGCATACGGAACCATGCAGTTTGTAATTTTATCCGTCAGTTCCCCCCATGCGGATTCGGGGTCCGTCTGGCGGCGGCGCGTTTCCACATATCCGCTGAATCTCCGGCGTCCCAGGATCAGGTAAAAGGGGACGGCAATATATGGAAATGCCAGCAGGGAAATGAGCCACGCGATTGTTCCCTGAGGCGTACGCGTATGGAGCAGGGCCGGAATCAGGCAGAAGGCGCCTGCAATGTGGCAAAAGGCGGCAAATCCCAAATATGGCTCTTCAGGAATGATCATGGAACGGAAAACCGGAAAAGATGCGGGGGATGAAAACGGCGGGGAGAAGTGAAAAGGCTGGCTTTTGGAGCAGGAGATGATACTAAGGTGACGCATGCTCGTATTATCACGGGTCCAGGGATTAGAAAAGCGTAATTTAAGGGAATGAAGCAGTATTTGGCACTTTTGGAGGATGTCCTGAGCAATGGAGCGGGGCGGGAGGACCGTACCGGAACGGGCACTATCGGCGTGTTCGGGCGGCAGAGCAGGTATGATTTGCGCGACGGTTTTCCATGTCTTACCACCAAGAAGCTTCATTTACGCTCCATCATTTATGAGCTGCTCTGGTTCCTGAAAGGAGAGACCAATATCAAGTTTTTGAAAGACAACGGCGTCAGCATCTGGGATGAATGGGCCGACGAAAACGGGGATCTGGGGCCCGTGTACGGCGCGCAGTGGCGCTGCTGGCCGGGAAACGACGGCAAACCCATTGACCAGATTGCCAGACTGGTTGACGGCCTGAAACACAATCCATGGTCTCGGAGGCACATCGTCAGTGCATGGAATGTGGCCCTGGTGGATGACATGGCCCTCCCTCCGTGCCATTCCCTGTTCCAGTTTTGCGTGATTCCCGCCCAGCCGGGAGAAGAAAAGCACGGCCTTTCCCTCCAGCTTTACCAGCGCAGCGCGGATCTTTTTCTGGGGGTTCCCTTCAACATTGCTTCCTATGCGCTGCTGCTGCTTATGACCGCCCAGGTATGCGGGTATGAAGCCCGGGAATTCATCCATACGTTCGGGGATCTGCACCTGTACCGGAACCATCTGGACCAGGCGAGGGAACAACTCTCCCGCACGCCCCGTCCTCTCCCGGTCATGAAGCTCAATCCGGAGGTAAAAACCATTGACGGATTCCATTATGAAGATTTTGAGCTCGTGGGGTATGATCCCCTGCCGCACATCAAGGCTCCCATCTCCGTTTAGAACATTCATCCCTTAATCCATCATGTCACAACCCGTTACTTATACAGGAGTGGTCGCCATGGCTCCCGACCGCGGCATTGGTTGCCGGGGGGCGCTCCCTTGGCATTTGCCGGACGACCTCAAGACGTTCAAGCGCATTACGACGGGGCACCCCGTGCTGATGGGCCGGAAAACGTATGAGAGCATAGGCAGGCCTCTTCCAGGCAGGCAGAACATCGTGCTGACCCGTGACCCGGCGTGGACGGCGGAAGGCGTTCAGGTGGTTCATTCCGCAGGGGAGTTGGAATGTCTGGAATTGATGGACCCGGAAATCATGGTGATCGGGGGGGCGGAGATTTTTTCCCTGATGATGCCGGCCATGTCCCGCATGTGGGTTTCCAAAGTAAAGGGGGAATATCCGGCGGATACTTTTCTTCCTCCATTTGAGAACCGGCTGGAGCGTGCCGTCCTGAAGGAACATTTTGAAGATTTTGACCTGTATTTGTACGAGCAGGTCAAATAGCCGCTCTTGTCCGTAACTCCGCGGGAGGTGCTGAAGCATAAAAAAGAAAAAGACGGGGCGGCCAAGGCCGCCCCGTCCTTCATGGAGCAGTTTTCCTTTACATTTATTCCGCCTTTCTGGCAAACAGGCCTTTCACCCATTCGCGGTAACGCTGGAACATGGCGTACAGGGCCGGAATGAACAGAATGCCCACCACTGTAGCGAGAATCATGCCGTAGAAGGTGGAGATGCCAATGGCTTTGCGGCTTGCCGCGCCCGCTCCGGAGGCGATGACCATGGGGAATACCCCGATGATGAAGGAAATGGCCGTCATCATCACGGCGCGGAAGCGCTGCCGGGCTCCTTCCAGGGCGGCTTCCTGGATGGGAACGCCGCGCTCCCGCTCCATCTTGGAGAACTCCACCATCAGAATAGCGTTTTTCCCGGCCAGGCCCACCAGCATCACCAGGCCGAGCTGAGCGTAAATGCTCAGGGGCGTGTTGCAGATAATCAGGCCGAGCAAAGCGCCCAACAGGGCGACGGAGACGGAGACAATGACGGAAATGGGAACCGTCCAGCTTTCATATTGCGCCACCAGGAACAGGTAGCCGAAGAGCAGGGCCATACCCATCAGCAGGACGATTTTCCCATCGTTCTGCCGTTCCTGATAGCTCATGTCCGTCCAGGTGATGGAGTAATTTTCCGGCAGCGGAATAGCCTCAATCTGGTTCATCAGCTCGCCGCTGCTGACGCCGGGTTTTGCCTGGGCGGTCACTTCTGCGGACATGAGCTGGTTGAAACGGGATATTTGCCGCGGCCCCACCATGTAAGACAGGGTGGCTACGGAGCTGAGAGGCACCATCTGGCCCTGATCGTTCTGAATGTAGGTGTTCATGATGTCATTGATGGTGGTGCGGTCCTCTGCCGCGGACTGCATCTTCACCTTGAACGTGTAGCCGATCAGGTTGAAATCATTGATGTACATGGAGGCCAGCTTGCTTTGAAGCGTCGTGAAGATGCGGCTGACGGGCACGTGCATGCTCTGCGCCTTTTCACGGTCGATGTTCAGGAAAAGCTGGGGGGTGTTCGCCTCATACGCGCTGCGGGCGTACATGGTTCCCGGCAGTTTGTTGATTTTGTCCAGCAGGTCGTTGGTCACTCGTTCCAGGTCTTTGGGAGTTTCCTCCCCGCTGGCCTGGAGCATGAAGGAGACGCCGCCCGTCAGGCCCAGCCCCATGATGGCGGGCGGGCTGAACACGGTGGCCTTGGCCGCCGGAATTTCATCACACAGGATGGAAGCTTTCTGCATGATGGAATCCAGGGAGAGCTCCGGCGTCTTGCGTTTGTCCCAAGGGTCAAGCTGGGCGATGCACATGCCCAGGTTTTCCCCGTTGCCGCCCATGAAGCTGAATCCGGAAGTGGAGGAAACCTGGCGCACGCCGGGGATGCTCATCAGCTTCTGTTCCGCACTGCGCATGGCCTGTTCCGTACGGCCCAGCGTGGCGCCAGGGGCCAGCTGGATATCACAGAAAACGGTGCCCTTGTCTTCCGGCGGAAGGAAGGATTTGGGTACGGTCTCAAACAGTTTCCAGTTGCCGACCAGGACAGCGGCCAGCAGAATCAGCGTAAGCCACGCGCGGCGCACCATGATGCCGGCGCATTTGATATAGCTTTTGCGCGCCCATTCCAGAGAGACATTGAAGGGGCGGAAGAGGCTGAACCTGCTCTGTTTCTTTTGCTTCCTTTTCAGCAGCAGAACGCACAGCGCGGGGCTGAGCGTCAGGGAATTGATGGCGGAAAGGCAGAGGGCCACGCACATGGTTACGGAGAATTGCATGTAAATGTTCCCCACCATGCCGCCGAAGAAGGCGATGGGCACGTAAATGGCGACCGTCACCAGCGTGGTGGCGATGATGGCGCCTGTAATCTGGTGCATGCTCTTCTTGGTGGCTTCTTCCGGCGAGAGATCCTCCGTCTCCAGAATGCGCATCGTATTTTCCACTACGATGATGCCGTCGTCCACCAGGGACCCGATTACCAGAATAAGGCCGAACATGGTCAGCACATTGATGGAAAAGCCCAGGGGCAGCAGGATGGCGAAGGTGCCTATCAGGGAGACGGGAATGGCGAGCGCCGGAATGAGCGTGGCACGCCAGTCCTGCAGGAACAGGTACGTGATGCCCACCACCAGAATCAGGGCGATGACAAGCGTTTCCACGATTTCCGCCATGGTGGCGGAAATGTATTGCGTGGGGTCGTAGCTCACGACGTAGCTCACACCTTCCGGAAAACGTTTTTCCAGCTTCTCCAGCGTGTCTTTCACGCCGTTCATGGCTTCCAGGGCATTGGCGTCATCCAGGCGGTACACAGCCATGTTCACGGAGTCTTCCCCGTTGTTGCGGCTGCTGCCCGTGTAGGTTTCCGCGCCCAGCTCAATGCGGGCAATGTCGTCCAGCCGGGTAACGTGGCCGTCCTGGCCCGTGCGGACAATAATCTTGCTGAATTCCTCCACGGTCTGCAGTCGTCCGGTGACGTTCACCTTGTATTGGATGAAGTTGTTTTCCCCTTCCGAGCCGATGGAGCCGGCCGCGGCCTGAACGTTCTGCGCCTTGATGGCGTTGGAAACGTCATCCGGCGTGATATTCAGGGCGGACATGCGCAGGGCGTCCAGCCAGATGCGCATGCTGTAATTCTTTTCCGGCATCAGGTTGACGGCAGAGATTCCCGGTACGCGGGCAACCTCATCCTTCACCCTGGTCTTGACGAAGTTGTTCAGCTCCAGGGAACTCATGCTGGTGGACCGGAAAGCGAAGAATCCCAGGATGTCAGAGGAGCGTTTCTTGATCTTGATGCCCTGGTCCGTCACCTCCTTGGGAAGTTTGTATTCCACCCGTTTCAAGGCGTTCTGAACGTTCACCATGTTGATGTCCGAATTCGTGCCGCTCTTGAACGTCAGGGACAGGGAATACCCGCCGGTGTTATCTGACTTGGAGGAGAAATAGAGCAGGTTTTCCAACCCGTTGAGTTCTTCCTCAATGGGGGAGGCCAGCGTTTCCATCACCACCTGGGCGCTGGCACCCGTATAGGTGGCCTGCACGTTGATGCTGGTGGGCGCGATTTCCGGATACTCCGCAATGGGGAGCTGGTTCAGGCAGATGCCGCCAGCCAGCATCATCAGGATGGCGATGACGATGGCGAATTTGGGGCGTTTGATAAACAGGTCCGCAATCATGGGTAGCTCAGTTTTGAACGGAATATACCGGATTCACCTTGGCGCCGGGACGCACCTTGTGCATGCCGTCGATGATGACGACTTCCCCTTCCTTGACGCCGGAACTGAAACACTGTTCATTATTGACCGTGTTGCCCAGCGTAACGTCCCGGCGTTCCACGACGCCCTGGTCGTTGACAATGTAAACGTAGCTCTTGTAGGCATCGTGCATCACGGAGGAAATGTTGGCAGCCGGGAAGCGGTCCACGTTTTTCTTGGAAAGATTAACCGTGACTACGCCGCCGGGCGTCAGCACGTCTTCCGGATTGGGGAATTTTGCCCAGACATTCAGGGTGTCCGTGGTCGTCTGGACGGTATTGTCCGTCATGAAAATTCTGCCCGGCTGGTCGTATGCCTTGCCGTTGGCGAGGTTGACGGACACAAGGGCGTCTTTCTTCATATTTTCCTGGGTGCCGAACAGGGAAAGGAAATCGCGTTCACTGATAGGGAACTTCACGTACACTTCATCGATGCCTGTAATGGTCACCAGGGAACCGGAGGTGGGGGTGATGTAATTGCCCGTGGAAAAGGTGACGCGGCCTGTGCGGCCCGTGATGGGAGCCGTGAGCCTGGTATAGTTAAGATCGTCCTTCGCTACCGTAATGGCGGCGTTTGCGGACTGGATTTCCGCTTCCAGGGCATGCATGGTGCTCTTGGCGTTTTCCACCGTGTCCATGGAGACGGATTTGGAGGCCAGCAACCTGTTATAGCGTTCAAAACTATTTTTTGCGTAAAGCAGTTTGGCTTCAAGCTGGGCCTTTTTGGCTACCGCTTCCTCCACAGCCGCCCTGTAGCGCGTATCCTCAATTTCGAACAGGAGATCCCCCTTCTTCACGACCTTTCCTTCCCGGAAACGGGTGGCTACGATGTTGCCGGAGACGCGGGGTTGCACAGTCACCCGGTCAATGGCTTCCACCTGGCCGATGTACTTCTTGTTCACCGCGCTGTCAATAGCGGCGGCTTTCTGGACGAGTACGGTACTGGGTTTGGCTGCAGCCCCTCCCGGAGTTCCTTGGGAATAACCCGGAACAAACAGGGAAAAAAGCAGGCCGGAACCGGCCAGCAGGCGGAGGGGCGCCTTCCGATGATGCGTGTGTTTTTTCATATGGTATTATTTACTGTAAACGTGGTTGTAAAGGGTATCCACAATACGGCAGAAATTCTCCTTGTCCTCTTGCGACAGAGTGCTGAACAGGGTATCCAGTTTTTCCTTCATGCCGTTGAAAAGCATCTGGAACCTGGATTCGCCTTCCTCGGAAAGGCGGATGCACAGGGAACGCCTGTCGCGGGGATTCTCCTTGCGGTCGAACAGGCCTTTCTTCACCATGCTGTCCACCAGCAGGGAGGTGGAGGGAATGCTCATGCGGAGATAATGGGCAAGCTCTTTCAGGGGAATGCCTTCCTGGCGGTTGGTCATCAGGTGGTTCAGGGCACCCAGGGCGTTCATCTGCCGGACGGAAAGCCCCATGATTTTCTGGTAATGGCTCTGGTCCACCTCATTCAGGTTATCCCTTTTGAACTGGTGAAGGATCGTCTCGAATTTGTGAACGGAGGCTGTGATATCCGCGGCAGTCTGAAGCATGGGGGTGTTATGTCAAAACCGGTTACTGGAGGTCGCGGGTTCGAGCCCCGTCCGCTTCGCCACCTTGTTCAGGAAAAACAGCCGCCTCCGGGCGGCTTTTTTGCATTCGGACTTTTACTGTTCCTGCATTCCGTCTGCTGTTTCAAGAAAGCCGTCCGAGAGAACAGCGTTTTTCTGAGGCATTGGGACAGAATTTGCTTTTACGATTCGTTTCCCGGCGATTTTGCTTTGTAGCAACAGCAGCAAAGCGTACCGCATCCCTTCCGGTTTGCGGGAAAATGCCCGTTTTCCCTTACCGTCGGAGAATTGCTTTCCTGCAGGGCAGGGGAGCGTGCTTGATTTGGGCGCAATCTTCCCTCATGATGTCGGCATGATTCTGGAACTGCACTCCCCGTTGGACATGCATCTTCACCTGAGGGACGGCGATATGATGAAGCTGGTCGCTCCGTTAAGTTCCGCCTCTTTTGCCGGGGCGGTCATCATGCCCAACCTGGTGCCTCCGGTGGCTGATGCGGGTGCGGTGCAGGCTTACCGGCAGCGGGTGCTGGACGCTTGCGGAGACGATGTATTCCAGCCGTACATGACGGCATTTTTCCGCTCCTATTCAGAAAAGGAATTGTCCCGGCTCAAGGAACTGGTGTTCGGCATCAAGCTGTACCCGGCAGGAGCCACCACGAACAGCGAAGGCGGCGTGAAGGCCATGAAAGATGCGGAAGTTACCCTGTCCATCATGCAGGAAATGGATATTCCTTTGCTGGTGCATGGCGAAAGCCACGGCTTCGTGATGGACCGGGAGGCCGAATTCCTGGATGTTTACCGTGATTTGGCCACGCGCTTCCCCCGGCTGACTATCTGCATGGAACATATTACCACGGCCGCCGCCGTGCAGCTGCTGGACGAATTTGAAAACCTGGCCGCCACGGTAACCCTCCAGCATCTTCTCATTACTTTGGACGATGTGGCCGGTGGCATGCTGAGGCCGCATCTGTTCTGCAAGCCGATCGCCAAAAGGCCGGAAGACCGGGAAGCCCTGTTGCAGGTTGCCCTTTCCGGGCATCCCCGCCTCATGTTCGGCAGTGACTCCGCCCCCCATCCCATCCATGCCAAGGAAGCGTGCGGATGCGCCGCCGGCGTATTTACCGCCCCCATCGCTCTTCCTCGTCTGGCGGCCCTGTTTGACGAACACGGAGCCCTGGACCGGTTGCAGGGCTTTGTTTCCGGTCATGCCTGCGCTTTGTACGGGTTGAATCCGCCTGCCAGGACGGTCCGTCTGCAGCGGCGTGAAATGCTGGTGCCGGACGCTTATGAAGGGCATGGACAGAAAGTGGTGCCGATGGATGCCGGATGCACCATTCCCTGGAGACTGATATAAGGGGCTTTTCCAGGGGAAGATGACAGAAAGCTATTTAAGGGAACCGTCTTTATACTGGATATTCCGGGCGATCTCACTACAATCCCTGCCCATGGATCGGATTCGCGTTTATACGGGTGGAGTTGCTTCCTGTAATGGTTACCTCTTTAAGACGAGGGATAACGCTTACGTGGCGGTGGACGCTCCGTCCGGCTTCGCGGACTGGATTTATTCCAAAAAGCCCGATATCATCATCACGGATCTTCTCATCACCCACCAGCATTTTGACCATGTGGAGGATGCCTGCCGCATGCGACAGATTTTCGACTGCCGCATTCATGCCGGGCAACCTTACAATGAAAGCCTGACGCTGGAAAAAATGGCCCGCGACGCCTGGGGGCTTCCCCTCAATGTTCAGCCGTTTGTGGTGGATGAAATACTTACTCCGGACATTCACACGGCGAATTGGGGCGGCCTGTTGTGGCATCTCCACCAGGTGCCCGGCCATTCTCCGGACAGCATTGTTTACGATTTGCCGGATGAAGGAATCATGTTCACAGGTGACGTCATTTTTGCCGGCTCCATCGGGCGGACGGATCTCCCGGGAGGAAACCTGCGCCTGCTGAAACAGGGCATTGAAAAGAAAGTCCTCAACCAGCCCGCCACGACCATGATTTTCCCGGGCCACGGTCCATATACCAACGTGAAAAACGAACTGCTGACCAATCCGTTCATCTCCTGACCGCGATTCCCGCGCCGCTGTACGGAATCGTGTTCTACTCTTTAGCAAGCATACAAGATCAATGTTATTTTCAGAATTAGGTTTATCGGAACCCGTCTTGAAGGCGGTGGAGAAATGCGGTTATGAACATCCCACCCCCATTCAGGAGCAGGCCATTCCCATCATTCTGGAAGGCAGGGACCTCATTGGGGCCTCCCAGACGGGGACGGGGAAAACCGCTGCTTTCGCCCTCCCGCTGCTGACAAGGATTCGGCCCATCGGCAAACCTCAGATACTGGTGCTGGAACCCACCAGGGAACTGGCCGACCAGGTGGCGGAATCCTTTGCCGAATACGGTGAATTCACCGGGTTGAAAGTAGCGTTACTGTATGGCGGCGTGGGGTACGGAAAGCAGACGGAAGACCTGAAAAAAGGGGCGGACATCGTTGTGGCCACTCCCGGCCGGCTGGTGGACCACTTCTACCGTTGCACCATGCGCTTCGGAGAAGTCAAGGCCCTGGTTCTGGATGAAGTGGACCGAATGCTGGACATGGGGTTCCTGCCCATTGTCCGTAAAATCGTCAACCTTTGTCCGTGGGAAGGAAGGCAAACCCTCTTCTTCTCCGCCACCATGCCTCCGGTCATCGCGGGATTTGCCAAATGGTGCCTGACGGACCCTGCGGAAGTTACCATCGCCCGGCGTGAAGTGGCCGCCACCATCAGCCATGCCTTTTATCCGGTAGCTCTGGACCAGCGGGATGAACTGCTGTTGGCCCTGCTCAAGGGGACGGACTTCCGTTCTGTCATGATTTTCACCCGCACCCGCAAGGAGGCGGACGCGGTATGCGGCATGCTCAAGCATCATGGCTACCGCGGGGAGGTGGCCGTCATGCACTCCGACATTCCCCAGAAGGAACGCATGGAGGCGCTTAAGGGATTCAAGAGCGGAAAATATGATATTCTGGTGGCTACGGATGTGGCGGCGCGTGGCATTGACATCAGCGGTGTGACCCACGTCATCAACTACCGCGTTCCGGAAAACGCGGAAGACTATGTGCACCGCATCGGCCGTACCGGCCGCGCGGAAGCTTCCGGGGATGCGTTCACGATCATGACGGCGGATGAGCTGGATTTTGCTGCGGCTGTGGAAAATTTCATTGGGAAACCCATTGAACGCAAAAAACTGGACGGGTTCAACTACACGTACACCGCCCTGTTGGAAGACAAGCCCGTCAAATCCGTCCGCAAGCCCAAACCCGCAGGTCCCAAGCGCCGCAGACGCTAAGGAGGGGGAAACATGATTTTCTCTCTGATGGAATGAAGATCATCCCATGCGCATTCTTGCCATAGACCCGGCCATCCGCAACACGGGTTATGCCGTGGTGGAGGGGGATTACCGGCGCGCGCGCGCCCTGGACTATGGAACGCTATCCATTCCCCGGAGCGTGTCCCAGTCCGGCTGCCTGCTTGCTATCAAGCAGCATTTGGGCAATCTCATTGACAAATGGAACCCGGATGAAATGGCGGTGGAGCGCATCATCTATGTCCAGTCTCATCAGACGGCCATCACGATGGGGGCGGCCAAGGCGGCCGTGGTCATTGCCGCGGCGGAAGCCGGGCTGCGTATTATGGAATATTCCCCCAAAAGCGTGAAGCTCTCCGTCGTAGGGCGCGGGGCCGCTCAAAAAACGCAGGTCGCCTTCATGGTGCGGGCTCTTTTGGAACTCCGGGAAACGCCGGAATCCGATGCCGCCGACGCTCTGGCGATCGGCCTCACCCACCTCTTTTCTGCGGATCCTTTGAAGGCCCACATGATGGAGAGGAAATACATTTAGCAGTGATGAGAGATGAGTGTAAAAACCGTACTTGCAGCCCGCGGATTGAAATCTGACCGCCCGGCGCTGTTCTCTAATTACTGATTCAAGCCGTCAGGGCCTGAACGTCCTCCCTTTCCCGTCCTGCCACGCCTTGAGAAGGGAAGCATACATTTTGTTGAGCTGCTCCAGGGTAGCTACACGGAATTCCACGGTATTCGTATTCGGGTAAGCTTTTGCGACGGTTGTATCCGGGTCAATGCTGCCTCCCGTTGCCCGGTTGACGGCGCCGGCCCCAAGCTCCTTCGCACGGTCAGTCACATTCTTGATGGCGTTGATACCGGAATTTTGACCCAGCGTTTCCAGATAATAAAACTTGGTGGGCGTATTCCCCAGGGTAATCAGCGTTACTTCATACACCATGCAGGCATTGTCCAGAATATACCTGTGCTGCGCCACCGCTACAATCCGGCTGAGATGCACCACATACTGCCCCTCCGGAAAATTGCCTATCCAGAACTGGCTCTGGTTGTAGTCATCCGTGGACGGGACGGCGGCTCCTTTTTTGGACTGGGCGGAAAGAGGTGCGGCTGCACAAACAAATAGAGCTAAAACAGGAAGGCAGAATCGTTTCATGCTTTCTATTTAATATCAGCTCTTACTGTATGGGAAGGAAAAATCGTTGAATGTTTGCGGGGAAGAACATGTCTGTTCATGGATAAATGTCATCCCTTTTTTCAGTTGCTCCCTTGCGCCGGAATACATGACTGTTTGAATAATATTTACTGGCACAGTTCATGATATTGATAGAAAATGCCAATACTCCTGTTTCCGGATGAAAAACCTGAAACGTACGTAAAAAGGTAATGGAATCAGGGTGTTATGGCATGGAAATTTCCATGGAACTTATCCATGCATCCGAGCAATTCCCTGAATTTATCCGTATTGCCTTCAATTTTAATCATGCCTTTGTCCAGAGCTGTCTTTAAGGGCATTGCCCGCATGGCGACCAGGGCGAAGTGGAGCCTGTCTCCGGTGATGACTGCGTCGGGATGTTTGACCAGTTTTCCTTCGCGGTACATCAGCACTTCGTTTTCAATCCAGAAGCCGTATGATCTTCCGTTTTGGGCAATCCAGTTGAAAGCCAGTTTTTTCCCTTTGGATTTCTCACTATTCAGGCTGACGCCCAAATAGTCGAACAGCAGTTCCGGAGTCAGGGCATATAAAGTGTCCGTCAACGTGAGTTCGCGGGAGTTTTTAAGCAGCCCGATTCCCGGTTCTCCGGCATTGACGAGAAGTTCATCGTTCCGGAATGCGGATTCCGTTTGATAACCGAATTGTTTCCACATATTTTTTACCAGATTCCTTATGTTTCCTCTTTTTAGATGGGCAGACATAACGTTCCTTAATGTCCCGGCGTCTTGACGATAGTCCTTTTGCCCGGTGATTTCCGGAGGGCTATTCCTGATTCTGCCGCTTTCCGGAATCGGATTGATTATTCCCTCAATTTCTGCGGGGGAATACCCTTTGCTAACCAGGTTCAATATCCGGTCATGCATGTATTTGCGGTTGCGGCATTCCCTGGCCAGGAACCGTTTGATATTTTCTTTTCCTATTCTGGGCCAATGGTGTTGTGAGAACAAAATCTCTATTTTGTCTTCATAACGCTGAATGGCTTGATCAAGGGCTTTCCACCTGTTTTTTGCATCCCTTATTCTGGATACTCCCAGAGTGCAGATATCATGTATGGCGCTTGCCGTGTCCTCTCCATAAAAAAGCGCCTTGAATTGGGGAAAATACATCAGTGCGGCAGAAGAGGCCCCCATTCCGGGAACCGCCATGAATTCCATTTCTATGCCGTCTATGTCCAGCCCGGATGCCGTTCTTTTGGTACTGGCAAAATAGTTGGTATGTGGATGTGCATCTACAACAGCCTTGATTGGCCGTTTTCCCGCCTTCCGGTAATAGAGGTCAAGACTCTCGGCCATGGTTTCTTTCGGGACGAAAGGGGCAATGATCATGATGCCTTCCCGTCCTTCAATAATAGTTATGTTCGGAAAACCTCCGCCGTGAATCTGGTAAATTCCTTTTGTGACTTCAGACAGCGCGTTTTTGGCATTGGGACGGGAAATGCTCCACGTAACCGGTTTGTCCCCGGGGCCTTGTTCCGCATCTTGGATGCCTTGACGGTCATTTTGATTCGCATCGTAAACTCCGGGAGATTTTTTGTTGTCTTCAACGGGATGCCTTAGCGCCTTTTTGGATTGTTTTGCTATACCGACGCCTGTACCGCCCCATGCAAATATTGCCAGAAGCGTGGCTGTCAAGTAGTTCATTTTTGTTTTCATGATCGGAGTTTTATTAACGGAACGCGTGAAAAGTAAGAGGAAGGCCGGTTCCCATATTTTACTTTGCAGGAACAATAGACTTGCCAATAAAGAACAATGTTAGAAAAATGGCAGTATGTTAATATCTGATTACTAAAGTTTTTAGCTGATTTCCCGGAATTCCCGCCGTAAACGGGAAGTTTTTCGTTTTTTTATACCGCTTATTCTTCTGGTGGAAGGCGGTTGATATTCGGTGTGCCTTGAAGTAGGGGGGAAAAATCTGTAAAAGGATTTTTTTGCCCGTTTTTAACGGGTTTATGGAAAGAACATGGCTGGAAATGCGGAAAAGGGTATGTTAATGAACAGGGCATGGAAAGATTGTATCGTCCGAATGTTGCGGGGATGATGGTCCGGCAGGACGGGAAATTGTTGATTTGCGAGCGTTCCGGGCAGAAAGGAGCCTGGCAGTTTCCCCAGGGCGGAATTGACCCGGGGGAAACGGCTTTGGAAGCCGTGCGGCGCGAGATTGGGGAGGAAGTGGGGTTTTTGCCGTCCCAGTATGATATTGTGGAATCCCGGAAGGGGTATCGTTACGATTATCCGCCGGAGGTGCTGGAGTATGTCCGTGAAAAGCGGCGGCAGCCTTTTGTTGGGCAGGAGCAGGAGTATTTCCTGTGCCGGCTGCATGCGGATGCTCCGGAACCCGTCCTGGATGACCGGGAGTTTTGCGACTACAAGTGGATAGCCCCAGCCGAATTTAAGCTGGAGTGGCTACCGGAGTTTAAAAAGAAAGTTTACGCCAGGGTGCTGGAAGATTTCTTTAATGTCCGGGCGCGGGATAAGTGAAGTGGCTCAGCAGGTCATGTGCGGCGGAAACGGGGTCCATTTTGTCCCCCGCCACCATATTTTCCAGAATGGGCATGCGGGACGCTACGGCGGGGTGCTGTTCAAAAGCGGTGAGCAGGGCTTCATGCACCAGGGACTGGACCCATGAAAGGGACTGGCTCCGGCGGCGGCTGTACCAGAATCCGGATTCCTTCATGCTGTCCCGGAAGCGGAAGAGCGTCTCTTCAATGCTGTCCAGGCCGCGTCCCTCCAGGGAGGAACAGGTGAGGACGGAGGGCGTCCAGCCGGGAGTGGGGCTTTGCAGGTAGTGGAGTACCATTTTCAGTTCCTGGCAGTGGGCTGCGGCGCGCTGGCGGTTGTCGCCGTCATCCTTGGTAACTACCAGGATATCCGCCAGTTCCATGATGCCCCGCTTGATGCCCTGGAGATCGTCCCCGGCTCCGGTGATGAGCAGGAGCATGAAAATGTCCACCATGGAGCGTACCGTAGTTTCCGACTGGCCGACCCCCACGGTTTCAATGAGAATAATGTCAAAGCCCGCGGCTTCGCATGCAATCATGGTTTCACGCGTTTTCCGGGCTACGCCGCCCAAAGAGCCGCCGGAGGGGGAAGGGCGGATGAAGGCGTTTTCCTCTCCGGAGAGTTCCTCCATGCGTGTTTTGTCTCCCATAATGGAACCTCGGGAGACTGAAGAAGACGGGTCAATAGCCAGCACAGCCACCTTGAACCCTTTTTTGCATAGGTAAGTGCCGAAGGCTTCAATGAAAGAGGATTTCCCGGCGCCCGGAACGCCCGTAATGCCGATGCGGACGGCATTGCCCGAATGGGGAAGGAGCCTGGAGATGAGGGCGCGGGAAGATTCCTGGTCCCGGACGGCATTGCTTTCTATCAGTGTAATGGCCCTTCCCAGCAGGGCGCGGTTTCCGGCCAGTACTCCCTGGGCCAGTTCTTCTACGGAAGGGCGGTGCGGACGTGCAAATTTGATGTTGCTCATGGGAAAAGAGAGTGCGGATTATTTGAAAGGCGGTTCGTTTTCTTTGGTGCGCTCCATATCATAATTGAAGCGTTTGAGGATGAATTGACGGTGGTCGGCCAGTCTGCGCCGGAAGTTTTCCCAGGAGCGCACGCTCATTGGTGACCAGCCGGCTTCCGCAATGGCGCAGGCACGCGGATAGGCGCGGTAGAGAATGTGGTTCAGGGTAGGGAGATGTTCTCCCCACACGGTGCCCTGAACGCCGGTGATATGGTTTGTTTCCTTTTCTGGTCTGCCGTAGGCGGGGTCCAGCCTGTAGCTTTGCTCCAGCGTGGTGGTGGGCATCCATCCCCGGTTGCTTTGCCCTGGAAGTTGCGGATAGTCCAGGTAGCAGTGTTCCCCAGCAGCAATGATCAGGGAGAGCCCCTGCTTTTTCGTCTCCGTGATGGTGGACGGTGTCAGTCCCATGCGCCAGGTGAAGACGGTGTCTCCTTTGTTGTAGATGTTGGTCCTGGCCCACGGTTTTTCATACCATAGTTGGATGCGCTTGCCGTGACCAGCCAGCATGGAGGACATTTTTTTGATGAATTCCTTCAATTCCTCGTGGACGTCCTTCATGCCTTTTTGCTCCCGGTACTGGATGCTGAGGGGGCATTTGGCCCAGGTTTTTTCCAGGGGTGCTTCATCGCCGCCCAGATGGACGATGCCGGACGGGAAAATATCTTTGAGTTCCTTGAAAACAGCGGCATAAAATTTCCAGACTTCCGGTTTGTGCGGGCAAATGAGGTGGAGGGTGACGCCTTCATCGGTCTTCACTTTCGTATCCGGGTTCGGGAAGCAGAAGAATTCCGGGTAGGCTGCCGCCAGGGCTTGGTTGTGCCCCGGCACGTCTATTTCAGGGATGACCTCAATGCCGCGTGCTACGCAGTACGCCACCAGCTCCTTCAGTTCCTGTTTGGTGTACATCCCTTCATGGGGAATTCCGTTGCGCATGCTTTCTTTCCGTTTGGAGGGGAGCTGGCGGAGGGTTGCCAGCCCGTAAATTCTGCCTTCCCTTCCTCCGGAAGCAAGGTGCGCCCCCTGCGGGGTGACTGTGAGCCGGTAGGCGTCCGTTCCCAGGGTCGGAACTTCCTGGTCGGAAAGAAGTTTCAAGGTTCTGGTACTGTTGTGCTGCAGCTCCGTTTTTTCCGGTTCAGGGATAACGCTGTATTTGTCCGCTGCGGCGGCACATGCCATGTGGGCGGAAAAAATGGCGCAGGCCAGGATGAGGGGTAGTTTAAACATCATGAAGAACTGTTTCGGAAAAGATTCTACCATGGTAAGGGATGCGTGATAAGGAAAAACGGTGAAATTACTTGTTGTTTTCCCAGCGGAAGGCCGGTTCATTCCCCTGAGTGCGCTCCATATCATAATTGAAGCGTTTGAGGATGAATTGACGGTGGTCGGCCAGCTTGCGCCGGAAGTTTTCCCAGGAGCGCACGCCCATCGGTGACCAGCCGGCTTCCGCAATGGCGCAGGCGCGGGGATAGGCGCGGTAAAGCAAGTGGTTCAAGTCCGGCAGGCGTTCCGCCCATACGGGGGCATGCACGCCCCGGATATGGCCTGCCTCTTTCTCCGGTTTTCCAAAAGCGGGATCCAGGTCATAACATTTTTGCAGGGTGGTGGTTTTCATCCATCCCCAGTTGCGCTGCCCCTGAATCTGGGGAAAATCCAGGTAACAGTATTCGCTGGAGGCCATAATCAGGTTCAATCCCGCCTTTTTCGTCTTCTCAATGGACTGGAGGGCCTGGCCTTGCCGCCATGCGTAAACCGTTTCCCCCGGATGGTAAATGCCGGCGTTCCCCTCGTACCAGAATTGCGGCGTTTGCCCGTTTTTGGCAAGCAGAGCTGCCGTTTTCGCAAAAAAGGCTTTCATCTGTTCCTGTTCGTCTTTCATGGCTGCCCTGGTCCGGGCTTCCTGGCACAGAGGGCATTTTTCCCAGAGTTCCGTGGGGGCCTCGTCCCCGCCCAGATGAACGATGCCGGACGGGAAGATATCCTTGAGTTCATTAAAGACGGAGGCATAAAATTTCCAGACTTCCGGCTTCTGGGGACAGACCAGTTCCTTGCTGTTTCCCGCTGTCGTCCGCACGTTCATGTCCGGTTTGGGGAAGCAGAAAAATTCCGGGTAGGCGGCATGAAGCGCCTGGTTGTGGCCCGGCATGTCTATTTCAGGGATGACCTCAATGCCGAGCGCTGCGCAGTACGCCACCAGCTCCTTCAGTTCCTGTTTGGTGTACATCCCTTCGTGGGGGATTCCGTCTCCGAAGCTTTCCTCCCGCCTGGATGCGACGCTTTTCAATTTGGGGTAGCCGGGCACGGGGAGCTGGCGGAGGGTTGCCAGCCCGTAAATTCTGCCTTCCCTTCCTCCGGAAGCAAGGTGCGCCCCCTGCGGGGTGACCGTGAGCCGGTAGGCGTCCGTTCCCAGGGTCGGAACTTCCTGGTCGGAAAGAAGCTGTAAAGTTTTAGCTGTTTCCTGCCTGAGTTCCGTTCTGGACGGCTCAGGGATAATGCTGTATTGGGCTGTTGCTTCTGCCGGAGGGGAGAAGGAGAGCAGAATGCCGCCGAGAATGGGTAAGGGCCGTGCCATATTTCCAATATAAACGGGGAGGAAACAGATTCTGTCAAAGAATCATCTTTTGCTTCCAGATTTTTTGCCGTCTCCTTGTTGTCCGGCGCGGAATCGGTAATAGAAAGAAAATAAAAAGACCGCCTCCGGAGAGACGACCTTTTTATTAGAAGTGGTAGCCCTATGAGGACTCGAACCCCAAAATACGGAACCAGAATCCGCTGTGTTACCGATTACACTATAGGGCTATGTAACGGGCGCTTTTGTGCGCGGGCGCATTAAAGCGGAAGAGGCCGTTTTTTGCAAGTTTTTTTTTACTCAAAGATATGTTTTGATTGGAAAAAGGCTGTACAGGTAAGCGGCAGGCTGTTTTTTCCGGAATTATCCGGCCAGGCTTTTAAAGTACGCCTGTACGTGTTCCTCCGTGATTTGCTGGCGGTGCGCCTGTTCATGCCTGCCCTGGGACTGCTTCCATGGGGAGGACGGGGCGGTGTTGATGCGTCCGAGCTGCTGGGCCGTATATTTGCCATAGACGTTCCAGATATGCTCCAGAAAGAGGATAATATCCGTTTCCTCCTCCAAAGGGGGCTGGCGGCGGCTGGGATGCTCTATGGAAGAGTAGGGCGGCTGATCCTTGTATTCATGATAAATGGAAGGGAGTACCGGACCGGAAGGCCAGGCTTCCACCCGTTCATTGATCAGGAAAGCGCCAGTCCGGTGCAGATGCCACCAGTCCGCCAGAATGACCAGATGGTTCAGTTTGACGGGCGTCAGGATGAGCCCCTTGGCGTTCGCCTGCTGAATGAACCAGTTGCAGAGTTTTTGCGTGGTAGTGGAGTTTGCCATGTTGAAATGGGTTGCCTCCATTATAAAAGGCCGCAGGTATTTCTCAACACTAAATCCGCTTGAGGTTCCGGCGCTCTTGCGGTCGGCATAGGCAAATGGCTGTGCCGGGATTCGTCAGGTCCCCGGCATGCCGCTTCCTGCTCCGCAGGCGGAATGCCTGAAAATATGGCGCAGGTTGTTCTAGCGGGGAGGGTGCCGGAGGTTCCCCTCTCCCGGGCAGCTCCTGGTGATGTGCTTCCCCTTCCGGAGATTTCCGGGTCAGGCCGTGTGCATGGCAGCGGAGTTGCTTTCCGGGGAAGAGAAGACTGTCAAAGGGAAAGAAAGCGCGCTCTGCAGACAACGTCTTCCGGAGAAAGGGCGTAAAGGCTGTCCAGCAATGATACGGCAAAGGAACCGGGGGAGGGGCTTTGTTCAAAGGCCATTTCTCCGGCAATGCCCATGAGTACGGCCGTGGAAACGGCCGCCTGCAGGGGGGTGGGGGAGACGGCGGCGCAGGCGGCGGACAGGGCTCCCATGGAACAGCCCACGCCCGTGACCCGGGACATCATGGCGTGGCCGTTTTCCGTGGCGGTTACCTGGCGGCCGTCCGTGGAATAATCCGTACGCCCCGTAACGAGCACGGCCGCCCCCGTGTGCAGGGCCAGTTCCCTGGCCGCATGCAGGGCGTCTGCGCTGGAGCTGGTGCTTTCCGGACCTTTCGTGACGGAGGAATAGCCGGCCAGGGCCATGATTTCAGAAGCGTTTCCGCGGATGATGCGGGGGGATTGTTCCTTCAATTGCTCCGCCAGCCGCGTGCGCAGGGAAAGAGCCCCTACGGCCACAGGATCCAGCACCCAGGGGATATTCAGCCGGTTGGCTTCCCGCACCGCCGTTTGCATGGCGGCTCCCTGTTCGCGCGTCACGGTGCCCAGGTTGACCAGCAGGGCGCCTGTTCCGCTGCGGAGCATGTCCACCGCTTCTTCCGCGTCGTTGAGCATGGCGGGGACGGCGCCTATGGCCAGCAGGAGATTGGCCGTCAGGGGCTGGACGACGGAATTGGTCAGGGAAAGAACCAGCGGGGCCGTTTCCCGGATTTTTTCCAAATCGGCGGTAACGGCTTGAACAAGGTCTGTCGATGAAAGCATGGCGTTAACAAGTGCTTGATTGTCCAGTGTTTCCTGCGGTCCGTCCGTCAGGCAAGAGCCCGTGCGGCGGCTTCCGGATTCTCCGCTCCGCAAATGGCGGAGACAACGGCAATTCCGGAGGCGGTTCCCGTGGCGCGCACTTGACGGGCCCGTTCCGCGTCCAGGCCGCCGATGGCGACAACGGGCAGGGGAGATTGGGAAGCCAGAGCGGCGAAGCCTTCCACGCCCAGCACGGGAGGGGCGTTCAGCTTGGAAATGGTGGGAAAGACGGGGCCCATGCCCAGGTAGTCCACCAGGGAGGCATCCACGGCGCGGAGCTGTTCCTTATTGGAGACGGACAGTCCCAGGATTTTATCCGGGCCGATCATGGCTCTGACGGATGGAACCGGAAGATCCCTCTGGCCGATGTGGACGCCGTCTGCTTCCAGCGCCAGAGCCAGGTCAATGCGGTTGTTGACGATGAAGGGAATACCGCGGGAAGCCAGGAAATCCCGTATGGGCAAAGCTTCCCGGTAACAGGTTCCCGCATCCGGATTGGTGGAGCGGTACTGCACGATGGTAACTCCTCCGTCCGCCGCTTTCCGTACGGTTTCCAGAAGGCTGAGGCGGCATTTGGATGCTTCATCCGTGACCAGGTAGAGATGGAGATTGAATTTTTTCATGGCAGGGAATGGAAGGAATCAGTCCGTAAACAGAGGGGTGGAAAGATAGCGGTCCCCCGTGTCCGGCAGCAGGACGACGATGGTCTTTCCTTCATTCTCCGGGCGCCGCGCCACCTGTGTGGCGGCCCAGAGAGCTGCTCCGGAGGAAATACCCGTCAGCACGCCGTCCGTGCGCGCCAGTTCCTTCCCTGTGGAGAAAGCGTCTTCATTGGTGACGGCGATGACTTCGTCGTACACGGAGGTGTCCAGCGTTTCCGGCACGAAGCCCGCGCCAATGCCCTGAATCTTGTGGGGGCCGGCCGTGCCCTGTGTCAGCACGGGGGAGGAGAACGGCTCCACAGCCACGATCCGGATGTCCGGATTACGGGATTTAAGGTACTTGCCCACGCCTGTGATGGTGCCTCCGGTACCCACGCCCGCCACAAAAATATCCATTTTGCCTTCTGTATCATTCCAGATTTCCGGGCCCGTGGTGCGGAAATGCGCTTCCGGGTTGGACGGGTTGGCGAACTGGCCGGGGATAAAGCTGTTGGGCAGTCCCGCGGCCAGTTCCTCCGCCTTGGCGATGGCTCCCTTCATGCCCAGCGCGCCGTCCGTCAGCACCAGTTCCGCGCCGTAGGCTTTCAGGAGGTTGCGGCGTTCCACGCTCATCGTCTCCGGCATGGTCAATATAATCCGGTACCCGCGTGAAGCGGCCACCGCCGCCAGGCCGATGCCCGTGTTTCCGCTGGTGGGCTCAATGATGACGGAATCCGGCTTCAGCTTCCCGGCGGCTTCCGCCGCATCAATCATGGCCTGGGCAATGCGGTCTTTCACGCTGCCGGCAGGGTTCAGGTATTCCAGCTTGGCCAGGAGCGTGGCGTTCAGGCCATTCCTGCGTTCGTAATTGGTCAGTTCCAGCAACGGGGTGCCGCCGATCAGTTCCGTAATGTTTTTGTAAATTCTCATGGCTTGTAGGAAAAGAGCGTTGCTGCCGTTAAATCGTTAGAGAATGGCGCGGAAGCCTTGTTCCAGATCTTCCAGAATATCGTCGATATGTTCCGTCCCGATGGAAAGCCGCACGGTGGATGGCGTAATGCCTCCCGCCTTCAGTTCCTCCTCCGTCATCTGGGAATGGGTGGTGGAGGCTGGATGAATCACCAGGGACTTGACGTCCGCCACGTTCGCGAGCAGGGAGAATAGTTCCAGGCTTTCGCAGAACTTGCGAGCTTTTTCAGCGCCACCCTTGATTTCAAAGGTGAAGATGGAGCCGCCCCCGTTCGGGTAGTATCTCTTGTAAAGGTCGTGGTCCGGATGGTCCGGCAGGGAGGGATGGTTCACCCTCTCCACCTGGGGATGGGAGGCCAGATAGTCCGCTACGCGCAGGGCGTTTTGCACATGGCGTTCCACCCGCAGGGAGAGTGTTTCCAGCCCCTGAAGCAGCAGGAAGGAGTTGAACGGGCTGATGGTGGATCCCGTATCCCGCAGCAGGGTGGCCCGGATTTTGACGATATAGGCCAGATTGCCGCATACCTCAGCGAACACGGCTCCGTGGTAATTGGGGTTGGGCTTGCTGATGCCGGGGAACTTGTCGTTCTGCGTCCAGTCGAATTTACCGCCGTCCACAATCACGCCGCCCATCACCGTGCCGTGGCCGCCGATGAATTTGGTAGCGGAATGCACCACGATGTCCGCTCCGTGTTCCAGGGGGCGGAACAGGAAGGGCGTGGCGAACGTGCTGTCCACAATGAGCGGGATGCCGTGGGCGTGAGCCACTTCCGCCAGCGCTTCCATATCCACGATGTCGCAGTTCGGGTTGCCCAGGCTTTCCACGTACAGGGCCTTGGTATTGTTCCGGACGGCTCTGGAAAAATTCTGAACGTCCCTTGCATCCACAAAAGTGGTTTCTATGCCAGCGTCCGCCAGCGTATTGGCAAAGAGATTGTACGTCCCGCCATATACGGTGGAAGAAGAAACGATGTGGTCCCCGGCCCGGGCGATGTTCTGGATGGCATACGTGACAGCGGCAGCCCCGGTGGAGACGGCCAGCGCGGCCGCCCCTCCTTCCAGGGAGGCGATGCGTTTTTCAAAAACATCTGCGGTAGGGTTCATCAGGCGGTTATAAATATTGCCCGGCTCCGCCAGGGCAAAACGGCCTGCCGCCTGTTCCGAGTCTTTGAAGACATACGAAGTGGTGGCGTAAATAGGCACGGCGCGCGCATCGGTGGCCGGATCCGGACTTTCCTGACCCACATGGATCTGGCGTGTTTCAAATCGATGGTTCTTACTCATGGTTTTTATATTCCTATCGGAAAACTAGGGAATAAATAATGAAAAGGAAAGCAGATGTCAAGCTCCGGGTAAAAAAAACGGGACATGGGCCGGAATGGGAAAGGAAGGGGAAATGTTCAGGCCCGCGGCCGCTGCTTAAATGCCTGCTCCGTAGTCGCAGCCGATTTCCTTCTGCTGTTCGGCCAGATCTTCCAGAGTTACGCGGCGCAAATAATTCTCAATGACTTGTTGCAGCCCGCGCCAGAAAGGCAGCGTGGCGCAGCCGGCCGCCCGCGGGCACGGATTCTCGTGGGAAGCCGTGCAGGAAAGGGGCAGGAGGGAGCCTTCCGTCAGTTTCAGGATATCTTCCGTAGTATATTCGCGCGGATGCCTGGAAAGGCGGTATCCGCCGGCCTTTCCCCGGAAGCTCTGGACGAATCCCGCTTTCAAAAGGATGGCGATAATCTGTTCCAGATAACGTACGGTAACGTCCTGCCTGGCGGAAATCTCCTTCAGGGAGATGTAACCCTCGTCGCGGTGCTGGGCGAGGTCAATCATCAGGCGCAGCGCGTAACGTCCTCTGGTGGAAACCTTCATCATACTGGCTAACTAAACGATATTTCTGTCTGTCCGTCAATCGGGAAAGAAGCCCCCAGAAATGGGCGGCCGGCGTGGCCCTTTTCCCTCCTGCCTGGTTTAGTGGGTATAGTGGCGGGGTACTCGGGGGCCTATTCCGGTAAAAATCTCCCAGGAAATGGTGCCGGCCTTTTCCGCCAGTTCCGTCACGGGGATATGCGGCCCCATGATTTCTGCGGTCATGCCCGGTTCCGCGTGCGGCGCCCGGCTGACGTCCACCATGATCTGGTCCATCGTCACGCGCCCGAGAAGGGGGCAGGAAACGCCGTCCACCATGACGCGGGCGCCCTTGTGGGCCAGGGAACGCAGGTAGCCGTCCGCATAGCCTATGCCTACGGTCGCCACCCTGGTGGGGTGGTCCGTCACAAAGGTGCCCCCGTAGGAAATGCCGTGGCCTTCCGGCAGCGTGCGCACCACCGTCAGGCGGGAAAAAAGGGCCATGGCCGGCTTCAATTGCGCGGCCCATGGGGAGGGAATGGGGGAAAAACCGTACAGCACCAGGCCGGGGCGGCACATGTTGTTGGAGGGAATTTCATAATCCAGGGAGGCGGCGCTGTTGGCCAGGTGGCAGTACTTCAAAGGCAGTTTTTCCCGGATGCGGGCGGCCATCTGTTCAAAGCGGGAGATTTGCCTGAGCGTAATCTCCCGGTCCTCGTCCGCGCAGGGAAGGTGAGCGCCCAGGCCTTCCAGATGCAGGCTGTCCAGTTCTCCCAGGCGGGAAAGCAGTTCTTCAAGCTGGTCCGGCAGGAATCCGCCGCGGCCCATTCCCGTATCCACGGAAAGGTGGATGGGCAGCGTCTTTCCGTACAGCCGCGCCAGGGAATTGTAATGCGCGGCTTCCTCCATGGTGGAAATGAAGGAGCGCCAGCCGTTCAGCACGATTTCCTCCCGTTCCTCCGGGAACGCGGGGCCCAGGATGTAAGGGCGGGTGCGGCAGCCCGCCTGGCTGATGCGCCGGGCTTCTCCCACATTGGCCACCCCGAAGAAAGCGATGCCTTCCGAATCCAGCGTGCGGCAAACCTGTTCCAGGCCGTGGCCATAGGCGCCGGCCTTCACGACGGGCATGTAATATTCCCCTTTGGCCGCCTGTTTGACGACATTCAGGTTATGGCGGATGGCCCCAAGGTCGATTTCGGCCCAGGCGCGGGGAGGGCTGGTTGCTGGCATGGTTGGAGAATGGCGGAAAGGTTGAAAAAAAGAGGGGCGATGGACGCTCCCGGCGCAGGGGATTGTCCGCCTTTGACCGCGCAATTCCAGACGGATTTTTGTCAGTCTTTCTTTAACGGAACGGGAGAAACAAAGCTGTGCGTCCAGAACATGGCGCCGGTTCCAGGTCCCGGAACCTGGAGCGGCGGGGTTATCCCTGCTGGGACTTGCGGCGGCGTTGTGGCGCCGAAGGAGGGAATAGGGAATTTTCATCAGAGTTGTCACGCTCCTGAAGATGACCTGTTTTCAGATTGTGGAAGAGCCGGAAGGTGATGTTTCCTCCTTTGCTTCAGCGTGGGGATGGGGAGCGTCCCGAAGGGTCTTCAGCAGGGCCGCCATGGTGTCTATGTCTTCATCCGTCATGGAGGAAAGGTCGTCCAGTTTCTTTTTGATGGCCTCAATTTCCTCCTCCCGGTACGGCAGCGCTTCTCTGCCGTGGGGATTCAGAAAGAAGGAAGTGATGGTGCTGGTGAGCGTTCCCACGAATCCAATGCCCGTGAGCATCAGGAATACAGCCAGGAATTTGCCTGAAGTGGTGACCGGATAGGTATCCCCGTAGCCTACCGTGGTAGCCGTGACGAAGGACCACCAGATGCCGTTGGGCAGACTCATGCCTTCCGCCAGATGGATGCCTACGGCCCCCAGCAGGATGATGACCAGGGCGGCGATGCAGATATACTTGAATCCGTTCGTGTTGAAGAAACGCCGGATGCGCATGGTGAACCTCATAGCATAGGAAAACAGGTCCAGATATCTGGCGAGCCTTAAGATTTCTCCCAGCGAGGCGAATCTGAACAGGCGGAACAGGGCGTCAAAGGGAATAATGGCCAGCAAATCCCAGGGGTGTTCCTTAACGAAGAGCCATTTGGACCGGCTGATGGAGAAGCGGATCACATAATCCAGCACAAAAATCCAGTAGATGGTGCGGTCCGCCGTGACTTCCCATTCCGCCGCTTCCGTTGTCAGGTCAATGGCGGTCAGCGTTACGGCGACCAGGGCCAGCAGGCACATGCCCGCTTGATAGGCCAGCCTCAGGAATAGAACGTGGCGGGGCATGTGGCGTAACGCGTTCATGGCGGGAAGAGAAATGAAAAAGCCGCCCCCGGCGGGGAGGGCTGGGAGCGGCGTTGGGGAAGGAAGCTGTTTCTTCCGGGCCCCTACTTCAGCAGGAGCTGTTCCATCAGGGCCTGGGAGGACTGGGCCAGCACGGCGGGATCGTCCAGCATGCCGGCGCGGAGCAGGGCGGTATTCGCGATCTGGTCCGCCACCATTTGCGCCAGTTCCGGGTTTTCCGTCCGCAAGGCGGAAAGCTTTTTCACCAGAGGGTTGGAGGGGTTCAGTTCCAGCTGCGGGTGGCTTTCCGGCACTTCCTGACCCATGGCTTTCATGTACGCCCTCATTTCCGGCCCCATGTCATTGCCGCTTTGCAGGGCTACGGCGGCTCCGCTGACCAGGCGCTTGCCCAGGGTGACTTTGGAGAATTTGTCCGGGTACAGTCCTTTCAGCCATTCTTCCAGGGCCGCGGCTTCCTCCTGGGGCAGGGCGTCTTTCTGTTCCTCTTCCAGGGCGGGGAGTTCCACGTCGGCGCGGTCGATCATCGTGACGGGCTTACCGTCCACGCTGGACAGGGAGTCCAGCACGAATTCGTCCCCGTGGTCCGTGAAGAAGGCCACTTCATAGCCGCGGGCCTTGAAGGCTTCCAGGTACGGGCTGTTTTCCAGATGGGAGCGGGAAGGGCCGGTAAGCGCGTAAATGGCCGTCTGCCCTTCCTTCATGCGGGTAAGGTATTCCTCAAATGAGGTCGTTTCCCCCGGTTCCGTGGACGTGGATTCAAAGCGGAGCAGCTTGCCCAGGGATTCCTTGTTCGGCCAGGAGGTGACGACGCCTTCTTTCAGGTAGCGGGAGAATTGCGCGTAGAATTCCCTGTAGGTTTCCTTGTCGTCCTTCGCCAGTTTTTCCAGATGCTTGATGAAGCGCCTGGTGATGATGTCGCTGATTTTGCGCACCAGGGAATTGTCCTGAAGCATTTCGCGGGAAATGTTCAGGGGCAGGTCTTCGCTGTCCACCACGCCGTTCAGGAAGCGGAGCCATTCCGGCAGCAGGCCTTCCGGCTTGGCGTCAATCAGCACGCGCTTGCAGTACAGGGACACGTTGGCATCCACGCGGCCGAACCCGAACATTTCCGGATTGCGCCTGGGGATGAAAAGCAGGGCATTCAGGGCAATAGGGGCGTCCGCGCTGAAGTGCATGTAGGACAGGGGCTTTTCATCCGTATGGGAGATGAACTGGTAAAACTCGTCATATTCCTCCGGCTTCACGTCAGATTTGGACTTGGACCAGATGGCCTGGACGGTGTTGATGTGTTCTCCGTTGAAGTTGAGGGGGAACCCCACGAAGTTGGAGTAGCGGCGCAGGAGTTCCTTGACGCGGTATTCCTGGGAGAATTCTTCATATTCGTCTTTCAGGCGGATGACGATGCGGGTGCCCCGGTCCAGCGGTTCCGCCAGCGTTTCGATGCTGTAGCCTTCCCGTCCGTCGGAAGACCAGCGCAGGGAGGCGGCTTCCGGTTCATAGGAGCGTGTGAACACTTCCACGCGGTCCGCCACCATGAAAGAGCTGTAGAAGCCCACGCCGAACTGGCCGATCAGGTCCGCTCCGCCTTCCTGCTTCTGCTTAAGGGCTTCCATGAATTTTTTGGTGCCGGAGTGGGCGATGGTTCCCAGGTTTTCCACCAGGTCCGCTTCCGTCATCCCGATGCCGGTATCCGCGATGGTGATGGTTTTGTTTTCCTTATCCGTGGCTACGGTGATTTCCAGGGGCTTGTCCGGCTGGTAAATATTGGAGTCCGTCAGCTGCTTCAGGCGCAGTTTTTCCAGGGCGTCGGAAGCGTTGGAGACAAGTTCGCGGACAAAGATTTCACGGTCGCTGTAAAGGGCGTTGATGACAATGTCCAGCAGCTGCCGGACTTCCGCCTGAAATTGATGTGTTTCTGTATTCATATGGAAAAATGTTTTGCGAGCGTCATTATACGGCCCCCGTCAAGGGGGATGGACAGTTTTTCTCCCTGGGCCTGAGCGTTCCATGTCACACAAAGGGGCTTTTTCCCGGGCATGGGAGGGGCCGGGCGTTTTTCCTTGAAACAATTCCGGAAACTGAACAGTATTATTTAACAAATATGATTTTCTCACCATTGTTGAAAAAGGGGGTTCTTTTACTGGCCCTCTGCGGCGTGCTGGGCGGCAGCGTGCTTTCCGCCCAGGAAGCAGGGGGTGCGCCGATTACGGAGGAGGGCTTGAAAGCATTGGATTCCAATGTGTTCGCCAATGAATACATGCTGGCGTTGAAGCCCAATGTCACGCGCGACCGCATCGCCAGAATCAAGGACCCCTTTGTGCGCGGGCTCGCCACGCGGATGGCGGAGAAGAAATTTGACCGCAAGGCCCGCGCCCTTACGGCGGAACCGTATGAACCGGTTAAGGATCTGGCGGAACGCCTGCGTACCAGCCAGTACAGCAAATTTGAAAATCCCACCGGCATCTTTTTTGAGGAGGGGGAGGACGTGTTGCTGGTCATGGGGGATCCCAAAGGTGAGAAGCTGAATCTGGTTATCCACAACTTCGGGCGGGACGGAGGCCACAGCTCCTATCCGCTGAAGGAGGGGGTCAATATCATCAGGGCGAAGAACAAGGGGCTTGGCTACATTGAGTATTTCACCCCCAATTATAAGAAGGCTCCCAAGGTGCATTTATCCATTTTGTCCGGCAAGGTGAACGGAGTTTTCGTGGGTGGTGTCAGCAAAAACAGCGACTGGAAGAAGATGCTGGAAAACTCCCCCACGGAAGTTGTGGACATCGTGGGCAGCCGCGTGCATCTGGTGTATCCGGTGGAGGAACTTAAACAATTCTGTCCGGACAAGGGGGAGGAGCTCATTGCCCTGTACGACAGGATTATCGGCATGGAGCAGCAGATCATGGGCTTGTACAAGTACAGGATGCTGCCCAAAAACCGCATGTTCGGCCGTGTGATCTGGAACGGGTTCATGCATGCGGACGGCACGGGGGCCGCCTTTCATAACGGCACCATGAAGGAGGTCGGCAATCCGGACAGGATTCCCGGCAGCGCCTGGGGGATTGCCCATGAGTTCGGCCACGTCAACCAGGTGCGCCCCGCCATGAAATGGGTCTCCACCGGAGAAGTGACCAATAACATTTACTCCGCTTACGTGAATTACATGCTGAATCCCTCCAGCATGCGCCTGGAGCATGAACGCATCAACGGCGGGGACGGCAACATGATTGGCGGCCGCTTCAACGCCTATCTGAACAACGGCATTTTGAAGGGGGAAAACTGGCTTGTCCAGAGCGGGCCGGACAAGCGTTCCGGCGGGGATAACCGTCCGATGGTGCACGACCATTTTGTCAAGCTGGCCCCCCTGTGGCAGCTTGAGCTGTATTTCAAGGTAGCCGGGAAGGGTAATCCCGACTTTTATCCGGATATCTTTTATAAGGCCATCAAGATGGATACCAGGGGCAAGAAGGACGGCGAGCTCCAGCTTGCGTTCATGAAGAACGCCTGCGACGCCGCCAGACAGGACCTGACGGATTTTTTCCGGAAAACGGGCATGCTCAAGCCCATTGACCAGGAATTGGACGACTACACCTGCGCCCGCATGACCATCACGGAGGCCGACTGCAAGAACCTGATTGCCTACGCCAGGAAGTACAAAAAGCCGGAAAGCCCCGTCATTTACTATATTTCCGTCAACAGCGCGGAAGCATATAAGAACCGCCTGCCTGTCCGCGGCGTTTACAACCAGGGCGTTACGGAGCAGGGCAACAGGCGCATTGTTTCCCATGACGTGTGGAAAAACGCCGTCGTCTTTGAAACATACAAAGACAGGGAAATGGTCCGCATCACCATGGTGGGGACGGATTCCAAGGATAATTCCTCCACCACGGTTCCCTATCCGGAAGGTTCTACGCGGATTGAAGCCGTTTCCTGGGACGGCAGGCGGACGCTGGTGTACGGCAAACGCCCTGCCAAATGAAAGCTTAAGAGGTTAGCGTGTTCGGGCGCCGCCGTTCTCCGGGACGGCGGCGCTTTTTCATGGCAGGGGGGGATGGAAAGCCGCAGGGAGATTGTTTCTCCTGATGGTCTTTCCGCCATGCCGTGTTTCCGGACCGCTGACAGCCGGAAGGCTGTTACTTTTGAACAGGGGCGGGGGCAAGGATGTATAACATGGGATGGATAAGGCAGGGACTTCCGGAGGCATCAGGGGAAAGATGCTGCTGTTTGTCGCCTTTTTAATCGTGTGCTTCAATTTGCGTACCGGGTTTGATTCTCCCGATCCGCTGCTGGGAACGATTGAAAGGGATATGGGGCTTTCCCTGGAAAATTCAGGGCTGTTCGCCCTGTTGCCCGTCTTTGTGCTGGGGGTGGCGGCTCCCATTTCTCCACGCGTGGCACGCTGGATGACGCCGTGGAAAATCATTTTCTGGTTCCAGCTTCTGGCGGTGGCCGGAATTTTCTGGCGCAGCTGGGACGGCGTAGCGGGGTTATACGGCGGCATGGTTTTGATGGGGCTGGGCATGGGAATTGCCGGGGCGGCCATTCCCGGACTGATTAAGCACCAATTTCCTGACCATGCTTCCGCCATGATGGGGGGTTACAGCGCCATGATCGGCGTGGGCAGCGCTGCGGCTTCAGGATTGTCCGTTCCCATTTCCAACATGCTGGGAGGCTGGCGTTTCGGCCTGGGGATCTGGATTATCCCCATTCTGCTGGGAATGCTGGTATGGGGCGCTTATTTTCTCAGGCACCCGGCCGGCGTGTTTCAAAGCGATCCGGCGGCTTCCGGTCACAACCTGCTGCGCAGCGGCAAAGCATGGCAGGTTACCGTTTTTTACTTGAGCCGCGTTGGGGCGGCCTATTTCTTTTATACTTGGATTCCCATCTTTCTGAGGCAGCGGGGCATGAGCTATGAGGATGCTGGGTTCATCCTTTCCGTGGCCATGTTCGCCCAGCTGCCCGCCACGCTTTCCGCGCACGTGCTGGAAAAGGCTACGGGCGGCCGGGGGCTCCTCATCGTGATGGCCATGGCATTGGCGGCCCTTTCCTGCTGGGGCATCCTCTATCTCCCGCTGGACTGGGTTCTCTGGATGGCTATTCTGTTCGGCCTGGCGACGGGAACCGTATTCAGCCGCGGAATGGCGCTGATGGTGGAACGGGCCCGGACCCCTTCCGAATCAATCAGGCTTTCCGGCATGTCCCAGGGAATCGGCTTTACCATGGGCGCCCTGTTGAGCCTGCTGTTTACTTCCTTCCTGCATCAGGGCGGCTCCTTTTTGCCGTTCTGCCTGGTTTATACCTTTTTCTGCGTGCTCGGCATGGTTTCCGGCCGCATGTCCGCCCGGCCGGGATACGTGTAATTTGCTGGGGAGATTTAATGGTTAAGGATTAGTGACTAGGAAGAGAGGTTCATTGTTCTTTCCCCCTTTCCGGGGTCCGCCATTTTCTTTTGAGTGACCTCCCCGCGGCCCGAAGGGCTTGACGCTGGCGGGGGGGACGGGTAAGCTCTTGCCCGTCAAATTTTATGAAGGAAGAGATTGTACGCATCCAACGGGACGCCCTGGCACGCATCGCCCAGGCGTCTGACAGGCGCGGCGTGGAAGACGCGCGCGTGGCCATCCTCGGCAAAAAAGGGGAACTGACCCTGGCCCAGACGGGCATGAAGGACGTTCCCAGAGAGGAAAAGCCCGCCGTCGGCCAGTTGCTTAACGAGGCCCGCAAGGCCATTACGGAAGCTCTGGACGCCAAGCTGGAGGAAGTGCAGGCCCAGGCGGACAAGGCCGCCGTGGCCGGTGTGGACCTGACGCTTCCGGCCCGCTCCCTGCCGCCTGGCGGGCTGCACCCCCTCACCATCGTGAGGGATGAAGCCGTCCGCATTCTGCGCCACATGGGCTTTGCCCTGGCGGACGGCCCGGAGATTGAGGACGAGTTCCACTGCTTTGACGCGCTGAACACGCCGGAAGATCACCCGGCCCGCAATGAGAAGGATACATTTTACTTTGATTCCGGCAAGCTTCTGCGTACGCACACGTCTTCCGTGCAGATCCGCTCCATGGAAAAGCAGCTGCCGCCCGTGCGTGTCATCGCTCCCGGTTCCGCCTACCGCCGCGACGAAATTGACGCCACGCACCTTTCCGCCTTCAATCAGCTTGAAGGCCTGTATGTGGATACGGACGTTTCCGTGGGTGACCTGAAAGGAACGCTGGAATATTTTCTGCGCGCCCTTTTCGGTTCCGGAACGGAGGTGCGCTTCCGCCCCCATTTCTTCCCGTTCACGGAACCCAGCTTTGAAATTGACGTCAAGCTGAAGGTGGACGGCCAGGCCCCCCGCTGGGTGGAGATTGCCGGTTGCGGCATGGTGGATCCCAATGTTTTTGAAGCCGTGGACCGCGAACTGGGCCTGGACCCAGGAGCGCAGGCCCGCTACACGGGGCTGACCGGCTTTGCCTTCGGCATCGGCCTGGACCGCCTGGCGATGATCCGCTGGGGCATCAGGGACATCCGCGCCCTGATTGAGAATGATGTGCGCTTCCTTGCCCAATTCCAATAATTTTTACCTGTTTTCCCGTTATGAAGATTTCCCTTAACTGGCTTTCCCAGTACATTGACCTGTCCGGCCTGAGCGTGGATGAAATGTCTGACATGCTGACTTTTGCCGGCATTGAGGTGGAAGACATCCGCCAGCAGGGCGTGGATTCCCCATACGTGGTGGTGGCCCGCGTGGCTGCCGCGGAACAGCATCCCCAGGCGGACCGGCTGAAAGTCTGCCAGGTGGACGTGGGCGACGGCACGCTGCACCAGATTGTGTGTGGCGCGCAGAACTACAAGGTGGGGGACAAGGTCCCCTGCGCCCTGCCGGGAGCGGTGCTGCCCGGCAACGTTGAAATCAAGGTGGGCAAGCTGCGCGGCGTGGAGTCCCGCGGCATGCTCTGTTCCGCCTCCGAGCTGGGGCTTCCCGACAAGGAGCACGGTCTCTGGATTCTCCCTCAGGAACTGGAACCCGGTACGCCGATTTCCCAGGTTGTCAAGGCGGATACCCTGGTGGAAGTGGAAGTAACGCCCAACCGGCCGGATTTGCTTTCCCACAACGGCATGGCGTATGAACTGGCCGCTATCTCCGGCCGGGGGTACAGGCCTGTTTCCATTGACGACGCCGGAGTGGCGCTGGAACCCGCCGGAGACTTCGTGCGGCTGGACCAGCCGGAGCTGAACCCGTACTACACCGCCGTAAAAATCAGCGGCGTGAAAGTGCAGGAAAGCCCGGAATGGCTGAAGGAACGCCTGGTAGCCGTCGGCCTGCGCCCCATCAACAACATCGTGGATATTACCAACTTCGTCCTGCATGAACTGGGAACGCCCCTCCATGCCTTTGACGCGGCGAAAGTGCAGGGCGGCATCGTCACCCGCACCGCTTATGAAGGGGAAACCATCAAGGCCCTGGACGGGCAGGAATACACGCTTAACTGCACGGATCTGGTTGTTGCGGACCAGTCCGGCAAGGCGCTCGCCATCGGCGGCGTGATGGGTGGGGAGGAAAGCGGCGTGACGGACGCCACTACGGATATCATTCTGGAGTCCGCCTGGTTTAAGCCCTCCTCCGTCCGCGCCACGTCCCGCAGGCTGGCCCTGTCCTCCGACTCTTCCTACCGCTTTGAACGCGGCACTTCCGCTTGGAATGTCCTGCGCGGTTCCGTGCGCGCCGTGGAACTGATTCTTCAGCTGGCGGGCGGAACGGCCTCCCCAACGTATGTGGCCGGTTCTCCCGTTCCTAATCCGGCTCATGCTTCCATGCCTTCCTGCGGAGGGGCGGACGGCCCCGTTTCCGTGTTCGCTTCCCTGAAGCAGGGGAAGGGCGCCACGGTGACTAATGAACTGGGCTTTGTACAACTTCCCTGGAAAGCGCTGGATCAGATTTCCGGCGGTTCCATTTCTCATGAGGAAGGGGCTCGCATCCTGACGGCGCTGGGCCTGAAGCAGGTTCCGGATTCACCGGAATGCTGGCTGATCCCCCCCCACCGCCTGGATCTCACGCGCCCGTGCGACCTTCTGGAGGAAATCGTGCGCGTTTTCGGCCTGGACGGCATACCGTCCCGCTTCTCCGGCCCCTTCGTGGCGGAATCCCCGGTGGATGCGGCCTATAACTTCCAGATGGAGCTGCGCCGCAAGCTGGCGGCCCTGGGATTTTATGAAACCCAGACCATCAAGCTCATCGCCTCCGAATCCGCGGACGGCACCATCGCCCAGGTGAAGGACGCTTTGCCTCTGCGCCCCCTTCAGGACGGTGACCTCATCCGCGTATCCCTGCCGCTCAGCGAGGATCACTCCGTGCTGCGCCCCGCCCATACGCCCGGCCTGATTGCCGCCGCCGTGCGCAACAGCAACCAGGGCGTTTCCGGCCTGCGCTTCTTTGAACTTGGACGCGTCTTCCGCAATACGGGCGGCGGCAAGGGCAGGGACATTGAAACGGATACCCTGGGCATCCTGGTTTCCGGGGACCGCACGGCGCGTTCCTGGGCGGATCCCAGGCCGGAGCAGGCCTCCTTTGAGGATCTGCTGGCCGTGATGGCGGCTCTGGCGCCGGGCCACCGTTTTACGCTCACGCCTGCCAGACCGCGCGAACAGGCCGCCCTGGGGGCGGACGTACAGCTGGACGGGAAAGCCTGCGGCTATTTCGCCCGCCTGTCCCTGGCGCGTTGCCGGGAGCTGGGCTTGGGTCAGCCCGTGTACGTGGCGGAACTGGATCTCCGTAAAATGCAGGAAATCCTGACCGCGCCCGTGAAGGCTGCGGAATTGCCCCAGTTCCCCGGTTCTTCCCGCGATGCGGCCATGGAACTGCCCCTCTCCACGCCCAATGCGGACATTGTCAAGGCCGTGGAATCCGCACGGGAAAAACTGCTTGTCAGTTATTCCTGCTTTGACGTGTTCACGGACCCCTCCGGTGAAAAGCTGCCGGCGGACCGCAAATCCATTGCCTATACCTTCCTGTACAGGGATCCGGCCAAAACCCTCACGGCCGCGGAAGTGGATGCAGCGCACCAGCGCGTGCTGAAAGCCCTGACGGACAAAGTGAAGGGCCTTTCCTTCAGGTAATCCCCGTTAACGGGCCGCGCGTTTCATGGGCTGGAGCGCGCGGCCTGCTTTTCATTTTCCATGCATTTGACTTTCCTGCGCCGCGCGTGCCCGGCCGCCGCCCGCATCCTGATGACGGCGGCGTGGTTCTGTTTCTCCGTATGGGCGGCGGGCGTGGTTTTTTACAACGTATGGGGGGGAGCCGTGCTGGTGTGGCTGTACGTGGCGGCCATGGCATGCGCCTTCGCCCTCCGCGGAAAACGGCCCGTATTATGGCGCGCTTCCTGGGGAGTGCCGGCCCTGCTGCTGGCGTACTACCTGTTCATACCGGCGACGAACGATAAGGAATGGCAGCCGTCCTGGAGTCGCCTGCCCTCCGTGGAAATCAACGGAAATGAAATCGTGGTGAAGGACGTGCGCAGTTTTATCTACCGGACGGAGCGGGACTTCGACGCGCGCTATGTGACGCGCCGCTTTGACCTGGACAAGCTGGCTACGCTGGATTTTGCCGTGAGCCACTGGGATGGGATGGAATTCGTGGCCCATACCATGTTGTCCTTCGGTTTTGAGGATGGGAAGCATATGGCCCTGTCCGTGGAAACGCGCCTGCCGGAGGGGGTGGAGCAGGGAAGTGTCCCTGGCCTTTACAAGCAATTCAACGTGATTTACATCCTGGCGGACGAAGAAGACCTGTTCGCCCTGCGCACCAATTACCGGAAAGAGGACATGTACCTGTACCGCATCAACATCGGCAGGGAAAACCTGAAAAAGGCCTTTCTGGGGTTTGCGGAAAAAATCAACAGCCTCCATGAACGCCCGCGCTATTATCATACCGTCACCGCCAACTGCACGACGGAACTGGTAGATACATTCAAAAGTTATCTGGGCGTGCGCCGCTGGCAGTGGACTCCCGTTTTTAACGGCATGTGTGATCAGAATGCCTATGACCGCGGGGAACTTCTCCACCTTCCCGGAGAAAGTTTCCGGGAGCTGAAAAAGCGCTCTTTCCTGGGGCATGGAGGGAACGGTGAGGACTGGCCAGCCCTCCGCCGCCGCTGGGAGGAGGGCTGGAGGACGTTCGCGTCCGCTCCGGTCAAAGAGTAGCGAACTGGAAGTGCATCCAGTCGTAGTCGCGGGAGCGTCCCAGGGATACGGCCCCCTCCGCTTCCACGAATCGCCAGAAGGCGGCGTACTCCGGTCCGGACAATACCGCTTTCGGCGCGGGGATGTTCAGGCCGTTTCTGTCCGGGTCCATGTCCACGGCGATTCCCCAGGCGTGCATGGATGTGGCCTTTCCGCCGATGATGGAGCGGTTGTTGAAGCAGCCGCCGTACAGGTCCAGCCCCAGTTCCCTGATTTTCTCCATGCCGTAATGGTCCAGAGTAGCCTGGAAGATGCGGACGAGCGGTTCCGCCACCAGCTTGTGGCAGCGCATGGTGGAAACGGTCGTGTTTGTTTCCCACGCCAGCCGCATGATATAAGGCAGCTTGATGCTGGTCATGTTGCTTTCATCACCCGCACGGCCGAAGACGGATTTCCCGGAGCGCACTTCCTCCTGGCTGGGCCAGGATTGTTCCGGTTGGCAGATGCCCAGCCTGTCCAGCAGGGCCAGCGCCGTCTTGGGGCCGGGGATGCCGTCCGCATCCACGCCCAGGTGCTGTTGAATCAATTTCCAGTATTTTTTCATAGGGAGCCACGCTAGAAACTCCCTCCGGAAAGTTCCACATTTTTCCTTCCAGCGTCATTCCTGCCTTTCCGTCGGAAGGCAAAAAAAGGCCGTTTGTCCTTTTATGTTGCGGAAAAGATTCATTCTGCTACACTTTTGTTTACCTTTTATTTTATGAATTCAGAACCATCCAACGTTGTCAAATTTTACAATGGGGAACAAATTCCCCTGGAACTGCATAAAGTCCGCGTGGTGCAGAAGCTGCATCTTGTCCCCGTGGAACGCCGCCTGGAAGCCGCACGGGAAGCCGGGTTCAACACCTTCCAGCTCAGCACGAACGATGTCTATCTGGACATGCTGACGGATTCCGGCGTCAACGCCATGAGCGACAACCAGATCGCCGCCATGTTCCGGGCGGATGACGCCTATGCCGGTTCCCAGAGCTTTGACCGCCTGAAGCAGGCTGTCCGGGATGTCTTCGGCAAGGAATACCTTCTGCCCGCCCACCAGGGGCGCGCCTGTGAAAACATCATTGCCCGCACCTTCGTGAAGCCCGGGGACGTGGTTCCGATGAACTACCATTTCACCACCACGCACGCCCATATTGACCTGAACGGCGGCAAGATTGAGGAACTGGTGGCTGATGAAGCCGTCAATCCGGTCAGCACCAATCCCTTCAAGGGCAATCTGGATCCCGGCAAGCTGCGGGAGTGCATCGCCCGTCACGGGGCGGGCAAAATCCCCTTCGTGCGCATGGAAGCCTCAACCAACCTGATTGGCGGCCAGCCCTTCTCCATTGCCAACATGCGGGAAATCCGCGGCATTTGCGATGAATTCGGCATCATGCTGGTGCTGGACGCCTCCCTGATCGGGGAAAACGCCTACTTCATCAAGATGCGTGAAGACGAGTTCAGGGATGCGTCCTGCGCGGACATCCTGAAGACCATGTGCGGACTGGCGGATCTGGTGTATTTTTCCGCCCGCAAGGTTTCCTCCTCCCGCGGCGGCGGCATCTGCACGAACGACCGGGCCATTGCCAAGAAAATGGAGCATCTCGTTCCCCTCTTTGAAGGCTTTTTGACTTATGGCGGCATCTCCGTGCGGGAAATTGAGGCCATGGCCGTAGGCCTGTATGAAACCACGGATTTGACCGTGATTTCCCAGAGCCCCTCCTTCATTGAATATTTCATCGGCCAGATGGTGGACATGGGCATTCCCTGCGTAACCCCCGCTGGCGGTCTGGGCGCCCATATTGACGCAGGGCGTTTCCTGCCCCATATCCCGCAGGAGGACTATCCCGCCGGGGCTCTGGCGGCGGCTTTCTTCATCGCCTCCGGCGTGCGCGGCATGGAACGCGGCACGCTTTCCAGCGTCCGCGATGAAAACGGCAAGGACATTCTGGCGGATGTGGAACTGCTCCGCCTGGCCTTCCCGCGCCGTGTCTTCACGTTATCCCAGGTGAAATACGTGGCGGACCGCATGAAGTGGCTCTATGACAACCGCGATTTGATTGGCGGCCTGGAATTTGTGGAGGAACCGCCCGTCCTGCGCTTCTTCATGGGCAAGCTCCGCGCCAAGAGCGACTGGCCTGAAAAACTGGCGGCCAAATACCGCCGGGACTTCGGGGAAAGCCTGTAAAGGCTGGTTCTCCCGTTCAATTCCGGATTGGCAAGGGCTGGACCGTCAGGTTCAGCCCTTGTTGCGTTGGGGGAGGCGTGTCTTTGCGGACATCACCCTTCAATGTTTCCGCCGGAAAGCGGTCGGAATCAGAAGTTAAGCAGACCCTGCTTCCAGCATACCCAGCCGATTGCCGTTGCGATGAGCAGGATGATGAGGAAAGCCGTGCCTGCGGAAGATTTTTTCCTGGCCTGGGGAAGAGCCTTCCTCGATACTCCGCCGGCCTGCAGGGTGCCTGCCGCCGCCATGGCGTTGATATAGTCATTCCATGCCTTGGCGGAATGGAAGCGGTTGCGTTCGTCCGGCGACAGGGCTTTGTCAATTCCGGAAAGGAAGTTCATGGGATAAGTTTTCCGCAGGGCCGCGTAACTGGTCACTTTCGGGTTGCGGTCCACCACGGAACGCTGGTCCGCAGGATGGGGAACCTGGCCCGTGAGCAATTCGTAGAACGTGGCGCCCAGTTCGTACATATCGCACCAGGGGCCTATTTCGCTCCGGCGTCCGGGGTAGAATTCCGGCGGGGTATAGCCGGGCGTGATCTGGACGAGCCCCTGATGCTGGAGGGTTTTGGTGCGCACGGCGCCGAAGTCGATGAGCTTGGGCGTTCCGTCCGGCTGGATGAAGATGTTGCTCGGCTTGATGTCGCAATGGTACACTCCCATGGAGTGAAGGTAGTGCAGGATGTCCAGCAGGCGGAACAGAAGATCCGTGGCCTGGGCCGGTTCCATGGTTTGCCCGGTGGCGTGCATGGTGGTCATCAGGTCGAACAGGGTCTGTCCCTGGATATTCTCCATGACGTAATAGCAGGTGCCGTTGGCGTCAAACATGTCAAACACCTGGACAATGCCGGGATGGTTGAGCTGGGACAGGACGGAAGCCTCCTGCCGGGAATTGGAAACGCTCTGGGAGAAATTGACGGCGGTCTGTTCGTTCCGGGGATGGACAACGCCGGTTTCCATATCCCGGCAGGCGTAGGCGTCCGGCATGCATTCCTTGATGACGACATACCGGGAACCGGGGTTGTCCAGAGCCAGGTACGTGATGCCGAAGCCGCCGGCGTTCAGCACGCTCAATATCGTATATTTGTCTTGCAGAACAGTATTGTCCGCAAGCGGGTAAACCAGTGTTTCTTGTTCCATGTCAGGGGGAAGGGCGGGTTGGAGCCGGGAAAATCTTTAATTTAATACGCAGGTTCTGTCAAGAATCTCTCCGCCGCATTCAGTAACAGGAGACGCGGAATTCATATTCTTCCACGTTGCCGCGTTCCAGGCAGGCGGCCAGCCAGTCGAACAGGGCTCCGAATTCCCCGCCCAGGGTTTCCCCCGTATCTGCCTCCAGCGTCTTCAGCCTTCCGGCGGCCAGCCGTACGGGCGTGAGCTCCGCCAGCAGGGCGGCGCATTCTTCATCTCCGGCTTTGAAAATTTCCTCCGCGCCGGGGAGTTCTCCCAGGCGTTCGTCCGCAATTTCCAGGCAAAGCACCCCTACGCCGAACTCGGCGGCCAGCCCGCGGAGGGCGGCGCATTCGGAATCATCCGGCAGTTCCCCCACAATGACCAGTTCTCCGCACTGTGCCCAGCGGGACGTGGCCAGAGTCCTGAAAAATTCCCTTCTGCCGTCTTCTCCACCGGGCATGCGGGCTACGCAGACGCTGCGGATGCCCATCATGGGTGCCCCGATCATGCGGCGGCGCTGAAGTGCGCTTTTGTCAAAAACAAGCGCGTTTCCCTCCCATTCCCCCTCCGGCCATTCCACAACGGCCAGATCCGGCTTTACCCAGGAAGTTCCGGTTTCACTGGTACTGAACACGAAAACGCCGCGGCCCGTGGTATCGTACTGGCGCACGGCCAGGGCCAGCGCCTTGGCGCGGCAGTTCAGGGCGTCCGGGTCGTTTTCCCCGAGAAACAGGGGCAAAAGCCCTCTGGGAGCGCGCTGCCCGTCCCGTTCCCTCATGCGCCTGTAATAGCCCTGGCCGCGTTCCACCTTGGCGATTTCCGAATCCGGCTCGGAAGCCATGAAAGAAAAATGGTAGCGCAGGGATGCGTCCGAATATTCCTCCCCCAGCCTCAGGCGCACCAGGCGGATGAGTTCTGTTCCCTTAATGGCCTGGGCCGGATCGGAAGGCAAAAGTTCCGGGAGCAGTTCTTCCAGCTGGGATCGTAAACTCATACGCGCTCCATGAGAACACGGGAGAAGCGCTTCTTCAAGGCGGAAGGAGTTCAGCACATGAAATAAAAAGCTCTTTTATTTGCTCCGGAATACGGCAAGATGATCCGCATGGCATGGATTACCTCCGGTTATATACCTTCGCCCGGGCGCATGGCCGTAATCGCCGGTACCACCTTTACGCAGCTGGTGCGCATGAAGGTGTTTCTCTTTCTTGGGCTCTTCGCCGTGGCGTTGCTGGCTCTGAGTTCCTTCCGCCTGAGCGCGGTGCTGGGGCCTGAAACCGGGGGAATCAATGAACTCGTGCTGCTGAAAAACTCCGCCTACGGCGCCATGCGGGTGTTCGGCCTCTTTTTCTGCGTGGCGGCCACGGCTCTGATTATTCCCAGGGATGCGGAGGACCGTATTCTATACACTATCCTTTGCAAACCGGTGCCGCGCATCGACTATCTGATGGGGAAGGTGCTGGGGGTGCTGGCCCTGACCCTGGTTGCCGTGCTGCTGATGGATGCCGTAATGACGCTGGTGCTGTGGATGCGGACGGATACGGTGGTGGCGGAGCAGATAGCCTCTCTGAAAGGCCGTTATACGTTGGAGGAAATGCAGCCGTACCTGGACAGGATCCGCCTCCAGGGAGCTACCTGGAACGTGCAGACGGGGCTGGGCGTGATGATGTGCGAGTTTGTCGTGCTTTCCTCCCTCACGCTGTTGATGTCCTGCGTGACGAACGGCACCATTATCAGCGCGCTGCTGACGTTCATGATCTATCTGGCGGGGCTGTTCCAGACGCAGGCTCTTTCCCTGTGGGTGGGATCCGGCACGGATGGACTTTCCTGGTGGGAGGTGGCGGGCAGCAGGCTCTTTTCCCTGGTTTTTCCGAATTTCCAGATTTATTCCGTGACGGATTCCGCCCTGAACGGACGTCTTATTCCCCTTTCCCTGTTCGGAACCCTGGCCCTGATTACGCTGGGGTACTTCGTCTTTCACATGACGCTGGCGGCGTGGCTGTTCAGGAAAAAGGAATTCTAAGGCGCAACCGTATGAAGGATATCATCAATGCGCGTTGCGGCTGGGCCGGAACCGATGAACTTTACATGAAATACCATGATGAAGAATGGGGCAGGCCCGTTTCCGATGACAAAATCCTGTTTGAATTTCTGGTGCTGGAGAGCGCCCAGGCGGGATTATCCTGGCTTACTATCCTCCGAAAGCGCGAAGGATACCGGAGAGCCTTCCATGGCTTTGATGTGGAGAAAGTGGCGCGGATGACGGCAGAAGATGTGGAACGGTTGATGCGATTTGATGGAATTGTCAAAAACCGTTTGAAAATCAACAGCGCTGTCAATAATGCGAAACTGTTTATGGCCGTTCAGGAAGAATTCGGCAGTTTTTACCGGTACGTCTTGTCGTTTTTCCCCAATCATCAGCCCGTTGTTAACCATTTCAGCGCTCTGGCTCAGATTCCCGCTGTTTCTCCGGAGTCGGAAGCCATGAGCAGGGACATGAAAAGGCGGGGATTCAGGTTTTTCGGTCCGACGATCTGTTATGCGTTTTTCCAGGCAACCGGGTTTGTCAACGACCATATTGAGGGCTGTTTCTGCAACGCGGCCCAGTACGCAAAATCCCAACCGCATGTCCAGCCAGAGACGTTGATAACAGGGCCGGAGGGAACAAACGCGGAAATGAGGCATTCTCGTCCATAGCCATGGGCCTTAATTGGCATTTCCATTTTCTATAAATCGCTTATATGTTGACTGTAAAAAATCATCAACCATGAAAACAGGTATCATCGGACTTGGAAAAATGGGAGGCGCCCTGTTGCGGGGCATGCTGAAAGCCGGAGCAGCGGTTCCGGAGGAAGTTTGGGTGTACGATCATCATCATGAAAACGTGCAGGCCCTGCAGGAGGAATACCCCGGAGTTCATGAAGCTGCCTCGGAGGCGGATGCGGCGGACGCCGTGGAAGTCCTGATTCTGGCCGTGAAGCCGCACGGCGTCCTTCCGCTCATTTCCTCTCTTTCCGAACGGGGGGCGGAGCTTCCCCTTCTGATTTCTATCGCTGCCGCCGTTTCCCTGGATGATATGGAAGCCTGCGCCAGCGACGGAACGCGCATTATACGCGCCATGCCCAATACCCCGTGCATGGTGCTGGCCGGCGTCATCGCCTACAGTACGGGAAACGGCGTAAAAGATGAAGATGAAGAGGCTGCCCGGATGCTGCTTTCCGGCTGCGGCTCCGTTTACAAGGTGGCGGAATCCGGGATGAATGCCGTTTCCGCCATTTCCGGTTGCGGCCCTGCCTACATGTTTACGGCTCTGGATGCGCTTGCGGACGCAGGGGTAGCCATGGGATTGTCCAGGAAAACCGCTTTGGGGCTGGCTGCGGAAACCATGCGGGGGGCTTCCCTGATGCTGGAACGGACCGGGAAGCATCCCATGGCGCTCCGGGATGAGGTCACTTCCCCCGGAGGGACCACGATTGCCGCCCTGAATGCGCTGGATGAATGCGGCTTCCGTAATGCCTGGATTCAGGCGGTGAAAAGCGCCGTACGGCGCGCGGAGGAAATGGAGGAGCGGTAACGGATGCTTCTTCTGGCTTTCCCGGCAGCCGGCTTTCTCCGGAAAGGACGGCCTGGCGGAGAAGCCTTTATTTGCACCGGAACGGCGTTTCCCTCTGCTTCCTCAGCTCCGGGTTTTGCAGGTTGAACTGGACCTTTCTGACGGATTGGAGCGGAATCCTGACCTTGCCGACTGCGGAGGAGCGCCCTTCCATGACCCCGTTCCGGATAGTTTCCAGGGCCAGGGAAAGGACGCTCTGGTCCGTCAGGAAAACGCGGGTGTCTGAGCTGTCTTCCGGAAGGTCCTTCTCTTCATGGCCTTTTTGGTCCAGTGCGCGTACTCTGGCGGTGGGAACGGTGACGTCATAATGGTCGGACTTGATGCGGATGGAGCCTTCTTCCTGAAGGGAAATGGCTCCCCTGAGCACGTCTCCGTTTACCAGCAGGGCCTTGTCTCTGGGGGCGGTCGGGTCGTAACGGGAAATGATATCCAGTTCCTCCTCCAGATGGGGAATGGCTCCATTCCAGTCAAATACATTCAAATGGAACACGGCCATGTTCAAGCTGTCATAACCTCCCAGGGCAAGAGTGTTTCCCGGTTTGAATTCGTGTTTCCCGGCGCTTTCTCCATCTTCCCCTTCATCGTCTCCGCTCTCGTTTTCAAAGATAGTGTCCATCTCTTTGACTTCCTCCCACCGGGCTACCTGTTCACCGTTGACGTACAGGTAATAATTGCCCTTTTCCGGATCGGCGTAAAAATGAACGTCGGAACGCTTGACGCTTTTGTCGGCATACCAGTTCCGCTCCGTGTTCCTTTTCACCCTGCCAAGCGTTCGGTACTGGCCGGAACTGGTCTTGGAAAGTTCCGCTTTTTCCAGGGAGAGATCCAGGTTGATGCTGTTTCCGGATTCGGAATCCTTCCAGAGGGCAAGATTAATCCGGAACGTATTGGTATGGTAAAGGGAGAACTGCACATGGAGGCGGGGTGGCATGGGGAAGGAAGTTTGCAGTTCCGTATTATTGGAGCCGCGCATGAGCCAGTATCCGTTGCGGCATTCGGGCAGCGTGCTTTTGGCGGAAGACTCCCAGCCCTGCAGGGATTCCGTAGCGTTGCGCAGGTAGGCTTTCTGTGAGTCGAACCCGATGTGGCGCACATATTTGCGGTCCACCTGAAGCAGGCCGCCCCAAGCGGTTTGGAGTTGAAGATTTTCCGCATCCAGCGCCTTCAGGGTGCCGTAAACCTCGTCCCCATTGGCCAGCCTGATGATGGAAAACTGTTCCGGTATTTCCAGCGGACGGGAAGAGGCCAGCTCGTCAAGCTCCCCCATATGGACATCCACGGGTTTGGAAAGAATGCTGGAACGGATCTTTAGGTAAGGGCGGTTCATCGTATCCATGCTGCCCGGCAGTTTTTCCCCGGATTTAAGCGTAATGACACCTTCCGCACGAGCATGGGGCAGAAGGAGGGCGGTCGGCAGGGCGCAGGCGCACAGGAAAAGCGTAATTGCCTGTTTCATGGCGGGATCAATCAGGGAGTGGAACGGGATGGCTGGGCGGGATTCAGGAATTCCACGCGGGTGATGTTTTTCAGCGGCAGGGAAATCTGTCCGAGCTGCGGATGCCGCAGGATGATATTCAGGGAATCCATGCTCAGAATATCTCCGTGCAGGCGGGAACCGTCCTTCATCTGGAGGCTGTGGCGGGCTGGGGGGCGGGAGTCGTCTTTCCTGTTCTGTTCCGCAAAAAAGACGGTATCCAGATACTTGGCCGGGATGGAAAGATCACGGGGAATGCCCGGATAATCCTTGTCCGTGGAAAGCGTCAGCGTTCCGGTTTTGCTGTCGTAACCGCTGACGGAACCCGGAATGGCGTCTTCTTCCTTTGTCAGGACAAGGTCTGTCTCTGCATTCCCGTTTTTGGCCACGGATTTGGCGCTCAGGGTGATGGAGGAAAGGGCCAGTTTACTGATGGTCAGGGACACGTGCCCTTCCATCTGGAGGCCGAAGGCGTCTCCCTGCAATGGCTGTTCCGGCGGGCTGGGGTCTGTTATCAGTCTGGGCGGCAGATCGCCTATCAACAGCTCGTAAACCTGCTTGTTTCCACCCTGGCGGGAGGCTGTCAATTGAATATCCACTCCCTCCGTCAGAATGGGGGCCGGAATGGCCGCTTCCCCCAGCACGAGGATGCCGGACTTCTGTTCCCGGAGCAGGGTGCATTTTCCGGGCGAGATGCTGAGCATGAGCCTGTTCAGGTTGCTGCCGGAATTGGACCGGAAAGGAATATTTTCATTCCCCCCGAAACAGAAGACAATGCCGGAGCGGTCATTATTGCCGTCCATGGTGATGGTGGTGCGGAAGGTGAAGGAGGAAGGATCCAGGCCGATATTTTTGTACAGGGGTATCCAGGTGGGGTAATCATTGTTGCCCAGCCGGTACTGGTACTTGTCCCCCTGGACTTTCGGCTTCAGGGCATTCATCAGTTTTCTCCCCGCCTGGGTGCGGTAGTCTTCCTCCCGGTTGCCGGAATAAACCCAGCTGTTGTCAAAAATCAGCGGTTCCTGCCAGAAGCCCTTTTCCTGCAGCGTATTCAGCCGGAACCCGGCCACCTGGCTGCGGGGAACGGAACGTTCATGGCCCAGCATGTCCCGGTACTGCACTTTGTCCTGTGTGATGGAAATGATATTGCACGGGATAATGTCCCTGTGCCCCGCAGCCATGAAAATTTTGTCCCGGGCGCGAAGATCCGGAGAGGCGGTTCCCGTAAAGTAAAGAGCGCGGATTCCCGACGGGAGAATGACGGCGTTCTGGCGCATGGCCGGGTGTTTGATGACGATGCCCTGTTTCCCGTAAGAAATGATTTCCCCGCGGAGGCGGTAATTGTTATCCGTAACCACGTCGATGACGGAATTGGCCCAGGCGGTCAGCAGGCAGGCCGGGGCCAGCAGCAGGGAAAGGCGGATTCTATTGTTCATAGATGGGTAGAAATCTGTAATTAAGCGCGAGGGAAAGCAGGGCGGCGGAAGTGGAATATGCCGCGGAATGATCGGAAAGCCAGGACCCGTTGGGCGCCTGGGAGGCTCCCAGATAGCGCATATTTTTGTAATTCCATTCCTTCCACACTTCCTGGTCCGCATGGAACAGGGCCTGTGACATGTAATATTCAAAATAAAACGGATAAGCGGAATCCCGGTAATTCAGGTGCTTTTTCAGGTAGGCCAGGGAATCCTTGAAAGACGGATCCATTTTAAGGCGCGCCAGGGACAGCGTCAGGGAACCGATGGCCGTGAGGGTGACGCGGGGGCCTGCCGGCCCGGTGTAGCCGTAGGCGCCTTTTTTGTCGCGGCAGGAAGCCATGTACTTGAGGCCGCGTTCAAAAGCTTCGTCCGGCACGGGAATGCCCGCGTTGCGCGCCGCGAACAGGGAGACGATCTGGCAGCCGGTCACCGTGCTGTCCGCGTCCGTGGATTCCGGGGAATAGCGCCAGCCTCCCGTTTTGTTTTTTTTCTGGGCGGTCAGTGTCAGAGCTACGGCCTTGCGGAGGGCGGGGCCTATGCGGTCGTCCCGCACCATGCCGTAGGCTTCCGCCAGGGCGAGAGTGGCGAAGCCGTGGTTGTACATGGAATCCCCAATGTAGCCGGATACCTTGTTCTGCTTGGACAGGATGTAATCTACGCAGCGGCGCACCATGGTGGCGTACGGCCCCGCGTTCGGATCGTCTCCGTGAGCCAGCACGGACATAAGGCAAAAGCCGATGATGCCGGGCTCCCTCCCGTAAGTTCCATCATAGGTTCCATCCGTTTTCTGGGCATTCTGAAGATAGCGTAGTCCCTTCACATACATCAGTTCCACCTGGGGAGGCACGGAAGAAGACGTTCTCATGGGGGATTGGGCCGCTGCGTTTTGCGGTGCGGCCGTCATGCAGCAGGTCAAGAAAGCGGTAAGCAGGAGGCGGGGATTTTTCATGGAAACGGGAAGTTGCTGTTCATGCGTGAAAGGGCTGTGTCCGGAGAGGGGCGTTTTACCTCTGTAAAGTCTTGTTGTAGGCGTCCAGCGCCTTGCGGAATTCGGAAGGCATGTCGTCTGCGGACATGCCGGTGGATTTGGGAACGGAACGCGTTTCCACAGCCGTGTCCGGATTGGAAACGCCTTTATCCTGGGAGGAGGCCATATTGGATTTTCCATTCGTTCCGCGTCCGGAATTGTTGCCGCTGCCTTTCTGGGAACCTTCCTGCCCTTTTTCATCCCCTTCCTGCTGTTCTGCGGACTGGGCGTCATGATCCATGCCGAGCAGCTGGCGCAGCATGTCCATAAGAGCTCTTCCTCCCGGCTTGGGCTGGCCGTCGGCCCCGGTCATCTTGGCCTTGGCTGCCTGGTAAATCAATTCAATCACATCCGACTGCGCGGCCAGCGTCTGGCCTCCGGTATTGTAAACTTCCAGCAGGTCCACGGCGTCATTCATGGCATGGCGGCATTTTTTCAGCAGTTCCACTACTTCCTCATTGGTTTCTCCCAGGATAAGGTCGGAAGTGTCCGCCTGGAGCTCGTCCTGTTGTACTGCCAGTTTGGATGCCGTTTCCTTGTGCTTGGCGGAATATTCCGGAGCAGGGGCCGGAGCGGCGGCGCAGGGCAGGGAAAGCGCCAGAATCATGGCTGGGAAATTGGCGGTATTCATGGGGCAGGTGGGGTAAATTTTTTGCGGTGTTCCTGTTCGGCAGCGCGGGTGCGCATGCGGATATCCTGTTCCTGTTGGATCATGCGGATGAGTTTCAGCATGAATTCAAACTCGGCGTCGGAAATGGAGGACTGGCTGCCTCCCCCGCCGCCGCCTCCTCCCCCGCCGCCGCGGCGGCTCTTCTTATAGTCGTCTATCAATTTGGCCCAATGGCGCAGGGTGGAGGCATACAGGCGGGACTCGTCAATGGAGCGGGCCGTGATTGCGTTCAGGATATTGCCGTGCACCAGGTCCAGCTTATCCCGGAGGGAGAAAGCGTTCATCTGGTTGTACAGGTCGCTGTAAATGCGCTCCCCGGTGCGTGACTTGTAATAGCTGAGGTCTTCCAGAATCCAGCCTATGTCCTGCGTGGAGGCGTTTTGAAGGGTGGCAATGGTTTCCATTTCACGCCTGGTGGAAGGGTCAAGCTCCTCCATGGTCATGCCCGCAATGGTGTTGATCTGGCCGGCCAGCGCATGGGCGATGGAATCCTCCTTGGATGCGGCCTGCCTGAGCCGTGCCACGAATGTGCTGGCCTCCATGTCCTGCGCGGACTTGGAGAGCTGGTTCATGGTGTCTTTCAGCACCTGTGTGGCTTCGGAATGGGAATTCTCCCCGTCGTTCAGGTCCTTCCTGCTTTCCTGCTCGGAGCGGCTCTCGGAGGCGGAATCCCGGAACTGTTTCTGGGCCATTTTCATGGGTCCGTCGGGAATGGGTTTGAGCATGGAAATTCCTTTCATGAATTCCTTCATGCCGGCCGGGTCTATCTGGGAATTGCGGGAGGCTTCCTTAAACAGGCTTTCCGAGCGGTTGAGCAAGTCTCCCAACTCGCGCCTGTTGGCCTGCTCTTCATCGGCCAGGGCGTGCAGGCGTTCCTGGGACTCCGCATCTTTCAATTTGCCGCTTTCCATTCCTTTCAGCCGTTTTGCCTCGTCCGCCATGGCGTCCATGCGGCGGATCATGCCTTCCAGCTCGCTGGTGATGCGTTCCAGTTCATTGCGGATCATCTGGGCGTGCTCGGACTTGGAAAGGACGAAAATAATCATGGGTTCCGAATAAACGCGCCTGCCTCCCGGTTTGTAATCCTGCGTAAACCCGCGGATGACGACGCGCTGGGGAGATAACTTCAGCGCCCTGGCCTGGAACAGGAATGTTCCTTTCAGCCCGGTCTGCGTGGGCTGTCCGTCCGCCAGCACTTTCTCCCCGCGGAGGCCGGGCGCCGGTTTGTCCGCACCGGCCGGTTTTGGAGCTGAGGCCCCGTTTTCATCCTCATTGCCGTCGTAAAAGGATTTTTCACCCTGCCATTCCACCCCCATTTCCCGGAGGCCGAAATCGTCCGCCGCCTCTACCTCCAGTTCAATGCTGGTATCCTCCAGCACGTAGCGGTCGTTTTCGCCTCCTCTCAGGTAAATTAAAGGCTGTTTGTCTTCAATGGGTTCCAGTCGTATCTTCACGGGCCGGGAAGCAGCCAGCCCGTCGCTGTCCATCCAGTCAAGCTCTATTTCCCTGGGCTCTTTCTCCAAAAGGATGTTCGGAATGATGACGCTGCTTCCGTCCACCCGGAGCGGCTGGCCCTGCGCGTCCTCCGCAGACTGCAGGCGCTGGGAGGAGGACACCTTCAACGTCAGCGTAGAGCCTTCCGGGGCGGAAATAACTCCTGCTCTCATGGCTTCCCTGCCGTTGGCGCGCGCCATATAGGCAGGATAGGCCACGCCGGCTTCGGCTCCCAGCAGGGAAGGGCGCCCCTTCGGGATGATGTTCAGCCGTCGCACGGCATCCCCTGCAAAAAACTCCAGGTTGTCCGCCTGTTGCATGGGGGGGATGTGGATCTTGTATGTGCCGTCCGCAAGAGGCGCCTGCTGGCTCACCCTGTTGCGGAAAAAATACTCTGCCGTCTGCGGGCGGGTTTTGGTTCCCTCCGCCAGCCGGATCTCATACAGGCAGCTCTCTCCCAGGGGAATGACTAGGGAATCCGGGGTGGGGGCCAGCTGGGTGAACGTATAGCGTTCCGGAGGATTGAACGGGCGGACCCAGCGTTTCAGGGCATTCCCTGCCGCTTCCGGGCTTACCGCACATATGGCCGCCGTGCATGCGGCGAGAACCGCCAGCAGGACGAACAGCTTTCTGTGGCTTGGCCGGGGGATGTTCGCCGTCAGGTCCCGGGCGGACACTTCGCGGGCCACCTGCTCCATGGCCGCCTCTTTCAGCTTTTCGGAACCGTATTGGCGGCCGTGCTTTTCGGAATCCAGTTCGATGACGCCCAGGAGACGATCCCCCAGGGCCGCGTCCGTCCGGGAAATCAGCCGCGCCAGCTGGGATTCCGTGCGCCTCTGCCACACCCACCGGAAACTCCACCAGGGAATAAACACCGCCAGGCCGGACACGGCGATGAAAAACAGGAGCCAGCCGACGGCGGGGGGCGTCTCCCACAATCTGTCGGAAAGGTACAGGAGCGCGTAGGAAAGAATGACGGCAATGCCTGCAAGGCATACGGCTTCCAGCATCTTCACCGTTCTGAGGCGGCGCCGGAAAGTTCGGAGCTGCCGGACCAGCTGGGGAGGGAGTTTGACGGTAGTAGAAGGGGGCATGCTTATTCCCGTATTTACGCCATGGATATCGTTTTTGCAAGTTTGCCTCGCGTGATGAAGCAAATTCGCATTTGCGGGCGGACGGGAGTATTTTTCTCGCTGGACTTTACACTTTGATTTCCTAAAATAATGTTGCGCTTTAAACTTGGCCTGGTTTGCGCATAGTTAAAAACCAACATATTAGGCCTTACCCATTGACTTCGCCATGCAACAGGGAAATAAAACAACGGCTCCGGAAATTGATTTCGGAGAATTCGCACCAGCCACATACGCCGAATGGCGCGAGGCAGCAGTCGCTGCCCTGAAAGGGGCTGATTTTGACAAAAAGCTTTTTACCAAGCTTGTGGAGGGAATTACCCTGCATCCCATCTATAACAAATGGGATGAACATTCCCCGGTAATGCCTGCCGGGCAATTTCCGTACCGCCGCGGAACGCGCGCCCTGGGCTATATGGAAAAGCCCTGCGAAATCGCCCAGAGCATTCCCGCTTCCTCTCCGGAAGACTTCAACGCCAAGCTTCTGCATGACCTGGACCGCGGCCTGACCGCCGTAAACGTCCAGCTCAACTGCAAATGCGGCCTGAAGCTGCGCAAGCAGGCTGACTGGGATGCGGCCCTCAGGGGCGTCCGGCTGGACGGGCTTCCCGTATATGTCACTCCCGGTTCCTGCGGCCTGGGAACCCTCTCCATGTTCCTGAACACCTGCAAGGCCGCCGGTGTCAAGACGGCGGACCTCAAGGGCGGCGTTCTGTATGACCCGGTGGGGAAAGCTGTGATGAAGGGCTCCCTTTGCGGGGGGAAGGGCATCTGCGCCTACTATGACCAGATGGCCGTGATGACCAAATGGGCTGTTGCCAACGCTCCCGGCTTCCAGACCATCGGCGTCAGCGGGCTGCCTTACGCGGACTCCGGCGCTTCCGCCTTTGAGGAAGTGGGCGCCATGCTGTCCACTGCCGTGGCTTACCTGCGCGCCATGGAGGAACGCGGCCTCTCCGTGGATGAAACTGCGGCGCACATGCGCTTTACGGTTTCCATCGGCGCCAACCTGTTCCTGGAAATCGCCAAAATCCGCGCTCTGCGCGAACTTTGGGCCATCATCGTAAAAGAATGCGGCGGCAGCGAGGAAGCTGCCAAAATCAAGCTCCATGCCCGCACCTCCTTCTGGACCCTCTCCAAGGTGGATCCCTGGGTCAACCTGCTGCGCGGCTCCGCCCAGGCGTTCTCCGCTATCATGGGCGGCGTGGACAGTATTGACGTTCTTCCCTTTGACGCTGCCGTGCGCATGCCGGACGAATTCTCTCGCCGCATTGCCCGCAACTGCCCGCTGATTCTGCTGGGCGAATGCAATCTGGACAAGGTCGTTGACCCCGCCGGCGGTTCCTGGTACCTGGAAAACCTGACGGATGAAGCCTCCCGGAAGATATGGGAATTCTTCCAGGGCATCGAAAAGGAAGGCGGCATCGTCAAGGCCCTCAAAGCCGGCAGCATCCAGAAGAAGGTGAACGCCACCGCCGCCAGGCGTTACGAGCTGGCGGACCAGCGCCGGCAGTCCATCGTGGGCGTCAACCAGTATGTCAACCTGGCGGAGAAAAAGCTGGAAGCTCCGGAAGGCTCCTGCTGTTCCGCCCACAAGGGCCACGGCTGCTGCAAAAATGCGGATATTCAGCTCCCGGTCGTGGAAATGAGCGTGGACTCCGCCTGCAAGGCCGCCGAAGAAGGCTTTTCCACCTGCCTCATCAACAAGGCCCTGATGGCCGGCGCTGACTGCAAGTGCGGCGAACCCCTGGAAATGGAAGCCCTGCCGAAGCGCCGCCTGGCGGAACGTTTTGAATCCCTGCTCGCCAAGGCTGACGCCTGGGTGGCAGAAAAGGGTTCCCGCCCGATGGTCTTCTTCGCCAACATGGGGCCGCTCCGCCAGCACAAGGCCCGCGCGGACTTCTCCCGTGACTTCCTGCGCGCCGGCGGTCTGGATGTGGTTTATCCGGCCGGCTTCCAAACTCCGGAAGACGCGGCCAGGGCGGCTGCGGAAAGCGGCTGCGCCGTGTGCGTCATCTGCTCCACGGATGACACTTATCCGGAAATCGTCCCCGCCTTCTGCAAGGCTCTCAGGGAGACCAGACCGGACATGATGGTGGCCCTTGCCGGTTATCCGGCCGACTATGTGGAAACATTCAAGGAAGCTGGCGTGGACATCTTCATCCACGTCAAGGCCAACTGCTACAACACCGTTGAAGCCATTCAAAACAAAATCGGCCTTTAATAACCACCAACCTATTCCACCCAATGAGCAATATTCCTGATTTTGCATCCGCCTCCTATCCTGAAATCAAGGCTGGTGCCCCGTCCCCGGCTTCCGAAACGGAAACCTGGATGACCAATGAACAAATTCCCGTGCCGCCCACCTACTCGGAAAGCGTGTACGACGACTGCCTGCACCTGGACTTTACGGCCGGTGTGGCTCCCAACCTCCGCGGACCGTATGCCACCATGTATGTGGCGCGCCCCTGGACGGTGCGCCAGTACGCTGGCTTCTCCACGGCTGAGGAATCCAATGCCTTCTACCGCCGCAACCTGGCGGCGGGCCAGAAGGGCCTTTCCATTGCCTTTGACCTGGCGACGCACCGCGGCTATGACTCCGACCACCCCCGCGTGGTGGGTGACGTGGGCAAGGCCGGCGTGGCCGTGGACTCCATTCTGGACATGGAAATCCTCTTCAAGGGCATTCCCCTGGACAAAATGTCCGTCTCCATGACCATGAACGGCGCCGTGCTGCCCGTGCTGGCCTTCTACATCGTCGCCGCCCAGGAACAGGGCTGCACGCTGGACCAGCTCTCCGGCACGATCCAGAATGACATTCTCAAGGAATACATGGTGCGCAACACCTACATTTACCCGCCTGATCCCTCCATGAGGATTATTGCGGACATCTTTGAGTTCACCTCCAAGTACATGCCCAAGTTCAACTCCATTTCCATCTCCGGCTACCACATGCAGGAGGCCGGCGCTACGGCGGACCTGGAAATGGCCTACACCCTTGCGGACGGCCTGGAATATGTCCGCACCGGGATCAAGGCGGGCATTGACATTGACGCCTTCGCGCCGCGTCTTTCCTTCTTCTGGGCCCAGGGCAAGAATTACTTCATGGAAGTGGCTAAAATGCGCGCCGCCCGCGTGCTGTGGGCCAAACTCATCAAGCAGTTCAATCCCAAGAACCCGAAGTCCCTGGCCTTGCGCACGCACTCCCAGACTTCCGGCTGGTCCCTCACGGAACAGGACCCGTTCAACAACGTCACCCGCACCTGCATTGAGGCCCTGGCCGCCGCCTGCGGCCATACGCAGTCCCTGCACACGAACTCTCTGGACGAAGCGATTGCCCTGCCGACGGACTTCTCCGCCCGCATCGCCCGCAACACCCAGCTTCATCTTCAGGATGAAACCACCATCTGCAAGGTAATCGACCCGTGGGGCGGTTCCTACTATGTGGAATACCTGACCAATGAGCTCATTCGCAAGGGCTGGGCCCACCTTCAGGAAGTGGAAAAACTCGGAGGCATGGCCAAGGCCATTGAAACCGGGCTGCCCAAGATGCGCATTGAAGAAGCCGCAGCGCGCCGCCAGGCCGCCATTGACTCCGGAAAGGAACCCATCATCGGCGTTAACAAATACCGCCTGGAACAGGAAGCCCAGATCGATATTCTGGAAGTGGACAACACCACCGTCCGGGAAGCCCAGATCGCCCGCCTGCAGAAACTGCGCGCGGAACGGGACTCCGCCGCGTGCGAAGCCGCGCTGGAAGCCCTGTCTGAATGCGCCCGCACGGGGGAAGGCAATCTCCTTGACCTTGCCATCAAGGCGGCCAAGGCCCGCGCCTCCCTGGGTGAAATCTCCTCCGCCCTGGAAAAACACTTCGGGCGTCATAAAGCACCAATCAAACTCATTACCGGCGTGTACGCTCAATCCTATGGTCAAGATCCGCTGGTGGAGGAAGTCCGCAAGATGACGGATGACTTCGCCGAACGCACGGGGCGTCGTCCCCGCATCCTCGTCGCCAAAATGGGTCAGGACGGCCATGACCGCGGCGCCAAGGTGGTCTCCTCCGCCTATGCCGACCTCGGCTTTGACGTGGACGTGGGCCCGCTCTTCCAGACGCCGGAGGAAACTGCCAAAATGGCGATTGAAAACGACGTGCACATGATTGGCATGAGCTCTCTGGCCGCCGGCCATAAGGTTCTCCTTCCTGCCCTGGTGGAGGAACTTGCCAAGCAGGGCCGTCCGGATATCCTGGTCTTCTGCGGCGGCGTTATTCCCGCCCAGGACTATGACTTCCTGAAGGAACACGGAGCTGTGGCCATTTTCGGCCCGGGCACCAACATTCCGGAAGCTTCCAGGGAAATCATGGAAGCTCTTAACGAACAGTACGCTGACTAAACGGAATTTCCTGTTTATCAGGTAAATACCTGTTGCGAGAGGCCGGATGAAAAATCCGGCCTCTTTTTTTGTGAGCGGATTGACTGCAATAAGTTGCTGTTTACCTGATATTTATAAGAAAAATAGCCTCTATTTCCATGTTGGATGTGATATCCGCTCTTTCCGCGAGTGCTGCTGTATTGTTTGATTTTAACAGTTCTCTGCTTCCGGAAGCTCCTGCCAAGACTGTTTCTGTACCGGAACCGGCTGCGGCATCCCTGAACCTGCTGGGGCTGGCGGCCCTGATGGTTCGCCGCCGAAGAGCTTGAGAACCTCTTTTCCGGCAGTTAAAAATGTTGTTGCCTGTAAAATTTATCTTGCAGACAATTTTTTGTAATCATCCGGTTTAAGAAAACTGGGCTGTCCGGATGACCGTTTTTCCCTGGCGGAACTCTTGCTCCGGAGGAAATGAGGCTCCTGCTTCTTTGACATTGCGGGAACGTTCTTCATCCGTTACTCTTTGCCCCGCCGTGGAGAGAAATTATCATTATTGCGTGGAACGCAACAGGGAATTGATTCCGCCGGATACGGATATGTTCCGGGTCATGGACGGGGCAGGGGATGGAATCCCCGATGTCTTTGTGGATCAGATGGCGGATCGTATTCTCATCTCCACACGCGGCTGTTCCATTCCTGAGGACCTGGAAAGCGAACTCCGGGATACGGGCATGCCCGTATTCCACAAAAAACTGGAACAAAACCAGAAAGAAGCGCCCGTCCAGATCTCCGGGCCGCTTCTTCCCCTGCAATTTACGGCCTTGGAGCAGGGAGTGCGTTTCAAAATAGACATGTCCGCCGGTTATTCCCAGGGAATTTTTCTGGACCAGCGCGATCACCGCCGCCGGGTGAGGGAAAAAAGCGCTCCGGGCATGAGGGTGCTGAATACCTTTGCCTATACGGGAGCCTTTTCCGTTTATGCGGCCCTGGGCGGAGCGCAGACAACCACGCTGGATCTGGCGCAGCCGTGCCTGGACTGGGCCAGGGAAAATTTCATGCTGAACGGCATTGACCCCTCCGCCCAGTATTTCTGCAAGGGGGACGCGCGCCGCTGGCTGGAACGGTTCGCCAGGCAGGGCCGCACCTTTCACGGCATTATTCTGGATCCTCCCACGTTTTCCCGGGATGACCGCGGGAAGGTGTTCCGGGTGGAATCCCACTACGGGGAGCTGGTGGCCCTGGCGCGCGAATGCCTGGAACCGGGCGGCTGGATGCTGTGCACCAGCAACTGCCGCAAGCTGGGCCACGAAGACTTCCGCAGGATGGTGGCCGGTGCCGTTCCCGGTTTCCGCCTGACCCATGACCCCATGCCCCCGGATTTCTCCGGGGAGGATTATTTGAAAAGACTGTGGGTAGACTGGAAATGAATATTTTATGAAAAATTCCCCTCTCCATCGCTGACGCATTTTATCCTTTTGAAAACTCTTCCGGTCTGGTAGAAAACCGCCCAATTGCTTTTTCTATGAAAAAACTAGCCTATGTTGCTGGACTCTTCGCTCTCACATGTTCCCCTTTGCTTGCCGACCTTTATGAGGGACTGGAGGTGGGGATGGACAAGGACCAGGTGCTGAAAACCCTGAGGCGGAGCAAGCAGCTTGAAGGGCCGCCCACGGACGCCCTCCTTTCACGCACCGGGCTCAACGGCGTGTTTAAAACCAGGCAGTCCATAGGCGGCCAGACTTTTTCCCTGAACTTTGACTATGACCCCTCCGGCGGCTTGAGGGCCGTTGTCCTCTACTCCCGGAGCAAATACCGCAGTTCCGAATATGAGACCAGGCTGAAATCCGCCTATAAGGCTCTTCTGGTGGGCCTGACAGAACAATTCGGGGAACCGGCGAACATGCCGGAGTGGGTGGCCAGGGAATCCCTTCAGGAAGGCCGCATCCAGTACATGCACATGTGGAAGGTCTCTCCCGGCGTTTTTCTGATGTCCGGACTGGGCAACATGGGAGCCATGGAGGGCTACTTCCCCCTGTTCCGTTTTTCCGGTCCGTCCGGCATGCCTCCCAAGTCCAAAAGGGACAGGGAGGAACTGAAAAGGGAATGGGCGGCTATTCCGGAATTCCCAGGCTTGAAAGAGGCGGAACTCCATATTTCCGACGCCGTGCGCGCCATGGGTTCCAAAAAATATGAAGATGCCTTTGAATGCTTCCAGCAGGCGGCGGAGCTGGGCTGCCCCCGTGGCTACTGGGGCATGGCGTTCCTGTATGACCAGGGCAAATACGGCGTGAAGAGGGATAAGAAAAAAGCGGAGGAAATGCACCGCAAGGCCGGAGCCTCCGGCTATGCCCCTTCCGCTTCCAGATTCGGAGCCGCGTGGCCGGACGCGGCGCGGGTTCTGGGCCTTACCGCTGCGGAAGCCAGGGAACAGTCCCGCACGCGCCGCCGGGCGGCTGCGGAAGGCTATGCCTCGGAGCAATACAACCTGGGCGTGATGTATCAGACCGGTTTCGGCCTGCCCAAGGACATGGCCAAAGCCCGGGAATGGTTCCAGAAAGCGGCGGACCAGGGCGACGTGCAGGCCAAAAGCATCCTGAAAAAACTCCGCTAACCCTTTTTCCAATCCATGACCATCATGAGCTTATACGCACAACAACTCGTTCGCTACCCTGAACTGGGCATTTCCCTTGATTTTTCAAAACTTCCGCTGGACGACGCATTCCTGTCTTCCATGCAGGGACGGATAGACAGGGCGTTTGCCGACATGAAGGCGCTGGAATCCGGCGCCATCGCCAATCCGGATGAAAAACGCATGGTGGGGCACTACTGGCTGCGCAACTCCTCCCTGGCTCCCACGCCGGAGTTGAAAGCCGCCATTGACGGCCCCCTAGCGGACGTCAAAGCCTTCGGACGGGACGTTCTGGACGGCAAAATAACGCCTCCCCGCGCGGAACAATATTCCGCCGCCCTCGTCATCGGCATCGGCGGTTCCGCTCTTGGCCCGGAGCTGGTGGCGGATGCCATCCCGGCGGCAGGGCTGGACATGTTCTTTCTGGACAACACGGATCCGGACGGCATGTACCGGGTGCTGGAATCCCTCCCTCTGGAAGAAACGCTTGTCATTGTCATTTCCAAATCCGGCGGCACGCCGGAAACCCGCAACGGCATGCTGGTGGCCCAGGACTTCTTCAGGAAGAACGGGCTGGAATTCGCACCCCAGGCGGTCGCCGTCACGGGAACGGGTTCCCGGCTGGACAAAACGGCTGAGGCGGAAGGCTGGCTCAGGCGTTTCCCGATGGAAGACTGGGTGGGCGGCCGTACCTCCGTCATGTCCGTGGTAGGGCTGGTTCCCGCCGTGCTTCAGGGCGTGAACGTGGATGACCTGCTGGAAGGCGCGTGCCTGATGGACGAAAAGACCCGCCGGGACTGCGTGAAATGCAACGCCTCCATGAAACTGGCGCTGGCCTGGTACAAGGCCACCGGCGGCAAGGGGGAAAAGGATATGGTGGTTCTCCCTTATAAGGATGCCCTGGTGCTCTTCTCCAAATACCTCCAGCAGCTCATTATGGAATCCCTCGGCAAGCGGCTGGACCTGGAGGGCAACGAAGTCTGCCAGGGCATTTCCGTGTACGGCAACAAGGGCTCCACAGACCAGCATGCCTATGTGCAGCAGCTCCGTGACGGCGTGAACAACTTCTTCGCCACCTTCATTGAAGTGCGCGAATGTTCCGCGGATGCGGTGGAAGTGGAGGCGGGCGCCACCTGCGGAGACTTCCTCCAGGGCTTCCTGCGCGGCACCCGCCAGGCGCTGGCGGAATCCGGCCGTTCCTCCATCACCATTTCCATTCCGGAGGTGAACGCCAAAACGCTCGGCATGCTGATTGCCCTGTTTGAGCGCGCTGTTTCCTTCTATGCTTCCCTGGTTAACATCAACGCCTACCACCAGCCCGGCGTGGAAGCCGGCAAAAAAGCGGCGGGTTCCTTCCTGGCCCTGCTGGGCAGGGTAAGGGGGGCTCTGGGAACCGCCCCGGAAACCGCCGCCCAGATGGCTGCCCGGCTGGATGCGGACCAGGAAGCCGTGTACCATTGCCTTGTGCATATAGCTTCCGGTGATTCCTCCGTCAAGTGGGTTCAGGCTGACTGTGCGGATGAAGACACCTTCTGCAAGGCATAAAAAACAGGACATATTATTTCCGGCGGACGCTTATCCGGTTGATAAGCGTCCGTTTTTCTTTTCCGGGCAGCCATGAAAAGAAACTCGCTGCGCTTTTCTTCCCAGGTAATTCCGGAGCCGCCGGAAAACAGGAAGCGGCGTTGCCCGGAGGAAGAGCGGCTCCGGACGGGACAGGCTGGAAAAGCAGGGTTTTGGCATGCATTCTTTTCCCCAAAAACTCTGAAAAATATTTTTGTTTTCCGTACAATTTCGGATTGACAAAGCAAGGAGCCGAAGGCATCCTTATTCGACCCTAACTCGCTATTGGGTCTTTTGTTGGCTCCTTTGGTCGATGTTTGGGCAGAATCATTAATTCGACTACAATAATCGATATGTCCACCAATTCCTGCGCGTGCAGCGCATCTACTGACAAATTCGTCTATTCTTTCGGCGGAGGGTCCGCCGACGGCAATGGCAGCATGAAAAATCTTTTGGGCGGCAAGGGCGCCAACCTTGCGGAAATGGCCCGCATCGGCCTTCCTGTTCCTCCCGGATTCACCATCACTACGGAGGTTTGCACTTACTACTACGATCACGGCTGCACTTATCCCGCCCAGCTTGACGCGCAGGTCAAGGAAGGCATTGCCAAAATGGAACAGATCCTGGGACGCAAGTTCGGCGATACGGAAGCTATGCCCCTGCTGGTGGCCGTGCGTTCCGGCGCCCGTGAATCCATGCCCGGCATGATGGACACGATTTTGAACCTCGGCCTGAATGAAAAATCCGTGGAAGCCATGGTGAAGGCTACGAACAACCCCCGCTTCGCCTGGGACTGCTACCGCCGCTTCGTGCAGATGTACGGCGACGTGGTGCTGGGTGTGCAGAAAACCCCGGATGAAGACCACGAACCCTTTGAAACCGCCATCGCCGCCATCAAGAAAGAACGCTTCGGCAGCGAGGACGTGGAAGACACCAAGCTCTCCGCCGATGACCTGAAGGAACTTGTCTCCCGCTTCAAGGCCCTGGTGCTGGAACGCACCGGCCATGAATTCCCTGAATGCCCCTGGGAACAGCTTCAGGGAGCCATTGGCGCCGTGTTCGGTTCCTGGAACAATGACCGCGCCATCGTGTACCGCCAGAAATACGGCATTCCGTCCGAATGGGGCACCGCCGTCAACGTGCAGGCCATGGTCTTCGGCAACACGGGTGAGGAATCCGGTTCCGGCGTGGCGTTCACCCGCAACCCCGCCTCCGGCGAAAACGAATTCTATGGCGAATTCCTGATGAACGCCCAGGGTGAAGACGTTGTGGCCGGCGTGCGTACGCCCGCCCCCGTTGCTGCCCTTCATGAAGTGATGCCCGCCGCCTTCAATGAACTGGTGCGCATTCGCGAAGTGCTGGAAAACCACTTCCATGACATGCAGGACTTTGAATTCACCATTCAGGACCGCACCGTTTACATGCTCCAGACCCGCAACGGGAAGCGCACCGGCGTGGCCGCTTTCCGCATTGCCTGTGAAATGGTGGAACAGGGCCTGATTGACTGGAAAACCGCCGTGCGCCGCATTCCTGCGGACCAGGTGGACCAGCTGCTGACCCCCATCTTTGACCGTGAAGCCATCAAGAGTGCCAGGGTTCTGACCCGCGGTCTTCCCGCTGGGCCCGGCGCCGCCACCGGACGCATCTACCTGAACGCGGAACGCTGTGTGGAAGCTGCGGACAGAGGTGAAAAGGTTCTGCTGGTCCGTCTGGAAACCTCTCCGGAAGACCTGCGCGGCATGATTGCCGCTGAAGGCATCCTGACCGCCCGCGGCGGCGTTTCCTCCCATGCCGCCCTCGTTGCCCGCCAGATGGGCAAAGTCTGCGTTTGCGGCGCGGATGAAATCATTGTGGACTACAACAACCGCACCGTTTCCGTTGGCGACGTAACCATCAGCGAAGGTGACTACCTCTCCATTGACGGAACGAGCGGCCTGGTATACGCCGGCAAGGTGGAAACTTCCCCCTCTGAAATCATCCAGGTCCTGATTTCCAAGACCATGAAGCCGGAAGACAGCCGCACCTACCAGAACTTCGCCAAGCTCATGCAGTGGTGCGACGACTGCACCAAAATGAAAGTGCGCACCAATGCGGACTCTCCCAAGCAGACGGAAACCGCCATCGCCTTCGGCGCCACCGGCATCGGCCTCTGCCGCACGGAACACATGTTCTTTGAAGGGGACCGGATCGACTTCGTCCGTGAAATGATCCTCTCCACCAAGAAGAGCGACCGCGTAGCCGCCGTTTCCAAGCTCCTCCCCTACCAGAAGGGGGACTTCAAGGGCATCTTCAAGGCGCTCAAGGGCCTGCCGGGCACCATCCGCCTTCTGGACCCGCCCCTGCACGAATTCCTTCCCCAGACGAAGGAACAGCAGCTTGACCTGGCCCAGAAAATCGGCATGCCTGTGGAAGTCATCATGCGCCGCGTGTCCGAACTCCATGAGTTCAACCCGATGCTCGGCCACCGCGGCTGCCGTCTCGGCATCGCCTATCCGGAAATCACGGAAATGCAGGCCCGCGCCATCTTTGAAGCCGCTGTGGAAGTCTCCCAGGAAGAAGGATTTGCCGTGGTGCCTGAAATCATGGTTCCCCTGGTGGCCTTCAAGAAGGAACTGGATATCCAGAAAGCCATCATTGACAAGGTGGCTCAGCAGGTATTTGAGGAAAAAGGCGCCAAAGTGGACTACCTCGTCGGCACCATGATTGAAATCCCGCGCGCTGCCGTCACGGCTGACGAAATCGCGGAAACCGCCCAGTTCTTCTCCTTCGGCACCAATGACCTGACCCAGACGGGCCTGGGCATGAGCCGCGACGACTCCGGCTCCTTCCTGCCGCAGTACCAGGAACTGGAAATCATTAAGAAGAACGTCTTCGCTTCCATTGACCAGAACGGCGTCGGCAAGCTGATGAAGATTGCCGTGGAACTCGGCCGCTCCACCCGCCCGGACATCAAGCTGGGCATCTGCGGCGAACACGGCGGCGACCCCGCTTCCGTCAAGTTCTGCAACACGCTGGGCCTGACTTATGTGAGCTGCTCGCCCTACCGCGTCCCGACCGCCCGTCTGGCCGCGGCCCAGGCTGCTCTGGAACAGGAATAAACCTTTTTGTTAAGGGTTAATAGACAAGCCCGTGGTTCTTCGGAACCACGGGTTTTTTTAGCGGATGGATCGGTCTTGTCAGATATGGCTTGAACCTTGCGGGCCAAACTGCTCCATGCGTTTGGTTTGGGCATGTTTGACGGCTTCCGCCTTGCTGCAAAAAATCATGTTAATGGCATCATGGGCCGAAGCTCTCCTGGCGGAAGAGGAAGTGCATCTTTCCCAAAATGCTCCGCAGTCTTTCCCGGAGTGCCGTTAATGTCGATTCCGGCGTTTTTTATGCCGGAGCCATGCTTCCTGAACGTTTGGGCGTAAGGGGTGGCATGGGGGGCAAGTATTGATGGCAAAGCCCGAAGAAAAATCATCAACAGGTTATGAAATCCGGTGCGCTGCCGGATCTCCCATAATTGGGAATCAATCTCATGACCGTTTATACCGGACAGTAAAATATAGTTTATTGTTCCTCCAGCGCCCTCTTCAGAAGCTTCCGGTACTCCCTGGCCGGCACTTCATAGGTTCCGAATTTCAGCAGATGCGGCGTTGTCCACTGGGTATCCAGAAAAAGGAACCGATGCGCCCGCAGGTATTGCACCAGGGCCACCAGGGCGATCTTGCTGGCGTCCGTTTTCCGGTGGAACATGCTTTCCCCGAAAAAAGCCTTCCCCAGGGCTACTCCGTACAGGCCTCCCTGCAGCCCTTCCTCGTCCCAGCATTCCACACTGTGGGCGAAGCCCATCTCGTGAAGCTTGCCGTATGCTTCTTCAATCTGTCCGTCTATCCATTGTTCTTCCGGCTGGTCCGTCCGGGCGCAGGCATGGACCACCTCCGGAAAAGCGGTATCCATCCGGAGTTCAAAGGGTTTTTTATTCAAAGCCCGTTTGAGGCCGTGGGGGATGTGGAAGCGGTCGTCCAGCGGAATCAGGGCGCGCGGGTCCGGTTCGTAAAAGGAGATTTCTCCCGTTTCCGGATCCGCCATGGGAAAACACCCCTGGCAATAGGCGGAGAGGACAAGTTCCGGCGTCAGTCTGTCATTCATCTGATATGGTCCAGCAGTTTGCCGAGGGCGGGGGAGTTCAGTGCCTTGCGGTCCGGTGAGGCCATGGGCAGCCCGTGGATTTTGTCCAGCGGCACGAATTCCTCTCCTTCCCTGAGGAGAGGCGTATCCGTCACATGGTGGATGTAGCGGGTCACCCTGTAGCGGGTAATGCTGTAGGTTTGTTTCAGGACATGGGGCAGGGAAAGGGTGTGCTCGTCCTCCCTCTGGGGGAAGCGGTACATGCCGGCATGGCGCTTGCCTTCCGGGCATTTGGCCAGCAGGACGGATTTGCCGCGGATGTAAAGAATATCGTGGTGTTCCACCCGGGTGACTTGAGGCTTGGGATTTTTGACGGGAAGCGTTTCCGGCCGTTCCGCAGAGCAGAAGGGGCGCACGGGGCACAGCAGGCAGTCCGGAGAACTGATGCTGCAGCAGGTTTGCCCCAGTTCCATGATGGCTGAATTGAATTCACGGGCATGTTCCGGATCCACCAGGCTTTCCGCGCGGCTCCACAGGTATTTCTGGCCTTCCGTGGAATCCACGGGAACGGAATAATTGTCAATGCGGGCCAGGACGCGCGCGACATTGGCGTCTACAATGGGAGCCGCCTTGTTGAAGGCGAAGGAGAGGAGCGCTCCCGACGTGTAGGGGCCGATGCCCGGCAGGCGTTTCAGCCCTTCCGCATTGTCCGGGAAGCGCCCTCCGAATTCGTTGACGATTTCCCTGGCGATGGCCTGGAGGGAACGCACGCGGCGGTAATAGCCCAATCCTTCCCAGGAGCGCAGGGCCGTCTGTTCGTCCACGGTAGCCAGATGCGCCGGAGTGGGGAACTGGCGCATCCATCTGTCATATCTTCCCAAAACGGTGGGAATGGTAGTCTGCTGCAGCATCAGCTCGGAAACAAGGATGTGCCACGGATCCGTTGTCCGCCGCCACGGGTAATCCCTCCCTTCGCGCCTGAACCATTCTACCAGCGCGTTCCGGAAAGCATGGACGTTAAAATGGGGGGTGGCGTCAGTCATGCTTTTGTTCAAGAGCCTGGCGCATGGCGGAAATATCCGGCTTGATGCCGAACCAGCGTTCAAAGGAAAGGGCCCCCTGGTGAACCAGCATGGAAAGGCCGTTGGAAACTCTGGCGCCCTGAAAGCGGGCTTCCATCTGGAAGGCATCGTCATGCGTCTGTAAATCATAAACCAGATGGTGGGCGGAAAGCAGTGAAGGGGGGACGGGGGAAGGGTCCGTGGGCTTCAGGCCGAGGGAGGTGGCGTTGACGATCAGGTCCGCTTCCTCCACGGCGGCATTGAAACGGGGCGTATTGTTCTGGTGGGCCGCCAGGCGGTCGGAGGCCCCTTCCAGCCTGTGTTCGTCAATGAAAAAGGAACTCAGCCTGTTTTTAAGCTCCTGAAGCTTTTCTTCCGATCTTCCGGCCAGCGTCAGCCGTTCGCAGCGCTGCATGGCGCAGGTGTAGGCCAAGGCAAGCCCGGCCCCGCCGCAGGAGCCCAGAAGGGCCACTTTCAAATCGCGCAAATCCACGGAAAATTCCTCCCGGATGGCGCGGGCGAACCCCGGACCGTCCGTATTGAATCCGGAGACAGAACCGTCCTGTTGGAAAACAAGAGTATTGACGGAGCCGGTAGCGCGGGAAAGGGCGTCTGTGTCACTGCACAGGAAACAGGCCGCCTGCTTGTGGGGAACCGTAACGTTGGCCCCCGTGAATCCCCTTTTCCTGAGGAGCCGCACCACCTCCCCGAATTCTTCCGGAGCGGCCTGGATGCGGATATACCGGGCGCGAATGCCCGCCGCATCCAGCGCGGCCTGCTGCATGGCGGGGGATTTGGAATGGGCAATGGGAAAACCGATTACGGCCAGTCTGGCGGGAACGGTTTCCCCGGCATCAAACGGATGTTCTTCATCCAGAAGATCGGCCAGGGTATAGTAGGGTTTCATGGAAAATGTGGGAACGGCTTCAGGCGTACGCGCCGGACTATGAATGAAATGCTGCCGGATTTCAAGGCAAACGCCTATCATTCCTTTTCCCGCGCGGCGGTTTCCGTTCGCTTCTTTCCGGAAAGTTCATGCCGGGAGGGGGCCGGAAAACCGTCTCTCCAGGAAAGAATGCCTTCTCCGTAAATTCACCAGGCGGAACCCGGCAGCTGCCGGGTTCCGCCTGGAAAGAGCGGGTATGGAATGATCTGGTTACCGTTTATTCCCCGCAGCCGCCGTCCTTGTATCCGCAGGAGCGGCAGGATTTGCATTTGCCGTCCTGGACATAGGCCAGGGAGTGGCACTGCGGGCAGAGGGAGGCGCCGTTGAGCATCGTTCCTTCCGGAACCTTTCCGGCGGGAATTTCCGGCAGGGCCGGAGTAGCGGGATGCGCCGGAGCGGTGATGATGCGGGGGGGCAGCACGCTTACCGTCGTATCCGGAGCCTGGCCCGGAAGGCTGACGCTGGGGATGGAGAAGACGTCCCGCAGGCGGTAGCCGTTGCTTTCCGGGAAAAGCCACGCCAGAATCTTGGCAATCAAATCCACCACAGAAGCGCAGGAGCGGATTTCCGTGCAGGTGTCCGCCTCCGTGTCGTCCCCCACGCGGCAGAACCCGGAGGGCTCGAAGGAGTAATTGCGGAAACCCTTGACCACTTCCTTGAGAGGCACGCCGAACTGAAGGGCGGTGGAGAGGAGCTTGCAGTAAGCTTCAAACATGCCGGAGGCGAAGGAGCCGACTTGTCCCAGGCGTCCGAAAACTTCCCCGCAGGTGCCGTCCGCATAGACGCCTACCGTCAGGTAGCCCGTCAGCTGGCCGCCTACGGAGAATTTTACGGTCTGGCCCAGACGGCGGCCGGGCAGCTTGCGCTGGCGCGGCTTGGATGCCTCCGCGATGATTTCGTCAATGGCGTCCGATCCGGCATTCACCAGCTGTTCCCAGACATGGTTGGCCTTGAACATGCGCGTTTCCGGGGTATCCACCACGTAAACGGCATTCGCCTTGGAGCCGGCGCGGAAGATGGCGATGCACTTCACGCCCAGCTCGTGGGACATGATGAGGGAATCGTAAATATCCTGCACGCTGGCGGAGACGGGCATGTTGACCGTCTTGGAGCACGCGCCGGAGATGAAGGGCTGGAGGGCGCCCAGCATCAGCACATGGCCGGCGGGGGAAATGGCACGGATGCCGTTGCCGTTGGTGGCGGCACAGTCAAAGACCGGCAGGTCCTTCTTATTCAGCCACGGTATGGATTCAATATGGGCGGCTCCGTTGACTACGGCGAGTTCATCCGCCGTCAGCACGGCCATGTTGGCCGGGTTGCTGATATAAGCCACTTTTTCCTGAATTTCACTGCGGGATTCCGTTCCGGAGAGCAGGCGGCGCCACGCGAGGCGCACGGGGCCGGCCTGGTCATTGCAGGGGTCCACAATGAGCTGGTTCACGACGTAATCCATATTCCCCTGGAACGCGGAAATCAGGCCGTCCAAGCCCGCCACTTCCAGAGCGGCTTCATTGACGAAGTCTTCCGGGTAACCCAGGGAGCGGAGGCCTTCCAGGGCCAGGCGGTTGAACATCTTCAGGGAGCCTCCGCCCGCCAGCTGCTTCCATTTCACCAGCGTGTAATCCGGCTCAATGGAAGTAGTGCCTTCATCATAGCAGCCCAGAGGGGCGGAAATGGTGCCCGTGGGTGCCATCACGGAAACAAACGCGTTGCGGTGCGCCGTGGCCTTGATCACCTTCGCCCACATGTCGGAAGCGGCTTCCGCCAGCTTGGCCGCAGGGGCGATGCGCTCCCTGTTCATCATGGTGGGGGCCTTGAAGCTCTTGAGGTAGGCATGCAGGGCATAGGAGGCGGTGAGCCCCTGCGCTTCCGGCAGGATCCCTCCGGCATTGGCGATGATGTTCTCAATCAGGTCGTCCAGCGTCTTGGAGTCCTTCTGGGAGGGCAGGGCGCTTGCCAGTTTCTGGGCTGCGTTGTGCAGGCGCAGCACGGCGAGCAGGTCTTTCTTGCTGGCGGGGTATTCCACGTAGGAACCCAGTTCCGCGCCCATTTCCGCGGAGGCCGTCCAGCAGGCCGCCGTCAGGGCGCTGCAAAGCTGGGAGGCAATCCAGCGGCCTTCGTCGGAATCGTAAGGCACGCCCAGGGCCATCAGGGAGCCGCCCACGTTGGCGAAGCCGATGCCCGTGGTGCGGTACTTGTAGGTGCCCTCCGCGATTTCTTCAATCGGGAAGCCGCCGCGTTCCACATTCAGGTCCGCGCAGACCATGGCCAGGCGGGCGGCGTGGGTCAGGGCGTCCGCATCAAAAACGGGCTTGCCGTCCTCTCCCTTGATCAGGAAGCGATAGGCGTTGAAGGAGGAAAGGTTGCAGCTCGTATTGTTCAGGAAGACGTATTCCGAGCAGGGATTGGACGTAGTGATGGTGCCGATGGATTTGACGGGATTCCACAGGTTGATCACGTCGTTATTGTGCACGCCGGGTTCCCCGTTGTCCCAGATGGACTGGGCCATGGCTTCCAGAAGTTCCTGGGCGCGGAACGTCTGTTCGATGTGGGCCGGATTCGTGACCCAGCGCGTGTAGGTATTGCCGTTATTGGCGAGCGCCTGCCAGAAATCCCCCTTCAGGGAAACGGAATGGTTCGCGTTCTGGTGGGAAAGCGTTTCCCCGTACAGCAGGGCGTCCATGTGCGGGTCAAAACTGTTCCGGGTGGCCAGGGGAAGGGAAAGAATGACGCGGGCGGCGGCCTTTTCCGCCGGAGTGCCGGCAACCAGCTTGGTCTCCGCAATCTGCTTGAGCTCCACATGCACGTTGTGTTCGCGCAGGATAACCTTGGCGATGTCTTCCTGGCGGTTTTTCGTATTGATGAATTCGAAAATATCCGGGTGGTCGCTGAACATCAGGACCATGCGTGCGGCGCGGCGCGTCTTGCCCCCGGATTTGATGGCTCCGGCCATGCGGTCCCAGCCGCGGTCGAAAGAGATGGGGCCGGAGGACCGGCCCTTGCCGCTGATGGGCTCCTTGGAGGACCGGAGGGTGGACAGGTTGATGCCTACTCCGGAACCGGACGCGAAAATACGGCCTTCCGTCGTCAGGTGGTCCAGAATATCCTCCATGCTGTCTCCCACTTCCGTCAGGAAGCAGGCGGAACACTGGGGGTATTCATACGTGGACTGGACCATGAAGGTTTTCAGATTGTTCTTGGTCCCTTTGGTATGGTAGGCCTTGTTGCCGTGGCCTGTATAGTTTTCCCTCAGGTCCGGGCGTCCCCAGCGCCACTGCTCCCAGTGGCCGATGTTGAACCAGACGGGGGAGTTGGGCGCCCATATCTGCTGCACCAGCATGGCCTTGATTTCCTCATTGAAAATTTCCGCGTCCTCCAGCGTGGCGAAGTAGCCTTCCTCCCATCCCCATACGGTATAGGTATTGGAAATGCGGTCGTAGATATTGCGGAAGCTGTCTTCATATTCCAGGGAGCCGGGTTCACTGCCGAAAAGGTACTTGTCCGCCGTGATTTTGACGGCGTTGTCATCCCAGTGGGCCGGAGCTTCCAGACCCAGGCGCTCGTAAATGGTCTTGCCGGTTTTCCAATCCATAATGCGGACGTCGCGGCGCGTCCAGTCCACTTCATCATAGGGGTGGACTTCATTGTGTGAAAATCTTCTGGTGAATTTCAAACCGCCCAGCAGGTCTTTCCTCTGGGGGAGGATGATTTCCTGGCCTGTGCGCAGTTTGAGTATGGTTTGCGAGTTGTCTGTGGTCATTGGATTGCGAAGTAGAAAAGAAAGGTTTGGGAATAATCCCGTAGGCTTGCGCTTCGTCATGGGGCGGCGGCGCGTAGCGTGTGCATTATCTACTGAAAAATAATCCTGATGAAAAGGAAATATTGTACATTATTTTTTCATATACACTATATATTGTATTGTTTGTCCTGTTTTCTAGAAAAAATTCTCCTGTCTTGCGTGATTTTTTCTGTCTTCCGCATGCTTCTTTTTTTGTTTGGCGAAGGGGGGGGCGGCTGGGCGTTTTGGCTCTCCCCCGGAAACGGGCTTTTCATGAAAAACCCTGGTAATAAGAGTACGTTAACGGCGCCTGGAAAGCGGAAGAACACGGTCTTTCTGCAAATATGCAATAATGGATGCCGGTTGTTGTTAATGAGTTAATTATGCTGGTTTGTGGCGGGAAAGGCCCTCCGATGCCCCTCAGTTGGTTTTTACCTGTCATGTGCCATGGGCCATCTTTCCGCTTCTCCGGCAGAGAGACGTCCAGGCGGAACCCCGGAACCCGCTTCCAAGGGCATGAAGCGACCAATTCCGGAGTTTGGAACGAATGTTTTCCTGCTGCGGGCGTCGCTGGTTCAAAGGAGGGCCCCCCCTTGTTTGTTCAGGGAAAAGGGCGGGTACGGAAGGGGCCTTTTCCCCCTTCCCTAAATGGACTTGATGAACGGGCTGCAGCGCGTTAATCTAACGGCCATGAGATTGGCTACCCTGATCTGGCTGGCCGGCATTGCATGCTGCGTGCCGGGCATGGCCGCCGAACCCCAGCAGAAGGAACAGACCGCCGCGGAAAAAGCGGACCGCCCCCGCCAGCAGGAGATATCCTTTCAATGCATCGCTCCGGTTCCCGGCTTGCCCGTTCCCATGGATTTGACGCAGGCGGACGGAATCCGGCTGAACGCGCTGGACGTTACTGTTTCCCTGAAGCAGCACCAGGCTTTCCTCATTTACACCTGCGCGCTGGATATTCCCAGGGGAATCAGGGGGAAAACCATTTCCGTAGGCGTGCCGTTCCAGTACGAACCGCCTGATGAACAGGCCAATGCCGCCAGGCAGGAACCCATACGCAGCCTCCCTTTTACGAAAGCGGTGCAGGATGTCGTCACATCCGTGGATGATCTGAAATGTGATTTTTCCCTGGTGGAGGGGCGGCATCTCCAGGCGGACGCTCCCTCCATGTTTCCCATTGCCGGCATAACTCACTGGCTGGTGGCCCAGGTTCCCAACAAGGCGGGAATCCATGTTCTTACCTTCCAGTTCTCCGTTCCTTATACGCAGGACGTTGCCATTACGCCGGAACCGAAGGTCCACATGGGGGAACCGCGCCTGACGCTGCTTACCTCTCCGGTAATGACCTGGACAGGGGGCACCCCCAGGGCGGTGGTCAATGTGTACAGCTCGGAGATGACCAACCAGTCCGTCAAGCTGGATCCCTCCGCGGATGCCAAATCCATCGTGACGACGCCCAAAGGCGTTTATACCTGGTCTCTGCTGGGAGCGGACGGCAGGCCCTACGCTCCCTCCTTGGTGCTTACTCCGGGGCCCGGGTGGGTGCTGGACAAGGATGGGCGGATTACCGTCCGCGGAGAAAGGGGCGTCCTGACGGACCAGTATGACGTGACTGCCAGCTCCACCCTGGACAGGGACCCCTACGGGGTTCCATGTTCCCCGGACAATCTGAAAAAAAGTTCCGGCTATTGGGCGGAAAGCGTTTCCGGGGACGGCCAGGGGGAAACCCTGGAAATCAGGCTCAGGAAACCCGGCCGGCTGCTGGGAATCATGCTGGAAACCGGCATTTCCCCGGTGACCGACCCGGAAAAGGATTCGGAAGCCCGGAGGCACCCGAATATTGCCTACTCCATGTTCAGCCGCCCCAAAGGCATTCAGGTGACGCTGAACGGGACTTATACTTTTGACGCCACGCTGCGGGATGACTGGACTCCGCAGATTGTCGTGCCTCCGTATTACAGGCAGCCTGTGCATACCATCAAGATCAGGATTAATTCCATTTATCGCGGAACAGGGACATCGGACACCTACATCGGCATCCTCAAGCCGATTATACAATAAAGAACTTTCCGGGGCTCTTTTTTCCGGAAGCGGGCGGGCCGTTTTGCGGGGATTCCGTCGGAAGCGGCGGGGCTGGGAAGAAAGATTCCCTTTCAATGGCGGAACAGGGAACTGCCCGTGCGGCCCCTGGGATAACGGCGGAAGGGGAGTGTGAGCAGATACATCAGCGCCAGCGCCGGAACCTGCATCCACAGCAGATACCAGGGCCATGGCCCGAGAAAGTCCAGCACGGACCCTCCGGCGGGAGTGGCCACGGTAAACCCGTAATTGGTTCCCAGGAGCATGTTGACGGGATGAATGGCCACCAGGTACGCATTCGCCAGCAAAAAAGCCCACAGGAAGTCCCAGCGCGCCGGCTTCCATTCCAGAGCCAGAGGCAGGTAAAGCGCCGTGATGACTGTCACGCCGTGGGAAAGGAAAAAGGCAAAATACGTCCATGAGGGGAAATCATGGGCCACGGAAGGAGTCACCAGCCCCTGGAGGGTTGCGCACAGCACGCAGTAATAGGCCACGGAGCGCAGCCGCCGGGAGGGTATCCACAGGCTCAGGGCGCACACCACCTGCATGACGGAGCAGAAATGCAGGGGGAGCATCCATGTCCAGTTCTTTTCCGGTTCATCGGCCAGCATGGCGGCCAGGTCGGGAACCAGGCTGAACAGGCAGGCCGCCCCCAGCCAGAAGGTAGTGCGGTTTCTGACGGTTTTCTTGTAGGACTGCCCCAGCTCCAGGATGCAGGCTCCCGCCGCCAGGAGGACGGCCAGGGCCGCCCAGTGGGAAACCCCTGCGAATTCCAGTGGAGGGACGCCATTCATGCAACCTTCACCGTAACAGAAAGAAGGGGGAGGGGCAACGCGAAAAGCGGGACGGGTTTCAGGCTTGCAAATTCGCCTTCTCCGGGCATACTTGCCTGCGGATGAAACAGGGCTTGTTCATATTGGTCTGCGGTTTGCTGGCGACCGGTCTGACCGGGTGCGACGATTCCAGTGAACGGCGCGCCCGGTATGCGGAAAAAAAGCCCGCTCCGCGCCCTCTGGAAAGGACGTTTGACCCTCCCAAAAAAGTCCTCCCTCCTTCAAAACCTAAGAAAAAGGCCCCCGTATGGATGGATTACAAGGGTGAGGACATGCGGCAGCTTACGGAACTATCCGGCCGCAAGGTGCTCCTTGTTTTTTACGCTTCGTGGAGCCGCCCGGCCATGGATTACGTCCAGGCGGTAAAATCTTATGCCGAATCGCAGGACGGCAAGGCGTTTGCCGTGCTGATTGATGCGGATGCCTATCCGGACATAGCTCGCAAATATGGCCTGGAAGCCGTCCCTCTGACGGTTCTGTATCTGGAAGGGATGAAGCTGAAGGATATGGTTGGCGGCATTACTGCGCCGCGCCTGAACGAACTGATTGAGCAGACGATACGGGTGCAATAGAAGGGATGGGCTGCGGCAGCCTCTGCGCGGTGCGGGGGGGGGGCGGTTGATTCCCTGTAAATGAACCTTTTGTTTGTTGTGCCTTTTTTTGCTCCGTACCCGTAAGGACTTCCCTTTCCTGCGTGGAGAACCGGAGAATTTCCGTTTCTGGAGGTATGGATTTTATGTGAACGCTGAAAAAACGCAGGCGGCAAGCCGGTAAAACCGGAACAGGGAAAGGGCGACATCATTCTCCTGTGTTCCTGTGACGGCCATTCCGCCCGCAACAGCATGCGGAGAGAGACGCTCTTCCTTCATTCGGGAATTGGCAGGAAACGGGGGGATGGCATTCCTCTTCCGGGAAGGGGCTGCTTTTTTTGCCGCATGAAAAAGCCGGTTCACGGGGACGTGAACCGGCGCGGAAAAACGAGTTGATAAATACTGAAAAATCAGGCTCCCAGGTTGAACGCCTTATGTACTACCCGGGCCGCTTCCTCAATATCGGATTCGTCCACCATCACGGCAATCTTGATTTCCGAGGTGGAAATCATGCCGGTCTTGATGTTGGCATCCGCCAGGGCCTTGAAAGCGGTGGCTCCCACGCCTGAGTGGGAACGCATGCCGATGCCGACCAGGGAGAGCTTGGCCAGCCCCGCTTCCGTTTCCACCTTGACGGTGGAGCCGAGGGCGGCCATGACCGGTTTAAGGGCGGCCTGGGCGCGGCCCAGTTCGTTGGAGGGCATCGTAAAGGACTGGCGGACATAGCCGTCGTGGGCAGTATTGGCCAGAATCATATCCAGGTTGATTTCCGCTTCTGCCAGGGCGCCCAGTATCTGGGCCGTGTAGCCGATTTGGTCCGGAATGCCGGTAATGGTGACGCGGGCCTGGTTGCGGTCAATGGAAATGCCGCGGATGACGACGGCTTCCATGGAGGGGGTTTCTTCTTGCACGATTGTACCGGGGTTGTTGTTCATGGAGTTGCGAACTTCAAAGACGACACCGAATTTTTTGGCGAATTCCACGGAACGCGACTGCATCACCTTGGATCCGTTGGAAGCCATTTCCAGCATCTCGTCATATGAAAGGGTTTGTATCTTCTTGGCGTCTTTGACCACGCGGGGGTCACAGGTATAGACGCCGTCCACATCTGTAAAAATCTGGCACACGTCCGCTTTCAGAGCGGCCGCGATGGCGATGGCGGAGAGGTCGGAACCTCCGCGGCCCAGCGTCTGGACCATTCCTTCTTCCGTAACCCCCTGAAAGCCGGCGCAGATAAGGATGTTGCCTTCCTGCAGGTACTTGTTCATCAGCGTCGGGTCAATGCTGTGGATGCGCCCCCGCGTGTGGCTGCCGAAGGTGGTGATTCCGGCCTGCGCCCCCGTAAAGGACATGGCTTTTTCACCCAGTTCATGCAGGGCCATGCAGAGCAGGGCGATGGACTGCTGTTCGCCGGTGGCCATCAGCACGTCAAGTTCACGTTCGCAAGGCGTTTCAGACAATTCCCTGGCAAGCCCGATCAGCTTGTCCGTCACGCCGCTCATGGCGGAAACGACGGCGACCACCTGGTTGCCTTCCCTGGCGGTTTCATGGATGCGGCGCGCTACATTGCGGATGCGGTCAATGGTGCCGACGGAGCTGCCCCCGAATTTTTGAACGATAAGAGCCATGTAACAGGATGATATGTAGGTTAGGATTGAGGAAGAAGATGTTCTATGCGCAGGACGCGGGGCTCCGCCGCCACGCAGGAAATGCGGGTTATTTCCTCCAGAGCCTTCTGGAGCTGGCCCCACGGGCAGGAATGGAGGATGAAAACGAGGTCGTTCCAGGGGGCTCCGCCTTCATCAATATGGCTGGGAGCGGAAGAGGTGGCGGAAATGCCGATGCCGAAGGTAGCCAGAATGCGGGCTATTTCCGCAATGACTCCCGGCTGGTCCGCTACCTGGAAGCGGACGTAATACGGAGTGACCGTATCATTGATATGCATGATCCCGCAGGCCTTGGCATAGGGATTGAAGCCCGTATGGTATTCCGGATAGCGGCTTTCGCGCATGGCGGTGATGATGTCGCTGATGACGGCGGAAGCGGTGGGGTTCTTGCCCGCTCCGCGGCCGTAAAACAGCGTTTCCCCCACAATGTCCCCGTTGACGGAAATGGCGTTGAACACGCCGTTCACGGAAGCCAGGATATGCCAGTCATGGACAAAACAGGGCTGGACACGCAGTTCCAGAGCGTCTTCCTGCCCCTCATGGTAGCGGATGACGACAAGGAGCTTGATGGTATAGCCCAGTTTTTTGGCAAATTCGAAATCCCGGCTGGTGATATTTTCAATGCCTCTGACGTAAATTTTATCCGGGGAAATGGTTGTTCCGTAGGCCAGCATCGCCAGGATGAGCGCCTTATGGGCGGCGTCCCAGCCGTTGACGTCCAGGGAAGGGTCTTCTTCCGCGAAGCCCAGCTTCTGGGCCTGGGCCAGGGCATCCGCGTAATCGGCCCCGTGTTCCCCCATGGCGGAGAGAATATAGTTGGACGTTCCGTTGATAATGCCCACAATGGAATTGATGTGGTTGCAAATCAGGGAATTCTGCAAGCTCTGGATAATGGGGATGCCGCCGCCGGCGGACGCTTCGAAATAAATGGGGGTGCCCATTTCCGCGGAAAGCTTGAAAATCTCCGCTCCGTACTCGGCCAGAAGAGCCTTGTTCCCCGTAACGACGGGCTTGCCGGCACGGAGGGCCAGCGTCACCAGGTCGTAAGCCTGGCGCGTTCCGCCAATCAGCTCAATAATGATGTCTATCTCCGGGTCGTTTACCAAATCCTGCCAATCGTCCGTCAGCAGTTCCCGGGGAACGACGGTTTCCCTGGGCTTTTCCAGGTTGCGCACGGCGATGCGCTTGAGCCTGAAAGGAATCTTGCTCCGGGCTTCCAGAAGGGCGTGATTGCGGCACAGCGTTTCATAAACGCCGGAACCGACCGTTCCCAGCCCGGCAAGCCCAAGTTGTATAGGTTTTTCCGTCATTCCTGCCGGGGGATTATGCAAAAAAATCCCTGTAACGCAAGAGCTTTTACCGTCCCGGGATGCCGTGTGTGCGATGCTCATGGAATACCCTTCTTTCCGGCATTTCCCTCCACCCCCGCATGTTCCATGCGCGGCAGGACGATTGCTGGATTTTCAAGAATCTGTGCGGATGATGGGGGAATGGCGTTCAAGCTTGCTCCGGGAGAGGATGAATCCTGAAAAAAGGCAACAAAAAACCCTCCTTGAAGGAGGGTTGGATTGGCAGCCCCACCAGGACTCGAACCTAGAAATACTGAACCAAAATCAGGTGTGTTACCAATTACACTATGGGGCTGTCTGCTCAGGCGTTTCTGCCGTTGCGGGGCGTAGTAAACCACACGGGGCGCAGTCTGGCAAGAGAAAAATGCCCTGTCTCCCTTGTTTGAAGGTCAATGCCCCGGCTTGATGATGCGTGTATAGCTCAACCGTTTGAACATCAGCATGGGTATGGCTACTCCGATGACCAGGGAAAAGATGATGAAGAAGGCGGTGATGCCGTTTTTGCAGATGTCCACAATCAGACGGTTCATGACGGCCGCGTCCTGGTTCTCCTGCATGAACTGCATCAGGGCCAGGATGGTCTTATAGGCGTACACGCCGGGAATCATGGGAAGCAGGGAAGGGAAAGCGAATATTTCCGCCGGGCACTTCACCAGCTTGGCCGTCATGACGCCCAGCATGCCTATGGTGAAGGCGGCAATGAAGGTGGCGCTGGAAATGTCAATGGTCCAGGAGTGCAGCATGTAAAAGCGGAAAGCGTGGCCGACGGCCGCCAGAACGGCGGAAACGGCAATGGCGCGCCTGGGCGGATTGGAGATGACGGCAAATCCCGTGGCGGCAATGGCGGCCATCAGCCCGTCCAGAAGGATGGAGGAAATAAGATCCGGATTCATAAGCTGTTTACCCCTACGATGAGCATGGTTGCGGAGAGGCCGATGGCGATGCAGGCAATCATCATGATGGAATGGATGCCGCGGGAGATGCCCATCAGGATGTGGCCGTGCATCAGGTCCATGATGGAGTTGATCATCTGGACGCCGGGCACCAGGAACAGGACGCTGGCTGCCAGGGCGATCTGCGGTGTGGAGCCTATCTGGAAAAGGACGGCGCACGCGGCCGCCATGGAGGCGGTGAAGGCGGAAAGGATGATGACCCCCAGCGGATTGTATTTCAACCGGGTAAGCTGCTGCTTGGCCAGAAAGCCCAGCATGGTGGCGGCGAACACGGTCAGCATGGCCCACAGGTCTCCGTTAAACAGGCGGCAGAAGGCGGCGTTTCCTACGCTGACCAGGAGCAGGTCCGTCCAGCGGGAAAATCTTTTGGTGCGCACCATGGAGCGGAATGCCTGTTCCATTTCCGCAATGCTGACGTTGTTGTCCACCGGGAGCCAGCTCAATTCACTGAGCTGCTGGATCAGGTTCAGGTTGAACGCCAGGGGTTTCAGTTTCCGGACGGAGGTGCGGCGCAGCGTCTCGTCATCCTTGCAGATCAGGCTCATGGTGATATTGCGCTGGAAAATGGTCATGTCCGCGCTGTATCCGTACGCGGCGGCAATGCGGGAAATGTTGCGCACGGCGCGGTTGGTGTGCACCCCCGCGCCCATGAGGGTGGTGGCGTATTCCAGCAGGAATTCCGAAAGGGCCTGTATCTGGTCGGTGTGCTGCATAAAAGGGAAAGGGGAGGTCAGGGCCGGGAGACCCGCTTTCTGGAGGCGTAATCCTCCTGCTGGTCTTCCCCGGTGACGCCCACGGAGAAATAAGTGCTTTCCGGATGGGAGAAGACGAGGGCGCAGACGGAAGAAACGGGCTGCATCATCCATGTTTCCGTCAGGCTCATGCCCGCTTCCTCCCGGGCGTGGAGCAGGGTGAAGACGGTTTCCTTTTCCTGGTGGTCCGGCTGGCTGGGGTACCCGCAGGCGGGACGCACGCCGGACCCTTCCGGAATATTCCACAAAAGGCGCAGCTTGTCATGGGCGATAGCCGCGAAAGCTTCCACCAGGCGGTCCGCCAGAGAGCTGACCAGCAGGGCGCGGTAGGAGTCGTTTCTGGCTTCCCATTCCTTTGCCCAGCGGCGGGAGCCGTGGATGCTGACCGCCATGGCCCCCACGTAATCCCTGACGCCTTCGGGAGCGATGAAGTCCGACAGCGCCAGCCGGGGTTTCCCCTGTTTGTCCTGTTGCTGGCGCTGCGTCAGCAACGTAGCCAGGGGAATGGTTCTGGATTCATCAGTCCAGACGGTGATGTCGTCATGGCTGGCTGTTGAATTGGCCGGGAAAATGCCTATGACGCCGCGCGCCTGGTAGCGGTTTTCCTTCACAGCCTGTTCCAGCAGGCGGAGGGCGTCCTGGTACAGCGCCGCGGCCGCCTCAGCCTTGGACGGGTCTTTGGTGCGGAACTCCCGGCGGGCGCGGTCCCATGTGCCGTGCAGCTCCCAGGCGTGGAAAAAAGGCGTCCAGTCCATGCGCTCGATAAGCTCCTGAACAGTTACGTAATAACGTGGGTCGTCACTGCAGCAGCCGCAGCTTACGGAGCTGTGCAGGCTGCCGATGGAAACCGGGCCAAGACGGGCGGGAACGGGGGGGAGATAGCCGCCTTCCGCTCCCTTCCAGCGCAATTCCCTGGCTTTCTCCAGGGGCAGGAGGTCCCGGGCGGGTTTGTTTTCATGATTGTTGCGCAATTCCTCCTGCCGGGCCTTCACGGCGGCAATGTAGGAATCCTTTTTTTCTCCCACCAGGGAGGCGGCTGCGGGAACCACCTGGGAGGCATCCTCCGTATGCACCACGGCTCCTTGATAATGGGGGGCTATTTTCAGGGCCGTATGCAGGGCTGACGTCGTAGCTCCCCCCACCATCAGGGGAATGGTCATCCCCCGGCGTTCCATCTCCGCGGCTACATGGGACATCTCTTCCAGGGAAGGGGTGATCAGCCCGGAAAGCATCACCAGGTCCGCCTGTTCCGCTTCCGCCCGGTCCAGAATGGTATCGCAATGGACCATGACGCCCAGATCAATCATTTCAAAACCATTGCAGCCCAACACCACGCCGACGATATTTTTGCCGATGTCATGCACGTCCCCCTTCACGGTGGCGATCACGGCTTTTCCCGCCTTGGCGGCTCCTTTGCTGTCCGCTTCTATATAGGGGGTGAGCCAGGCTACAGCCTGTTTCATGACGCGGGCGCTTTTCACCACCTGCGGCAGGAACATTTTGCCGTCCCCGAACAGTTGCCCGACAACCTTCATGCCGGCCATCAGAGGGCCTTCAATCACGTTCAGCGGGGACCCCAGCTCCTGAAAAGCCTCCTCCGTATCCGCGTCAACAAATTCGGTAATGCCCTTGATAAGAGAATATTCCAGACGTTTGGCAACGGTCTGCTCCCTCCAGGCCTGTACGGTTTTTTTCTCCTTTCCGTCTCCGGTTTTTTCCGCAGCCAGTTTTTCCGCGTAATCCGTCAGGCGTTCCGTGGCGTCCGTCCTCCGGTTCAGCAGAACGTCTTCAATCAGCTCCAGCCTGTTCTTGGGAATATTGTCGTACACCTCCAGCATCCCGGCATTCACGATGCACATGTCCAGCCCCTGCTGCGTAGCGTGGTACAGGAAAGCGGAATGCATGGCTTCCCGCACCGGGTTGTTGCCGCGGAAAGCAAAGGAAACATTGGAAATGCCGCCGGAAATGTGGGCATGCGGCAGGTTCCGGGAAATCCAGCCTGCGGCCTTGAAGAAATCAAGAGCGTAATCGGCGTGTTCCGCAATGCCGGTGCCTACGGTCAGGACGTTCGGGTCAAAAATGATGTCTTCCGGAGGAAACTGCACCCGGTTTACCAGCAAGTCATAGGCCCGTCTGGAGATGCGGACGCGGTCCTCGTAATTGGCGGCCTGCCCCTGTTCGTCAAACGCCATGACCACGACCGCCGCGCCGTACTTTTTAATCAGCGCCGCTTTCTTCAGGAATTCTTCTTCCCCCTCCTTCAGAGAAATGGAATTCACGATTCCCTTGCCCTGCATGCATTGGAGCCCCGCTTCCAGCACCTCCCACTTGGAGGAATCCACCATGAAAGGAACGCGGGCGATATCCGGCTCTGCGGAAACAAGGTTCAGGAAGCGGACCATGGCCTGCGGCCCGTCGATCAGGCCGTCGTCAAAACAGAAATCCAATACCAGCGCGCCGTTTTCCACCTGCTGCCGGGCAATGGATACCGCTTCCTCGTAATTTCCTTCACGAATCAGGCGGGCGAATTTGGGGGAACCCGCCACATTGCAGCGTTCCCCGACAAAGAGGGTGTTTTTTTCCCGCGTATGGTTGTACGCTTCATATCCGGACAGGCGAAGCGCGGGCGTTTGGGGAGCCGGAACGCGCGGAGGCATTCCTTCCACGGCAGCCGCAATGGCGCCGATGTGCTCCGGAGTGGTTCCGCAGCAGCCGCCCACGATGTTCAGCAGGCCCTGTTCCGCGTATTCCTTCATGAATCGGGCCATATCCGTCGGCAGAAGGTCGTAGCCGGTAGGGCTGAGCGGGTTGGGAAGCCCGGCATTCGCATAAATGGACATGTGGCAATCCGCCAGTCCGGACAGTTCTTCCGCAAAGGGGCGCATCAGGTCCGGCCCCAGGGCGCAATTGATGCCTACGGAGAAGGGGCGAACGTGGCGGATGGAGTTCCAGAATGCTTCAATCGTCTGGCCGGACAGCGTGCGTCCGGCTTTGTCCGTCAGCGTTACGGATACCATGACCGGAACAGAGCTTTCCGGTTGTTCCTCAAAAATTTCTTCAATGGCGAACAGGGCTGCCTTGGCGTTCAGCGTGTCGAAAATCGTCTCCACCAGCAGCATGTCCACCCCCCCTTCCAGCAGGGCCAGCACCTGATCCCGGTACGCCTGCCTGAGCTGGCGGAAATTCACGGCGCGGAAACCGGGATCATTCACGTCGGGGGACAGGGAACAGGTGACGGGCATGGGGCCGATGGACCCGGCCACCAGGCGGGGCTTGCCATCTGCAGCTTCCGCTTCGTCGCATGCCTGCCGGGCCAGTGCGGCTGCCGCCAAATTCAATTCACGGACAAGGGCTTTCAATTCGTGGGCGTCCACCACTTCCTGGAAATACCGCTGGTCCTTGTGGCTGCCTTCCTCCGGACGATGCCAGAAATAATCATGCTGGCCGATGCTGGTAGCTCCGAATGTGCAGGTTTCCAGAATATCCGTCCGTCCCGTGTCCAGAAAGCGGCGGTGAATATCAAGAATGATATCCGGCCTGGTCAGAACCAGAAGGTCGTTATTATTCTTTAAATCGTTGGGATAGCGTGCCGCATCCGCAAAACGTTCTCCGCGGTAATCTTCCTCTCCCAGCCTGAATTTTTGGATATTGGTTCCCATGGCGCCATCCAGGATGACAACCCTTTTACGTAACTGGTCTTTCAGGTAATCAAGGCGTTCTGTTCTGGATGCTCTGCTCATATGGCGCGGAAAATCTACCGTCCGTCCGTCATTGGAACAAGGACAATTGTCGTCACGTTTTTCCCGTATTGCTCCGGGGAAATGGGAGGAACCTGTTTTCAAAGGAATGGAAAAGGTATGGGGATGATTTGCGGAAAGTAAAAGCGCCTGTGAAAATTTTATGTTTCATCCCGGATTTTCTGGAAGGATGGGAAATTTCCATTTTTTTATTCCGTTTCCGTATGGCCCTTTCCTGTTTCACGCTGTTCCCGGGAAAAAGAATGCGGGGACTGGAGAAAGCGGATTAGAAATCCGCTAGATTTGGATTCAGAAGGTGTTTTGGCATTTTTCTGTGTCAGGCCGCTTCAATTAACTACATGATATACGACGAGAAAAAACCGGGCTTCCTTTCCCCGATGGAGGGAGGTCCGGTTTTTTTTCGTATTGGAAATGATTGATTGATGGAGTTTTATGGAAAATATTTATTTTCTCGTCGGCAAATTGATGATGTCCCCTGAAAATAGGGAAGACCCGGTGGGAAGGTAATCAAAAAACCTTTCAGTCCGCTTTGGCTGGGGATTGTTTTTTTCTTCCGGCAAGATACCGGGCGGTATGAACAGCGCCGTGGCAGGGATGATGACAGGGGCGGGGATGCCCGGCCCGGACCAGGCTACGGACATGTGGTCCGGGCCTCCATCCTCTTTGTGAATCACCTGAAGAAAATAAAACCGGTCAGCTTCCAGCTGGACAGGTTCGGAAGCCTGGTTGGGCTGGTTGCCCCAGTTATGGATGTCGGAATATCCTTTGACGGTGGCGATGCAGGCCATGTCCTTCTGGGTGGCATCCTTGCCCAGCCATAACTCTGCGGAATCGTCGGAAGACAGGTAAAGGCGGTACTTCCCGCTTGCCGGGACTTTCAGCAGGGCGGAGTAACGGGCTCCGTACCTGTCTCCCAGGTTTTCCACATCCAGATGGCTGATCGTGCGGACATCCGGGGCTGCCGTTTCAAAAATCTTCCTGTGGGTCAGGTCCTTTACGGATGCCCCCGGAATGCCGAACCACAATTCCTGCACTACGCCGGGAGAAGGCTTTCCCTCCTCAGAAGAGCCGGAAGCTGTTTCCGTCAGCATGACACCGCACAGAAAGCTCAGGATGGGTAGAATAATGTTCATGGCCGGAGACTCCTTTCCTGCAACGACTACGGCAGGAACCAGGGCAACCTTTCAAAAACGGCGTCATTCCCGGGGTGCCTCCTGGTCATGGCCTCCGTCCTTCTGGCGGCTGGAACTGCTCCTCCAAATCATCCAGCCGATCAGGAATGCCAGAACGCCCAGTCCGGCGACTCTGCGGGGAGTGGAAATGCCGCTGTCCTCCGTCTGGGCCGGCGGTCCTTCCGCAGCAGGAGTCTCCTGGGCGTGAACGAAACAGGACAGGGACAAAATTGCCAGAGCGCAGGCGAATATCATACGATGAATAAAAAGAGGACGTTTCATCATTTATGCAAAGGTAAAACAGGAATGAATCTCATTCAAACATATTTGTTCAGACTGTCCCTGTTTTCGTCTGTATGGGATTTGCAGTCCTTTCCGGATTCAGTATTTTCCGGAAAAAACATCCCGGGGCAATTTTTTTGTAGAAAAAGCTTGCATGCCCGCTTTGGAAATGATAATTTTTCCCCGTCTTCAACAGGACGCACCAAGACGAAAGTCAAAGGGGTATTAGCTCAGTTGGTAGAGCGCTTCAATGGCATTGAAGAGGTCAGCGGTTCGAACCCGCTATGCTCCACCAAATAAAGGCCTTAAAGCACAAACGCTTTAAGGCCTTTTCCTTTGCCGGGCATGTTTTTTCACCGTATGGGCCTGAAGAATTAAAAGGTTGGAAAGGGTCTTGCAATAATTCTGCTCGCTGCAGTGACTGCCCGGGTGATGAGATGGAAATGGCGTATGTCTGTGGTTTTATCCCCGTCATTATGAAAAGATGCCAAACCGGATCAATAGTTTCCAGCGGGAATAAGGGGGCATTCCAAAAATATTTATTGGAAGGCAGCCTTTCCCGGAGAAGGAAATGAAGTCATGTTAATAACGAAACAGGCTTTTTCTCCCAGGAGCAAATATCTCCTGGCGTTATTTGAAAAAGCGGATGGGGAAGGGGGACTGCGGTTTGCCGCAACAGGGAATATTGCCGGGGGGACCTTTCCTTGAGCTTGTCCAGAAGATGAAGGAATTCGTATTCGAGCTGTTTATCCGGCAGGAGAAGGGAATGGGGACGGCTTTCGCAGGGAGAAATTTTGCTTAAATCAAAATTGTAGCCTCTGCGGATGGATTCGTCATGGACGGTTTTCAGGTAGAAATCCAGGACATGAATGGGGTTTCCCGTCTCCCGGAAGCGGAAAAGCTGAGGATGATGGATATATCCTTTTGTCTGCCCCTGCAAAACTTTGCGTGCCAGGAGGCCTTCCCTCCACAGGGCAACCAGGCCGACAGCATCCAGGTAAGAGGGGTGGAGTGACCAGAGTCTCATGTTTTTTGGACTCAGAAAGGCTGCCTTTTGTTGTTTTGAATTATGCAGCCGGCAAAAAACGGGGAGTTGGGAGGGGCAGCCTTTTGTGTGGAAGGGGCCATTCGTTTTCCAGCCGGTTTTTCATCTGAAGGAGATACGGAATCTTTCCCTTTGCGGGGATTATGGAAAGGGGGAGAGAGTTTCCTATTTATCGGCTAGGCAGTTTTTTCAGACAACGGATTCTGTTACCGGTGAACAAGGTGCCGGGAGGGCAGTTGTTACATAAGTATTGGCTGTTGGAGACATTTGCCCCTGTCAGGCGAGGGATATTTCTCCGGGAATGCTGTCCTCTTCCGGTTCGGGAAAAGATGCGGAGCGGACGGGAACCGTTTCTACAGCGGAAGATTGTTCGGTTCTGGTATTGATGGCTTCCAGAATCAGTTCCACCGTGCGTTCCAGTCCGTAATCGGACGTGTTGACGCACAAGTCGTAGAGGCGTGCATTGCCCAGTTCCTGCCCGGTGTAGTGCAGGCAGTGGGTGCGGCGGCGGGAGTCCATGATGTCCATGGCCCGGGCTGCCCCGCCAGGTTCTACCCCATAGTTTTCAATAACGCGCTGCATGCGCGTGGCCCGGTCCGCATGAAGGAAAACACTGAACAGGTTGGGTCTCCCTTTCAGGATGAAGTTGACGCAGCGGCCCACGATGACGCATGCCTGACTGGCCGTAATGTCCCGGATGACTTTGCTCTGTGCCAGGAAGGTAGCGTCTTCAGGGGGCATTTCTTCTGCCGTGTAGGCATAGTTCTGGGCGTAAAGTTCGTGCAGAAAGCGGCTGGAAAGCTGTTGTTCGTGCTTACGGATGTAGTCCGGAGTGAGGCCGCTCCGGGAGGCTGTGAGGTACACCAGTTCCGAGTCGTAGAATCGGATGCCCAGCTTTTCCGCCAGCATTTTCCCGATGGCATGGCCGCCGGAACCGTATTCCCGGTCAATGGAAATGACCAGAGGGGCGTCCGGAGCATAAGCGGCCGTTTGTGCCAGCGGAGGAAGCTCGCTTGCTGCTCCGGGGCGCGCCAGCCGTTCCAGGAGCCTGTCCGGCCAGAAGACGTGCCTGTTGAAAAAACGGACGATCATTCCCACCAGGACGGCGGCCACCACGGTTCCTTCCCGTATGCCTGTCAGTCCGGGCAGGAAGATGAGGGAACAGGCCAGTCCGATGCAGACGAGCGTGCAGTCCATCCCGGTTTTTACGGCTCCGAATTCCCATTTGAAGAGTTTGACGAAGGCCAGGCTCATGCCTTCCCCTGCCAGAAGAACGGAATCCGCCTTAACCTGAAGAAAGACGCCGAATCCGATTACCACGCAACTGAACAGGCAGAGAATAACGGACCACAGGTATCCGTCCGGTTCCAGAGGCGCCATGATCCACATGGAAAAATCCGTCAGAAAGCCGAAGATAAAAGCTATGGGAATCTGGAGCAGATGAGCCGGACGGAATTGCCTTTTCAACAGGGCCGCCTGCACGGCCACAAAGCTCAGGTGCATGAGGATGGTGACGGTCCCCATGGTTAGAGGGAATGCCAGGCTGAGCACATAGGGCGTGCAGGAGATGGGGGAGACCCCCAGGTCTGCCTTGGTGGACAGAGCGATGCCCAGAGACATGATGAAGAGCGCAGCAATCAGGACGGAGCAGCGCAGGACATGTTCTCCAAGGCTTCTCCGGACACGATAATCTTCCATGATACCGGATGTTATCTTTTCTGCCAGCGGCAAGTCAAGGGTTCTGAGGAAATGAGGCGTTTTTTCCTTTTTCTTTTTCGCCGTCCTCCGTTTCTGAAATTCTCCGCTGTGAACGGGCTGCACTGGGGGAACGGCGTTGCTGTCCTTACCGCTCTTTCAGAGAAATTCCCGTTTCCGTTCCACTTTTTCATAGGGGCCGTTGGGGGGCTCGGCCTTGTCAAAGGAAGGCTTTTTTTCTATGTTACCGGGACGTTCCCTTTTCAAGTTTATGTCCAAAAAGAAGGAGGCAAAGACAAATGCCATGCGCCTGCTGGACGCGCTGCATATCCCGTACAGGCATTATTCCTATGAATGCCGCGAGTTTGTGGATGCGCGGCATACGGCGGAAGCACTGAACCTGGCGGAGGAGAAGATGTACAAGACGCTGGTAACGGAGGGAGCTCCGCGGCAGTATTACGTGTTCGTGATACCCATAGGCGCGGAGCTTTCCTTGAAAAAGGCTGCCCGCATCGTGGGAGAAAAGGCTCTTTCCATGCTTCCGGTGAAGGATATTACCGCCGTGACGGGGTACGTGCGCGGCGGCTGCACGGCTTTGGGGATGAAAAGGAAATACCCTACGGTGATTGATGCCAGCGCGGAAGCCCTGCCGGAGATGGTGGTGAGCGGCGGACGTCTGGGGTGCCAGGTTGAATTGAATCCTGTGGATTTATGCCGTGCGGCGGAGGGTTTTTTTGCGGATGTGGCGGATATTTCCGTTTCATGATGGACATCCTGGTTCCGGAAATGCGGAGGGAAGAGGGCAAAAAGCTTTTCCCGGAGGATTTTTTTCTATATTCCTTGTTGAGGTTCATCCTCCGTCGCCATGAGTAGCCGTTCTGCATCCCGCACTTGCCTGGCCCTGCGCCATGTGGCTTTTGAAGATCTCGGTACGCTGGAACCTCTTTTCAGGGACAGGGGCTTCCGAATACGGTACATCCGGGCGGGCGCTCCCTGTCCTTCCGTCCGGGAATGGCTGGAGGCTGACCTGTGCGTGGTGCTGGGCGGTCCCGTAGGGGTGGGGGATACGGAATCGTATCCCTATTTGAAGACGGAACTGGATTTGGTCCGCATGCGTCTGGAAAGTCGGCAGCCTTTGCTGGGCGTATGCCTCGGAGCTCAAATGATGGCCCATGCCCTCGGCAGCCGCGTTTATCCCGGAAAGGCCAGGGAAATAGGGTGGGGAACCGTATCCCTGACGGGGAACGGGCGTTTGTCCCCTCTCCGTTATCTGGAGGGGGTGCCCGTCCTGCATTGGCATGGGGATACGTTTGATGTCCCTTCCGGAGCACGCCTGCTGGCCTCCACGGAGGTGACTCCCCATCAGGCTTTTTGCATAGGGAGGCATGCCCTGGCTCTCCAGTTCCATGTGGAGGCGGATGTTTCCCGGATGGAGGAGTGGCTGACCGGCCATGCCTGTGAATTGATGCAGTCGGGAACGGATATTTGCGGACTTCGGGCGGCTTCCGTACGGAATGGCTCCCTGCTGGCCGGACGTGCCGCCCTTTGCATGAATGAATGGATGGAGGGCGCCGGCTTATGAGAAGAAAAGACAGGGAAGTGACCCGGCACGGGGATTTGATGGAAATGGTCGCCCGGTTCAAGGTGTGCCGCCTGGGACTGTGGGACGGCAGGGAGGTGTATGTAGTTCCCCTCAACTTCGGATATGAAGAAAAAAATGGTTCCCTGAGCCTGTTTTTCCACTGCGCCAGGGAAGGGAGGAAGCTGGATATCCTGCAAAACCGTCCGGAGGTTTCTTTTGAAATGGATGGGGATCATGTGTTGCTGGAGGGGGATGTCCCGTGCCGGTACAGTTACGCCTACGGCTGCGTCATGGGGCGTGGCGTCGTCGAATTTCTCCGGGAGGATGAGGAAAAGATGCATGCCTTGCGCCGCATCATGCTGCACCAGACGGGCAGGGATGCGGATTTTACCCCCGGCATGGTCCGTTCCGTATGTGTTCTGCGTCTTAAGGTGGAGGCTGTCAGCGCCAAACTTCATGCGTGCCCGGAACCTCCTCCTTCCCGTTGATGGATTTTTTTATGACCGGAGAAATTGCGCCCCTGTTTGTCCGTTGGAGCCTGCCGCACTGGGCTGCCCTGGGCATCGTGGCTCTGGCAGCAGGAGGGCTCCTGTGGGGATGCCGGCGGCTCCGGATGGAGAGCCGTTTGCTTGTGGGAAAGGTTCTGGGAAGCCTTTTCCTGCTGACTTTTCTGATGGAAACATTCGGCCGCATCGTCAGAGAACATTGGGAGCCCTGGCAGGACAGGCTTCCGCTGCATTTTTGCAGTCTGATGGCTCTGGTCTGTTTTATCGCCCTGTGGTTCCGTACACCCTGGGCATGCGCCGTGGCGTATTTCGGCGTGCTGACGGCAAGCGTCCAGGGATTGATTACTCCCATGCTTCACGACGGTTTCCCCTCCGCCGCCTTTTTCGCCTTTTTCATCGGGCACGGGCTTTTATTGATTTCCGCTCTTTACCTTCCCGCCGTCCTGCAATGGGGTGCGCGGCCGTGGGATGACATGCGGGCGCTGGGTTTGTGCGACGCCTACCTGGTTTTTATTATTCCGGTGAATATCTGGCTGGATACGAATTACGGTTTTACCCGGTATGCCCCGGCAGGAACCGTACTGGAATATTTCGGGTCCGCTCCGTGGTATTTCCTGACGCTTCAGATTCCGGCACTGGCTCTTCTGCGGCTGTTGTACCTGACTGTCCGCGTCAGGAAGAAATAAAAGAATCTCCTTTTCGTGAATGATGATTGCTGCGGAAACGGGGGAAGAAGACGGCTCCTCCGTTTTGGAGCGGCCTGGCGTTTTTGCCCCTCCCGGCTTTGCGGAGTGAGTTCCCGCATCATCCTTGCGGTCAGGCAAATCCGTTATTTCAGCGTTTTCAGGTCTTCCTTCGTAAACAGGTGGATATCTTTTTCCCGTGCATGGCGTATTTTTTCCGCCCATTCCGCATCCGCCAGCAGGGCGCGGCCTACGGCAATCAGGTCAAATTCCCCTGCTTTCAGCCGTTCCGCCAGAGGTTCCACACTGGCGGCCTCCGCTTCCGGCCCCCCGTCAAAGGCATTCGTAAAATCTCCCTTAAGCCCCACGGAGCCGACGGAGATCGTGGGCTTTCCGGTAAGCTTTCTGGTCCAGCCGGCCAGATTGAGGCGGGAACCTTCAAACTCCGGTTCCCAAAACCGGCGCGTGGAACAGTCAAAGATATCCACGCCCGCATCCGTCAGCGGAGCCAGAAAAGTTTCCAGTTCCATGGGGGTATACGCCAGCTTGGCGTTATAATGGCCCGTTTTCCATTGGGAGAAGCGGAAGATGATGGGGAACTGGCTGCCCACTGCCTTGCGGACGGCATGGATGATGCGGCTGGCAAAACGGGTCCGGCCTACCAGGTCGCCTCCGTATTCGTCCGTGCGCCTGTTGGTCTCCTTCCAGAAAAACTGGTCAATCAGGTAGCCGTGCGCTCCATGCAGTTCCACACCGTCAAAACCCAGCCGCTTGGCGTCCGCAGCCGCCTTCGCAAAAGCATTGATAACCTCCTCAATTTTAGCGATGCTCATCGGTTCCGCCGTCTGTTCCAGCGTGTTTACGTCAATTCCGGAAGGGCCGATGGGCGGCAGGTCCGGATTGGGAAGGTTTTCTCCCTTGAAGGGCCGGGCCATACCCACATGCCAGAGTTGCGGGGCTATTTTGCAATCCGTGGTGTGGACGGCTTCCAGCACCTTTTTCCATCCCCGCAGGGAAGCGCCCCCGAAGAAATTGGGATAGTTGGAGGAAGGCGAGGCGCTGGGCTCGTCAATGAAAGTGCCCTCCGTGATGATGAGCCCTACTTCATGTCTGGCCCGCCTTTTGTAATAAGCGGCTACCTGGTCCGTGGGAACCCCGTTGGGAGAAAATCCCCGGGTCATGGCCGGAAGGACGATGCGGGTGGGAGTGCTGAGCTTGCGTGAGTGGAAGGGCTGGAACAGGATTTCCATGTCCCTGATCTTGAGTTCGTCCTGTGCATTCATAAAGGTGAAAAACGTTATCTCTGAAGCGGCCGGGCATGGGAACCGGAACCGCACGGGAGTGAGACACTTTCCGGTCTTGTCCCGTTCATCCCTGATGCCAGGCGGCTGGAATTGAATCATTTGATGCGCCGTTTTTCCCTGCTGCCTGCCGGAAGGGACAGGAAGTTCCGGAGCAGCGCTTCTCCGTCCGGCGTCAGGATGGATTCCGGATGGAACTGAATGCCGTAAAGGGGGAGGTGCCTGTGGCGGATGGCCTGCACGTTTTTCCCGGAATCCCTCGCCGTGACAATCAGATCCGCCGGCCAGGGAAAAGCGGCAAGGCGCCAGGAATGGTAAAGCGCGGCAGGAAATTGTTCCGGCAATCCTTCCAGGAGGGGACACTGCTCCGTCCTGCATATGACTTCCCGCGCTCCGTGAAGGGGCCGGGAAAGGTGTTCCAGACGGGCTCCGAAGCGCACGCCCAGGATCTGATGCCCCAGGCATACGCCCAGCACCGGGGTAAAGCGGGGCAGGCGGTCCAGAAGACGGAAGGTGGCCCGGTGGCAGGCATCCTCCACCGTTCCCGGACCGGGAGACAGGATAAGCTTTTCCCCCGCCTGAACCGCCTGTTCCAGTTCCGGGGATTCATTGGAAACCACGCGCGGAACGGCCATTCCCGTCATTCTGACGAGTTCCGCAAGATTCCAGGTGAAGGAATCCCGGTGGTCGATGATCCAGACGTTCGGTTGACTCATGGCGCGCACATGATAGAGTAATTCCTGACAATGTACACACGGGAACAGACCATCAGCCGCATGAATGCCCTGGGCCGTGCGGAATGTCCGTTCTTTTTTGTCATCTCCCATGATATGGGCCATAACCTGCTGTTTGAACCTTCGGAAACGGAGGGGGAGCGCATGGCTGCTTTTTCCCTGCCGCTGGGCACGATGGGAAGTCAGGACGGCGGCCCTCCGCTTCCGGAACGGCTGCGGTTCATTCCATCCCCCCATCCCGTGTCCCGGTATGCGGCATCCTTCGCCTCCGTCCGGAACCATCTGATGAGGGGGGATTCCTACCTGCTGAATTTATGCGTGTCCACCCCCGTGGAAACCAACCTGACGCTGCGCCATCTGTTCCGGTTTGCCCGCGCGCCTTACCGGATGCTGCTGGGGCCGGACGCGCGGATTTCCGGAGTGCACGGCCGCGGCTGCGTCTGCTTTTCTCCGGAACCGTTTGTCACGGTGCGCGGCCGCTCCATTTCCACGTTTCCCATGAAGGGAACGGTTCCGTCCGCTACGCAGGAAGCGCGCCGCTGGCTGGAAACGGATGAAAAGGAGAATAGGGAATCCGCCACCATTGTGGATCTGATGCGCAATGATCTTTCCATGGTGGCAACCGGCGTGAGGGTGAAGCGTTACCGCTATATCAGCCCTGTAGAAACGTCCAAAGGGCCTATTCTTCAATGCAGTTCCGAGATTTCCGGGCTGTTGCCGGAAAACTGGCGTTCCCGCCTGGGGGAAATCCTTCTGAAGCTGCTTCCTGCCGGGAGCGTGACCGGAGCGCCCAAGGAAGCCACCTGCCGGGCCATCGCGGAAGCGGAGGATATGGAGAGGGGGTTTTATACCGGAATTTTCGGTTTTTTCAACGGGCGGGATTTGGATTCCGCCGTCTCCATCCGCTTCATGGAGGAGGATGAGCGGGGAATGGTATACAAGAGCGGTGGAGGAATTACCGTGATGAGCCGGATGGAAGAGGAATACCGGGAAGCTGTTGCCAAAGTTTATGTGCCGTTTGATTTTTGAAACCGTTAAATGGGAGAATGGCGCTCCCTGCCTGCTTCCCTGGCACCAGCGGAGGGTGGAGGCCGCCATCGGCGTTCATGGTTCGGACGGTGCTTCCGTCCCCAATTTGGCTTCCGTTCTTTCGGCCTGTCCCGTCCCGGAGGGCCGTGGAGTTTACAAATGCCATATCACGTATGATACGCGGGGAAGGGTGCGCCGCACCTCCTTTGAGCCCTACCGTCCCCGGCAGGTGAAGACGCTGACGTGTGTGGAAATGCCCAGGCTGGATTACTCATGCAAGTGGGAGGATCGGACAGGGCTTCTGGCGGCAGGGACGGCCTTGGGCTGTGACGAAGAAGCGCTGATTCTCCGGAACGGGATGGTGACGGATACGCGGTACAGCAACGTGGTGTTCGGGGACGGGTCTTCCTGGGTTACTCCGGAAACTTTCCTGCTCCCGGGAACCAAGCGCGCCTTCCTGCTGTCCCGCGGAGACATTCAGGAATGTTCCGTAAGAGCGGAAGATATAGGCAAATTCCGCTTCTGTTCCCTGATTAATTCCATGCTGGATCCCGGCGATGTGGTGGTGCGGACGGAGGATATCATCTATACTTAATTGGTTTTATCAATTGGAGCATGGCTATAATTCCAAATAATACCGTTGCATCAATTTCGCCATTAGTTTGCGGCGTTCCTGAAGAAAAGATTCGTAATCAGTGATATCCATGCTAATAATATGGTGAGGGATGCTATTTTCCTCTAGATTGCAGTAAAGCGTTTCTTCATCGGAAATATTTCCCAGTGTGATAGCTTTTGTTCTGCATTGTTCTCGTACTTTGCTAAAATAGGCAAAGGGAGGATCGTCGCCAATGGCTTTATTTACCTGCGTATCAAGATAAATATAATTTGCTACCTGATTATATTTCGTCTTATTATCAATGCCGTTTTTTTTCAGATAATTACGCGGGAAGATGTGATGTACATCCCCTGAAATGGTAATAAGGTCGGAGATTTTGGTCCCTTTCATCAGCAGGGAATTGCAATTTAGGTTAATTTGAGCGGCAAGGAAAGTATTGAAGGCGGGACTGTTTACGGAAGACGTTTCCAAATTCTGGGGCAAAGTAACCGTCCAAAATGTTTCTGATAAGGTTGAAGCTTCCACTTCTGTTTTGAAATTCAGGAACCCCTTTTCTTCAATATTACGCATGTCACGGTCCATCTGGGTTTCTGGAGATCCGATATACCTTGAGGTCAGCGTGGAAAGGACAAACCATTTTTGAACATGCCGTTTAATTTGTTCATTCGGAATGGTTGGATCACTTCGCAGCATCAAATACAAAGTATACGCAAAGTCCAGCGTCATTTGTGAATTCAACTGTTTGCTGGATACGAAACCGGCACCCTTGATCGCCATTACAAATTGTGTAAAATTGTATTGATTGATGAATTGTACAATGCCGGCATCCAATTTTTGGTAGGATTCCGCCACGATATCATCCCGATATTCCTTGGTTTCGAAATCTCTTCCCGACAACAGGCTGACCAAATCAGCAAGTTTGCCTCTGCGGAACTGGTGCATAAATGATACCCGCAGCATATCTCCATAATCGGGATCGTAAATGTCATCATAATCATGGGCTAGCCATTTAATTTTATCAGCGTATTTGGAGGTCTTGAATTCCTTATCACGTACCAATGAAGAGTAAAAATCAGGTTTCACGGCTAGGTGGCAGAAGTAGTCTACTGTTTTGCGCATCATGCTGCCTCCGTGTTCTACATCTGCGGCCATTTTGGACATGACAAAGTCTGATTGACTGAGGGACGTCCCCTTGGAATTGATACGAATGAAAATTTCAGTTACTTCATCAATATCCAGTGCGGCATCCAGCTCAATCACACCAATTTGTCTGTTCGCGATTCCTCTTAAAGAAGCAATGGCCTTATTAATTATGTTTGGCTTTATTCCTTCATTGATAGTACAATATTCAACGGAGAATTCGAACGCATCAAAGTCGCTATCAAATACAATGGAAATATCCGGAATCCATCGTTTGTCTTTTAAATGGGAAGCATCCTGCACCGCAAAAATCTTGCTTGTATCCTCGGCAAGAGGATTAAAGGCTATTTTGATGCGGTCTTTATTAAAGTCTTCATCCAGAACTTCTTTGCCGGCAATAGCGGCCATGAGGGCAGTCACACGCTGCTGTCCATCAATAAGTACTTTTTTCCCGTTGGCTCTTCCTCCCTCCTTGGTTTTCACGTCAGGATTTTTCCAAGTAATAATATAGCCCGTAGGGTAGCCGTTATATAGGGAATCAATTAAATCCCGTACCTGGCTTCGTTTCCAGACAAAGGGGCGCTGGATTTCCGGTATAACGAACTCATCAGCTTCTATCAGCCCCAAGATGGCGCTAACGGAATATTGCCTCAATGTGAATTTTTCACCAGTCATGATATTTCCCTTTTGTTGCTTTAGTGTCTATCGCACCTGAATTTAATGATGCTTTTCATGGATGTGAAGAGTTGGATTCATTAGCTCCATGAAAAAATACGCAGATTTTTCTCATGGAATATGATAAAATACTGTAGAATAGGAGGCAATCTAAATAGGGAACTATTTTTGAAATATCTTTCCTACTGTCTTCAAAAGTAAAAGCCGTTTGCTGCATTTAGCAAACGGCTTTCAGAAGTAACGATGTATTTTATTTTCCCTTAAATGGCGCCGCAGTAGTGGGCGCAGCACCACATGGCGCGGGGATGGTGGAAGAAGGATTTCCAGAGGCTTCCCTTGAGGGTGTTGGCCCTGGAACCGTCCTTGTTCAGATAGCCGAACCAGTCGCCATGCTGAACGTCCTGGAAGTGGGAGAAAGCCCAGTTGCGCACCATGTCGTGACGGATGGCATAGCGTTCTTCCCCTGTGAGCTTGTAGGCGAGCGTCATGGCGATGAGCGCTTCATCATGCGGCCACCAGAACTTCATGTTGTGCCAGTATTCCTGAACGGGCTTGTTGTACACGTCCGTGTAGTACAGCATGCCGCCGTTTTCCTTGTCCCAGCCGCGGGCGAATGCCCAGTCGATCATGTCGCAGCCCACCTTGATGAGTTCGGGGTCATTGCCGCGATGGCGGGCTTCTTCCAGCACGAACCACCCACCCTCCGTAGTATGGCCGGGGTTCAGGGTGCGTTCGTCGAAGTGGTCGATGATGGAGCCGTCCGTTCCCACCACTTCCATGACTGCCTGGATGTCAGGTTTCATGAATAGGGTGCGGAGGTCGTTGATGCAGCGGTCTGTCCAGCCGGTATAGAAGCCGTCGTCATCTCCCAGGTACTTGCGCATTTCCTGAGCTGTGTTCAGGGTAATCATGCGGGTGCCCAGACCGGTCGTAGGACGTTCCCCGGTGAATTTGGGAACCATTTTGCCGGGAGTGAAGCAGTTGTCCGTGAAGATGTCGAACCAGTGGCGGGCTTCACGGGCAGAATCCCGGCTGCCGGTCGCCCTGGCGTGCGCTGCAAAGGCGATGGCGGCGAAAGATTCGCTGTAGGCGTAGCGGCGTTTGCGGATGGGGGTGCCGTCGGCAGCCACATGAAAGAACATGCGGCCGTCCGCCGGGTCAACGCACTTGGTTTTCAGGAATTCCAAGGCGCTTTCCGCCCATTTGAGCCAGTCCGTATTCTTTTCGATGCTGTTGTACATCGTCAGCAGCATCCATGCCATGCGGCCCTGGGCCCAGACGGATTTGTCGGAGTCCACCAGCGTGCCGTCTGCGTCAAAGCAGTGGTAAAGACCACCGTTTTTTTCGTCGTAGGCACGGGGGAACCAGAACGGCAGAACGTCTTCCAGAAGCTGGCGGCGGTAGAACTTGCCCAAAGAGGGCATATCAAGAGTTGCAGCCATGTCAGTCAGGTTCCGGGGTTCAGTTTAAAGCCCACTGGAAGAAGCCGATGCCTTCCAGTTCGGAACGGAGTTCCTTCAGCTGATCTGCGGTCGGGTTGCCCTGCGGAAGTCGGGCGGGGCCAAGATCGACGCCCAGCCAGCCCATCAGAGCCTTGGCGCAGCCCATATAGCCCTTGGAGGCCAGGATATTGATCATCTGAACGGATTTCCACTGGCAGTCGCGCGCCGTTTCCACATCGCCTTCCGCAAAGGCTTTCATGAGTTTCTGGTACAGGGCCGGAGCAAAGTTGAAGGAGCTCCCCACAGCGCCCTTGGCCCCCACGGAAAGGGCGCCCGTAAACCATTCGTCCACACCCCAGGGAATATCCACGGTCTCGTCGTAATTCAGCGTGGTCTGGTACAGGGCCAGATCCGGATTGGTGAATTTGATGCCTGCGAAATTCGGAATCTGTTCCTTGGCCAGCCTGATGAAATCCACCGGATTGAAGCGTACGCCCGTCAGCACGGGGATATCGTAGTAATAATAGGGCAGGTCGGGAGCGCCGGAGGCGGCGAAGGCGCAGCATTCCACCAGGCGCTGAACAGTGCCGGGCTTGTAGTAGGACGGGGCCAGGGAACTGGTGGCCACGAATCCGCATTCCTGGGCAAAAGAGGCCAGTTCCCGGGCGTCCCAGACGCTGTTGGAACCGGTATGGGCGATAACTTCCACGCCATGCTTGGCGGAGGCTTCCTTCCAGGCGGAATAGATTTCCTTGCGTTCTTCAAGCTGCATGGAGGAGGATTCCCCGGTGCTGCCGGTAATGAAAGCAAGCTTGATGCCCTGGGAGGCAAGCAGCTTGGCCTGGGCGTCAACGCTGGAAGGGTTCAGGGAACCGTCCGCCTTGAACGGAGTGTGTACGGCGGCCACCAGGCCGTGGAGTTTCAATGACGTGTCCATATTATGTAGTGATATGAAAATAATTCGGGGTGATGATTGCAAATCATCTTGGGAAAGACAATCCCTGAATCTTTCTGAATAAAAAAAGACCACATAAAAAAATGCGCGTTTCTGCGGCGGGGATGAGCGCTGATGCAGAGAATGATTCAAAACGCTGACGGACAGTCTATTGGTTCATGACGTGATGCATGGTTTCTGCCGGTGATTTGGCATGTTCCGGCAAGCAATTCTCTTCATAGCACCAGATTTCCGCACCATCCGGCTTCCGGGGAGAACTCATCGGCATTTTGTGATGCCGTGAAGATAGAACATTGCACGGCACGGGAAGCCGTTTTTTAGAAGTGCGGCGCTCTTGATAGGGACGGCAGGATGGCTCCGCCGCAGAACGCCTTTCCTTAATTCCTTAATCCTTCCCATGCAGGGAGGGCACGGGAGCCCTGGCCGGGAGGGTGTACAGTTTTTCAATGTCGTCCAAGTAGCGGGAAACAGGGGTATTGGCCGGCTGTTCCTGTTCCCGGAGGATTTTCACGGCTGCCGCGTAGGAAGCGAATGTCTTGCCGGTTCCGGACCGCGTGTTGATTTCATACCAGTCCATATAGTCCCGGACGCGGCGGGCGGTTTTCATGGAAAGGTTTCTTATTTCCCGAAGCTGGCTGATTTTGGGGACGGCTTCCCGGCTGTTGACTTTCCCTGTTTGCATCAGGGCCACCAGCTTGGCATATTCTACAATGACGGGCCGGTATGGAGGAAAGGAACGCCTGCTGAGGTTGAGCAGGCTGCCAGCCACGTTGGAAAGCTGCCTGTTCAGATCCGGCAGGGAACGGGCCTGTTCCAGGTCATCCAGGGGAAATGTGACGGTGGTGCGGGTATCCGGATCATACTTGACCAGGGTAAGGGCTTCCTGGAGATGACGTTCCGTTTCCGTAATCGTGAGAGTTTCCGTCAGGGGAGGCGTCGCCATGCGGGAAAGCTGAAGCGTCCACCATTTATGGAGGGAAGTGGGGGTCAGGCTGAGCTGCGGAAAATGGCGTTTGATGAGGTTTCTGGGATCGTCATTGCCCAGAATAGCCTGGTCCAGAAGCTGTTTCATCCCTTCCGGACCGTTTTCCTGGTTCAGCAGGCAAAGCACCAGGGCTCCACAGGAAGTTTGATAGGCCGCGTAAGAGGTCGCATCCAGTTCCTTTTCCGGTTCCCGGCAATTCAGGATTTCTTCCGGAGTCATAATTCCGGACTGCTGGAACAGGGTGGAATACATGGCACGGTCAGCTTCATTATTGTGCCACAGAACAGCCTGTTCCAACCCGGCAATCAGCCAGGGGGGCAGCGTGACGTTGTCCGGCAGGCCTTCCGGGTCCACTGTGCGCAGCATCATTTCATAAAGCAGGGTGGAGACGATGGCGCGGCGCAGGCTGTCCTGGTTGATGCCGTGGCCCAGATGAATGAAAATGCTATAGGAGAGGGTATTGCCTACAATGACGGTTTGCATGCGGACGGGGTTGGCCGGAACGGGGCTTCCCGGCTCTCCTACCAGGCGGATGTTGATGCCGTTTTTCCATTCGTCAGGCTGCTTGAGGACTTTTAGCAGCGCGGTGCGTATGGCATCCGCCCGGGTGGCGATGGCCCCGGCCAGCAGGGAGTCCATCCCGGTGACGTGGAATTGCTTGGAGGTGGAAACGCTGGTGAACGGCTGCCTTTTGGCGGGCTGTTCCTCCGCTCCGGCGGCGGTCCTTGCCGAAGGTGAAGGGGGAACGACGGGGTTTACATTGGAACTGCCCTGCAATACTGGACGGTCCGAGGCGTCATCAATAAAATCCGCATCCTGGACGGATGCTGATTCTTCTTCCGTCTGCCGCACTTCCGCGGAAGAATCATTGCCAGGCTCCTTTCGTTCCTGTCCCCGGCCGGCAGGGAGCAGAAGAAGAGCCGTCAACAGAAAGACGCATGTTCCCCTGAATTTCATCAACGGAAAAAGTTAGTCGAATTGTTCCGCCAGACAGCTGAAATCCTCTTCCGCGCGACCTTCCCGGCACAGCTTCCCCATGATGGAGGAAACCAGGGCGGCAACAGGCGGGTGGATTCCTTTTTCTGCGGCAAGTTCCTGAGCGTAAATACTGTCTTTCCTCATGTTGTCCAGGGAGAAATGGGTGGAAAAGTCACGCTTTGCCATCAGGGGCAGCTTAAATGCAGCCAGAGGGGAGGCGATGACGTTCCGGGAAATGGCCTGGCCCAGCATTTCTTGGGAAATGCCGTACGCCTGGGAGATAGCCAGGGCTTCGCTCAAACTCTGCACCATAGTGGCGGAGACCATGTTGGTGACCAGTTTGACGACGGTGCCGGCTCCGATGCCGCCCAGGTGCAGGATGTCCCGGGAACTGTGCTCCAGCACGGGGCGTATGCGGTCCAGTGTGGTGGAATCCGTGCCAACGTAGTAAACCAGTTCCCCTTTTTCCGCGGGCAAACGGGAGCCGGTGAACGGGCAATCCACATACGTGCAGCCGATGGCGGAACTCATCAGGGAGAGTTTGCCGACGGTCGCCAGGTCAATGGTTGAGTGGTTTAGAATGATATGCTCCGGTGTCAGAGCCCCTCTCATTTGTTCAAACACTTCCAGACAGGCATTCCTGTCTTTCAGATAGAGCTGGATAACTTTGGAAGCGCGTGCCGCATCCGCCGGGGTAGGAACCGCTTCCGGAAAATCTTCCCGCGGAGTTCTGTTCCAGACGGTGACCTTGTCGCCCATTCCGGCCATATGGCGTGCAATCCGTGAGCCAATGAGGCCCAGTCCTAAAATGGAAACGTGATACATGGCTTTATTTAGTGGGAAAGGGGAGAATTCCATCAGGAACCGATTCGGAAACGGCTTTTCCTGCGCGGAGGTTCCTGCTTTTCCGGCTTGGTCGTTTCCGTTGCGGCAGTTGCGGCTTCTGCCGGAGGTTGTGAGGATGCCGCCGCAGGGGCAGTTTCCCTCATTTGGGCTGCCAGAGAAACGGGTTCGGTTTCCGGACGGTGGCTGACGACAACCTGTTTGGGACCGGCGGACGGCTTTTCCTGCGCATTCGGATCCTCCGCCACATGAGCAGGCACTTCATTAGCGTCGTGGGGAATGGCAGACGGATCGCTTATTGCCGCGGCCAGCTGGGGGCCGTCCTCTTTTGCGGCGGATGCGGGATTCTGGTCCGCGGCCTGTTTTTTGCGGGGAAGGGTGGTGGTTCCGGTAATGGCAAGCTCCAGGTCGGAATCCGGCAAGCCTCCGCAGCGGATGGCTGCATCATAGCTTTTGCGTGCCTGCGCCGTGCGGCCCAGCCGGGAATAGGTCCAGGCCAGGTTGAAGTGCGCGTCCGGTGATTCCGGCTGGATTTTCAGGGCGTTTTCAAAGTGGGCCACCGCTTTTTCATAGTTCCCGGCGCTGGTTTCCAGGTTGCCCAGGTAAAGCAGGGCGGGAGCGTTGGCCGGATCCAGCCTGACCGTTTCCGTCAGGGAGGCGATGGCGTGGTGGTCTTCCCCGGCGCGGTATTGGGCCACCCCCATCATGAACCATGCGGGGGAGGAGGAGGCGTCCAGTTCCGTGGCTTTTTTCAGAAATTTAATGGCTTCCTCCGCCTTGTTGCGCTGAAGCAGAATGGTCCCCAGATTGACCAGGGCCGGAACGTGAGCCGGCTGGAAGTCCAGCAAAGTCCGGTACAACTGTTCCGCGGCGGCATAGCGTTTTTTGGCGAAGGCTTCTGCGGCGCCTTGCCCCAGGGCTTCCGCCTCCAGCTTCCGGCGTACCGTGGCTTCCATGCTCCGGTTCAGCGCTTTTTCCTGGTCCGGAGTAATGGTTCCGGCGGAGATGGCGGCCAGGCGGGCCTGTTCGGCGGAACGGCTTTTCAGTTCTTCCATCTGCCGGGTGAGTTCCTCCACCTGAATGTTTTTCTGTTCCAGGGCCTTCTGGGCCCGCGCCAGGGCTTCCGCCTGTTTCTTGTCGTTTCTGGCGGATTTGTCCGCTTTGGTCTTCATCTGGCTGCGCGCCAGTTCCAAATCCCGGGCAAGCTGGGCGGCCTTGCCGCGTTCCGCAGAGAGGGCCTGTGCCAGCTTGTTGATTTTTTCCTTCTGCTGATCCGTCAGGGGAACATTGATATTGTTATCCCTGGCAATGGCGTTGACAATTTGTTTTTCCGCAGGAGTGAGCTTGATGGCTTCTTCATTGTCCATCAGGGAGGCTATTTCCGCCGTGTCCGGATTTTCCTGATGCAGCCGCTTATAAGTGCTGATGAGCAGGGAGCGGCTCTGGTCCTGCACGGAAAGTATGCGGAGCTGCTTGGCGATGGTGGAGCGCAGCAGCTGGTTTTCTTCCAGAAGAAGCGGGCTTTTTTCCGGATTGGCCTCCAGCTTGGACAGTTCCACATCCGCATTGATGAGCTTGGTATTCAACTCTGTGATGCGTTTGCGGTAGCCGATGTTTTCATCCCGGATGGCAATCAGTTTCTGTTTCAGGTCTGCGGATTCCTCACGCGCCTCTTCCAACGCTTTCAGGTTGGCTTTCCGCTGTTCTTCGGAATCGGATTTGGCTGTTTCCAGAGCGGCGATTTTGTCCTGGGCATCCTTGAGCTGGGCCGCCAGCGTCAGGTTGCGGTCCAACAGGTTTTTTGTTTTGTCCGGGCTGTTGAGCTCCACCAGGGCCGCCAATTGGTCCCGGTCTTTCTGAAGGGCGTTTTTCTCATCCGTCACTTTGTCCAGCTTGTCCTGGTACTCCCTGAGCTGCAGCTGAAGATCGGCGATCTGCGCCAGATAACGGGCTTTGTCCTGGCTGAGGGAGGTGACATTTTGTTCCAGTTCCTCCACTCTCCTGGTGAGAGTCTGGATAAGCTTGTTGCTGGTCTTTCTTTCATCCTCCATCTGCTTTTTGACCTTGAGCAATTCATCCCGGTAAACGGATTCTCCGGCGGATGCCACGGCCAGTTTTGCCAGAATCTCCTCCTGCTCCCGGCGGGTGCGCTTGAGAGCCTGGATCAGAGCATTGTTCTCCATGGTGGTTTTATCCAGCAGTCTGCGGATGCGTTCGTAATTGCTCTCCACCACTTCTGGAGCCGCCCCGGGAGAAACGGAAGGGGACGGGATGGTATTGATCAGGGATTCTCCGGGACGGGTAGGGAATTCCACGCCCTTGTAGCCGGGAGGGAGGGCTATGTTGGGTTTTGGCCTGGGGCGCTTCGGCACGGAGGCCGGGCGTTCCAGCTCCAAGCCGGATGAAGAAGAGGCGGCGGCCTGCTGCTGGGCCAGCTTCTGCCACTGGTCCAGATTTTCCCTGTTGAGCTGGCGGCGCGTTTGCAGCAGGTTGGGGCGCCATTGGGGATAAGACTTAGCCAAACGTCCGAACTTGTCTTCCGCCTGCTGCGTCAGGCGGATGGCTCCTATATAATCCCGTTTTTCCACCAGTCCTGCGGCTTGGGTCACCAGCCTCAACGCCTCCAGGTACATGTCCGTTGGATCCTGCTTTGTCCCGGCGGTGGCGGGCATGGGGCCGGGCATATACGACCCCTGGGCCAGAAGGGGCATGGAGCCGCAGGTCAGGGACAAAGCAAGGGTAATGCCAAGGGGGAGAGGAGTCATCATGGGGAGAAGCTTTGTTTACATACGGCACACCGTCCTGAATCGCAAGAATAAACCGTGTCTTGTGCTTGTGTTCGCGGGGGCGGGTGGTAGACTCTTGCCAATCCTTGATTTTTCCCATGAACATCTCCGTTTTAGACCGTTTTTTGAAGTATGTCTCCGTGGGCTCCCAGTCGGACGCGGATTCCGCCACCGTGCCATCCACCCCCGGCCAGACGGAGCTGGCCCGGCTGTTGGCCGGGGAATTGAAGGACATGGGAGCGCAGGCGGAACTGGATGATGATTCCGGAATTGTTTACGCCTCCATCCCTTCCAACGTGGAGGGGAATGTTCCCGTCATCGGCTGGGTGGCCCATGTGGATACGGCTCCGGGAGTCTCCGGCAGCGGAGTGAAGCCCCGCATCGTGCGCTCGTACGACGGCGGAGACATCCTGCTCAATCCGGAACAGGGAATGGTGCTTTCCCCCGCCGTTTTTCCCGAACTGGCGGATTATTTGGGCCAGGACCTGGTCGTGACGGATGGAACTACCCTGCTTGGCGCGGACGACAAGGCCGGTGTGGCGGAAATCATGGATATGGCAGCCTCCTTCCTGCTGAACCCCGAACGGCCTCACGGCGAGATACGGATCGCCTTCACGCCGGATGAGGAAATAGGACGCGGAACGGATGCCTTTGACGTGGCGCGATTTGGTGCGGATTTCGCCTATACCGTGGACGGAGGCGCCCTGGGGGAAATTGAATACGAAAATTTCAATGCGGCTTCCGCAGTGGTGACGGTGCAGGGCTCTTCCATTCATCCCGGAAGCGCCAAGGGCAGGATGTTGAATGCCTGCCTGGTTCTCATGGAATTCCAGGGAATGCTGCCCGCGTTCCAGAATCCCGCTTTTACGGAAGGGTACGAGGGCTTTTATCATTTGGATTCACTCCGGGGAGATGTGAAACGGGCGGCTGCGGAATACCTCATCAGGGATCATGACAGGGCGGCCTTTGAGCGCAAGAAGGAATTCATGCAGGAATGCGCGGCCCTGCTGAACCGTAAATACGGGGAGGGGACGGTAAAGGCGGAAATTACGGATTCCTATTACAACATGAAGGAAAAGATACTTCCGCACATGCACCTGGTGGAACATGCCCGCAGGGCCATGGAAGCCGTGGGAGTGAGGCCGGAAATCGTCCCTGTGCGCGGAGGCACGGACGGAGCCCGCCTCTCCTTCATGGGGCTGCCGTGCCCCAACCTGTGCGCCGGAGGCCACAACTTCCATGGAAAGTATGAATACGTCCCCGTCCGTTCCCTGGAAAAAATTTCCGCCATCCTTCAGGAAATCGTTTCCGGTTATGCCCGGTACGGCCTGGAGCCGCCGCCAAGGGAATGAAGGAACATGGCGGTAAGCGGAGGTGTTGCGATTCCGTTATTCGGGAATAAAAATTTTTGCCTGTTCTTGAAATTTTTATTGGCGGGGAGGCGCAATGCCGGACTAGGGGCATGGAAGGGAGGCTTTGCCGGCCGGCGGAATTCCCCGGCGTCCCTAATCCGTGAAGCTGCGGGAAAGTGCTTGCTTTTTTCCCTTCCGTCATGATCATGGCGGCTCACCGTTTTTGATAACCCCCGCATATACACATTTTGATATGAGCGTGATTCCCAATGTCCTGGCTGAAAGGTACGCCTCCGCCGCCATGAAATCCATCTGGTCCGCAGAGGGCCGCATCATTCTGGAACGCGAATTCTGGATTGCCGTGATGAAAGCCCAGAGGGATCTGGGGCTGGATATTCCGGACGGGGTGATTGAGGCCTATGAACGGGTGAAAGACCAGGTGAACCTTCCCTCCATTGACGCACGCGAACGCGTGACACGCCACGATGTGAAGGCGCGCATAGAAGAATTTTGCGAGCTGGCCGGATGCGAGCATATCCACAAGGGCATGACCTCCCGGGACCTGACGGAAAATGTGGAACAGCTCCAGATTTGGAAGTCCATGCAAATCATCCGGGACAAGGCCGTGGCCGTGTTGAACCGCATGAGCGCCCTGGCTGAACAATGGAAGCACGTGACCATTGCCGGACGCACGCACAATGTAGCCGCGCAGACCACAACCATGGGCAAGCGTGTCGCCATGTTCGGGGAAGACATCGTGCACGGCCTGGGGGCCTGGATTTCCCTCATGGACCGTTACAGCGTGCGTGGACTGAAGGGCGCCGTTGGAACCCAGCTTGACCAGCTTTCCCTCTTCGGGCAGGATGCCGTCCGCGTGCTGGAACTGGAAGACCGCGTGTGCGCCCACCTGGGCATCCCTGCCAAGTGGATGAATGTGGGGCAGGTATATCCGCGTTCTCTGGACTTTTCCGTGGTTTCCGGGCTGGTGGAACTCACCTCCGGCTGCTCCTCCTTCGCCAAGACCCTGCGCCTGATGGCCGGCCATGAACTGGCCACGGAGGGGTTTGCCAAGGGGCAGACTGGCTCCAGCGCCATGCCGCACAAGATGAACGCCCGCTCCTGCGAGCGCGTCAACGGCTTCCACGTCATTTTGAAAGGCTTCCTGATGATGATTTCCGGGCTGGCCGGGGATCAGTGGAATGAAGGGGACGTTTCCTGCTCCGTGGTGCGCCGCGTAGTCATGCCTGATTCCTTTTACGCTGCGGACGGCCTGTTTGAAACCTTCCTGACCGTGTTGAACCAGATGGGCGTGTATGAGGCCGTGGTGGCTGCGGAATTGCGCCGCTACCTGCCTTTCCTGATGACAACCACCATCCTGATGGAGGCCGTCAAGCGCGGCATTGGCCGGGAGACCGCCCATGAGGTGATCAAGGAACATGCCGTGGCTGTCTCCAATGACCTGCGCGCCGGGAAAATCATGGAAAACAATTTGCTGGACCGCCTGGCGGAAGACGGGCGCCTGGGAATAGACCGGGCGGACCTTCAGCGCATTTTTGATTCCAATTCCTCCGCTACGGGCATGGCTGACGCCCAGGTGGAAGCATTCCGCTCCATGGTGAAGGAAGTGACGGACAGGTTTCCGGACGGGGCGGGCTACCAGCCCGGGGATATCCTGTAAAAAGAACCTCGGAAAGAAGCCGGAACTCCCGGCGCACGCGTTTTTTCCAGACGCCGCCCTTTCGGACGGCGTCTGTATTTTTTATGCCGTCCGCATACGTGTTTTTTCAATTTCTTTACGTCAGGAGAGCTTGACGAATCAGAAGGATGCCAGTAAGCTTGAATTCAGTAAACGGGCGCGTACGTTGCATGCGCCTTTGCAAGCAACCCCCCTGTTAAACAATTTTCAATATGGAAAACCAGCATCTCAGCCTTTTGGACCGTGTGTACACCGTTCTCAGAAAGAGAGGGGAAGAAACGGAATGGATTACTTCCGCTGATGACCACAACATTAAGACAGGCATCGCATTCGTCCCCTGTGATACGTTCACCCCGGTGAGCCTCCTGTACACCATGATTGAACGTCCGGAGACGCTGGTCATTGACGTGCTTTTTGCCGCCAAGGTTCCTGAAAACCGCCGTGTGGAAGTCAGCATTATCCTCAGCGAACTGAACGCGGACCAGACGGCCGGCGCCTTTCAGCTGGACCCCAACAGCGGGTATGTTTATTACCGCCAGTCCTTCGTTCTGGAAGGCATGGACCTCACGGAAGCCCAGTTTGCCCAGTTGATGAAGAATATTGAAACCGTGGCTGTGGAAACGGCGGAGGCCTATTCTCACATCATGGAGACGGAATATCCCAAATAACGGGACGCGTTTCCCCCGGAACTGTTGATGAGCGAGGCCCCTCAAAAAAAGGGAACGTCTTGGTCCATAGGCATCGGCCTGGGGATTGTGGCGCTTCTGATAGGCACGGCTATTGTAACGGAGCCGTCCGTCTCTTTTTCCTCTTCCGGAAACAGGGGCTGCGCGCCCGCAGGAACGGAGACACCCCTCCGGCTGCAGACGAACACTCTTTCCATTTCCGCGCCCGGCATCGTAAAGGCCTCCTACCTGACGATGCTTTCTCCCAGCGTTTCCGGAAAGGTGGACAAAGTGCATCCCCTGTTTAATGTGGGGGAAATTGTCCTGAAGGGAACCCCCCTGATGGAATTGGAAAAATTTGAATACCGCGCCCGACTGGCGAACGCTCAGGCGGAACTGGAACAGGCCCGCCTGGATGTTTCTACGGAGCAGGCGGAAGCCCTGAAAGCCATCAAAAAGACATACAGCTCCGTCTCCAAAAGCGGAAAGGAATCCGAACTGGTGCTCCGGGTTCCGCAGCGCAGAGCCGTAAACGCCAGGCTGAACGCCGCGGAGGCGTATGTGGCGGAAGCAGAACAGGCCCTCCGGGATACGGTGCTGGAAGCTCCCTATACCTGCCAGGTGGTGGAATGCTCTGTGGGAGCCGGTGCCCGCGTGGTCGCCGGGCAGCCGGTGGGGAAAGTAATTCCTCTTCAGGAGCGGATGATACGGATTCCCGTTCCGCTGGAAGAATTTTCCGCATTGCCCAGGGATGAGCAGGGCAAGGTGAATACGGCTCTGACCGCCTCTTGCGTGCTGAATAATGGAAAACGGCTGCAGTGGTTGGGCCGCGTTACGGCGGTGGATGCGGCGCTGGATTCCAAAAGCAATTCCGCCGTGTTGATTGCCTCCCTGGAGCCGAATGCCTCCCATGTTTCCGAGTGGCAAGTGGCTCCCGTCAACATGGCTCTTCAAGTAGCCATCAATGTTCAAGTTCCCGTTTCCGCGTGGATTCCCGCTTCCGCCGTCAGGGACGGCAGCTCCATCCAGGTAAAAACGCCGTCAGGAATGCAGGAACGCAAGGTGCAGGTAGTGGCGTTAAAAGACGGCAGAGCCCTGGTGACCGTTCCGGAATTCCAGGCAGGGGACGCTCTGATTCTTTAATTCATTTTTTCAAAGGGATATCCTTTCCCACCCATTTTTCTGCCGCGGGGGGAATCATTCTTTTCAAAAATTTCCCGCTGGAGGGATAACTCGTCCACAAACTGGAACCCGATACGGCCGGAAGGGAAAATACGGCATCGGGAAGGCGCGGGAATTCTGGAATGCGGAACGCGTGGGAGTCTTTTGAAAAAATATTTTTTAATGGGCTTCCAGCCAGTTGCCTCCCGTCCTGGCTTCCACCAGAATGGGAACGCCGTTGGGCAGGGGCAGCGCGCTGACCATGGCTTCCTCTATCTTGGGAATGAGAGCCAACTCATCCCTGTGCAGGTCCACCAGCAATTCATCATGAATTTGGAGGATAAGCCGGGATCTGGTGCCTTTCAGCAATTTGTCCACATGGATCATGGCTATTTTAATCATATCCGCCGCCGTGCCCTGGATGGGGGTGTTGATGGCAGTACGTTCCGCGGCGGACTTAATGGTCTTGTTGGCGGAATTGATTTCCGGAATCATCCTCCGTCGCCCCAATAGCGTTTCCGCGTAACCGGCTTGTTCCGCTTTGTGAACCAGGTCTTCCATGAAGGATTTAACTATGGGGAACTGGGTAAAATAGTTTTCAATCAAAGTGGCGGCTTCTCCGCGGGGGCAGCCCAGCCTCTGGGAGAGACCGAAGGCGGAAATGCCGTAAATAATGCCGAAATTCACCGTTTTGGCCGCACGGCGCATAACGGCGTCCACCTGGTCGCGGGGAATGCCGTACACACGGGCGGCCGTTTCCGTATGGATGTCCCGTCCTTCCCTGAATGCTCCGCACATGGCGGGGTCTCCTGAAAGAGCCGCCATGATGCGCAGTTCAATCTGGGAATAATCCGCAGACAGCATGGTGTATTCCTCTGAGGCGGGGACAAAGGCAGTGCGGATCAGGCGCCCCTGTTCCGTCCTTACCGGAATATTCTGAAGATTGGGATCCTGGGAGGCAAGCCTCCCGGTTGCGGTCAGCATCTGGTGGAATTGGGTATGGATGCGTCCATCCCGCGGGCAGATATACCTGGGCAGTGCATCCAGATATGTGCTCTTCAGCTTCATATTCTCCCGGTAAGCCAGGATATCCGCTACAATGGGATGCTGGGGGGCCAGAGCGGAAAGGGTGTCTTCATCCGTCACGAACTGGCCCGTCTTCGTCTTCTTGGGCTTCTTCACCAGCTCCAGTTCTCCGAACAGGAAATCTCCGAGCTGCTTGGGGGAATTCAGATTCAGGGGATGGCCTGCGGCTTCTTCAATTCTTTCCCGTAGGCCGTCAATGATGGCTCCTACCTTGACGGAAGCCTTCTCCAGGGATTCCGGAAGCACGCGGATGCCGGAAAACTCCATGTCCGCCAGCACGGGAAGCAGGGGCAGTTCCACGGTACGGAACAGTTTTTCCATGCCGCTTTCCTTGACCTGCCTTTTCAGGACGGCGGAAAGCTGGAGGGTGATATCCGCATCCTCCGCCGAATATTTGCCCATTACTTCCACGGGGACGCCGCTGGTGTCCAGTTCCCGTTTTTTTGCTCCCGGAGCGGCAATGTCCTTCAGTTTAATCGTGGAATATTGCAGCAAATTTTCCGCCAGAACGTCCATTCCGTGCTTCATGCCTGGAGCGATCAGGGCATGAGCCAGCAATGTATCGAAAAAGGGGCCTTTGACATGGATGCCGTTGGCTCGCAAAACCTCCAGGTCAAATTTCAGATGATGCCCTATCTTCTCTGCGGGGCCTTCCAGGAGCGGCCTGACTGCTTCCAGATCCGCCGGACCGGAGACAGGCATGTACCATGCCTTGTGCGGTTCAGCGCAAAAGGCGACGCCCAGCAGGTTGTCCATGAGGGGATTCAGGCCCGTCGTTTCCGTGTCGAAGCACCAGGAATCATACTTTTCCAGCTCGGCTGCCATGGCGGAACGGGCTTCCGGCGTATCTGCAATAATATATTCGTGCCTGAAATCATCTACCGTTTTCAAATGGCGTTCCTCAAATAAATCCATTTGTCCCGAACCGTTCTGCCGTACTCCCGACACAGGGGCGGAGGGTTTCGCCGACGAAGGCTGTTCCGTCCGGGGGGCGGGAGCAAACAAATCGTCTGCCGGGAGGGGGGCTTTTCTGGGCTCCGGCGCTTTTTTCCCGAACAGCTTGGCCTGCATGGACCGGAATTCCAACTCCTGGAGAAGGGCCTGCAGTTCTTCCGGACTGGGTTCTCTTTTAACCAATTCAGGCAGGGTCACCGTCAGGGGAACGTTCCGGTCAATGGTGGCCAGTTGCTTGGAAAGGGTTGCCATGTCCCCGTTTTCCTCCACAATCTGTTTGCGCTTCCCTTTCAGTTTATCCGTATTAGACAGCAGGTTTTCCACGGAGCCGAACTCTCCGATCAGCAGCTTGGCCGTCTTTTCCCCCACGCCGGGAAGCCCCGGAATATTGTCGGAGCTGTCGCCCATCAGGGCCAGAATATCAACTACCTGGTCCGCACGTTCAATGCCCCATTGCTCCTTGAGCTTTGCCAGGTCAATCACTTCGTGGTCATTGCCCCTTTTGCCGGGTTTCCACAGAAAGCAGGTGGAGGAAATAAGCTGGCCCAGGTCCTTGTCCTGGGAAACCATGTAGGTCTGGAATCCCTCCGTACCGTCCGCGATGCGTGCCAGCGTGCCTATCGTATCGTCCGCCTCATAGCCCTCATAGCGCAGAATGGGAATATTCATGGCCTCCAGCAATCTGAAAATCAGGGGCATTTGGTCGCTCAACTCTTCCGGCATGGATTCCCGGTTGGCTTTATAGGCAGGGTAAAGCTTATGGCGCGCCGTGGGAGCGGAAGTGTCGAAACAGGCCGCGATGTGCGTGGGGCGTTCGTGCTCCAGAATGCCCAGCAGCGTATTGGCGAAGCCGTACACGGCGGAAGTATTGACTCCCTTGGAATTGCGGATGGGATTGGAGAAAAAGGCGAAGTGGGCTCTGTAAGCCAGGGCCATTCCATCCAGAATAAAAAGGCGCTTGGAAGGGGAATCAGTCATTTCTGCCTTACTTTACCATGCGGTCCGGCGGGAAGCCACCGTTAAATGCGCCTCCGCATTCTCTGCCGATCGGGGCGGAGAAACAATCTTGAGAGCGCTTTTTTGTTGCCTCCTGACTATGAAGACCAGTCCTGCTTCTTGTAAAATTTGCTGGAGCCCGGCCGGGAATGTTTTGTCTCCGTTCATCCTTCTTTAAGGATTGATTTTCTTACAGGAAACATTATCATGCTCCGTTTCCATGACTTACACCATCACTCCTTTGATTGCAGAGGATGCCATCTGCGCACGCGTCAGGGAACTGGCCGCATCCATTGACAGGGCCATGGCAGGAAAACCCTATATTTTATTGCTGCTGCTGAACGGCGCTCTTCCTTTCGCTGCGATGTTGGAGAAGCATTTGAAATCCCGGCCTGCGGTGAAAGCCGTCAAAATTTCCAGTTATGCCGGAATGAGAAATTCCGGTTCCGTGGCGTGGGAGGGGGATTGCGGGGATTTCCAGCCCGATGTGCCTGTTCTGGTGGTGGATGACGTTCTGGATACGGGCGCTACGCTGGATGAAGTTTGCCGGGAATTGAAAAGAAGAGGGGTGAAGGAAGTCCTCACTGCTGTAGCCGTGGACAAGCACTGTTGCCGGAAAGTGCCTTTTGAGGCTGATTACGTGGCTTTTACGCAGGGAAACGATTTCCTGGTGGGGTTTGGAATGGACCTGGATGGGCATTACCGGGAACTCCCGTACATTGGGAAAGTGGTCATGGCTGACACAGTTGAGAATTCAGATTGAACAACCTGTTGAAAAAAAGTGTCCAAAACAATTGGAGCGGCAGAATTATCCGCCGTTCTGCTTAACAAGGGAAACCGGAAAGGAGAACCAAGACATGAAAATCAACAGGGCAAGACAACAGGAAAGCGTGGCCGTTTTCGGCCGCGAAACATCTCTTATACGGGATGTTCTGGACAATCTGGAACTGGAACATGCGCTGACGTGGCTGTTGGAGGCCATCAGCCAACACCAGTCCGGAAAAATGGGCGGGGAACCGTGGCACCTGTACCAGACCACGCTGTTCGCCATGTATGTGGACTATGACAACGGCAAAGTGCGCCTGTCCGCCGCGCTGGCATGCCACGATGCAGATCTGGAAATGTCCTTGAAGGATTTTGTGGAGATATTGAGCCGTGAAGCCGTCAAGGAGGCGGCCCCTCTTCATTATACCCCTGGGAGTTCCGGCAAATGCATCCACCGCTACCGCAATCCGTATTTTAAACGCAGGCGGCGGGACCGGGAACCGGACATCGGTTTTTACTCCTGAGACGGATTTCGCCGCGAAGTGGCATCCTATCCTTTCCAAAAGACCGGATTCTCTATGGACTCCGGCCTTTTTTCACTTTTTCGGGAGGGCTTTCCATAAATGGACACGGGGTACCGGACAAGGTAAAAAATGCGGTTTTTACTCTGATTTTGAAATGAATATTGACCCCGTTTCTTCCCGTTCATGAACGGGAACGGCGGAAAACATGCGGCGGATGATATTTCCCGGAAATGGCGGGTGCTTGGGCGGCCTCAAATTGACAATCGCTTGTGAAATATTAGAATGATCGGCAGCGCTTCCGGCTCAGGGGCCCAGCACAGTCAACCGAAATGAAAAGCAGCAGAATCAGAATTGCAACGAGGCGGGATGCGGCCAAGCTGCTGGAAATTTACGCTCCGTATGTGGAAAAGACAGCTGTCACGTTTGAATATGAAGTGCCTGCAGTGGCGGAGTTTGAAAAAAGAATAGATCACATACTGGGAAAATACCCCTATTTGGTTGCGGAAAGGGCAGGGGATATTTCCGGTTATGCCTATGCAGGAGTGTTCAAGGACCGCGCAGCGTATCGCTGGGCTGTGGAAACGACGGTATACGTGCGGGAAGACATGAAAAAAATGGGAACGGGAAGGGAACTGTATGCAGCTCTGGAAAAGATTCTCTCCATGCAGAATATTTTGAATTTAAACGCGTGCATTGCTTATCCCTGTGAAGCTGAGGACCCCTATCTTACACGGGACAGCGTCCAGTTCCATAAACGTTTGGGGTATCAATTTGCAGGGAAATTTCATCGGTGCGGATACAAATTCGGCCGCTGGTACCATATGATCTGGATGGAGAAGTTTCTTGGAGGCCATACGGAAAATCCGCCCGTAGTGAAATCTTTTGGCGAGGTAAGGAGCCTTGTCGCGGAGAAACTCGGAATTTGGTGAAAGGCGGCTCCTGGGCGCATTCGGAAACAGAAAATATTTCCGAATCAATAACATGCCGGATGTTCCGGCATGCGGCCACAAGAGGGGTTTTTTGTTGCAAAGTTAGTTTAAACTAATTTTTAATTGACATCGTTTGGCCGGATTATTATTTTCCGCTCCGGCGGGAAAAAATGGCGGATATGCCATGAAATCCTGCCGGATTGGAGGATGCCTCCCTGAGGAGGATACGAATGTTTTCATTATCAATAAAAAACCATGAACGCATACAAACGCATGTTGCTGGCCGGCTTTTGCGCCGGAAGTACAATCCTGGCTTTCGGTAGCCAGGCTCAGGCGGCCAAGGCCGCTTCCCCCAAGGTGGACAAAACGAGCGCGGCGATTGCCGCCTACGCGGATGAGCTTGTCATTCCCACCTACAAGACGATGAGTGATAACGCTCTCAAATTCGCCAAGGCCGCTAAAGAGCTGAAGGCTGCTCCTACCGATGCCAAGGTTGCTGAAGCAGGGAAGCTTCTTCTTGAAACGCGCGTGCCGTGGGAACTTTCAGAATCCTTCCTCTTTGGTCCGGCTGCTTTCGCCAACCTTGACCCGAAGCTGGACTCCTGGCCCCTGGATACCACGAACCTTGACGCCGTCGCCAAAAACGCGGACAGCAAGAGCGTAACGATTGACGCCGCCTACGTCCGCAATTCCCTCGGCGCGGAAACGCGCGGTTTCCATGCTGCCGAATACCTCTTGTTCCGAGATGGGCAACCCCGCAAGGCCGCCGATCTGACGCCCGGACAGCTTTCCTACCTTGCCGCTGTGGCCGAGGTGATTGCAGAGGATGCCATCACGCTTGAAGCCTGGTGGGCGGGTTCTGACAAGATCAGCGAAGAGAAGGCCAAGATTCTTGAAGAAGCTGAAATAGAACCCGGCAAGTCCTATGCGGGGGAATTCAAAAAAGCTGGCCAGGCAGGCAGCCGCTATGAGTCAAACTCTGAAGTGCTTGATGAAATCATCGGCGGCAGCAAGGACATTATTGACGAAATAGCCGATTCAAAGGTGGGCAAGCCCTACGAAACGGCTGACGCTGCCGACTGTGAATCCCTTTACAGCTACACTTCTCTGGTGGACTCCCGCCACAACGTACAGAGCGTAGAAAAATCCTACAATGTGATTTCCCCTCTCGTAGCCGCCAAGTCCGCGAAGGTTGACCAGGCTGTGAAAGGTTCTATCGCCAAGGTATTCAAGAGCCTCGACGCCATACAGGGCCCCCTGGTGAAAAACCTCGACAAAAAGGAGCAGCTCAAGGCAATCATCGACAGTTGCAAGGAACTTTCCGAAAACTTCGACAAGGTTCAGGAACTTCTTGTGAAGTAATTTAACACGCATTGCCCAGGGTCGGAAAGACCCTGGGCTGCAATATCATATTGTCGGCCGGCTGACGGAGACGTGTACCACGGGCCGTATTTCTGGAAAGCCTGCCAATCATCAATGCACATGGAGTATCGACAATTTGCAAAACCTGCGGCTGTCCTAGTGCTCGGAGCGGGAGCGGCCGCCTGGGCAATAGTGAATTCCGGAGGTTCTGGGGATGCGGCTCCTGAACAATCTTTTATCCCGGACACGGCAAGGAATGCCGGCGTTTTGGGACATCCCCGCATTTCCGGACGCGCACTGATTAATCCGGTCCAGGGGAGTGCATCAAAATTTGACAATATCAAAGCCGAATACATGACAGCTTCATGCGTGAGCTGCCATGTAAACCGCGGCCGTGATTTCACGCCCCCCGCGCTCAGGACGAAAGAAGGCGAGCCCGGGCCGGCTTACTATCTGGGCGGTGAAAAGGGAACGGTGTTTAATGCCACCAGTAAAGCGTTTGAGCAGGAATCGCCGGCAATTACTGAAGCCGGCCTGACGAATCGTTTCAAGGCGGGCGAAATTATTTTTGAAGGGAACTTCGTACCCGTGAAGCGCAATCGCTTCGGCGGTCTCGGCCCCACTTACATTAAATCATCCTGTCTGGCCTGCCACCCCGGTTATGGCCGCGGACAGCGCACCGGCAATTTTGACAGGCAGTACGGCAACGGTTATCTGGCCTTTGTACATAATCCCGATGGCACCCCGGTTAAGGGGTACACGGGCATGCTGCAGACGAAAGCGGTTCCTCCTTTTGTGCCTTATGCCAAGGGGGTGAAAATAGAATGGCATGATTTTGTTGACCAGTACGGAAACAAATACCCGGACGGAACGCCCTACAATGCGGGCAAGCCGACGGAAGGCACGTTGACTTATCCCACGGCAGATGTGATTGAGCCGTTGCTTCCGCTTCCGGTCGATTACCGCGTGTCAATCGAATCAACAATCGGCATTTACGGAACGGGGCTGCTTGATGCCATCCGTGACGAGGATATTATTGCCGAATACAGGCGCCAGCAGAGCATGACAGGCCCGGTGAAGGGGATTCCTGGCAAATGGATTGACGAGCCCGACGGCACCCGGCGCCTCGGCAAGTTCACGTGGGACTGCTCGCGCGCCACACTGGAAAACGGTCCTGGCGCCAATGCGCTTTGGAACGTGACGAATGTAACGCGCAAGAACCGTCCGAACATCTACATGACGCCCGAATGGCTCGAAAAACAGAAGGAACTTGGCATTGATGTAAGCGGTCTTGAAGGCCCGCAGGAAGAGGAACTCTCAATGCAGCAGTATGAAGATTTCATGGTCTGGCATCGCGGGCTGGCCGTGCCTGCCGCCCGCAACCTAGACAGGCCTGACGTGCGCCGCGGACAGGAACTCTTCAATAAACTGGGGTGTGCCGGTTGCCACAAGCCTGAATGGACAACGGGGGAATATAAGCCGCTTCCCGGTTATGCAAACCAGACCATCCGCCCCTATACGGATATGCTGCGTCACGATATGGGGGAAATCAACCGCGGACGTTCTCGTTTCTGGCGTACGCCGCCCCTCTGGGGAAGGGGGCTGATGCACAAAACCGCCAATCATACAGATATGTTCCATGACCTGCGCGCCCGCGACTTTGAAGAGGCTATCCTGTGGCATTTCGGTGAAAGCGAATTCTCCCGTGAAATGTTCCGCCATCTCTCCGCCGAAGAGCGCGGCCAACTGATTCAATTCCTGAAAGCACTTTAAAAAAATAATATACTCATGACCTGCAACTTGGAAAAAAACAAAGGTGTTTCCGTCAAGTCGCTCCCGCTGGGCGGCGAAGGCGCATCTCTGCAATTCGTTACGCTTGCCGGAAGCGAACCTGGGCAGTTGGCCGAGCATGCCGAATTACTCCAAAAAGCTGAAAAAAACGGTCTTCGGTGGATTGGCCCGGAAGTGTACGGCAGCGCAGATCTGGATCTCTCCCCGGTGCCCGGGGCGGGGATGACTGCCTTTTTGGGTACGAAAACGGGCGCATCCTTCTATCGAGGCATGCAAATTTGCGCGGTGGAGGGGGTAAATGCCCGGGCGATTGAGTTCAATGGCCGCACCGCCGGGGTTTTTTATGAGGATGAATATGCCGAGTATGCCGTTTTGGGCGGTTTGTCGCCCCGCGACCGGACAGCCGGACGAACCGAGCAGACATTGGATGTATTCCGGCAGATGGAAGAAGCGCTGAACCGGGCCGGCATGGATTTTTCCCACGTGGTCCGCACATGGTTTTACAACAACCGCCTGCTGGACTGGTATGAAGAGTTCAACCGCGCCCGCGACACATTTTTTGAAAGCCGCGGCGTGTTTGATCGTCTGGTTCCGGCCAGTACGGGGATTGGTTCCGGCAATCGGGAACATGCGGCCTTGTCGGCCCGCGTATTTGCCATTCGGCCTAAGGGCGACCGTGTGACGGTAAAAGATATCCCTTCGCCTCTGCAATGTTCGGCTCAGGATTACCGCAGCTCATTCAGCCGTGCGGTAGAAGTGGACCACCCTCTCTTCCGGCAAGTCATCGTCTCCGGCACAGCCAGCATTGCCCCTGGCGGCGAATCCGTACATCTCGGAGATATCGACAAACAAACAGAGCTCTCGCTGGACGTTATTGAAGCCATCCTGAAATCACGCGGCATGGGCTGGAAGGATGTCGTCCGCTCCGTAGCCTATTTCAAAGACAAGGATTATGCCCCTCACTACGAAAAAATAGCTCTGCGCCGCGGCCTCGCCATCATGCCCTGCATCGGCATACAGGCCGATGTGTGCCGGGACAATCTGTTGTTTGAAATGGAACTTGATGCAGCCGTGTTGAAAGCCTGAGAAAATGGCATTCAGAATCATTCAGTGGAGCTTTCTGCTTGGCCTTGCCTTTTATTCGCTCTTTATCGGGGCAGCTCAAGTGTCCTTGTCCGACCTGTGGCAGATGGATGGCGAGCAGCTGCAGTTCTGGTGGGAGATCATGCAGCAAAGCCGCATTCCGCGCCTCTGCAGCATTCTCGTGGTAGGCAGCAGCATGGCCATCAGCGGCTTGATCATGCAGCGCATCACCAATAACCGCTTCGTGTCGCCGACCACGGCAGGCACGATGGAGTGGTGCCGCTTTGGGGTAATGGTCGCCATCCTTTATCTGCCCGGAGCCTCTCCCATTTGGCGCGTGGGGGCCGCCTTCGTGATTTCTCTGATAGGCACCTCATGCTTTCTGGCGGTGATTGCGCGCGTGCGGCACCAGAATGTCATTCTGGTGCCCTTGATAGGAATCATGCTGGGCGGCGTGGTGAATGCCGGAGCCGTTTTTTATGCCTACCAGTTTGATATTGTACAGAATATGGCGTCATGGCTGCAGGGGAGTTTCTCCCTTGTCATTGAGGGCAATTATGAATTGCTCTATGCCAGTATCCCGTTGATGCTGCTGGCCTATGTTTATGCCGATTTCTTTACGATTGCCGGCATGGGGCGTGATGCCGCGGTGGCGTTGGGGCTGAACCACGCAAGCATCATGCGCATGGGACTGGTGATAGTATCCATCATCAGCTCAATCACGATTGTGGAGGTAGGCTACCTCCCCTTCATCGGGTTGATCGTGCCCAATATCGTGAGCATTTTTCGGGGGGATGCCGTGAAGAAAATCTTGTTTGATACGGCTTGGCTGGGGGCCATGCTTGTTCTTGTTTGCGACGTGGCAGGGCGCATGCTCATCGCCCCCTTCGAAATCCCTATCGGCGTTATCCTGAGCGTGGTCGGCGGTGTTGTATTTCTGACCATGCTCTTCCATAGAAAAACGTATGCCTGATTCCATTCAACATCAAAAAGATGATGCCTTCCGCAATGCTGCCGGCCGGCGTCGCGCGTTCCCGGCCTTCCTGATTCTGGGACTGCTCTGCGTGGGACTGGCGCTCGTATATGTCTTTCAGGGGATGACACCCGAAACGTGGGACTTTAACATAGCCCGCCGCATTCCCATCGTTATTGCGTTGGTGCTGGTTGGAACGGCCGTGGGGCTGTCTTCAGTCGTCTTCCAGACGATCACAACCAACTATATCCTCACGCCCAGCGTGATGGGGCTGGATAACCTCTACGTATTACTGCAGACGCTCGTGCTCTACTTCGTGGGCAGCACACAATTGACGACCATGCAGAGCCCGCTCTGTTTCATGGGAGCCCTGCTGCTGATGGTCTGCGTATCTACGGGTATTTTTTTCTACATGTTCCGTGGACAGAATGGCGGCAATATTTATTTTGTGGTGTTGGTAGGCATGATCTTCGGCATAACCTTCGGAGGCTTGTCGAACTTCATGCAGGTGCTGATAGATCCGAGCGAATTTGCCATACTTGAGGGGCGCCTTTTCACCAGTTTCAACCGCATCAATGAAGAACTGCTGCTTACGGCAGGGCTTGTGATCGCCGCGGCGGTCATCTGGCTGGTTTGCGACCTCAGGAAGCTCGACGTGCTTACGCTGGGCCGCTCCACGGCCATTACGCTGGGCGTGAACTACAAATGGGTGGTGCTGCGCTCCCTGATAATCGTCTCTATTCTGGCCTCGGCCTCGACGGTGCTCGTAGGGCCGGTGACTTTCCTGGGCATTCTCATCGTAAGCATTGCACGCTTCATATTCCCGACCTACCGCCACATCGTCCTCATGCCCGGCACGGCTCTCGTGGGCGTAGCCGCATTGACTTTCGGCATGCTGCTTACCGAACGGTGGCTCAACTTCTCCGTGCCCCTGAGCGTAATCATCAATTTCGTTGGCGGGGTTTACTTTATCTACCTGATCATGAAAATTAAACGTATATGATTGAGATACGAGACATTTCCAAAAAATACCGTGAAACCTTCGTGCTCAGGCACGTCAGCACGAGGCTTCCCTCTGATCGGATGGTGGCCTTCATCGGCAGCAATGGCGCCGGAAAGAGCACGATGCTCAACATTATCAGCCGCCTTCTGGAACCCACCGAAGGCTCTGTATCCATTGATGGCAGGGAACTCAGGAAATGGGATTCCCGGGAGCTTGCCAAAACCCTCACCATCCTGGGGCAAACCCTCCATACTCCGGCGCGGCTCACGGTCGAGGAACTGGTTCGCTTCGGACGTTTCCCTCATTCCCGCGGCCGCCTGGAAAATCAGGATTTTCTGCAAATCGAAAAGGCTTTGGAACTTACCGAGATTTCCGATTTGCGCCATTGCTACCTTGATGAACTTTCGGGCGGCCAGCGGCAGATGGCCTATATTGCCATGGCCATTGCACAGGACACGAAGTACATCTTTCTCGATGAACCTTTGAACAACCTTGATATGCATCGTGCGGCGCGCATAATGAAACTGCTGCGTTCCCTGGTGCGGGAGCAGGGCAAGACGATCTGCATCGTAATTCATGATATTAACTTTGTCTCTTTCTATGCGGATTACGTGGTGGCATTCAGGGACGGAATCCTGTGCCATCAAGGGCCGACGGAAGATATCATCCGGACAGATGTGCTGCGCGATATTTACGGTATGGATATCGCCATAGAACCCTATGGTGATAAAAAGATATGCGTATACTATGAATAGAATTTCCTTAAATTCCCAAAACAACAAACAACAACAAATAATATGAGAACAACAATCACCGCATTTCTGGCCGCATTGATTCTTCCCGGTCTTTCCATGGCCGCCGCAGATGAAGCCAAAACGATCACCGCCACGCACACGCTGGGCACGGTCGAGCTTCCGGTCAATCCGAAACGTGTCGCCGTGCTGGACTACGGTTCGCTTGAGACCATCGGTGAACTGGGCGTCACTCCCGCGCTGGCTTTACCCAAAAAATTCCTTCCTCCTTACCTCTCCAAATTCTCCGGAGAACAATATACGGATCTTGGAACGGTTAAGGAATTCAATATTGAAACCATCAATGCGTTCAAGCCGGACTTGATTATTATTTCAGGACGTCAGCAGGATTATTATCAAAAACTTTCCTCCATCGCCCCCGTTTACCTGGTCGATACTCTGGCCAAGGATCAGCTGGGGGAAGCCAAGAAAAACATCAGGCTTCTGGGTGATGTGTTCGGCGTGCCCGAAAAGGCAGCCGAAGCCGTCAAAAACATTGATGAAGCCGTAACCCGTACGAAGGACAAGGCCCAGGCCAGCGGCAAGAAAGCTCTCGTTCTCCTTACGAACGACGGCAAGGTAAGCGCTTACGGTTCGGGTTCCCGCTTTGGGTTGGTACACGATGCCCTGGGAGTGGCCCAGGCTGATAAAAACATCAAGGTGGGGGTTCATGGGCAGCAGGTGACTTATGAATACATTGCCATGCTCAATCCCGATATCATCTTTGCGGTGGACCGTTCGGTAGCTATCGGCCGCTCGGCCAAAAATCCTAATGTCCTCAACAATGTGCTTGTGAACAAAACGAAGGCGGCTAAAAACGGCGCCATCATCCTGCTTGACCCGCAGGTATGGTATCTTTCCGGCGGCGGCATCATTTCTCTGAACAAGATGATCTCTGAAGTGGAAGCTGCCTTTACGGACAAAAAATAATTATTCCGTCTTTATTCATCACGAAGCAGGCCGCACGACCCTATGCTTCCGTTTCCCGGCTGGAGCGGCAGAGGCGTGCGGCCCTTTTTCATTCAGTATCTGCTGATGAAGAAAATTTTGCAGTGGATGGCATCTCCCCGTCTCGCGTGCGTGCTGATGGCTTACGCCGTGCTGCTCATTTTTCTCGGCACTCTTGAGGCGCGGTCTGTCGGTGTTTCCGCTGTACAGGCCAGGTATTTTGAAAGCTGGGGCTGCCTTTCCTTCGGGATGATTCCTCTGATCGGCGGCGCCGGCGTAGGGGCATTAGCCGTACTGAATATTTCGGCGTCTGTTTTCCGGCGTGCGCGCTTCACACTGCGCGGCGTGGGCTTGATCCTCACGCATGCCTTTCTGGTAGTACTGATTTTGGCGGGGGCGTTGCAGTATTTTCTGCGTACGGAGGGAATACTCGTTCTGGATGCAGGTGAGGTCTCACACGAAATACTGGCAGGCGAAGGGAATGGAAGAAAAAATATCCCCCTTGGTTTTTCAGTAAAGCTGAAAAAATTTGATGCCCGGACATGGACGGGAAGCGATATCCCCAGCAGCTTTTCAAGCGAGGTTTGCTTTATGCGCGGCGGGGAAAGCACGGAAACGGTTATTCGCATGAATGCTCCGGTCTCCTTTGGCGGCTGGATTTTTTACCAGAGCAGTTACGCCAATGGGGGCCGCACGAGTGTAATCACAGCCGTACGCAATCCGGTGCGCTTTTTTCCGTGGATATCGGTGCCCGGCGTATTTGCGGGTATGTTGCTGATTTTTCTCCCAACCCTGCGTGCCCGAAAAAAACATGCAGTGTAAAATTACTTTATTTACGGCGTTTTTCGTTGCTCTTGCGATTGCGTTATCGCCTCTGTTTCAGAGGATTGGTAGTTCTTTTTCCTCATTTGACGGCATAGGGGTGCCCTCACCCGGCGCGCTGCCATGCCTGAAGGCTGGACGAGTGATGCCGGTTTCAAGCGCAGCGGCGGATTCCCTTAAATTGGCAAGCGGCCGCACGTCGGTGAATCTTGGAGGCTCTCGGACCGGGCCGGTGAAGTGGTTGCTGGCATTAAACGCCTGCCCGGCAAAAATGGCCGGCGAACCTTTTCTGCGTTCGGATAACAGGGATATGGTCGAATTCCTTGGCGGACGAGGCCGTTATTTTTCCTATGCCGATGCAGTTGAGAAGGCTGGCCTGCTGCGCGGCTCTCTGCGGGGAAATTCTCCTCAGGCCCATGCCGCGGAAGCCGTACTGGGAGCACTCGCCGTTTATGAGCAGGCCGGCGTTGCGCTCGCTCTCCGCCTGGAGGGGACATCGGGCTGTTTGGGGACGCTTGATGCATGGCATGAAGCTATGACCGAAGCCTCAGCAGAGCTTGAAGCCGCTGAACGTGAAAAACGCCATCCCTCGCTTGACCGGCTCTACCGTGCCAATCGCTATTTTCAATTCCTCCAGGCTCTTGTGCAGGTAGAAGAAGCGGATCCGAATGTGGCCCTGCGAGTAATCCCTCATGAGGGAAGCTACCTGACCCCGGCTGCCGCTCTGCTCGAAAAAAATCTCAGTCCCGCCGGGCGGACCGCCCTGAAAGCCTATGCCGCAGCCTGCGATGCCTATGCTGCCGGAGATGAATCTACTGCGGCAGAGACTCTGCGTCAACTTTCTGGGGAATTGGAGTCAATACTGCCCATGGATTCTTTCAAACTGCATTTCGAGCATTGCATCAATGCTCTCGAACCCTTCTTGGGAGGCTTCCTTCTCTACGGCATGTCGTTGATTTGTTTCGTGGTCTCTCTGTTTCTCAAGCGGCGGAAGGCATTGCTGCATTTTGCGACGGTCTTCCTGTGTATGGCGGTATTATGGCATTTATTCGGCATTGCGGCCCGCATGTACATTCAATCGCGCCCCCCGGTTACCAATTTGTATTCCTCGGTCGTCTTTGCGGGCGCGGTAGCCTCATTATTCGGCGGGACGCTTTATATCCTCCGCCGTCAGCTTCCTGTTGCCGCGGTCGCCTGCGCTTCCGGCCTTCTCTCACTCCTGGTAGCCATGAATTTGCCCTACAGCGGCGATACCATGGGCATGATGCGTGCCGTTCTCAATTCGAATTTCTGGCTCACCATGCACGTAATGACCATCATGATAGGCTACGGAAGTGTTTTTTTTGCCGGGTTTTTAGCCTCATATCATCTGGTGGCCCGTTTCTTCGGACAGGGTGAAAAGGGGCTGAAAGCCGGGGCCTGCGGAGTCTATCGCATCCTTCTCGTGGCGCTCTTCTTCTGTTTTCTGGGGACAATGCTCGGCGGCATCTGGGCCGACATGAGCTGGGGACGGTTCTGGGGGTGGGACCCTAAAGAAAACGGTGCGTTAATGACACTCCTTTGGTGCTCCTGCTCCCTCCATGCCCGACTTTTACACGTCTGTTCCTGTCAAGGCTTCCTCGTTCTTGCCTCGCTCGGAAATATCGTGACAGCCTGGGGGTGGTTCGGTGTCAACCTCATGGGGATTGGCCTGCACTCTTACGGTTTTGTGGAAGGCGGCTGGTTCTGGTTTTTCCTTTTTGTGGGCCTTCAGGTCCTTGCGGCGGCTTCAGCCCTGATTCCCCAAAGGAGCCGCTGATGATTTTACGAATCATCGGGCAGGGAAGGGGAGGCGTTCGCGACATACGGCATTGATGAATGGAAAATACGGAATTGCAATGGGAGAACCATCCGGGAGCACCTGCAATATGGCAGATGAATTTCACCATTTATCAATGCAGGTGGTGTGGCAGCAGCTGTTTCGGCAAAATCCGGGAATATCCAGTGCGGGAGTGTGTATTGATGCAGCCTTGCGCTCGGAATGCGTGTTATTTCCCATATGGAAATATAAAGCCATAAATGAAAATATGAGAAAAAAATCATTTTCAGGTATTTTCCATAATACGATGCCTGTGAAGGTTGATAAGGCCGCTTTTCGTCTATAAAATCAATAAAAAATAGTGCTTTTTCAAAACAATCATCCAGAATGGGGCTGTCATGACCGTCTCCCCCGCGTCCGGTAAAGAAATTCACCCTCGTTTGCCCTGGGTGGAGATTGCACGGCTGCAGGCGACGCTGGTGGTTATCATGCAGCACGTCCCTTCCATGGGGTTTCCTCCCAACCAATGGCTGATTGGTCCGGCGCTGGCGACGTTTTTCCTGCTGGCGGGGTATTTTTCCGCCTCCGGCCTTGATGAACAGGGGGCCGGGACGTGGGCGGGCCGCCGCCTGCTGGTTTTGCTGCGGCCTTATCTTTTCTGGTGCGCGGCCTATTGGCTGGCGGCGGGCATGCCTCTTGCCCCTGGTTCGCTGGCTTCCGTGTTTGGGCTGGGAACATGTCCCATGCTGACCCCGATGTGGTTCCTGAGAGACTTGATGATGTTTACCCTGGCTGCGTTTTTGCTCTCCCGTTTCCGTCCAGCTCTTTACGCCTTTGGCCTGTTTTGCCTGTTTCTGCACCGGTGGGACGACTCCCTGGCATGGCCCAGTCCGTACATGTTTGGGGATTTTGCGCTCGGCGTTATGCTGGCGTCCGCCGCACCGGGCTGTCTGAACCGCTGGGGCAACATGCCCCTTGCCGTGCATGGTTCCATTCTTTTAGCCTCCGTGGGTCTTGTCTGGGTAAGCTGTACGGACTCTTTCCTGATTGCGGACGGCTCTTTTTCCGGATTGATTGTTCTGGCCTTCCTCAGCTTCGGAATTATTGTAAAAGCCGTCAGCCCCGGCTGGTCGGAAAAGCTGGCCCGGTGGGCGTCCGGCAGCTTTTTCGTGTATTGTTCCCATATTTTTGTTCTGATAGCCCTGATGGGCGTAGAGAGCTGTTTTCCCTCCCCATGGCCTGCCTGGGCGTGGTGGTGCCTGGTTCCCGCGGTTTACATGATGGCGCGGAGCGTTTATGTATTCCTCAAACGCTGTTTCCCCCGTTCCCTCGTCCTGATGAGCGGGGGAAAATGACCTTTGGAACAACGGACGGAAAGCTCCGCCGGGAGTGTTCCGTGTTTACTTTTATGGCACCGGAGAGACGTCATCCTGTTTCCCTCTCCTGGGTTTGGCATAATAGCTTGGGTCGGCAATCCAGCGGTCTCCCGCTTTTTTCACCGGAATGAAGCTGACTCCCCACGACTGGAATTCTCCTGTGTACGGTTGTTCTATCAGGATCCTGTTTTCCCCGGCCTTCACTTGAAAGGGAACAGGAGGCCGGGCCCACCAGAATTCCTCGTTGTCAAAGGGTATCTCATTAGCGGGCGAATTCCATGTATGCTTTTCGTAACGCCGCTGGCCTGCCAGTTTGTAAGTCTGGGGATTTTTCATTTCCTTGCCGTTTACCCATATTCTGGTGCCGCACTGGGACCACTCCCCGGCAGCCGGTACTCCGGAACAGCGCCGTGTGGAACGGGCCGGAGCGTCAAACCCCACCATAGCGTGCATGGTGCCCTCCACGGGTGAGTGAAACGTCGTCTCCGCCCAGGCCGTATTCCCTGGTTTTGTCTTGGGAAACAGGCCTTCCGCACCCGCACGGGTTCGGAAATACAAATTACCTCCGCGCGTCTGGACGGGAGACAGTCCTGCGGGAGATTTGCCCGCCAGCAGGTTATTTCTTACTTCTTCCTGCCTGTCCTGCGGAACGGGGCCGAACACCGTCCATTCCACGAAAGAATCCCTCCAGTAAGGGAAAGGCCTGCTTCCGGCCAGGGCTTCCATGCGTTTTTCAAACAGAGAGAAGGCCTGATAAGCCTCCGTGTTCTTTTCCGGCAGACTGCCGGCAAAACGGGAACCATCCTCTGGAATTCCTTTCCAACTGCGTTCCGCCATGGCGAACATGGCAGGCCACTGGGGGCTCTGGACAGGAATGTTTTTTTTGTTCTCCACCCGGGTATCCGGCCATAGACACTGGATGACGCCCAGGGAATGGTTGTTTCCCCTGGCTGTTCCGCAGGGCTGGCGGAAGAAATTCCTGCGCACCAGAATGCCGGGGTCAAAGGAATTGACGTATCCTGCTGTGGAGTCGAAGTAGGGATTCTTCTGCCTGGCTGGATCCGGCAGACCTACGGAATTTTCATCATTCCACAGCTGGGCATAACTGTCTCCGGACACAGGCAGGTCATTGTTGCCCGCCCATTGGATGGGCTGCCGTCCCAGGGATTTGACCTTGGCCGCCATCCGGTCCGCAAACTGTTTTCCGTTGGGAATGCGGATTTCATCCGCTCCTATATGAAGGTAGGGAGACATTTCCGCCGGAATTTCCCTGCAAAATTCTTCCAGCAGTTCTTCCAGAATGTTGATGCCTCTGGGATCATGCATCGGGAAGCCAAAGCAGTTTTTAAAATAGGTGCTGTGCCCGGGCATATCGATTTCCGGAATAATCTGGACATGGCGCTCCCTGGCGTAGCGGAATAAGTCCCGTATCTGGTCATAGGAGTAGGTGCCGTTAACGTCCCGTCCCTGAATCCTCTTGGAAGGATCATTCAAAACAGGGTACTTTTTGCACTGGATGCGCCATGCGGGGTAATCCGTCAGATGCCAGTGAAAAGCGTTTATTTTCAGCCGGGCCATTTCATCAATATCCGCCTTGAGTGTTTCAACAGGCCGGAAATGGCGGCCTGCGTCATGCATGAAGCACCGGATGGCGAACGCGGGGCTGTCCTTGATGTCGCAGCATGGGTAATCTCCCCTGGCTCCCAGCTGGTCCAGCGTTCTGCGGGCATAAAAAACACCCGCATCGTCAGCGGCCGTAATCAGAATGCCGTTGGGGCGGATCCGCAGTTCATACCCTTCCTTGCCCAGCGTCTTGGACAGGGACGCGTTTTTTTTCACGGAAACGGGAGCCTTTTTAGGGCATGTTCCCGTTTTCCAGTCCACCTGGGACGGGAAGGGAATCAGTGGGACCGGAGCGGCTTTTTCCTGCTGGAGAGGGTGCGGGGATGCCCAGTCTCCATGGGAGGAGGTAAAACAAAGTATCAGGCCGGAAGCCAGCAAAGGCGCGGAAAGGGATAATCGCATGGCAAATATTACACGTGGATAATAAATAATCTTTCGCGGAAACCGGCAAAAGGGGGCATTCCTCAGAGTGTAAGATTATCCTATCCGTATGCGGATGGAATGAACGGCGTCCTTGCCGAACTGGTCCTTCAGTTTTCCCAGCAGGGCTCCCTGCCACTGCTGGAGATGGTAGCGCATGGCCGGTTGAAGCACCTGGATGGTGGCCACTCCCTTGACAATGGAAAGAAGGTTGGATTGCTGGCCCAGGAATGGCCCCGCAGCTTTCAGCCATCCTTCCCTGAGCAATTCGGGATCCATCCCGTCGCCGTCCAGGGGAAGCCTGGACAGAATATCCCCCAGCAGGGATTCCGCCGTATGGAGGTTACGTGTTTCACTGGTGGCGGGGGATATCTGGAACCAGTCCGCCAGCGCCTGCCTCACCTCCTGCTCGTCACGGGAAAGATAATCATACCGGACGGGGGAGGCGTGGGGATCCGGACGGTCTCTGTCCGGCGTGTAGGGAAACCAGGGGGAGGACATGGGGAAAATAAAAGCCCGGAGCGTTGAATGCCAACAGCCCCGGGCCGGTTAAAATAATATATGGAGAAATATTATTCGCCGTCGTCGCCAATCGCTTCCACGGGGCAGCCTTCCAGGGCTTCCTCACAGGCGCTCAGCTCTTCGTCGTTGTCCGGCTGCTTCTTGACATAGGATACTCCTTCATCGTCATCCCGTCCAAAGTTTTCCGGAGCCGTTTCGCGGCAAAGGTCGCAGTCAATGCAGGAACTGTCCACGTAAAATTTGCCGGGGACGTTTAGAGGTGTTTTTTCGTCGATATCTGCCATTGTGTATGATGGGTTGTATGAACTGCGCCCACTATTTCCGCATTTGAGTAAATTTTGCAATCTTTTTTGTTGCAGGAATGAGTCAGCATGGGGGACAATGGCGGCATTCCCGTTCCCGGAATAAAAGGCTTTTCACGATGAATATCCCACCTGCTTCCCTCCCTCGTCTCCTGCCCGTGTGGGCAGGGCTGCTGCTGGCCGCTTTTTCCGGAATTCTGATGGCCTGCGCCTTTATCCCGGTGGACTGGGGCGGATGCGTATGGATAGGGTTCCTGCCTTTGCTGACAGCCCTGTGGTACGGCCGCAGGCGGGAGGGGAAAAGGGGAATGCTGGCATACGCCCTGTATGGCTGGATGTTTGGGGTAGTATTTTACGGCATTTCCTTCTGGTGGGTCAATGAAGTCAGCACGCTGGGCTATATTCCCCTGATGATTTTTTACGGAGGCCTGTTTCCCGGCCTCTGGGCTCTGGTCATGGGAGTGTTCTTCCGTCCGGACGCCCGGCCGCTGCCCGATGCGAGGCTGACGGCAAAGGAACGCCGGGCCGCCTGGAAAACCTGGGCCCTGGGCGACATACTGCCCAGCGCCTCCGCCGCTCTGGCGGGCGCCGCTTTATGGGTATGTCTGGAATGGGGGCGGGGCTGGCTGATACCGGGCTTCGGCTGGAACAATCTGGGTGTGGCCCTTTACGGCAATCCTCTGGCCCAGTGGGCGGAATACCTTGGAGTAACGGCGCTGGCTTTTATTCCGGCCGTTTTTTCCGTCTGGCTCTGGCGCGTTTGCCGCCGGGCCGGAACCATGATTATCCATGAAGGCAGGCGTACTGTGCCCTGGGATTTTTTCATACTGGTGGCGGTTCTTTTAACCATGTTTGTCACTGGCGTGGTCTGGACGGCCCGTTACTCCGCCCAGTCTGCCGAAGCCACGGGAGACGGCAGATTCACCGTTCCCGTCATGGCCGTGCAGCTGAATCTGAGCCAGAAGGAAAAATGGGACCCTGCCAACCGGAGGAACATTTACCGGGCTTTGCTGGACATGACGGAACAGGGAATGCTGGATCTTCAAAACCGCGCGCTGGAACAGGCGGTCAAAGACGGCGCGGAAGCCTCCCTGGATATGCCGGCCTGGGTAATCTGGCCGGAAAGTTCTTTCCCCATTTCCACGTTTTACCGTGATGCCACGGGAGAACGCTTCTCCAACCAGGACAATGTCAACTTTCTGAGCGCGGAAGAAGATTACGTCCAGGCTCTCCGGAACGGAATATGCAATTTTATTCTGCTGACGGGCACGGATGATATCTATCTGTCTGATGAAGGGCGTGTGGTGCGGGCTTACAACTGCCTTACCGTCTTTGAGGGGGATTATTCCACAGCCCGGCCGCACGCCAAGGCCATGCTGGTCCCCTTCGGCGAATACATCCCTATGCGGGAAACATTCCCATTTCTGGAAAAAGCCTTTGAGGCTTCCGCCGGAACCGCCATGGGACTGAATTATACGCCCGGGTGTTCCTCCAGCCCCGTTCCCGTGCCCATCCGTCCTGGAAGCTCCGTTACGGTGGGGGTCATCCCTCTTGTCTGCTTTGAGGATGTTGTGGGAAGCTGGGTGCGCCGCTTCATCCGGCAGGAGCCCCAGTTGATGGTGAACGTGACCAATGACGGGTGGTTCAACCGTTCCTGCGCCAACGAACAGCATTGGCGCAATGCGGCGTTCCGGTGTATTGAGCTGCGCCGTGCCATGGTCCGTGCCGCCAATACCGGCGTAAGCGTGGCTCTGGCCCCCAACGGCGCGGTTATTGCGGATTTGCGGGATTCCTCCGGTTCACCGTTTACCAGAGGGGTGATGGCTGCCACATTGCCTGTGGGCTGTACGAAAATAACCCTGTACGCCATGCTGGGCGACTGGGCCGTCCTGGTTTGTTTCCTGGTGTTCGCGGCTCTGTTGCTGCGCAGGATAGGCGCAGGGAAACGCGTCCATGGCCCCGTGGAGAACGGCGTTTACCGGCGTTCCACGGGGGCTACGCCCAGATAATTCCTGACTTGTTTGAACGCAGGGTAGGAAATGCCTGTTTCATGGCACCAGAAGGCGGAAGAAGAGCCGCCGTCCAGGTTCAGGGCCGTTTCCACCCGGAAATTTCCCAATGCCCCGGGAGCCGCCAGCCAGGCTGCCAGCTCCTTCAGAGTCAGGGAGGAGGAAACGCCTATGCACCACCTCCTGCCGCCGTCCGTGGCAATGAAGGTGCGGTAGGTGGACTTCTGCGCGTTAAGCCCTTTTACGGCGGAGCCGTTCTCCACCAGAAAGGGCCCCCCCTGGATAGCCGCCTGCATGGCCGGCAGTCTTCTCATGCGCCTCAGCACGGAACTACGGACCAGGGTTAATCCGTCTCTGCCTCCTTCGTAAACGACACCGGAAACAGCGAAGGACCCCGTGGCCAGCGGAGAAAGCCGTTTGCCGTCCTGGACGACCAGGCCCAGGGGAGTTCCCTCCGCGTCTGCGCTGAAGAATCCTCCGTTGACTCCGGCCACGCAGGGGCTTTTCCTCATGGCCTTGTCCAGGGAGCCGTACCGGGGCGTTTTGACGCTCCCTTCATCCCTTACCAGCAGGCGGTGCGTATCAGAACGGAAAAAATACACGTTCAGCTTGTCCCGCATGGACAAAAATCCGTCCTTCCTGGTGAAAACGCGGTGTTCTGCGTGAACCAGGCCGGAAAAGCACAATATCAGGGGAAGCAGGCGCAGAAAAAGCATCGTCAGTAATCGGTGGGGGAACAATAGAAAATCCGGCGTTCCGCGCAGGTGCCGGAAGGCACGCATACGCCCGGCCAGACAACGCAGCCTTGCAGGCGGCAACCGTCCTCTACCGCAGCTCCGGGGCCTATCACGCAATGGCCGTCCACAAAGGCGCGGGGGGATACTCTGGCCTGGGGGTGGATGCGTGGAACGGGGGATGGGAAATCCAGATGGGCTTGAAGATAGGCCTCCGGTGTTCCCATGTCCATCCACAACCCGTCGTCCGCCAGAATGCCGCGCAGGCATCCTTCCCGGATATAATCCAGAAACAGGGGAATAATGGAAACGGCTTCCCCGGAAGGGATGCGTCGGAATATTTCCGGCTCCATACAGTACGCGCCGGTGAATTGGCAGGATCCGGGGTCGCGGCCCAGGGCGTGCCTCATATCCGTCACCAGGCCGGAAGAAAAATCAAATCCCACGTTCTTCTTGTCTCCGGAAGTGCGGAGGGCCAGCGTTACGGGAGGGCGGCGGCTCAAATGCTCCTCCAGCAGGCGGCCCAGGTCAAATGTGGCCGCCATGTCTCCGTTCACCACCAGCAGCGGTTCTTCCGCGGAAGCCAGGGGCTCTATCTTTTTGACGCCGCCGCCGGAATCCAGCAGCACGGGTTCATGGCTGAAATGAACGGGGCAGCCGTTCCATGAATGTTCAGGGAACACCTTGTCCCAGGCTGCCGCCAGATGGTGGGTGTTGATGATGAACTCCCGTATGCCGCAATCGTAGCATCGGCGCATGGAATGCAGAATAAGGGGCTCATGGAAAAAGGGAATCAGCGGCTTGGGCAGAATGCCGGTGAGAGGGCGCAGGCGGGTACCCAGCCCGGCGCCGAGAATAAACGCACGGGAAATGCGGAGGCCTGCTGTGATGTGCATGGAACATCACTACTGGGTGAGCGGCTTTTTTTCAAGCGCCCTTTATCCTCTTCTTTCCGGGATGACACGCCGGAATGCCGCCTCTTCCCCGAATTTAAAGGAAAATCCGTGATTTCGTGCTTTCCAAACGGAAGCTCATTCACTAGCATCCCCGCATGGCATGTGGAAACCAAAGAACTGTCGGCTCTCCGGCCTCCCTGGCCGGTACCTCTTTGCATACGGGACAGCCCGTTACCCTGACCCTGAAGCCGGCTCCTGCCGACTTCGGCATTAAATTCCGCCGGGTGGACATTCCGGACCAGCCTTTCATCAGCGCGGACGTGGAAAAAGTGCAGACTGTGGAACGCGCCACCAGCCTGGCTGAAGGTTCCGTCAAAGTGCATACCGTGGAACATATTCTCTCCGCCCTCACGGGCATGGGCATTGACAACGCCGTCATTGAAATGGACGCCAATGAACCGCCTATCGGGGACGGGTCCTCAGCCCCCTACGTAGAGCTGATCAAGAGCGCCGGCATCGTGGAACTGGATGTGCCGCGCCGCTATCTGGAAGTGCGCGAGGCCGTTACCATTGAAACCAAGGGCGGTTCCATCCTGACTATTCTCCCCTCCAAGCAATTCCGCGTTTCCGTCACCTGCGTGGGGCCGGAAAACCGCATTACCCAGTACTTTGACTCGGTTATCACGCCGGAAACGTATGAAAAGGAACTGGCCCCGGCCCGCACCTTTACGTTCTACGAAGACATCAAGCCCCTGCTGGAAAAGGGCCTCATCAAGGGCGGCAGCCTGGAAAACGCCGTGGTCATCCGCGGCGAGGAGCTCATGAGCAAGGAACCCATGCGTTTCATCAATGAATTTGCCCGCCACAAGGCCATGGACCTTATTGGAGACCTGACCCTGTGCGGCAAACCTATCCTGGGCCACGTCATCGCCATCAAGCCGGGCCACGGCCCGAACACCGAACTTACGGCCAAGCTCAAGAAGGAACACCACCGCAACCAGCAGATGGCCCCCAATCCCGTCAATGTTCCGTACGGAGACGCCGTGCTGGACATCAACGAAGTGATGAGCCTTCTGCCGCACCGCTATCCCTTCCTGATGGTGGACCGCATTATCGGTTTTGAAGGAGAAACGAAGTGCCGGGGATTGAAGAACCTGACCATGAATGAACTCTTTTTCCAGGGCCACTTCCCGGGCCATCCGGTCATGCCGGGCGTTCTCCAGGTGGAAGCCATGGCCCAGGTAGCCTCCATCGTCATGCTGCGCCAGCCCGGCAATGCCAGCAAGCTCGGCTACTTCATGAGTGCGGACAAGGTTAAATTCCGCCGCGTCGTGGTTCCCGGCGATACGCTCATCATTGAAGCGGAACTGACCAAGATGCGCGGAAACATCGGCCAGGCGACGGCACGCTGCCTGGTGAACGGCCAGGTGGTTTCGGAAGCCGAGCTTAAATTCGGCCTTCAGGATGCTTGATCCCGCCGACTGCATCCCCTGTTTTTACGGAAACCCCGGCCGTGCAAGCCACGCCGGGGTTTTCCACGTTCCGCGTCCGGGCCTTTTTCACCTGGAAATTCCGGACAGTCCGCATAAACGGAAACCGGAAAACGAACCATCAAAGGCGGCATCCCCTCTTTTTCAGGAGGTCTGATTCCGTCTTAACAGGCACTTGCGGAAGAGAGCCGGATGTCTGGCAGGCGGCACATCTCCGCATACTCTTCAAGACGGCGGCGAAAGGTCTCTTTTGTCATGGAAAGAAGGGCGTCTGCCGAAAAGGACTCGCAGGTGAAGGAGGCCGCCACCGTCCCGTACACAATCCCCCTCTTCACTTCCTCAAACGAAGGAAGGCCGGGAGGCAGGGTGGACAAATAGCCGGCCAGAGCCCCCAGGAACGTATCCCCCGCGCCGGTTGGATCCACCAAAGTTTTCAGGGGATAGGCGGGACAACGGAAAATCCGGAGATTCCCGCCGGCATCCCGTCCCAGAAGAGTGGCCCCGTATTCCCCCTGTTTCACCACTGCGTATGCGGCGCCTTTGGAAAGCAGGAATTCCCCGGCTTCCATGACGGTGGACGCCTGGGCATATTCCTTCGCCTCATCCTCATTCATCATGGTGATATGGGAACGGCTGATCACGGCATCCAGCAATTCCGGCTGGCGGCGCAGCCACTTGTCCATGGAATCGGAAAGTACCAGCGCCGCGTCCGGACATTGTTCCATGCACTTAAGCTGCTGGGCCGGAACCATGCAGCAGCAAACCAGCACCGGATGGTTCCTCAAAGGCTCCGGAACGTGCACATTCCATTCCAGCATCACGGCATCATTGGCACAAACGGTCCTCCGCTTGTTCATATTGTCAAAATATTCCCCGGTCCAGGCAAAAGAAGGCCCCTTCTTGCGTTCTACTCCTTTCATGCACAACCCTTTGGCCTCAAGGGCCGCTTCATAATGGGCGGGAAAATCCTCCCCGATGATGCTGACGGCATCCACGCGGTCGGCAAACAAAAGGGCGGCCACGGCCGCAAAGGAAACGGAACCTCCCAGAACGCCGTCCGCCCTGCCGCCGGGAGTAAGGATGGTATCAATTCCGATGGTTCCGGTAACGAGAAGGGGCAGGGACATGGAAAAAAGGAAATACGGTTTTACCCTGCAATCAAGAACAAAAAGGCTGGCGATATGGAAAAAACAGGGTATTTTATCCGTGCACGCTTAAAGGAAATGGGTTCTGCCGGCATACAGGCCGGCAGCTTCCGCAGAAGTCTTGTTTCCGGGTAAAGGGCTTCCCTGACAACACCGCAGCCAGCAACCCTTTCATGGACAAGAAGCCGCAGCCCGTCTTTCCCGGCGGATTTCGGCAGCTGCTCCGAAATTTTATTCCCCATTAAAACATAGAAAAAGCCGCTATATGATGAAAATGCTGATGATAGTGGGCCTGGGAAGCTTTGCGGGCGGTGTATTGCGTTTCCTGCTGGCCCGGTTCGTCCAGGTCAATTCGGCAAGTTCGTTCCCCTGGGGCACGGCGGCAGTCAACCTGCTGGGATGTTTTATCCTGGGCTTCCTCTACGGTTTGTTCGACCGGAGCCTGGTGCATACGGAAACGCGGCTCTTTCTTACCGCAGGCCTGTGCGGCGGTTTCACCACCTTTTCCACGCTGATGAATGAATCCTTCTTGTTGTTGAAGGAAGGGAACTTCTCCGCCTTCTTCCTTTACACTCTCATCAGCTTTGCCGGGGGGCTCCTTGCCATTGGCCTGGGCTATCTGGCCGCCCGGTAAAGAAAAAACATGAAACCTGGCGCTGCGCATGGCCAGCCGCGCTGTTTTACAGGGGAACTGCTGAAATGGAAATGGACGGCCAGGAGAACCACGCTCCCCCCTTTGACTCCGGGAGTTGCCCAGGCATGATGGAAATTAACGGCATTCCCAATGCATTGGAACGGCAAAAATTCTGCCGGGCGGGCGCCAGCCAGCCCGGCATGGATTCCCCGGCTGCTTGTTCCTAGGAATAGGATTTCTCCAGGATGCTGACCACGTCCGCCGGAGTCAACTTGCAACGGTCCAGCTCAAACAGATTGCCCATGGTGGAAAAGGCCGTTTTGGCGTATTCGTCAAATAAATCCGGTGTAATGCCGAATTCGGACATCTTCAGCTTGTCTACGCCACAGGCTTCCTTCAGGCTGTTCAAGCCGTTCAGGAAACCGTCCACGGAGGCTTCCTGTCCCATGGCTGCGGCAACTCTTGCGTAACGTTCCGGGCAGGAGGGAGCATAGGCTTCATGGTAGGCCCAGGAAATCATAATTAGCCCCGCGCCATGGGGCAGGGAAGGATGGAAGGCGCTGAGGGCATGTTCAATGGAATGTTCCGACGTACAGCAGGAAATGGTTTCCACAAATCCGGAATAGGTATTGGCCAGCGCCACATAGGCGCGCGCTTCCAGATCATCCCCGTTATTTACGGCGCGCGGAAGATATTTGGCAATATATTCAATGGCCTGGAGCGCGAACATGTCCCCCATGGGGGAGGCGATTGTGGCCATATATCCCTCCACGGCATGAAACAGGGCGTCAAACCCCTGGTATGCCGTTAATTTGGGAGGTACGGAAAGCATCAACTCCGGATCTACGATAGACATGGTGGGGAAAGTACCCCTGAAACCGAAACCGATCTTCTCCTGCGTGTCCTCTTTCGTGATGACGGTCCACGGATCCGCCTCCGTTCCGGTTCCCGCCGTAGTGGTGATGCAGACGATGGGAAGAGGTTTGCAGGGAATGGGAAGCCCCTTGCCGGAACCTCCCTGGATGTAATCCCAGTAGGTTCCTGGATTGGCCGCCATCACAGCGATGCTCTTGGCGGAATCCATGCTGCTGCCCCCGCCCAGGCCGATGATGAAATCACAGCCCGTTTCCCTGGCCAGGGAGGAGGCTTCCATTACGTGCTCCACCACGGGGTTGGGCTGCACTTTATCAAAAACAACGCTTTCCACTCCCTGTTTTTTCAGAAGAGCCTGTACGCGGTCCAGATACCCGAGGCGTTTGACGGACGACCCGCCGATGACGATCAGGGCCTTGGTGCCGGGCAGGGGGGCGGAACCAAGATTGTCCAAAGAACCCGCGCCAAAAAAGATTTGCGCGGGCATGAAAAATTGAAATGGCTGATACATGCCCTTAATGTATAAAACGGCGGCTCCGGACGTCAAGGATGCTCTGCGCATTCCATGAACAGGGAAACCGCCGTTCGGGCAACATCTTTTGTCTGAAGAAAGTCAGATGTCTTCAAAAAAATCGTCACTCCGGGCTGGGGTCGGCTTGGGAGGCTTCGGCACATCCGTTCCGATGGCTCCGGGATCATCCATTTCACGGCTGGTCGTAATCGTGGTGGAGGGAGCCTTCTTTTTGGAGGAACGCATGGCAGGACGCGGTGCAGAGGATGAAGAAGAACCGTCAGCCATGCTTTCTTCTTCCGGAGAATCCATCAAGCTCTTCATGCTCTGAACCAGTTTATCCCGGAGGGTGCGGATACCTTGTTCCCGGCGCACGGGATCCACCGTCGTCCGGATCAGCGTCATCATATTCCTCGTGGCGTTTGCCTGGTCTCCCAAGTCGAAGCAATCCAGTTCGCAGCGCCAGCGCAAACGATCCAGAACGGCGGCTCCCTGCTCATCAAATTCGTCTTCGGACGCATTGGCGATGCGGCCCTGCATGCCGGATTTCTTGCCGGAGGAAATGGCATGGCTGATTTTTCCCAGAGCCACTTCCATGGAAATTCTCTTGTTCCACGCCTGCCTGAGGGCGGGAAGATTGCGGGTCTTCCGGTATCCGGTGAAAAACAGCTTGTCAAAAATTTCATCCCGGTTTTTCATGGAATCCGGGAAAGCCTTGGAAGACATGCTGCTGATGCCCAGGGCCTCCCCCACTTCCGTATTAAGGACGGATTGTTCCGCAATACGGGCGCCGGCTCTTCCGGCTGCTCCATTGTTGTTTTTGGAAGAGGAAGGTTCGACAAAATCAGGGTCGGAGCAGGCGGACAGGTAGGCATTCAGCAAATCCATGGCCGGCTTCTGGAACTCCGTAACGTCCAGGGTTTCCTCCGCTGTTCCTCCGGTGGAATTGGAGGTGGCGTTCATTAAATTTTCCTTAAGACGAGCCTTGAGGACGAGTACTCCCCATTGATATTGAAGCATTAATCCTTTACGGGCATTTTTATCCTGGTACTTCTTCGCTTCACGGTCCATCCAGTCCTTCATGGAATTGGAGGCGATTTTGGCGCTCTTCCCCTGGCTCTTGTCCTTCTCCTTTTCCGTTTCCATCAGAAACTTCTTGGACTGAATCAGCAGGTCATATGCGGCGCCGGGATCCCTGCCGGCGGAATTCAGTTTGCTGATAGCGGCATTGATTACCTTGGTTTCTGCAGACCTGTTCAGAGCGAGCAAATTATCCAAATCCTTGATTACCTTCTTCTTGGCATCGTTATCCATGTACTGCGCATAACAAAGGGAACCCAGGCTGAGGCTCCCGACCAGGCAAAGAGAAACGAAAGTATTCATGCTTTTTTTATTATGAAGGATGAGAGGTGATCTGGCAAGAGAGAAGGAATCTCAAAAAGATAAAATATCCTTGTAAACTAAAAATATCATGATTCCGCGCTCTGGCAGTAATTATTTCTTTTGTTTCTTCTCTTTAAGGAACTTTCTTCCCAACGGGCTTTGATACAAAAATTCCGTTTCTTCGGTTTTTCCCTCCTCCCGATCAACCAACTCCATCATTTCTCCTTCCTCATATCCCGCCAGCTTCAGGTATTTAAATACTTCGGTGGCTTTGCCGGGGTAGTTGTCCAACAAAATTCGTAATAAACCTCCTCCTCCATCTTTGAGGAATGATTTGATTTTGGAGTTTCGATCTTCCATGATACTTAATATATTGGCAAGATTCCTACATTTGTCCCATTTTTCCCTGGCTTCCTGCATGAAGGCGGCGTCTTTCTCTCCAAATTCCCTGTCTCTTATCCGTTCCTCTTCCGTT
>PPYF01653856.1_pt1 | contig 252289 bp, 233 predicted proteins | sample 1559871 | NCBI WGS metagenome assembly PPYF01 (sample SAMN08240021, study PRJNA423297) | Human gut metagenome, whole genome shotgun sequencing project. | reverse complement strand
TCAGAGGTTGTGAAAAAGCTGTCCTGCATCAAGTAATAAGAACAGCCAAACAAAAATAGCTTCTCATATTTTTCGTTTGGCTGGGCTTATTGCCGCAGATGCAAGCTTTTGAACACCGTTTAAGGAAGAGGTCGTGAAATCAGCGTTTTGACCTGAGTATTAGAGAAACAAACGGGAAAATAGCTCCTCATATTTTGCCGTTTGTTGAGCTAATACCGAAGGTCAGCTGATTGAACACCGTTTAAGAAAGAGGTCGTGAGCCTGTCATTTAACTCTGAGTCACAAAGAGCAATTTCAAAAAACAGCTTCTCATCTTTGATGAATATCGCGACTTGTGAACGAAGCATGGATAAGTGAACCTTCTTTTTTCCATGCTACTTTTTTTGTAACCAAAAAACGATGGAACGTTGTTTTGATTGCCCTTAATGAGGACAGTCGGAACAGGTTTGTCATTATTATATTTAAATGGCACAAATTTTTCTAATTATTTGTCATTTAGCGCTGAAAATTTTTGCTATTTATCTAAAAAAGTGATAACTACTTAAGATGAAGCAGAATATTTACGCCATACGGCATACAACCGCGAAGAATATAAAAAAAAGAAAACGATTGAACGCGTTTTTGCAGTCGCAAAGGAAAAGCATGGAATGCGCTACATCAAGTATCGAGACTTGGAAAACAATCAGGTGTATACGCTGATTGTTTTTGCTGCAATGAATCTGAAAAAGTTGTCCACTTGGCAGTTGGAACATATGTCTTCATATCTTTTATTATACAAAAATAGCAAAAGCACCAGTCTACACTCTTAGTAAAGAGGAAACTGATCCTTTTGTCTACATTCTTAAAGTACTTAAACTAAGTACTTTATTTTACTCTTTAGGATTGATACAGTAGCATCTATCCCTTTATTAATAATCTTTTATTTTTTTAAATAAAGATGTTGTCTCCATCTTCAGGCACTAAAACTTTTTCGGAAATTCCTTTTTCTTTATTGAAAGACTTTAATTCTTCTCTTGACAGTCCCCAATGGTTTACAGCTTCCATATGAACGGCAATAATTGTGGAATCTGGTATTGCTTTATGCAATTCATATAAATCGTCTTTCCCCATAATAAGAGATTCTCCAACTAAAAAATGATTATCTCCAGCATTTGCTACTATGATTTCTGGCTTATACTGATCAATAGTTTGTTTAACAGCTTCATACCAAACTGTATCTCCTGTAAAGTATAGTGTCTTCTCAGTCGAATGTTTGAAAACAATACCGCAAACATTACCTACATAATTCAAGATTTCTCCTCTGCCATGTTTGCCTTTTGTTTTAACCAATTGTATAGATTCAAAAACTGTGTCTTCTCGTAGTACCTCCACATTTTTAAAACCATATAGTCGAATTTCATTCGCATCATTTTCATCTTGCACAAATAATTTTATTTCTTTAGGTAGGACCTCTTTCGCTATATCGTCCCAATGATCTAGATGTAAATGTGTTACAATAACAGCATCAATACCGTTGATAATATCTTCGACTGGCATTGGCAAATCAACTAGAGGATTCATTTGATCTTTTCTTGGTGATGGAAAAGGACCTTTCGAAATAAATGGTGGAAGTGTTCCTTTTTCCGCTAACATTGGATCAATTAAAAATTTTTTACCTCCATAGTCTAAGATAGCTGTTGCATTACGAATGTGATGTATATTCATAAACGTTGTCTCCTTTTTGTTGATATGAAATATTTTTAGTATAATTCAATTCCATACAATAAATAAACCGAACAAAAAAAGTCTTTTACTATTTTTACTTAATTTATGAAAGGTTGTTTACCATGTTAGACCAAACAGATATAAATATCATTGAGGAACTATCAAAAAATAGTCGAATCACAATGAAAGAACTTGGAGAAAAAGTACATTTGACTGGACCCGCTGTCTCGGCGAGAGTGACAAAACTAGAGGAAAGTGGAGTTATTGAAAATTATACAGTAAAATTAAATATGGAAAAGCTAGGGTTTTCGATTCACGCTTTTTTAATTATAATTACGCAAAATTTAAATCATAAACCCTATTTATCATTTATTAAAAATCATGAAAAATTCTTGATTAGAAATTATAAGATTAGTGGAGGGGGCTGTTATCTTTTGGAATGTAGATTTACTTCAAAAAAATCAATGAACAGCTTTTTGGAACAGCTTAATGAATATGCGAATTATAAATTATCTATTGTTATAGATTAATAATAAAACTAGCAGATGGTAAAAATACTAATATGCGAGACACACATTCAACCATAACTATATAACTTATCAATTTATATAACTTATCAATTTAAAACTAAACTGATGGAAACAAGTAAGGCAAAAACATTTATATTTTGCCCTACTTATTTTTTTAATTAAATTCATTGATGATTCATATTTAGAAAATTCTATGAAGGCCAAATGAGTATCCTGTCACTTTTTTAGATAAATAGCAAAAATTTTCAGCGTTAAATGACAAATAATTAGAAATATTTGTGCCATTTAAATATAAAAATGACATCCAAGTATATCATGAACGCACAAAAAGTCCAACAGGGTATACCCTGTTGGACTAAATAAATGTCAAATTCCGTTCTCAACTGTGCATATTCATTCTATGTCCCATTTACCCCATTATCCTCCTGAATACTCATTCCAATGTTAGTTAATTTTTCTAATTCTTCTACGCTTAGATAAGCGCCATATTTTACAATTTCCTCATCAATGACAATAATCGGTAAACTTTTCAAATCTTTTGTCTGCAACAAGTTAAGAATTTTAGGGTTGCTAATAAAAGGCAAGATAGAGTCACTTAAAAAATATAAATTTGTTTCTATCTGTTTATTCTTAATCCGATTATAAAACTCTTTTAGCATCGTATCCTCATGTAATGATTGAAAAACGAAGAGTCCTTCATCATCACTTCTATTTAAGACATAGTAAGAAATTATCATTTTCCTATTGTCAATCCTCCCGCAGTGCAAGAGACTGACCCTACACCAAATGTATTATAAACTTGCATAGCTAATTTTACACTGTAATATTGTCTTTTCCAAGTAAATGTAAAATACATTCCTCCACCATAACCATAAGAATTAGCTAGATTTACTGTTTGAGTATATGATTTTGCACTACCTAAACTCAAGCGTGTAGAAATACGATACATCGCCGAATTGGGACTTGTTATAATATATTCTGTCCGCCCCTGCGTATTAGTAATTTTTTTAGTAGATGCGGTTAACCGCAATACATTTGCAGAAAAACGTGTTTTCGGATCTTGAGGCTCTATCTTTTGAGTGTAAAAAGTATCTTTATCACTAAATCCTTTGGATTTGAAGTAACTTTGTTCTTCTGGTGTTAATTGACTAAAAGTTTTTGCCATTTCACTTGTTTGTTCAACCATCGTGCTAGCTTTAACTATATTTCCAGAAGTCCCAATACCAATAAAACCAAATAACAGAATAAAAAGTGCGCTAAATAATTTTTTCATAGTAATCACTTCCTAATTCATTAAATTTTGAGGAAAACGCTTTCTCAATCTCGATTATACATCTCCTTTTAAAAATGTACACCGTTATTTTTTGAATATTCAGACTTTTTCTTGTTCTTGATAAATGCAACAGATGAAATATTAAGTGTAAATAAAGTTTTTTATACTGTACCAGCTGAAAAGATGTCTCGTGTCAGTTCGGATATTAACACAATAACTAGTAGAATAGGTCTGACTAAAGCAATGCATATGGTACTAAAATACAATCAAGAAGATCCTCCTGTGCCTAAAACCTATGAAGCAATTGACTTAATTATTGTCGATGAAATTGATCGTTTAAAGCTTCAGCATTTAGAACAGCTAAGAGATATTTACGATAGAAATGATCTGGCAATGGTTCTTATCGGTATGCCTGGTATTGAAAAAAGATTGTCTCGTTATCCGCAGCTTTACTCTCGCATAGGATTTGCACATGAATTTGATAACCTTAGTAAGGACGAAACACATCATATTTTGGAATACAAATGGGCAGATTTAGGAATTGATATCAAGCTAGAAGATTTTTCTGATTATGAGGCTATCACAACTATCATTAAGATCACAAAAGGAAATTTTAGGCTTATTCATCGTTTATTTGCGCAGATTGATCGGATTTTAAGAATCAATCAAATGGATAAGATCACTGTAGAAGTTGTCGAAGCAGCAAGAGATAGTTTAGTCATAGGTATATAAAAAACCACCAAAAATCAGGTGGTTTTTGTCATTTAAAGATTGAAATTTTTGCCATTTAAATAGAAGAGTGACACAGATTCCATCGTTTCTTTATTTTCTTCGTCTTCTTCTGTGTGTATTTCGCGGTTTTTCTTCTATTGCTGGATCAATCGTGCCATAAAAGGGGCGATTGCGGTCAAGGTACCAGACATAAAGAATAAACAATGCAATACATAGGACAAAAAGGATTGCACCTATCGTAAATCCTTCAGGCAAGTAACTGAAAGTGACAGTATGTTTACCTGCTGGAACTTTTATCATCAAGAATGCGTCTTTGAAATTGCTGACCTTGACTGGTTTCCCATCAATTTTAGCTTTCCATCCTTTGTCATAAGGAATAGTTGTCACCAACATGGAATCTTCAGCGGTATTTACAGTCCCAGAAGCTTTTCTGCCAGTGGCTTCCATTTCGACACCTTTTTCTTTGATCTGATTCATTGCGGCTTGATAGGCTACAACATCTAGACCAACGACTTTAGGCTCCATGAAACTTACTTCTTTCGTTCCATAAAAACTTGCAGTAAATGTCACTGTTGTCTCTTGAGGATAATAGCCAAGATCATAGTATTGACCAGAAATGTTGATTTGCGTTTTTCGCGATGTACCATTGACAGTGATCGTCGCACTAGAACTTTCTAATTGTGCAAAATTGGTTGGGAACAAACTTAAGTAAGCTTGTGTATTTGCAGGCACATGGACTTCCCAAGTGAGCTCTTTTGGCTGGTTATCTGCTGTTTCTGAGTAAGTGACGCCAGTCGTTGTCTTTGTGATCGTCGTATTCAACTGATTCTTCAAAGTAGGTGTATAGAATGTAAAATACTGTTCATTTAAACCAGACAATGTATTGATCAAGTTTGTCTGACTGGTCAAATTATCTGTCACTGGCTGCTCAACATCATTAACGGACAACGGTGCAGTAAATGCTAGTGGCAATGCATTGACATTCTGATACAGTGTATAGTCGCCGCTTTGACCAGCTTGGCGGAAGCCATATTTACTGAACGTGCTTTCGTTTTTAGAAATGTTATATTTGATTCCTGTAAACCCATCCATCAGCAAAGTATTATTGTTATAACGGATATTCAAATTTGTCCCTCTTGAACGGAAACCTAATTTATCCAGGTAAGAGGAAGAATTACGATTTCTTATAGAAGAAAACAAACTGATACCACTGTAACCGTAGTTGATCGAATCGTTTGCAGATACTGGATCCAGATTTTCCAAGCGGTAAAACGAGTCGGAATCTTTTTTTGTTTCATTTACAAGAGCTTTCAAGTCAGGATAAGGATCAGTATATAAACTGCGGGAAGCATAATTCCAATCATCAAGAATGCCATGGATCATACTGTTTGTATTGACCAGTGCTTCAGCAGACATGATCAATAATAACAATATACTCAGATGATTGAATGAAAGTTTTTTATGCTGATAAAATCCCACAGCAAAAGCATAAATCCCTAAGAAAACCACTGTCAATACAAAGGAAGTCATCGTCACATAGGTGTAGCTTCCTTCAGGTTTGATGCCCCATGCCACCGCAAAGAGAGCAGCTACGACCAAAATGATTCCTAACAACAGCCCACGATCGTCTTGTTCTATCTTTTCCCATCCTTTTCCTGCAAGCAGGAGCACTAAGAAAGAGAACAGATAGGCATAACGGAATAAAAACATATTCGGTGCATGCATACCATGCCAGAACAAATTCAATGGAACAAGATAAAAACTTGCGATAAGTATGGCGAAAAGACTGCCGTACAAAAATTTATTTTTCAACGGTACTTTCCGACTGGCAAAATAAAACAGACAGAGGACTAACGGGAGCAGACCTGCGTAAACGAACGGAATCGATCCGTATTTTGTCGTGTCATAAACACCAATCATATTTTTCATGATTAGATCCAGATAAGAAGTCGCTTCTGTTTTCAACGTAGTGATCTGACTCAGTGCCTCGCCATTTGACCGAAGATCCAGCACTGCTGGCAATACAATGATCATTGAAGCGCCGCCTGCCAGTAAAGAAGTGATACCATAAGGAACAATCGTTTTTTTATATTCTGACCAGTTTGTCAATAGACGGGCGATAAAATATAAGAAAGAAAAGACGCCAATCATAAAACCCATATAAAAACTGGATAAAAACAAGAGTAAATAACTGATAAATAAAAGTTTCGGCCGTTTAAGATCCATAACACGATGAATCCCCAAAATCACTAATGGAAGATAAACAAATGCATCCAGCCACATGATGATCTCCGAATGTGCAGTGATAAATGAGATCAATGCGTAACTGACGCTAAGTGCAACATGCCCCCAGCGAGGAATCTTGAACGTACGTGCAAGAAACCAAAAAGCCAATCCGGCACAGCCGACCTTAAGCAAAGTCAGAACGTACAGTGCATCTGGCATCATCTGGTTTGGAAAAAAGAACACCAGTGGCGTGAAGATCCCGCCTAGATAGTAAGAAATTAAAGATAAATAATTCAATCCTAGAGAAGCATTCCATGTATAAAAAATACTTTGCTTTCCAAGAAGAACATTTCGGAAGCTGGCATGAAAATTAGAAAACTGTGAAAAGGCATCACTTGCCAAAATACTTCTGCTGCTTCCAGGATAGATTCCGATACTTAGATAAACAAGTGCTAAAATCAAAAACGGAATCAGGAAACTAGCTGCTGCGTAGCGTCCGTTTTCTCTAAAGAATGACTTTAAATTTTTTTTCATATTTATTTTCCACCAAATTTCTATGAAGTTGTATTCAGTTTATCATATCCTTGTTTTTCTCTGCTTAAAAAGAGTCTAGTTTTCACAAAAAAATAAAATTTAGAATAAATAACTTCATAATTTGTTCGTATAACAAAAATAAACGCAAAAAAAGGGTAGGAATCAAAAGTCCCACCCTTAAAAATTTTTATTAAATAAAAAACCGTTCACTATCTGAACGGTCCAAGTATCATTCAATTAAACGCGTTCAACTTTTCCTGATTTCAAAGCACGAGTTGACACCCAAACTTTTTTAGGTTTTCCGTCGACCATAACGCGAACTTTTTGTAAGTTAGGTTTAACAGTACGTTTTGTTGAGTTCATAGCGTGTGAACGGTTGTTTCCACTTTTTGTCTTGCGACCTGTAAAGTAACAAACTTTTGCCATGGTAATTTCCTCCTTTGCCTTGATTTGGAGCAATAGAATAATTCAGCTCATACCAGACTAACATATCATATAGAATGGGAATTTGCAAGTACATTTTCATAGATACAATTGACAATTGAGAAGAATAATTGTAAATTAAACAAGGTTATACCTGAAATTTTGCAAGGTTTTTGAGTACTTTGGGTAACTGCCTTTTATTTCAAGTTACGCTATGATAAAATATGATAGAAGAAAAATGGGAGTTTTTTACCCGTTAAGGAGGCTCATTCATGGCTGTAAAAATTCAAACGTCAGCTGGAACCATTGAAATTACCAATGATGTAATTGCAACAGTTGTTGGTGGCGCCGCGACAGATGTGTTCGGTGTTGTAGGAATGGCCAGCAAAAATCAAATTAAAGATAATATTACTGAGATTTTGCGTAAAGAAAATTACTCAAGAGGAGTAGTTGTCCGCCAAGAAGATAATGGTATTGCTGTAGATGTTTATACGATTATCAGCTATGGTACGAAAATCTCTGAAGTTTCCCGCAACGTCCAAGAAAAAGTGAAATACAATCTAGAGGCATTATTAGGCGTAACTGCCAATTCAGTTAATGTCTTTGTACAAGGTGTTCGTGTACTGCCAGACTAGGCAGGAGACTGGCTGGTAACTCAGCAGTCGATCTGAAGGAGGATTATCTAGGTGAGTGTAACAGAAATAAGTGCAAGCCAGTTCCAGGAAATGGTCCAGGCAGGTGCGAATCGTCTGCAAGTAAATGCAGAATACGTCAATTCATTAAATGTATTCCCTGTGCCAGATGGCGATACGGGAACAAATATGAATCTATCTATGACTAGTGGAGCTAAGGCAGTAGTAGATTCAACCTCAGAAAAAGTAGGAGAATTATCAGCAATGCTTTCAAAAGGATTGCTGATGGGTGCGCGCGGAAATTCCGGCGTTATTTTGTCTCAATTGTTTCGTGGATTTTCTAAGCAAATTCCAGATGTTGTCTCATTAGATGCTTCTGATCTTGCTGCAGCCTTCACTCATGGAGTTGAAACTGCGTATAAAGCAGTAATGAAACCAGTAGAAGGAACGATTTTGACAGTAGCTAGAGAAGCAGCGAAAGCTGGAGAAAAGAAAGCAAAAAGTACTGATGATGTCGTTGAAGTAATGACAGCTGTTGTAAAAGGGGCAAAGCGTGCTTTAGCTAAAACTCCAGACTTGCTTCCAGTCCTAAAAGAAGTCGGTGTCGTAGACAGTGGAGGGCAAGGACTGCTGTTTGTTTATGAGGGCTTTTTAAGTGCATTGAATGGAGAATTCCAAGCGGATGAAACATATGAACCTTCTCCAGCAGAAATGGATGATATGGTCAATGCAGAACATCATCGCAGTGTCCAAGGTCAAATGGCGACAGAAGATATCCATTTTGGTTACTGTACAGAAATCATGGTAAAAATCGGAGAAGGACCTACAGTCGATAGTACATTCGATTACGAAGAATTCCGTAACTATTTAGATGGTATAGGAGATTCTTTACTTGTGGTCAATGATGACGAGATCATCAAAGTCCACGTGCATACAGAAAACCCAGGAGAAGTCTTGAATTATGGACAAAAATTCGGTTCATTAGTCAAAATCAAAGTCGACAACATGCGCTTGCAGCATGAGACGATTTTGGAACACGATGAAGAAGTGAACGAGTTTGCGAAAAAAGAAATACCACGTATCCCGTATGGTATCGTAGCGATCGCTGCTGGTAAAGGCGTCCAAGAGCTGTTTGAAAGTTTAGGCGCTAATTATGTTATCAGTGGTGGGCAAACAATGAATCCAAGTACGGAAGACATTGTTAAAGCGATTCAAGAAGTAAACGCAGATAAAGTGATTGTCTTGCCAAACAATAAGAACATCTTCATGGCAGCTGATCAAGCAGCAGAAGTAGCAGATATCCCAGTAGCAGTTGTTCCTTCAAGAACGATTTCCCAAGGATTGACAGCTATGCTTTCATTCAATGATCAAGCTTCTTTAGAAGAAAACAAAGAAACGATGACAGAAATGTTGTCTAGCGTTGTGAGCGGTCAAGTCACTCACGCGATCAGAGATACCTCAATTGACGGTGTAGAGATCAAAGAAGGAGACTTTTTGGGCATGATCGATGGAAAAATCCTGATCTCTAACCCAGATATCACAGCAACAGCGTTAAGTACACTAGAACAAATGATCAATGAGGACACAGAGATCGTAACGATCTTGGCAGGTGATGAAGGAACAGTTGAACAAGCAAATGAATTTGCTGAGAAACTAACAGAAAAACATCCTGATTTGGAAATCGAGATCCACCAAGGAGATCAGCCTGTCTATCCTTATCTATTTTCTGCTGAATAATTTCTGTGTCAGAATATCTTTCTAACACAGTATTCATTCATAAAAGGCCTTCGGTTAGTGATCAGGTATGATCGCTGACCAAGTCCTTTTTTTGTTAAAGGAGGGAGGAAAAATTTATGCGTTCTTTAGATGATCCAATCACTATGCTGGCAGGAGTCGGAGAAAAAAGAGCAGCTAGTCTTGCCAGCTTGGGCATCCAAACGATTGAAGACTTACTGACTTATTATCCTTTCCGCTACGAAGATATTCAGGAAAGAAATCTAAACGAGATCCAAGATCAAGAAAAGGTTACTTTGAAAGGAATCGTAGTCTCGCCTCCTGTGATGAATCGATTTGGTTATAAAAAAAGCCGATTGCAATTTCGTATGATGCAAGAACATGATGTGTTCAACGTTTCTTTTTTTAATCAACCTTATCTAAAAGAAAAAGTCATTTTATCGGAGGAAATCGCCGTATACGGTAAATGGGATGCAAAGCGTAAAGCCTTGAACGGGATGAAGATTTTAGGTTCTCAAACAATGGATGACTTTTCCCCGATATATCACGTCAACAAATCAATTCGTCAAACGACATTAGTTGATCTAATCAAAAAAGGGTTTCAAGAATACGGCACATTGATTGAAGAAAATCTGCCAAACAACCTTGTGGAGAAATATCGACTGCTTGACCGAGCTTCTGCTGTAAGAAGTATGCATTTTCCAAAAGACCACGAAGAAAACCATCAAGCCAAACGACGTGTCGTTTTTGAAGAGTTCTTTTTATTTCAAATGCGTCTTCAAGGATTGAAAAAAGCAGAAAAAGCAGAAACGAATGGTTTGGAGATCCTTTATGATGTCCAAAAATTGAAAGAATTTACTCAAAAGCTACCTTTTGAACTGACAAATGCACAAAAACGTGTAACGAATGAAATCTGTCGGGATCTTCGCAGTCCGCAGCATATGCAGCGACTTTTGCAGGGAGATGTAGGTAGCGGAAAAACAGTGGTTGCCGCGATTGCGTTATACGCTACCGTTACAGCAGGTTTCCAAGGTGCGTTGATGGTGCCTACAGAAATCTTGGCACAACAACATATGGAAAGCTTGCAACAGCTGTTTGATCCCAATGAAGTAACCATCGCATTGCTTACGGGGTCAACGAAAGCAAAAGAACGACGTGAGCTCCTTGAAAAACTAGGGCAAGGGGAAATTAACGTCGTGATCGGCACACATGCATTGATCCAAGATGGAGTCGAATTTCAGAATTTAGGTCTAGTTATTACGGATGAGCAGCACCGTTTTGGCGTGAACCAGCGGAAAGTACTTCGTGAAAAAGGCTGGCGACCAGATGTCTTATTTATGACAGCGACTCCGATTCCTAGAACATTAGCTATTACAGCATATGGTGAGATGGACGTATCTATCATTGATGAACTTCCAGCTGGACGTATCCCGATCGAAACACGCTGGGTAAGAACACCTCAATTGGACAGTGTACTGGATTGGACGAAAAAAGAACTGGCAAGAGGACATCAAATGTATGTCATCTGTCCGCTGATTGAAGAATCAGAAGCATTAGATGTAAAAAATGCAGTGGAAATCTATGAAAAACTTCGTGAACTATTTGCACCAAAATATGAAGTTGGCTTGTTACATGGTAAAATGAAGAATCAGGAAAAAGAAGTAATCATGGAAGCCTTCAAAGACAACCAGATGCAGATATTAGTTTCGACTACTGTAATTGAAGTAGGGGTAAACGTGCCGAACGCGACCGTCATGCTGATCATGGATGCGGATCGATTTGGATTGGCACAGCTGCATCAACTTCGTGGACGTGTTGGACGCGGAAGTGATGCTTCCTACTGTATCTTAGTTGCTAATCCTAAAAATGAACTAGGTGTGGAACGGATGAAAATCATGACAGAGACCACCAATGGTTTTGTACTAAGCGAAAAAGATCTGGAATTACGTGGTCCTGGTGAAGTATTTGGCTTCCGTCAATCTGGTCTGCCTCAATTTGCGATTGCTGACTTGGTGACGGATGGAAATGTTTTGGAGGTAGCCAGAGAAGAGGCTGCAGCCCTTTGGCAGATAAAGGATTGGCAGATGCTTCCTGAGTATCAGCCTTTAGCGCAAAGCCTCCAAATAGAAAATCAGGATAATCGTTATTTCGATTAGCAGACTGTGCTATACTTTATACTGATGACGGAAAAAGGAGTGGAAACAATGAAAATTGCCGTAGATGCAATGGGCGGAGATCACGCACCTCAAGCAATTGTAGAAGGCGTGGCTTTAGCGCAGCAAGATTTTCCAGAAGTAGAATTCTTACTTTACGGAAAAGAAGCAGAAATCAAGAAATACTTAACAAATGAAAAAAACATCACGATTATTCATACAGACGAAAAAATCAATAGTGATGATGAGCCAGTAAAAGCAATTCGACGAAAAAAGACTGCATCAATGGTCCTTGCTGCACAAGCAGTGAAAAACGGTGAAGCAGATGCTGTATTTTCAGCAGGGAATACAGGCGCGCTACTAGCAGCAGGGTTGTTCATCGTAGGACGTATCAAAAATATCGAACGCCCTGGCTTGATGTCTACCTTGCCAGTAGTAGGGAAAGAAGGTGCCGGTTTCGATATGCTGGATCTTGGCGCTAACGCAGAAAACAAACCAGAACATTTGTTGCAATACGGTATTTTAGGTTCTTTTTATGCACGTAAAGTCCGAGGTATCGGACGTCCTCGTGTCGCACTCTTAAACAATGGAACAGAAGCAACAAAAGGTAGTGAAGTGACGAAAAAAGCCTATGAACTCCTTCAGAATGAAACAAGCTTGAATTTTATTGGAAACGTAGAAGCTCGTGAGCTACTCAATGGTGTGGCTGATGTAGTGGTCACAGATGGATTTACAGGCAACGCTGTTTTGAAATCTATTGAAGGAACAGCAATGAATATGATGAATCTATTAAAATCTGCTATTCTAAATGAAGGGATCAAAGGAAAAATGGGCGCTATGCTTTTAAAAGACGGCTTACGTTCTTTGAAAGCAGAAATGGATTATTCCAAACATGGCGGTGCCGTTTTGTTTGGCTTGAAAGCACCAGTCATTAAAACTCATGGAGCAACAGGCCCCGATGCTGTTCGCTATACGATCCGCCAAATCCACACAATGCTTGAGACAGATGTAGTTGGACAATTAGTCGAACAATTTGAAAAAAGCGAAGAATAGTATTTGGATATCTGAAGCGATCCGTTCCATTGAAAAAAAGGTGGACATTCCTGAAAAATGCCAGTAAAATTAGCCATGGTGTAGGTAATTGACAAGTGTATGATTCTTGGAGGTGAAAAAGTTGACTCGCGAAGAAGTATTTAACAAAGTAGCGAAAATTATTTCAAATCATTTTGAGATAGATACCGATAAAGTGACGGATGAATTGAACATCAAAGATGATTTAAAAGCTGATTCAATTAGTATTATGGAATTCGTTTTAGAGCTTGAAGATGAATTCGGTACGGAAATTTCAGATGAAGACGCTGAACAAATTGAAACAGTCGGTGGCGCAGTAGATTATATCAGCAGCCATCTTAAATAATTTCAAATAAAAGCAAAGAAGGATAAAAAGCTGCATGTAGCTTTTTATCCTTCTTTTTTTAATCTTTTTGACACGTAAAAGTCATTTTTCTGATAATTCTGGCGATAAACAGAAATTATGTTGCAAAGTAAAACGGTTTTCTATATAATTATTAATAATTCATTACACAAAGATAAGAATAACCTTTGTTATAAAACGCTTTATTCTGTGTAATGTCCTTTTTTATTAAGAAAAACTTCCATTTAGGAAGCAGAGAGGGGTATTCGATTGTCCGATAACCAATTATTAGAAGTTCAGAACCTACATACAGGATTCCGACTCAAAGATGACTATTACGATGCAGTAGATGACGTTTCATTTACTTTAGACAAAAACGAGATTTTAGCAATCGTTGGGGAATCTGGGTGCGGGAAAAGTACCTTGGCTACTACGATTATGGGATTACTTGATCCTAATAACACAAAAATTACAGGTGAGATTTTATATAACGATCTGAATTTAATCGACCTGAACGAAACGCTCTATAATAAAATCCGCGGAAATGATATCGGAATGATTTTCCAAGATCCGTTGTCTGCATTAAATCCTCTCATGAGAATCGAAGACCAGATCAAAGAAGGACTTTCCTATCACACAAAGATGAATGCAGAACAGCGTCAAGCTCGTGCACTAGAATTGCTAGAACAAGTAGGGATTCCTAATCCTGCGAGAGTTGGACGCCAATATCCCCATGAACTATCAGGCGGTATGAGACAACGTGTCATCATCGCAATCGCAATCGCCTGCAAACCTCCAATCGTCATTGCAGATGAACCGACGACAGCCCTAGATGTAACCATCCAAGCACAGATTCTTGATTTACTGAAAGACCTTCAGGAAGAAACAAAAACAGGGATCATCTTGATCACTCATGACTTAGGAGTCGTAGCAGAAATGGCTGATCGAGTGGCAGTGATGTATGGCGGACAGTTCGTTGAAGTAGCAGGTGTAAAAGAACTGTTTGATCATCCTAAGCATCCTTATACACGCTCTTTACTGAACTCTATACCACAAGAAGGAAATCATGATGCAGAACTCCATGTGATCGAAGGTGTCGTTCCTTCTCTGAAAAACATGCCTCGTAAAGGTTGTCGGTTTGCACCACGTATTCCATGGATACCAGCAAGCGATCATGAAGAAGAGCCTATCCTTCATGAAGTCGCACCGAACCACTTGGTACGTTGCTCCTGCTATAAGCATTTCCACTTTAGAGACGAAAAAGGAGAGGTGTAGATGACAGAATTAATCACAATCAAAGACCTGAAAGTTCATTACCCTATTCGCAGTGGATTCTTCAATCGAGTAACGGATCATGTATATGCTGTAGATGGTGTGGATTTTATTATCGAAAAAGGAAAGACATATGGTTTAGTGGGAGAGTCTGGCTCTGGAAAATCTACTACGGGAAAAGCCGTTGTGGGATTAGAAAAGGTGACAGCCGGACAAATCATGTATGAAGGAAAAGATGTAACGAAGCGAAGCAACCGCAAAAAAATGGGTTATAACAAGGATGTGCAGATGATCTTCCAAGATTCAATGTCCAGTTTGAATCCTAAAAAGCGAGTGTTGGATATCATTGCTGAACCCATCCGAAATTTTGAACGGTTAAGCGATCAAGAAGAAAAGAAAAAGGTAAAAGGACTGCTAGATATCGTTGGGATGCCGGAAGATGCGCTATATAAATATCCTCATGAATTTTCAGGCGGACAACGTCAACGTCTAGGAGTAGCCCGTGCTGTTGCTACCAATCCAAAACTGATCGTAGCCGATGAACCTGTATCTGCTCTGGATCTATCTGTTCAAGCGCAAGTATTGAATTTCATGAAACGAATCCAGCAAGAATACGGCCTCAGCTATTTATTCATTTCACATGATTTAGGTGTAGTAAAACACATGTGCGACAATATCGCAATTATGTACAAAGGTCGATTTGTAGAAATCGGTACAAGAGAAGATATTTATAATGACCCGCGACATATCTATACGAAACGTCTGCTTTCAGCTATTCCGCAAATCGATGTAGAAAATAGGGAAAGCCACAAAGAAAATCGACGAAGAGTAGAACAAGAGTATATCCAAAACCAAAAAGAATACTATGATGCGACTGGTCGAGTCTACGATTTGCGTACGATCACAACTACACACAAAGTGGCGTTGAAAGATGGAGGTGCAAGCTAATGTGGAAAACGATTCTGCGACGTGTTTTATTGATGATCCCGCAAGTTATTATTTTAAGTGTTCTGATCTTCTTATTAGCCCAAGCGATGCCGGGGGATCCATTTACCGGTTTGATCAATCCAAATCAGGATCCGGCAGTGATCGAACAGATGCGACAAGCAGCTGGCTTGAATGACCCATGGTATGTCCAGTACTTCCGTTGGATCGGAAATGCTTTGCAAGGCGATTTTGGTCAAAGTTTCTTATACAAACGCTCTGTTGCTGACTTGATCGGCGAACGGATCATCAACACTTTATATCTATCGATCTTGACAGTTGTCCTTACTTATTTGATTGCTGTGCCTCTGGGGATGCTTGCTGGCCGGTATCAAAATTCAATCTTGGATAAGATTGTCGTAATCTACAACTTCTTTAGTTTTGCTGTTCCTTTATTTATCTTCGGCTTGATCATGCTATTTGTTTTTGGTTATCGTTTAGGCTGGTTCCCAACAAGTGGATCACAAACACTAGGTTTGCAAGGTGGATTTATCACTCAATGGATAGACCGTTTGAAATATATTCTGTTACCATCAATTACCCAAGCATTTTTGGCGACTGCCGTCACAATCCAATATCTGCGAAGTGAAGTAATCGATTCGAAATCGCTCGATTTTGTCAGAACAGCCCGTTCCAAAGGGGTACCGACGAATAAAGTATTCAGTCGACATATTTTCCGAAATGCAGCGTTGCCGATGGCTTCTCAAATGGGGTATGAAATCACTTCGTTGATTGCTGGTTCTGTAGTTATCGAAAAGATTTTTGGTTATCCGGGAGTCGGAAAACTATTTATTGATTCCATCGGCCAACGGGACTATACCGTGATCACATCCTTAGTATTGATTTTAGGAATCGCGACGCTAGTGGGGACATTACTTTCAGATATCATCATGAGTATCGTTGACCCGCGTATTCGGATTCAATAAAACCAATCAGAAAGGAGAATGGATCGATGAGTGAAAAAAACAATACAGCAGTTCAAGAAAGTATTCCTCCTATGGGGATACGAATGATTGCTCGAGAATTTAAAAAAGATAAAATTGCTATTTTTTCATTAGGTTTGCTAGTGGTTTTATTATTAGTGATCTTTATCGGTGCGATGCTGACCGATCAAGACAAAGTGATGTATGTTAGTATCTTCGACAAATACGCTGCACCAGGAACAGTTTCGACACAAGGACAAAAGTTCATTCTGGGAGCAGATGAAGGCGGACGTGATGTATTAGGACAATTGATCATAGGTGCTAGAAACTCTGTTACGATCGGATTTGCGATCACGATCCTTACTTCGATCATCGGGGTTGGATTAGGGATCATCTCTGGCTACTACGGAGGGATCATTGACAACATCTTGATGCGGATCGTTGATTTTATCATGATTCTACCGATCATGCTGATCATTATCGTCTTCGTATCGATTATTTCCAGATACAATGTCTGGTCCTTTATTTTCATCATGAGTGCATTTTATTGGGTAGCTAAAGCCCGATTATTCCGAAGCAAGACATTATCTGAAGCAAGAAGAGATTATGTCAGTGCCTCAAAAACAATGGGAACCAATGATTTTAAAATCATGTTCCGCGAAATCATGCCGAATCTAAGTTCATTAATCATTACTAATTTGACGATGAACTTTGCGGCAAACATCGGTATCGAGACAACTTTGACTTTCTTAGGTTTCGGCTTGCCGGCAAATGTACCTAGTTTAGGTACATTGATCGGTTATGCAAGTAACGGAGAAGTCTTAGTGAATCGGCAATGGATCTGGTTACCCGCATCAATCCTTATTTTAGTTTTGATGTTGAGTATCAATTATGTTGGACAAGCATTCAAGCGTTCTGCAGATGCGCGCCAACGGTTAGGCTAGTATAGAAGCGAAGGGGGAAATAGGAATGAAGAAAACGATTTTTGGATTTGCAGCGCTGATGTCTGCTGTCGTTCTTGCAGCATGCGGGGGCGGAGGTACAGATACCTCTGGAAACAACTCTGGAGGCAACGGCAATAACAAAGAGGAATTAACTTTTCCAATTGCAACAAAAAATAATGATGATGCAATCGAAGACGGCGAATTAGAAGCTGCGGTCGCAACGGACAGTCAGTTTAAAGGATTGTTCCAGTGGGAGTTTTACCAAGATTCATATGATGCAGCTTTTATGGCTCCTTCTCATGAACCGCTATTTGCAAACGATGACGATTTCAGAATCACAGACGACGGAGCTGCAACGCTTGATCTAGATGAAGATACGAAAAAAGCGACAATCAAAGTAAAAGACAACGTCAAATGGTCAGATGGTGAAGATGTAACGGCGGACGATGTGATTTTCCCTTACGAAATCATTGGGAATAAAGATTACACTGGTATACGTTATGACGACACTTTCCGTAACATCGTAGGTATGGAAGAATATCATGATGGAAGTGCCGACACAATCTCCGGAATCAAAAAAATAGACGACAAAACAGTTGAAATCGAATATAAAGAAGTAAACCCAAGCATGCTTCAATCGGGTGGTGGTATCTGGTCATATGCAGCACCAAAACATACGTTAGAAGGTGTAGCAATCAAAGATATGGAATCAAGCGATCAAGTACGTAAAAATCCAGTAACTTTTGGCCCTTATTACATGAGTAATATCGTTGCAGGAGAATCAGTAGAATACTTGCCAAACGAGCACTACTGGAATGGTACGCCTAAATTGAAAAAGATCACGATGAAATCTGTACCGATTGCAAGTGCAACTGAAGCATTGAACTCTAAATTATATGATATGATTTTCCAAATGCCAACAGATACTTACGATACCTATAAAGAAATTGCTGGCTATACAAACTTAGGCCGTGAACAAACTTCTTATACTTATCTAGGATTCAAGTTAGGTAAATGGAATGCAGATACAAAGAGTGTGGAATACAATCCAGATTCAAAAATGGCTGATAAATCATTACGTCAAGCAATGGGCTATGCACTAGATAATGATGCAGTAGGTGAACGTTTCTATGCAGGTTTGAGAAGCAATGCGACTTCATTGATTCCTCCAGTATTCCAGTCATATCATGATGATGAGATGAAAGGATTCACACAAGATCTAGACAAAGCGAAAAAACTATTAGATGATGCTGGCTACAAAGATGTGGATGACGATGGTTTAAGAGAAGACAAAGATGGAAATAAACTAACAATCAACTTTGCTTCGATGTCCGGTGGGGAAACAGCGCAACCATTGGCAGATTACTATATCCAACAATGGAAAGAAATTGGTTTGGATGTCCAATACACAACAGGTCGTCTGATCGAATTCAACTCTTTCTATGATAAATTAGAAAACGATGATCCTGAAATCGATGTTTACCAAGCTGCTTGGAATACAGGAACTGATCCAAATCCAAGTGGACTATGGGGACCAAATGCTGCGTTCAACTACACTCGTTATGAATCAGAAGAAAATACAAAATTGATCAACGATATCAGTTCAAGCAAAGCATTTGATGAAGAGTACCAAAAAGAAGCATATCAAAAATGGCAACAATATGCGTTTGAAGAAGCATTTGCGATTCCAACGTTGTTCCGTAATGAAGTATTGCCAGTCAACGACCGTGTCAAAGACTGGGATTGGTCTTATGATGTACCAAACCCATGGGCAAATGTTTCTGTTACAGCAGATTCACGTTCATAATCACTAAAAATGACCGAAAAAGGGCGATGTCCTTTTTCGGTTTTTTAATATTTTTCTGTTTATTTCTCTAATATTCAGGTCAAGGCGCTGTTTCCATGACTTTTCCAATAAACGGTGTACAAAGTCCAGTTTCTCGGTATTAAGTCAAATTTATGCAAAAATATGGAAAGCCATTTTCACAAAATTTTTTCTTCATACTCGAAACTAAACGAATTTTTCACAACTTTTCGACAATCACTAGGATTATTAAAGCTTTACTTACCTTTTGACCGAACCATTTCAAATTTGACAAAAAACCAGTATAATAAGGAAGTATCGAAAAAATATCCATAAAAGGAATGTGGAAAATGGACAACCAGCTGACAAAAGAACTAAAAGAAAACTATAACATCGTTTTTCACGATCTAAATTTGCTTGAACAAGCTTTTACCCATTCATCCTATGTGAATGAGCATCGCAATCTGCAATTATCGGATAATGAGCGACTTGAATTTTTAGGAGATGCCGTTTTAGAACTGATGGTTTCTCAGTATTTATTCCGTTTATATCCTCATTTGCCAGAAGGAAAATTGACAAAAACACGAGCTGCGATCGTTCGCGAAGACAGCTTGTCGAAATTTGCCAAAGAATGTCACTTTGATCAATATGTTCTGTTGGGCAAGGGAGAAGAGAATTCAGGAGGACGTACGCGACCAGCATTGCTTTGCGACCTATTCGAAGCTTTTTTAGGCGCGTTATATCTTGACCAGGGATTCGACACGACCCATGCATTCATCGAAAAAGTGATTTTTCCTAAAGTCAAAGCAGGTGCTTTTTCACATGAGATGGATCATAAAACAAAACTACAAGAAGTCTTGCAAAAATCAGGTGATGTATCAATCGAATACCGATTGATCAATGAAGAAGGTCCAGCTCATGAACGAGTATTTTGGATCGAAGTTTATGTAGATGATCAATTGATTGGCACTGGACAAGGAAAATCGAAAAAATTAGCAGAACAAGCTGCGGCGGAAAATGCATTGGCAGCACTGTAAAAGTAAGTGAGGGAAAGCTTTGTATTTGAAACGAATTGAAATAGCCGGTTTTAAATCATTTGCAGACAAGACAGTCATTGATTTTGAAAACAGCGTCACAGCAGTGGTTGGACCAAATGGCAGCGGAAAAAGCAATATTACAGAGGCTATCCGCTGGGTATTAGGAGAACAATCTGCTAAAAGTCTGCGAGGCGGAAAAATGCCGGATATCATCTTTGCCGGTTCCGATACCCGTAAGCAGCTGAATATTGCAGAAGTCACAGTGATTTTAGACAATAGTGATCATTATCTGCCATTGGAGTACAATGAGATCAGTGTAACCCGCCGTTATCGACGGACTGGGGAAAGCGAGTTTTTCATCAATAAACAAAGCTGCAGATTAAAAGATATCCAAGAATTGTTCTTAGATTCTGGATTAGGAAAAGAATCGTTCTCAATCATTTCTCAAGGAAAAGTAGAAGCGATTTTCAGTAGTAAACCGGAAGACCGTCGTGGGATCTTTGAAGAAGCAGCTGGTGTCTTGAAATACAAGCAGCGGAAAAAGAAAGCAGAACAGAAGCTTTTTGAAACAGAAGACAACCTCAGCCGCGTCCAAGACATCATCCACGAATTGGAAGAACAGTTAACTCCTTTGGCCGCCCAGAGTGAGGCAGCAAAGGAGTTTTTACGGCTAAAAGAAACACTGACTCAAACCGATGTCTCTTTGATGGTTGCCGAAATCAAGACAGCAAAAAAAGATTGGGACAACAAACAAGCACAGCTTGCGAAATTCAATCTAGAATTAGGCAAACTATCTGAGTCGATCCAAGAACAAGAATCCATTTTGGCGAAGCAGCGTAAAGAAAATGCGCAAGCCGACCGTCTGATCGAAAAAAATCAGCAAGTATTATTAGATCTTTCGGAAAAACTGAAGCAGACAGAAGGACAAAAAGATGTTTTGCAGGAGCGGACAAAGCATACACAAAAAAGCTCGCAAGAATATCAAACTTCATTAGCAGAAGCACAAAAAAAGGTTAAACATTTTGAAAAGCTTCAAGAAAGCTTGATGAAAGAAGCAGCAGAAAAAGAAACAGAGATCCAAAAAGCTGAAGCAAATCTCATAAAAACACAGCAAGAATTAGAAAAATACCAAAAATCAACGAAAGAATTATTGGCAGAATTAAGAGATCAATATGTTGATTTGATGCAAGAACAAGCAGCTGTAGGAAACGAACTGAAGTATCTAGAACGTCAATATATACAAGAAACAGCAAAAAGCAAGCAGACGTTAGCCAAGCAATCGGAAGTAGAAGCATCAGTAGATCGATTGATCTTACAAAAAGAAGAATTGACACAAAAGCAGGCGCAGCTAAAATCATCTTTAACTGAAACAAAAGAGAAGTTAGAAATGATCCAACAAAACGGGAAAAAGTTCCAAGAAGCATTAGCAAAAGAACAGCCTAAAATGTATCAATTAATGAATCAAGTCCAGCAGCTGCGTGCTCGTAAGAAAAGCCTTCAAGAAATCCAAGAAAACTATTTTGGTTTTTACCAAGGGGTACGATTGGTCTTGCAGCATAAACAGCAGCTTTCGGGTATTGTCGGAGCAGTGGCTGAACTGATCGATGTTCCTGCAGATTTCACGTTAGCTATCGAAACAGCTTTAGGTGGGGCAGCCCAGCATGTCATCGTTGAAAATGAAAAAGATGCTCGGCAAGCCATCACGTATTTGAAACAGCAAAGAGGAGGAAGAGCAACATTCCTTCCACTGACGACAATCAAACCAAGACAATTACCGGCTCATATATTGACACAAGCAGCAGCTGTAGAAGGATTTATAGGGATTGCCAGTGAACAAGTCAGTTATCCCGATCAAATCCAAACTGTGGTTCAAAACCTGCTAGGAACGATCCTTTTAGCCAAAGACTTAACTAGTGCCAATGCAATCGCGCAAACGATCCGCTATCAATATCGAGTGGTTTCCTTAGAAGGTGATGTGATGAATGCCGGAGGATCCATGACAGGCGGAGCGAATAAACGAGGAAACCAAGGCAGTTTGTTTGTACAAAATCAAGAATTGAAACAGTTGACTAGTGAATTTGAAGAAGCAGATAAACAACTCCAAGCACAAGAAAAAAAAGTTCAGGAGCTGCAACAAGAAACAGCTCGTATAGCCGAAGAACAAGAAGTTTTGCGTACACGAGGCGAACAATTACGTTTTGAAGAACAAGAAGCGACAAATCAGCTGCAAAACATCATAAATGAACTTGAACGTTTTGAAAAAGAAAAGCAAATCTCAACTTTTGAGACACGTGAACTGCAGCAGTTTATCGAAGATTACGAAAAGCAAACGAACGAATTGAAAGACAAACAAACAGATCTTGAATCGCAACGACAAAAAATCGACGAAGAAATCAAATCGTTAAGTCAAGAAAGCGACCAGATGGAAGCCAGAAGAGCACAAGTACAAAGTCAAAAAGCACAAGAACAAGCAGATCTTGCTGTCTTGAAAGAGCAGTTTAATCATCTGCAGATCCAGCTCCGCGGTGCCCGAGTCCAAAAAGCAGAGGCAACCGAACGTCAAGAAGCGATAGAAAAGCAGTTGGCGACATTGACAGCAGACTTTTCTGATCATGAAGTCACAGAAGAAAGTTTGGAAAAACAAATTAACGAATTATCTGCTCAGCGAGAAACATTAAAAGCCGAGTTGGCAAAAGCCAAAGAGCAGCGAGATAGAAGGCAAAAGGAGATCGATAAGCTTGAAGCAGTCTTGGCAGAGCGTAATCGTGAGCAAAAAGCACGACTGTCGGAACAATCCAAATTAGAAGTCCAAAAAGACCGAGCTGAAATGATTTTAGATAATCATTTGACCTATCTGCAGTCAGAATATCAGCTGACATTTGAGAAAGCTTCCCAAGACTATCAAGAAACAACCGATATCGAAGACAGTAGAACAAAGGTTTCATCCTTAAAAGAACAGATTGAAAAACTGGGACCAGTAAACTTAAATTCAATCGAACAATACGAACAAGTCAGTGAAAGACATACATTCTTAGCAACACAGCGAGATGATCTGTTAGCAGCGAAAAACCAATTGTTTGAAACGATGGATGAGATGGATGATGAAGTGCGGACAAGATTCAAAGAAGTATTTGAAGCTATCCGTCAAGAATTCAAAATTGTCTTTCCAAATATGTTTGGCGGCGGTAAAGCTGAATTAGTACTGACAGAACCAACTGATTTGCTGAAAACAGGTATTGAGATTGAAGTACAACCTCCTGGCAAAAAACTGCAAAGTCTAAGTTTGCTTTCTGGAGGAGAACGAGCACTTACAGCCATCGCGTTGCTCTTTTCCATTATCCGTGTCTGTCCTGTTCCGTTTTGTATCTTAGATGAGGTAGAAGCAGCGTTAGATGAAGCCAACGTGAAACGTTTTGGTCGTTACTTGAGCGATTTCCAAGATGACACACAATTTATCGTAGTCACACACCGCAAAGGAACGATGGTCGCAGCAGATGTACTGTACGGAGTGACGATGCAGGAATCCGGTGTATCAAAAATCGTTTCTGTACGGATGGAAGATATCAATGAAGAGGCGAAAATCAACGAAACGAAAGTGTAGGAACGAAAATGATCAAATTAGTAGCAATCGATTTGGACGGTACATTATTAAATGAACAAAAGCTGATTTCAGATGAGAATAAACAAGCATTAGCACAAGCAAAACAGCAAGGGGTCAAGATCGTTCTATGTACAGGACGCCCCTTAGCTGCGATGGCGCATTATCTGCAAGAATTAGGACTGGTAGATGAAGGTGACTACAGCATCACTTTCAACGGCGGTTTGGTACAAAAAAATGATACTGGTGAAATCATGGAAAAGAAAGTGATGGAAGTATCAGATATCCAACGCTTATACAAACTGGCTCAGCAATTGGATCTGCCACTAGATGTTTTGTCTGACAATGTGGTTTTACAGCTGCCTAGTGCCCCAAGGAAGCAATCCTTGTACAATGTGTTGAATAAGCTGCTGCAATTCCAACCAGCGGATATAAGCGATATTACAGATGAATTTGTGCTTAATAAGGCAGTAATCGCTTATGACCAAGAAGAATTAGATCCTAAAATCAAAGAAATACCAGCAGAATTCCATGAAATGTATGAGATCATCAAAACGAGAAGTATGCTTTTGGAATTTATGCCAAAAGGTGTTACAAAAGCTTATGGTATTTCTTTATTGGCAAAAGATCTTGGTTTGAAACAAGAAGAAATCATGGCAATCGGTGATGAAGAAAATGATTTACCGATGATCCAATATGCTGGACTAGGCGTAGCGATGGAGAATGCTGTGCCTTTCGTCAAAGAAGCAGCAGATTTCGTGACAGCCAGCAATGAAGAAAATGGCGTAGCCAAAGTGATCCAAAAATTTGTATTAGAGTAGGGGGGAGTCAAATGGGATTTTTTGATAAAATCAAGCGTGCTTTTACTGGCGAAGAGAAAACAGAAGAAGTTGAAGTACAGGAGAAGTACGACAAGGGTTTAGAAAAGACGCGTAAAACATTTGGTGAACGGATGAATGAGTTGTTTGCCAATTTTCGAACAGTCGATGAAGACTTTTTTGAAGAACTAGAAGAAACACTTATCGGTGCAGATGTAGGTTTTGAAACAGCGATACGAATCACCGAAGCATTACGTCAAGAAGTGAAACTCAGAAATGCGAAAAAATCGGCAGAAGTCCAAAATGCGATCATCGAGAAACTTGTGGATCTCTATGAAGCGGAAGGAATTAATGAAGTAAATGAACTAAATATCCAAGAAGACGGACTAACAGTTATTTTGTTTGTCGGTGTTAATGGTGTAGGGAAAACAACAAGTATTGGTAAACTTGCCCATCAGTTCAAAAACGAAGGTAAAAAAGTATTGATGGCAGCAGCAGATACCTTCCGCGCTGGAGCAATCGACCAGTTAGTTGTCTGGGGCGAACGCGCTGGTGTTGAAGTTGTTCGTGGCAATGCAGGCGGCGATCCAGCAGCTGTCGTATTCGATGCTTTGGAAAGAGCAAAGACAGAGCAGGCAGATGTTTTACTAGTTGATACTGCAGGCCGACTGCAAAATAAAGTGAACTTGATGAACGAATTAGAAAAAATAAAACGAGTAATCCAGCGGGAATTACCAGAAGCACCCCAAGAAACACTTCTTGTACTAGATGCAACCACTGGTCAAAACGCGATGGTTCAAGCAAAACAATTCAAAGAAACAACAGATGTGACCGGTCTTGTTTTGACAAAATTAGATGGTACAGCAAAGGGCGGTATCGTACTTGCTATCCGTAATGAATTGCATTTACCAGTGAAATTGGTCGGTCTTGGTGAAGGAATCGATGACTTGGAGCCGTTTGATCCAAATGATTTTGTCGTTGGATTGTTCAAAGGATTACTAAAAGAAGAATAACCCATGTCTAAAAAGCAGGAGCTGTGACAAAAGTTGCAGCTCCTTGTTTGAATGATTGTTTTTAACATAGCTGTGTTTTTGATGCCTTCATTTTTATACTTATTTGTAAGCGGTTCTCAAACAATTTCGTTCTTTTTCTTAGACTTTTTGATTATAATTAGATTCATATGAATTGGAGGTCACTTAATGATGAATTTTAAGCAATTATTATTGCATGTCAATGCGCGCCCTTTTATCGACCAAGCTCGATTTGGTATAGAACGGGAAGGACAGCGGGTTGATCTTGCAGGAAATCTAGCAAAAACCGATCATCCAGCAATCTTTGGCGATCGATCCTATCACCCCTATATCCAAACAGATTTTAGCGAAACACAGACAGAGATGATCACTCCTGTTACCGATTCTATTCCCGAATTATTTCAGTATCTCGCTGCTGTTTATGATGTGACTGCTCGTTCTATACCGAAAGAAGAGATGATCTGGCCATTAAGTATGCCACCTGCCTTACCGGAAAAAGACGAAGCGATCATTATTGCAAAATTAAAAAATTTCGAAGATGTCTTGTATCGACGTTATTTAGCAAAAGAATACGGGAAGCGAAAACAGATGGTAAGCGGTATCCATTTCAATTTTGAATTTGGCGATGAGTTGCTAAGAACATTGTTCAGCCATCAGGAAGAATTTCAAGATTTTTCCGAATTCAAAACAGAACTTTATTTGAAAACGGCGAGAAACTTTATGCGCTATCGCTGGATGATCACTTATTTATTCGGTGCTTCACCAATGAGTGAGAAGAACTACTTTTTAGATGAATCACATCCGCAAGAACCTGTTCGCAGTATTCGTAACAGTGCGCTGGGCTATACGAATCATCCAAATGTGAAAGTTTCCTATGCTTCTATGAAACAGTATTTAGCAGATATCGAGCGAATGATCGAAGAAGGGAAACTTTCGGAGGAGAAAGAATTTTATACACCGCTTCGTTTCCGAGGCGGAAAGAAAGTCGCAGATTTAGCAACAACAGGTGTTCGTTATATTGAATTGCGGAATATCGATTTGAATCCTTATGCAAGATTGGGTATCAATCCAGAGCAAGTTCGGTTCTTACAATTATTCCTGATGTACATGTTATGGACAGAAGAAAAAGAAGACTGTGACCAATGGGTAGCAGAAGGTACGACTCGAAATAACAAAGTAGCACTAGAACAACCATCAGATCAAACAGAATTTCATCAAGAAGGTAGAGAAATTCTTGAAGGGATGAAGCAAATGCTGGTTGAATTGGATTGGTTGGATTCTCTTTATTTAGTAGAGGAAGCATTGACTCAAATGGATCATCCTGAACAAACGTTAGCAGCGAAACTCTATCAAGAAGCACAGCTATCGAGTCAGCAAGAAGTTGCTGTGGCATTGGGACATCAATATTATAAAGAAAGCCATGAACGTCCCTATCAGTTGGCCGGTTTTCGCGAAATGGAACTTTCTACTCAGATATTTATGTTCGATGCCATCCAAAAAGGTGTCCAAGTCAAAGTATTAGATGAGTCGGATCAATTTTTGCGTCTGCAATTCCAAGACCATGTAGAATATGTGAAAAATGCAAACATGACAAGTAAGGACAGCTATATCGTCCCACTTATCATGGAAAACAAAACAGTAACGAAAAAAGTCTTAAAAGAAGCTGGGTTCCGGGTACCAGGAGGCGCAGAATTTTCATCCATGGAAGAAGCGGTAAAAGCTTATCCGAGATTTGCCGAGCAGGCATTTGTGATCAAACCTAAATCAACCAATTACGGGTTAGGTATCACGATTTTCAAGGAAGGAGCTAGTCTGGAAGATTATCAAGCAGGTTTAGCCATTGCTTTTCGTGAAGACAGTTCGGTTTTAGTAGAAGAATTTATGCCGGGAACGGAATATCGTTTCTTTGTGATCGACGGAGAAGTCCAAGCCATCATGTTGCGAGTCCCTGCTAATGTTATTGGTGACGGTATCCGAACAGTGAAAGAACTTGTTGAAGAAAAAAATAGTGACCCTTTGCGTGGAACGAATCATCGTGCACCTTTAGAATTGATCCAATTAGGTGAATTAGAACAATTGATGTTGAAAGAACAAGGGTTGACGATCGAATCAGTTCCCCAAGCCAATCAAATTGTTTATCTAAGGGAGAACTCAAATATCAGTACAGGTGGTGATTCGATCGATATGACTGATGAATTTTCTGAAGCTTACAAAAAAATCGCCGTTTCTGCGGTAGAAGCACTAGGAGCTAAGATTAGTGGTATCGATTTGATTATACCAGATAAAGAAATCGATCCTACAACTGATAAAAAAGCATATGGGATCATCGAAGCAAATTTCAATCCAGCCATGCATATGCATGTTTATCCCTTTGCAGGAAAAGGCAGAAGATTGACGATGAATGTATTGAAATTGTTATATCCTGAAGTATTTTAAAAGAAAAAGCTTTTGACAGATTGTCCTATTTGATGTCAATCTGATCAAAAGCTTTTTTGCATGTAAAAATTTATGTGTTTTTTCGTTTTAAAATAAACGATCCCAGAAGCTTTTTTTCTTTTTTGGTTTTTCTTTTTCAACTGGCGAAGAGTTTTCTTCTGGGTATTTTTTTTCGATATCAATCACAGGTTCATTTACTGCTTCTTTTGCTGTTAAGAGCAATCCGAATTCCTCAGGATTTGCAGTGACGTAATCGTTGACTACAGTAAATCGGCTATTGTTTTTCGTTGCTAGCTGGATATATTGGTTTTGGACAGAAAGGGGTAGAGCCCCATTCAAGAGTATGGAAGCATCTGGATGTTTTTTGAGTTCTTTTAAAAAGTTTTCTTTGTTTTTTGGTTGGATCATTTCAGCAACAGTCATACTAAGATAGCAGCGTTCCCTGAATGTCCCTAAATATTTATGCTGTTCTTCAGGGTTCACTAAAGGTGTACCATAAAGTCCCTTATCCAAATGGCTTTTTACATCATCTTGTGCCATAAAAAATACCCTCCTTCTTCTCTTTGTCTTTCTTACGATTATAGCATATTCCCAATAATACCTAAAACATATGAAAAAGCGGTTGCTTTTGTTCAACGATTCACTTAAAATAAGAATGAAAATCATTCTCAATTAGAAAAGGTGGATTGGATGCGCTACGGACGACTAGTAGCATTATTAGTTATTTTAAGTAGTATTTCATTGTTCATCGGAGTATCGAATGTACAATTGTCAGAACTGCTCCAGTTAGATGGGCAAAGCTTACAAATCTTGCTAGTGACTCGTTTGCCACGAACGATTTGTTTGATCCTTGTGGGAGCGACCAGTAGTATTTGTGGGTTGATCATGCAACATTTGACCCAAAATAAATTTGTTTCACCAACGACTGCGGGCACGATGGATAGTGCGCGTTTAGGTATTTTAGTGGCTATGATTTTCCTACCTGGTGCATCCTTGATTGTCCGATCCTTGACAGCATTTTGCTTTGCTTTTGCAGGAACATTGCTTTTTTTATCCCTTACGCGATTGTTCCCCCAGAAAAATCAATTGATGCTTCCGTTGATTGGAGTCATGTTAGGGAATATCATTGGTTCAGTTGCTACTTTTTTTGCTTATCAATTCCAGTTGGTACAAAATATGACTTCATGGCTTCAAGGGAATTTTGCAACTGTGATACGAGGAAATTATGAGTTATTGTATGCTGTTGTTCCATTGTTGCTCTTGGTTTGGCTATTTGCTTACCGATTTACGATCATTGGTCTGGGCGAATCGTTTGCAGTAAATTTGGGAATAGATTACCAGAAGATGCAGTTTTTAGGCATTGGCTTAGTATCATTGGCTAGTGCAGTCATGTTGATCATGGTAGGAAGCATTCCTTTTATCGGAGTGATCATTCCGAATCTTGTCTCTAGAATATATGGAGATCAAGTGCACAAAACAATTGGCGTAACTGCTTTAGCAGGTAGTTTGTTCTTAGTATTTTGCGATCTTGTCGCTCGCGTGTTGATTTTTCCTTATGAAATACCAGTCAGTGTGATCGTTGGAATCATCGGTGGGGCTATCTTCCTTTATCTTCTGATAAGGGGGCGACGATATGCTTAAAAAAAAGCCATCTATTTTTATTGGTATGCTTGTTCTTGTTTTATTTGTTACAGGAATGTACTTGACGATCCATACATATGGAAACTGGCATTTTGCATGGGCATTGAGGAGTAAGAAAATTTTTGCATTTATCCTTGTCTCGCTAGCTGTCAGCAGTGCCACAATCAGCTTTCAGACAATTACGCATAACCAGTTTTTGACTCCTTCAGTATTGGGACTTGAGTCGTTATATGTCCTTGTCCAAACGGTCCTTTTCTTCTTTATCGGAGGAGTGACGATGCTTCAGCAGACAGGTACAGGTTTTTTCTTATTGAACGTTGGGCTGATGGTCGGGCTGAGTCTATTGTTATTTTTCTTTCTTTTGAAAAAAATGAGAGCGAATCTTTTTTTATTACTGATGTCAGGGATGATTTTAGGTACGCTTTTTGGTAGTGTCAGTACCTTTTTACAAGTCATCATGGATCCGAATGAATATGATTTGCTTCAAGGCAGATTATTTGCAAGCTTTGGCAATATCCAGAGTCAGTATCTTTTGCCTGCTTCTTTGATCATTATCGGCTGCTGGTGCCTGTTATTTCGATATCGACATGTGCTAGACGTTTTCCATCTCGGAAATGAACAAGCAGTAAACCTCGGGATAGACACAGATCGTTTTGAATTTTTGATTTTATGTTGTGTCAGTCTTTTGACAGGGACATCAACGGCTCTTGTGGGTCCAGTTACTTTTTTAGGGTTTATTGTCGCAAATATCAGTTATCGTGTCTTTTCTACTTATCGTCATGGTCAGCTATTTATCGGAAGCTTTCTGGTAGCTATGCTGTTTCTGACAGGAGGACAGCTCGCAGTAGAGCAGATTTTCGGCTGGAATACAACAGTGAGTGTCGTCGTTGAATTTGTCGGAGGAATTTATTTTGTCACAAAATTGATTCGCGAAAGGAAGAGTATCCTATGATTGATTTACAAAAGGTCAATAAACTGTACCATGGAAAATCAGTGGTTAAAGATGTACAGTTAACGATTCCTGAAAAGAAGTTGACTGCTTTTATCGGTCCAAATGGTGCTGGAAAGTCAACGGTGTTGTCGATGATCAGTCGTTTGATACCAAAAGATACAGGTGAAATCTATTTAGACCATAACGAAGTAAAGGCTTGGAAATCCAATGAATTAGCAAAAAAATTATCGATCCTACGACAATCGAATGAAATAAATGTCCAAATTACCGTGAAAGAATTAGTAGAATTTGGACGATTTCCTTATACGAAAGGAAAATTGACGACAAAAGACGAGGAAATCGTTCAGGAATCACTGGAACACCTTGGGTTAGAAGAAATAGCGGATCAATCGATTGACACCCTTTCAGGCGGTCAACTCCAACGTGCGTATATTGCAATGGTGCTAGCGCAAGACACGGATTATATTTTACTGGATGAACCTTTGAACAATCTAGATATGAATTTTGCGGTTCAAATCATGCAGATTTTAAAAAATTTAGTACAAGAAATCGGGAAAACAATTGTTATTGTTCTTCATGATATCAACTTTGCTGCAAGTTATGCAGACGAAATTGTTGCGATGAAAGATGGACAGTTATTCACGCAAGGAACGACCCAAGAAATGATAAAAAAAGATGTATTGGACGAATTGTACGAAATGGACATACGGATTTGTGAGATTGAAGGCCGCAGATTCTGTCTTTATTTCTAAAACTAACATTAGGAGAGAAGAGATGAAAAAATTAGTAGTAGGTATCTTGATTCTAGCATCATTTGGTTTAGCAGCATGTGGAAATAGCAACAACACCAGTCAGGCAGATACAAAGAAAAGCAGCACACAAACTGAAACTACATTGACGATAACAGATAGTAATGGAGACCAAATCGAGGTGCCAAAGAATCCTGAAAAAGTCGTCGTATTCGACAATGGTTCTTTAGATACGATGGATGCTCTTGGTGTTGGAGATAAGGTAGTTGGAGCAGCTACGAGCAGCCTTCCTGAGTATCTTTCCTCCTATAAAAAAGTGGAATCAGCAGGTGGAATAAAAGAACCAGACTTAGAAAAAATTAATCAGCTTCAGCCAGATCTAATCATCATTTCTGGCCGACAAAGAGATTTTCAAAAAGATCTAAGTCAAATTGCTCCGACCATTTTCCTTTCTTTAGATGCGAAAAAGCCATGGGAATCTTTCCAGCAAAATGTCACTGCTTTAGGGGAGATCTTTGGTAAGCAAGAAGAAGCTAAAACTCAATTAGAGGAATTATCTAGTGCAATCGATCAGACGAAAAAGAAAGCAGAAGCGTCTGATAAAAAAGCACTAGTCACACTTGTGAATGAAGGGCAATTGTCAGCCTACGGATCTGGTTCTAGATTCGGTTTCATCCATGATTTATTTGGCTTTGAACAAGCAGATGATCAAATCGAAGCATCCACTCACGGTCAAAGTGTTTCTTATGAATATGTGCTAGAAAAAAATCCGGATATCTTATTTGTGGTAGACCGAACAAAAGCTATTGGTGGAGACGACAGCAAAGATGATATTTCTGCCAATGAACTGGTAGCACAAACGAATGCTGGTAAAAACCAGCAGATCATCTCCCTTGAACCAGATGTCTGGTATTTAAGCGGGGGCGGTTTAGAATCAATGAAACTGATGATCGAAGATGTGAATCAAGCATTTAAATAGCATAAATAACAGAGGATTAAACTCTCATACTATGTAACAATAATGTTTCTTACATTCTTAAATAGCAAGAGCCTATCCTCAAAGAAGTTATCAAAAACCATCCGTAAAATCGTATTGATGATTTTACGGATGAGAAAATATGAGAAGCTATTTTCTGTCCAGCGTTCTTATTACTCAAAGCAAATCGCAGTTGTCACAATCTCTTCTAAACAATGTTCAATCAGCTGACCTTCGGTATTAGCTCAAAGCACTGATTTCACAACCTCTATTTAGGCATGTGTCTCAGCAAGCGGTTGATAGTTGATGATCTGCATTTTTCGATAAAAATCGGCGGGAAGCTTACTCCACCGTTTTAATAATTGATAGAAATAACTCTCTTCTGCTTTGATTTTATACTCGCTTAATATCAATCCAAAACTATTCGTTTTTTTTGAAGCTAATTTTTTATAAATATCCAATGCTTTGGTTTTATCTTCATTGACAAAGAGTGTTTTTACTTCAATATAAGAACCCTCGATATTTTGTGTTTCTTCGATAAAATAGATGTTTTTTATATATTCCTTCATAGTGATTCCTCCAAAGAAGTCTTTTTATTTGATAAGTTTACTCTACCGAAGAGTTGTTAATAATCCGTGAACAAAAAGTAATTCTTTTTCCAATAGTTGTTAAAGGTTTTTTATTTTTTATAGTATTTTTTGTTATTTAAGAAAGGAATAAGGTTAAACAAATAACAGGTTGCTTTTTGGGTCTTTTTCCGTTCAAGAAACTGAACGAAGAAAAGGGAAAGTTGTCTCTTTTGTGATAAGAGAAATCATAATAAACGAATGACTTACTTTCCAATAAATTGAGAACAGTCAGAACCAGACAAATTAGTTGCATCTGATGAATAAAGTGATTATTCTATGACATGAGGTGATACAGATGAAATTAGAAGTGACAAAAGAAGCACAAGAAGTATTGAAGAATAAATTAGAAGCAGACGATCAACTTTTATTAGATATCGAAAACGGTGACGGTCCATTTGCAGAAAGCCAAGTCAGTTGCCAATTGGACACGGCATTTCGATTGATCATTGTCAAAAAAGATACACAAACAGATCTAAGTCTTTATTCTGTAGTGGCTGATACACCAGTTGGACCAATCAAAATCAAAGACAGTGCAATACTTTACATGGATGATCCATCCACACTTGCTTTAGAACCAACTTATAATAGTTTACAATTAAAAGGACCAAGCGGCTTGAGAAAAGGCAACTTGCAAGTTGTTCGAAAAGACTAGAGGGATAAAATGGGAAAATTGGCGATCATCAGCGACCTACATGTGGACATCAATAAATTCGGCGAATCAGAGCTGATGCAGCTTTGGCAAGTTTTGCAAAAGCACAAGATCACTCGGCTTCATCTAGCCGGAGATACGGCTAATAAAGTAGACCGTTGCCTAGCTGTTGTCGAATTTTTCGTCAATAAAGGATTATCTACGACATTTCATTTCGGCAATCACGAGTTGGCAGATGTGCCCAATGAACAGATGATGGACCATTTTCCAGACCCACATTTTTTAAATGAACGGTATATTGCTTTAAATGAGCAGACCGTTCTTTTAGGGATGAATGGCTGGTACGACTATCAGTTTTCCGAATTGAAAGATTACGAGGCAATCGTACGAATGAAGCGTTTGTATTGGTATGATCGGTTCATCCAGCGTGGGAAAACAGATCTCGAGGTCAATGCAGAAATGCTTGCAGCTGCAAAAAATTTGCTAGACCAGCTGGAAGCAAAAAAACTTGAGGTGATTTTATCCACTCATTTCGTTCCTAAACGGGCATTTATCATGTATCAATCTGCTCCTTATGAGCGTTGGAACAAATTAAATGCATTTTTAGGATCAGAATCATTCGGAGAATTACTTGACCGTTATTCAAATATCAAACAAGTAGTTTTTGGCCATACGCATCGTCGCTTTGAAGATAAATCCATCGGTCACACGATTTACAGCTGCAGACCTTTTGGTTATTATTATGAATGGCAGCTGACCCGAGATTTTGTCTTGAAAGAACAGCTGTTAGATAGCTATGAACCCATGAAATTACGTGTCCTCTTGCGTGCCCATCATCCGGCCTTTCAAGCCTATCAAACACAACATTTGCAAGAGGAATTTGAACAGGCGATGACAATCGTTCCGTATTGAGACAGCATTAGTAATGTGTAAAAGAAAATACCTTGTAAAACATAAGGATAAGTAAGAGCAGTAGATCCATTTATCGTGGATATGCTGCTTTTTTTGTGGAAAATAATCAGCGAATGTTTATTTGATCGGATGATTTGTAACTCGCAGAGTACTAGATGCAAGCGTTTATTCTTTTTTTGAACGATAATCACAAAAAAAAATATAATATACATTTTTTATTTAATTATAATTAATATTGATTGAAGTCTAGGCAGTCAAGTCACATTTTGATAGATAGGAGGGGGACTTACGAATTATTTTAAAGGCTATGACAGCTGTATTTCTAGATTGTGTTTGCATCAAGTTGCAATAAAAACTAGAAATCAAATCGGGCTGATAATCATTTATAACTAATCGATACATAGGACCAAATATAGGTCTATGTTCTTTTATTTCATAAGTATCGTAAAACAGAATTTTGCTATGGATTAATCCAATCGACTGATATGTTTAGTAAATAAAGAAAGAGGAATGTCAATGATGAAAAAAGAAATCGTATTAACAGCAACAACGATGTTATTCAGCATGGTAGCAAGTACGACTTTTGTTTCTGCAACTGAAGTATACCCAAAGGAATATAACACAGAAGGAACGATTACATTTGAAGCAGGAGATGAGGGTGTAACTCCTCCTGTTGATCCAGAGAATCCTGATCCCAATAAACCTGTCGATCCATCAGATCCTCCAAGCCCTGGAACAGGAGGGGCATTATCGATTGATTATGGATCAAAATTCAAATTTGGGACTCAAAAAATTTCTACTGCGGATAAAACGTATTATGCAGCTGCTGATGTGATGAACGATGGGTCTAGAAAACCGACATATGTCCAAGTGACAGATAGGAGAGGTACCTTATCTGGGTGGAAATTAAGTGTCTCTCAACCAGAACAGTTTAAAACTGCCAGTGGGGATGAACTAGTTGGAGCACAGCTGAAATTTACGAAAGGGCAGGCTGTTTCTTTGGTTGATCCAACATATACACCGCAAACGGTGAATTCTGAATTAACGTTGACACCGGGAGGAAACAATACGTTAGCAATTAATGCTAAATCAGGAACAGGTGTGGGGACTTGGGTCTATCGATTTGGTGCAAATGAAAATGAAAATCAAGATGCGGTACAGCTTTCGGTACCCGGTAAATCTGTCAAGTTAGCGCAACAATATTCCACTAAATTAGTTTGGACATTAGAAGATACACCTAACAACTAGTTTACTGAAAAGAACTGTTAAAAATAAATACGTAGTCATATTGTCTTGCGAGGTAATCGAGCAAAAATTGTCAAAGGCTAGGCTAAATTTGTTTGGATACGAATAGTTCATCTAGGAATTTAACGATCAGGAGGAAAAGATATATTGAAAAAGAGGAGGATCGTGCTCATTTTAAGCAGTCTCTTAGTGACTAATATCTTTCCGATCATAGGGTACTCTTTGGAATTGAATCAGTTGGAGCATGGAAATAGAAGAGACGAAGAAAGCAAACTCACTTCGACATTCGACAGTTTAATAGAATCCAACCAGACACAAGAAAGCAGTGAGGATTTAAGTATTTCGAGTAGTGGAGAGACCACTGACAACGTAGAAGCTGAGGGTTCGGACAAACAAGGACTGGAAGATGCACCAATTTCTGCGGTTGAGCTGCCTGACGATCCCAATATTATTTCTATCGATAAAATTTTTCAAACACCTATCGGTACTAGCACGTCCATATTGGAAAATGGGAAGTTACTGCAGTTGAACCCAGCAGAAAGGTCTCAAAGAGGTGCTATTTGGTCAAATAAGAAGATTAGTTTACTCTCGGATTTTACATTTAAATCTTATTTATACTTAGGAAATCAACGAGATAGAGCGGGAGATGGCATGACCTTTACATTGACTGGCGATCCTAGAATGGCTAGTAATCCCAGTCAAGTTATTGGATCGCCAGGTATGGGAATTGGCTCATATTCTACTCGTTCTGGCCAACCTTACATTGCGAATGCGCTCTCGATTGAGTTTGATACGTATAAAAATAGTGGTTCTTCTGATCGAATGGATCGAGAGATAACTGCTGATAATAGAGGGCATGGACATGTCGCTTTTGTCACGCCTAAACCAAATAATAATAATTATTCTGGAGAGCATACTGGCGTGACGGTAGCTCCTACATTTCTTTCTAATGGCACATGGCGCTTGTTAATAATTAAATGGGACGCGGAGCAAAGAAGTCTTACTTATGATTTGGAAGGTGTCGGTCGCTCTTCTCGGATTATACCTGATCTCATTAGGCAGTTTGGTTCTACAGAAGTAAATTGGGGGTTTACTTCTTCAACAGGTACTTTTTTTCAAGAAAATGCTGTCGCTGTCACGCGACTTCCATCGAATGTCACATCAACAGCTGATGTAAAAGTCAACGATAGTGATTATGGGGCCATCGCTGAAGCTGGAGGAAACGATAAGATAACTATCAGAAATACATTGAAGGTCGAGGGGGATTTTCTTGAATATAAGAAAATGCAGACTAGTATCGACCTCCCACAAGAATTAACTATTCCCGAGCATATCTTGATCAATGGAAATCAAATTGATGCCAAAGATATCTTGATAACCGGAAATCGAGTCACGCTAAATCTGACAGATTATTTTATTGCTGGAGATACGTTAATAATCGAATTGGAGACAACTTTGCAGGAAGTAATTCCTGAAAAAGTACTCACTATGCATTTTGAATACCTTGAAAACGAGAATTTGATTGAGCAATCGAATGAAATAAACCTAAAGATCGCAAAGCTGAAGGAGATAGATATCCATGTTTATTATAAAGATAAAGACAGTCAGATTGATATTGCTGAAATGAAAACAATCACTGGGAAAATAGGAGAGAAGTATAAAGAAACTCCTATTGATATTGAAGGGTATGTTTTTGACTCGGATTCAGCGAATACAGAAGGCATCTTCTCCGAAAATACAGAGGATATCTATTTTTATTACAGAAAAGGCAAACTTTATCTCTCAACTGCTCCTCAATATGTCAATTTTGGAAAACATAAAATATCCAGTAGACCATTAAGTGAATTCGGACAGTTTTCAGGTGGGTTGAAAATTATAGATGAACGGGCTTTTGGAAGTTGGAAATTACAATTGAAACAAGAGAAAGTTCTTACAAATGGAGATTTTGAGCTTCCAGAAGCTCTTTCCTTTGTTACCTCTGAAAATACAACGGTTATAGGGACATCCGCTGTTACGATTTTCGAAAGTAATCAAAAGGGTGAAAGCGATTTGTCCTCTCTTTTAGATTCTACAGCTCATCGTGGAATCAGAATAGATATTCCTGTAGAAAACCAAAGAATCGGAACCTTTGAGGGGAAACTATCTTGGATACTTGCAGATGTCCCAGGAAATTAACAGGAAGAGAAGAATATAACAAAATTATTGAGTTTCAAGAAGGGCACAGGTACCATAGGCTCTTGTGTCCCACAGAGACAAGATTTTGTTATAGTCTTCTCTTACATATGATTAAAGGAGCGATTTTCTTGAGACCAAAACAACAATTATTTATAACACTCCTAGTTATTTTAGGGGCACTTTTTAACAATATATCAGTGTCAGCTAGTGCATTTAATTTTTCAGTGACGCCGATAACTTCAGAGAATCAAATCGACAAGAGAAAAACTTACTTCGATCTTCAACTTGATCCGGATCAGGAAGTAGAAGTAAAAGCGGAATTGAGAAATGATACAGAAAAAGAAGTGAAAATCGATATTTCTGTGAATAGCGCAACCACCAATTCAAATGTGATGGTTGAATACGGAAAAAACGAGATTGAAAAAGACATGAGCCTGATCTTTGATCTGGTAGATTATGTGAGCTATCCACAGATAGTGACGCTAAAACCTAAAAGTGTCCAAACCGTTGCTTTTCATGTCAGGATGCCGAATGAGCGATTTGATGGTGTATTGGCTGGTGGGATCACATTCCAAGAAATCCAGACGGAAAAGGACCAAACAGAAACTAAGGATCAAAGCTTATCGATTGAGAATGAATACACCTATATTATTGCTTTGTTGATGCGACAGACACTGAACGAAGTTGCTCCGAACCTTACTCTTCATGAAGTTAAACCAGATCAAATCAATGCAAGAAATGTCATCTTAGCAAACGTTCAAAATGATCAAAAAACCTATATCAATCAAGTAGTTATTGAAACAAAAATTACAAAAAAAGGACATTCTGAAGTTTTATATCAAGAGGAAAAAGAAGGATTGCAGATTGCGCCGAATACAAATTTTTCTTTTCCAACTGCTTTAAATGGTCAACCGCTAACCCCAGGTGAATATCACCTTACAATGACTGTTTTAGGAAATGAAAATGAAAATGGAAAATTTTCGAGAAAAAAAGGAAATACTACGATCAACTATACCAATCAATGGGTATTTGAAAAAGATTTTACAATAGACGGAAAAGTAGCCAAGGAATTGAACACGACGGATGTTACGATTAAAAAAGACAATAATTGGATTTATATCTTAGTAGCTTCACTTTTCTTATTGTTTATTTTATTATGCATACTTTTGTTTGTTTTGAGAAAAAAAGAAGAGAAAGAAAAGTAAGGTTAAGATAACAAATAGTAAATTTTTATTATTGTAGGATGGTTGGGCTCTTTTTATAACAATATAAAATATACCATTTTATTAATAAAAATGCATACTAGTAAATGATATAATTATTATAACAGGTTTGATCGCGAGAAAGGCCAAATAAAACGCTCTCCAAAATGTTAAAAAAAAGACAGGACGATGTATATTATACAAACAAGAATCGCTGACAACAGTGACTCGGATCCAGGAAATCAGTTTTATCCCCAGCTAATTGGTGAATGCATGGAAAGTAATATACGTAGAAAGAGCTGATGACTAATGAATTATGAGTTTTTTTTAAGCAAAGAAGATCACAGAAGTTATTCATTACTTAAATATTTAGAAGCAAGCTCAAATTTATCAGAGTCAATATCGAATGTTCAAGAAGAGTTGTCGCTATCGACATTTCTCTTGAAAAAAACGATCGATAAGCTGAAACATGATTTACAAAAGTTCGATCTAGAGAAAAATTTGCGAGTAACCGTCAGTGAATTGGATATATGTCTGGAAATTAATGGAAAATGTTCTAGCAAAGCTTTGTTATCTCGTTATATAACGGATTCTTTATCTATGAAAATGGTATTGGCTTTCTTTCAGGAAAAATATATCTCAGTAGAAAATTTTGCTAAACAGCATCACGTGAGTTATTCTGTGGCTTATAAAGTATTACAAAGACTAAAAAGAAATCTAAAAAAATATCAAATTTTTTTTGAAAAGAGAAAGTTGACAGGGAATCCTAAAAACATTCGGCTTTTTTTATATAATCTTTTTAACTCAACAGAGATAAGTTTTGTGGAATTGTATACGCTACCTATAATTATAAAAACAGAAAAAATGTTAAAAGATTTAAAACAGTATTATCCTCTGTCTGCTTATGAAAAAAAGAAATTATTCCACTTTTTAGCAATCAACCTGTTGGCTGAACAAGCTGATTCTTTAGATATTGCTAGCAATCAGTCGCTATTTTTTTCGGATATAGGATTTTACCACTTAAAAGGAGTATTAGGAGAAAAATCCGTTATTTTTATCAATAAGACACTCTCTTGGCTTTATCTTCATGATAAATTGGATCAAAAATACTTGAGAAAAAATGAAGATGAAACAATCGAATGGTTGAATGAACGATTCATTGAAAGTTTTGAAAATCAGTTTAATCTGTTGCGAGAAGAGACGAGCCAATTGATCCGAAGAGAGTTAACCAAAATACATTTTAAACTTTTGCATTACACTATTAATAAAGCTGATGAATTTCCACTTGATGTTTCTTTTTTTAGAGAAAACTATCCAGCATTTTATTGCTATTTGATAGAGTATATAAATGATCTAACGTCAAAACGCAAAGAGTTGCTTCAAGATAAATTTTTTCTTTTTTTCAGTTATTTATTATTATTGATCAATCACATACCCATTCAACTGATTTCTGAACCAGTAAAGATCATCATCGATTTTTCTTATGGTGCTGCCTATAATCAATTTATCAAGAAAAATTTAAGCTTGTACATTAATCTGAACACGGAAGTGATAGAGGCAGGAAAGCCTGAGTTCCCGGATGTTATAATCACGAATAGGAATAATCTATATGAAGAAAGTGCATCTCAAGTAGTGGTTTGGCTCGATCCGCCAAGAGCAGTAGACTGGGGGAATCTTACAAAGATTTTGTTGACTATCCAAGAAGAGAAATACAAAGACAGCAAAATTGACAAGCAAATAGACGATTTTCCTGAAGAAATCATCGACAGGATCGAATAGTGAACTTCTTTTAGAAAGTCCGACTGCTTTTTCTAAAAATAAAAAAACTTGGTACGCAATCGCTGTACCAAGTTTTTTTATTTAGCTTTTGATTAAGCCATAAATAATAATTTATATAAGAATACTGCTACGACACCAGCACAGATAGGTGCTACAACTGGTACCCATGCATATCCCCATTGAGAAGAACCTTTATGTTTCAATGGAAGAAGTGCGTGTACAAGACGTGGAGCAAAGTCGCGGGCTGGGTTTAGTCCAGGACCTGTAGGACCACCAAGTGAAGCAACTAATGTCCATACAAGGAAACCGAGTGCTAAGTGAGCTGTACCAAGATTATCTTGGAAGAATGGTGCTTTTGTAATACCTAAGGCACCAAAGAATAAAACGAATGAACCAAAGAATTCATTGACGAAACCATTGAATTTAGAACCAACGCTGTTGATTGTTGAGAATGTACCTAACACATGGTTCACGTCTTCTGTTTGGTCGTAGTAAGGTTTGTAACAAGCTACTACGATCAATTGTCCAATCGCTGCACCAATCAATTGTGCAATGATATAAGGAACAACTTCAGCCCAAGGGAATAGACCATTAGATGCTAAAGCAATTGTAAATGCTGGGTTGATGTGGTTACCGCTGATTCCACCAAAAATCATTGCTGGCATCATAACCCCGAATCCATACCCGACAGCAATCAGCATCCAGTCACTGCCATATCCTTTTGTACCTTTTAAATCTACGTTTGCTACAGCACCGTTACCTAGAACGATTAGTAATGCTGTACCAATCATTTCCGCCGCAAGACGGGTCATTAGTGAGTAATCCATAAATACCTCCAAAAGTTATAAAAATGCAAAAAAAAAGAAACATCAACACGAAAAGCATCGGTGCAGTGTTTCGTGTCGGAAGGATTTCTGCAGTCTTAACAAATGTGAATAAAAAAATGAATTCCATTACTTATAAGAAACCAGACCAACAGTAAAACTCCAACTCTTTTTAAAAGTTCTCCACAAACCACCAAGCTTAACTATAAATATACCAAAAAAAAAACGTTTTTTTTCTCAAAAATTGTATCTTAGAAACAGCATGTTTTGAAACTTTCAGAAAAGGTTTGTTAGTAAAATGAAAGCTATACGTAAGGAGTGTTGTTTGATGAAATTTTTTCAAGAGTTTTTCATTATTATTTTCTTTTCTGTATTAGGAGAAGGCATACGGATTTTTGCTCATTTACCTATTCCTGGAAGTATCTTAGGTATTCTTTTTTTATTTTTAGCATTTGAAATGCATCTTGTTGATCCTGAAAAAATCGGAGCAACTGGTGATTTTTTATTGAATAATCTAGCTATTTTATTTGTTCCTGCTGGTGTAGGTTTATTGGAATATTTTGATGATATTGCTTCGATATGGCCTGTTTTACTGGGAGCAGTCGTCGTGTGTTCCATCGTCACGATGGTTGCAGCGGGAAAAACGGCAGAAGGTGTAGAAGCTTTGCTGGGCTATGTCCGTAAGAAAAAAGCAGGAAGGGTATCTGTAAACGAAATGGAGGAAAATCAAATTGACTGAGTTTTTTGTGAATCCACTATTTGGCTTAAGTTTGACTTTAGGAGTGTATGTATTATCTGATAAATTTTTGCGGAAATATAAACTGCCTGTTTTGAATCCTCTCGTATTATCGATTGTTGTTATTATCTTATTTTTGCATTTTTCTGGGATCAGCTATAAAGACTATAATATCGGGGGCAATTTTTTGACTATGCTGATTACTCCTGCGACAGTGGCACTTGCCATCCCTCTTTATAAAAACTTCCGTTTACTGAAAGAGAATTTTTATCCTGTAATGGCTGCGATTTTAGCAGGAATAGTCGCAAATTGCTTGGTTAGTGTAGGGTTCGGTTACTTCTTCTCTCTTCATAAAGAGATGGTGATCTCATTACTACCTAAATCTGTAACGACGGCTATTTCTGTCGATTTATCTCATACGATGGGCGGGGTGAATGCCGTGACACTTGCTATTGTTGTCTCTACAGGTATTTTTGGTTCGCTGATCGCCACTCATATTTTCCGCCTATTCAAGATCGAAAGTCCAGTTGCTCGCGGTGTGGCGTTAGGAAGTACTTCTCATGCTATCGGTACAGCAAAAGCAATCGAGATTGGCGAAATAGAAGGAATCATTTCCGGACTTGCGATATGCGTAAATGGGATATTGACCGTTTTGTTGCTGCCGTTATTCTTTCAGCCTTTTGCTGGCTTGTTTTGATGCGAAAACCACTATTTTATGCTACAATAACCAAAACGTTCGAGCATAAAAAAGGAGGGAAAGACGTGTATTTGTCTTCCGAGTATCTTAAACAATTTGATAAAGATCTATATTATAAGATTCTCCTCCTAGAAAGTTTTGAGGATCAAGCTTGGCATACCGCTGCACAATTAGCGCAAGTTGTTCAGCTGGATGCCCGCAGCGTGTCGAAATACCTGAACGAGCTGTCTAAAAACTATCAGCAGTTTAGCGGTAAGACACACCCTTTGTTTACAAAAAATCACCGTTCTGGTTATAACTTTTATGATACGCTCGATTCAATTGAACATGAGCGTTTTTTGATCTATCTCGTGCAAAGTACGCTGAAATTCCAGTTGCTGCACGACATTTTTTTTGAAGAATTCCATACAATGTACCAATTTGCGCAAAAGCATTACATTAGTGAATCTACTGCTCATCGAAAAATCAATGAATGGAAACAGCAACTGCAAACTTACGGAATTCGGCTGCAACGAGGTACATATATCGCTCAAGGCGAAGAAGAAATCATTCGACTTTACTTGCATATGACATTCTGGCAGTTGTTTCGAGGGAAAATCTGGCCATTTGAAACGATTTCTCAAATGGACGTAAAGAATATGGCAGAACATATCATGGCTTTTTTTAATGTTCGTCTGAACGAGATCAAAAAAAGACGATTGGAATACATGCTAGGTGCCTTTTTTTTAAGAAAATCACAGAAGCATTATGTTGTATTGAATGAGAAAAAAAGACGGCTGATTTCTGACAATCTGTTGTTCCAGCGATTTTGCCAAGTCATGGAGCCGGTATTTCCTAATTATTTTCAAGTAGAAGACGAGTTAGGCGCATTATTTCTTGTACTGATGACTCGTGAAGAATATTATAGTGATCCTAAGATACGGAAGAAAATTTTTGATTTTCATCAACAAGCAAAAACACCGCCCTTTACAGCCCTTTCAGAAGCAAAAGCCGCTCTTTCTCTTTATCAGGAAGAGCAGGGGCTGCCAGCAGAAAATCTAACCTTCGAGGCAGAAAACTATTTATTCAGCAGTCATTTTTTCGCCTATCTTTTTCCTAATGCGAAAGAAACGATTGATGGCAATAGTAGTGATTTTATTAATCATTTAGTTATTGAAAACAAGGAATTGAAACAATGGCTCGTACATTTTTTTGAAAGTAGACACAAACATCCCAATCATCTGGCATTTAAAAATCATGCGTTTTTGATGGGTCGGTATCTGACTGTGTTTAAAACATTAGGAGCCTTTACTCCACAGCTTCCAAAGATCACGATCCTTTTAATGACAGATTTCCCATTATTTGAAGAGCAACTGTTAGAGGAGGGATTACGGACATTTTTCCGTAATGAGTATCAGCTGATTTTTCTGCCAACAGATTATCGGGGGAGAGAAGTTGATCTTCTGATTTCGACAAGTAAAGTCCACCGCAAACCATGGGCGGATCTTGACTATTTTATTGTGACCGAAGAACTAAAATTAATTGATTACATCCAACTATCTCAAAAATTTGAAATGATTCAAAAAAAAAACTATTAAAACAATAACAAAGAAGGAGAAAAAAGATGACATTTGAAGAAATTTTACCAGAATTGAAAAAAGGTGCAAAGATTATTCGTAAAGGATGGAGTGGATTTGAACTTTATGTTGTTCTCGTATCCGATGATGAATTTGATGGCTGTCCAGTGACACCTTACTTATTGATCAAAACAAGTGACGAAGGTTTTTCCAGCTTCGCTCCTACAGTTTGTGATATTTTAGCAGATGATTGGGCGATCGTAGAATGAAAAACCAGTATCCAGATCTAGCTAAACAGGTTGTATTTATCACAGGAGCTGCTTCTGGAATTGGTGCTGCGCAAGCCCGAGCGTTTCTTGAACAAGATGCTTTTGTATTTGGATTAGATCAAAAGTTCGGTAAAATGGAAGAACTCTCTTTGCGATTTCCTGAAACTTTTGCCTACGCACTAGGTGATGTTCGACAAATGAAAGAACTCCAACAAGCGGTATCGAAATGCCAGGATCGTTTTGGTGAAGTTACGATTTTACTGAATACATCGGGGATATTGGATGCCTACAAACCATTGATGGAAACTGACGAATCGCTGTGGGATCTTATTTATGAGACGAATGTGAAAAGCATGTATCAGCTGACAAAAATCATCCTTCCTGATATGATCCGCCGAAAAAGCGGAACAATCATCAACATGGCTTCGATTGCGGGTTTGGTTGCTGGCGGAGGTGGGATCGCTTATACAAGTGCGAAACATGCAATCGTCGGATTTACCAAACAACTCGCTCTGGATTACGCAGGACAGGGTATCCGAGTAAAAGGAATTGCTCCAGGAGCCATCCAAACACCAATGAATGCGGCTGATTTTGAAGGGAAAGGTGAGATGGCTGAGTGGGTCGCAAATGAAACACCAGTCAAGCGATGGGCACAGCCGGAAGAAGTAGCTGAGCTGACGTTATTTCTTGCCTCTCCTCAAGCAAGCTACATACAAGGAACGATCATCCCAATCGATGGCGGATGGTTGTTAAAATAACCTTGTGTTTTTTTCAAGCTTCTGTATGATAAAACTAAAGAGAGAAACAACGGTTGATGATAAAAGAAAGTCGATGACTGTTCCCGACATTCGATGCCGAACAGCCAGTTCAAAAAATTCTTTTTAATAATCGTTAATATTCGAAACTAAGCGGCTTTTCACGACCTTTTGATATAAACGGTGTTCAAAAGCTTGCAACTGCGGTAACAAGTCCAGCCAAATGAAAAATATAAGGAGCTATTTTTATTTGACTATTCTTATTACTTGTTGCAGGGCAGCTTTTTCACTACCTTCTGCGGCACTTCAGTTGGAATTTTCTTCCCATCCTTTGGTCGCAGTCATTACCAAGATAAAATTATCTTGCAAAGGAGAAATAGAACATGGAAAAAAATAATACCCGTTCAGCCAAACGCTGGACAACGACAGATGTGACTCGGATGGCGCTAGTCACTGGTTTATATGTGGCAGTGACGCTGGTTTTGTCTGTCTTTAGCTTTGGAGTGATTCAGATTCGTCTCTCGGAGATGTTCAACTATCTGTCCTTGTATAACAAAAGATACATCGTCGCGGTAACAGCGGGAGTAGCTTTGGCTAATATGGCTTCTCCTCTTGGACTGATAGATGTTGTAGTAGGAAGCGTCAGCACGCTGCTTGTATTGCTTATCAACTATAAAATCACTAGTCGCATCAAAAACATGAAAATCAAAATGGCTGTGACAGCATGCGTATTTGCTTTTTCCATGTTTACAGTAGCTGGTCAGCTAACGATTTTATATCAACTACCTTTTTTCTTGAATTGGTGGGTGATTGCTTTAGGAGAATTGGCATCAATGATTGTCGGTGGGATAATTATTTATTGGATCGGTAAAAAAGTGGATTTGTCAAAATAAAGATCTGTTTAATTTAAAATATGGCAGCGTGGAAGAGACTTTGAGTCTTCTTCCATGCTGCTTTTTTGATTAATTTGTATGAAGAAATCGATTTAGCCGTTTTTTCATCAAGATACCGATATAAGCTGCTCCAGTTGCCTTGATTGCTTCCGGCAGTAAAAACGGCAGTAGTCCACTGGCAAATGCAGTTGTAAAAGTAAGATCACCACTTATTTTCAGCCAGATCGTTCCGCAGATCAATGCAGCAAGAGAGCCCATTAGATTGGCAAAGATTGCATATAAGTAATGAGCATCCGTTCTTTCGATCATCCAACCAGTTATCCACGTTTGTAAGAGAAATCCAATCAAATATCCGCCAGTTGGCCCAAATAAAACAGCTATACCTCCAGTCATCCCTGAAAATACAGGAAGACCAATCAAGCCAAGTAAAAGATAAACTACAACAGATATCAATCCTAGTTTTCTTCCGAGAAAAGTTGCTGTTAATCCAATAGCAAATGTTTGCCCCGTCAAAGGAACCAAGCCAAAAGGAATGGTCATCTGAGAAAGGACAGAAATAATCGCGGCAAATTCCGCAGCAAGTATTAATTCTTTCAATGTTCGGTTCATAATGCCCTCTTTTCGTTAACTTAATATTTTTATTTGGTTAACGAAATTGTAAAACAAAGTGATTACTTTGTAAATAGAAAATATAAAAAAAGACCAGCTATCCAATAGATAGCGGTCTTTTTCAAGAAAGCTTTTGAAATTATAAGCTTTGGTTGTAGTATTCAACGACAAGAGCTTCGTCGATTTCTGGATATAGTTCGTCACGTTCTGGTAAACGAGTCAATGAACCTTCCAATTTTTCAGCGTCAAAGCTTACGAATGCTGGGCGTCCAACAGTTGCTTCTACAGCTTCTTTTACTGTTACGATGTTTTGTGATTTTTCACGAACTGAGATCACTTGACCCACTTCTACGTGGTATGAAGGGATATCAACGCGTTTGCCATCAACTAAAATGTGACCATGGTTAACTAATTGACGTGCTTGACGACGAGTCGTTGCAAGTCCTAAACGGTAAACAACATTGTCTAAACGTTGTTCTAGTAAGATCATGAAGTTAACACCATGTTTACCTTCTTTGATTTTGCTAGCTTTTACGAACAAGTTACGGAATTGACGTTCGTTCATTCCGTACATGTGACGAAGTTTTTGTTTTTCAGTTAATTGCATGCCGTATTCTGATTGTTTGCCACGGCTGTTAGGTCCATGTTGACCTGGTGCGTAAGGGCGACGTGCTAATTCTTTTCCTGTGCCTGACAATGAGATGCCTAAGCGACGAGAAATTTTCCATGATGGTCCTGTATAACGAGACATTAAAATTTCCTCCAATGAATATAAGTTTTTGGAGTAAAATAATCCGTTGAAAAATTCATAATCATATAGTTTGTTCTTCAATCTTCACCTTTGCAGCCGCGGTTACACAATCGAACCCGAGACGGGGCAACAAACTAGGGATGAGTTATTATTTTTCTGCTGCATTATTTTACACAAACTACAGTATATGATAGATCATCCACGAATGTCAAGATAATTAGTACATAAAAACGCTTTACAAACCTAGGCTGTCTTTATAAAATGAGAGGGTATGTGCAAATGGAAAAAAGCGAAGGAAGTTTAAGGAGAAAATCAATGAATCCGGTATCACCATTATTTGAGAAAATCGATGCTTCAATTGAAAAGAAGGCGAATCTTTTTGAAAACAGCTTTTCACGTTACGCTGTTCGAGCGGTTCTCGCCTGTTTGTTTTTGACTTTAGGAACGGCTGTGGCATTTGCAATCGCGATGAAGGGGGAAGATATCGCGCATGGTCTAGGAAAGATTTTATACGCATTTATGTTCAGCTGGGGTCTGGTCATGATTCTATACATGAACGCTGAATTAGGAACATCGAATATGCTTTATATGACCGTGGGTGTTTTTCGGCAGAGACTTGCTTTAAGTAAGGCAGCCAAGATTCTATTTGCCTGTATTTTTTTCAATATGATTGGCGGTATATTATGTGGATTTCTTATTTCTATGACTACGCCATTTCAAGATTTAACGTTGGACAACTTTATGTTAGAATCAATAGCAGTAAAACTAGCAAAACCTGCAGCAACGATTTTGGTGGAAGGGATGTTTGCGAATATCGTTGTCAATACCGCTGTACTGATCAGCATGCGGATGAAAGAGGATGCCGGGAAAGTGATCACAGTCGTATTCATCATTTTCATTTTTGCTTTTTTAGGATATGAACACGTGATAGCGAATTTTCCTGCCTTTACGCTTGCTTACTTTGCTTCTCAAGGACAGACGGATGGAATGACAGTCAGCAATGTGTTACATAATTTGTTTTTTGCTTTGGCAGGAAATTATATTGGTGGCGGTTTAGTAATGGGACTGGGATATGCTTGGCTGAATCAGTCAAAATCATCCTATGTGGACTAAAAAGTCGTTCATTAAAGGGGAAGTGCCATGGAAGTTTTAGTTTTTCCAAAAAATGAGGAAAAAGCGTTACAAATGGAAAAGTACATGAAAAATCTTTTTTCCTTTGCTGGAGTACCTAAGCCGGAACGCGCTCTTTTACAACAACCGTTACTGGATGAGAGCAAAAATTTATCTATTTCTGAAGTTTTAGCTTTTGTTTATTATTATTATGAACAAATCGAAAGAGAGTATCAGTATGTAGCGATCGATTTAGTCCAGAAAAACATCAAACGGCTTACATTTGAAGACTTAGTCGTATTGTTGCCACTAGTTCAGAAAAAAGAATGGTGGGACAGCATCGACTCTTGGAGAAAAGTATACAGCACATGGTGTAAAGCCTACCCAGAGCAGCGTGAAGAAGTCTTTCAATTGTTTGAAAAAAAGGAAGATTTTTGGCTACGTCGAATAGCAATCACGTTGCAATTAGGTTATAAACAGCAAACAGACACAGGACTATTGATCCGAGCAATAGACGAAGATCGTCAAACAAAGGAATTCTTTATCCAAAAAGCAATTGGTTGGGCATTACGCGATTACAGTAAGACCGATGCCGATTGGGTAAAAAGACAGCTGACAACAGATTTGAGTAAGTTAGCTGTTCGAGAGGCAAGTAAGTATTTATAAGAAAGCGAGACGACAAGAGATGAGACGCAAATTATTTGCTTTTGATATTGATGGAACGTTGTTAGATTCAAACAAACAAGCTTTAGATAGCACGAGAGAAGCATTGGAAAAATTACGCAAAGCCGGTCATCTGGTCACGATTGCTACAGGGCGGAGCCGATTTCATGCGCAAGAGATCATTCGCGATCTTGATTTTACGAACTACATTTTATGTAATGGAGCGGCCGGTTTTTTAGACCATGAACAAGTATATAAGAATTTACTAGATCGCGACCAGTTGGATGCGTTCGTTCAAGAAGCGCATCATGAGCAGATCGATACAGCTTTTGTCAGCTTAGACAATATCAAGCGTTCTTCTTCCAATGATGTAACGGTGATGGAAGAAGCGATGCATTCTTTCGGTGCTGTCTTGCCTGAATTAGATCAGTTTTTTGCAGAGGAACAAGAAATATACCAAGCGTTAGCATTTTTCGATCAAACATATGATGGGAAGTTCTCTTCATATGATAAAATTCGATTTGTCCGCTGGCATGAGAACAGTGTAGATGTCGTACCTAAAAATGGTTCTAAAGCAGCGACAATTCTGCACTTAGCAGAACAAGTAGGCATCCCTCATGAAGACATCATCAGCTTTGGCGATGGACAAAACGACCGTGAAATGTTGCGCATGTCAGGAATTGGGATAGCTATGGGGAATGCTGTGCCAGAAGTACAAGCAGAAGCTAAGATGGTCACTGATACAAACGATCAGGATGGAATTTGGAAGGCATTGAAAGAGTTAAGCGTGATTTAAAAGAGGTTGTGAAAAAGCTGTTCTGCATCAAGTAATAAGCCCAGCCAAACAAAAATAGCTCCTCCTATTTTTCGTTTTTCTGGGCTTATTACCGCAGATGCAAGCTTTTGAACACCGTTTAAGGAAGAGGTCGTGACAGAAGTGGTCAGTTTCAAGAAATAAGAAGGGATTTACGAAAATTGCTTCTCAAATTTTTGTAAAATTACGGCTTATTTCTGAAGAAGTAGATGAAACAACGTTTATTCGGGAAATGGGACTGTGACAAGATGTTTGTCATAGTCCCATTTTTTTATTTTATTTTTCAAAACTAAGAAATACCAGGAAAGAGTTCCTTTTGTTTGACCTTTTCTTTCTTATTGAAAACAACTATAATATAGAGTGATGTTAAAAGAGAAGAGGAATTTAGTGTGCGGGTATTGTTTATTGGTGATGTAGTAGGTTCAATGGGACGAGAGATGATTACTGAATATCTTCCTAGATTGAAGAAGAAGTACCGTCCGCAAGTAACGATTGTAAATGGTGAGAATGCCGCTTCTGGACGTGGAATCACAGAAAAAATCTATAAAAAATTTTTGCAAGACGGCGTAGATGTCGTGACGATGGGGAATCATACGTGGGACAACCGCGGAATCTTTGAGTTTGTAAATGAAGCTAAAAAGATGGTTCGTCCGGCAAATTTTCCGGAAGGGACGCCTGGACAAGGGATGGTCTTTGTCAAAGTGAACCAAGTCGAACTGGCAGTGATCAACATGCAGGCTCGTTCTTTTATGGTGGACTTGGATGATCCTTTTCGTAAAATGAATGAGCTGGTAGAAGAAGCCAGAAAACGTACGCCGATCATTTTTGTAGATTTTCATGGAGAAACAACAAGTGAAAAACAAGCAATGGGCTGGTTTTTAGATGGGAAAGTTTCAGCAGTGGTCGGTACACATACACACGTTCAGACAAATGATGCGCGAATTTTGCCAAGAGGAACAGCGTATCTGACAGACGTTGGGATGACAGGTCCCTATGATGGTATTTTGGGTATGCGCAGAGAACCTGTAATCGAAAAGTTTCTGACCGCATTACCAAAACGTTTTGAAGTTGTGGAACAAGGCCGATCGATTTTAAGCGGCTGTATCTTGGAATTGGATGATACGACAGGTCATGCAAAAGAAATCCAGCTGATTCAGATCAACGATGATCGACCGTTCATGGAGTAGAAAGAGAGGCAGTTTTTTGCAGCAGGAGCCGGAAATTCAAAAAGAAGTAAGGAAACTGACAAAACTTTTAAGAGAGAATGAAACGATCATTCGCTACAAAGAACTTGAAGAAAAGATCCAGCAAAACCAGTATTTAGCTGAGTTGAGAGAAAAAATCAAACAAGCGCAAAAAGATGCTGTTCATTTTGCCCACTATGACAAACCAGCAGCAGAACAAGAAGCAATCAAACAAGCGGATCAATTCATGCAAGAATTTGATCAGCATCCGCTTGTTGTAGCTTATAGAAAACAGCTGTTGGAAGCAGATGATCTGCTTCATCATTTAACAACTATGATACAAGAAGAAATCAATGGACAAATAGAGGAGGAAAAACATGCCTCAAAAAACTAAAAATACTCCTATGATGGAACAATATCTAAGCATCAAGGCCCAATACCAAGATGCTTTTTTGTTCTATCGTTTAGGAGACTTTTATGAACTATTTTACGAAGATGCGATCAAAGCGTCACAGCTTTTGGAATTAACGTTGACGAGCAGAAATCGAAATGCAGAAGAACCTATTCCTATGTGCGGTGTACCTCACCATGCAGCACAAGGATATATCGATGCCTTGATTGAAAAAGGCTATAAAGTAGCGATTTGCGAGCAGGTAGAAGATCCAAAGACGACTAAAGGGATGGTCAAGCGCGAAGTGATCCAGCTAGTCACTCCTGGTACAGTCATGGACAGCAAAGGATTGTCGGCAAAAGACAACAATTTTTTAACAGCTGTAGTTAGTCAAGGAAATGAATTTGGCTTTGCTTATGCCGATTTAAGTACGGGAGAATTGAAGACGGCTCGGTTGCATGATGAAGAAGCTGTTTTAAATGAAGCCTCTGCATTGCAGACAAAAGAACTCGTATTAGGCAGTGAGATCACTGATACCCTTCGTGAACAGCTAAGCGGGCGTTTAGGGCTAGTCTTTTCTCAACAAAATGAGATGGAAGAAAACGCGGAATTTAGCTTTTTGACAAGCGAACTAGTCGATCCGCTGAAAAAAGAAGCAACCGGCAAACTATTGACTTATTTATCGGTGACACAAAAGCGGAGTTTAGCTCATATCCAAAAAGCAGTAGAATACCAACCAGATCATTTTTTGAAAATGGATTATTATTCAAAATTCAACCTAGAATTAAGCCAATCTATTCGGACTGGGAAAAAGCACGGCACTCTTCTATGGTTGTTAGATGAAACAAAAACAGCAATGGGTGGCCGTTTACTAAAACAATGGCTAGACCGTCCGCTTATCCAGGCAAAACAAATTAAAGCAAGACAAGAAATGGTCGCTTCTTTGTTAGACAGCTATTTTGAACGTATCGATTTGCAGTCAGCATTAACGAAAGTCTATGATCTGGAACGCCTAGCAGGTCGAGTAGCTTTCGGTAATGTCAATGGGCGAGACTTGATCCAGCTGAAAAATTCTTTAGAACAAGTGCCAATGATCAGAGGGTTGATTGAAGGAATCGATCAAGGTCAATGGCAAAGTCTGCTTTCAGAAATGCAGCCGATGGACCATCTCGTCCAATTGATCGACCAAGCTATCCAAGATGATCCGCCGTTACAAATAACGGAAGGAAACATCATCAAAGATGGATTCAATGAGCAGCTCGATATGTACCGTTCTGCTATGAGAAACGGAAAGAAATGGTTGGCAGAACTTGAAGCAAAAGAGCGTCAAGAAACAGGAATCAAAAACTTAAAAATCGGATTTAACCGCGTTTTCGGTTATTATATAGAAATCACAAAAGCAAATCTTGGAAATGCAGAACTGGAGAAGTATGAACGAAAACAAACTTTAGCAAATGCAGAGCGTTTCATCACACCAGAACTAAAAGAATTGGAGACACAAATCCTCGAAGCAGAAGAAAAATCTGTTGATTTAGAATATCAGTTGTTTTTAGCTGTGAGAGAAGAAGTCAAAAAGGCTATCCAGCCGCTACAAGTACTTGCAAAAGCAATCAGTGCAGTAGATGTGCTACAAAGTTTTGCAACGATCAGCGAACGCTATCAGTATGTTCGGCCAGAACTTGTCAGTGACAAGCATCAGCTTCTGATCAAAGACGGACGACATCCTGTAGTAGAAAAAGTATTAGGACATCAGGAATATATCCCTAACAGCGTAGAAATGGCAGAAGACGAAATGATCTTGCTGATTACAGGACCGAATATGTCTGGTAAAAGTACGTATATGCGACAGTTGGCATTAACTGTTCTGATGGCGCAAATGGGCTGTTTCGTTCCGGCAAAACAAGCAGTTTTACCTATTTTTGATCGGATTTTTACCCGAATTGGTGCAAGTGACGACTTAATTGCTGGACAAAGTACTTTTATGGTAGAGATGATGGAAGCCAATCAAGCCCTGCGTTATGCTACGCCAAACAGTTTGATTTTGTTTGACGAACTAGGGCGAGGAACAGCAACCTATGACGGAATGGCGTTGGCCCAAGCAATCATCGAATATATCCATCGTCATGTACAAGCAAAAACACTCTTTTCTACTCATTATCATGAACTGACGGTACTTGAGAAAGAACTTCCGCAGCTTAAAAATGTCCATGTTGGAGCCGTTGAAAAAGACGGAGAAGTTGTCTTCTTGCATAAAATGATGGATGGACCTGCGGATAAAAGCTACGGCATACATGTGGCAAAGATCGCAGGATTGCCTTCCAATCTACTAGAACGAGCAGCAGATATCCTGCATACGCTAGAAAATGGCGATAACGGACACCATACTGTTCCAGCTGAAGTAGAAGAGAAAACTAAAACAGCCAAACAGGAGCAAATAAAACCACCTGCAGAAAAAGTAAATCAAGACCATATACAAGACCGTGTAAAAGAAGAAAACCAACAGCTTTCTTTATTCAGTGAATTATCCGAAAATGAAACAGAAGTCATTGAATCACTGAAGCAAATAAATTTACTAGAAATGACGCCAATGGATGCACTAAACACATTATATGAATTACAAAAACAACTGTAGGAAGAAGGCGGATATCGATGGCCAAAATCCAAGAATTATCTGAACGTTTAGCTAATCAGATCGCTGCGGGAGAAGTAGTGGAGCGACCAGCTTCCGTTGTGAAAGAATTAGTGGAAAATGCAATTGACGCCGGCAGTACTCAGATTGATATCTTAGTTGAAGAAGCGGGACTGCGGACGATCCAAGTGATTGATAACGGAGAAGGCATTTTGGCAGACGACGTAGAGAATGCCTTCAAGCGGCATGCGACAAGTAAGATCCATAATCGCGACGATCTTTTTCGCATACGAACGCTGGGCTTTCGAGGGGAAGCTTTGCCAAGTATTGCCTCTGTTTCTGAAATGACTCTGGAAACGGCGAATCAGGAAGAAAAACAAGGCACCTATCTGTCGCTGAAAGGCGGAGAAGTTATTGAGCATCGACCAGCACCACTGCGTCAAGGAACGAAGATTACCGTCAGCAATCTGTTTTTCAATACGCCAGCCCGCTTGAAATACGTGAAAACACTGCACACAGAATTAGCGAACATCGGGGACATCGTCAATCGACTGGCATTGAGTCATCCATCGATTGCTTTTCGTTTAGTACATGATGGAAACAAAATGCTGGCAACTGCTGGAAATGGCGATCTGAAACAAACAATTGCGGGAATCTACGGATTATCTACCGCAAAAAAAATGCTGAAAATCGAAGGAAAAGATCTAGATTTTGAGTTATTTGGCTATGTTTCATTGCCTGAGGTGACTCGTGCCAGTAGGAATTACTTATCGACGATCATCAATGGACGTTTTATCAAGAACTTTTCCTTGAATAAAGCAATCGTTGCAGGTTATGGGTCAAAATTAATGGTCGGTCGTTTCCCTATTGCTGTATTGGAAATCAAAATGGACCCGCTTTTAGTAGATGTAAATGTTCATCCGACGAAGCAGGAAGTCCGGCTGTCGAAGGAAAAAGAACTAACAGAGCTAATTAGTAACGCCATTCAAAAAGCATTGTCTCAAGAAAATCTGATTCCAAGTGCAGCGGATAATCTACGGTTTAAGAAAAAAGTACCTGATCAGCCTAAAACAGAACAAATCGAAATCGATTTGTCCTACGCTTTTGAAGAAGAAAAACCTAAAAAGCCAAGTAGTTTGAATTTTGATCGAGAGACAGGTACCTTTTTCGTAGAAGAACCAAAGAACACATTTGTTGACAGAATTGTTGATAAGTCTGTGGAAAATGTTGAAAACTATTCTGGTTTTTCTGAAGAAAACACCACTTATCCAGAAAAAACAGCGAAAACGGTGGATAAGTTTGGTGAAAATGTTGATAACTTTGTAGAAAAAACAGTGGAAAAATCTGAAAAGAAAGAATTTCCCATTGTGGATAACATGGAGAAAACAAATGAAGAACAAGCAGATAAATCCGTAGAAGAGGATGAAAAGATTTACGAGGAAGAATTGACACTCCATCCTGAATTTGATTTCACTCAAGGAAACGACAAAACATTAGAACAAGCCATCAAGAAATTAGAAACGGAAAAACCAGTACAACGTTTTCCTCAGTTGGAATATTTTGGACAGATGCACGGAACGTATCTTTTTGCCCAAAGTAGCGATGGGTTGTACATCATTGATCAGCATGCTGCCCAAGAGCGCATTAAGTATGAATATTTCCGGGAAAAAATTGGGGAAGTATCTGATGATCTGCAAGAATTGCTTGTTCCATTTGTGTTAGACTATCCAAACAGTGATGTTTTGAAATTAAAAGAGCAAAAACACTTGCTAGAAGATGCAGGGATTTATTTAGAAGAATTTGGTCAAAACAGCTTTATTGTACGGGCCCATCCTACTTGGTATCCCAATGGAGAAGAAGAATCGATTATTCGGGAGATGATCGATATGCTGCTGACAACTGGAAGTGTGAGTGTAAAAAAATTCCGTGAAGCAACAGCAATCATGATGAGTTGCAAACGATCGATTAAAGCCAACCATTATTTGAATGAAGCACAAGCACGTGTGCTGCTGAAGGATCTGGCACGATGCGAAAATCCTTTCAATTGTCCCCATGGCCGTCCAGTATTGATTCACTTTACCAATTCGGATATGGAAAGGATGTTCAAACGAATCCAAGACCCGCATTAAGTCAAAGAGAAGAGGGAAAACATGAAGATTGTATTAGCATCCCAATCACCAAGAAGAAAAGAGTTATTGGCTCATATCGTTTCAGAATTCGAGATTGAACCTGCTGATATCGATGAAACGCCATTTCCAGACGAACAGCCCGTCGATTATGTTCGTAGAATGGCTGAAGAAAAAGCACGAACTGTCTGGGAACAAGATGAAAAAGAAGACCATTTAGTGATTGCCAGTGACACGACTGTTGTTCTCAATCAAGAGATCATGGGTAAACCAGAAGATCTGGCTGAGGCTGAATTCATGCTGAAAAAACTAAGCGGGGAAACACATACTGTATATACAGCTGTTGTTTTAAAAACAAAGGAACGAGAAGAACGGATACTAGCAGAAGCACATGTCACTTTTTATCCTTTGACAGACGAAGAGATCAAACGCTACTTGGAGACGGGGGATTATGCGGATAAGGCAGGGGCATACGGCATCCAAAATGCTGCGAGTGTATTCGTCAAAGAAATTTCTGGAGATTATTACAGTATCGTAGGATTTCCGATTGGTGCTGTCAATCAGGCACTGAAAACATTCATTTAAACAAAAAAGCGGACTATCTGATTTTCGATTGAAAATCCATGATAGCCCGTTTTTTTTATTGAAAAGATTACTTATCTACTCTGACTAAGATTTTACTTCAGCTTTACCGACTGCTTCGCCCGGGCGAACAAGTCCTGATTGGTCAAGAGAAAGTCCTGCAACTTTTTCATTATTGGTCAAAGCAACAATAATGTCAGTTTTCTTGCCAGCTTGTTCTATTTCTGGCAAATCCATTTCAGCAATCAGGGTCTCTGGTGTGACAAGGTATCCTTCTTTCACGAATACATTGAAAGGAACACCCTTTAGTTCAACAGTATCTAATCCCATGTGAACAAGTACTTCCAGCCCCTCATTAGAAAGAATACCAATGGCATGTTTTGTTTCAAAGACACTCGTCACTTTACCGTTTACTGGTGCATAGACTTTGCCGTTTGACGGTTCGACAGCATAACCGTCACCCATCATTTTTTGTGAGAAAACTGGGTCATTTACTTCAGTTATTTCCTTGATGGTCCCTGCAGCGACTGCGAATAATGTTTCTTTTGTTGCAACTGCCGTACCAGTTGCTGAAACAGGTTCGAAAGACTGTGGCGTTGCTGTTGCGCCATTTGCTGTTTGAAGTTGTACATCAGCAGCATTTTCAGGAACAGCAGGATCAATCTTATTCAAAATTCCCTGACGTCTAAAGATGATCGTCAAGCCAAATGGAATGATGACAGCAATGATCATTGCGATGATGAAAGGTACCCATGTTTCTGCTTGGATAGCTAGTATTCCTGGCAAACCGCCTACTCCGATCGCGTTAGCTCGAACACCCATCAAGTTAGCAAACATGCCAGCTAATCCAGAGCCGACCATTGCAGCGACGAAAGGATAGACGTATTTCAAATTGATTCCGAACATAGCAGGTTCAGTTACGCCTAAGTAACAAGAAATCATTGCTGGAATCGAGATTTGTTCTTCTTTTTTATTCCCACGATGTAAGAAGATGATGGCTAAGACTGCAGAGCCTTGGGCGATATTTGATAAAGCAATCATCGGCCATAAATTCGTTGATCCGAAATCTGCAATCAGCTGCATATCGATGGCATTGGTCATATGGTGGAGACCAGTAATCACTAAAGGAGCATACAGGAATCCGAATACGGCACTAAACAACCAGCTGATAGAAGACGTCAATCCAGTATTTACGATATTTGAGATCCAGCTTCCGACTGTCCAGCCGATAGGACCTAAAATAACGTGTGCAGCTAAAACAGTTGGTAACAATGAAAACAATGGAACAAAAATCATCGAGATCGACTGAGGGATATATTTGCGGAAGAAGATTTCTAGATACGCTAACATAAACCCTGCCAGCATGGCTGGAATAACTTGCGCTTGATAACCAATCATCTGGACTTGAGCAAAACCAAAATCCCAAAATGGAATATCTGCTGCGGCTGTGGAAGCTACACTATAAGCATTTAATAATTGCGGAGAAACTAACGTAATTCCTAAAACGATTCCTAATATTTGTGTAGTACCCATCTTTTTTGCAATACTCCAAGTGATACCTACTGGAAGAAAATGGAAAATTGCTTCACCCGGTAACCACAAAAAGGCATTGACACCATTCCAAAACTTCGAGTGTTCAACGATTGTTCCACCAAGACTTTCAAACTGGATACCTTCAAGTACATTTCTGAATCCAAGGATCAATCCACCGACAATGATTGCAGGAATCAGTGGTGTAAAGATTTCTGCTAAAACGGCAATAGCACGTTGAACGGGATGAAGGTTTTGTTTTGCAGCTGCTTTTCCTTGTTCTTTGGAAACCCCTTCAACTCCAGATACTGCAACGAAGTCGTTATAAAAAGTAGAAACATCGTTTCCTATGATGACTTGGAACTGTCCTGCATTCGTGAACATCCCTTTTACGCTAGGTATATCTTCGATCGCTTTTTCGTCCGCTTTTCCTGGATCATTCAGGACAAAACGCATACGAGTCGCACAATGACTAACTGCAGCAATATTTTCTTTTCCGCCGATATCATGTAACAGCTTCTCGGCATCTGCTTGATATTTTGCCATATCAATAAACCCCTTTCTCTTAACTTGTCTATGCAAGTTGTTTCTTCATTTACTATACTTTTTTTCGGAGAGAATTGCAAGCGTTTTATTAAAAAGTACGAGAGAAAATGATATCGTTTTAAAAAGCTTAAAATAAGCTTTTCTTAAAAATAGGAACATTGAAATACAAAAAGAGCTGTAGTATAGTGAAGAAATGATGGAAGAACGAGTGAGGGAAAAAACATGAATAAGTTCAATGAAATTTTTTTAGATTTGGAACAGAAAATTTTAGCGAAAGAATATCCTCCGCATTCGCTTTTACCCAGTGAGAACCAATTGATCAAAATTTATGGTGTTTCACGAGAAACAATTAGAAAAGCGCTGAATCTTTTGACTACGGAAGGTTATATTCAAAAAAAACAAGGAAAAGGTTCGATCGTACTGGATCGGAATCGCTTCGACTTTCCTATTTCTGGATTGACTAGCTATAAAGAGCTACAGGAGACCCAACGTATTCCAAGTGAAACGATCATCCATACGTTAGAAGAAACAGAAGTGACAAAAGCATTGAACGAGATCACTGGCTGGGAGATCGGTGCGCCTGTTTGGCATTTGATACGCGAAAGAAAAATCAATGGCGAAGTAGTTATATTAGACACCGATTATCTATTAAAGGAAATCGTTCCTATTTTAACTCCAGCACAAGCACAAGGATCGATCTATGAATATTTTGAAAATGAGCTTTCTTTGACGATTGCTTACGCGCAAAAGGAGATCACAGTAGAAGAAGTAACGGAAATCATGAAAACAGCGATGGATCTTCACGATGACACTTATGCAGTAGTAGTCAGAAGCCTCGTTCATCTGGAAGATACCCGCTGTTTCGAGTATTCTGAGTCGGTTCACCGATTAGATAAATTCCGTTTCGTTGAGTTTGCCCGACGCCGAAAAGTGTAAATAGTTCAAAAGAAAGCAAATTGTTGGCATCTGTCCACTTTGGCGCTATGATAGGATCACAAAGGGGGCATTTTTAATGGATAAACCAATAAGACCAGAAAAAGAAGAACTGAAAGAAAAGTTATCACCCATGGCTTATGCAGTCACACAAGAAAATGCAACAGAACGACCATTTAGCGGGAAATATGATGATTTTTACGAAAAGGGGATCTATGTAGATATCGTCAGCGGTGAACCGTTATTCAGCTCTGCAGAAAAATATGATGCAGGTTGTGGCTGGCCATCATTCAGCAAACCAATAACGAAAAGACAAGTGCGCGAAAAAGCCGATTTTTCTCATGGCATGCATCGAATAGAAGTTCGAAGCAAAGAAGCAGATTCTCATCTCGGACATGTGTTTACCGATGGACCAGTAGATCAAGGTGGTCTACGTTACTGCATCAATTCTGCCTCACTGAAATTCATTCCATATGAAAAGATGGATGAATTAGGTTATGGGGAATTCAAATCACTTGTAGAATAATGGAAATACACAAAGAGCGGTACAATACGGGGATTTACTCGATCGTCCGCTCTTTTTTTATTCAAGCGATTGCTATTTGAAAGAAACGCTCCCCAGACTCCTTTTTTCACAAGGTGAAATGTGCTACAATAAAGGGAACGTATGTGTGCAAAAGAAAGAGGACTAGAATATGTATGAATATCTGACAGGTGTGGTTACCTTTATCAACCCCTATTACATAGTAGTAGAAACCAATGGTATCGGCTACCAGATCGCACTAGGAAATCCTTACCGCTACAGTAGCAAACTAAATCAAAAAATAAAAATTTATGTCCATCAGGTAATACGTGAAGATGCGCATCTTCTGTATGGATTTGATTCGCTAGAAGAAAAGCAACTGTTTTTGCGATTAGTAAGTGTTTCAGGAATCGGTCCGAAAAGTGCCCTTGCAATCATGGCAAGCGAAGACCACTCCGGTTTGATTCAAGCAGTAGAATCCAGTGATGTCACTTATTTGACGAAATTTCCAGGAGTAGGGAAAAAGACAGCACAACAAATGATCTTGGATCTAAAAGGAAAATTCGGTGAGCTGAGTATCGATACACCTTTTAGTCTATTTGATGAAGCAAACACAAAAGACGCTACAGCTCTATCTGAAGCAATGGAAGCTCTCTCGGCTCTTGGTTACAGTGATCGAGAAATCAAACGTGTAGAAAAACAATTAAAAGAAGTAGATAATCAGACAACGGATGAGTATCTACGCCAAGCACTCAAGCTAATGATGAAAAAATAAGGAGGAGACCAAATGACAGATGAATACTTGTTATCACCAGAATCTGGCGAAAATGAACTGAGTTTGGAAAAATCTCTTCGACCACAGCTGCTTTCTCAATATATCGGACAGAGAAAAGTCAAACAAGAACTTCAGATTTACATCGAAGCTGCCAGAAATCGGGAAGAACCTTTAGATCATGTTCTGTTGTACGGGCCTCCTGGATTAGGAAAAACGACGATGGCCATGGTCATTGCTAATGAGATGACCGTAAATATTCGTACGACGAGTGGCCCTGCTATCGAACGTCCGGGTGACTTAGTAGCAATCTTGAATGAACTGGAAGCAGGGGATGTCCTGTTTATCGATGAGATCCATCGATTACCTAGAGTGGTAGAAGAGATGCTTTATTCAGCTATGGAAGATTTCTATGTAGATATCATGGTAGGACAAGGGCCAACCGCACATCCGGTTCATTTCCCTCTTCCTCCCTTTACTTTGATTGGCGCGACGACACGGGCAGGTATGCTTTCTGCACCTTTACGAGATCGATTTGGCATCATTTCTCATATGGAATATTATGACGAACAGGATCTGCAGGAGATCGTTTTACGTTCTTCGGATATTTTTCAAACAGAGATCATTGAAGAAGGGGCATTGGAAATTGCTCGCCGATCACGAGGAACGCCTAGAATCGCTAATCGCTTGCTCAAACGGGTTCGTGATTTTGCGCAAGTCCAAGGAGACGGGAAAATCGATCGTCCTATAGCGGATCAGGCACTTACTTTGCTACAGGTCGATCAGGCTGGATTGGATTATGTTGACCAGAAATTGTTGCGAACAATGATCGAGTTATATGGCGGCGGACCAGTAGGGTTAAGTACGCTTTCAGTAAACATAGGAGAAGAGCGTGAGACGGTAGAAGATATGTATGAACCGTATCTGATCCAAAAAGGATTTTTAAAGCGTACACCTAGAGGGCGAATTGCTACTGCTTATGCCTATGAACATTTTGGTTACGACTATCATATATGATTTTTGCTTTTAGATTGGAGGAAAATGAATGAGTGATACAACACGTACGAAACAATTGATCAAAAACGTATTGATTGATTTGTGCCAAACGCAATCTTTTCGAAAAATCAGCGTCCAAAAAATCGCAAATGAAGCAAAAATCAATCGACAAACATTTTATTATCATTTTACAGATAAATACGATTTGCTTCGTTGGGTCTATTGTGAGGATGCATTGCATTATTTAGATCCACAATGTCTTTCACTTGATAATTGGGAAGAGCAAGCATTGAAAATGCTGAAAGCAATTGCTGAGAAGAAAGAATTTTATGCAAATACTGTGCTTTCTGACCCAGAAATTTTACAAAAAGAGTTTTCTCAACTGATCCAAAAATCATTTATCAAGATTTTTGAACAAATGGATGAAGAAAGACAACTTTCTGCAAGAGACAAACTATTTTATGCTCGTTTTTTTTCTTACGGTTGCAGTGGTGTATTAGTCAATTGGATCACGAATGAATATGAAGAAACACCGATGGAAATCGCTATGCAGCTTTTCCGTTTAGCCAAGGATACGGAATTATATTCTTATCGTCTTTATGCAAAAGAAGAGTTGGAAGAACAGTAATAGAAAAATTTTTTGTTGGAAAAGCAATAATCGCTAAAAGGAGATGGGGAAATGACAAAAATTTTATTTGTTTGTTTGGGAAATATTTGCCGTTCACCGATGGCAGAAGGCTTGCTGAGAAAACGAATAGCAATAGAAGGAAGGGAAGCAGAATTTTTTGTGGATTCTGCTGCTACAAGCACGTATGAAGTTGGAAAGACACCGCACCCTGGAACGAAAAAAATATTAAACCAAGAAAAAGTAGATATGACGAATATGGTTGCTCGGCAAATCACACCCCACGATTTTGAAACTTTTGATTGGATCATTGGCATGGATCAAGAAAATGTAGAAGAACTGAAACGAAGAGCACCACGCTCAGCGCAGGGGAAAATCCATTTGTTTTTAAGTAGCATTCCTGGAAAAGAAAAAGAAAATGTTCCCGACCCATACTATACCAATAACTTTGATGAGACATATCACTTGATCACAGAAGGCCTGAATCATTGGTGGAATATTTGGATTGACGAAAATAAAATAACAAACAATTTGTAAAGTTGACGCTTTCTTTTTAAGGCGATGTTAGAGCATTTCCTTGTTTTTTTGTAAAATGTTAGGTAAAATAAAATTAATTAAGTAACACTTTCTTAGCTAAAGGAGGAGTGCATTCGATGAACGAAGAGACAGTATCGCCAATGAAGAAGCTTACGAAGTTAGTTACTCATACTTCGTATCAACTTTTTGATTCTTTTGTAAATGACACTGAAGAACATGCTAAGAATGTACGATTGCAAGGAAAGTTTATTCTTGAGCTGCAAAAAGCTGCTACTGAACATAGTCTAGTTATCTTACAAGTAAGAGCGAATCGTTTGAGTAGCAAGTATGAAACGATCTCAGGCTGGGTGGCGACAAAAACGGTCGAAAAAGACCGAGTGATGATCCGCCTACAAAACGAAGAGCAGCAGATCCGGATGGTTCCTGTAGAACAAATTGAAAAAATAACAATCCTTTCACCAGCAGGGGAACAGGAACGATTATCAAAATAATTTATACCAGATAGAAAAGCACGTATGAGCTTGTACCATCAATCATTACTAATCAAAAATAACCGAATGCTTTAAGCTGATATCAGTAAAACGGAACGTTTTAGGATGAGTATCACAGCATGACAGCATTGGGTTGATTAGTTGAATCGATTGGATGGTACAAGTTTTTTTGATAAAAAAAGGTCCTGCTAGCCGGGGAGCTAGCAGGATAAGGAGTTAAAAATGAAAAAGTGTTGTTAGGGTTGTTTGTTGGTATGCTTATATAATAGTCACTAGTTGTGAATATTTTGTGACGAAAGTTTTCGAAAGTTGTTAAGTTTTTTTGCGAAAACTATTTTTATATCATATATATGTCTAAAATCTATATTATAAAAGAAATGTTGTTTGATCAGCTTCTCTTCGGTATTAGTTCAAAACAAAACGGCAAAGTATATGGAGCTACTTTGCCGTTTTGTTTCTCTAATACTCAGGTCAGTTTATAGACGCTCAATAAACGGTGTTCAAAAGCCAGTTTCTCGGTATTAAGTCAAATTTATGCAAAAATGTGAGAAGCCATTTTCACAAAATATTTCTTAATACTTGAAACTAAGCGGCTTTTTCACGACCTCTCAATAAACGGTGTTCAAAAGTCAGTTTCTCGGTATTAAGTCAAATTTATGCAAAAATGTGAGAAGCCATTTTCAAAAAATATTTCTTAATACTCGAAACTGAGCGGCTTTTTCACGACCTCTCAATAAACAGTGTTCAAGAGACAGCCTATCGGCAATAAGGCTGAACGTCTCTTTCACAACCTCTTTTATCAATCTGCTACTTCTTCTTTCTTAGCGAAACTCCAAATCAGTCCGATAACAAAACCGATAACTGCTGGTACGATCCACCCCATCCCCAATTTGAAAAACGGCAAGTAGCTTTCCGCAACATATAAAAGATTTTGAACAATAGGTGTTTGTTTGATAGTTTCTGGGCAAGCGTTCAACCCATCAAAAATCGAAGCAATCAATGTAAAATAAGTAGTCATTCGATAAACAGCCGTACGCTGCTTAAACAAAGGACCAACTAACACTAGTAAAATCAGTGTCATTGCTAATGGATAGATGAACATCAAAACAGGCAACGAAAATTGAATGATATTCGTCAAGCCTACGTTTGCCGCTAAACAAGGAAGGATACTAGCAAGTGCAACAAAGAATGCGTAATTTCTTTGCGGAAACAAATCTGTGAATGTTTCTGCAAAAGCTGTAATCAAACCAATACCGGTCTTCAAGCAAGCTAATATAACGATAAATGCTAATAAGATACTGCCATAAGTACCTAAATAATGATCAGCAATCTGAGCCAGCGTGATCCCGCCATTTTCACTTAGAGCAAAGCTACCTAAGCTCATAGCACCTAAATAAGCGAGCAAAGTATAAATGATTCCCATCAATATAATGCTGATCGCACCAGATTTGATCGTGTCTTTAGCGATTTCAGCAGGTTTTGTTACACCCATGTTTTGGATTGTTGTGACAATGATGATCCCAAATGCTAAAGCAGCAAGCGCATCTAATGTGTTATATCCTTGAGTAAACCCTGTGAAAAAAGCATGCTCTTGATAATTTGGCTGAATAGGCGCTTGATTTACAGAACCTAGTGGATTCAAAAAAGCAAGGAGAAGCAAAGCACCTAATAAAACCAAAAATGCAGGATTCAGGAACTTTCCAACATAATCTAATATCTTTGTCGGTTTTCTTGAAAACCACCAAGCCAGCACAAAAAATACAATACTGAAAATTGCTAGATATAGCGTCTGTCTGCTAGGATCGATAAATGGTGCTAAACCAATCTCGAAAGATGTGGTTGCAAGGCGAGGTAAAGCAAAAAACGGTCCGATAACTAAGTAAAGCAAGATGGTAAAAACCATCGCATATGTTTGATTTATCCGTTTTGCTAATTCATATACACCTGAGCTTTTCGATACACCAATGGCAATCACCCCTAAGAAGGGAAGACCGATACCGGTAACCAAGAAACCTAGATTCGCCCAAAAGGTAGCAGCGCCTGCTTCTTGACCCAAATGAACGGGAAAGATAAGATTTCCAGCACCAAAAAATAGACCGAAAAGCATGGAGCCTATAAAAAGATAGTCTTTAAATGATAATTTTTTTGTCATACATAACTCCTTTACGGTTTTTTTAAAAGTAACAAAATTTCGAAAAATATGCAACAATTTTCAGAAAATTTCCTATATAAAACGACGGTTATTTAATAACGTAAGTGATAAAATAAAAGCGCTGAATCATCTGAGGAGGAATCATCGTGACAAAGTCGAGATTAGAAGCATTTACTGATGGAGTGGTAGCCATTGTTTTGAGAGTTCTTGTATTAGAGATCAAGATCCCTAATACATCTAGCTTTCATTCTTTATGGGTCATCCGAAATACATTATTAGCTTATACCATCAGCTTTATATTTGTTGCGGTGATCTGGGTGAACCATCATCGTATATTTCAGATGGCAGAACGAATTAATTACCGAGTGGTCTGGTCGAATATCTTTTTGCTCTTTTGGCTGACTTTATGTCCTTCTGTTACTAGTTGGGTCGGGCGTAACCCTGAAGCTTTTTGGCCTGAGATGGCTTATGTCTTAGTATACACGATGTGGAGTTTTTCTTTTGGTATCTTGATGAGGCAAATCATGAAAGCAAATAAACCAGATTCCCATGTCGTGAGAGTTTTGTCAAAGGACCGTCGAAGTCTTATCTCCATGATGATTAACTTATGCTTGATTGCCGGTGTCTTTTTTGTACCGTTGATCGGGTTATTCGGACGTTTTTTTGTATCTGGTATTTGGATTTTTTCCTATAAAAAAGCAGATGCCTATTATCAGCGGTTGTTTCCGGGGAAATAGAAAAGAGGCTGGGACAGAAGCTTTTAACTCCAAGAAATAAGCCGAAATTTCACAAAAATTTAAGAAGCAATTTTCGTAAATTCCTTCTTATTTCTCGAAGCTGACCACTTCTGTCACAACTACTTTCTTACTTCTTACGTTCATATTTCATATGATAGATTAGTAATAGAAGCAAGAACCACACAGGTGTTAGTAATAAAGCGATTCTCGTATCTTTTCCTAGGAACAAGACGACACACACAAAGGCCATGTAAAGAAATACCAGATAATTACTAAATGGGTACAACGGCATTTTAAATGAATGAGCTTTTTTGCCGAGGATACTTTTACGATATTTCATGTGCGTGTAGACAAGCATACTCCAGATAAACAAGAAACAAGTAGTGGCAATACTGCTTACTAGTGTGAATACTTCACTAGGCATCACGTAATTCAAGATAACAGAAATGAAAATGACGATAGTAGAAAATGTCAAAGCATTCCCTGGCACATGATGTGTTGTTAACTTTTTGAATTTTTTAGGGGCACTGCCTTCTTGCGCTAAAGAACGAAGCATACGTCCTGTACTATATATTGCACTGTTGCAGGCAGAAGCTGCTGCACTTAATACGACTAAATTGATCAAGGAAGCAGCAATCGTGATCCCAATTTCCGAAAATACTTCTACAAATGGACTGTTATCTGGATTCAAGCTGTTCCATGGATAGATTGCCATAATGACAAAAAGAGATCCTAAGTAAAATAAGATGATCCTGATAGGAATATTATTGATAGCTTCCGGCAACACTTTTTCAGGATTTTCTGTTTCTCCAGCGACTAATCCAACTAATTCTATCCCAGCAAAAGCAAAGGTTACCATTTGGAAAGCTAAGATAAATCCTTTTGCACCAGTTGGAAAGAATCCGCCATGAGACCATAGATTCGTGATACTGGCTGTGCCAATATCTGTCGTATAGTGGGTGAGGATCATATAAGCTCCTACGAGGATAAAGGCAATGATCGCTACAACTTTGATCAATGCAAACCAAAACTCTAACTCACCAAACAATGAGACAGCCACCATATTCAAGCAAAGAAGAAGACCTAATGCAATCAGTTCAGGAAGCCACTGAGGAACACCAGGCGCCCAGTAGCGTACATACATTCCGATGGCTGTTAAATCGGCCATTGCAATCGATACCCAGCAGAACCAATACGTCCAGCCAGTGATGAAAGCCGCTTTTTTGCCAAGATATTCTGCAACAAAATCCAGAAAAGAATGGTTATTGGTGTTTGATAACAGAAGTTCGCCTAACGCACGCATAATGAAAAAACAGATGCATCCAGTAATAAGATAGGCGAGCAATATCGAAGGGCCAGCTAGCTGGATAGACTTTCCGGAACCTAAAAACAACCCCGTTCCAATCGCTCCGCCAATAGAAATCAGTTGGACATGTCTATTTTTCAGTCCACGCTGCAGTTCTTGCTCTTCATTCATTTTTAAATCATCCTAACTAAAAAAGTTTAATTACTTCCATATTAAAAGAGTTTTCTGAAAAACACAACTAAGATTCCAAAATTTTCAGAAATTTACCTTTTATGAGTAATTCATAAAAAAGAACTGCGGTAAACACCGCAGCTCTTTGTCCCAATCAGCTATTGATCCTAAGCATTTAAAATACGTGAAAGGAATTCTTTTGTACGTTCTTCTTTCGGATGGACAAAGATATCTTCTGGTGTACCTTCTTCTGCAATCACACCTTTATCCATAAAAATGACACGGTCAGATACATCTTTTGCAAATTCCATCTCATGCGTCACGATAAGCATTGTCAAGCCAGTATGTGCTAAGTCTTTGATCGTATTAAGCACTTCGCCAACCATTTCAGGGTCTAACGCCGAAGTAGGTTCGTCGAATAGCAATACATCTGGATTCATTGATAATGCCCGAGCAATTGCGACACGCTGTTTCTGTCCACCAGATAATTGTGCTGGTTTGGCTTCGATATAACGATCCATACCAACTTTTTCCAGATTTTCGATTGCTACTTTTTTGGCAGTTTCTTTATCTCGTTTCAGGACAGTTGTTTGACCAGACATACAGTTTTCCAAGACATTCATATTGTTGAACAGGTTGAAGGATTGGAAAACCATACCTAGATTCGTTCGATATTTAGGTAAATTATATTTAGGAGCTAATACATTTTCTCCATTATAAATGATCTCGCCGCCTGTTGGTTTTTCCAGTAAATTGATACAGCGCAAGAAAGTAGATTTACCAGAACCGGAAGAACCGATGATCGTCACAACTTCACCTTTATTGACTGTTACGCTGATATCTTTCAATACTTCATTTTCACCGAAGCTTTTTCTTAGATGTTTGATTTCAATAATTTTTTCATTCATGATTCTTCCTCCTTATTCCTGCAAATTTGAATTGTCGATTTCTTCAAGCTTGGTATAAGCTGAAGGACCATCGATTTTCTTTTCTACCGCCCGCAGGATTCTGGTGATCGTAAAGGTCATGACTAAGTAGATGATCCCGACGATCGTAAATGTTTGGAAGAATTGGAAATTCGCACCGGAAGCAGAGTTTCCTTGGAAGAACAAATCAGCTACGCCGATTACACTTAAAACTGCTGTATCTTTGATATTGATAACAAACTCATTTCCTGTTGCTGGCAAGATATTCCGTAAAACTTGTGGAATAACAACTTTTCTCATCGTTTGGCCATGGGTCATACCAATGGCTTGCGCAGCTTCGAACTGCCCTTCATCTACTGCAAAAATCCCCCCACGAACGATCTCTGTCATGTAAGCTCCAGTATTGAGAGAGACAATAAACAAAGCGGCAATCGTTCGGTTCAATGAAATGCCAAAAGCGAGTGCCAGACCGTAGAAGATGACCATTGCTTGTACCATCATCGGTGTTCCGCGGAATACTTCGACATAGATAGAAAGAAGTGCATTTCCGATTTTTTGGAAGAAGCGAGTCAGTGCATTTCCTGATTCAGGTACCGAACGGAAGACACCAATCAGTAATCCAAGTGTAGTACCGACAACTGTCCCGATCAATGCGATGAACAAGGTAAGTCCAGCACCTCGTAAGAACATATTGCCGTATTGTTTCCAAATCGTAGTGAAATCAGAAATGATGCCAGGTTTTTCTTCACTATCAGTTGCAGCAGGCTGATCTTTGACTGCTTGGTCCATAATTTTGGTTCGTTCATCGTTAGAGATGCCAGAAAGAATCTGGTTTACTTTTTGGATATCCGGGTCGCCTTTACGCATACCAACAGAAATCTGAACATCTTCCGGGTTTGTCTGGAAGCCATCTGCACCGCTGAATTCAAGCATTTCCAAGTCTTTGTTCACACTAGTTGCCGTTACACCTTCCGGACGTTCGCTGACATAACCATCGATCATTCCAGAAGCTAAAGCTGTTCTCATTGCTGAGAAATTATCCATTGCTTGTTGTTTCTGCACATCTGGTATCTGATCGATCACAGTATAGTGGAATGTATTTAACTGAGCAGTAATCTTTGCTCCAGAAAGATCTGCTAAACTTTTTGCTTTTGCATATTTGCTATCTTTTTGAACTACTACTACTAATTGTGATTCGTAATAAGGATCGGTAAAATCAATTTCTTTTCGTCGTTCAGCAGTAGGGCTCATTCCGGCGATGATCGCGTCGATCTTGCCTGATTGAAGGGCAGGAGCCAGACCATCCCATTTCGTTTGGACGATGACTAATTTTTTCCCTAAACCATCTGCTACTTTTTTAGCGATTTGAACATCATAACCGCCGGCGTAACTATTTTGGCCTTGAATTGGCAAGGCATTATTCTCATCTGTTTGTTGAGACCAGTTGAAGGGTGCATACCCAGCCTCCATACCTACGCGAAACTCATCGCTCGGTGTTTTTTCATCTGCATTTGCCAGAGATCCCACACTGAATAGTGAGAAGACAAAAGCAAATAGTACGGCAACTGAAACCATATTTTTTTTCATTTTTTTCTCCCTTTCTGATTATATGATACACGAGCGGTCTAGATGAAATGCGGTAAAGCTTTATCTGAAAAAATAAAAAGCGACCGATTTATAGATATAAAAAGGCCGCTAAAATTCCATAAGGTGATAAACCTCTCACAAAACATAGCGCAACTTAGCATCACTGCTAAGACAGTCCGCAAGCTCTTAACTTGCGTCCCAACATACACTCCAAGCAAAAAAGTGCACATTTCGGCGATCCTCCCTATTCCTGCTTCTCCATGTTTGCTTCACTCCACAGGGTTAATGATTCTCGCGACCTCTACCTCATTGATTGAGGCATCTCGTATTCAGTTATTTATACAAAAAAAGTTTACGATACTCGAGAGGCTTTGTCAATCTATAACTGCTGTTTTTTGAAAAAATACTGATAAATATAGAAATCTTTACTTTTACCGAAAAAACAATCAAAATGTGAATCATCTATTCATTGCAAACGATAGTATAATTATACACAAAAATGTATGTAATACAATAAAAAAAGAACTAGAACAGAAAATTTCCTGTGTCCAGTTCCATCTCGATCATTTAAGCTGCCGCTTTCTTTGGCTCACGTCCTAGGATCGCTTGCAAAAGAACAACGACGCCATAAATGGCTAATATTAGATAAATCAAACTTGAGTATTGGGTGATTCCCCAGCCCCATGTTCGATATACGGCTAATGTAATGGCTAAAACAATTGCGGCAATCACGTTGAATAAAGCAAAAGCCCAAAGATTTCCATTTTCTTTGCGTACAAGATAAAAAACAGAGAAATAAACGCTTAACGCTAACCAGGCGATACAAGCCAGAATAACGCCCCAATAAATAAAGAATGGTAACATATCGATTCACCTCACTTTTATACAGCAGTATTGTAACACGTTTTCATTCTTTTGTCAGTGAACATTGTGATAAATTGTTCAAATGCCCATAACACTTTTTTATTCCCATTTTTCTGACTTTTCAACAATAAATTTGTTCGAGTATGGGCTATAATGGAAAGTGAGGTGACAAAACATGAAACAATTAACAGTAGACGAAGCAGCAAAAGAGATATTAGCTTATCAGCAAATTACATTTTTGACCGGTGCAGGGGTATCCACACCTTCTGGAGTGCCAGACTATCGATCTTTGTCAGGAATCTACCACGGGATGGAGCAGCCGGAATACTTGCTGAGTCATCAAGCAATGGTGAATGAACCGGATAAATTCTATCAATTTGTCAAAAAGATTTATCATCCTGAAGCAAAACCCAATATCATTCATTTGGAAATGGCACATCTAGCGAAAGAAAAAAATGTTTGGGTTGTTTCCCAAAACATCGACGGTTTGCACGCAAAGGCTAAAAGCCCGCAACTCGTCAATTTTCATGGAAGTTTGTATCAATGTCATTGTCGAAAATGTCAACAAACGGTAGACTGGAAAGAATATCTTCACAGCGACAAACATCAAGCATGCGGAGGACAAATACGCCCAGACATCGTGTTATATGGTGAAGGGTTTCAAGATGGAGTCATGGAGCAGGCGGCTTATGCCGTCAGCCAAGCAGAGCTGATCGTCATTGTTGGAACGAGTTTTCAAGTTCATCCGTTTTGTGATCTGGTACAGTTTCGCCAGCCGTCAGCCAAAATCTTAGTAATCAATCAAACGCCTGTTTATTTAGCGGAGCCTTATACGTTTATTCAAGAAGACGGAGCGGTTGTTTTCAAAAAAATACAAGAATTAGGAGCAGATTATGACTGAATTCAAAACCGAAAAAGAAAAAATGATTGCAGGCGAGCTTTATTTTGCCAATGATCCTGAGCTGGTTGCCGACCGTATGTTTGCAAGAAGTCAAAGCCAAATCATCAACCAAGCAGAATCAGCGGAACTGCGATCCCAATTGTTGAAAGAGACTTTTGGCCGTACAGGGAAAAAAATCTATATGGAGCCAGTTATCAATTTTGATTACGGATATAATATATTTGTTGGGGAGAATTTTTATGCAAATTTCAATTGTACATTTTTAGATGTCAGCACGATTGAAATCGGTGATAACTGCATGTTCGCTCCGAATGTCCAGCTTTACACGGCGACGCATCCACTACATCCAGTGAAACGTAACAGCGGTCTGGAGTACGCAAAACCCATTAAAATCGGTAATAATGTTTGGTTAGGCGGAGGAGTTATCGTCACGCCGGGTGTCACTCTAGGGGACAACGTAGTAGTCGGCGCAGGTTCGGTTGTGACCAAATCTTTTCCCGACAATGTAGTGATTGCAGGAAATCCTGCTCGTATCATCAAGACAGTAGAGGAAGAACTAACAGAAGAGTCTCTTGAAACATTACGTCATAAGATCGATATGATCGATCGAGAGTTGGTTGCTTTATTAGAAAAAAGAATGGATACGGTAACTAAAATAGGACAAGTGAAAAAAGAAGAAAACCAAGCAGTTTATGATGCAAAAAGAGAGCAGCAAGTATTGGATAAAGTTGTTAGTCTGCTGAAAAATAAGGGATATAAGGAAACAATAACAGATACGTATGTTGATTTGATGAAACACTCGCGCGAATACCAAAACAAAATGAAGGAGGAATAAGTGTGATCGAAGGAGAGACACGGCGAAAACAAATCATGCAAACCTTGGCAAATACAGAAAAACCAGTGAGTGCTAGCAAGTTTGCGAAAACTTTTGGAGTCAGCCGTCAGATCATTGTAGGCGATATTGCTTTACTACGAGCTGCAGGTAAAAGTATCGTGGCAACAGCAAGAGGTTATATCCTCGAAACAGAAGAAACCAATACTGGGCACATCAGTAAAATCGCTGTCCAGCATGGAAAAGATCAAACAGAAGAAGAACTGAGACTAATCGTTGAAAATGGTGGTGAAATCATTGATGTAATTGTGGAACATCCCCTTTACGGTGAGTTAGCAGGAACTTTGCACATCAAAACGCCACAAGATATCGATTCCTTTATGAGACGTTATCAAAAAAGTAATGCTACTTTGTTATCCGAATTAACAGGCGGCATCCATCTGCATACGATCCGCTACCCAGAAAAGCATATGCTGAAAAACATCAAACAAAAACTAGCTGAAGCAGGAATCCTCTACGAAGGATAACATCGTAGCTGCTACTTTTTATCCTAGAAACTATTCTATCATCTCTGAGATAAACACCCATATGGAAGAAATAAGAAAAAATAAGAAAAGATGCGTATCCAATACACAGAATTTTTTGGAATTGCGATTTCTAGATGTCTATCTAAATTTCGATTAGTGGAGAAACATAAAAAAGGGAAGTGCAGCTTTTGAGCACTCCCCTTTTTTATAAAGCTTTCTTGTAGCATAGTATCGAAGGAACCTGCCAATTCTCTACTCGATCACCAATACGCCTTCTTTTAGTGCAAATGGATTTTGATCGTTGATGTGGTCATAGAACATCACACCGTTGATATGGTCGATTTCATGTTGAACGACGATCGATTCATAATTCTTCAAACGAATCTTGTGTTTTTCACCATTCATATCATAATAAGACACAGTGATTTTGGCATGGCGAACAACATATCCTGGTACTTCTCGATCAACAGATAAACAGCCTTCACCTTCCCCTAAACAAGCATCTTGAACAGAATGGCTCAAAATTTTAGGATTATACATAACAGTACTTAGAGAAGGTCCATCTGCCTCTGGGTCAGGACTTGGTACGTGAACAGCAATGATTCTTTTAGAAATATCTAATTGAGGAGCAGCTAAGCCAACACCGCCTCGTAAGTGTAGTTCTTCAGCTTTGATTGGATCTTGGCTGTTTTTTAAGAACTCAAGCATCTCTTTTCCTAAAGAGATATCTTCTTCGCTTAATGGAAGAGAAACTTCTTTTGCAACTTCGCGTAAGGTCGGATTTCCTTCACGAATGATATCATCCATTGTAATCATGGAATATGTACCCCTTTCTTAAAAGACTGTGTTTCAAGTCTATTTTCGCATTATAGTTTACCACAAAAATGGAAAAGTAGTAGTAAGATTGTTTGAAAACTACCTTTTCTTAATGATTAACTACTTGATTTTCAACCCGGTTTCAGGTAAAGTATAGCTGTGTGCTCTAGGCACATGACCTGCCACTTGGTTAAGCGAATCACCAACGTTTTACTCAGTCGCAGGGGAATAATCGAAAGAGGTGAAAGAAATGGCAATTTCAAAAGAACGCAAGAATGAAATCATCAACGAATACGCTCGCCATGAAGGGGATACTGGTTCTCCAGAAGTACAAATCGCTGTATTAACTGAAGAAATCAACCACTTGAATGAACATGCACGCGTGCACAAAAAAGACCATCATTCATACCGCGGCCTAATGAAAAAAGTTGGTCACCGCCGTAACTTGTTAGCTTACTTACGTAAAACTGACGTTCAACGTTACCGCGAATTGATCAAACGTTTAGGCTTGCGTCGTTAATTTTAGTCAAAAAGAGTGGGATTCACATGAATCTCACTTTTTTTACTCGTATATCAATTAAGTAAAATTCCGTGATCAAGCTAGATGGACTCCTACTAACCAAATGAAAGCTGCTCAAAAGACGGCTTTCGGCAGTTTTCATTTGTTTAGTAGCGTCTTGCTTTCACGAGAAGGAAAAGGAGAAGTTATGTCAGAAAAACAAGTATTCAAAACGACATGGGGCGGCCGTCCCTTACAAATCGAAGTCGGTCAGCTAGCAAAACAAGCAAACGGAGCCGTTTTAGTCCGTTATGGAGATACAGTAGTCTTAAGTGCAGCTGTGGCCTCTAAAGAAGCAAAAGATACAGACTTTTTCCCATTAACGATCAATTATGAAGAAAAAATGTATGCAGCAGGGAAAATCCCTGGAGGTTTCATCAAACGAGAAGGCCGTCCAAGTACGGAAGCAACATTGACTGCCCGTTTGATCGACCGTCCAATTCGCCCGATGTTTGCAGAAGGCTTCCGTAATGAAGTCCAAGTAACGAACATCGTGATGAGTGTAGAAACAGACTGCTCGCCAGCTATGGCAGCAATGCTAGGTTCTTCTTTAGCACTATCAATCTCAGATATCCCATTTGACGGCCCAATCGCAGGCGTAGAAGTTGGTCGTGTAAATGGCGAGTACGTCTTGAATCCAACAGTAGAACAAGCAGAACAAACAGATATCGAATTGACTGTTGCCGGAACGAAACAAGCCATCAATATGGTTGAAAGCGGCGCGAAAGAAGTTTCAGAAGAAGACATGCTTGGTGCATTGCTGTTTGGTTTTGACGCTATCAAAGAGTTAGTTGCTTTCCAAGAAGAAATCGTTCAAGCAGTAGGGAAAGAAAAAATGGAAGTGACTTTACTGCAAGTTGATGAAGTATTGAAAAAAGAAATCTTTGATGCTTCTTACGCTACAATGAAAGCAGCAGTAATGACTGAAGAAAAACTTGCTCGCGAAGATAATATCGAGCAGGTGAAGATCGATATCCGCGAAGCTTATGCTGAGAAATTTGCAGGTCATGAAGATGAAGATCACTTGTTGAAAGAAGTTAAACAAATCACAGAAGATCTTGAAAAAGATGTCGTACGTGAATTGATCACCATCGATAAGATCCGTCCTGACGGGCGTAAATTGGATGAAATCCGTCCATTGTCATCAGAGGTCAGCTTATTGCCACGTGTACATGGATCAGGTTTGTTCACACGAGGACAAACACAAGCTTTATCAGCTTGTACACTCGCACCTCTAGGAGAGCACCAAATCATTGATGGTTTAGGGGTGGAAGTCAGCAAACGATTCATCCACCACTACAATTTCCCTCAATTTTCTGTTGGTTCTACAGGACGTGCAGGCTCTCCAGGGCGTCGGGAAATCGGACATGGCGCATTAGGTGAACGTGCGTTAGCACAAGTAATCCCTTCAGAAGAAGAATTTCCTTATACGATCCGTTTAGTAGCAGAAGTATTGGAATCAAATGGTTCTTCTTCCCAAGCAAGTATCTGTGCTGGCACATTAGCATTGATGGATGCAGGTGTACCAATCAAAGCGCCAGTCGCCGGTATTGCGATGGGACTTGTTTCTGATGGTGAAAACTATACGATCCTAACTGATATCCAAGGGCTGGAAGATCATCTTGGCGATATGGACTTTAAAGTTGCCGGTACAAAAGATGGTATCACTGCTTTACAGATGGATATCAAGATTCAAGGAATCACAGAACAAATCCTAACTGAAGCATTAACTCAAGCAAAACAAGCACGTATGGAAATCTTAGAAGAATTGACTTCAACGATTGCTGCTCCACGTGAAGAATTAAGCCAATATGCACCAAAAATCGAAATGATCCAGATCGAACCTGCTAAAATCAAAGATGTTATCGGTAAAGGCGGCGATACGATCAACGGAATCATCGATGAAACTGGTGTGAAAATCGATATCGATCAAGATGGAAAAGTAAGTATTGCTTCAGCTGATGCAGAAATGATCAAAAAAGCTATCAAGATCATCGAAGATTTGACCAAAGAAGTCAAAGTTGGTGAAGTTTATCTAGGGAAAGTTGTCCGTATCGAAAAATTCGGTGCATTCGTCAACTTGATCAAAGGAAAAGATGGACTTGTCCATATTTCCCAATTAGCAAACGATCGTGTCAATAAAGTCGAAGATGTTGTTAAACTAGGTGATGAGATCCTTGTGAAAGTAACTGAAATCGATAAACAAGGACGCGTAAATCTGTCAAGAAAAGCAATGTTGAACGAAGATGGTTCAACGAAAAATGAAGAAAAATAATTTAATTCATAGGAATAATGTACTTGTGATCGTGAAGGTAAAAACGGCAAAATATGAGGAACTATTTTTCCGTTTGTTTCTCTAATACTCAGGTCAAACCGCTGATTTCACAACCTCTGATTCACGGTGTTCCAGAAGCAGCTTCTACGGAAATAAGCTGAACACTTTTGTTACAACTTCTTTTTTTCTGGAGTTTCTTGGCGCATATTTTTGGAGTCCTTCTGAATAAAGCGTAAAATAAAAGTGAGAAATATGGATAAAGGAGGGAAAGGAGATGCTGAATTTTTTATGGTCGTTATTTATCGGCGGTATATTAGGTTTGATAGCTGGCGCAATTTTAGGAAAGGAAGTCCCGGGAGGCGTATCTGGAAATATCATTATCGGTTTTTTAGGTAGTTGGCTCGGCGAATTTTTACTAGGACCACTGGGACCGGAACTCGGCGGTTTTTATTTGATACCAGCATTATTGGGTGCAATTTTTTGCCTTGCTCTTTATTCATTTGTGGCAAGACGTATCAGAGAACGTCCAAAGAAAGAATAATTTTATTCAAATAAGTTGACACTTCAGTGTGTTACTTGGATAATTAGAAGCAATTTAGGAAAGCGGGTGTCATGGATAAGAATATCATCTATCATTCAAGCTTACCTAAAGGATATCCATATAACAAGAAATGAGGGAAAAACGTGGCAACAACGCACAATACCAAAAAGATATCAATGGCTGGCCTGCTTGTAGCGATGGGAGTCGTCTACGGAGACATCGGGACAAGTCCGCTTTACGTTATGAAATCGATTGTTGAAGATAATGGCGGATTGTCAGGAATCAATCCTGATTTTGTTATCGGATCAGTCTCATTGATTTTTTGGACATTGACTCTACTGACAACAATCAAATATGTCGTGATTGCATTGAATGCAGATAACCATGGTGAAGGTGGAATTTTCTCACTCTACACACTTGTCCGAAAAGGTGGGAAATATTTGATCATTCCTGCAATGATCGGAGGAGCTGCCTTACTAGCAGATGGGGTATTGACCCCTGCTGTGACGGTAACGACTGCGATTGAAGGCTTGCGAGGAATTCCGCAGTTTTTTGACCGGTTCGGTAATAACCAGAACGTGATCGTCATTATCACTTTAGTTATTATTTTTGTTTTATTCATGGTCCAACGCTTTGGTACAGATATTGTCGGAAAAGCATTCGGACCAATCATGTTCGCTTGGTTTACTTTTTTAGGCGTAATGGGATTAATGAACTTCAGTCAAGACTGGACAGTTATCCGTGCACTGAATCCTTATTATGCTATCCAGCTGCTTTTTAGTGCAGATAACAAATTAGGCTTGTTCATTCTTGGAAATATTTTCCTGGCTACGACAGGTGCAGAGGCGCTTTATTCCGATCTTGGACATGTCGGCAAACGAAATATTCGTCTGAGCTGGCCTTACGTCAAAATTTGTTTGGTTATCAATTATTTTGGGCAGGCTGCGTGGTTGTTGAATGTTTATCAAAACCCTGAAGCACAGCAAATCAAGAACCTGAATCCATTCTTCCAAATGATGCCTCAAAGTTGGATCGTGATCGGCGTTGCTTTTGCAACAGTCGCTGCAGTCATTGCTTCGCAAGCATTGATTACAGGTTCGTTTACGCTAGTTTCAGAAGCAATCAAGTTGAAACTGCTGCCTCGGTTAAAGATCATGTATCCTGGGAACAGTATCGGGCAAATGTATATCCCAGCAGTCAATCTGATTTTATGGATCGCCTGTTCTCTAGTGGTTGTCACATTCCGAACGTCTCATCATATGGAAGCTGCTTACGGTCTATCGATCACTGTGACGATGTTGATGACAACAGCACTGCTTTACTTTTATCTTATCCAAAATGGGCATTCTCGTTGGCTTGCATATTTAGTTACCTTTTTCTTCGGTGCGATAGAAGTCGTTTTCTTTATCTCAAGTGTTGTCAAATTCTTCCGAGGCGGTTTTGTAGCCGTTCTGATTGGTTTGATCATCTTAGTCGTGATGTTTATTTGGGAACAAGGGAACATTATTCGCGAATCGTCAACCGAGGATGTGTCTTTGAGAGATTATATCCCGCAGCTTAGAGAATTACGTGATGATACTTCTTTACCAATCTATCAGACAAATGTGGTCTTCTTGGTTCCTGATATGGCTGAAGATAAAGTTGGCCGACAGTTCATCTATTCGATTTTAGATAAACGGCCTAAAAGAGCACGAGTCTATTGGTTTGTTCATGTGGAAGTGACGGATGAGCCATATACGAAAGAATATCAAGTAGATATGATGGACACTGATTTTATTGTCCAAGTGAATCTGTTCTTAGGTTTCAGGGTCCAACAGGAAATCAACGTATATGTTCGCCAAGTCATCCATGATTTGATGAAACAAGGCCGTTTGCCAAAACAGCCACAAAGATACTCTCTGACACCAGGGCGAGAAGTTGGCGATTTCCAATTTGTCCTGATTGATGAAGTAGTTTCCAATGTGACAACTCTAGGAAAATGGCAACGTCAAATCATGCAGGCAAAACTGGCAATCAAAAAAATCGCTACCTCGCCAGAAACATGGTTTGGGCTAGAGTACAGCGAAGTAAAACATGAAACTGTTCCGCTTATCATTGGAAATACTCGGAAAACATGGTTGAAAGAGCGGTTGTGAAAGTAGCGCTTTGACCTGAACTAATGTCGAATGTCAGCTACTTGAACACCGTTTATCAGAGGTCATGAAAAAGCTGTACTGCAACAAGCAGTAAGAACGAGCAGATAAAAACAGCTTCTCATGTTTTTCATCTGTTTGGGCTTAATGCCGCAGATGCAAGCTTTTGAATACCGTTTTTATCAGAGGTCATGAAAAAGCTGTTTAGCAACAAGTAACGCAATGATTTTGAAGTGATAAGGAGATGTGGCTGAAAAATGCCGCATCTCCTTTTTTATTCCTAAATATGAATACGCATTATTTTCAATCTTTTTGTAGAAAAAGGGTACAATAGAAAAAGAGAAAGGCGGGAGAATATGGTTATCAATTTCATTATTTTATTTTTGATGATTGCAATTACTTCATTTTTTGTAGCAAGTGAATTTGCTTTAGTGAAAATCAGACGATCAAGATTGGAACAACTAGAAAAGGAAAATGTAAAGAACGCCAAGCTAGCTCTTCATGTTACACACCATTTAGATAACTATTTATCAGCTAGTCAATTAGGAATTACGCTAACCGGTTTGATCATCGGGTGGGTCGGTGAAGGATCTGTCGCGGCTTTACTAGAACCAGTGATCGGTAAACTACCTTTTAGTTCGGCTATTAGCAGTACAATCTCTGTGGCGCTGGGATTTATTTTAGTTACGTATATCGATGTGGTTATTGGCGAACTGCTTCCTAAGAGCTATAGTATCGTCAATACGGAGAAGGTCGTCTTGTTCGTAGTTAAACCACTTCATTATTTTTATAAAGTAATGTTTCCTTTTATTTGGGTATTGAATCATTCAGCTGCAGGGCTAGGGAAGCTATTAGGTGTGCGTCTCGTATCTGAAGGAGAAGAGACATTGTCTCAAGAAGAGCTGACATTAGTCGCATTGAATTCTTATGAAAAAGGAGAGTTGACCAAAGAAGAATATCATTATTTGGAAAACGTGTTTGAATTTGATGATACCTTGGCAAAAGATATACAAGTAGACCGTACGTCCATGCAAGTATTCGAAGCTTCAGAAACCGTCAAAGAAGCGATAAAAGCTTCGATTGAACAAGGACATACTCGCTATCCGGTTATCTTAGAATCAAAAGACAATGTTTTAGGTTATGTCACCTTGCCAGATTTGATCAAGCAATCTTATAAAGATGACCAGCTGACAGTAGAACAGTTGATTGAAGAGCCGATCGTAACAACTGAAACGATCCCTATAAAAAAATTATTGACGATCATGCGAAAAAAGGGAAAGCATATTGCTATCTTAAAAGATGAATACGGAGGGACAAGCGGCTTAGTGACGATTGAAGATATTTTAGAAGAAATCGTCGGGGAAATCCGAGATGAGACAGATTTGGACGAAGCATTGATAGCGGAACAGTCAGATGGCTCTTATATCATCTCCGGCAAACTAACATTAGATGATTTCCAGCGTTATTTTCATGTAGAGATTCCAGAGTTTGAAGAAACGAATTTTACTACACTTGCGGGCTTTGCTTCTAGCCGATATAAAGAAATAAAAGCAGGAACAATCATTGAGATTGCATCATTCCGTTTCACGGTATTAGAATACCAGCATGCACATATCGATTATTTCAAAGTAGAGTCCACGGAAAGAAAAACAGAATAAAAGAAAAAAGGCTGTGACATTTTTTGTCACAGCCTTTTTGTTATCTAAAAAACCTGTTTTCGGTAAACGAAGAAGATATTTTCAATAAAAGTTTTCATTTTTAGCCGCAACGATTTCTTTTAATCAAGGCTATCTTGCTTCTGCATGTTCTAATGTGAAATGTTCCTCTTCACCCATGTGTTTCAATTGTTTCATCGAACGCATATAAGAGTAAAGCAACACGGCAACAGAACCGATCCAAGCTAAAGGAGAAGCTGCTGCTGCTCCTGGGTATCCCCACATTCCTGTAAGAACGATAGCTGCAAAAGAACGCATAAGCAATTCCATCATACCGGCGATCGTAGGGATCTTGCTTTGTCCAAGCCCTTGAAGTGTGTAGCGTAAAATGAACAGGACTGCTAAGATCCAGTAAAGAGACCCATTGATATTGAAGTAGGTTTGTGCTAATTCAAATACACGTGTTTCTGATGGGCTAACAAACAATTGAACAAAGAAATGACCGAAGAAAATGACGATAGCACCTGCTAAGAGACTAAATCCGACACTCATCAGTAAAGTTTGACGTACCCCTTGCAAGATTCGGCCATATTCTTTCGCACCATAGTTTTGTGCAGTGAAAGTTGCCATTGCAATACCAAATGACATCATCGGCTGATTTGCAAATTGGTCGATACGACCAGCAGCGGCTTGAGCAGCTACGACATCTGTCCCTAGACTATTTAGTGCTGCTTGTAACACGATAGCACCAACAGCGATGATCGAAGATTGAAACGCCATTGGCAAAGCAGCATTTAGGTGTACAGCAAACTCTTCTTTTTCAAATTTGAAATCTTTTTTGCGTAACTGTAACAAAGGCATTTTTTTCTTGATATACACTAGACACAGTACGCTGGAAGAAACTTGTGCGATTACTGTAGCAATAGCTGCACCTTCCACACCCATGCCAAAATAGATAATAAAGATCAAATCAAGTACGACGTTGATGATGACCGCAATGATCAGAAAGAATAGTGGTGTGCGGCTGTCACCAAGTGCGCGAATGACATTAGAAAGCAAATTGAAACTGACTGATGCAAAGATCCCTAATAAAATAATTGAAATAAATGTTTGTGCTTGATCAAGTATTTCAGGAGGAGTTTGCATCAATTGAAGCATCGGACGAATAAACAGGAGACTTAGGACAGTTAAAATCACAGTGACGACAAGACTAATGACAACACTAGCAGCAAAACTTTTCTTCAGACCCCGATAATCTTTTGCACCGTAACGTTGTGCGGTAATAATGGCTAAACCAGCTGTTAAACCTTGGGCAAAGCCAATGATCAAAAATGTCAGGCTTCCAGTTGCACCAACCGCTGCCAGCGCATTTTTACCTAGCGTCTGACCCACGATGATCATATCGATCATATTGTAGAACTGCTGAAAAACATTTCCGATCAGTAAAGGAACAGTGAACATCAAAATCAGTTTAGCGGGGCTTCCTTTTGTTAAATCGCGCATCTTTTAAACTCCTTATATCTTTAAAATTTAGTTAGTAGTATATAGCGTTTATCCTGAGAATACCAATTAGAAATCAATGATAATTTATGAAACTCCATAAAAAGAAGCCAAGAATTGAGTCAAAGAATCAACAACTTGGCCTGGTCTGTAAAATAAGGGACATCCACGTTTATCTATCACCTTAATATTGTCTAATCTCACTTGGTAAAAGGATCGTTTCTCTCGTACCGTCATCATAGGCGTATACTTGAGCAGGAAATTGGTTCGAATAGGCAAACGGCAAATCAATATCCATTTCCACATTGCTTCCTGCTTGAGAAAAATGCATCGTCACTTTTCCACGATTTTCGATCAAATCAAAGGTTAATATATTTTCTAATGGAATGACTCCCTTAAGATCTAGGTCAATAATAAACCATATACTGTCAATCAATTCATCTGGCAAACTTGATACGACACCAACTGAAGCGTAACGGTTGCGGCTGCTATCAAAACTTTCAAACATCTGTTTAACCTCCTTCGAATCAACGAATGTTTTATTTTTATAATTAATCCTAGGATAAACTAGAAATACTTACTTCAACGAGGGTTCATTCTAATAAAGAATCAGGAAAAATGCAACAATAATTGAATACTTTTTTTCAAAGTATAAATTTTTATAAAGGTACGATAAAAGTATGCGAGGAAAAGCTTGGTAAATTAGGATTTTTCGTTTGTAAAGCCATTTACAAAAGTGGAAGCCCCATATGAAAATAAACGATTAGAAATAAAAAAGGCGTGTTAAAAGCTGCTGACCCGCCGCTTCTAACACCACCTGATTGTTTCAGTATTATTCTTCTGTTGAACCGATCACTTCTGGTTCGCCACCTTCACCTGTGCTTTCTTCTTCTTCACTTTGAGCGACTACAGCAGCGATTTGCTCTTCACTGTCGGTCACGAATTTGTAATCGTCGTTTTTTGGAAGATCGGCTACTGTAATAGAATCACCTAATTCCAAGTTTGTCACGTCAACTTCAATTCGTTCAGGCAATTTGTCTGGTGTAGCAGATACGACTACTGTATACAAGTTTTGAGCTAACACTCCACCAGATTTAGCACCCACTGATTCGCCAACAAGAACGACTTCTGTTTCGACTTCTGTTTCTTCCGACATGTTTACAGATAGAAATTCTGCATGTTCGAAATGATTGGTAAAAGTGTTCGTTTGGATCTTGTGAACCAATGTATTGACTTTTTGTCCATCGATGTCCATCGTGATGACTGTGTTCGCTCCATGTTCACGCAACAATTTGCTTAGTGTCAAACCATCGAATGAGATAGGGGTACTTTCTACTTTATACCCATAAACAACAGCTGGAACTTTCCCTTCGTGACGAAGTTTGTTTCTTAATGAACGGGGACGTACTTCTCTTTTACTTACTTCTAATGATACTGACATAACCAAAATTCCTCCTTAAAATGTGACTGTCTGCTTTGGTAACGGACAGATTTTATTTAAGTGAATTCTAAAGGCTAATCTCGTGCACATCATCGAAGGCAGGGCGCTTAAAAAAGCGCAAAAGGAGAGATGCGCGCATCTCCCCTTAGAAAGTCAGGATTCAACTTTTCTCCACCAGGTCATTACGCTGTGTATGAGAAATCCAATTCACTTTACTATTTAACCGTAACGTGAACTGTTAATTAAGTCAAGGAATAACTATGATGATGTATTTGCAAGCAAGAATATTCAAGGTATAATTAATTAGTAGTAATAAGAAAGGAAACAGCATGCGTTTAGATAAATTAATAGAAGAAAAATTAGAAACGACACGCAAGGAAATGAAGCGGCTGTTTGCTTTGAAGCAAGTGATGATAGATGGCACAGTCGAATTTCGACAAAATCGAAATGTAGATAGTTTACTGCATCAAATCGAAGTAGCAGGTGAACACTTAGAAACAAATGAGTCCTATTATCTTCTCAATAAACCTGAAAAAGCTGTTACAGCTGTATCAGATCCAGAAAAGACGACAGTAATCGATCTGATTGCAAGTGCCGATCGTTTCCAACCATTATATCCAGTGGGAAGACTAGATAGAGATACAACAGGACTATTGCTGATCACTTCGAATGGACAATTGGGATATGAAATGCTACTTCCAGAAAAAAAGGTTTCAAAGACTTATCAAGTAGTTGTGAACGAAAGGGTGACACCGGCAGACGTAACAGCATTTGAAAATGGAATCGTATTCGCTGATGGGTATCAATGTAAGCCGGCTGATTTAAAAATACTCAAAGCAGACAAGCACCAAAGTACGGTTTTATTGACGATCCAAGAAGGAAAATTCCATCAAGTCAAAAAGATGTTCTTAGCCCAAGGAAAGAAAGTGACCGCATTGAAACGGCTAAGCATGGGACCATTGGAATTAGATGAACAGCTAGGAGTAGGCGAGTATCGATCGTTGACATTAGCAGAGATGAAAAAGTTAAGTATTTATTTTAAATAGGAGGTCAAAAAGATGAAATATAAAACTTTATTGTTCGATGTAGATGATACATTGTTAGATTTTCAATTAACTGAAGCCAATGCTTTAAGTGCTTTGTTTGCAGAACAAGGAATCACATTGACACCAGAAATCGAAACCAGCTATAAGGCTTTGAATCATCATTTATGGCAGGAGTTTGAAAAAGGCAGACTATCACGAGAAGAAATAATAGGCAGTCGTTTTGGGTTACTTTTCCAGCAATTTGGGAAAACAGTAGATAGTGATCAAATGGAAAAACGCTACCGCCACTACTTGAACCAAGGTCATGATCTTGTTCCAGGAAGTCTAGAAATCCTGAAAAAGGTCCATCCGCATGCTGATCTTTATATTGTGACGAACGGTGTGTCGCACACGCAACATCGGCGATTAACAGATGCAGGAATGCTTGATTACTTCAAGGATATCTTTGTCTCAGAAGCTGTCGGAGCGCAAAAGCCGATGAAAGAATTTTTTGATCATGTCTTTTCCCACATTCCTAATTTTGATAAAAAGCAAACTGTGATCATTGGTGATTCTTTGACTTCTGATATCAAAGGAGGAAATATGGCAGGGATCGATACGATTTGGTTCAATAGAAATAAATTACCAGAAATCGAAGAAATCCAGCCTACTTATCGAATCGATTCATTAGAGGAACTTTATTCATTATTGGAAATTGAAAAGGATTAATTTTCAGAAAAATATAGCATTTTCGTGTTTTTTCGCTATAATAGATTAGAATGAAAAAACGGATACGAAAGAGGTTTTAGTCAATGACAAAAAGCAAGCCAATTATCATTGGTGTGACGGGTGGATCCGGAAGCGGAAAGACAAGTGTCAGCCGTGCGATTTTCAACAACTTCCCGGACCATTCCATCATGATGCTTGAACAAGATTCTTATTACAAGGATCAGAGCCATTTGAGTTTTGAAGAACGATTGAACACAAATTACGATCACCCATTTGCCTTTGATAATGATCTGCTGATTCAGCATGTAGGCGACTTACTGAACTATAAAGCCATTGAAAAACCCGTGTATGACTATGTAGCGCATACAAGAAGTCAGGCAACGATCATTCAGGAACCAAAAGAAGTGATCATTCTAGAAGGAATCCTGATTTTAGAAGACGAACGTCTGCGTGACTTGATGGATATCAAAGTATACGTAGATACAGATGATGACATTCGTATCATTCGTCGTATCAAACGGGATATGGAAGAACGGGGACGCACATTGGACTCCGTGATCGAACAATATTTGACAGTTGTTAAACCGATGTATCATCAATTTATCGAACCAACGAAGCGCTATGCGGATATCATTGTTCCAGAAGGCGGAGAAAACCACGTTGCTATTGATTTGATTACAACAAAAGTAGCTAGTTTCTTAAACCATAAATAGTGCGCAGCGAAACAGTTGAACGGACTGCGACCGTTTGAAAAGCAAGGATTCTGCTTTTTGAACAGTCACCAGCCAACTGTTTTTTTATTTATAACAAGAGGTTGTGAAAACAGCATCTTGACCTAAGTATTAAAAAGAAGAAACGGAAAATAGCTGTTTATATTTTACCGTTTTTTGAGCTAATACCGAAGGTCAGCTGATTGAGCACCGTGAAGTAGAGGTTGTAAAAAAGCTGTCTTTGCATCAAGCGATAAGAGCATCCAAATAAAACAGCTCCTCACGTTTTTCGTTGGGTTGGGCTTATTATCGTAGATGCAAGCTTTTGAACACCGTTTAACGAGAGGTTGTAACAGAAGTGGTCAGATGCAATAAATAAGAAGAAACTTACGAAAATTATTTCTCGAATTTGTGTGAGATTTCGACTTATTTTTTTGAAGAAGCTCTTTTGTCGCACCCCCTAAGGAGGCAGTTTTAATAAATGAAAAAAGATGTGGGGAATATAGATGTCTAAAAAAGGATCAGTTTTACAAAAATGTCTTCAGATCATGCCCATTATTGGTCTGTTTTTTTTCTTTGTGTTGATTCTTTATGCTTATCATCATGGGATTTTTCGATCGAGCACGTCTTTGCAAGCGTTTATCCAGCAATTTGGCAAGTATGCAGTGATGATATTTGTTCTGTTGCAAGTGATCCAAGTGATCATTCCTATTTTGCCGGGAGGGATCTCCTCAGTAGCGGGCATGCTGATGTTTGGCAATGGATTTGGGCTTTTATATAGTTGTATTGGCCTAGTGATTGGGGAAGCAATCGGATTTTTGCTTGTCCGTTACTATGGCGTAGCCTTTGTCCAGCTTATTTTATCGCCAAAAAAGTATCAGAAATTTGATGAATTGCTGACAAGAAAAACGAAAGATATTAAAAAAGTACTAGTTGTTACCTTGCTGCTTCCCTTTGCGCCAGACGACTTGATCTGTCTAGTAGCTGGTTTGACGAAATTATCTTTTAGGGAATTTATGCAGATTGTGATTTTCTTGAAACCGTGGTCGGTGGGTGTGTATAGCATGATCATGCTCTTTTTATTCCATCAAGCGCAAGGTCATTTATAATGTAAAAAAGGACGTGGGTGTATGGAAAAAATAAAAGTAACAGAAAATGAACTGGATGAGCTGATGGCAGTCATACAAGAAGTATGGCCGGAAGCTTTTGTGCCGATCATTGGTCAAAAACAAGTGGATTACATGCTGAAAACTTATCAGTCAAAAAAACAGATTCAAAAAGAACTGACAGAAGGTGTGTCCTACTTTTTATTAAAAAGCGAAGAAAAGACTGTCGGTTACACTGCTTATGAAGAGATAAATGGAAAAATTTATTTAAGTAAATTATATTTGCTAAATAAAGTACGTGGTCAAGGATTGACTTCTTCAGTTTTTCGCTGGTATGAAGAACTTGCTGCGCAAACAAAGGAAAGAGAGATCTTTTTGCGAGTGAATCAGGGGAATCATCAAGCAATCGAGGTTTATAAGCATGAAGGATTTGAGATTACAGAAGAACTTATTTCAGATATCGGTCAAGGATTTCAAATGGTCGATTATAAAATGAAAAAAGCTCTCGCATAAACATAGGAACTGTGTTAAAGTAAATTTATGCGACGGGTCGAGAAGGACTCTGGTTTACAGAGCTCCTAATTGATTTTGGAGGCACAGGATAATTGATTTCTATCTTTATCACCTGCCGGATGCAGGGGTGTCGGGCAAGACTTTTGTGGAGAAGGGCTTGTCTGCTTGAGTAATCAAGTACCGTAAAAATGCAGAAAGAAGCTTATGCTTCTTTCTGTATTTTTTTTTACAAGAATATATTCTGTAAAATTGGTTTATTTCCCCTTTAATGCTAAAATCGAAGAGCAGATTAGTTATAAGACTGTTTAAGGAGCCATTGTCATGTTCGAAAAACTCAAACGATTTGGGCGTAATTTTACACAAACAACGCCCTTTATCTTAAGTAACACGGTTATTTTTATTCCTTATCTTTTATTTTTGGGACTAACAGACTCGCATAATTGGCTGACGATTTTGCCATTTACGCTGTTTTATGCCTTTCGGATGACTGGACTATTTTTAGTCAACAGTCTACGATTTGGTCTAGATAGTTACACGTTGCTGATGATCGCTCTGCTGATTGGTGGTGCTGGTTCATTGCTTGGAATATTAGGCGTATTTTATTTTCCTTTATTTTATTTTTCAAGTGTTTTGCTAGGGCTGAGTGCAGCATGGCTTGTACCTGCTAATACCACGGTCAATTTTCACGAAAAGACGCAAGGTTTTATCAATATGGATGGGAAAAAGTACTTATTTGCAGCTATCTGGCTATTTCTCCTGTATCAAGCGATTGAGTTGCCTGCACCGACTCAGATTGCAGCAAGCTTTACTATTTATACACTTTTTTACGTCATGGCCTACCATACGGTTAGTCATTATCCGCGTTACGAACTGGATTTCAAAGACATCAAAAGAAATCTGGTAGCTACGCGAGAGCTTGTTTTATTTTTGATATTCTTTGGCTTATTGTTTCTTTTGAGAAATGCCCGATTGTTATTCGATGAAAGGCTTTTTGATCTTGCTATTTATGGTTTCTTGCTGCTGTTCATCTTGTTCGTGTTTGTTTTAGGACACCAGAAGAAGGAATGGAAGTTGCCAAGCTGGCTAAATCTGTTTACTTTTCTAAATGGAATGCTAGGGAATTTCCTTTTTTTATTTAGCAGTTTTTATGTTGGCATAATGTACGGATTAGAAAAACTTTCGATTTTTATGTATTTGCCTTATGCAGCAGGCTTGATTGCAGCAAAAATAGTCGGACCATGGATTTTGAAACGTTTAACATGGTCTCCATTGGCTATGCAATTGCTTGGACTGAGTTCTTCTTTATTGGTCCTCTTGATTCCAAATGGTTTTGCGATAGGTGTCTTTCTGCTTAGTTTCTGGCACGTAGTAACAGGCAGCTGGCTAAATAAGGAATATTATCAAACTGATGCAGCTATTCCAATGGATCGCCGGATCGTTGTCAAGTATACTACTCAAAATAAAGGGAGTGTGATCCACCAGTTTTTATTGATGACGCTTTTGTTTGTTTTAGCAAAAGAAATGGGAGAGCCAATCCATCTATTATTGATCACGCTGAACCATGAATCAGTGCCGATAGAAAGTGTACAACTGCTTATCTTGGCAAAATGGATCAATGTTGGTCTTTTACTGAGCGGATTAGTAACTGTTTATCATTTATGGAAGAAGGCGAAAAAGAATGAGGCTATTCATTGATGGAGATGGTTCTCCAGTAAAAGAAGATGTCATAAAATTAGGAGAATCCTATGGTCTTGACGTGGTTATCGTGACCAGTGTGGACCATTATACAACCAAAGAATACGCTAATCATGTCCAAATCGTCTACGTAGACCGCGGAGCTGATAGTGCGGATTATAAAATCGTCGGTATGGTTAAGAAGAATGACTTTTTGATCACGCAAGATTATGGTTTAGCTTCACTTGTATTGCCGAAGGGCGTCCGAGTGTTCCATCACTCTGGAAAAGAATTTGACGAAGCGAATATCGGCACGCTTCTAGAACAACGTTATCATAGTGGAAAGTTAAGAAAAGCTGGCATAAGGACAAAGGGTCCAAAACCCTTTACGGAGAAAGATCATATGTCTTTTTGTCAAGCGTTAAAAAAGGCAATTGACCAAGGTTTACCAAGTACAGAAGATAGTAGGTAACGAAGGTATTTTATTTATGCTCGAATACATCAAAAAGGGAACAGGGAAACAGGATAAATGTGCTCCATGTTCCTTTTTGATTGTTCTTATTACTGGGTGCAGAACAGCTTTTTCACATTTTTTATTCTCGGTGCTTCAGAAGTAGCCTCTTCGAAAAATAAGCCGAATTTTCACAAAAATTTGAGAAACAATTTATGCAAAATCCCTTCTTATTTCTTGAAGCTGATTCTTTCTGTCACAACCTTTTTCTACTTTTTCCTCTTCTTATACATTTGGATCAATGCATCGATTGCCAAAAAAATAATGACGAATGCGGCAATAGCATACGTAAATATCCCTAATAAGGAAACGACCTCTGCGTTTTCTACAGGTGCTGCTTGGACAAGCAGGGAGGACCCTACGATCAATGCAGCTAAAATCATACCGAAAACAAGCCGATTGATCATACTTTCGATCCTGCTCAATAATTTGTCTTGCTTTTTCAATTCCAAATTGACTTTTCCTTGTCCCGAAGTCCACATTTCTAATAGATGGTGGAGCTGTTGAGGGATCTTAGGCGCAGCCTTCATCCCTTCCAATAAGTCTAATCCGCTTTGTTTCAATGTATCTTCTACATCCAGATGAGTGAGAAAATAATGTTGGGCAAAAGGCGAAGCGACTTCCATGAGGGAAACTTCAGGGTCAAGGACGCGGATCACCCCTTCTAATGTCCCAAATGCTTTCAGCAAAAGCGTGATATCACGATCGAACTGCAGATTATTTTGATGACAAATCGTCACGACGTGTGTGAATACTTCTTGCAAGTTGATTTCATCAATAGGAGAATCATAATACTGTTCAAGAAAACTTGTCAGTTCTTGGTGGAACCGACTTTCATCAAACGAGCCTTCTTGCTGACAAAGTCGAAGGACCGCTTTTTCGATTCGATAAGCATCTTTCGTATACAGCGCTAAAACGGCTTGTGTGAGTTTTTGCCTAAGTCCTGCAGAAAGATGCCCCATCATACCAAAATCGATGTAGTTGATGGTATATGGCGCAACAGGGTCTTCTGTAGAAGTGGAGGCTCGAAAAGCAAAGGAACCGAACTCTTTTTCATGGACTATTTCAGTTTTTCGGCTAGCTTGTGTCTGTTCTTCTTTTTTTAGTACATGGAATAGCAGATTCCCTGGATGAGGATCAGCATGGAAAAAACCATCATCAAATACCTGTTTCATAAAGTTCTCAACTAAAAGCTTTGCAACTTCTTGTTTCAGCTGCTTGTTTTGAATTCCAGTGATAAAAGTTTCAGTTTTGTTTTCGGCGTTCATTAAATGGTTCAAGTTTTTACCAGACATTTCTTCCATCACGATCACTTTTTTCGAACAAAAAGCGTCATAAATCTTGGGGCTGCGGATCTCTTTCCAGCCATTGTTCTTTTGATAGAATTGTTCGCCATTTTGACTTTCTTTTAAGAAGTCCATTTCATTGATCAAGGAACGTTTTACTTCTTGGAGTACCCCTTTTAGATCAACTACGCTAGTTTCAGGAATGTATTTGATCAAAGGGATCGCTCGTTCAAATAGTTGAAGATCAAGTCGGATCTCTTCGGCGATGTTAGGGTGTTGGATCTTAACGACGACCGAGTCACCGTTCTTCAGCTTGGCACGATGAGCCTGCCCCATAGAAGCAGAGGCAAAAGGCGATTTGGAAAAATCATCGAATATATCTGATAATGAAAGAGAAAGTTCTGTTTCGATCGTCTTTTTGACCGTTGAAAATGTGTCGCTAGGTACACTATCTTGTAATGTTTTGAATGTTTGAGTGAAGGCAGAAGAAAGCAAATCTTCTCGAACAGAAAGCATCTGTCCTATCTTAATGAAGGTGGGGCCTAGTTCTTCAAAGGCTTTTTTTACCTGTTCGGGATTTTTTTGCTGTACAAAGTTTGGCACTACATTGTAATTGATGAACACTCGAATGATTTCTGCCAAGCGGCTACGTGGATTTGTTTGCGCCATCATCATCCCTCCTTTTCTTTATCATAACTTTTTATAAAAAACGGGACAAATAATCTAGCTGACAAAAAATAAATGACGTTTGTTCTTTTAGAAACCAACTCGTTTTTTTATAAATAAGTTATTCGTTTATTTTTGTTTTGTGCTAAAATATGAGAGTAAATCACTGAACGATTTAGAATACAGGAGGACAATCTTTTGAAGATTACTTTACTATATGGCGGACGCAGCGCAGAGCATGAAGTTTCCATTCTTTCCGCATTTTCAGTTTTAAATGCCATTTATTATAATTATTACCAAGTTCAACTCGTATTTATTACAAAAGAAGGACAATGGGTCAAAGGTCCATTACTAACAGAAAAACCTGCTAGCAAAGATGTCTTGCATCTTTCATGGGACCCAAGTGGACAGACAGAGGAAGGCTTTACAGGAAAAGTGATCAATCCGGGAGAAATCAAAGAAGAAGGAGCCATCGTTTTTCCAGTTTTACACGGGCCAAACGGGGAAGATGGAACGATCCAAGGCTTCTTAGAGACATTGAATATGCCTTATGTCGGCGCAGGCGTATTGACCAGTGCATGTGCCATGGATAAAATCATGACCAAGTATATTTTACAAGCTGCTGGTGTGCCGCAAGTTCCTTATGTACCAGTACTTAAGAATCAATGGAAAGAAAATCCTAAAAAAGTATTTGATCAATGTGAAGGTTCTTTGCTTTATCCGATGTTTGTCAAACCTGCGAATATGGGTTCTAGTGTCGGCATTACAAAGGCAGAAAACCGAGAAGAGCTGCAAAATGCTTTAGCAACAGCCTATCAGTATGATTCTCGAGCAATCGTTGAACAAGGAATTGAAGCGCGCGAAATCGAAGTTGCTGTATTAGGAAATGAAGATGTTCGGACGACTTTGCCTGGCGAAGTCGTAAAAGACGTAGCATTCTATGATTATGAAGCCAAATATATCAATAATAAAATCGAAATGCAGATTCCAGCCGAAGTGCCGGAAGAAGTTTATCAAAAAGCGCAAGAGTACGCGAAGTTAGCTTACACGATGTTAGGTGGAAGCGGATTGAGCCGGTGCGATTTCTTTTTGACAAATAAAAATGAATTATTCCTGAATGAATTAAACTCTATGCCAGGATTTACGGAGTTCAGTATGTACCCACTCTTATGGGAAAATATGGGCTTGAAATACGGTGATTTGATTGAAGAACTGATTCAATTAGGAATGAATCGATACCATCAGCGTCAATCTTTTTTTGAAAAAAATGAATAAAGAGAAATAAAGAAGAAGCTGGAGTGATTGCGTAACCGCGTTCATTCTAGCTTCTAAATACGAATAGAGAAATTTACTTGGAAGTGAGAGTCATGCGAACCCGCCGTTTAGGCCAAACGCTTTTTTCACAACCTTTTTTAGGAGAGATCTCAATGAATCTAACAATACAAGAAATTGCACAAGCCGTGGGCAGCGAATGCTCTGCACTGACAAAGATTACCAATGTCGAATTTGACAGCCGGAAGATAACCGAAGGAAGTTTATTCGTTCCTCTTGCTGGTACGCGAGATGGACATGAATTTATCCAGCAAGCGATCACAAACGGAGCATCTGCTTCATTTTGGAGCTTGCCTGTTGAACAAGCTCCAAAAGATTTTCCAGTTATTCCTGTAGCAGATCCTTTGAAAGCCATGCAGCAATTGGCAACCTATTATTTGGAAAAAGTAGGCGCAGAAGTCGTTGCAATTACAGGAAGCAATGGTAAAACCACCACGAAAGATCTAACCGCGTCTGTCTTGTCTGAAAAATACAAAACATATAAGACGCAAGGAAATTACAACAATAATATTGGTCTTCCTTACACGATTTTGCACATGCCCCAAGATACAGAAAAGATCGTCTTGGAAATGGGCATGGATCACGCCAATGAAATCACGGAACTTTCACTTATGGCTCAACCAAAAGCTGCAGCAATCACAATGATCGGTGAAGCACACATAGAAAATCTTGGGTCGCGAGAAGGAATCGCTAAAGCCAAAATGGAAATCACTGACGGACTTGTACCAGACGGATTACTCGTTGTGCCCGCAGATGAACCGTTGCTGACACCTTTAACGGCAACATTAGTACAAACAGTCACAACATTCGGTATTGGAAATGGCGATGTTCATGCGGAAGTGACAGCAAAAGGAAAAGCACAAACCGATTTTGTAGTAGAAGGAGAAACATTTACGATCCCGCTGCCTGGAAGTTATAATGTAACGAATGCTTTGATTGCGTATACGATCGGGCGCTTCTTTGGACTGTCCATACCTGAGATACGCCAAGGGCTCGCCCATGTTTCTATCACTCAAAACAGAACCGAATGGCTAACGGCAGGAAATGGTGCAGCTATTTTGAGCGATGTCTATAATGCAAATCCAACAGCCATGGGACTGGTATTAGATACTTTTAAAAATCTACCAACAAAAGGACGCAGAATAGCTGTGTTAGCAGATATGCTGGAATTAGGGAAAGAGTCTTTAAATATGCATGCGCAAATGAGTGAACATATCGATCCTGAGAAATTCGCCATGATTTTCCTTTATGGGGAACAAATGCATGCACTAAAAGAAGAATTGAACCAAAAATACCCCCAACTACCTGTGTTCTATTTTGAAAAAGAAAAGAATAAATTGATTGATGCTGTAAAACAAAATCTTGAAGCAACAGATAGTATTATGCTAAAAGGCAGCAACAGCATGGGCTTATTTGAAGTGGTAGAACAGCTTCAGCAAATGAAATAAAAATCTGTAAACTTGCAGAAAACGAAAAACTATGTTAGAATAACCTATTGCCGAAAGATGAAGAGAAATTGGACTGGTTTTGCCATAGAAACAACTTGTTGAAGCCAGATGTCATAATAATGATAAAGCTGAACGCGACCCGTTTGGCTTTTCTAATGCCTAAACTTCGCAAAGTGATTTTTCGGTGGTGCCACAGGGGCTAAGAATGGATAAAAACGTGCGTGGCCACTGTCAAAAAGAAACAATACACTTTGACCGAACAAATCGACGGGGTAGCAAAAAAGCTACATCCTCAGTTAACAACCATATAGGAGGATTCATTTGAAATTTAAAGAACTAGAATTATCACCAGAATTGTTGAAATCAGTCGAACGCGCTGGTTTTGAAGAAGCAACACCTATCCAATCAGAAACGATTCCACTAGCATTAGCTGGAAAAGACGTTATTGGACAAGCACAGACAGGTACAGGGAAAACAGCTGCATTTGGATTACCAATGTTAGAAAAAATCGATCCAGATCGTCACGAATTACAAGGTTTAGTTATCGCACCAACACGTGAGTTAGCTATCCAAACACAAGAAGAATTATATCGTTTAGGGCGCGACAAAAAAGTACGTGTACAAGCCGTTTACGGCGGAGCAGATATTGGCCGTCAGATCCGTGGCTTGAAAGATCGTCCACATATCGTTGTGGGTACACCAGGACGTATGCTTGACCACATCAACCGCCACACATTGAAACTTGGAACCGTTCAAACATTAGTTTTGGATGAAGCAGATGAAATGTTGAATATGGGCTTCTTGGAAGATATCGAAAAAATCATTTCACAAGTTCCTGATCAAAGACAAACATTACTTTTCTCAGCAACGATGCCGCCAGCTATCAAGAATATTGGCGTTAAATTCATGAAAAATCCACATCATGTGAAGATCAAAGCGAAAGAAATGACAGCTGACTTGATCGATCAATACTATGTCCGCGCAAAAGAATACGAAAAATTCGATATCATGACTCGCTTGTTTGATGTTCAAACACCTGAACTAACAATCGTCTTCGGACGTACAAAACGCCGTGTAGACGAATTAGCACGCGGATTAGAAGCACGCGGTTACCGTGCAGAAGGAATCCATGGCGATTTGTCTCAACAAAAACGAATGAGCGTATTGCGTTCATTTAAGAGCGGTCATTTAGATATCCTTGTAGCGACAGACGTTGCTGCACGTGGATTAGATATTTCAGGTGTCACTCATGTGTACAACTATGATATCCCTCAAGATCCAGAAAGCTACGTTCACCGTATCGGACGTACAGGCCGTGCCGGAAAAGGCGGTATGTCTGTGACTTTCGTTACACCAAATGAAATGGACTACTTGCATGTGATTGAAAACTTGACGAAAAAACGGATGACGACTTTACGTCCACCAACCGAAAAAGAAGCATTCAAAGGTCAATTAGGTGCTGCAGTTGAACAAATCGAAACAAAACTTGCAGAAAATGGTCTAGATAAATACCTGCAAACAGCAGATAAATTATTAGAAGAATATTCTGCACAAGATTTAGTTGCACTTTTGCTAAAAACGACAGCAAAAGATCCAGCTGATGCAGTGCCAGTGAAGATCACACCAGAACGCCCATTGCCAATGCAGAAAAAAGGATACAATAAAAATGGCAAACGTGGTGGCGGAAACAACCGTAATCGTCGTGACGGCGGTAATTATCGTGGAAACAAATCAAAAGGCGGTTATAGCAAAAATAATAACAGCCAAAAAGATGGCGGTAAACGTCACAACGATAAAAAACGCGGATTTGTAATCCGTTCAAATAACGATTAAACATAAAATGAAAGTTTCTCTTTTTTAAGAGAAACTTTCATTTTTGTTATTTGTGGACTTATTTGTGGCAAAATGGTTATAATTTGGTAGAATGAGAGTGTTCTAAATTTATTGAAAAGAGAAAAGCATATGATAAAAGGAATTGGGATCGATGCAGTCGAACTTCCTAGGATCACTCGGCTGATCGAAGAAAAACCAAAATTCATTGCACGAATCTTGACCTCTGATGAAATGAAACTATTCCAGTCCTTGCCTTTTCATCGCCAAGTAGAATTTTTAGGCGGGCGTTACGCTTGCAAAGAGGCTTTCTCTAAAGCTTGGGGAACTGGGATCGGAAAAGTTACCTTTCAAGATGTCGAGATTTTAAAAAATGAAAACGGTCAGCCTGTTGTGACGCGTTCACCTCATGAAGGCAAAGTATGGGTCAGTATTACTCATACAAATGAAACAGCTTTTGCACAAATTATTTTGGAAGACTAGAAAGAAGGAAAAACGATGGTTGTCGCTTGGCACCGCCCAACGAAAGCAGTGATACATAAAAAAGCTATAACTGAAAATGTAGCAAATGAAGTTGCAAGACTTCCGCAAGGAAAAGAATTGTTTGCAGTAGTAAAAGCAAACGGATACGGTCATGGAGCTATTGAAACAGCTGAGGCAGCAGTTGCAGGTGGAGCTTCGGGCTTTTGTGTTTCAAATTTAGATGAAGGAGTCGAGTTGAGAGAAGCTGGATTTACTCAGCCCATCCTTATCTTGAATATGGTTCCTTACGACGCACTGACTGTAGCTGTTGCTCATGATTTATCAGTAACTGCAGGTACACGGGAATGGTTGCAGGCAGCAGCTGCTGTTTTAGAGAAAAGTAAGCTAGAGACGCCTCTTTCGATTCATCTAAAAGCAGACACTGGGATGGGTCGTATCGGATTTTGTACACCTGAAGAAGTAAAAGAGGCAGCTGCATTCATCAAAGAAAGTCGTGTATTAGAATGGGAAGGTTTATTTACCCATTTTTCTACAGCAGATCAGGCAGATGATACATATTGGAATCTGCAAAAAGAACGCTTTATAGAAGTGCTAAAAAAACTTCCCGAACTTCCTCGATATATACATGTCAGCAATAGTGCAACGGCTTTATGGCATGATGAAACAATCGGCAATATGATTCGTTATGGAGTAGCAATGTACGGACTGAATCCCTCTGGGCACGCACTACCGGAAGTTTATCCACTGCAGCCAGCACTTGAGCTGGTTTCTGAATTAATTCAAGTCAAAAAACTCCCAGCAGGTGAAGGAATCGGCTATGGAGAAACATATATCACTCCTGAAGCAGAGTGGATCGGAACGATACCGATCGGTTATGCAGATGGCTGGCCACGAAAGATGCAGGGTTTTTCTCTATTGGTAGAAGGGAACTACTGTGAAACGATTGGGCGTGTATGTATGGATCAACTGATGATCCGATTGCCTCAAGAATTTCCTGTCGGAACAAAAGTGACGCTTATCGGCAAAAATGCAGACAAAGAAATCACTATGCAGGATATAGCAGATCAATTAGGTACGATCCACTATGAAGTGGCTTGCGGATTAGGACAGCGGATACCAAGAGAATATCAAGAATAAGGAGGATCCTATGGTAAAAAGAGGAGATATTTATTTTGCTGATCTTTCTCCAGTCGTGGGATCGGAGCAAGGCGGAACACGCCCAGTTTTGGTTATTCAAAATAATCTAGGTAACCATTTTAGCCCGACGATCATTGTTGCGGCCATAACGGCAAAAATGGCTAAACCTAAGCTTCCGACTCATATTGGGATCAAAGCTACTGGAACAGGAATAGAAAGAGACTCCGTTATCCTGTTGGAGCAGATCAGAACGATCGATAAATCAAGATTGAAAGAAAAGGTCTGCCATTTGGATCGACCCATTATGGCAGAAGTTGACCGAGCATTGAAAATTAGTGTGGGTATCGAAGCACTGACTCCTGTTACTAAATAAATATAGCGAAGTAACCATGCAGCCTTTACATATAAAAAAGGACCAGCTGTGCGTAAAAAAAGATACGTCTGCTTCTAGTACCAGCATTTCTGCTAGAAGAAGCGAACGTATCTTTTTTGATGATCCAAGGAGTGGTCCATGCGCCCTCCTCCTTTACATTACAGCCAGACTTGGATTACCAGCTGGCTTTTTTTACTCCTGGAATCAAACCTTTATGTGCTAATTCACGGAATTTTATACGGGACATCCCGAATTTACGCATGTATCCGCGAGGGCGTCCATCGATCAAATCACGATTTTTCAATCGTTCTGGACGAGCATCTAAAGGAAGTTTGCGCAAGCCTTCGTAATCTTTTTGCGCTTTTAATTCCTGGCGTAAAGCAGCATAGCGTTCAATCGTTTCTTGCTGTTTTTTTGCTTTGGCAATCTTTGATTTTTTAGCCATCAACAAATTCCTCCAATTATTTTTTATTAGCGTAAATCGTAATCTTTACGCTTTTAGATAAATAATTTAACACGTTACGCGAAAAAAGACAACTATTTTGTTTTGAATCATGCGCCAAAACGAAAAGACATTTTTTTTGTCAAAATAAAGGCATAAACGTAAACTTAAAGAAAAAGGGAGATGGTGACCATGCGAAGATTTGCAATTAACGGTTACGGAGAAGCACAAGATGTTTTTGAAGAAATCGATGCTCATCCCAGAGAAGTCGGTTCTGGACATGTTCGTGTAGAAATAAAAGCATTCAGTGTGAATCCTTATGATGTTGCCTTGCGTTTAGGAGAAATGAAAGAGATACGAACATTGAAATTCCCTTATGTACCAGGTAATGATGGCGCTGGTATTGTGACAGAGATTGGTTCAGATGTCACAACTGTTCATGTAGGTGATCGAGTAGCTGTCCATGCAGTCGGCGGGACTTACGGAGAAGAAGTCGTGTTGCCATCAGCAAAAGTAGCAAAAATTCCAGATAAAATGAGTTGGGAAGAAGCAGCCGGAATGGTCACGCCAGGAATTACGGCTTATAATCTAATCAACCATTTGACGGAAATCCAGCCGACAGATACTGTAATGATACTAGGAGCATCAGGTGCGGTCGGGTCAAGTCTGATCCAGCTTCTCCATGAAAAGGGAATCCGAATCTTAACCAGTGCATCCAGTAAAAATGAGGAAAAGGTAAAAAAATTAGGAGCTTCAGCATTTGCTGCTTATGATAAAACAAATCCAGGTCTGCAATTTGCTGATCAGGCAGACCTTGTAATCGATGCGACGAAAGGAAGTATCAAAGGAGAAACCGGCATCCAGATCATGAAACCAGGCGGCAGGTATGTTGCATTAAATGACCTCCCAGATCTAGATTTGCGGCAAAAAAAGGAAGGCTTTTATGAATCGTTTGTTCCAAGAAAGGAATATCTAGATGCAGAAGCCTTTGCTGGCATAATCAAAGCCTACCAAAAAGGAGCCTTTCATGTTTTTATTTCAATGAATCTGTCTGCTTCCCTTAAGCATGTCATCCAAGCACATCAGCTAGTTGAAGGACATCCTCCTGCTGGGAAAATCATCCTGTCATTCGAAAAATAAGAAATACAGGAATAAAAAACGAAAAAAGCTGAAACATTTTTGTAGGGGCAAAGACAAAAAATGTTTTAGCTTTTTTGCGTATACGTATAATAGATAAAAACTTTGGCATAAAATTATCTTTCCCTTTTATTTCATGATAAAGTAAAGTCTGTAATCCTTAATTATTTCTCAATATGTAAGAGATTACAATGAGACAATTGCCGTGATATGTCCAAAAATTCGACTTTTTTGAAAAAAGCCGATTGAAAAAAGTATGAAATACATGGTAAAGTAATTCAGCTGAAAAAAGAAGAAGGGGGAGAACTATGCAGTCAATCAAAAATACGCTTCGATTATATTTGCTTGACTGGAAACGGATTTTCAAAAACCCGATTGCAACACTTCTGATCATCGCGATCATGATCATCCCTTCGCTATATGCGTGGTTTAACATCAAAGCATTATGGGATCCATATGGAAATACTGGAGAGCTGCCAATTGCTGTTTACAGTGCAGACAAGCCAGCAGAGTTTCAAGGTAAAGAAGTGGCCATTGGGGAGCAAGTCATCGAATCGCTTCATAAAAATAAACAATTAGGATGGCAATTCGTTGATTCAAAAGAACAATTAGAAGACGGAGTCCGTTCCGGAAAGTATTACGCAGGTATTTACTTGCCAAAGGATTTCTCAGAAGATCTGCTGAGTTTTACTAGTGGTGATATCAAGAAACCAAAAATCGAATATACGGTAAATGAAAAAATCAATGCGATTGCACCGAAAATCACCGATAAAGGAGCAAGTTCGATCCAATCGCAAATCACAAATGAATTTATCAAAACAGCCAGTTCGACTTTATTGAAAGTATTCAATGAGATAGGTTACGACATCGATACGAACCTAGTAAGTATCAATAAAGTCAAAGATATGATTTTATCAACAGATGAAAATTTGGACACGATCGACGGCTACACAAAACAAGTCCTCGAATTACAAAGTCAACTACCTGAAATCAAGGAAAAACTGAATAAAGCAAATGAATTCGTGGATTATATCCCTAAAGTAGATGAGATGGGTGAAAAAGTCGTTGCATTGAATGACAAAATGCCTGAGTTGAAAGATCAAGCAAAAATCATCCTTGATTTGCAAGAAAAAATCCCAGAGATCCAAAATGCCGGTAAACAACTAGCAGAGATCGACGGCGATTTTGCTTCGATCCAAGAGACAATGAACCAAGGAATCGATGAAGCAAAACAAGGCTTGACGATCATCCAACAAGTACAGGATATCTTGCCAGATGTGAAAAATTTAGAAAATCAGGCAAGTGATCTAGCAAACCAAACAAAATCAGGTGCCTCTCAGCTGAAAGATGCGATACCAAGCATCACAAACAGTGTAGATGTTACATTGAAATCAATTGGACAAGTGGCAACAACGACAGGTTCGTTAATAGATACTGTAAGAACAGCTATTGAAGATGGTAAGCTGACTGATGATGAAAAGAAAAACATCAGCAATGTATTGAACGGCTTTATTGACGGAATATCTCAACAACAAAATGCAATCGATAAACTGGTCGAGTTCCTGACTAAATTGCAAACAAGTGCTGGAAATACGAAATTGCAGCCAATTATTGATCAGCTAAATCAATTAAAACCCTTGCTAAGCAATCTGCAAAACCGCCTATCTGCTTTGAACACAGCTGTTCAAAATGAAGACACGAAGGCTATTGATGAATTGCTAGATCAAATTGATGCCGTTGTTAATAATATCAATGGCATCATTGCTGGTATCAATACAGGTCAAATCAGTTCCACTGTCACTTCTCTATTAGACCAAGTCATCGATACGATTGGGACTGCGCAAGGGGCGCTAAGCAAAGCGGACCAGATCGACTTTGATTCGCTTCTCAGTTCAACGAAAGCAACTGTAACGAATGCAGTGGCAATTTTAGAAAAATATCAAAAAGAAATGCCTGCAATTGGACAAGAAATCCATGATGCCAATACAATGCTGAATGGAAATATGGATACCATCGTCAATGGCATCAATGAAGGGGCAGACCTATACAACAATGAATTACCGATCCTTCAGCAAAAATTAGGATTGGCCGCTGATTTTATCCAAAATGATTGGCCAGCACTAAAAAATGAAATCACCGGTACATTGACAACAGTAAATGAAAAAATGCCAGAAGTCGAAACAGCTGTGAACGCTGCTGCGGACTTGATCAACAATGACTGGCCAAATATCAAAGCTGGTATCCAAAAAGCAGCAGACGCGATCCGAAAAGGCGAACAAGAAGTCGATCTAGGCGAAGTCATCAAATTATTGAAACTAGATGCAACAAAAGAAAGTGACTTCTTTACACAACCTGTTGAGCTACAAACCAATGCGCTTTATCCAATCGCAAATAACGGTTCAGCTAGCACCCCGTTTTATACTGCACTATGTCTGTGGGTCGGCGCTGTTCTTCTTTCAAGTGTTGCTACGACAGAATACTATTTAGGAAAGAAAGACCGAAACAATTTTACGAAACGAGAACAATTCGTTGCTCGTATGCTGACATTTTTGACAATGGCTATTGCGCAAAGCTTGATCGTTACATTAGGGAATATTTTCTTACTAGGAGTAGATGTCCAAAATCCGGTCTACAGCGTGTCATTTGCTGTCTTGATCGCCTTAGCGTTCATGATGATCGTCTATGTCTTGGCTGCATTATTCGATAATGTCGGTAAAGGGATCGCTATTATCATCTTAGTACTGTCGATCTCTGGCGGAGGCGGGAACTATCCGATCCAAGTCTCAGGGAAATTCTTCCAAATGATCAATCCGTTCTTGCCATTTACTCATGCGGTAAACTTGTTACGGGAATCTGCAGGAGGAATTTATTGGCCAAATGCTACGAAAGCAATCTGGATCATGATCGGTCTGTTTGTTGTCTTTGGAATCGTAGGAACGGCAATCTATCCGTTCATCGAAGAAAAAATGACGAAATTCAAAGAAGCGGCGCATGAGAGCCATATTTTTCATTAAAAAAAGAGGTTGTGAAATCAGCGTTTTGACCTGAGTATTAGAGAAAAAAATGGAAAAATAGTTCCTCATATTTTGCCGTTTTTTGAGCTAATGCCGAGGGTCAGCTGATTGAACACCGTGTACCAAGAGGTTGTGAAAAGGCTGTTCTGCATCAAGTAATAAGAACGACCAAATAAAAACAGCTTCTTATGTTTTTAATTTGGTTGGGCTTATTACCGCAGATGCAAGCTTTTAAACACCGTTTATCAAGAGGTTGTGACAACTGCGCTATGCTTCGAGTAGTAAGAATGATGGGTAGAAAGCAACCTTACATCTCTCTTTCAAAAGTTAAGATATCAAAAAGGATAGAACTTGATTTTCTAAGTCAAGTTCTATCCTTTTATTATAGAATTCAAAGAAAAAGCCCATAAAAAAATGTTAGATTTTTGCTGTATTAAAGCGTTTGAAAAAGCGCTTGATATTTTTCTGTTTTTTTCCAATTATTTTCTTAAAGTTTATTGACTTTTAAGGTCAGTGAGCGTACTATAACATCTTGTTTACTATAAATTTTCGACTATAAAACTTGAAGTAAAATTGTGTGTAAAGGAGTTTAGAAATTGGATTACTTAAAAAGGTTGTTAGTAGGTAAGCCTTTAAAATCTGCTGAAAATGATGAGCACAAATTAACCCGATTTGCTGCTTTGGCATTATTGTCGTCTGATGCGTTATCATCTATTGCATATGGTACGGAACAAATCGTTGTCGTTTTAGTCGCTTTGTCTGCTGCAGCCATCTGGTATTCGCTACCCATTGCCGCTTTTGTTATTATTTTATTGATTTCATTAACGCTATCATATCGTCAAATCATCCATGCTTATCCTCATGGCGGGGGAGCATATGTCGTCAGCAGTGAGAATCTTGGAAAGAATGCTGGCTTGATTTCCGGTGGCTCTTTATTGATCGACTACATGTTGACAGTAGCAGTATCTGTCTCAGCAGGTGCTGAAGCGATCACATCAGCGGTGCCAGCACTCTACGGTCATCAAGTCGCTATTTCTGTGACAATCGTTTTGCTACTGATGATGCTGAATCTTCGTGGGCTGAGGGAATCTGCATCGTTCCTATTATTTCCGGTGTACACATTTATCCTTGTGATCTCGTTACTGATCGTTGTTGGTTTATATAATATCGTGACAGGTGCTGTGCCATTGCAAGCTACTGCACTTCCAGGAGCGGCTGTGCCGGGTGTTTCTATCGCTTTGATTTTACGAGCATTTTCTTCTGGTTCTTCCTCTTTAACTGGGGTGGAGGCGATTAGTAATGCTGTACCATTCTTTAAGAAGCCAAGAGCAAAAAATGCCGCTGCTACATTGACGATGATGGCATTGATCTTAGGTTTCTTCTTCGTGGGGATCACATTTATCAACTATTGGTATGGGATCGTTCCTGAAAAAGAAGTCACTGTTTTGTCTCAAATTGGTAAAGCTGTCTTTGGACATGGTATTTTGTATTACGTCCTTCAATTTGCTACAGCGCTGATTTTAGCAGTTGCTGCTAACACCGGTTTTTCTGCTTTTCCAGTTCTTGCATACAATCTGGCAAAAGATAAATTCATGCCTCACATGTATCAAGATCGTGGGGATCGACTAGGCTATTCCAATGGGATTATCACACTAGCGCTAGGTTCGATCGTATTGCTGTTTATTTTCCATGGCTCAACAGAACGCTTGATTCCGTTATACTCTATCGGCGTGTTCATTCCATTTGCTTTATCTCAAACAGGGATGGTCGTCAAATGGAAAAAAGAAGGAAAAAGATGGTTAAGCAAGTCGATTGCCAATATTACAGGTGCGTTCATCTCATATGCAATCATTGCGATTTTGTTCGTCTATCGGTTAGGGGACATTTGGCCTTTCTTCATCATTATGCCAATCGTTATGTTCATTTTTTATAAGATCCATGATCATTATAAAAAAGTAGCAGAACAGCTTCGTTTAGAAAATGATGCAAAACTACATGATTATGACGGGAATACCGTTCTTGTATTAGTCGGGAATGTGACACGGGTAAATATCGGTGCGTTGAATTACGCACGTTCGATCGGTGATTATGTCGTTGCGATGCATGTTTCGCTAGACGAAGATGTCGAAAAAGAAAAAGAAATCGAAGCAGAATTTAAAAAGCATTTCCCAGATGTCCGTTTTTCAATCGTCCACTCTTCTTATCGCTCGATTGAAAATCCAATTATCCGTTATGTAGATATCGTAAGTAAAAATGCAGCGAAACAAAACTATACAACTACTGTGTTGATTCCTCAATTTGTACCAAACAGACGCTGGCAGAATATTCTCCATAACCAAACAAGTTTGCGGTTAAGATTGCGATTGTCTTGGCGTGAAAATATCGTTGTCAGCACCTATAGCTACCATTTGAAGAAATAAACCAAGTTTTAAAATCAAAAACAGACCCTCTAGCTCTTAATTGAAGCTAGAGGGTCTGTTTTGTCTTATTCCCAGCTAAAGGTGCCCTCTATAAGCCATTAAAGATGGGAACAGCGTATGAAATGTTATTATTCTTCCTATTTAGCTGTAAAACATTTTGATTTTGATGTCTTGATCATAATTTCCGAATCCTTTGCCAAATAATGTACAGCCTCCTATATTTTCAGCTTCTTCCTTTACCTCGACTCTTAAGTGCCATGTGTCTTCATAAGTAGAAATCTCAGCCTCGTCAAGTGACCATTTTTTGTTACCATAACTCAGTGCCATTTTTAATTGGTGATTCACAAACCCGACGGTCTAAGCAAGTATCAAATCGATAGTGAACATGAATGGCAGGAGACGAAAGAGGCAATCATTTTTGAGGCAGTAGAAGACTTGACGGCCAAAATCAGTTTTGAATAACCGTTACAAATCTTTCGTGGGTATCCTCAGGTTATTCAAGATATCAATCAAGTCACACTGCAACGAGGAACCTTCGTGTATTGGTGTTGTTGCATAGACTCACAGGCTTTAGATTCGACCTTTGCTAAAGATGATACGTTGTTACCAATTACTTTACGTTTGGCTACCGCTAGTCGTAAAGGAGTAAGAAGTGAGCGTGGACAAAGATCCTCCCTAAAAAGGGGTCTTTTTCTCTATGTAAAAAAGAGGAAAAGTTTGCTGAATTTAAGTGCTTTATTGTATTTTTTGACGTACTTAATCAAGTACGCTATAATTATATCAGAAAAAGGAGGAGAGACAATGGCTAATACAACGATGAATCCTAGCACTGCTCGTAAAAATTTTTATCAGTTATTGAAAGAGGTAAATGAAAATCATACTGAAATCGAGATTATTAGTGATCGTAGTGGAAACAATGCTGTATTGATTGGGCTAGAAGACTGGAGAGCGATTCAAGAAACCCTTTTTCTTGAGCAAACAGGTACTTTAGATAAAGTACGAGACCGCGAAAAAGACGACAGTGGCTTTACGAATATCGATGATATTGATTGGGAAGCTCTTTGATGAGTAACTATACAGTCGCAATCAAAAACTCTGCGAAAGTGGATTTAAGAAAAATCAAGCAATCGAATTTAAAGAAACAATTTGAAGAAGTGATTCAGACATTGAAGGAAGATCCATATATGCCCACGCAGTCTTTTGAAAAGCTGAGACCTACACATGAAGGCAGATACTCACGCAGGCTGAATAGACAGCATCGAGTGGTTTACAAAGTTGATGAGGAAAATAAAGTTGTGGAAATTTATTCTGCCTGGACACATTATGAGTGAAGTGAGAAGAGCCAACCTTTTTAGATAGTTAACAAAGAGTCTCCCCAAAAAGGAGACTCTTTTTTTGTTCTAAAACCAACCTTCTTGGATTTATTGCATGATTTCTTTAATTTGTTCCTATATCTCCACCTTTGAAGGGTCATTGTTTGAGTTTAGGAATGGAATGTTGACGGGTTTATGTAAAACAAGGAGGAAGAAGTGTGACAAGGAAAATCAGTAAAATTGGAGCATCGTTGTTAGTGTTGGCAGTGGCAACGACCATCGATTATCGCCAAAGTGAGGCGAAGACAATTGGAAATGTCGTTTATCGAGAAACAGCCAAAAGTATGTTGAAAAAAGCAATGGACAATCAACCGGAGTCGTCTTATTGGTTCCCAAAGGATTCGTTGGCATGGTCTTTTGGAAAAGATACAGATACGAAATACAATACCAGTGTCGTTCCTTTAGCAGAGCGGGTATCCAAAGCGACATTGCCGAACATGAATGTCACACAAACGGAAGAAGTCAAAGTCGTGGCGCTTTCGGCCATGAATAGCAGTATCAACGGCAATGCATCACGAGGGATCGATATCTTTTACGCCAATGTCTTTTCTTATTGGCAATATATCGATCAATTGGTTTACGGGGGTGCTCTTCTGGTGAAGGATCATCGTATCGCCAAGTCTAGTTGCGACGGATGCAGTCCATAAGAATCGTGTACCGGTTTTAGGAACCGCAAACCTCCCATGGCGAGAAGCTGGAATGGCTAGATATGTTTTTAGCCAAGGATGAGGATGGCAAGTTCCCGATTGTAGAAAAGATGATCGAAGTTACCGATACGGCAGTCACCAGTTTTGATGATGCAGCTGAAGGCGTCGAACAATCGAGGACTGATGGAAAAGGCTTAAATGAAAGCCACGCCAAAGGATGTAAGAATTGATGCCCAATTCAAAGAACAAGCAGACGAGTATTTAGAGATCATGTGGTATGAATTCCATGACGAGTGATGGGAAAATGGATTGGCAAAATGCCTTAGCGGATAAGAAAAAAACTTAGTCGGTGGATGCAGAGATGAACCCGTTGGCAGTATGAAGTTGGAGTATACGGAATGGACAAATAGTTAAAAAAAGCAACTCTTTGCCCATAAGGAGGGAAGAATCAGAGTGGATTATTGCCTTAAAAAATGACAGAACTAAAAAAGCCTTTGCGACCAACAAATGGTCGCAGAAGCTTTTGTTTTTTACAATAACATCAGCGTGATGTACGGCTGGCTGGATCTAGCCGTCTTTCCAAAATACCTAAAAGCCAGTCCGTGATGATCGCCATTAATGCAGTTGGCAATGCACCTGCTAAAATAATCGATGTGCCATCTGTTGCATTGGTTCCTCGGATAATGATATCTCCAAGACCACCAGCACCGACGAATGCACCGATCGCGGTTATCCCGATGGCAACAACTAACGCGTTTCTTATGCCTGCCATGATAACAGAAACAGAGAGTGGTAACTCTACCATGAATAGTCGTTGTCTAGCAGTCATCCCCATGCCTTTGCCGACATCAAGGATGTTTTTGTCTACTTGGATCATCCCGGTATACGTATTCTTGATGATCGGTAAGAGGGAATACAAAAATACAGTAACAATCACGACATTGACTCCCAGGCCTAATCCAATGATTAAAATGGAGATCATGGCTAGAGAAGGGATCGTCTGGATGATATTCGCCAAACGAATCACCCAGTTTGCTAATTTACGTCTCCTAGAAATCATGATCCCAACCGGAATCCCGACAACTGCTGCAAAGAGGACACCATAGATAGAAATCAGGAAGTGACGGATAAATTGTGCAAAGATATAGGAGCCATTTTCCTGGAAATAATAGAAAAATTGTTGAAAGACATTCATTTTATCCAATTGCTTCACTTCCCTTCAAAATAGTGGTTTTCTTGTAAGAAACGTTGTGCTACTACTGATGGTTCCACTAGATTATTATCTGCTTCGTAGTTCAATTCCTGCATTTTTTCCGTACTGATGGTATGACCTAACTTATTTAAGGCTTCTTTTAAATGAGGCGTATCAGCTAATATCTTGTTGTCTACAACTGGAGCAGCATCATATGGTGGGAAGAATTGACGATCATCTTCCAACATGACTAGATCATAACTGGCGATCCGTCCATCCGTAGAGTAGCCAAGAACAATATCCATTTTTCCTGCTTCGACTGCGTCATAAACAAGTCCAATCTGCATAGGTAATATCGAATTGAAGGAGAAGCCATAAGTTTCTTGGAAGCCGTCATAACCGTCTCCTTTACGATTGATCCAAGAAGTATCTACACCAGCTACTAATTCATCCGCTACATTTTTCAGATCGCTGACTTTAGATAGATGGTATTTTTGTGCGGTGTCTTTTCGAACAAGAAAGACATACGTATTTTCAAAACCATAGGACGGGAACCACGTTTGATCGTATCTTTTCTCAAATTCATCTTTCACGGTAGCAAACGCTTTTTTCGGATCTTTTTCAGGAGGAAGGTTCAATGTAGTCGTTAAATCTGTTCCTGTGTAGCGAGCCGCTGAAATTGAAGCATCTCCGTTCATCATCGCTTGATGGTTGATAGTTGTGGTAGCCAGATTGTTGATGATTGCGGTATTTTTATCTGTATAATGTTCAACCATTCCGGCAACTAGGCTTGCTAAGATCTGTGCTTCTGAAGTGATTCCACCTGTGATCGAAATGGTGTCTTCATCTGTATTGCTGGCAAGACCAGGGAAAGAACAACTCGCAAGTATAAGAAGGGAGGAAAGTATCATGGTCATTTTTAATATACGTTTCATTCTTCATTCTCCTCTCTAAGTGCGATCGGTGTCAGCCGGTGTTCCAAGAGACCTAGAAGCCAATCAGCCAATAGTGCTAAAATTGTTACAGGGATCGTACCTGCCAAAATGAGATCTGGTTGGTAATTATTCAGTCCACTAAAAATCAAATCGCCTAAACCACCAGCGCCGATATAAGAGGCAAGTGTAGCCCATGCAATCACGTAAACGGCAGCTAAACGGATACCAGCCATGATCGTTGGCATAGCAATGGGCAATTCAACGGAAAAAATGGATTGGAACTCAGTCATCCCCATGCCTTTTGCCACATCCCGATAATTCCAATCGACATTTTTCATCCCAATGTACGTATTACGTAAAATCGGCAATAATGAATAAATAAAGAGTGCGATAATCGCAGGTAATTTACCTACGCCAAATAGCGGGATCATCAATGCCAATAAAGCAAGAGAAGGGATTGTCTGCAAGGCACTGGTTAAGCCAATCACAATCGTGGCAGCTTTTGGAAAACGTGTCAGTAAGACACCAAGCGGTACAGCAATGATGATACCAATGATCAAAGCAAGTCCCGAAATATAAAGATGTTCAAAACCTTTTGAGAGAATTTCTGAACCGTGCTGATGAAAAAACTGCTGCATAGGTCAGACCTCCTTAGATTCTTCAGGAGTAGCTGACTCTGCAACATCAGTAGTTGCGGGATCTTCTCCCCAAATCACATCGTAGACGATATCCACTAATGATGCACGAGTCAGGATACCTACGACTTTGTTCTGTTCATCAACGACCGGCACGTATTTCAGTCCGCGTTTTAAAATGCGTTGCAAGGTATCACGAAGATAGGCGGATTCTTTTACGTAAAAAACATGTTTATTCAAAATGTCGCCGACACTGGATACTTTTCCTCGCTTTTTATTCAACGTTTCTACATCGATAAATCCTTTTAATACATTCGAATTATCGGTAACTAACAACGTATCTACACGTTTTTCCCTCATCAGTTTGATTGCTTCTTGTAATGATTTTTCCGGTGTAATCGTGATTGCTGTATTTAGCATAACTTCGCCGACTCTTGTCGCATTTGGCTTGGCTTGTAGTAGGCGATCTTCTCCAATCAACTCTTCTACGAAATCGTTTGCAGGATGACGTAAAATATTTTCTGGTGTATCAAATTGGATCACACGGCCTTCACTCATGATGGCGATACGGCTTGCTAGTTTAATCGCTTCATCCATGTCATGGGTTACAAATACGATCGTTTTTCCCAAACGCTCTTGTAAATCTTTGACAAGGTCTTGCAAGGAATCACGAGTGATTGGATCAAGCGCACCGAATGGCTCGTCCATCAAGATGATATCTTGATTCGCTGCAAGGGCACGAACGACTCCAATACGCTGCTGCTGACCACCAGATAATTCATGTGGGTAGCGATCTAACATCTCACGGGGCAATTCCACAAGATCAATCATTTTTTCAGCTGTTTTATTCCGTTCTTCTTGACTGACTTTCAACAATTTTTGGACAAGAGTGATATTTTCACGGATCGTCATGTGAGGCATCAATCCAATACTTTGGATAACATAGCCGATCTGACGTCGCAATTCCACTGGATCAATTTCTTGGATGGATTTTCCATCAATCAAAATTTTCCCTTGTGTTGGATCAGTCATTCGGTTGATCATCCGCATCGTCGTCGTTTTTCCGCTTCCGCTCGTACCGATAAAACAAATGAACTCACCCTTTTCAAATGAAAGATTGACGTCCTCTACAGCGACTTTTCCACCTTTATAAATTTTTGACACATTTTGAAATTCAATCATGGTGCCACCTCTTTTTCTATTTTCAATGAAGAACTATCTATTACTAGTATGCCTAAAACAATGAAAAAATACAAATAGGGTAGTTTTTTTATTTAGGAAAACAAAAAATAGAAGTGAAAAAGTGCTGATTTTGCCAACAGAACGAAAAACATGATAGAATGATGAAGCACATGATAGAAAGTGAGTGACGATATGTTAACAACAGAAGATTTTGATTTTGACTTGCCGGAAGAATTAATCGCACAAACACCATTAAAAGACCGCGATCATTCTCGTTTACTTGTTTTGGATCGGAAAACTGGAGAGATGGAAGATAAACATTTCCATGAAATCATTGAAGAGTTACAGCCTGGTGATGCGCTAGTTATGAATAATACACGAGTTCTGCCTGCTCGTTTATATGGAGAAAAACCAGATACTGGTGCGCATTTAGAAGTCCTTCTTCTAACGAATACACAAGGAGATACGTGGGAGACATTAATCAAACCTGCGAAACGTGCCAAAGTTGGGACAAGAATCTCTTTTGGTGATGGCAGATTGCAAGCAGTAGTGAAAGAAGAATTGGAACACGGCGGACGGATCATTGACTTTGAGTATGAAAGAATTTTTCTAGAGATTCTTGAATCATTGGGAGAAATGCCATTGCCTCCATATATCAAAGAACGTCTGGAAGACCCAGATCGCTATCAAACTGTCTATGCGAAAGAAAATGGTTCTGCTGCAGCGCCAACAGCTGGATTGCATTTTACGAAAGAATTACTTGATGAGATCGAAGCAAAGGGTGTTGAATTAGTCTATCTGACACTACATGTAGGGTTAGGTACATTCCGACCTGTCAGCGTAGATAAAATTGAAGAACACCATATGCATAGTGAATTCTACCGTTTGACGGAAGAAGCGGCTGAGCGATTGAACCAAGTACGTAAAAATGGCGGGAAAATCGTGGCTGTCGGAACAACTTCAATTCGAACATTAGAAACGATTGGAACGAAATTTAATGGAGAAATCAGAGCAGACAGCGGATGGACTGATATTTTCATTACGCCTGGCTATGAATTCAAAGTGGTAGAAGCTTTCTCAACTAATTTCCATTTGCCAAAATCGACTTTAGTCATGTTAGTTAGTGCCTTTGCAGGAAGAGAATTGACTTTATCTGCTTACCAGCATGCGATTGAAGAGCGCTATCGTTTCTTTAGTTTTGGAGATGCGATGTTCGTGAAATAAGGTTATGAAAAACCGCTAGTTTTGAATGACAAAAAAGCTTTACAAAGATTTTATGACAAAGAAAAAGCCGAGCTCTCGATAAGCTCGGCTTTCTTGTACCTCGGAAGGATTCAAATAAACAGAAATGATTGTAACTTTCCATCATACATGCAAAGCACGGTGTTGAATTTCTTCATGTTAAACAAAAATTTTGTTTTCGTTACATCTTCAACATTTGAAACATCTCTTGTTCCTATTCAATTTTCAGACGTTTACGTTATTCAATTGTTACGTATCGCATTACTTCTTGTTTCGGATACTTCGTGATCCAAACATCCATACGTATTCACTATTTATAGGTTTGTACTCTACACGCATGTCTGGGTGAAACCTGTACTTCTAACAACTTTGTTTGCTTACACTGTTCTATCGAGAAATTCTTCTGTCTATTTGATGGTATCCTCCTTCCTTACATCTATATAATAGCATCCTTTGGTAGCGTTTGCAAATATAAGCACTTTAAATTTTACGCTTTCTTAACAAATAATCGATAAGCCCTTTATTTGAAGTAAATAAAAAAAGGATGTTATAGTAAAATAAGTACCTTTTTTTATACGAAGATTTTAAAGGAGGAATAGGATGGAAGAATACAAGCAGACAATAGAAGAAGTAAAGAAGGTAACAGAAGCAGATCCAGATACTGGGTTGTCTTCACAAGAAGTGGATGAACGGCGAAAAAAGCAGGGATTGAATAAATTCGATGAGGCGCCGAAAGAATCGATGATCAAAAAATTATTTCGAAGCTTGTCCGATTTTACAACGATCATCCTTCTTGTAGCAGCGGTGATTTCCTTTTATACCGCATTTGCTACAGAACATGGGGATTTATTTGAAGGACTGCTGATCATCGCTATCGTTGTGATCAACTCGGTATTGGCGATTGTCCAAGAAGGAAACGCAGAAAAAGCACTGGAATCCTTGCAAGATATGAATAAACAAACGGCAACTGTCATACGAGACGGCAAAGTGACCACTGTTGAGTCAGAGCAACTGGTAGTGGGTGATATTCTTGTTTTAGAGTCCGGTGATGCTATTTCTGCCGATGCCCGTTTGATCGAAGCATCACAATTACGTGTAGAAGAATCGGCGTTGACTGGAGAAAGTGAAGCAGTTGAAAAAGATGCAGCATTTATTGCTGAAGAAGATGAGTCATTAGGTGACCAACTTAATATGGTATTTAAAGGATGTACGGTTGCTGCAGGTCGTGGGAAAGCGATCGTCACTGCCATTGGTATGGCTACAGAAATGGGTAAGATCGCGGATCTTTTGAACGAAAATACTATGCAAAAAACACCTTTACAGGTCCGATTGAATCAGCTAGGCAAACGAATCAGTATGATTGCTTTAGCGGCTGCGGCTTTAGTATTTGTGATTGGTGAACTGCAAGGAGAACCACTCCTTGAGATGTTCATGACTTCGATTTCCTTGGCTGTTGCAGCTGTACCGGAAACCTTGACTGTTATTGTTACGTTGACACTTGCATACGGTGTGCAGAAGATGGCGAGGAAACATGCGATCATCCGACAGTTGCCAGCAGTTGAAACGCTAGGAACCGCTAATGTTATCTGCTCAGACAAAACAGGAACGCTGACACAAAATGAAATGCGCGTCCGCCGGGTATGGAGCAAAGAAGATGAAGTAACGAATATCGAAGATTCAATGACGAACAGCGCGATGGAAATATTGAAAATGGCTGCACTATGTACAGATGTGACGGTCGAGCAAGAAGATGACGACCTTGTTATCAAAGGTAATCCAACAGAAGTAGCCATCGTAAGGGCTGTTGAAGAGAATTATCATACAAAAGCAGAATTAGAAGAAAAATATCCACGAGTAAACGAGCTTCCTTTTGATTCTGAACGAAAAATGATGACAACAGTTCACCAAATGGGCGAAAAATACATCTCAATCACCAAAGGAGCATTCGATGTTCTTGCTCCGCGCTTTAGTTCAGGCGATGTAGAACAAGCGGCGATCGTTAATGATCGCTTTGGTAAACGGGCACTGAGAGTGATTGCTGTTGGTTATGCTACTTATGACGAAGAACCGCAAGATATTTCTTCTGAAGCACTGGAAAAAGACTTACGTTTGATTGGTCTGATCGGAATGATCGATCCACCACGTCCAGAAAGTAAAGGAGCAATCAAGCGAGCGAAAAAGGCTGGCATCAAAACAGTCATGATCACTGGAGATCATGTGGTAACTGCCAGTGCCATAGCGAAAGAATTAGGTATCTTGAATGATCCGTCAGAAGCACTCTCAGGATCAGAACTGCATCAATTATCAGACGAAGAATTAGATGCGCGTGTCAAAGCTCTCTCTGTCTATGCTCGGGTAACGCCAGAAGACAAGATCCGGATCGTCAAATCTTGGCAACGTACGGGTGCAGTCGTAGCGATGACTGGGGATGGTGTGAATGATGCACCAGCGTTGAAAGCAAGTAACGTTGGGTGTGCCATGGGGATCACAGGGACAGATGTGGCGCAAAGTGCCGCAGATATGATTTTGACGGATGACAACTTTGCGACGATCGTAGACGCTGTCAGTCAAGGACGTTCGGTTTATCAGAATATTCGTAAAGCTATCAACTTTTTGCTAAGCTGTAATATTTCGGAGATCTTTATTGTTTTGATTGCGATGCTGTTAGGCTGGGGAGCGCCATTCACAGCTGTGCAACTACTGTTTGTCAATGTAGTTGCCGATGGTCTTCCAGGATTTGCTTTGGGAAGAGAACCAGCAGAACACGGCATCATGGATCAGCCTCCTATTCCGAAAAACGAAGGGATCTTTGCTCGAGGCTTGTTGCAAAAAATCGCCATAAACGCAGGAGTCTTCACCATCGTAACGCTGTTTGGTTACTATTTAGGTAGTTATGTCGATACTATTAGCCCATGGGTAGATGCAAGTCAGCATGTCGGTCAAACTGTTGCATTCTTGATCTTAGCTTATTCATCGATTTTGCATGTGTTCAATGTACGCAGCAGCCAATCGATCTTCAAAGTCAATTTAGCAACCAATAAAGCTTTGGTAGAAATGGCGTTACTGGCATTAGCTATTACAACGGCTGTTGCTTTGCTGCCATTTACGCAAGAACTATTCGGCCTAGTACACATCAGTTTGAATCACTGGTTCTTGGTAGGGATTTTGTCTATCGTACCAATCGCGGTCAATGAACTGATCAAGTTCCATCGATTACCGGAAGCAGAAGAAGAGGAATGATTAACTGTTTCTAAGTTGATTTTCTTTTTACTGGAACTATACAAAAAGGAGGTGTGACATGAATGTTGTCACACCTCCTTTTTTCTAATGGGCTGAATGTTTCTTTTACTGCCTCTCGATAAACGGTGTTCTCCTGCCAACCCCTCGGTCACAAGTCACACTCTCTTTTAAATATCTTTTGGCAATTGTTCATAAAATGCTGCTTTTGTTGCGGAAATGTATGGGCTGAGCCATAGATAACCAATACCAGCAGTTGCTAATGCTAAGATATGCCAGCCGATAAATGAAAGATCTAACCAGAAAAGTTGTCCTTTATAACCATCCATCAATTTTCGACTTGCAGTGATCGTATCCAGTACTTTAGGTGTTTGTCCTGTTTCTTGGACGATATCGTAGTAGATAAAATAGCTTTGAGAATAAGAATAGCTTTTAATGATTCCAGGAATAACTAATAGCAAACCCCATAATGTTGTAAAGATCGAGATCAGCACAGCTAAGCCGATCACTCCGCCGATAAACAAACCTTTGAATCCACGAAATGCATCTTTGAATGGTTCGATCTGATCTTTTTGTCCACGTAAAATATCAAGATAAGTCCAAGAAATACCGCTCATGAACAAAGCGCTAATGATGCTGGAAATAATTCCGCCACCGCCTCCTGAACTACCGCCTCCTGAAGTTGTCGCATCTGAGACGCTCGCTGATCCATCATATATGGTGGTGGCAAACAAGATAATAGGAATCATAATAAGAAGAATAGCAGCAATACCAATCAATGTAGGGATTAGATTTAGTAAAACAGCTTGTCCCCAACGTCCTTTTAGACTCTCTTTTGCTTGGCGTTTTAATTCTGCAGAAGATTGCATGATTTTTCCCTCCTTTTCTTTAATAACACCAATATACCATGTATCAAAAAATATTTCTGTCATAATGTTTTTCTTTTTTTTTGTTATTCATAAAAAAAGGATAAAAAAAAGAATATTAAATAAAGTAGAAGGAAGCCGAGGGAACTTGCAAAAAGCACTTGAAACGATTATGATGGTGGGAGTTGTCAAGATATTTTATATAGAAAGTAGGGAAATGAATGACGCAACCTGCCATTCGCTATCGTTTAATCAAGAAAGAAAAACATACTGGCGCGCGTTTAGGGGAATTGATCACGCCACACGGAACTTTCCCCACACCAATGTTCATGCCAGTAGGAACATTAGCTACAGTAAAAACAATGTCCCCAGAAGAGTTGAAAGAAATGGGTGCTGGCGTTATTTTAAGTAATACATATCATTTATGGCTACGCCCTGGTGAAGACTTAGTAGAAGAAGCTGGCGGACTGCATAAATTTATGAACTGGGATCAACCGATTTTAACAGATTCAGGCGGCTTTCAAGTTTTTTCATTAAGTGATATGCGGAATATCGAAGAAGAAGGCGTGCATTTCAAAAATCACTTGAACGGTTCGCGTATGTTTTTATCACCAGAAAAAGCAATCAACATCCAAAATAAATTGGGCTCTGATATCATGATGAGTTTTGACGAATGTCCACCATTCGATGAAAGTTACGACTACGTGAAAAAATCAGTAGAACGTACGTCTCGATGGGCAGAACGAGGATTGAAAGCTCATGCTAATCCAGACCGTCAAGGATTATTTGGAATCATCCAAGGAGCAGGGTTTGAAGATCTTCGTCGTCAAAGCGCGAAAGATCTAGTCGGGATGGATTTCCCTGGTTACTCAATCGGCGGGTTATCTGTCGGGGAACCTAAATCAGAAATGAATCGTGTATTAGAATTCACTACACCGTTGATCCCCGAAAACAAACCACGTTACTTGATGGGTGTCGGTGCTGCTGATTCATTGATCGATGGTGTTATCCGTGGAGTAGACATGTTTGACTGTGTCTTGCCTACTCGAATCGCTCGAAATGGCACATGTATGACTTCTCAAGGCCGTCTAGTAGTGAAAAATGCGAAATATGCCCATGATTTCCGTCCAATTGATGAGAAATGTGATTGTTATACATGTAAAAACTATACACGTGCCTATATCCGCCATTTGATCAAATGTGATGAAACATTTGGGATTCGTTTGACTTCTTACCACAATTTATACTTCTTGTTGAATCTAATGAAACAAGTACGTCAAGCAATCATGGATGATAATTTGCTTGAATTTAGAGAAGCCTTTTTTGAAGAATACGGGTTCAATAAAGAAAACGCAAAAAGCTTCTAAAGGAAAATCTTTTAAAAATTAAGTAAAAAACTAGTGTTAGCAGCATTTTTCTGCTAAAGTGTTTTTTGTAGATACAGAATTAGTGAGGTGAAAAAAATGGGAACATTACCAATGCTTGTGATGTTTATCGCGCTATTAGCAATGTGGTTTTTTATGTCACGTTCGCAAAAGAAACAACAGCAAGAACGTCAAAACTTGTTAGATAGCATGAAACCAGGTGATTCAGTCGTAACGATCGGCGGATTACATGGAGTTGTTTCAGAAATCGACAATGACAAACGGACAGTTGTTTTAGACTGCGAAGGGATCTTCCTTGAGTACGATCGTGCAGCAATCAAAACGGTCAAACCAGGGACTGTCGTAACAAATGATGCAACGACTACTGTTGAAACAACAGAAGAACCAGCTGAGACAGTTGAAGTAAAAACTGAAACAACAGAAACGCTGGAAGAGACAGAAGAGAAGGAAGAAAAATAAGTATCAAAGCTTATTTAAAGACGAGGTAGGGCAGAAAGATGTCCTACCTCATTTTTTATTCAAAAAAGAAAGAGATAAGAGCATGGGATATATTGCTCAATATTGAATAATCGGGTGTGTCATATAAATAATAATAAATAACTTTATATATTTTTCTATACAAACACCTGTAAATAAAGCAATTTTATATTTAAAAATAACTGTGAAAAAAATCACAAAAAAGTGTTTACATAGAAAAATAAATATTGTATGATATACATGTGAATGATTTAACAAATAACCATGACCCATTAGGAGGATAATGATGGCTAAAGTAATGGAAAAAGTAAAAACGAAGACAATTGACGTACAAGCAATGATTGATGATTTGGCAGAAAAAGCAAATGCAGCATTGAAAGAAATGGAAAGCTTTGATCAAGAAAAAGTAGACCATATCGTGCATGAAATGGCAATGGCAGCTTTGGATCAACATATGCCATTAGCGAAGATGGCTGTAGAGGAAACAGGCCGCGGTGTTTACGAAGATAAAGCAATCAAAAATATGTATGCGTCCGAATATATTTGGCATAATATCAAACATGATAAAACAGTTGGTGTGATCAATGAAGATGTCCAAAAAGGGTTGATTGAAATTGCTGAACCAGTCGGTGTGGTTTGCGGAGTAACTCCAACAACGAATCCGACTTCCACAACGATTTTCAAATCAATGATCGCGTTGAAAACAAGAAATCCAATCGTTTTTGCTTTCCATCCAAGTGCCCAAAAATCTTCTGCAGAAGCAGCACGAGTGGTACGTGATGCTGCTATCGCTGCCGGAGCTCCTGAAAATTGTATCCAATGGATCGAACATCCTTCGATCGAAGCGACTTCTATGCTAATGAACCATCCAGGTATCGCGATCGTCTTAGCGACAGGTGGAGCTGGAATGGTCAAGTCTGCTTACTCTACAGGAAAACCAGCTTTAGGTGTAGGTCCAGGTAACGTACCAGCTTATATTGAAAAAACAGCAAAAATTAAACGTGCAGTGAACGATTTGATCGTTTCGAAAACATTTGATAATGGAATGATTTGTGCTTCTGAACAAGCTGTGATCGTGGATAAAGAAATCTATGCAGCAGTAAAAGCAGAATTCCAAGCACACCAAGTTTATATCGTAAAACCAGATGAATTGCAAAAATTAGAAGATGCAGTGATGAACGAAGGAAAATATGCGGTCAATCCATCAATCGTTGGACATTCTGCGATGGAAATCGCAAAATTGGCAGGAATCAGTGTACCAAAAGGAACGAAAATGCTGATTGCTGAATTGGAAGGCGTAGGCCCAGATTATCCGCTATCAAGAGAAAAACTTTCTCCAGTTCTTGCCATGATCAAAGCTAACAACACGGACCATGCGTTTGATTTGTGTGAAGGTATGTTGAATCTTGGAGGGTTAGGACATACAGCAGTTATCCATTCAGAAAACGAAGAGTTGCATGTCAAATTCGGTCTTCGAATGAAAGCTTGTCGTATTTTAGTGAATACACCATCTGCAGAAGGCGGCATCGGTGATATCTATAACGAAATGATTCCGTCATTGACTTTGGGATGCGGTTCTTATGGTAAGAACTCTGTTTCTCGTAACGTCTCTGCTGTAAACTTAATCAATGTCAAAACTGTAGCGAAACGGAGAAATAACATGCAATGGTTCAAATTACCGCCAAAAATCTTCTTTGAAAAGAACTCTCTATTGTACTTAGAGAAAATGGAAAACGTTGAACGTGTCATGATCGTTTGTGACCCTGGTATGGTCCAATTCGGTTACTGCGATACAGTTCGTGAAGTATTGGCACGACGTAAAAATGATGTGAAGATCGAAGTCTTCTCAGATGTTGAACCGAACCCATCGACAAATACCGTATACGCAGGAACGAAACTGATGGCAGACTTCAAGCCAGATACAGTAATCGCTCTTGGAGGCGGTTCTGCAATGGACGCAGCTAAGGGAATGTGGATGTTCTATGAACACCCAGACACATCTTTCTTTGGTGCAAAACAAAAATTCTTGGATATCCGTAAACGGACATATAAGATCGACAAACCAGAAAAAACACAATTCGTATGTATCCCGACAACATCAGGGACTGGTTCTGAAGTAACGCCATTTGCGGTCATCACTGACAGTGAAACACATGTGAAATATCCGTTAGCAGATTATGCATTGACGCCAGATGTCGCAATCGTCGATCCTCAATTCGTCATGTCAGTTCCAGCATCTGTCACAGCAGATACCGGGATGGATGTGTTAACACATGCAATCGAATCCTATGTTTCAGTCATGGCTTCAGATTATACACGTGGATTGAGCCTACAAGCAATCAAGTTAGTCTTTGACTATTTAGAAAAATCAGTAAAAACACCTGATATGGAATCACGTGAAAAAATGCACAACGCTTCTACAATGGCTGGTATGGCGTTTGCTAACGCATTCCTAGGTATTTGTCACTCAGTCGCACATAAAATCGGCGGGGAATACGGGATCCCTCATGGACGGACAAATGCGATTCTTTTACCGCATATTATCCGCTATAATGCAAAAGATCCACAAAAACATGCGATGTTCCCTAAATATGACTATTTCCGTGCAGATACAGATTACGCAGATATCGCAAAATTCTTAGGTCTGAAAGGCGAAACAACAGAGGAATTAGTCGAAGCTTTAGCAACGGCTGTTTATGAATTAGGAAAATCTGTCGGCATCAACATGAGTCTAAAAGCTCAAGGAGTCACACAAGAAACACTAGATACAACCGTAGACCGTATGGCTGAATTAGCTTACGAAGACCAATGTACGACAGCTAATCCGAAAGAACCATTGATCTCTGAATTGAAACAGATCATCATTGATGCTTACAACGGATAAGCAAAAGAAAGCGTAGAAAAAAGATAAGAAAATAGATGAAAAAGAACTTGGAAAACGTTGTTTCTCCAAGTTCTTTTTTTAATTTCCAAGTAACTGAAAGTTACTTTTGTTATTTAACATTTAGGTCAATTTTAGACAGTTTTTGTTCAAAAAGCGATATTTATAGTGGACGGTATTACTGCTATATTAAGGATATAAAATGAAAGCGTTTAAAAAGGTGGCGTAAAGATGATTATTAAAGAAGAGATTTTTGTACCTAAAGAATTAGTGAAAGAAAAAATTGACCTGCTCGTTGAAAACCTGACAACGATCAAAGACGATAATGGTGAATTTTTGTTGGACTTTGATGGACTGAAAGTAGATGACAAAAGCTGGACAGTGTGGAATTGGCCACAAGGTGTCGGTCTATATGGTATTTATAAAAATTACCAGATGACAAAAAATCCTCGCGCTTATCAAGTGGTCAATGAATGGTTTGAGGATCGTATGGAAGAAGGCGCTCCGCCCAAAAACGTCAATACAATGGCACCGCTATTGACTATGGCTTACTTGTATGAAGACACGAAAGATTCACGCTATTTGCCTTATTTAGAACAATGGGCAGAATGGGTCATGAATGACATGCCTCGGACAAATGAAGACGGGTTACAGCATGCCACATATGGACCGGAAAATAAGAATCAGTTGTGGGACGATACATTGATGATGACAGTGCTTCCTTTGGCAAAAATCGGGAAACTGTTGAATCGCCCAGAATATTTAGAAGAAGCTCGTTACCAGTTTATGATCCATATCAAATACTTGATGGATAAACGAACAGGATTGTGGTATCACGGCTGGACGTTTGAAGGAAATCATAACTATGCCGAAGCATTTTGGGCTCGTGGAAACTGCTGGTTGACGATTGCTATTCCAGAGATCATTGAAATCTTAGAATTATCGAAAGAAGATGCATTGCGCAAATTATTGATCGAAACACTTGAAGCACAAGTGCGTGCATTAAAAACTTATCAGTCTGAAAGCGGTTTATGGCATACGTTGTTGGATGATCCTTCTTCTTACGTAGAATCTTCTGCAACTGCAGGATTTGCTTACGGTATTTTGAAAGCGGTCCATAAACGTTATTTACCACAAGAATATAAAGAAGTCGCTTATCGTGCTATCCAAGGATTGCTTGAACAAATCGATGAAAAAGGAGAAGTTCAAAACGTTTCAATCGGGACAGGAATGGGGGACAGTTTAGATTTTTATCGGAATATCGGAATCACAGCAATGCCTTATGGACAGTCGTTAACGGTGCTTTGTTTGACAGAATTGCTCGTCTCTTATTGTTAAAAGAAAGGAAACCCATATGAAAAAAACATCACTGCTGTTTGCAGCAAGTTCGCTTAGCCTAGGTCTGCTAGGTCTAAGCGGCTGCGGAAATAATTCTAGTGTGGCAACTGTCGCAGATGCAGACGTAAATGAGATAGTTACCTTGCGCTTTGCTTATGCAAGCAACAGCCAGCCAGTAATTGATGCAATGAATGAATTTGGGCGTTTAGTAAAAGAAAAAACAGATGGTTCCGTACAGATCCAGTATTTCCCAGATGGACAACTGGGTGGAGAACGTGAACTGATCGAATTGACACAGTCAGGAGCAGTAGATTTCACAAAAGTAAGTGCCTCAGCGTTGGAAAGTTTCTCTAAAGATTATTCGATTTTTTCAGTTCCTTATCTATTCAATGATGAAGAACATTTCTTTAAGGTGATGGATAATGAAGAAATAATGGAGCCAATCTACCAATCGACCAAAAATTTAGGATTTACCGGATTGACCTATTATGATTCTGGTCAGCGCAGCTTTTATATGGTAGACGGTCCGATCCATACGCCGGAAGATTTGAAGGGAAAGAAGATCCGTGTGATGCAAAGCGAAACCGCTATCAAAATGGTAGAGCTTTTAGGCGGTTCGCCCGTACCTATGGGAAGTGATGAAGTGTACACGTCTCTTCAATCCAATTTGATCAACGGATCAGAAAACAATGAATTTGTCTTGTATACAGCTGGACATGGTGGTGTGGCTAAATACTATTCCTATGATGAGCATACACGTGTGCCAGATATCATCATCATGAATGATGCCATCAAAGAACAGCTAACTGATGAGCAGGAAAAAGCCATTGAAGAAGCAGCGAAAGAATCAACGGTTTTTGAAATTGAAGCTTTTGCAAAAGCAATTGAAGAAGAAAAAGCTTTAGCACAAGAAGAACATGGAGTCCAATTCAATGATGTAGATAATACACCGTTTCGAGAGGCAGTTGCCCCACTTCATGATATATTCAAAAACGATCCTACCTACAAAGACCTTTATCAAAAGATCCAAGAGCAAGGAGCGTAGCTGTGATGAAAATGATTTTAAACAAGGTATTAGAGATCCTGGGAGCTGTTTTGCTTGTTGGGATGGTCGCTGTTGTTTTATGGCAAGTATTTTCCAGAACGGTTTTAGGAAATCCAAATACGGTCACGGAAGAGCTTGTTCGATTCGGTCTTGTCTGGTTTGCCATGTTGTCTTCCGCGTATGTTGTGGGACAAAAAGCACATTTAGCCGTAACGGTTTTAAGTGAAAAATTAACTGGCAAAAAAAGTAAAATTTTAGAAGTTGTTGTTCAAAGTTTATTTCTGGTATTTGCTGCGATGATCATGGTGTATGGCGGATGGAATGCTGTCACATTGACAATGGGGCAGATCTCGCCTTCTTTAAGTATTCCTATGGGATATGTTTATCTGTCAGTACCTGTATCGGGGGTACTCATCATTATCTATAGCCTGATCAATCTAATCGATACATTAAGCAACAAGCCAGCAATTCAAGAAAAAATATAAAAATGGAGGAATAAAATGGCAATAGAAGCCGGATTAGTGTTATTTTTTGTATTTGTTGTGTTGCTTGTATTAGGGATGCCGATTGCTATAAGTATTGCATTCTCATCGATGATGACTTTATTGTTAGTTATACCGTTTGATGTTTCTGCTTTTAGTTCAGCTCAAAAAATGGTGGGAAGTATCAATAGTTTTTCGCTGATCGCTATTCCGTTTTTCGTTCTCTCGGGCATTATCATGAATAATGGAGGGATAGCTAAGAAACTAGTGGATTTTGCGATGTTGTTCGTCGGGCGCGTGCCGGGGGCTTTGGCTCATACGAATGTGTTAGGGAATGCTTTATTTGGTTCCATCTCTAGCTCGGCCATTGCCGCTTCTACCGCGATTGGCGGAGTGTTGATCCCTCAGCAAGTGGAAGAAGGATATGACCGGAAGTTTGCGACAGCGGTCAATATCGCGTCAGCTCCGACAGGTATGGTCATTCCTCCAAGTACTGCTTTTATCATGTATTCACTTGTTGCTGGTGGTGCTTCGATCTCTGCTTTGTTTATGGGAGGTTATCTCGTAGGCGCTTTGTGGGCGCTAGGAATCATGCTAGTAGCATTCATCGTTGCTAAAAAGAATAAATACCCTGTTGTCGAAAAAGGACAGATGGCTCATGCTGGAAAAATAATAAAAGAGGCGATTCCTAGCCTTCTATTGATTGTCATCATTATCGGTGGTATCTTGACGGGGATATTTACAGCAGTAGAAGCTTCAGCGATAGCTGTCATTTACTCCCTGTTGATTGCTATGTTTTACTATAAAACGGTAAAACTAAAAGATATACCTAATATGTTGTTTCAATCAGTAGCAATGTCAGGGACGATCATGTTCTTATTGGCTACTTCTTCCATGATGTCTTTCGCCATGGCGTTTACCGGTATTCCTCAGGCAATTAGTTCGTTGATTATGGGCGTAACGGATAATAAATTTATTATTCTGTTATTAGTCAATCTTGTGTTATTACTGGTGGGTATGTTTATGGATGTGGCGCCTGCTATCTTGATTTTTACACCAATATTTTTACCAATCGTCACAAGTGTAGGGGTTGATCCTGTACATTACGGGTTGTTTTCAATCATGAATCTGTGTGTAGGCTCCATCACGCCGCCAGTAGGTACAGGACTATATGTCGGTGCAAGTGTAGGAGGCGTAAAAGCAGAGGCAATGCTGAAACCGCTTCTTCCTTTTTATGGGGTTATCTTAGTCGTCTTGTTTTTGATTACTTACTTCCCGCAAATCGTCATGTGGCTACCCAATATGCTGAGTTAGGAGAATAGTTATGTTGAACATTACAATTAGAGGACATGATCTTTCCGAAGTCCAAACGATAGAAGATCTTGCAGAAAAAACAAAAGAACAAGGGATTCATACACTGCAGCTCGCCTTAGGTCTTTCGTTTCCTGAAATACCTTCTGGCGCAAATGAGATCAATTCTGGGATGGGAAATTATGTCAAACGAGTTTTAGAAAAGCAAGAAGTGACCGTAGGAATTTTAAGTTGCTATATCAATATGATTCATCCAGATTTAACGATACGAGAAGAGTTGCTGACAAAGTTCGAGCAGTATCTTCGCTATGCTTCTTCCTTTGGTGCGTCGATGGTTCCTTCGGAAACTGGATGTGTTTTGCCGGAAATCCAATATACGGAAGAAAATTTCACAGATGAAGCATTTGCTGAAGCTGTGTCCGTTATCCGTCGCTTGGTAAAAGCTGGAGAAAAATACCAAATGATGGTGGGGATAGAACCAGGTTTGAATCATCCGGTGTATTCTTTAGCAAGGGTAGAGCAGCTGATCCAAGCAGTAGATTCGGACTATCTAGGAATCATTTTAGATCCGACCAATTTGATCACAAGTAGTGATTATCAAGAACAAGTCCAATTGGTAGAAGAAGCTTTTGAACGTTTTGGTGAAAAGATATGTGCGGTTCATTTGAAAGATTTTCGTGTCGAACAGGAAAAAATCGTGCCGGTAAATTTGGGAGACGGTGTGATCGAGTACACAAAAATCAAAGAAATCATCATGAAGAATCGTCCGTACCTGTATGTGGTTCTTGAAGAAACAAAAGATGATGGGATTCGTTATGGAAGAAGTCTTCTTGAATAATGTAAAGAAGACGTTGGTTAACTAATATTTAGAATGGAGGGGGCGGGGCTAGAAGATGCCACGTCTCTTCTTTTTTATAAGAGTATATAAAAGCAGCTCTTTTTGATTACAAAAAACGTGGTATAATAAAATTGTGCATAAGTGAACAAAAGGAGGTGCGGCACATGCTCCAAAAGAAAATCAGCGGTGAACAAGTCAATACGATGGTTTCTGATCAGTATGAAATCTATCATGTCAAAGATGTCGTCAGCCAAAATAAAACGATCTATCATCATCATGATTTCTATGAGATCCATGCTACATTAAAGGGAGAAGCGACTTTTTATTTGAACGGACGACAATTTACGATCAAAGCAGGAAGTGTGCTGCTCATCCATTCCAATGATTTGCATCGTATCGTCCGCCAATCTTCAGATGTATTCGAGCGTGTCTATATCTTTGTCACCCCTTCTTTTCTAGAAAGTCGTTCCACGCCATGGTCTAATCTATCGGCTTGTTTTCAACCAATGGGAGAGAAGAGGAGTCGTGTATTGCAAATAGAACAGGAAGTATTGAAGCAAAAATTATCATTTATCGACCATCCTCCTGATAAAAAAATTTACGGTGAAGACATAAAATATGAACAAGCTCTGGTAGAATACTTGATTTTTCTCAATCAAGTTGTACAAAAAGAAGAGAGTGCGCAAGAACAGAATGCTGTAGTTCCTAATGAGCGTGTGGAACAAATGTTACAATATATCTCAAAAAATTTATCTCATCCGCTTTCTTTAGAGGAAATGGAAAAGCAGTTTTTTGTCAGCAAATACCATATCACACGAGAATTTAAAAAGTACACTGGATTTACGTTTCATCAGTATGTAATGAAGAAAAAGCTGATCTATGCCAAGCACTTGTTGCGAGAATACCGCAGCTCTAGTGCTGTATATAGTAAAAGTGGTTTTTCTTCTTATCCGCATTTTCTGAAAGCATTCAAGAGAGAGTTCGGCATAACGCCTAAAGAATTTTTGAAACGTGATACACAGAAACAGTTGGTTCATTATGAACATTTTGAAGATGAACAATGAGAATGATCACTAAAAAATAACCGCAGTAGCTGCTGTTGTTTACATAGAAGCAGAAACTGCGGTTATTTTATTTTTATCTATATATTTCAAAATATTTTGAAAAAATGACGTACATATTATATGAATCAGCTGAATTTACGAAAGTCTCTCGGCGATAGTCCTGTTTTTGCTTTGAACAGGCGGCTAAAGTAAGCAAAATTCTCAATCCCTATTTCTTCGGAAATCATTCGAACCGTAAATTCTGTATACCGAAGAAGGTCTTTAGCGTAAGAAAGTTTTTTGCTGATCAAATAATCGATTGGTGGAGAACCGATAAATTTGGAAAAATCTTTGCTCAGCTGATATTTATTCAATAAGAATTGTTGTTCTAATTGATCAAGTGTAATCGTTTCTTTGAAATGTTCGTCTAAGTATTGCTTCAGTTTGTAAACGTAGGCGGGAATATCCTCTTCTTCGAAATCTAGCTGATACTTTTGCAAAATCAGTTCATTCAGCAACTCGTGGATAGCTACAGAGGACTGGAAATCGGTACGGGCATTCGTGCCTTGTTGCATGTGGATCAATTCTGTGATCAAATGGTGGATCTTGTTTTCTGATGGATCCCCTGTTGAATGGAAGGTGTTATGGCCGTCTTTTGTGAACTCCTGATAAAATGATTGGACGTTCTGACCATTCAAATGGATCCAATCCATTTCCCATGGTTCTTCGCTGATCGTTTGATAACGCTGATATTCTTGGCAGTCAATAAAAAATAAGTCTCCAGCTTTTAGCTGTTGCTGATTATCATTATATGTAAGCGAACCTTTGCCAGACAAAGTAAACTTTATCAAGTAAGAAGGTAAATGTGCTCGTTCAGTATAGTAAGGGATTGGTGCTTTGAAGTAACCGATTTCTTGGATATAAAAAAATAAATTCCTGCTTCTTTGTGTAGGCGTCAAGATCACTCTTTTTGAGTCTTCCGACCATGAGTGGTTGGCTTTTTCCCAGTAATCCATGTAAACACTCCCAACTTGTCAAGATAATGCAATTATATACCAAAATAGTGTGAAGCAAAATATAAGATTCTGTATTATGATAGCATTGTTAATAAATGATAACGCTTTATTAATAAAGTGCTAATCAACAATAAAGTAAAAGAGGTGGAGAAATGAATCCAACATTTGTTGCCATCGATATCGGTGCATCAAGCGGACGACTAATGAAAAGTACGAGGGATGCAAAAGGTTCTTTGATCTTGGAAGAAGTACACCGGTTCAAAAACGGCTTTCGGAACAAAGACGGTCACGATCGCTGGAAGATCGATTATCTTATCAAAGAGATTTTGATTGGATTTGAAAAATTAAAGCAGACAGGAATTGATCGCCTTTTTGCGGGGATCGATACATGGGCAGTCGATTACTGTCTGATTGATGAACAAGGGGATCGGATAAATGATCCGATTGCTTATCGGGACAAGCGTACCAATGGAGCAGTAGAACAGTTTTCTGAAATCTATTCTCTAGATAAGTTGTATGAGCAGACAGGGATTCAGATCCAGCCTTTCAATACCTTGTTCCAATTGTTTGCTGAAGAAAAAGAAAATTTGGCAAAAGCACATAAATTGTTACTGATACCTGATTATTTAGGGTATGTCTTTACTGGTAACATGGTGACGGAGAAAACTAATGCATCTACTATGCAGCTGCTGAATGCAGGGACAAAAGAATGGGAAATAGAACTTCTTGAAAAAATCGGTGTCTCGAAGGAATTATTTCCACCATTGACAGAGCCGGGAACGATACTAGGAGATCTGCAAAAAGAACAATTTTCAAAATATGATTTGCCAGATGTGACCTTTATCACAGTAGCAAGTCATGATACGGCGTCAGCTGTATTAGGAACGCCAGGTCAAGGAGAACGTTGGGGTTATATCAGCAGTGGGACATGGTCGCTTTTAGGGATTGAAACAAAGATCGCCAATGTTTCTCGCAATGCTTTTTCTGAAAATTATACGAATGAATGGGGTGCCCATAACACGGTGCGTTTTTTGAAAAACATCATGGGGATGTGGTTGATCCAGGAAGTTGCCCGAATGCAAGAGTACGAGTACAGTTATGCGGAATTGGCAGAGCTTGCTGCAAAAGAAAAACCGCTGCAGCAAGTGATGGAAATCAATGACCCTCGATTTTTGAATCCCCCAAATATGATAGAAGAGATTCAGCAATACTGTTTTGAAACAGAGCAGCCAGTCCCTGTCTCATCGGGAGCTATCGCTCGTTGTGTGTATGATAATCTTGCTCTTTGTTACGCACAAGAGCTGATCAAAGTAGAACACTTAACTGGAACGAAATTGGAAAAGCTGCACATCGTAGGGGGCGGATCGAATAATCGTCTACTGAATCAATTGACAGCAGATTATGCCGGAATCATTGTAGAAGCAGGACCTAGTGAAGCCACAGCAATCGGGAATGTTGCCATGCAAATGCTCAGTACAGGTCAGTTTTCGAATATAGAACAAGCAAGAAATGTAATCAAACAGTCGTTTCCATGTGAAACTTTTTACCCAGATGAAAATAAGCAAAACACGATGGAATGGTACGTGAATAAAATCAAAGGAGTAATCGTATGAACACGATTGAAAGAAATTACGAACAAGCAAAAGAAAAATATGCAACTATCGGTGTAGATACAGATGCTGTACTAGAAAAGATACAGGACATCAAAATTTCTATGCATTGCTGGCAAGGAGATGATGTCAAAGGTTTCTTGACACCGGATGGCGAATTGACCGGTGGAATCATGGCGACAGGGAATTTTCCAGGAGCCGCACGAACACCTGAAGAGCTTAGACAAGATCTGGAGAAGGCTTATTCGTTGATACCGGGCAAACACAAATTGAACCTTCATGCTATCTATTTGGATACAGAAGAATCTGTCGATCTAAATGAAATTGAGCCGAAACATTTTGAAAAATGGGTAGAGTGGGCAAAAAAAGAAGAAATCGGTCTTGACTTCAATCCGACTTTCTTTTCGCATCCAATGATGAAAGACGGCTTTACATTGGCTCATCCAGATAAAGAAGTTCGTGAATACTGGATCGAACACGGGAAAAGAAGCCGCAAAATCGCGGAGTACTTTGGGAAAGAAACTGGGCAAACAAGTATCAATAACTTTTGGGTACCTGATGGGATGAAAGATAATCCGATTGATCGTTTTACCCCACGGGAACGTTTAATGGAATCACTCGATGAAATTTTTACAGAAGAGTTAGATGAACGGTATGTACAAGATGCAGTAGAAAGCAAACTATTTGGTTTAGGCGCTGAAGCTTATACAGTCGGTTCCCATGAATTTTATATGGGTTACGGGTTGACTCGTGACAAACTTGTTTGTCTAGATGCTGGACATTTTCATCCAACAGAAGTGATTTCCAATAAATTATCTTCATTAGCTTTATTCAGCAAAGGAATCATGTTGCATGTTTCCCGTCCAGTGCGTTGGGATTCAGACCATGTGGTTTTGATGGATGATGAATTGCAGGAAATCGCTAAAGAATTAGTCCGTAACGAATTGTTGGAAAAAACAAATATCGGTCTGGATTTCTTTGATGCAACGATCAACCGTATCGCTGCTTGGGTCATCGGTACGAGAAATACACAAAAAGCACTGCTGAAAGCTATGCTGGAACCAGTTGAGCGATTGAAAGAAATGGAGCTGGCTTTTGACTTTACTTCAAGAATGGCTTATACGGAAGAATTGAAAGATTTCCCGTATGCCGATGTATGGAATTATTTCTGTTACAAAAATCAAGTTCCAGTTGGTTTGGATTGGCTGGAAGAAGTCCAGGAATATCAAAAAGACGTGTTGGAATTAAGAAAATAGGAGTGTGGCTATATTGAAAAAAATAGATATTTTACAAGCGCCTTATGTGAAAGAAATGATCGAAACGACGTCGAATCTTTATCGCTTGGGATGGGATGAAAGAAATGGCGGGAATATTTCTTATTTACTAAAAGAAGAAGAGATCACACCGTTCTTGGATCCTGAAAAAGTGATCCGCCGCATCTCGATGATTTTTGATGCCAGCCGTTTAGCAGGATGCTATTTTATTGTAACTGGTTCAGGAAGATATTTTAAAAATGTAGCGAGCGAACCTGCCGAGAATCTTGGAATCGTTCGAGTTGCTGAAGATGGCAAAACACTGGAACTTTTGTGGGGGCTGGAAAACGAATGCCTTCCTACAAGCGAGTTGCCAAGTCATTTCATGAGTCATATCGCCCGTTTAGAAGTAGACCCAGATAATCGGATCGTTATGCATTGCCATGCTAGTCATCTATTAGCGATGAGTTTTACGCATGAATTAGACGAACGTTCCTTTAGTCGTACGCTATGGCAAATGTGTACGGAATGCTTAGTTGTTTTTCCAGAAGGAATTTCCATCATTCCGTGGATGGTTCCGGGAACAAATGAGATTGGGGAAGCAACAGCTGAAAAAATGAAAGAAACTCGATTGGTTTTATGGCCACAACATGGAATCTACGGGTCAGGAAAAGACATGGATGAAGTCTTTGGTTTGATCGAGACAGCAGAAAAGGCAGCAGAAGTCTATACGTACGTCAAAGCGCAAGGACCAATCTTGCAAACAATCACGGACGAAAACCTGTGGCATTTAGCAGATGCGTTTGGTGTCACTCCAAAATCAGGTTATTTGGAGGAAGTTCATACGAAAGCAGGTGTCTGACATGGTGAAAAAAGCTTTTTGCATGAAAGTTTACCCAGAAAAACAAGAAGAATACAAAAAAAGACATGATGAACTTTGGCCAGAAATGCGTACAGCACTTCGTGAACACGGGGTCATCGACTATTCGATCTATCTTGATCCGAGTACAAGTTTGTTATTTGGTTACTTAGTGATCGAAGATGAAAAGTTATGGGAAAAAATGGCAAATACATCTATCAATCAAAAATGGTGGAAGTACATGGAAGATATCATGGAGACAAATCCAGATGCCTCTCCAGTCAGTTGGGAATTGATGCCAGTCTTTGAACTGTAGCAACAAGCAACTGGGCAACCGGTTGCTTGGGGTTCTTTCGTTTTTATTGTGAAAAATAATACAAATTAGGAGGAATAGAAAATGAGTAATCGAATGATTTTAAATGAAACATCGTATTTTGGAAAAGGAGCGATTGAGTCGATCGTCCCTGAATTTCAGCAGCGAGGATTCGGCAAAGCAGCTGTCATTACTGACAAAGGATTGATCGAGCACGGTATAGCAACAAAAGTAACAGAACTTCTAGATAAAGCAGCAATCGCTTATGCTTTATACGACGGGATCGTACCTAATCCAACGATCCAAAATGTAAAAGATGGAGTGGCTTTTGTTAAAGAGGCAGAGGCAGACTGTTTGATCGCAATCGGTGGAGGTTCGCCAATCGATACGGCAAAAGCCATTGGGATTATTTTGACGAATCCAGAGTTTTCAGACGTCATTAGTTTAGAAGGTGTTGCTGATACGAAAAATCCATGTTTACCTATATTAGCTATACCAACGACTTCTGGAACAGCAGCAGAAGTAACGATCAACTACGTCATCACAGATGAAGTAAATCACCGAAAATTTGTTTGTGTTGATCCTCATGATATCCCAATCGTCGCGTTCATCGACAGCGATATGATGATGGGAATGCCGAAAAAATTGGCTGCATCAACAGGTATGGATGCTATGACGCATGCTATTGAAGGGTTTATCACAAAAGGCGCTTGGGAAATGACTGATATGCTGCATTTAAAAGCAATCGAAATCATCGGCCATTCTTTGGAAGCTTCTGTAGATGGCGATCAAAATGGGCGAGAAAAAATGGCATTAGGACAGTATATTGCGGGAATGGGCTTCTCAAATGTCGGTTTAGGACTGGTACACGGGATGGCTCACCCGTTAAGTGCATGGTACAACATTCCTCATGGCGTAGCGTGTGCAGCACTTTTGCCAACTGTCATGAAATATAACAAAGAATATACTGGAGAAAAGTACCGTGAGATCGCTCTTGTTCTAGGGATTAAAGGAGCAGCTGAAATGTCTTTAGAAGATGTAAGAGAAGCGGCTTGTGGTGAGATCGATCGGTTGAGCAAAGCGGTTGGAATCCCAGAAACCATTTCTGAATTAGGTGTAAAAGAAGCAGATATTCCAGCAATTGCAGAAGATGCTTTGCGAGATGTATGCACACCAGGAAATCCAAGAGAAACGACAGTAGAAGAAATCATTGCTTTATATCAAAGTTTGATGTAAAAACGAAGCGGATCTTCAACATTAAATTGCCTGTAAAGAGAAATGGTAGTTTATATCTGGATATCTCTTTTAAATTGATGGTATTTCCGCTATAATTTTTCTTATAAAGAAATAGGAGAATATTATATGGAAAATAAAAAGCCTTATGGAACTGTATTGATCAAAGCCTCTAAAATACTAGACTATTTAGCGGAAAACCAAGATGTCTCTTTGCAGACGATCGCAAAGGGTGTGGGAATGACCTCTTCTACAGTCTTGAAAATACTAGATACTTTGTTGATGATCGGCTACGTAAATAAAAATTCAGAGAAAAACTATCGTTTAGGTGCAAAGCTTATTCGCTACGCGAATAAAAACATTGAACAAATCGATTTGGTAGAGTTGACTTTACCGTTTTTAGAACAGCTGCAGCAAAAGATCGATGAGACTATCCACTTAGGGGTATTGGACAACAATGAGATCTTGTACGTGAACAAACTAGATCCAAAACATCAAACGATCCGCATGTCTTCAAAAATCGGAATCACCCGACCATTATACAATTCTGCGATGGGCAAAGCCGTATTAGCAGAATTCAGTGAAGAGCAGTACACTGATTATCTTGAAAAGCATCCGTTGATCCCTTACACAGAATATACGATCACCAATGCATTACGGTTGAAAAAGGAAATCCAAACGGTAAAAGAAACCCACATCGCATTTGACGATGAAGAAATCGAACGTGATATTTTTTGTATAGGAGCCTCAATCGTGAAAAACGAACAAATCATTGGTGCATTTAGTGTAAGTATGCCGAAATATCGTTTAACAGATGAGACAAAAGAACAAATAATCAGTGCCCTCAAGCAAACAAAAAGCGAAATCGAGCAAAGAATTCAAAAATAATGAAAAAAGCGTTTGCAATTTTTCTTTTCTGCCGTATAATATGGGTATAGATTTCCAAGTTATAAAATAAAATTTCTAAATAGGAAATAGGTGGAGAAGATGAAAAAAATTGATATTTTATCTCGATTGAAAAACGCCGGAGTGATTGCGGTGGTACGCGGAAAAAGCAAAGAAGAAGCTTTGAATGCTTGCCACGCAATCATCAAAGGTGGTCTAACTGGTATTGAGTTGACTTTTACAGTCCCTCAAGCAGATCAAGTAATCAAAGAACTTTTGTCATTCTACAAAGACCAACCAGAAATAGTGATTGGCGCAGGCACAGTATTAGACGCTGTCACAGCTCGCTTGGCTATCTTAGCTGGCGCAGAGTATATTGTTAGCCCTTCCTTTGATCAAGAAACGGCAGAGATGTGCAATCTGTATCAAATTCCTTACTTACCAGGATGTATGACTATTACCGAGATCAAAACAGCGCTGAAAAGCGGGGTAGATATCGTCAAACTATTTCCTGGAAGCGCTTATGGACCAAGTATCATTTCTGCCTTCAAGGCGCCGATGCCTCAAGTCAATATCATGCCAACTGGCGGTGTGAGTCTGGACAATATGAAAGAGTGGTTCGATGCTGGTGTCGTAACAGTCGGAGTAGGTGGGAACCTTTTAGCACCCGCAGCTACAGGAGATTTTGACAAAGTAACGGAAGTCGCGCAACAGTATGCAGCAAAAATGAAAGAAATCAAGAGGTAGCTGCTTATGGGAAAAGTAGTGACACTCGGAGAAATCATGTTGCGATTGTCCACAGAGCAGGGAACCCGTATCGATTCAAGTGAACGATTCGCTGCCCATTATGGCGGAGGGGAAGCAAACGTAGCAATTTCTTTAGCTAATTACGGACATGAAGCGATTTTTGCTACAAAAGTACCTGATAACGCATTGGGAAAAGCAGTCAAAAAGCACTTGCAATGTTATGGAGTAGATACGAAACAGGTATTATCTGGTGGATCAAGACTAGGTACTTATTATATGGAAACTGGTAGTGGCGAACGCGCCGCCTCAGTGATCTATGATCGTGCCGGATCAAGTTTTGCTGAAATGGATCATTTGGAATGGTCGCTAGAGGAGTTATTCCAAGGAATAGATATATTTCATGTTTCAGGAATCACCCCAGCTTTGTCTAAAAAATGGCAAAAAATGACGAAACAGGTGATAGAAGCTGCAAAAAAAGCTGGCTGCCTGATCAGCTTCGATATCAACTATCGTGGAAAATTATGGACACAGCAAGAAGCCAGCGAAGTAATCCATCAGCTTTTACCTTTAGTAGATATCTGCTCAGCTGGAAAAATGGATGCTCTTTATTTGTTAGGTATCGAGAAAGCGCCAGAAGCAGAAGAACAACCTCTAATTTATTATTATCAAAAAATGCAGGAAAAGTTCCCGAATATTCAGGTGTTTTATTCGACCAAGCGTACCGTTCATTCAGCAAGTGAAAATGAATTGAAGGGGACATTGTGGATGAACCATGAATATGTGGAATCCCAAGTCCATAGAATCACCCCAATCGTGGATCGAGTAGGTGGCGGAGATGCTTTTGCAGGTGGCGTGCTCCATGGGATTTTATCCAATATGTCTCCGCAAGAAATCATTGATTTTGCTACGGCAGCTTCTGCCTTGAAGCATACGATCCATGGGGACTGCAACCAATTTAGTCAAGAAGAAGTCGCACAATTTTTAGCATGCGGCTCTGGAAAAATCATTCGATAGAAGGAGTAGAAGAAAATGCAAGAAATGGAAACACGTTATACACACAGTCCAGAAGATATCCGTCATTATTCAACGGAACAATTGAGAAAAGAATTTTTAGTAGAAAAGGTATTTGAACCAGGGAAAATCAGTTTGACTTATACGCACAACGATCGAATGATCTTTGGTGGAGTGACACCTACTGAAAAAGAATTAGAAATCACATTAGACAAAGAACTAGGTGTTGATTACTTCTTAGAGCGTCGTGAACTAGGTGTGATCAATATCGGTGGACCAGGATTCATCGAGATCGATGGGCAAAAAGAAGAAATGAAAAAACAAGACGGATACTATATCGGAAAAGAAACACGACATGTTGTATTTTCTTCTCAAGATGCTGAAAACCCAGCTAAATTCTATATTAGTTCTGTTCCAGCTCATCATAAATATCCAAATGTAAAAATCAGTATCGACCAAGTAAAACCAATGGAGACTGGTGAAGGCCTGACACTGAATGAACGTAAAATCTACCAATACATCCATCCAAATGTATGCGAAAGCTGTCAATTACAAATGGGTTATACGATTTTAGAACCAGGAAGCGCTTGGAATACGATGCCTTGTCATACACATGAACGTCGTATGGAAGCTTATGTCTACTTTGATTATGCCAATGAAGATACACGTGTGTTCCACATGATGGGCAAACCAGATGAAACAAAACATTTAGTTGTAGACAATGAACAAGCCATTATTTCGCCAAGCTGGTCGATCCATTCAGGTGTAGGTACAAGCAATTACTCATTCATCTGGGCAATGTGCGGAGAAAATATCACCTATACAGACATGGATATGGTGCAAATGGATCAATTAAAATAAGCATAAGGGAGAGAAAATGATGGAATTTAGTATGGATATGTTTCGTTTAGATGGAAAAGTAGCATTAGTCACCGGTGCTGTCTATGGTATTGGATTTGAGATTGCACGCTCTTTAGCTACAGCAGGAGCAAAAATCGTATTTAATAACTTGAATCAAGAATCAGTTGATGAAGGTATAGCGCATTATAAAGAAGCAGGCATCGATGCAAAAGGTTATGTCTGCGATGTGACCGATGAAGAAGCGGTTCAAGCGATGGTTCAACAGATCAAAGAAGATGTAGGTTCAGTTGATATTCTAGTCAACAATGCAGGGATCATCAAACGGACACCGATGATCGAAATGGATGCGGCAGACTTCCGCCAAGTAATCGACGTGGATTTAAATGCCCCATTCATCGTTTCAAAAGCAGTTATTCCGGATATGATCGAAAAAGGCGGCGGTAAAATCATCAATATCTGCTCCATGATGAGTGAATTAGGACGCGAAACGGTCAGTGCTTATGCTGCGGCAAAAGGCGGATTAAAAATGCTGACGAAAAACATCGCTTCTGAATACGGTCAATACAATATCCAATGTAATGGAATTGGACCAGGTTATATTGCTACACCGCAAACTGCTCCATTACGCGAAACACAAGAAAACGGTGAACGTCATCCATTCGATCAATTTATCGTTGGACGTACGCCAGCAGCACGCTGGGGCGAGCCAATCGATTTGGCTCCAAGAAATAAGAAGGAATTCACGAAAATTGCTTTTCAAATTTTTGTGAATTTCAGCTTATTTCCGAAGGAGTTGCTTTTACTTCCGCCGTTTGTACGTGTTTAGAGCGTGAGACAAAAGTGTTCTTTACTTTTGTCCCACGCTCTTTTCTGTGCGTCTTCCATACTTCACTAAGTCGATCCCTCTTGCTTCGCACCAATCCTTCACTGGTCCGGAAAAGATCAGAGATTGTTGGTGTAGGGCCGCGGTATTCGTTGCGCCAACCATAGTATAAAGCAGACGAAGCTCTTCTTGCCATTGCTTCATCAGTATAATAGTTTCTTCTACGCCGTGATTCATCAGATGCGTCAGTACGGTTCCTGAAGTACCCACGGCATTTGCGCCGAGACAAAGGGCTTTAAATATGTCATAGGCATTGCGGATACCTCCGGAGGCTAGGATTTCCATAGAAGTGTCTGCTTCATTTGCTTCAAGCAATGAAGAGACTGTCGATTGCCCCCAGTCAGCTAAATAACTCAGTTCCCGCTTGGAGCGACGGGCGTTTTCGATCTGGGTGAAGCTTGTTCCGCTTCGACCGCTGATATCAACTGTATGAACTCCTAAAGCAGCTAGATCATTGAGCGTTTCTCTTGTCATGCCAAAACCGACTTCTTTTACGATGAGGGGGACGTCAATGGCTGTTTGAGTTTCTTGAATAAGTACTTTCCAATTGGTAAAATCACGGTCTCCCTCAGGCATAACCAACTCTTGAGGTGCATTCAAATGAATCTGTAAGGCATCTGCGTGAAACAATCGGATAGCTTCTTTGGCTCTTTCGACAGAAGTCCCTGCACCGATGTTGGCAATGATTTTCCCGTGAGGATATTCTTGTCGCATAATCGTATAAGTATCGGCTAAAGAAGGGACTTTCAAGGCAGCGCTGACTGAACCAGTGGCAATCATCAAATCTGCTTCTCTTGCGACGATTGCAAGATCTTGGTTGATTTTTTTTGTTTTTTCGCTTCCGCCAGTCATCGCATTGATATAAAATGGGCTGCTTAGTGTAAACCCAACTGCCTGTGTACTTAGATCGACATCAGAAACTGCTATTTGCGGCAAAGGGTTATGGATGATCCGTACGAAGTCAAATTCGTTTTTTTGTTTATCATGAAAGGCTTTAGCTAGTGAAACATGTTCGTCTTTTCGATTCATCGGTTTTCCTTTCTTTGATCGCTATAGACATGTAACGGCAGTGGAGTGATTTCTGCTTTTTCCCATGCACTCATTAAAGGAAGAATGCCAGATTTCTGGTCAACAATTACGATTCCGCAATCGCCCCCACCTGCACCAGAAGATTTTGCGGCTCCTTCATACTGTTCAGCTAAATTACACAATTTGTTCAAAGCAGGCGTTTCGATGACGACCCCAGTGATTGCAGATAAATCATGCAGTAATTGTCGGTTTTTTCGAATCATCTGTTGGATCAACGTTACATTATTTTCTTTAAACCCTTTGATCATTTCGTTGACACATTCTGTACTATTTTTTAAGAAAAGCTGATAAGCCACCATTTTATCTTCTCTCGAACGGTGAACTTGATCGACCAAATCAGAAGTAGAGGCAGGGCTACCCGTCCAACCAATCAATAAACGTAAATCTTCAGGAGCAATCAATGGCTCAATGGATAGACCTGGCCAATCCAGGGCAAGTAACTCACTGATAGAATGCTGAGTTTCTTGTTCTTGGAGCCAAGGATGGTCGAAGGTTGAGAAAGCGATCCAGCCACCATAACAGCTAGCAGCGATGTCGCCGCAGGAACCATTATCTTGAACTGCTAAATTGGCTAGTGCTGCAATCTTGAAAATCTCCAACTGAGATAAATTCAACGCGTAAAAAACATTCAAGGCTTTGACCGTTGCAACGGTCACGGCACCGCTAGAACCCAATCCATATTTCCGGCCATTTGAACTGTCTAACTCACTTGTTACTTTCAGATCATAAAAGGATAAAAGAATGTTTTTTTCTTGTGCATACTTTTCAGTCAAGCGAATAGCAGCAAGGATATAATGAAAAGGATTTTCCCGAATATCTAAAACTAATTCTCCGTTGCGTCTTGTCCAACGTACAGGCATCCCACTATATTGTGCAGATTGGATACTTCCGACTTTTCGTGCAGATTCTACAGTGACTGTCACGAATTGATCGACTGCAGCGATAACTGCTGGATGGCCTGTTTCAACAACTGCATATTCTCCGGCAATATAGAGTTTGCCTGGTGCAGATACTTCAATCATAAAAATCTCCCTTTATTCAATAATCGCAATTCCTGGACCGGCATGGGCAGTAATTACTTGTTCTTTGCTAAATAATTTGGTAAATGTTTCTTGTACCTCAGATAAATGGCTGTTTTCCACTAAAACTTTGACATTAGGGCCAGCATCCATCGTAAAGTAGCATGGAATGCCTTGCTTTCTCAATTGTCGCACCGCATCCATCGCTTTTAAGCTGTCAGGAGACCAGTAAGTGAATGGAGGCTGGGCAGCTAAAGTCGTTCCATGCATTTTTAGTCCGTTTCTTTCCATCGTTTCTCCGAGAAGTTGGAAATCTTTTGTTTTGATTGCTTGTTTCAATTGATATAGATCCCCTTCAACGGAATCTAACCAGCCTTGATAAAAACTGGATGTTTCGACTGTCCGACGCATCCCATTTCTGCTGGACACTTCTTTTTTCTGGTCGTTGATCAAAACGAAAACCATTGCTAAATCGTCTTCGAAAGAATCGGAAGGGACTGGCTTAGCGTAAGAACTTAAGTCGTCATGGCCTTTTTCCCATTCGACGAAACCACCGAAAATACTTCGGCAAGCTGAACCAGACCCGCGTCGAGCAAATCTTGAAAGAGAGAGATCATCTAATCCAAGCTTAAGAGCAGTATTGCAAGCGCCTGCTAAAGCAGCTAGCCCGCTGGCAGAGGAGGCTAATCCAGCTGCGGTAGGAACGAAATTCTGACTGATTACTGAAGCTTTTAGTGAGAGGCCGGCTTCTTTACGAAAAAGGTCAAGAAACTGACTGACTTTTTTTGTTGCTTTTTCGTCTTGCAAGGTGCCATCTAGATAAAATTCATCTACCATATAGCTATCAGAAAAGATGACTTCTGTCTCTGTATAAAATGCATCCAATGTTAACGAAAGGCTGTTGTTCATTGGAAGGATGAGTTCTTCATTTTTCTTACCCCAATATTTGATTAGAGCAATGTTGGTATATGCGCGTGCTTTGCCTTTAAACATAGGTATGTACTCCTAATCCTTGTATCCAAGTTTCAGCAGCACCCGCATCTTCAAGTGCTTGACTGATTTCTTGGGCTTTTGTTTTTGTTTGTGCTAATGCAATCATACAGCCACCGCGTCCACCGCCAGTTAATTTGGCACCCAATGCCCCGGTATCTTTTGCTGTTTGGATCAATAGATTAAGAAAATCATTGCTGATTGTCAGCTTTTCCAGAAGTGATTGTGATTCATCCATTGTCTGTGCCAACGTTTCTGGTGAATTTTCAATGATTGCTTGTTTTGCTTGCTTCGTCAAGTATCCTAATTTTTGGATCATTTGTCCAGTTTCATGAGGCTGGGTTTCAAAGAGGTGAGCGACATCTTTGACGGCTTCTCTTGTTTGTCCTTTGATTCCTGTATCAGCGACAATCAAAAAAGCATCGATGTTCAAAGAAAAGTAGTCGAAAGGATGCCCTTTTGTAAAATAAATCGGCTGCAAGCTGCTAGTAGCGGCTGCATCGATTCCACTAGGATTACCGTGGGCGATTTTTTCCGAAAGCTGGACATTTTCTAATAGTATTTCACGAGACAAAGGAAATGCTAAGTAATCATAAAAAGCACGAGTGACTGCTGTGGCGACTGCAGCGCTTGATCCCATTCCACGTTCAGCAGGAATCGTGCTTTCAATGGTCAGTTGCAAGTTTTTTTGGATGTCATGCTGTTTTTTTAAGTGAATGAATAATTTTTTGATATTTTTTAATGCATGAGGAGCTTCGGCTAAATTTCCTGAATAGTAGGAAGAAACCAGTTGATCGTCCATTGCATCCAGCTCTTCAAGGAATGCGGTGACTTTTGTTGCATAGAAAGGAAAGGCAATCGCTGGTTCTCCATAAACAACCGCGTGCTCGCCCATCAATATGATCTTTCCGCTTGATTCTCCTTGGCCATAGTTTGCCATAATCTAACTCCTTCTCACGTAAAAGTGATTTTTAAGCAAAAAATAAAGCGCCCAAAACGAGTTGCGCTGCTTCACGAATTTTTTTGTCCACTAAGGGTCTCAAAAAACATTCCTCCTTTATTTTACTAAAACCATCTCAGAAGTAAAACTAAGAATACGTTTTCTAAAGAAAAAACACTTTTTTCTTAAGAATTTTTTGACTTTTTTTCTTCTTTGACTAGAAAAAAATACAATTGACACTACTAGATATTGGGGGTATATTTAAAAAGGTTGGAGTTAAACACAATATTTAGTGATGAAGTGAGCTGGAGGTAAATGAGCGTGATCGTTTTAGCAGGTACAATTGGTGCCGGAAAATCAAGTTTAACAGAAATGATGGCTGAACACTTTGATAGTCAGGCATTTTATGAATCGATTGATGATAATGAAGTCTTGCCCTTATTTTATGCAAACCCTGAACAGTATGCTTTTTTGCTGCAAATTTATTTTTTGAATAAACGTTTTGCAAGCATCAAACAAGCAATGAAAGATGACAATAATGTATTGGACCGTTCGATTTATGAAGATTCACTGCTTTTCCATCTAAATGCAGATCTAGGAAGAGCAACAGAAACAGAAGTTCGTGTGTATGATGAACTGCTGGAAAACATGATGGAAGAACTTCCCTATGCTGCCCATAAAAAACATCCGGATTTATTAGTTCATATTCGTGTATCTTTTGATACGATGTTGGAGCGTATCGAAAAACGTGGTCGTTCGTATGAACAATTGTCCTTTGATCCAAGTCTATACGATTATTACAAAGAATTGAACAGACGTTACGATCAATGGTATGAAGAATACAAAGAAAGTCCAAAAATCCAAATCGATGGAGACCGCTATAATTTTGTGGAAGATCCTCAAGCAAAAGAAGAAGTCTTGAAAATGATCGAAGAAAAATTAGCAGAGATTCGCCAAACCAAAGTAGCCATTTGATTTACAGTTGCTCAAATAAAGGGTAAACCTTTATTTGAGCGACTTTTTTCTTTATACTGGAAACAAATGTCAGGAGGATAGAGTATGCGGGAAAAACACTATTTTAATCAAGACCGTAATTTTTGGATCAATGTACAGCAAAACGATGTGCTAGCTGTTAAAAACTTAAAAGAAGAATATGGCATTAGTGACGAGATGCTGACTTATTCTCTAGATAAAAATGAACGGGCGCGCGTAGAGTACGATTCTTTTGATGAAGCGTTACTGCTTGTATCAAATGTTCCGCACCAGCAAAAAGTCGATAATCATTATGAAACTAGTCCTATCGCTTTTATTTTAAAAGAAGACGGTTTGTTTACATTTACCACGCCGAATACCGAGTACGTGATTCGACTAATTCGATCGCTTTTGGAACGAATGCCAGACATGAGTGTATACAGTTTATTGTTTCGTACATTGTTTTTGATTTCTGATTCCTTTTTTCCTTTAATCGAGGAAGTGAATAGTGAACGTCAGCGGCTTAATCTGAAATTAAGAGAAAAAACAACGAACAAGAATCTGCTGCAACTTTCAGATTTAGAGATCGGTTTGGTTTACTTAGTTACAGGAACAAAACAAAATGTAGTACTTTTAGAACAAATCAAGGCATTGGCTATTTATCGCAAGTTGTCAGAAAAGGAAAAAGAAGAGTTGGACGATGCGCTGATCGAAGCACGACAAGCAGTTGAAATGACGAACTTAGCTTCGCAGATTTTAGACCAGCTCTCTGGCACTTATAATAATTTGCTGAATAACAACTTGAATGACACGATGAAATTTTTGACGGTCTGGTCGCTGATCTTGACCGTTCCAACTATTGTGACAGGATTCTTCGGAATGAATCTCCAGTTACCCTTTACCCATTCCGTTTTCGGATGGGGAATCGCCTTGATCATCAGTTTGGTCTTATCTATTTGGATGCTTATTGCACTGTGGCGGCGGATTCGTTGATCTAGTCTTTGATCTGCAAACCAAGGGCTTGGGCGATCACAAGTGCTTGCTCTTGGTTGACGATTAGTCCCGCCAAAGAATCTTGAGATAAAGCGATTGCTGTGAAGAAATTAGTCGTAAAGTCTAATCCCTTCAGAGAAGTTCGAAACCAGTTCGAACCGGTCAACTGATTGTCAGACAAAAAAAGGTTTTTCCAAGTGACCTCATAAAATTCGCTGTCTTCTAATTGACAATGATCGAAGGAGACAGCTTTCAAGTTTGTACTACTAAAGGAAGCCATCGAAGCAATACAATCAGTGAAAGTACAGTCTCGAAGATAACTTTCGGCAAAATTCGTACCTGTTAATTTACATTGATGAAACACGACTTGGTGGAAACTGCCACCAATCCACTCCAGATTGGAAAAATCACATTTTTCAAAAATGACATTACTGCATTCAAAATGACGTAAAACTGTTTTTTGCATCGTAAGTTTTTGGATATGACTCTCTCTTAATACCATATTTTTGGCATCGAGATAGCTTTGGTCACCCCCGTTGATCAGAAGACCAGAGAAGATCTCCTCATCTTCTAAATAAAACTCTCCCTTTGTAAGAAGAGGAAGAGAAGGTGGAATAGGTTCGATTTTTTTCATGTGGGTTCACCTCGTTTTTCTTTAGTATAGCAAAGAAGCGGGAATCACTGCTAGAAAGTCTGCTAATCTAATCATTTTCAGAAAAGGAAGACAAACTGTATGAAAAACATTGACAAAAAGATTAGTTTTTGCTATACTATGATGGTTGAGAAATAAAAGCAGAAGCACCCGCTTCTCGCCTTAGTTGATAATGTCACTGGGCTAGATAGTTTTCACTGGTTCTATTAGGTGAAGTACGCGCGGGTTCTGTAAGAGAACTCGTTTTTTTATTGCCGTTTATTCGGTAAGCTTTTCTTTCTCTCATAATATTTGGAGGTGAATGACCATAGCAAAGGATATGATGGTTAACGACGGCATTCGTGCACGAGAGTTACGATTGATCGGTTCAGATGGTGAGCAATTAGGAGTTAAGACAAAAGCAGAAGCATTGAATATTGCAGAACAAGCAAACTTGGATCTTGTGTTAGTTGCCCCTGGTGCGAAACCACCAGTTGCGCGAATCATGGACTACGGTAAATACCGTTTCGAACAACAAAAGAAAGACCGCGAAGCGCGTAAAAAACAAAAAGTGATCAATGTAAAAGAAGTTCGCTTAAGTCCTACGATCGACTTGAATGACTTCAATACAAAACTTCGTAATGCACGTAAGTTCTTGGAAAAGGGCGATAAAGTGAAAGCTTCTATCCGTTTCAAAGGCCGTGCCATTACCCATAAAGAAATTGGTCAAAAAGTCTTGAATCGCTTAGCTGAAGAAACTGCGGATATTGCAACAGTGGAACAAAAAGCGAAAATGGACGGACGCAGCATGTTCTTGACGCTGGCACCGAAAAACGACAGTAAGTAATTTGAATGACTAACTGGCTGTTGGACAGCCGATAGTCGGATAACGAAAGATTTTGAGGAGGAAATATAGTCATGCCAAAACAAAAAACACACCGCGGATCAGCAAAACGTTTCAAACGTACTGGTAAAGGCGGATTGAAACGCTTCCGCGCGTTTACAAGTCACCGTTTCCACGGCAAAACAAAAAAACAACGCCGTCAATTGCGTAAAGCAAGCATGGTTTCTAGTGGCGACTTCAAACGTATTCGCCAACAACTAGCAAAAATGAAATAAGAAGTACAAATAACAGAATCTGAAGATTTATTTTTATTAGGAGGAATTATACATGGCACGTGTTAAAGGTGGAACAGTAACTCGTAAACGTCGTAAAAGAGTGCTAAAATTAGCAAAAGGTTACTACGGTTCAAAACACACTTTATTTAAAACAGCAAAAGAACAAGTAATGAATTCATACAACTACGCATATCGCGATCGTCGTCAAAAGAAACGCGACTTCCGTAAATTGTGGATTGCTCGTATCAACGCAGCAGCTCGTATGAATGGCTTGAGCTACTCAAAATTAATGCACGGTTTGAAAGTTGCTGAAATCGACATCAACCGTAAAATGTTAGCTGACTTGGCTGTTAACGATGCAGCAGCATTTACTGCATTGGCTGACCAAGCAAAAGAAGCTTTGGCTAAATAAGCTAAACAATTATAAAGAGGAAAGAAGATAACGAAAAGTTATGTTCTTTCCTCTTTTTTTATTTACAATCCTCCATCAAATGAAACAGGACAATAACGTATAAGTCTAAAATAGCATAATTAAGGTTTTTTAATTGAAAACTGAACATTTATGGTCATCCTTTAATGAAAGCGCTAACTACATAAGTTAGAATGAGTTTGACTGATATATTAGTTTGCTTATCAGAAAAACAAAATGGACGGAGGAATAACATGAGTGATATTATTATTGGTATTTTGTTAGTTATCTCATTCTTTTTCATGGTCTGGTACTGTGTAAAAGGCTACAACTTGATGGTCGGCTTTGCCATCATGGCTACTGTATGGATGGGATTAGCGCTAGTCGGAAACACGTTTTCACCAAACCCGGCGATGGAAGGGCAAGGAGTAATTGATGTGTTGACGCATATCTATACGACGGGGCCAGCTGAGTACGCCAAATCGATCTTGGTAAATGTCTTCTTTGGTGCCTTTTTCGGGCGTGTTCTAGTAGATAGCGGAATCGCAGCTACCCTGATTCGAAAGGTAGTTGAACTTGGAGGGGACAAGCCAAGAATCACGATGAGCTTACTATGTATTGTAACCGCTGTTATATTCATGTCGATGACAGGAATCGGACCAGTGATTTCTATTGCAGTTATTGTGTTGCCAATCTTGATGTCATTAGGTATTTCAGTACCGGTTGCACTGTTCTCATTTATGGGCTCGATTATGGCTGGAATCTTTGCTAATATCGTCAATTTCAAACAATATCAAACGATTTATGCTGGTTTCAATCCAGCGGCTGAAAGCTATACTTATAATGACTATTTCCAAATTGGTATGATTGGGATGATTGTAAGCTTAGTTGTGGTACTAACGGTCGCTAATATATCAATGAACAAAAAGAAACGCTATGCAATGGCAGCAAACGTACCAGCTGAAGGTGGCGACGCACCAATGATCTCATGGTTAGCCGTATTATTACCAGTTTTAGGGGTCGTTCTTTTAGATCTTCCAATCATCTTAGGTTTTATTCTAGCAGGTATCTGGGCATTGCTGTTTACTGGAAAATTGCGCGGAGGTTATAAAGAAATCTGTCGTCAGTTTGCGAAATTATTTACAGATGGCGCAGTAGATGTTGCACCAATGGTTGGTTTCTTGATGACCTTAGCGATGTTCAATAATTCAGCTGCGTATGCTTCTCCTTATTTTTCAGCTATTTTTGGAGATTGGATACCGCAATCACCATTAGTCTTGGCAATCGTATTTGCTATATTGACACCACTAGGATTTTTCCGCGGTCCAATGAATCTAGTCGGTTCAGGCTCAGCTATTTTAGCTGTCGTATTAGCTGTTAATCCAACGATGTCGCCAGCCTTTTTGTTCCCGTTATTTGCAATCACAACGATTGCTCCTCAGCATTTAGATATTACACAATCTTGGGTTGCTTGGGGATTAGGTTATACAAAAGTAACTTCTCGAGAATATATGAAGAAATCCATCCCAACTGGTTGGATCATCGGAGCGATCTTATGCCTGATCACGTTCTTATTGTACGGGAACGCCTAGTAAACAAAACGTCGATAAAAACGATTAGATGAATGGAGGAAAAGAAAATGAAACGTTTTGTGCGAATGGGAATTGATGTTGGCGGTACACATACGAAAGCAGTCGCAATCGATAATGCGACGCACGAAATCATCGGAAAATCTTCAGTGAAAACAACCCACGATGATGTCCGTGGAGTAGCCGCAGGTGTCGTTCAGTCTTTTCAAAATTGTTTGCGGGAAAATAATATCAGTCCAGAAGATGTTGTGTTTGTTGCACATTCTACCACACAAGCGACTAATGCACTGATTGAAGGAGACGTAGCAAAAGTCGGCGTAATCGGGATGGCAAAAGGTGGATTAGAAGGTTTTTTAGCAAAACGACAAACTAGATTGAACGATATCGATTTAGGGAATAAGAAAAAAATAGAGATTGTCAATGCATTCTTACCTGTCAAACACTTAAATGTAGACCGTGTTTCAGAAACGATTTCTTCTTTAGAAAGAGAAAGAGCGGAGGTCTTGGTTTCTTCTATGGCATTTGGAGTAGATAATGGGGAACCAGAACGAGTTGTTTATGAAGCAGCATCGGTAAAATCGATCCCTACAACGATGGCTTCTGACATCACAAAATTATATGGATTGACAAGAAGAACTCGGACAGCAGCAATCAATGCATCTATTTTACCAAAAATGCTAGATACGGCAACCTCTACAGAAGATTCCGTACGAGAAGCAGGGGTCAATGTTTCTTTGATGATTATGCGCGGAGACGGCGGAGTAATGGAAATCAATGAAATGAAAAAACGACCTGTTTTAACCATGCTTTCCGGTCCAGCAGCATCAGTCATGGGCTCTTTGATGTACTTGAGAGCGTCTAATGGTGTTTATTTTGAAGTAGGCGGAACAACAACCAATATCGGGGTCATTAAAAATGGACGTCCAGCAATCGATTATTCAATTGTAGGTGGCCACCCAACATATATCTCTTCATTAGATGTTCGGGTTCTAGGTGTGGCAGGCGGTTCGATGGTACGGGCTAATCAGTCAGGAATCATCGATGTCGGTCCACGTTCTGCACATATTGCCGGTCTAGATTATGCAGTATTTACGGAGACAGAAAAAATCAAAGGTCCTAAGGTTGAATTTTTCTCTCCTAAAGAAGGAGACCCTGCTGATTACGTCAAGGTAGTGATGGAAGACGGAGAAGAAGTGACTATTACAAATACATGTGCAGCCAATGTCCTTGGATTAGTGCAAGAAGAACATTTTTCTTATGGAAATGTCCCATCTGCACGAAAAGCCATCCAAGCATTAGCTGATTATTGTCATACGACGGTTGAAGACATCGCAGAACAGATCATGGAAAAATCCTATGCTAAGATTGAACCGGTGATTTTAGAATTGGCAGACAAGTATCACTTGGAGAAAGATCAGATTTCTCTTGTAGGTGTAGGGGGCGGCGCTGCCTCATTGATTACTTACTTTAGTAATAAAATGGGTGTGAAATATTCGATTCCTGAAAACGCCGAAGTGATTTCTTCTATTGGTGTAGCACTTGCAATGGTCCGAGATGTTGTAGAACGTATCATCCCTTCGCCAAGTAAAGAAGATATACGATCGTTGAAAAATGAAGCGATGAATAAAGCGATTGAATCAGGCGCTACACCAGAATCGATCGAAGTCCACGTAGAAATCGATCCACAGACTTCAAAAGTAACGGCTATCGCTACTGGTTCTACGGAAGTGAAAGCAACCGATCTAACCAAGGAGATCACAACAGAAGAAGCACTAGAGCTTGCTGCAGAGGATATGCGATTAAATAAAAATGAAGTTTGCTTATTGGAAAATACACCTTTCTTTTATGTATGCGGCGAACAGAATCGTTCAAAAAATGCTGGAAGTCTTCGGATCATCGATCAAAAAGGATTTATCAAGGTCCAACGTGGACATGCTTCATGTATGAAAACAACTGCAGCCAATTATATGACAGCTGTCGAACAACTTTGGGAAGATATGGCAGTTTATCAAACTGAATTGATTGCCCGACCAGAATTTTATCTCTGCTTAGGAGCAAGAGTCTCTGATTTTACAGCGACGGATCTGGAACAACTACAGCTTTTGATGGATCTGGAAGTATCTACTATGGAACCGGAGGAAGAAGTGATCGTCGTTGCCGGAAATATCAAACAAACATAAGTTAGAAGAGTTACTAAACGAATTACAACAGATCCCCGAAGAAATTTGGGGATTCTACCAGTTTCGGCGAGATTTATTTTGGAAAAAGATTCCTTTGTCCAAGCAGAAAATTCTTATACAACAATCAATCGATTGTGGTATCGAAACGGCATGTAGCATCAAAAAAAAGTACCCTTTTGCCGATGTAGGAGAAATTTGTGAACAAATGGCTGTTCCAATCGTTTCCTGTGAATCAGAGCAAATAAACGAACGAATCACTTTTGCAACTTATGCAGAAGATGAAGGGATTCGATTGATGACGGAGCCGTTAGAAAAATTAAAATGTTCAGGACTAGCTTCGATCTCTAAAGAAACAGCGCAAGCTTTGATTATTGGACATGAACTATTTCACCACATCGAAGCTTCTGTTAAGGGAATTTATACGCAAAGCGAAAAAATTGTGCTGTGGCGGTTGCCTTTTTATACACATCAATCAAACATTCGTGCATTGAGCGAGATAGCAGCGATGAGTTTTTCAAAAGAGATGAATCAAAGCGATTTTTCGCCTTATGTATTAGAGGCAGTCATCTGCGGTAATAAGTCCAGCCAAGTTAAAAACATAAGAAGCTATTTTTACTTGGCTGTTCTTATTACTTGATGCAGGGCAGCTTTTTCACAACCTCTCAATAAACGGTGTGCAATCAGCTGACCCTCGGTATTAGCTCAAAAAAAACGGCAAAATATGAGGAACTATTTTGCCGTTTCTTTCTCTAATACTCAGGTCAAAACGCTGATTCCAAAACCTCTTATTTGATGGGTCTGTCCTGAATATCTTCAAAATAATCGGGGTAATTATGAATCACGTATTCTTGCTCCTCGATAATCATATGTAAATGCATCGTGCAAAGAAATCCGACTTCATCAAAGTTATGATCAATCATTGATTGAAGCATTGTCTGATGTTCATCTAATACTCGACCCCAGTCTAATTCTGAAATCGTCAAACGTAACCATCTGAAACGGTTCAAGTGCGTACTATAACTTTCTAGCCAATCCCAAATTTCTCGTTTTCCAGCAATTTCATAACAAGTTCGGTGAAAATCAGTATCCAAATCAAAAAAAGCTTTTTTATTTTGAGCGATTACTGCCTGATCGGTTTGTTCTAGTATTTTTTCTAGTTTAGCTTGATCTTGCTTGGTCATTTTCGCACTGCATTCTTGCAGGATCGGTTTTTCCAACTTTTCCCGCGTATAACGGGCTAATGAAGCAGATCGGATATCGATTTTTGAAACATAAGTGCCGGACTGTGGAATGGTTTTTACAAGCTCTTGATTGCGCAGTTGGATCAGTGCTTCTCGAATCGGTGTACGCCCGATAGCTAGTTGTTCTTCTAACACTTTATCGGAGATTTTACTTCCAGGTGCTAACTCGGAATAAATGATTTGTTTACGTATAGATTCATAAGCTTGCTGTTGCAAATTATTGATAACCATTTAACCTTCCTTTCTATGCAGATATAATCTATTATAACATAAATCGCTTACAAATCGTGTGGGCATAAAAACACAGTCTGCAAAAAAAGCCCTGATAGGCATGCCTATTAGAGCCTCGAAAAGAAAAATATTGAATCAATCTGGTCGTACCTCTTGGATCGGTTTGACACGACCGCCGATTCTTTTAGCAAAAGCTTCGGATTCTTTTTTGTCTTTGAAAATGAGCAGATTGTCTAAGTTTTTTTCCCGAGTGCGACAGCCAGTTTTATCGATGTAACCGTGCATTACTTTAACGACATACATGGGGATCACCTGCTTTTTTCTTTTCATTATACGAACTACTCGACACAATACAAGAAAAATGCTTAGACGGTCTTTATTAAGAATTTACATCATCCAAAGAAGCGTACGCTTGGAATAACTGATCTAACTCCGGATTGACTTTGCTCAGCTTCACTAATCGTTGCGAATCAGAAAGTAAAAAACAGTGTTTACTACTGCCAGTAGTTTTTAATTTTTTGTCTTCAGTTCCCACAATTTCGTAGCTAAAATCCAACCGTGTCCCCGTATACTTTTGGATAGTTGGATGGATGCTCACTTTTTCTCCGTAATGGATCATTTCTTTATAGCTGCAATTTACTTCCAGAACGGGGATGATGATCCCAGATTCTTCGATTTTTTTATAGGGAAACCCTAGATGTACCAATAAGGCTACCCGAGCCTCTTCAAACCAGCGGATATAATTGCTGTGATGAATAATCCCCATTTGATCTGTTTCATAATAAAAAGGTTCTCGCACATAACCTGTAAATTTCTCCATGACTCATGCCTCGTTTTCCATTGATTTTTTACAAAAATAATTCATCCATTTCGGAAGTGCTTCGCTGATTTGTGTCGGCAAAACAATATATTGTTCTTTTGCCAGCTGGTCTCCAATGAAACTATGAAGATAAATAGCTGCTGCAATCGTTTGGTCATTTTGAGGAAACTGGGCTAAAAATCCTGTGATCATCCCAGCTAAAGTGTCACCCATGCCGCCCGTTGCCATAGCAGCAGAACCTAAAGGATTGGTGTAGAAGTGCTGGTGACCATAAATTTTTGTCTCATGACTTTTCAAAACGAGCACAGCACCGATTTCCTGTTGCTTCTTTTTGTTTTCTTTATCCCGTTGTTCTTGTATCGGTAGAGAACTCAACCGTTGCCACTCCATTTGATGAGGTGTAAGTACAGTTTGTTCGGGATAGGGTAGCAAAAGATGATTAGCAGCAAGTAAACTTAAAGCAGAGCCATCAATCACCAGCCATTGTTCTTTTGATTGGTTTTCTAGTACTTGTTTGAAACGTTCCAAACTCTTAGAAGAAGTACCCAATCCGGGACCAATCAAGAGTACATCTGCTTGCTTTATTACGGAAAGAAACTGGTCAGTATCCGTCCAAACTACAATCATTGCTTCTGGCAGATGACTGTGAAGAGCACTCCGATTTTTTTCATCAGTTACTACAGTCGTGAGACCCGCTCCGCTGTGTACGGCAGCTAAAGCACTCATAATGATTGCTCCGCCATATTGTTCATTGCCGCCAATCAAAACGATACGTCCAAATGTTCCTTTATGTGAAATTTTTGGACGAGGTGTGATGACTCTTTTCACTAGTTGTTCGTTTATCAGCATCTAAAAACCTCCTTTTACTCATTATAGCGTATATTTTTTTTAGAGAAAAACAGATAAGAAAAGGAATTGTCAGATTTTTTGAACTATTTTTTTCTGTAATTTGTGGTATCATGAACACGAAGACTTAAATAAGTGGAGGATTAACTTTATGACAATTGATTGGCAAAAAGAAGTAGAAGCACGTAAAGAAGACTTGCTTGAAGACTTGAAAAATCTTTTACGTGTCAACAGCGAGCGCGATGACTCAAAAGTAACACCAGATGCACCATTTGGACCTGGACCTCGCGACGCATTGAAACATATGTTAGCTTATGGCGAACGTGATGGATTTAAAGTAAAAAATGTCGATAACTATGCAGGGCATATTGATCTTGGCGAAGGAGACGAAACGCTAGGGATATTTGGACACATGGATGTCGTTCCTGCAGGAGATGGCTGGGACACAGATCCTTATGAACCAGTAATCAAGGATGGAAAGATCTTTGCACGCGGATCAAGCGATGACAAAGGTCCAAGTATGGCAGCTTACTATGCGATGAAGATCATTAAAGAACTTGACTTGAAACTATCAAAAAAAGTTCGCTTCGTAGTCGGCAGCGATGAAGAAAGCGGCTGGGGCGATATGGCTTATTATTTCGAACATGAAGAAGAACCAGATTTTGGTTTCTCACCAGATGCTGAATTCCCAATCATCAATGGTGAAAAAGGAAATGTTTCTTTAGCTTTACGCTTCAAAGGCGACAATGCAGGAGATTATGTCTTGAAATCTTTTGTTTCCGGACTTCGCGAAAATATGGTGCCAGGAACAGCAACTGCAGCACTTCAAGTACCAAGTGCAGATGCAGCTATCGCGATGGAAGAAGCATTTTACCAATTCATCGAAGCAAATCCAGTAAGCGGAACGATTGAAGCGGACAATACGTATGTAAAAATCGAATTAGTTGGTAAAGGCGCACATGGTGCAAGCCCACAATCTGGTATCAATGCAGGTTCTTTCTTGGCATTGTTCTTAGATAACTATGAATTCCTAGGATCTGCTAAACAATTTATCCATGTAGCAGCTGCTTATGTCCATGAAGATTTTTATGGAGAAAAACTAGGAGTCGCTTATGAAGATGAAAAAATGGGCAAATTGACAATGAATGCTGGACTATTTGCTTTTGAAGAAAATGGTACAGAGGAAGCGAACTTCATCAATATGAATTTCCGTTTTCCAAAAGGTGTAACAGTAGACGGATTGCAAAGTGACATCGAACAAACAGTGGGGCAAGAAGGCGCAACAGTTACTCGAGGTGCTCGCGTAATGGAACCACATTACGTACCAATGGATGATCCATTGGTGGCTACATTATTGCAAGTCTATGAAGACCACACTGGAGAAAAAGGCTACGAACAAATCATCGGTGGCGGAACTTACGGACGTTTGTTGAAACGTGGCGTTGCTTATGGAGCGATGTTCCCAGGATATACTGATACAATGCATCAAGCAAACGAATTTATGAGTCTTGATGACTTGTTCAGAGCAACAGCAATCTATGCAGATGCCATCTATCGTTTGGCGAAATAATTAATTAAAAAGAGGATCAAGAATTGCAAATTATTTTTGCAGTCTTGATCCTTTTTTTACTTTCTACTGTGGTATTCATGATAAACATGATATAGATTCAATTCATATTCTTTCTTAGCGTTCGTGACGACTGTATCCAAAATCAACCCTGTTACTAATGAAAGAAGTGCTAAAGTCATCAATCCAGTACTTAAAATCGCAGAAGGGATGCGTGTAATAAAGCTTGTCAGCATATATTCGCGAATCACAGGAATCCCCGTGACCAATCCAAATAAAAAGAAGAAGATGGTCCAAATCCCAAAGAAAAGCAAAGGCTTATAATCTTTAAACATTTTAATAATCATCATGATCACTTTGAATCCGTCAGAGAATGTATTCAATTTTGATTCGCTGCCTTCAGGACGATCACGATAATCGATTGGGATTTCAACGAACTTGAATTTTTTATCTAAAGCATGGATCGTCAATTCCGTTTCGATTTGAAAACCAGAACTCATAATAGGAAAACTTTTGACAAAGATACGATTGAATCCTCGATAGCCGGTCATGACATCAAGAATTTTTGTTTTATACATTCTAGTAATTGTATTTCTAACAAGGTTATTTCCAAAATCGTGGAAAGGTCTCTTATTCTCATCAAAGTAGGTTCCATTTGATAGGCGATCACCAATGACCATATCTGCTTCACCAGAACGTAATTTCTCGAGCAAACCATGTACAGCTTCTGCAGGATAAGTATCATCGCCATCTACCATTAAATAATAGTCGGCATCGATATCAAAGAACATTTGGCGGATCACATTTCCTTTTCCTTGACGAGGTTCTTTTTTTACGATTGCTCCACCTTGAACGGCCAATTCGTATGTTCGATCGGTCGAATTATTATCATAGACATAAATATCTGCTTCTGGTAATTCTCGTTTAAAGTCTGCAATGACTGTTGAAATTGTTGCTTCCTCATTGTAACAAGGAATCAGAACAGCAATTTTTTCTTGTTGTTCCATTTTTCACTCTCCTTAACTATAGAAAACAAAAGCTAAATTAAAAATACCTCATAATCAAAGGAAATGCTAGTTTTTCCCGCTAAATATCATTTATTTAAAAAGAAAATACTGGAATATATGTTTGGAAAGCTCTATCTAAAAAACCACCCACTACAAAAGAAGGACATGATACCTCTCTTTTGAATAGTGGGTGCGTATTCGTTCTCTCACTTTTTTGACGTATTAATCTGTTGCACCTTTTTTTCTTGAAATTTCTAATACGGTTCCTGTATGAGCATCTGCTAAAAATTCATAATAAACAGTTTCGCCATCTTCTATTCGAGAAAGACCTCCCCGATAAGCACTCGACCGAACGGCGAATTTCCTAATAGGTTCCTTTTCAAAAGAGATCCAAGAACCTTCGATTGCACCTTCTTTTAGAAAAGATGACTTGATATTTTCAAGTACTTGGTCTGCTGACAATACTTTTTTGCGATGATACCAAATCGTTGAAGCTACCCCGCTCAATAATCCTAGACCGATTCCAACTGCTAACCCGCCTTTAAAATAGCTTAGTTCGCTTTCTTCATACATGTGGACATACCTCCTTCTTCTCACTTGTTACTCCTTGTGCTTATTTTACCACACTCTCATATTTTCTTTGAAATAAATAACCGCTACCAGAAAAAATAAGCTATAATAAATACGATCGGTCTGCAGAAAAAATCATATTTTATCCGCAGATCAATATAAGTCTGAGAGGAGTTTAGTCTGAAATTTAGACGAATAGCATATGGAAGAAAAAACATTTCAACGAATCAAAGAGTTAACAGAATTACAAGGAACAAGCGGTTTTGAACAAGATGTTCGCGCTTATATGGAAAGTCATATGGAACCGCTGGTAGATGAGTTACAGTTAGATGGTTTGGGCGGCATTTTTGGTCTGCGCCATCATGAAGAAGCGGATGCACCCCGTGTAATGGTCGCAGCACATATGGATGAAGTCGGATTCATGCTGACACAAATCCAAGAAAACGGGCTTTTTAAAGTCGTACCTCTAGGCGGCTGGAATCCTTACGTTGTTTCTGCTCAGCGTTTTACACTTAAAACCTCTACTGGTAAGAATTATCCATGTATTTCTTCTTCCGTTCCCCCACATTTATTGCGAGGAACAAGCGGACAAAAATCAGTAGAAGTAACCGATATTTTGTTCGATGCTGGGTTTGAATCAAGAGAAGAGGCAATGAGTTACGGTGTCCTTCCAGGAGACACAATCGTTCCTTACGCTGAAACGATCAAAACAGCCAACGGAAAGAATATTATCAGTAAATCATGGGACAACCGCTATGGCTGTACAATGGTATTAGAAGCTTTAGAAGCGTTGCAAAATGAAACATTAGGTCATACATTGATTGCAGGCGCGAATGTCCAGGAAGAAGTAGGCTTGCGTGGTTCTAAAGCTTCTGTCAATAAATTCAAGCCAGATCTGTTCTTTGCAGTAGACTGCTCTGCAGCAGATGATACAGTGACGAAAAATGGCACATTCGGACATTTAGGAGAAGGTACATTGATGCGTATCCAAGATCCAGGTTTGATCATGCTTCCTCGTTTGCGCGAGTACTTGCTGGATATCGCTGAAACAAACAATATCCCTTATCAATACTTTGTTTCAAAAGGCGGTACAGATGCAGGTGCTGCTCATACACAAAACGAAGGAATCCCAAGTACAGTGATTGGCGTAGTGGGACGTTATATCCATACGCATCAAACGATGTTCAGTATTCGCGATTTTGAAGCTGCACGAGAAATGTTGATTCAAACACTGAAAGGTTTGGATAAATCAACAGTGAATACGATCGTATACGGAAAATAATGCGATAGTGAAACTATAAAATCTGGCAAAAGATTGCTTTTTGCCAGATTTTTTTTATAAAAAGAGGATCAATGTTTGTTAGTTCGAAAGAAAGGTGTATAATTTAATTGAAAAATACATAAACAGAAAGTAGAGGACAAAGAATGATTATCCCAAATAGTTTAGAAGAATTAGCAGGCTACGTAGAAACTGGAAAGAGTGTATTTTTCTTTACTGCCGGCTGGTGCGGAGACTGCCGTTTTATCAAACCGCAAATGCCTGAAATTGAAAATGACTTTTCTGATTGGCAATTTATTGAAGTAGACCGTGACAAGTACATAGATGTAGCCGCTGAATGGAACATTTTTGGTATCCCAAGTTTTGTCGTGATCCAAGACGGAAAAGAATTAGGTCGTCTAGTGAATAAAGATCGTAAAACAAAACAGGAAATCGAATCGTTCCTAGAAAGTGTAACAAAAGGCTGACATCTGTTAGGAGGGGTCAAGATGAATCAAGAATATAAGAATATTTTAGTAGGTATCGACGGTAGTGAACAAGCACTTGCTGCTTTCAAAAAAGCGGTAGAAGTGGCTCGCCGTAATAATGGGAAAGTATATGTAGCAAACGTAATCGATCAGCAATTTTATAACTTTATGGGCTATGCACCTATTGATCAAAATCTAGTCGATCAGCAAACTGAAACAGCCAAGGAAATGATCGAAGAATGTAAAGAATATGGGAAATCTGTTGATTACACAAATATAGAAGGAATTATTGCATATGGTTCTGTTCGTGAATCCATGGCAGTCAAATTGCCAAAAAAATATGAGATCGATCTAATCATGGTTGGGCAGTCAGGTCTAAATGCAGTCGAACGCTTTATGACAGGAAGTGTAGCCAGCTACGTGATACGTCATTCACCTTGTGATGTCTTGATCGTTTCTGACGAAGAAGAACAGCCAAGTAATTAAGCAAGTGGAACTTGTACGACCTTTTTAATCAATTAACTAAAACAGTAAAGGGACTGTGACAAAAGTCTTGTCACAGTCCCTTGTTACGAATAAATGGTGTTCCAGAAGAGGCTTCTTCGGAAATAAAGCATGAAAAAAATTTCATGCAGTGAATGCAATTTTTTGTTAAGATAAATCTCAGCAAAGGATAATGGAGGAAAGAACATGATTTTTGCTTATAACAAAGCACACGTCGGAGACACCTTGATGGTTATTATAACCGACGATAAAGGAACAGAAAACACTGTTGAACGCAAATGGAATGTTGCTCGGATCAAAGATGAACAAGGTCAAGTTGTTGCTTGGAACTTTTTCCATATCTCCGATCATCTAACAATCGAAGGGAACGGCCAAGTAAGCTTAACAGATGAGGAATTAGCGAAATTGAATCGATTGATCAAAGAAGCAGGATTCGAAGAACAGCTTGAAGCTGATCATGAACCGAAGATCGTTGTCGGGTACGTAAAAACATGCGTCCCACATCCTGATTCTGACCATTTATCGATTACTGAGACAGAAGTAGACAATGGTACAGTATTGCAAATCGTTTGCGGTGCACCCAATATCGAAGCTGGACAAAAAGTTGTCGTTGCAAAACCAGGAGCTATGATGCCAGATGGAATGATGATCTGGCCAGGAACTTTGCGAGGGGTAGATAGCTATGGAATGATCTGTTCCGCTCGTGAATTGCATTTGCCAAATGCTCCAGCAAAAAAAGGAATCTTAGTATTGCCTGAGGATGCCGTAGTCGGAGAAGCATTTCCAAAATAAAGAGGTTGTGACAAGTCTTTGTCACAACCTCTTTTTTATTAATTTTCACTATTTTGATTTTGTTTTAATGCCGATTGATCGATCGTCAATTCAACAGTAGTTGTTTTTTCTTTCGAGCCTTCATAGTAAGTGATTTTGACAGAATCTCCCACTTTTTTCTTATACAAAGCAGATTGAAGTTCTACACCAGAAGAAACTTCTTTGTCATCGATCTTAGTAATGACGTCGTATTGTTTCAATCCAGCTTTTTCAGCCGGTGTAGCTGTTTGGACATTTGTCACGATGACACCGTTAGTTACAGATGAAGGAATCTTCAAGATTTGTTCTTGTTGCTGAGTAGAAACGGCAGATAAGTCGACCATTGTGATACCTAGAGCTGGACGTGTCACTTTTCCGTCTTTTTCCAGTTGATTGATGATATTCACTACATCGTTACTTGGAATAGCAAATCCCATTCCTTCTACGCTTACATTAGAAGTAGATTCAGAAGTACTTGCGATCTTACTTGAGTTGATACCGATAACTTGTCCTTCGATATTAACTAAAGGACCACCAGAATTTCCAGGGTTGATTGCTGCATCTGTTTGGATCGCATTGATATTGACTGTTTCGTTCGATTCATTCGTACTTGTCACTTGTCGGTTCAAGGAAGAAATGATTCCTGAAGTGACAGAATTTGCATATTCAGATCCTAGTGGGGAACCAATCGCAATCGCAGGCTCACCAACCTTCAGAGCACTTGAGTCACCAAAAGAGGCAACTGTTTCGACTTTGTCTGAATTGATCTTCAACACCGCTAAATCTGAATAAGCATCTGTTCCAACTAATTCAGCTTTTACCTTCGTACCGTCTTTCATCAAGACTTCAAGACCTTGCTGGCCATCTACTACGTGATTATTCGTGACTACATAAGCAGTATTCCCGTCTTTTTTGTAGATCACGCCGCTTCCTTCACTATAAGCTTCCAAATTACTATCATCTGAGCTGCTACTTTCTTCTTGCTGCCCGAATAGTCCGCCAAAACCGCTTGATTGGTTTTGACTTTGTAAGTTGATAACAGAAACGACAGCGTCTTGAACTTTATCTACCGCTTTGGTGATATCAGAATCTACATTGACTTTGACATTTTCCACAACTGTTTCACCGGCAGAATTCTGATTGCCGCTTGTAGCAGTAGAACTATTGTTGCCAGTGCCCATCGCTGCATAAAAAATGCCAGCTGTCAGTAGTCCTCCAACGATCCCTCCAACAAGCCCCAGACCTAACTTACGCCAGAGGCTATTATTTTTACTTTTTTTCATCTTTGGTGTCACATTTTTTCTATCCATGTGTTCCTCCTCCAATTACATTCATTTATCTACTGTTAGTATAGTCTTATTTGTTGACTTTAGTCTACTTTGAGACTGTGAACTTTTTATGAAAAACTTTAGGAAAAATCATTGTTTTCAGATGAAAATATTTGATTTTCTTTTTCCACAGATACTGTGTAAAACTACGCGGATAGGATTGGAAAAATAAGGGATAAAACATATCCACAGCCTGTGTATAAAGTGGATAAATTCTTATAAAACGTATGTTTGCCTAATGAATGTGATGAAATAAGGTAAAATAACACTGTTTTCTGTGGATAAACCTGTGGATGTTGTGCATAACTGTTGGGGAAATCTTTTTAACAAAAATAGCCAAAATAAACATATAGACGAAAAAATTGATTATAATAAACAAAGTGAGCATGAAGACCAAAGGAGAGAAAACATGAATATCAAAATTATCTCAGTAGGAAAATTAAAAGAAAAATACCTGATCCAAGGTATCAATGAGTATGTCAAACGGCTGAATGCCTATGCAAAAATCGAATTGATCGAAGTTCCTGACGAAAAAGCCCCGGAGAATTTAAGCGAAGCGCAAATGAGACAAGTAAAAGAAAAAGAAGGGGAACGGATCTTAGCGAAAATCAAAGAACAAGAATACGTCTATGCCTTAGCAATTGAAGGGAAAAATCCTACAAGTGAATCTTTTGCTAAACAAATCGACCAATTAGGTATCCAAGGAAAAAGCCACCTTGTTTTTGTTATCGGCGGCTCTTTAGGACTCAGCGAAGCCGTCATGAAAAGAAGCAATGCTCAGATCTCTTTTGGAAAAATGACGTATCCACATCAATTGATGCGTCTGATCCTTGTCGAGCAAATCTACCGTGCCTTCCGGATCAATGCGGGGGCGCCTTATCATAAGTGATGCGGTTTTTATCATTGATCCTAAAAATCTTAGCAAGACAAAAAGTACGTAAGAAAGTAAAGACTAAATACTTCGGAGGAACAAATGAATAACAATGATAGGTTATTGCGATTGCGTTATGCGATTGATTTGAAAGATACGGATTTGATTAAAGCTTTTGAGCTAGGCGGTGTACCACTGACTAAAGAAGAAGCTCAGGCGGTACTGACCAAAGTACAGGATAAGAACAAAGATAATGCAGAAAATAATGTGTATGAAAAAACCATCAACAACCAAGTTTTTGACGCATTCCTAAATGGCCTGATTCTCTTGGCGCGTGGTCCGCAAAAAGATAAGCCGATAGTAGACACGCCGCAAAAAAGCAAGGAAATCAAATATATCAACAATGTGTTGCTAAAAAAATTAAAAATCGCCTTGTCTATGACCACTGATGATATTTTAGACGTTTTTGCTGAGGCAGAAATCTATCCATCAAAAGGCGAAATCGGGGCATTTTTGAGAAAAGAAGGCCAACGAAATTTTAAGCCTTGCGGAGATAAATATATGCGTAATTTTCTCAAGGGGTTAGGAATTTATAATCGGAGAAAAGTATAAAGAAATTTCATGAGAAATCAAAACAATGGTTGTTTTGATGAGAGCTAGTTTTTGTATGAGATTAAAATATTATCTTAATCGAGGAGCTGGATTGGTTTTATGAATGATGAATATAAGAATGATGAAGATAAGATGCTTTTTGAAGAGATAGAGAATCGATGTAGGCTCAATTTTGAGCTTCGGGGAAAGATGTCTTTAATACAACAAAAAAAGTATTTAGCGAATAAATCAGAGTTTACTCTGGGACATGTTGAAAAATTAATCTCGGATTGGATTAGTAGTAGAAGCGAATTTACAAAAATAAAACAGCCGATTAAATTTGACATGAAAAAACTTTTGTTAAATAAGAGTGAGATAGGTAATAGAGATCAATATATTAGAGCTAAAGGGCAAGAAATAATTGATTCATTAGGTGAAATGAGGTCATACAATTATTTGTATGTAACACATAGAGCTGATGGAATGGTCATTACTGTGGGGAAATCTTCTTCTAATGATATTTTTTTAGATGGAGATCTTTTTTATCAACTCAATATAAATCACTTGTCTGGCACTGAAAATATAATTTTAAGGACGGAATATGGCAATGAAATATTTGCAAAATATGATGAGATTTTAAAAAATTATTTAGACTGGGCTTGGATAATTCCGGTTGAGTCAGGAGATGCTAAGAAACTGGAGAGATTATTGGGCGATGAACTAATTAATAAAAAAGTACCAATTTTAAATTATTATTCCCATAGACAATAAAAGGCTATTTTTCATGATAATACTAGTTATAACTGTAAAAATGGAAGAAAATCTGGGAAAGAAGTTTTTAAATAAGTGTATTGTTCGATTTTAATAAATAATAAGCAATACCATCCGTCTGTGTTACGCAACATCGTACTACAATGAATATTTTTTCACAAAAAGAAAATCATCCATCGAATGAATGGAAGGTTTTAGTATACACGAGGTTAATGCCCCCTCTTTTATAATCAGAGGAGTGAGATTTTTTCTATGAATGTTTCTATTTTCTTATTGCTAGTCTAGTTTCTCTTACGATGAAATTGGGATTCTATTCCAGTTTTTATTGATTTGCTGATAAAATAACTTGAATGGTGGATATAAACATGATAAATAAGAGAAGAATAACAAAACGAGGTTGTGAAAAGATTCTCAAATGAGTATAATAGAAAGAAAAAGGAGGAAGAATCAATGAAAATAGCAATTGCAGGCGCTGGCGCAATGGGAAGTCGCTTTGGGTTGATGCTTCACCAAAGTGGGAACGAAGTATTATTAATCGATGGCTGGGCAGAACATGTCCAACAAATCAAAGAACATGGATTACAAGCAAATTTTAATGGTAAAGAGGTAGAAGCAAAACTACCAATCGTTCTTCAATCCGAAGTAGAAAAAGAAGATCAAGTTGATCTGATTATTCTATTTACCAAAGCGATGCAGCTGGAAAAAATGCTGCAGGATATCCAATCATTAATCAAAAAAGATACAGAGGTCTTATGTCTATTAAATGGTATCGGGCATGAAGATATTATTGAGAAATTTGTACCAATGGAAAATATCTATATTGGAAATACCATGTGGACGGCAGGTCTTGAAGGTCCTGGTCAGGTCAAATTATTTGGAAGTGGTTCAGTAGAATTACAAAATTTAGGTGATGGAAAAGAAGCAGCTGCAAAAAAATTAGCAGACAAATTGTCTGAATCAGGATTAAATGCTCATTTTTCTGACAATATTCACTATTCTATTTATCGCAAAGCATGTGTGAACGGAACAATGAACGGACTATGCACAATCTTAGACGTTAATATGGCTGAGCTAGGAAAAACATCGACTGCTCATAAAATGGTGGCGACGATTGTCAATGAGTTTGCCAAAGTAGCAGCAGTAGAGAAGATTGAACTAGATGTCCCAGAAGTCATTGCACATTGTGAATCTTGTTTTGACCCGGAAACAATTGGGTTACATTATCCTTCAATGTATCAAGACTTGATTAAGAACCATCGATTAACAGAAATCGATTATATCAATGGCGCAATTTCTAGAAAAGGGAAGAAATATGGTGTTGCGACGCCTTATTGTGATTTCTTGACTGAGCTTGTCCATGCAAAAGAAGATAGTTTGAACGTAAAATAAAGGAGAGATTGAATGGAAACTTCACAAAAAATATCACCGAAAATTTTTCTGAATAAAGTCCTCGCTGGTACAGCAACAGGAATCATTATTGGATTGATTCCTAATGCAGTATTAGGTGCCATTTTAAAATATTTTAGTGCGTATCCCTTTGCGGTAACGATCGCACAGTTAGCAGTTATTTTTCAACTAGCAACACCTTTGATCATTGGTGGTTTGATTGCCTTACAATTTGGATTTGATCCGATGAGAATGATGGTTGTAGCCGGAGCTTCTTTTGTTGGTTCTGGTGTAGTCAAATTCACACCTGATTTGGGTGAAACGGGTGTTTACGTTGGTGCTGGTACAGGCGATATTATTAATACGATGCTGACAGCATCGATTGCTGTCGGGCTGATTTTACTGATTGGAAATAGTTTTGGGTCAGTGTCGATTGTGTTAACACCGATTGTTGTAGGTGTAGGTGCAGGTTTACTTGGTTTTTATTTATTCCCTTTTGTAACAGCAATTACTTCTGCAATTGGATCATTGATTAATAACTTCACTACCTTACAACCGCTGTTAATGTCTATCTTGATTGGTTGTTCCTTTGCCTTTTTGATTATCTCTCCTATTTCAACAGTAGCAATCGGAATGGCAATCCAACTAGATGGTGTTTCTGCTGGTGCGGCTGCGATGGGCGTAGCTGCAACCACTTTTGTTTTAGTAGTGAACTCTTGGAAGGTTAATAAGTCAGGTGTGACAATTGCGATTGCTTTAGGCGCTATGAAGATGATGATGCCTAATCTATTTAGAAAACCTGTGATTCTTATTCCTTGTTTAGTTAGTGCAGTGATTACAGCTATTCCTGTCGCTCTATTTTCTATTTCAGGTACGCCTGCTTCTGCTGGTTTCGGCGTGGTCGGACTTGTTGGTCCGTTGGCTTCTTTAGATGCAGGGCTAAATGGCTTTCTTGTTGTTCTTTGTTGGTTAGTCATCCCTGTTTTTGCGGCACTAATTACTCAATTTTTATGCGAGAAAGTATTTAAACTGTATGATCGAGAAGAAGTCTTCAAATTTTTAGGCTAGTAGATTTTACTAAGAAATTTTCAATCAATGGATGCGTAAGTGAGATGTCAACAACATCTGACTTACGTTTTTTTGCCTTTTTGAGTAGGAGATTGATGCTGACAACTGAACTCTTCAGTGCCATTCGATTTTTTAAAATGTAGAAGAAACTCACCTTTATGTTATTGATTGTTCAAAAGGCAACTAGAATAAAAATATGTGTTAAAATGAGAAAAAATTTGATTGTTGGATGTATCGAATAATCACTAAAAAGTAGGGGAAGAAAATGATTTTTTTGCAAAAATATGGTTTTTATTTTTTATTATTAGGTGTGATTAGTGATTTATCGACACCGTATATCCTTGGCCTTTTTTATCCCAAACTGAATCAAATGACTACCGTAATTAGTGTGTTTGGTGACGTAGATAGTCCAGTCAGACGTGCTTTCTTGGTCTGGTCAGTTGTATCTGGACTTTTTTTTGTTCTTTCGTTGCCTGCGTTGTATCACCTATTTGTTGGAACATCAAAAACACTTGCAATACTTGTTGTTGCAACAGTTGGTTTATATGGGATAGGTGATTGTATTTTTACTGGCTTATTCAGTATCAATACGAATGAAAGCTCTTGGAATCTATCGACTTGGATCCATAATATAGGTTCTGGGCTAGGCTATGCAGGCTTTCTACTTTTCCCATTGTTACTTGTTCTGCTTTATCGTCAAAGTGGTCAAGGTACGCTTAGCCATTTTTATCTTGTTTTAACAGTTATTAGTTTACTAATTGCAGGTCTTTACGGATTAGCACGGATTCCGTCGATTAGTCAGTTTGCCTTCTTTAAGCAATTGGGCTTCTTTCAACGATTAAGTTTTTTCTTTAACTATTTGCCGATGATTTGTTTAAGTTTTTTTCAACTACGAAAGTAGAAAAAGCAGTGTGAAGCTGATTAAGTGGTTCTATGATATTTGGTGTTGTTACTCAAGGCGAGTAAGGACACCAAATATCATAGAACCCTTCTTTTTTTGTATAGATAAACTGCTTCTATCACTGATCATCGATGTTGTCTAACTGATGTCGCCGAATGCAAGCATTACCTTTGTCAGATTAAAAAATACTCGTTACACTTAATATAGAACGACGAAAGAAAGGATGATCTCAATGAAAAAAATGTACGAAACAGCAATGATCAATCGTGGAGGCCGTGATGGCGAAGTTGAGGCACCAAACGGAAGTATGCACATGAAGATCGACCGCCCAGGAATCCATAGTGAAGGGACAAATCCGGAACAACTTTTTGCGGCTGGATACGCATCTTGCTTCAACGGCGCGGTTCAACACATGCTGGAAGAAAATAATCTTGAGTCTGATTCTGAAGTCAAAGCACGGGTATCTTTATTTCAATTAGAAGATGGGGGCTACCAAATCGGGGTCGTTTTAGAAGTTTCTTTGCCAGGACTTGAGAAGGACCAAGCAGAGAAAATCGCAGAAGAAGCCCACGCATTTTGCCCATACTCTAAAGCAACAAGAGGCAATATTGATGTGGAAGTGACTATAGTAGAATAAGGGATTCTTAATGTTACTATAAATGAGATTATGAAAGATCCTATAAAGAAACGCTAGTAAAAGAAACATGTAGTTACGGTAATTAATAGCGGTATATGGACGATTGATCGAATAGAACAAGGAGGCAAAAAAATGACACAGCGGGTAGCAATAATGATTTTAGTGTTGCTGGTCATTGGCCTCCTTGTTTACTATGTCCTAAAGTTTAAGCATTGGAAGCAGCAACGGATACATCAGGATATTGAAAAAAAGTTAAAACGGTATCCTATTGTTCAAGCAGCTTGGGAAAAGGCTGAAGCAAAACAATATAACATTCCTGGATTAACAGAAACAAGAATGGTGGTGCCGGAAACCGGCGAAAATGAGGTTTGTCAATGGATGACGCCGCAAGGGTTGGCTTTTTCTCAAGATTTTGTGTTTATTTCTGCCTACTGCTATGACCATCAGCATCATTCTATTATTCATGTACTGGATAGAGAAACAGGACAGCCGATCAAACTGCTGATTTTACCTAAACGGCCACATGTAGGGGGCTTAGTATATGATACAAAACGGGAACTTTTATGGTTGACAATCACAGGATCTGCTACTGGACGAGTAGCCGCTTTACGTTTGATCGATATATTAGCAGATACATCTGAAGAGACGGGACAGCCAATCGCTTATTGGCTGACAACTGATCTCTCAGAGATTCCACAAGCATCGTATTTGACTCAAAACAATGATCAACTGGTATCTGGCAACTTCACACTAAAAGGTGAAGGAAAGTTGACTTTCTATCTATTGCCGACGATAGCTGAAATGAAAACAGCAATTCGCCGCAAAGACAAAATCCAACCAACCGTGACAATGAGCAGAAAAACATCTGATAAGATTCAAGGTGTGGCTTTTTATGGCCATTATCTCTTAGCCAGTCGTTCTTATGGTCCTTATACCTCGGAACTCTTAGTGTCCGAGCGGGACTCTCCTAGCCGGATCCTAAAACGAATCAAATTTCCACCGTATTTGGAACAAATCGTTGTTGTAGAAGATCGTCTAGCAGTATTGTTTGAAAGTGGCGCCGCAGCGTATCGCGAGAAAGCCAATCCTGTGTTAGCCAATGTTTTATTACTAGACTTAGCAACGTTGCTTCATGCAAATAAGCGTCCCAAAAAGATTGCTGCAACTAAAAAATAGTCGGACAACTCAAGATGATCACTGTTGTTCATAAAGAACGACAAGAAAAATCATCTAGCGATGTTCAACTATGGGTTTATTTAGGAAGTATTTCTACTAAGATTCAATATGGCTATACAGATTCGGCGAAAAAAAAAGGCAATGTTAAGTTTTTAAGAATCACAGATATACAAGAGGGACGTGTAAATTGGTCCAGTGTGCCTTACTGTGATATTAGTAATTCTAAACTAGTTGATTTAAGATTGGAAGAAAATGACATTTTGATAGCAAGGACAGGAGGAACTATGGGAAAAAGTTTCTTGGTTAAGGAAATAAGTGAGGAATCTGTTTTTGCTTCTTACTTGATTCGAATTAGGTTAGTTGAGAAATTATTATCAGAATACGTAGACTGCTTCTTAGACTCGCCATTATATTGGAAGTTATTAGAAAAAATTTCTTACGGAACTGGGCAACCAAATGTAAATGGTACAAATTTATCTAAACTACTTATACCATTACCACCTTTAGAAGAACAACAACGCATGACTACTAAAATAGAAATGATAAGAAGATCTATTCGTAGAATCAATTTTGAGTAAATATAACGGACCTAGCATCCATTTTATACCAGATGATGCTAGGTCTATTATTTATATTTTATGGAATTTAATTGATTTGTTCTAGTGTTTTAATATTATTACGACAGTAAAAAAATAGTTTGATTCTTCTAACATGAATAACCATCTAGAAGTGGAAATGTATAAAAGATTTATTTTATGAAGTTTTCCTAATATCATTCACTCATGATACGCAGCGCCTTATCATAAGTGAGACAAGAAGAATGAAAGATAGTAAAGTAGTAGTAAATAGTCATATCCAAGAAAGCGGATATGGCTGTTTTTTTTATGAAAGATGTTTGTTTCGCTAAAGAGATCGCAATCCACGCTCGGTAAATATAAGAGCCACATAATTAAGCTTTGAACTCATTAGTTAAGCAATTCGATGTTGGAACAATTCTTGGTGTTCAGACCATTACCTCCCTCTCTTATAATTTTAGTGCTTTTTTAAGTGAGAGTAAAAATAAATAACGATTTATTTAAAATTTAAGTTATACTAGATAAAGCAATCCATGAAAGGAGTATATAATTAAGTAATGCAAGTAAAGAAAAAAATAATATTGTCCATTCTCCTAGCAATTATTGCTGGACTTTATTCAATCAATTATTTTAGAAATGTTCATACTATTTCTACATCGGGGGATATTGCCTTCCATTTTGCTAGAGTCAAAGGGTTATCTTCAATTTTTTCTGGTCCAATCAATTTTACGACGTTTAATCATTATGGGAGCGGAGTGAATTATTTTTATCCCTACTTGACCTTTTTTCCGGCAGTCATTTTTTATTGGATAAGTAATAATTTAATCGTTAGTTATATCTTATATGTTTGGCTATTGAATGTTTGTACTATCATGCTGATGTTTCATTATGGACTAAAATTTTTAAAAAGAATCGATGCGGCTTTTATATTTAGCTGTTTATATACATTTTATGGGTACCGTACGATTGATATTTATCATCGTTCTGCTATTGCTGAAGCGATTGCACTTACGGTTATACCGATAGTTATGTATTATGCTTACGCACTGATTTATGAGAAAAAGCCATGTGCAATTCCATTAGCAGTCAGTATGAGCTTACTCATTTATACACATGTTCTTTCCACTTTTATGAGTGTAATAGCCGTTGGCTTACTAGTCTTAGGCGGCTTTGTAGTAAGTGAAACAAGAAAAAAAGAAAGCATCCGGTTGATTGTGGAGTTGTCAAAGGCAGTAGGAATGACGATTCTTTTAACAGCATACTTTTGGTATCCGATGTTCCGACAAATCATGGTTCAATCGATTAATGAGCCAGATAAAACGACCTTACAACACCAAGCATTAAATGTCTCGGATAGTTTGATTGGTGCGATGAATAATGACCTGACGACCTTTACGGTAGGAATCATTGGTATTATTTCTTTGATCTGTCCACTCTTCTTTTTTAAAGGATTTAATCGCAAAGAAAAAGTGATTTACCTTAGTGCGGTAGTCTCTTGGCTCTTATCCACCAAATTTTTTCCATGGTCTTTATTACAAAATACACCCATTCAAATGATTCAATTTCCTTGGCGAATCTTAGGCTTTCAAGTACTGTTTGGCTCGTTGATTTTATCGTTCGTTTTCATGAAGAGCACATCAGCTAAGCAAAGAAAAGTAGTTAATATAACGGCAATTGTTTTATTACTGTTGGCTGTATCTGCTGCAACAAAAGCAAACTATGAACATAAAGTTGTCACTCAGAGAGATCACTTGGTAATGAATCAAGAAAATCTTATTCGTTACACGACACTCCTTCCCGGAGGACTTTATGACTATGCACCCACGGAAGCATTACAATACAAAGAACATTTGCAGAATCATGAAGTAAGAATTGGCAAGGAATGGCATACTATGCCTTATCAAGTGATGGATTCGAAAATAGTCTATACAGTACATGAATCTAAAGGACAAAAAATAACGCTTCCTGTATTTGATTATTGGGGAACAGTCGCAAAAGTAAATGGACAAAAAAGAGAGATTGATAATAGTGAAGGACTAGTGTCGATTGAAGGAACACAAGGAGAAACAATCATTGAAGTTTCTTCCATTTATCCTCCAACTATGAAGTTAGCTTTTTTAATTAGTTTATGTAGTTACCTCTTTCTTTTAATTAGTTTTCTTATCAGGAAGTTACAACATATAAAAATAATGATCTGATTACATTTTTTTCAATATTAGCTTACTAGAGAATAAGAAAAAGTAAGTAATAAACCAAATTTAAACTTTATATTATAATAATGAAGCTTAATCTTCTTTATAGAGAATTGGGCTATTTTTAATGGCAAAGAGGGGAAGAAGATGTTTCAGCCAAACATCCAGAAGCGAAACCATTTAAATACCCACAAGAAATGAAGCGAGCATGGCGTAAAATGTTAGATGATGAGCTGATTCCCCTTGAAAATGAATTGAGGTAAACGAGAAGAATTCAATAAACTGGATGATAAAAATATAATATGACTATAAATTGGTTACAGCTTCAACCTATAAGTTGTAATAAATTAGCCTAAAAGTAATTTATTAATGATGAGGTGAATTTGATTGGTACAACAAGATATATCACTTAGAGAGGGAGAAGCAGCACTACAAACTACTTTTCAATAAGTAGGAATTATAGAAATTTTACTCAAAAAATCTTCAGTAAACAATTTGGCTAAATAAGATTCAGTTGTTATACGAGAAGGTTACGGTTCTTCTTAACTAAGCTTAGTATGTTTTTATTCAAGGCATGATTTTCTCTATGTGATCATTCAGTTTCTGTAAGAGTTCTAATAATTCTTTTTTGGAGTACTTGTAATTGCTTTCTACCCACCGATTGAGAACGGATAGACAACCTTGGACGTGGTACGTAGTAAAGAATCTCATTTCTTCTGTGATAATCGTTTTCTTGTCTTCATATAGCCATATGTTCAGATAGTTTTCTTCAATAACTTGTTTAACTTTCTTCTGAAACGAAATATCACCATGGTTGAGGATAAATAAGCGATATAAAAAAGTATTTGCGTAAACATAGTCAATCAAGCGAGTGTATAGTTCCTCATAGCTATGGGCTGGATCATAAGAGAGAATTTCATTTAGATCCCGAAAAAAGTTGCTTTCTAATTGATCATATAGATCATAGATATCCTTATAATGTGTATAAAAAGTCGAACGATGTACATCTGCCGTTTCTGTTAGTTCGCGTATAGTGATTGCTTGAATCTTTTTATTTACTAATAATGTGGATAGTGCTTCAGCCAAAGCTTTTTCTGTTTTTTTGACGCGTCTATCTGTCTTTTTCATTTACCTATCTCCTTATCCGACATATCAAAGCAAAGCTGTCGCTTAATCGACAAACTTATAGATGATTGATTATAGATAGTAGACACTGTGTCTATTATAATGTAAGTATAACACAATCATTGAAGTTGAGGAGGCGAAATGATGAAACTAACTTTTAAACCCTTAGAAAAGAAAGATTACAAAAAAGCTATCTATTTTGCTGTTGAAGGAATGAACTTTGAGAGATATATGGAAAATGAACTTCTGCTGAATCTTTACGGAAGATATTTTTTGTATATGGAGTTGAATCGAGCAACTCAAATTCTTGCTTTGTATGCAGAGGACGAGTTGGCAGGTGTTTTGCTGGCGGAGATAAAAGGAGAAAAAAAGAAACATCGTTCTTTTGGACAGCAAATATATGTTAAGATATTCGATTTTTTACAAAATATATTTGCTAAAGAAAGTAAAGGAGCTTACGAGACAGCAAATGAACAAATGCTTGCAGCATATTTAAAGAAGCATTCGCCAGATGGAGAGATCATTTTTTTAGCTGCAAATCCTGATTTGAAAACAAAAGGCATCGGTACCAAGTTGCTAACAGAATTTGAAAAAAGAGAGAAAGGAAAAGAAATATTCCTTTTTACAGATAGTGGCTGTACGTATCAATTCTATGAACGACGTGGATTTGAAAGACTAAAGGAAAAAATTAGCAAGATAAAAATCTTAGATAAAGAAATAGATCTCCGATGTATGCTGTACAGGAAAATCATTCAATGAAAATTTCGATAGAAACGACAATAGTTGGCAAGATCACTTTTAGTGAGTCTTCTTGCTAACTATTTTTTGTAGTGTATTCTACCAAAAGAAAACCGCCTTTTTGACTAAACTTGATAGTGGTCAATTTTTTATGATGGATAAGTATCTATACTTAGTCTCGTAAGAATGAAAGGAAAAGAGGGAGAAAGATGAAATTACAAAAGTGGATCCAAGAGCATCGAAATCATATCACCGCCTTATCAGCTGTGTTGATTATTTTTGGTTTTATCGGAAAATTTACTGGTTTTGTCTTGTTCTATAACATTGCTCTAGCCATAGCTTCTATTATTGCGGTCATACCTATTATGATCCATGCGTATCAGGCAGTGAAAGTCAAAGTTATCTCAATTGATTTACTCGTTACTATTGCTGTGCTTGGTGCCTTTATGATCGGAGAATACAAGGAGTCAGCTATCGTTACATTCTTGTTTTTGTTTGGTAGCTATCTGGAACAAAAAACATTGACCAAAACGCGGGAGTCAATCAAGGCTTTGACCGAGATGGCCCCATCTACTGCTAGTGTTGTCCAAGAAGATGGAACGACTGAAGAAGTGGAAATCGATGACGTGGAAGAAGGCGATATCGTCTTAGTAAAAACTGGTGGAGCTATTCCTGTGGACGGACGAGTCATTGACGGGAAAGGGTATGCGGATGAAGCCGCAGTGACTGGTGAATCACGACAAGTCGTCAAAATCAGTGGAGATGAAGTCTTCTCTGGAACGATTTTAGCAGATGGCTACGTGACGATTGAAGCAACTAAGGTCGGAGATGATACGACCTTTGCCAAAATTATCGAATTAGTAGAAGAAGCACAAGATACCAAATCCCATGCGGAAAAATTCATTGATCGATTTTCTCAGTATTATACTCCAACCGTTTTACTTATTGCGTTGGTTGTTGGTCTGATTAGTCGTGATTTTCGTTTAGCAATCACTGTTTTGGTTCTTGGTTGTCCTGGCGCTTTAGTCATTGGTGCGCCTGTTTCGAATGTAGCAGGAATCGGTAATGGAGCGAAACGGGGCATCTTAGTCAAAGGCGGTGAAGCAATGGATACTTTTTCCAAAATCGATACTTTTGTCTTTGATAAAACTGGTACATTGACCAAAGGAACTACTGCTGTATCCACTATCAAGAACTATACAGAGGATGAAGGGGACAGCTTAGCTTTAGTGGCTCGATTAGAAACGTTATCCGATCATCCTCTGGGGCGCGCCGTGATCCATTATGCTCAGGAGAAAGACATTGATTTTCAACAATTAGCAGTCAAAGATAATCAGACAATCAAGGGACAAGGAATCACAGCTGAGATTGATGGTCATACAGTTTGTGCGGGCAACACCAAATTGATTGCCGCTCACAAACTTTCTCTCACACCAAAGCAAGTACAAGATTTACATCAATTACAACAAACAGGCAGCTCGGTCATTATTGTAGCAATCGACAAAAAAATCACTCAAATCATAGGTGTGTCAGATGTGATTCGACCAGAAGTCGCTGAACAATTAGCTAAGTTGAAACAAGCAGGAGCAAAACAGTTAGTGATGCTGACAGGTGATAATCAGATGACTGCTGATTATGTAGCTGATATGTTAGGCATTGATGAAGTCCATGCTGAATTATTACCAGACGAAAAGGTTCAATTTGTGAAAAAATACCAAGAACAAGGATTGCGCGTTGCTTTTATTGGAGATGGAATCAATGATTCTCCCTCTTTGGCTGCGGCTGATATCGGGATTGCTATGGGATCAGGAACGGATGTTGCTATCGAAACGAGTGACGTTGTCTTGATGCAATCTAATTTTGAATCGTTGGTTCATGCCTACCGCTTGGCTAAGAAAACTGTTTTAAATACCCGTGAAAATGTAGTGATTGCCATTGGTGTCGTCTTATTTTTACTCATCGGCTTATTTGCCGGGTTTATTTACATGGCTAGTGGGATGTTCGTTCACGAAGCTAGTATCTTGATCGTTATCTTTAACGCGATGCGTTTATTGTATTTTGGACACGAAAGCAAAGAAGAAAAATCGTAAAACTTGATAAGAATCAATTTTTTTATGGAAGCTGTAATCTAGAATAAGACTATCAAGAAAAAGGAAGGAAGAACTACGATGAAAAAAATTATTATGCAATTAGATACACTAGCTTGTCCAAGCTGTATGCAAAAAATCGAACATGCGGTTTCTCAACAGCCTGGGGTAAGCAATACGAAAGTTTTGTTTAATGCGAGCAAAATCAAAGCAAACTTTGATCCAGATGAAGTCCACCCTGAACAATTAGCTGCAGTTGTGGAAAAATTAGGTTATGAAGTCCAATCAGCAAAAGTAAAAGAGGCGTAAATCAATGAATATAGTGGAAGAAAAATTTGTTCAAGAAACAAAACAAGCAGATATCGACCATCATAAACCAACTGCTGGCGCCATGGTGGGGCATGTATTAGCAAATTTTAAATTAGAAGAAATGAAATTGATCCAAGCACAATTGTATGTTTTGGGTACATCTTCGCAAGAATTAAGTACCCTTTTTTCAGAATATGCTGATCAAGAAGCGAGATGGTTCAATAAAATCTCTCATGAGTTAGTGATTGAAAATGAAATCGTTCCGTCTACTTTAGAAGAAGTCATGCGTTATGGAAAAATTTACGAACATGGTCAAAACAAATATTTACCAGCCTCAACAATGTTGGAAAACTTTGCAAAAGATTTTGATTTCCAAAATGTCTTTATCACACGGGCAATCAAATTAGCTGAAAAAGAAGAAAAATATGGCTTGCAACAATTGCTTGTTGAACTTTTAAGTTTCAATAAAGAAATCATCTACCAAGTACAAAGACTCCAAGGAAAAACTGTCCGACAAGATTTGGATGAGGAAGACGATGATGACTAAAAGTCTATGTTTCTTCAAATACAAATATAAAGCGTGAGGTAAATTGGAAAATCACGAAGATTAAAATAAAAGAAGCACCCGCTGATGTATTACAGACAACATCAGCGGGTGCTTCTCAGTTTTTAGAAGATTTGAAAGATTGATGAGAAAATACGAAAAATCAATAAAATCACATTGCTTATTTGATAGAATAAAGAAGTGGGAGTAATCGAAAGGAGTTTTTTAATTGAAAAAAAGGATTTTAGTAACAATTGGTCTAGCTTTTTTGTTAGCTGGTTGTACCAACGGGAATGAATCGAAAAAAGAATCAACAAAAGAAACAGCGAAAGCAACAGTTGCAACTACTACAACAACTAGCACAGAGAGCAAGTCAACTGCAGCAAGTACAGAAACAGCAGATACCTCTACTTCGTCAGAGTCTTCCAAAACGACTGAAACAACTCAAACATCTACTTCAAGTTCTTCTGTAGAGGCTTCATCTTCCTCTTCAGAAAGCAGCGAACAAGTTGAACAAACACTGTGGAATGCAGACAAATCCGCACAATTAGAGGCATTTATGACCAAATGGGGCCAAACAATGGGACAACAATACAAAAGTTATACGAATCAAATGAGTGTGGACTTATATGGTCTTAAAGTCCCTCAAGCTATTTTGAACGGGGAGTGGAAGATGGCTATTGGTGGAGTGCCTGTTTCTGCAGAATGGTCAGAAAGTGGGACAGGTCAAGCAGACTATCAAATCACAGCCGTCTATTCCGATGCAGAGACAGAACCATATCTGAAAAAGCACGTCTATCTATTCGGGTTTCAGCAAAATCAGCCAAAAGTATTGGTGACACAACAAAATCAGGGGAATCCCGATAATTATCTTTACTTCAACGAGACAGCGAATAATGAATTGAAAAATGGCTTTAATCAAATCGTTTATGGACAAGCAAATTAATGAGATAAACAAGGGGTTGTGACATGTCTTTTATCACAACCCCTTGCTCAGTTTATTTGTTAGTCTTTTATTTTTTGTGTCGCCCATGTTGCACTGTACTGGTTACCTGCAACAAGATCATATTGTATCAGACGATAATCTTCTAGAATTTCTTTTTGTTTCTCAGTTAAATTTTTTTCTTGGATAATTTGACTATCCTCTGTAACAAAGACCTGTTTTCCATTAAAACGATTAGACAAGCTTTCTGTAGGATCAATTGTTAATGCAGGTAGATGATTAGATACTTCTGTCAACAACGCATAGTAAGGAGTTACTTTGATATTCGCATGCTCAAGAGCCATAGCACCAAAGTTATTAGGAGCAACAACTTCTTTATTTAACGTAGCTGCTTGTTCACGACTATACTTGTTGTTATAAATGAAATAATCTGTCTGGTGCTGTTCTAATCCATATTTTTTCGAATCATTCCCACTATAGATTGCGGGTAAATGGTCACCATAAAAAACAAAGGTAATCGGTTTATCGATTTTGTCGATTTCTTGGATGAATTTTTTTACTGCTGTATCGGTATAGTGAAGGCCTTGCATATAAGTTTGTAATTCTTTTCTTCTATTAGGAATGACAGCAGTTCCTTCAGCAGTGTAGTTCAATTCACTATAGTAATCATCATAAGGCATATGGTTTTGCATAGTGGATAATTGGATGAATTGTGACGTTTCTGTATTGCTTTGTAAAGCTTTCAAGGTTTCTTTGTATGCTGAATCATCCGATATGCGTGGGCTTTGTTCTATTTTATCCGTATAAGTTAATTTATCCGGACTGTCTAAATAATAGAACCTGTCAAAACCAAATTTATCAAACACTTGTTTTCTGCGATAAAGAGCAGCTGTAAAAGGATGGATGGCTATTTTTTCATCGAATAGATCGGTAATATTTGGACTTATTTTCTGACGCTCCACTAGCTGGGTATAAGGTGTAACTAACGAAGCAGACAGGTTACTGATACTCAAGCCTGTCAGTCCTTCCCATTCCATGTTAGCTGTTCCGCCACCATAACCGACGGATAACATCAATCCTCCTGTTCCTTCTGTTATAATGCTTTTGATGTAAGGAATAGGGTCTGTAGGTACTGTCAGATTAGGGACACGTGCAGGATCACTGAAGCTTTCACTTAAATTGAGAACGATCGTCTGATTGTTTAACCAGTCACTTCTTGTTTGGTTGATTTCATCTGCCTTTGTGTTGTACTTTTTCATTATTCCATTAATTTTTTCTTTCGAATAGCCAGCAGGTTCTTCCATGATTTTAATGTCGATATTGTTTAGGAATTGAATGACTGGTCCGTTATCTTTTACGGCGCCTTGCTGGTTAAAGAAAGTCTTGTTTACTTTAAATAAATTAAACAGCAAGAAAGAAGGCGAATTTTTGTGATTAATGAAAAAGACACCCGAAAAACATCCTAATAATACAGCGATACTGATAAATCGACGTTTCCAATGAATCTTCAAGGAATACTGTTTTTGTAGTCTACGTTGTACAATAATACTAGTAATCAATAATAGGAGAAGGATCAATCCGCCCACGATTAATAAGACTGGGCTAACCATCGATAATAGTTCTGACAATCCGGTCAGCATTTTTAAATCTGAAGGAAAGACAGGCTCTTCCCGCATTTCCATTTTGATTACTGTCGAAATAGTGAGCAGTAAGTTAATGATCAAGGTAGCAGTCAAGGCGTACCAAAAACGATTGGAAATCAACAATAGTAAGAAGAAAAATCCCATAATAATGATGATTGTCAGGATCATGGGTGCTTGTCGCTGAGTAAATATTTTTAAGGCAACCTGGATAGTTTCTTTCCAACCTTCTTTTGGTTCTAAAACGAAAATCTGCACGAAGGTAAAGCAGTAAAAAAATGCTGCAACTAAAAAATAACTTTTATGAACAAAAAGCCAATGAATTCTTTTTTTCCAACGCTGAGTTAATTGTTCAATCGAATCAAAAGCGAAGTATTCGATGAAACGATGAATGAAACGGATTTTTTGTATATAAAATAAAAAGATAACTAGGAGGGACACTGCTAATAAATAGCAAATAAAAAACTGCCCGATATTTATCAGCCATGCCTTCCCTGAGTTTGGAAATTCACGTTTCATAAATGTAGATACGCGATAAGAAACTAAAGGGAAATTACATATAACTTGAGTGACAATCAAAAATACAGCAAGAAAATTTCCTCTTCCTTTTATACCTAATTTATCAGATAGCATTTCTAAAAATAAAAACGAAGAGAAAGTATAATACATTGCGAAGAGAGAATATGGTTTAGAAAACCTCAGCGCTGTATCTGTATTTCCTCTGATGATGAGTGAAATTTGTGTCATCAAAATAATCAAACCGAATAAAACAATCAAGCTGATAAATACTTGAGGAAGCTTATAGCGGACCTTTTCTTTCCAGTTCCATTCTTTCAAACCATAACCCATTAAAAATAAATAAAAAATCCATAAAATACTCTGTCCATTCTGTAATGCAAACGGGTCTTTATTAAATAGAGTAGAGCAGCCAACTAATCCAATTGTTAAAAATAATAGTAGATATTTAATTGTTGTTTTCGATAATTTATTTAAAAATCCAACTGTATAAGGAATACTACAAAAAAGCAAAGTACAAGAAACAGCATAAGTAAAGTAATTCTGACTGATAGGTGTTAGGATAAGCCAATAATCACGAATATTCAAGCTGCCAGCTTGTACGTAAAAAAAGATATTGCAAACTAGTGTGGCTATTAGGAATATAAAGGCAAAACGACTTAAATAATGTAAAACTTTTAAACGGGCGATTTTTTGATATTGGTAACCCATGTAAAGTGGGATCAAATTTGCACCAATAACAACGGAAGTTTGTAAAAATGTATAGATGTAGAATCGACCAGGGTTTGTTGCATATGTAGGAATAGTGACTGCTGAAATCAATATACGCTGTAAAACCATCATTATACAAGCGACAAAGATTGTCAGGAAGCCATAACTCTCCTTCTTTATTTTTTTCAAGAATAAACACCTCACAAAAAAATTGGACAAAAACATAAGAAAACGTTTCCTGATAAGTTGCCCATTAATAACATCCTAACTTAGAATATCTCAAAAAACAACGTGTAGACAGAAAAAGTACAAAATTAGCAAGAAATGGTTGTTTGTATTGTTAGAATTTTTAGAAAATTATACCTTTAGTTTCTTTGCATAAAATGATACAATGATTGTTAAAATTGTGAAAGGGTGGTTATTTGTTAGAGAAGTTTTTGGATATGTCGTTAGTTCAACGTATTGTTGTTGGTATTTTAGTCGGAATATTGTTTGGTATCTTTTTCCCCACATGGACATTTATTTCAATATTGGGAACGTTGTTTGTCAGTTGCTTGAAGGCAATCGCACCTATTCTGGTTTTTTTCTTGACGATGGCGTCAATTGCCAAGCATAAAATTGGGAATAAGACATTCGTGAAGCCTATTTTGATCTTATATTTAGTGGGAACATTGCTTTCTGCACTTGTAGCAGTTATTGTAAGTTCAATTTTTACTGTTCCTATTACTTTACAAGAAACAGTATCTGAAAAAGCACCGCAAAGTTTGGAAAGTGTTTTATCTACTATGTTGACGAATGTCACACAAAATCCTGTTCAATCTCTTATTGATGCGAATTACCTTGGCGTCTTATTCTGGGCTGTATTGTTGGGACTAGCTTTTCGAGCACGTTCAGAATCGACAAAAGAGTTGGTGGATCAGATATCTATAGCGTTGTCACAAGTCGTACAAGTGATTATTGCATTTGCTCCGATAGGGATTTTAGGATTGGTTTATCAATCAATTGCTACGACTGGAATCGCTGGATTGGCAGAGTATCTGCAGCTTTTACTTGTTTTGATCGGTACGATGCTGTTTGTCGCATTAGTTGTGTACCCATTCCTCACGTTTTTGTTTATTAAAGAAAATCCCTATCCATTGATTTTCTTTTGTTTGAAAGAAAGCGCACTTCCCGCTTTCTTTACCCGAAGTTCTGCCGCAAATATCCCGATAAACATGATGTTGGCTGAAAGATTGAAATTGACAAAAGAGTCTTATTCCATATCGATCCCGTTAGGTGCTACGATCAATATGGGCGGTGCCGCGATTACCATTTCCTTGATGACGTTGACTGCTGTACATTCTTTAGGGATTGAAGCACCTTTTGTTTTGAAAGTCCTTTTATGTATTTTGTCTGCTTTAGCTGCTTGTGGAGCTTCAGGTGTTGCGGGCGGTTCACTGTTATTGATTCCATTAGCATGTAGTTTGTTTGGTATCTCTAATGATGTCGCGATGCAAATCGTCGGTATTGGATTTATTATCGGTGTTATCCAGGATTCAATGGAAACTGCCTTAAATTCGTCAAGTGATCTGTTGTTTACTGCAATAGGAGAGCTAGGCGCGCGTAAAAGAAGTGGGGAAAAAATCAAATTGAAAGATTGTTTAGATGGATTAAGTGAACGTTGAACGTTAGATATTTAGTATTTTTAAAATGATTCGAGTTTTTAATGAGTTATATAGATGTTCGTGTAAATAGAGGTTTCTGTTAAATCAAGATAAAGTCGTTTATAATAACAATTAAAAGCATAGGTAATTGTTATTGGAGGCGTATCATGGATTTTTTACGTAAATTTGGTTTTTTCTTTTTATTATTAGGCGTGCTGAGTGATTTTTTGACTCCGTACGTATTAGGATTGTATTATCCTGAATTAGATCAAATGAAGAGCGTGATCAGTGTATTTGGAGAGGTTTCCAGTCCTGTAAGAAAAGCGTTTCTTATTTGGTCTGTGGTTTCAGGGATCTTTTTCATCCTGTCATTGCCTGCATTGTATGCTGCATTTGTAAGTACATCTCGTGTGTTAGCTACCCTAGTTACAGCAGCCATCGCGTTCTATGGTATAGGTGATTGTATCTTTACAGGTTTGTTCAGTATCAATACCCATGAATCTTCGTGGAATGTCTCGACATGGGTCCATAATATCGGATCAGGTTTAGGTTACAGTGGTTTTTTATTGTTTCCAGTTCTTCTTTTCTTGATCTATCGAAAAAATGGGCAAATGGACGTAAGCCACTTATACCTTGGACTGTCTGTGATCAGTTTGCTTTTTGCGGCGATTTATGGACTGGCAAGAATTCCTTCTATAAATTCTTGGCCATTACTGAATAAAATAGGTTTTTGCCAAAGAATCAGTTTTTTCTTTAATTATGTGCCCATTGCCTGGTTGAGTATCTTGCATCTCAAACAGTAAAACTTGAGCCGTCAAATTGAACAGTCAGCGGATACTTCATCCGGTGGCTGTTTTTTGTTTTTCTGAAATATATATTTCCACAGTTTTCTTGTATAGCTTCTGTCTTAGAGAAGCAAGGAGCTATATTTTGTGCTACAATCTTAAAAAGGTAGAGAGAAGACCAAATGGAAGACAGAGGAGCCACTAAAATATGAGAAACATCAAGTTGACAATCGAATATGACGGAAAAAGATATTCAGGATGGCAAAGACTTGGAGATGACGATAAAACCATTCAAGGAAAAATCGAAAAAGTATTGCATCAGATGACAAATGAAGAGATAGAAATTATTGGATCAGGAAGAACAGATGCTGGCACCCATGCGCGAGGACAAGTAGCAAATTTTAAAACAAACACAGAAATTGGACTGGCAGAAATGATCGACTTTATGAATCGTTACCTTCCGCGGGATATTGTCATCAAAAGAATCGAAGAAATGCCTGAGCGCTTCCATTCAAGATATAATGCGGTGGGCAAAAAATACAGCTATTATGTTTGGAACAACGTGATTCCTTCAGCATTTGAGCGAAACCACAGCTTTTATTTCCCTCAAGAGTTGGATATGGACAAGCTGAATGCAGCTTGCGAAAAATTAGTGGGTACACATGATTTCATTGGTTTTTCTGCATTGAAAAAATCAAAAAAATCCACAGTGCGTACGATTGATGAATTATCTATCGAACGAAAGGGAGAAATGCTTCATTTTACTTTTGTCGGAGACGGATTCTTATATAAAATGGTGCGGATTATCATGGGGACATTACTAGAAATCGGCACAGGTGCCATGCCGATAGAAACAATCGATGAAATATTTGAAAGCAAAGTGCGGCAACATGCAGGAGAAACCGTCCCTGCACAAGGTCTGTTTTTGGATGAAGTTTATTATCGATAAAAATACTTTGATAATGGATGAAACGCATGTTTCACAGTATAAATATCGATGTTAAATAATGTATGAAGCAAATTAAAGAAATATAAAAAAAGACTTTTTAGCCTGTTTATGTGTACAGCTAAAAAGTCTTTCTTAAATAAAAATCTAGTGAGAATGTTGTACTTCTCTTCTCGGTTGTTTTTGTTTAGAAAAAGTAAATCGATAAAGTAAAAATAAAATCAAAGTAACGATAGATAAATATCTTGAAGCAATTGCTAGTTTTGTGTACTGATAAGTAATAACGACTTTATTTATACCTGGAGGAATAGTTAATTCAGTTGTGCCAAACTTAGATAATTTTGTTTGTACTAGTTTGCCATTAATAGAAGCCACTTGCCCTTTATAACGATAAATAGGTGTCGTCAAGACAGTATTTTTATTATTCGAATTATCTAATTCAATTGTAAGTTTGTTACTCATAAAATGAGTTGTTGGATTTATTTCCTGGTTACCTAGTAAATATTGATCATTATTAATCATATCAGGATGATAGATTGACTCTTTGTTTGCATAATCAGTATGATTGTAATTTTCAGCTATAGCAACAGCGTCTTCAGGTGCTATAAGTGTTAATGAATCTTTGTTAGCATGGATAGAATTGCTTACTCCTGAGAGATGCAATATTAGTGCAAGAAACGTAAAGACCATTATTTTCCATGAATTATTTTTAGTAGAAAAAATATAATAGATCACTATACTCATCGTATAGGCTATAAATAAAGAAGAAAAACCATTTAACCGCCAGACAAATTGTAGACTCTTAACTGGTGTATGGTTAAAAAGTTGCCAAGGAAATAAATTGGTTGAACAAAAAAGAACAAATACACCAAGAAAGAAAATAAATAAATCATCAGCAGTTAATTTTTTTATAAAAATAAAAGCACCAATCAATCCGAGAAATAAGAATAATCCAATAGTATAGTTGTTATAGTTATTATTTAAAATATGTGTCAGCATATCACTAGGAGCCATACCACTTAATTCTTTTCCCAGTGGGACTTTCAATTCTTGTGCTCTAGATTGTTGAATAAAAGGAATTAAGAATCCCGCACTTAAAAAAAAGGTGAGGACGGTAGCTTTTAAAAGACTTAAGAGTCTAGCGATTTTTTGGTCCCAAAAATAAAAAGAAAGAAACAACGTTCCTCCAATAAATACAGAAACCATAGCGACAGAAAGTAAATGAGTATACACTACTAGCGTCATGCCAATAGACAACCAGTACCATTTTTGGTAATCTCTAATATAAATTTCGTAACACCCCATTAGTATCAAAGGCAAAAATGTTAAAGCGACAGCTTCTCCCAATGAAGCACGATGGAATATGTCAATGGCACGATAGGCGGAAAATGTATAAATAATCGAAAATAACAGCGAAATATAACGATTGTTTTTTATTTGTTTCATAGAAAAATAAGAAACGACCATTGTTAAAAAAGTGATAAAAAAATAGTAGATATTATAACTTAAAACAAGATTTCCCATCATTTTATAAAATAAAAAAGCTGGATAAAGAGTAAGCCATGGATAAAAAATATTCATCATTGTTCCATGATGATCGAAGTTATTGAAGTTTACTGGAGAACTCCATACATTATCTAGTCCTATGATTCGAGATAAATGAAAGTAAGTATCCTGATTGACACTATGATAGATTCCCTTAGACATGAATAGAGGGATGACGTAAGCAAAACTTAGAAATAACATAAAAATGATATCTATTATTTGGTTTTTGTTTTTTTTCATTTTTTTCTCCTATTTAAAAGTAATAAAAATTGATTCTTTTCTAGTATATCATACTAGTGCTATGAAAAATTTAACGCAAAACTTATTAAAAAAAGACAATTCTAGTATACTGAAAATAGAATTAAAAAAGGAGAACAACAAATCTATGAAAATAAGTAAAAAAGCATTTCTTTTAGTAGTTCTTATCTTACTTAGTACTTTATATTCAGTAAATTTTATGAGAAATGCTCAAGAAATTTATACAACAGGTGATTTATCTTTTCATCTTTCACGAATCAAAGGGTTATCTTCTATTTTTGAAGGGCCAATCAACTATACAACATTTAACAATTATGGAGATGGACTGAACTATTTTTATCCTTTTCTTACAATAATTCCTGCAGTCGTTTTTTATGGAATTTCAAATAACTTAATATTAAGTTATGTTCTATATATTTGGTTATTAAATATTTGTACGATTCTGATTAGTTTTTATTATGGAGAAAAGTTTTTTAAAAAGATAGATGCTGCTTTTTTATTTAGTTGTTTATATACTTTTGCAACTTATCGAACAGTTGATATCTATTATCGATCCGCAATTGCAGAAGCAATCGCTCTTACGATTATCCCAGCTGTTTTATATTATGCTTATGGATTGATATTCAATAGAGAAAAAAAAGTCATCGCTTTATCTGTCAGTATAAGTCTACTTGTGTATACTCATGTCTTAACTACACTATTGTGTAGTGCATTGATTGCTTGTATGATTATAGTTCGTTTGTTTTTAAGCAAGCAAATAAAAAACGATATAAAATTTGTGGTCGTGAATTTAGTAAAGGCTGTTTTTTTGACTTGTGCATTAACTAGCTATTTTTGGTATCCTATGTTGCAGCAGATGAATTATCAAGAAATACACAGTCCCTTCAAAACAGATTTGCAGCTAGAAGCACTTTCTATTTCAGATAGTATCATTCAAGCGTTAAATAACGATATTACAACATACACTATGGGGTTATTAGGATTGGTTGCGTTGATTTTTCCTTTATTCATACTGAAAGAAATGGAGAAAAAAGAAAAAATCATCTATGTTGGCGTAGTTTCTACATGGGTATGCGTAACTAATTTATTTCCATGGTTTTTGTTTCAAAAAACACCGATAAGCTTGCTCCAGTTTCCTTGGCGTATCTTAGGTATCCAAATCTTTTTTTCTTCAATGATCATAACGCTTGTTTTTATGAAAAAGACTATGAATAAAAAATATTCATGGTTAATCATTGGCGCTACTGTGGTGTTTCTACTCGTCACGTCTATAGCAGCAAAAGAAAATTACGCAAAAGTTATCCAATCAAAACACGGTCATATTGTTATCAATGAAGAAACACTCCCACGTTATACAACATCAGATATGGGAGGATTATACGATTACGCCCCAACAGAAGCGATAAAAGAAAGGCCTCACTTAGAAAAACATGAAGTAAAAGTAGGAGAATCGTGGGAAAAAGGGAAGTATAAAGCTGCAGATAATAACATTACTTACACAGTGGCAAGCAACAAAAAGCAAAAAGTGACAGTACCAGTATATGCTTATTTAGGTACACAGGTAAAAGTAAACGGTAAAGTCGTAAATGACTCTTATAAAAAACATGGCTTAGTGAATGTGGATGTAAATGCTGGAGAAAATAAGATAGAAATTACAACAAAATATACTCCAACTGCTCTCATGGCTTTATGGATCAGTATTCTGACTTATTGTTTAGTGGTGTATTCAAGTTTTAAACGATTTGCACCTAATAAGTTGAAAGATTCTCGATATGTGACTAAAAAGGAGATAAACAAGAAGAATGAAAATAAATAAAAAAGTAGTAATATTGAGTGGATTAATTATAGTTAGTAGTATATATTCTTTCATCTTTTTCAAAAATACACAGAGTATTTATACCACTGGAGATCTTTCTTTTCACTTATCTCGAATCAAGGGGTTATCGACTATTTTTACCAGTCCGATTAATTATGAGACATTCAATTATACTGGATATGGTGTAAATTATTTTTATCCCTTTCTGACTTTTTTTCCAGCTGTAATGTTATATTGGATGACAAAAAATTTGATTGTAAGCTATATTATTTACGTTTGGTTATTGAACTTGTGTACAACACTCGTAGCTTATCATTATGGCGAGCGGTTTTTAAAACAAAAAAAAGCGGCATTTTTATTTAGTTGTCTCTATATTTTCTCTGCTTATCGGACAGTAGACATCTACTATCGTTCCGCAATTGCCGAAGCTATCGCAATAACACTTGTTATCCCTGTATTATTTTATGCTTATCAAATCATCTCTGGAAAAGAAGAAAAGTATCCGTCTGTAAAGCTAGCATTGAGTATGAGTTTGCTAGTGTACAGCCATGTACTATCAACATTAATGAGTACAGCATTAATTATCATTTTTATTTTTATTCGTTTGGTTTCTAAAGGTTTCAAGAATGCAGATTTTATTGCTATATTTAAAAAATTATTTAGTGCGGCAGGAATGACATTGGTTCTGACGAGTGCTTTTTGGTATCCGATGTTTGAACAAATGCTCTACCAAAAAATCAACAAACCTAGCGTGACAAATTTATATGCTCATGCATCTAATGTGTTCGATAGTCTGACTGAAGCTATGAACAACGACTTAACTACTTACTCAATGGGACTAGTTGGTCTGTTATCTTTATGTATTCCCCTGATTTTATTTAAAAAATTAACAAACATAGAAAAAAAGATTTATTATGGTACGTGTTTGACTTGGCTAGCTACAACTAGTTTGGTGCCATGGTATCTTCTGCAAAATACGCCAGCCAAATTGTTACAATTTCCTTGGCGGATCTTAAGCTTGCAAATAATATTCTCTTCTCTGATATTAACGATGATATTTTTCAAAAATAGAAGATACAATAAGACAAGAGAACTATTTTATTTATTTATGACTGTTTTGTTATTAATCACTTTAACTGTTTCTAGTAAAAAAAATTTCAATCAAAAAATAATTTCTCAGCCGGGACATATTGTTGTAAACAAAGAAACAGTAGAGGCGTATACCACTAAAGGAATGGATTATTTTTTATATGATTATTCTCCTATCGCTTCATTGGAGAATAAGGAGCATATAATAAAACACGAAGCAAAGATTGGCAGTCAATGGGTAAACCTTCCTTATAAAACAACTGGTAGTTCTATCATATATAGAGTAACTAATGAGAAGAGCCAAGTAATCACACTTCCTGTATATGCTTATTTAGGAACGAATGTAGAAATAAATCATCAACCTGTAAAGGAGCAGGTGAATGCTAATGGATTGGTACAAATAAGCGGAGTCAAAGGAGTTGCTGATATTAAAGTAAGCACAAGTTATACAGTAACGACTATTATTTCTTATCTTGTTACATTAACTGCATATTTATGTTTATTTTTTAAAATAGTTTTCCATAAAAGGTAAATTAACTTTTCATTTATAAAATAAATTGATTAAAAAGGAGAATCTGTCGATAAGGATTCTCTCTTTTTTATACGAAAAATCTGTAGGGGGATGAAGTAATCGCTTATTTCCTCACTTTATGATAAATTACAGCTAAAGTCACTAGCTTGTCTTCTTCGGAAAGGAGGAGAATCTATGGATGAGGAACAAATATTCATTCAAACACTTTATAATCTGATTTTGAATCCGAATACACGAGATTGGGAACGAAAAGTATTGATTCAGACAAAGAATGACATAAGAGAAAATATATCCGTTAAAGAACAGTTATCAAAACTAGAAGCAACACTACGTCCATTAGCTATCCGAATGAATCTGACGCCTGATGTAATGGACTTTTATTTATTGATTACGGAAGGATTTGATAAGGAGCAAAAATATGACTTTTCCAAGCATGCCATGCAAGATGCTGACTATCAAGAACGTGCAGTATTTGCAGGGGGATGTTTCTGGTGTATGGTCGAGCCGTTTGAATCGAAAAAAGGGATCCTATCTGTTTTGTCAGGATACACGGGCGGACATGTTGAAAAAACAAATTATGATCAAGTAAGTGGTGGTTACACAGGTCATGTGGAAGCTGTGGAGATCATTTATGACACAAGAGAAATAAGTTATAGCGAGTTGCTGACAATCTATTGGCAAATTACTGATCCCACAGATACATTTGGACAATTTCAAGATAGAGGGAAGCAATATCGTCCAGTGATTTTTTATCAAGGCGAACGACAAAAAGAATTAGCGGAACAATCAAAACAGAAACTAGACAGTTCAGGAACTTTCCACCAACCAATCGTCACAAAAATCGAACCAGCCGGTACGTTTTGGCCAGCAGAAAACTATCATCAGCAATTTTACAAAAAACAACCGAAACGTTATAAAAAAATCCAGCAAGCACGTAATCAATTTCTGATCTATCAACGAGTAAAAAACAAATGGCAAAAAAATATACGAAAAAATCATTTTGATTAACTCCTTTTCTTTAAAATGTAGTAAACTAAAAATAGAAAAAAGAAAGCGTTTTAAAAAGATTTGATGAGGAGGAGAAAAATTGTATATTGCAGATAGTGCACGTTATGAAAAAATGGAATATCGTAAATCCGGTCATTCAGGTTTGAAATTACCGATTTTATCTCTCGGATTATGGCAAAATTTTGGTGATTATGATCCTATCCATAATCAAAGAGAGATTTTAAGAGGCGCATTCGACATGGGAATTACCCATTTCGACCTTGCGAATAATTATGGAGGCCCTGCTGGAGCTGCAGAGAAAAACTTTGGGCGTATTTTTAGAGAAGATTTTCAAGCCTACCGTGATGAACTGATTATTTCTAGCAAAGCAGGTTATCATATGTGGGAAGGGCCATATGGGGAATGGGGCTCTCGTAAATCCATCATTTCAAGTTGTGACCAAAGTCTCCAAAGAATGGGGCTAGATTATGTTGACATCTTCTATCATCATCGCCCAGACCCTGATACACCTTTGGAAGAAACAGCAGAAGCTTTGATGCAACTTGTAAGACAAGGAAAAGCATTATATATTGGTATATCCAACTATAATGGAGAAGATACAAAAAAAATGACTGAAATTTTAAAAAGAAAGGAAGCACCGTTCATTATTCATCAGATGCGCTACAATATGTTTTCTCGTGCACTACTAGAAGACGATCTATCTCCAGTATTAGAAGAAGAAGGGCTAGGGGCAATCACGTTCAGTCCGCTTGCTCAAGGGTTGCTGACAAATCGTTATCTACATGGTATTCCTGAAGATTCTAGAGCACATCGTAAGGAAATACCATTCCTTTCAGAAGAACAAGTTGGATCAACTCTGGAAAAAATCAAAGCACTGCAAACAATCGCCGTATCACGAGGACAATCATTAGCGCAAATGGCCCTTGCATGGAATTTGCGACAAAAATCTGTTACAAGTGTACTGGTCGGAGCAAGTCGGTTAAGTCAGTTACAAGAAAGTGTTCGAATGATGGATAATTTAGATTTCTCACCAGAAGAAGAATTGAGAATCGACCAAATTCTAGAATAGAAACGATGTAATCAAACTTTTTATCCATATATTAAAAAAAACAAAAGATGACATCAAGAATCGAATGAAGATCGTCTGTTATTGAACATCATATTTTTTGTCGTTCAAAATAAAAATGATCGAAGGCTAGGAGTGAATTTTATCCTAGTCTTTTTTATGGTAAATATCTTCTTCGTTTGTATGTCTATGAACGGATTAATCAATTTTGTATACAAAAAATCATCAGATGATTCAAACGTGTTATAATAATTACGAAAAAATACATCAGATGAAAAGGAGGTATGTGGTTTGGAAGAAAATAAAACCCTAGTAGAAGTAACTACTGACAAGATCCTTAGATATTTAAAGGAAATGCAGTTGCAAGTAGGAGATAAACTGCCGAATGAATATGAATTGTCCGATTATTTAGAGGTGGGGCGAAGCACGGTGCGAGAAGCTGTGCGGGCTCTAGCTTCCAGGAATATCCTTGAAGTTCGGCAAGGAGCGGGGACATTTGTCAGTGATAAGCGAGGGATTGCCAATGACCCACTCGGTTTTTCTTTGATTGAAGATCAGGATCGGATGATACGAGACTTATTTGAACTGAGATATTTATTGGAGCCTAAGATGGCAGGTTTGGCAGCGGAATATGCAACGAAGAATCAAATCGTCCAAATGAAAAAATTAACGCAAAAGATTGAAACTTCTTTTCGAGAAGGCACACAAGAACATGTTCAATTAGACATCGATTTTCATACGATGATTGCAGAAGCTAGCGGAAACGTAGCCTTGCTGCATATTATCCCAATCATTAATGAATCAATTGCTTTGTTTAATAAAAATTATGATATCCAGCATCTGAAAATCGAGACGATCGATATTCATACAGAGATCGTTCAGGCCATCGAAAGGCGGAATGCACTTGCTGCGTTTGATGCAATGACTGTCCATATGGCAATAAATCGGAGAGAATTACAGAAAATAATAGGAGAAAAAGAAACTAATTGACAGTTCATCTGATGTATTTTATGATAAATACATCAGATGAATTTTTGTTTTATATTTGGTAAAAAAGAGGAGTAAATAGTTTCTGTTCATCGAAATGTAAGCGCTGACTAATAGACAAAAAGAGATGACGTCAAGGAGAAGAAGCAGGAATGAGGGGATCTGGAATGAGTTTTATGGATAAATTAGCCAATGTTTTAGGGAACGTGGCAACGAGAATCAATAATTTAAGGTATATCATGGTGATAAAAAACGCATTTGCTGCATTGATTCCGGTAATTATTACGGGTGCTTTTGGCACATTGTTTTCAGCAATGGTCTTTGACTCGGAAAATGGCTTAGCACAGATAAGTTTCTTGCGTTTTTTAGAAGAATTAAAGCCTATCGCATCTGCCATCAGCTATGTCACACTAAGTTTCTTGACCATCTATGCTGTTTTTCTGATAGGGATCGAATTAGCCAAGCTGAATAAAGTGGATGGTGTATTCCCTGGTATCATCGCAGTGATGTCTTATTTATCTGTTAATCCAACTGTTTATGAATTAGTGAATGAAAATCAGACTGTTATAGTAGAAAACGTATTGGCTAAACAATATACAGATACGAAAGGGTTATTTTTGGGAATGTTGGTCTCCATCCTTTCTATTGAACTTTATTGCTGGTTGAGGAAACAGAAGAAACTACAGCTGAGAATGCCTGATACCGTGCCAACGAATGTTTCTGCTAGTTTTTCTGCTTTATTCCCGACGATTCTGACTGTATCGGGTATCGCGGCTGCGGGATTTATCATCAAAGAACTTACAGGAATGTACCTTTATGATATCATTTACAATGTCGTACAACGCCCATTAGAAGGTGTCGTACAAGGGTTACCGGGTATTTTGCTATTGATGTTTATTGCGCAAGTCTTTTGGGTGATTGGTATCCATGGAAATCAAATGGTGAAGCCGATACGGGAACCGTTGCTTTTAGCGGCAATTGCTGTAAATACGGAAGCTTTTGAAGCTGGAAAAGAAGTACCGAACATTATTACTATGCCATTTTGGGATATGTATATGAGTATGGGCGGGTCTGGAGTCACGATCGGTTTACTGATTGCAGTATTGTTAGTTGGAAAACGGGAAGATATGAAACAAATCACCAAGTTATCCCTTGCTCCTGGGATCTTCAACATCAATGAACCAGTTATTTTTGGTATGCCGATCATGCTGAATCCAATTTTAGCTATTCCGTTTATCTTAACGCCTCTTATCACTGGAACGATTGGTTATTTTGCAACCGCTTTAGGATTTGCGGCGAAAGCAGTTGTAATGGTCCCTTGGCCAATGCCGCCGATCGTCAATGCTTATCTGGCAACAGCAGGAAATATCGGTGCAGTTATTACGCAACTTGTTTGTATTATTGTTTCTATTTTGATCTATCTGCCATTTGTAAAAGTAGCAAATCGTGTGGAAAATGATGGGATCTAAAAAACAGGAGGAAATCATGAAAATTACTATTCCAAAAAATTTTATTCTTGGTGCTGCATCTTCTGCTTGGCAAACGGAAGGTTGGAAAGGAAAAAAAGAAGGACAGGATTCGTTTATAGATAGCTGGTATAAAAATGAACATTTTGTTTGGCATAATGGGTATGGCCCAGCCGTAGCAACTAATTTTATGGAACAATACCAGCAGGATGTGGATCTGATGAAATCCATCCATCTGACACATTATCGGACTTCTATCAATTGGGCTCGTTTTTTTACTGATTATGAGAACTGTATAGTAGATGAAGAATATGCTCAGCATATAAGTGAAATGATCGACTCTTTGATCGAAGCAGACGTAGAACCGATGATTTGTTTGGAACATTATGAAGTCCCAGCTTTTCTTTTGGAAAAATATGATGGCTGGTCTTCAAGAAAAGTAGTTGATTTTTATGCTAAGTATGCTCAAATTGCCTTTGATCGTTACGGTGATAGGGTAAAAAACTGGTTTACATTCAACGAACCAATCGTTCCCCAAACGCGTTGCTATTTGGATGCTGTTCGCTGGCCGCATGAACAAAACACAAAAAAGTGGATGATGTGGAATTATCATAAAGTTTTAGCAACGGCTAAAGCAGTAGAGATTTACCGCAGCGGAAATTATGGTGGAAGGATTGGCTGTATTTTAAATCCTGAAATGGTCTATGCTCGATCCAATTCTCCAGAAGACCAAAAAGCTGCTTATATGTATGATTTGTTTTATAATCGAGTATTTTTTGATCCGATGGTAAAAGGATACTACACAGAAGAGTTCCTGGAGTTGTGTCAAAAACAATCGATTTATTTCGATCCTGCAACAGAGGATTTAGAAACGATTCAGCATCATACAGTAGATTTCCTTGGAATCAATCAATATTATCCTAAACGCGTTCGCGCCCCTCGTTATCAATGGAATGAAGAGACACCTTTCCATCCTGAACGATATTATGAAGTCTTTGATTTACCTGGGAAGAAAATGAATAATTCCAGGGGATGGGAAATCTATCCGAAAATCATGTATGATATAGCCATGTATCTAAAAGAAAATTATCATAATATCCCTTGGCTGATAACAGAAAACGGTATGGGAAGAGAATATGAAGAACAGTATATGGATGAGAAAGGAATCGTGCAAGATGATTACCGTATCGAATTTATCGGACAGCATTTGCATTACTTGATCAAAGCAACAGAAGAAGGCGCAAATTGCGAAGGCTATATGTTATGGGCATTCACTGACTGTGTGTCACCAATGAATGCATTTAAGAATCGATATGGATTAGTTCGAATCGAATTGAACGATGAACGAAGCAGAACATTGAAAAAATCTGCTTCGTGGTATCAGACTTTGATTGATAAGAGAGAATTGGATTTGCCTGACGAAATCTATAAATAAATAGAAGTTTTTTGTAGATGTTCATTGTATTTACTGGTTATTTGAAATAAAAGAGGTTGTGAATCCAGCGTTTTGAGCTAATACCCAGGGTCAGCTGATTGAACACCGTTTATTGAGAGGTTGTGAAAAAGCTGTCCTGCATCAAGTAATAAGAATAGCAAAGTAAAAACAACATCTTATGTTTTTAACTTGGTTGGACTTATTACCGCAGATGCAAGCTTTTGAATACCGTTTATTTGAAAAAAGTTGTGACAAGTTTTGTGTCACAACTTTTTTTGTGCACGTTAAAAGAAAAAAGGTAATAAAAATTAATTTGTGTGTTTAGTGTGCGCTTTCTTTTTTAGTGTGTATGCAACTTGGTATAGACCTTAAATGTGATGATATCAACTTTTTAAAGCGCTTTTAAAGTTGGCACGCTACTTGCTTATATACAAGTGTAAGTATAGAAAGGAACGTGTTTAAAATGGAAAAGAAAACAATCATGCTTGTATGTTCAGCTGGAATGAGTACAAGTCTCCTAGTCACAAAAATGCAAAAGGCAGCAGAAGCAAAAGGAATGGAAGCAGACATCTTTGCTGTATCTGCTTCAGATGCGGATAATCAACTAGAATCTAAAAATGTAGACGTTTTACTTTTAGGACCGCAAGTACGCTTTATGCAAAATCAATTTGCTGAAAAGCTAGCACCTAAAGGCATTCCTTTAGATGTAATCAATATGGCTGACTATGGCATGATGAATGGTGAAAAAGTACTCGACCAAGCAGAAAAACTAATAAACAAATAATAAAAATTATCGGAGGATACAATAAATGGAAGATCAAAAAAATCTAGAAGCCATCATGGGTCTGATCATGTTTGGCGGAAATGCAAAAAGCGATGCAATGGAAGCGATTGCTGCTGCGAAAAAAGGTGATTTCACTTTAGCAGATGAAAAAATCAAAGATGCAGAGGAATCTTTAGTCCAAGCACATCACTCTCAAACAGAGATGCTGACACAAGAAGCACAAGGAAATCACGTTGAAGTCACGCTTTTGACGGTCCACAGTCAAGATCATCTGATGACATCTATAGCTTTTACAGATTTAGCAAAAGAGATCATTGATCTGTATCGTCGATTGAACGCGTAATCTACAGTAAAGAAAAGAGGGAAGATTTATGGATAAATTTGTTGCATTTATGGAGAAACATTTTATACCTGTAGCATCAAAAATTGGTGCACAACGGCATTTAGTTGCGATTCGGGACTCATTTATGGTGAGTATGCCGTTAATGATCTTAGGAGCATTAGCAGTAATGATCAATAACTTACCGATTCCCGGGTTCCAAGAATTGATGAACTCAATTTTTGGTGGTGAATCATGGAAAGGATTCGGGGCTGCTGCTTGGAACGGTACATTTGCCATTCTTTCTGTCTTGATTGCTTTCTTGCTTGCTTATCATTTAGCTAACGGCTACCGAAAAGACGGTGTTTCCGCAGGTGTGATTTCTTTAGGCTCTTTCTTCGCTTTAGGCGGAGCATTAGGTATGAGCTCAAACGGTTTGTTTATTGCTATTATTGTTGGGATTATTTCAACAGAAATCTTTGTACGTTTAAGCGGAAATGAAAAATTGATCATCAAAATGCCTGATGGTGTGCCACCGGCAGTTGCAAAAGCATTTGCTTCATTACTACCAGCAATGATCACTATCTCTGCGTTTGCTTTAGTTGCTGCAATTTTTGCTGCATTCGGTGTTGATGATATCGTAGGTTCTTTCTATACAGTGGTCCAAGAACCATTTATGGGACTTGCAAACTCTTATCCATCTGCCTTACTGCTTGCATTTATCACACCATTCTTATGGTTCTTTGGTTTACACGGAGCGAATATGGTCGATCCTTTGATGCAAACAATCAATGCGCCAGCCATTGAAGCAAACGTTAATGCAATCGCAGCTGGACATAGCGCACCGTTTATCGTGAACAAACCTTTCTTTGACAGCTTTGTCAACTTAGGAGGAACAGGTGCAACTTTAGGTTTACTGTTAGCTATTTATTTAGTAGGACGTAAAAACAAACCATATATGGTTGTAACAAACTTGTCGATTGCGCCAGGTGTCTTCAATATTAATGAACCAACGATGTTTGGGTTACCTATCGTGTTGAACCCGATCATGTTCATTCCATTTATTTTGACACCAATGGTCTTAGTTAGTGTTGCTTACTTTGCGACTTCTACAGGTTTAGTGCCAGCAGCTACCGTTATGCCTCCATGGGTAACTCCACCAATTATTGGCGGTGTATTGGCAACAAAAAGTATTGCAGGTGGTGTACTAGCCGCTGTCAATTTGGTTCTTTCTATTTTGATCTATCTACCGTTCGTCAAGGTAGCTACGATCCAAGAAAGAAGAAAAGAAGCTTTAGATGCTTGATTAATCAAAAAACGGAGAACAAGTGATTGTTTTCCGTTTTTTTTTTTACATCACTATTGTTGTCATTGCTAATTTTCATAAAGACTTGTATAATTTTTGTAAACGTTTTATTTTAGTCGGAGGTTTAAACATTGGTTACATATAACTGGATCAAATTAAGAGAACACCCAGAATTAGTAAAACAAAGCGCGAATTGGTTTTCATCAAAATGGGGAGTTCCTGCTGTTGTGTATGAGGAAAGTATTCGTACTGGAATCGCTAATAAGGAAAGTATTCCTCAATGGTATGTGGTCTTAGATGAAAAAGAAACCATCGTCGGAGGAGCGGGCGTCATTGAAAACGACTTCCATAACCGCCCTGATCTGACACCAAATCTTTGTGCCCTGTTTGTTGAACCGGAAAAGCGTAAGCAGGGGATAGCCAAGCGGATATTAGCGGAAATCAGAAAAGAAATGCATCAACTTGGGTACGAAAAACTTTACTTAATTACAGATCATACCACGTTTTATGAACGATACGAGTGGACATTTTTGACAATGGTCAAGGAAGAAAGTGGGACGACCGCTCGTCTGTATCAAAGTGATACGATAGGGTGAAAAAAGAGGCATGAGATTTGAAAAATTCTCATGCCTCTTTTTTTTTGCTTGTTCTCTTCATTGCTTTTTTTTCGTCGTAAATAAAAATGTTCCTTACGATTCTGAGAATAGGACGAATCGTCAAGAAAATAGCACCAGCCAAATAAAAATAGGTGCCATATCGATCGGGGATTTTAGTTAAGGAAGCAAGGCTTCCAAAAATATAGAAAATCCCGGTTAATAAATCGACAGCCAGTGAGATCAATGTGTAACGATTTTGGAAATAGAAGCGGAAGCGACGTCCTCGTATTTCGATATCTTCTTCTTTTCCTATTTCGATCTCATGGGTATTTCGTTTGATTTTGGGCATAAAGAAAATCACCTGTATTTTTTACTGAATTCAAGGTTTCAAAACAACTTTTATATTTTTATCTTCTTTTTTGTCAAAGATCTCATATGCTTGTGCTGCTTCTGATAGTGGCAGCGAATGAGTAATGATTTGTGTAGGATCGAATAGTCCTTCTGCAATCATTGCGTAAATTTTTGGCATTAGATGGATAATTGGTGCCTGTCCATGCTTGACAGCGATATCCCGCATAAAAAATTCTTGCAGCGGGTAAGAAGAAGCTGGAGTCATATAAACACCAGTTACTTGGACTGTTCCAAATTTTTTGACAGCTTGCGATGCCATCTGTAATGGAGAGATTGTGCCGCTTTGTAAGCTTACTAAATTTTTCGCTTTTTCTTTGACAGGCTCTAATCCGTCCATTCCTACACAATCGATAATGACATCTGCGCCACCTTTAGCCAGTTCATACAATTCTGTTCCAGCTTGTGCCGTGTCTTCTAAGAAATAAGTTTCAACCCCATTGTAATTAGCCGCTTTATCTAGACGGTGCTGTACTGGATCTACTGCGATTACGCGCTCTGCTCCAGCCATAACAGCGAATTTTTGAGCGAATAGACCGACTGGACCAGAACCTAGAATCACAACTGTATCGCCTTTTTTTACTCCTGCGTTTTCAACGCTCCAATAAGCTGTGGGCAAAATATCTGATAGAAATAAAACTTTTTCATCAGGAAGATCATTATCTGGTACAACAAATGAAGTAGAGTCTGCATAAGGAACTCTTAGATATTCCGCTTGACCACCCCAATGATTACCGTTCAACTTGCCAAATCCGAAAAGCCCGCCATATAACTGATCTGGATTTGATTCATCACATTGGCTTTCCATGTGATTCAGGCAGAAATGACAATGACCACAACTAATATTAAAAGGGATAACCACACGTTGCCCTTTTTTCAATGTTTGAACTTGAGATCCCACTTCTTCAACGATTCCCATTGGTTCGTGTCCTACAACATACCCTTTTTCCAAAACTGCTTCACCATGATGGTAAAGATGCAGATCGGAGCCGCAAATGGCTGTTGCTGTGATACGGATGATTGCATCTGTTGGTTCTAATATTTTTGGATCATCTACGTTTCTGATTTCCATTTTCTGTTTTCCTTGCCAAGTGACTGCTTTCATTGGAGATGCTCCTTTCAGATTCATAAAATTGTCTGCATTATTAGTACTACAGATAATTTCATTTTAAAGGAGATCTTACCTTTTTGATAATGAAACGCTTTTTTTCTTAAATGAAACATTCTATAGTCTTATGTATTTGTGTTCGGAGAGGTGTGTTTCCGATTTTTTAGTGTAATGGTAATCATTGAAATAGTTGTATCCGTTAGATGATGTTGGATTGGCAAGAGAGTAAACGTTGAAAAAATAGTTGTTTTCAAAAAGAAACAGACATAAATAAAAAGAGGTTATGACAGAAGGGATCAGTTTCTCGGTATTAAGTCAAATTTATGCAAAAACGTGAGGAACCATTTTCACAAAATTTTTCTTCATACTCGAAACTAAACGCCTTTTTCATAACCTCTTGGTAAACGGTGTTCAAAAGCTTGCATCTGCGGTAATAAGTCTAACCAAGTCAAAAACATAAGAAGCTGTTTTAGCTTGGCTGCTCTTATTACTTGATGCAGGGCAGCTTTTTCATAACCTCTTGGTAAACGGTGTTCAAAAGCTTGCATCTGCGGTAATAAGTCCAACCAAATCAAAAACATAAGAAGCTGTTTTAGCCTGGTTGTTCTTATTACTTGATGCAGGGCAGCTTTTTCACAACCTCTTGATTATTCAAACATTTTTTTTGCGGCACGAGCTAGAGTAGGAATATCTTTGTCGTAACGCGGTGTTTTGACAAGACGGGACATAGGAATACCCGCAAAATGGAAAGCAGCGATTTCTCCAGAACGTACAGCACTTTGTTCAGTAAAGATCATCTGATAAGGCTGCTCGACAAATTCTCCTGTAAAGGCCAGATTGGTCGAATGTTTAGGAATGACTTTTGGTCGATCGCTTTTGGCACGATTATTGAACAACGCGGAAGCATAAGGCATATAGACAGGGATATTATTTATTACGCTGTCGAAAATTTCTGTTTCTTTTTCACGAATATTCACTGGTCCAGGATCTACTTTTGAAAGTTGTCCAATCAGTTCTTCTAGCATTTCTTTTCCATTCATTTTAATATACTGTTTATCCACAAATTCGCCACGTCGTCTTGGATAAAGGAAATAACCCCAAATAACTGTTTCATTTGGTTTCTGAGACGTAAAATGCGGTTGATGATGCACGACGATAGACATATTGACATCTTTTTGGCCTAACGGCGTGATCGGTGTGGTTGAAATAAATGAATTCAAGGCATTTCCTGGTTCTTGAGTCGTGATACGGGTGATTTCATTCAACAACAAATGGTTTTTCGTCGTCAGGGTAAAGCTGACCCATTCGCTTGCATCTCGATCAGCAAAGAATTTGTCAGGATTTCCCAAGTTGTAGAAACGTTCACTGGCTTTTTTCCAGAGACTAGAAGCTGCACCATAATCCATATTTTCTACAGCTGGTGTTTCGTAATCTCCTAAAGTAGCTGAATCTGTAATGGACCCATTAGTGAAAATAACTGCTGTATCTTCATCGACCACAACGTATTCTTCTTCTTGAGTCAGTGTATTGGTAATTTTCAAACCAGTCACAGTGATTTCATCTTGCATCGGTGTTTCTTTGAATTCCCAGTCAGTGACACGGCGGTTCAAAATGATTTTGCATCCTTGTTCTTTCAAGTACTCGATCAAAGGAAGCATAATACTTTCGTATTGATTGTAACGTGTTCGATTGACGCCCACTAGATGTTCGATTTGAGTGAATTCATAAATCATTTGATGCATATAGCGACGCAATTCTTGAGCAGAACTACGTGTTCTGAAAGCAAATGTTGTTTCCCACATAAACCAGAAGTTTGTTTCAAAAAAGTGTGGATCATCTTTGAAATATTCTTCGATAGTGATATTGTCTAGTTTTTCTTCTTCTGAATCAGGCATAGCAATCAGTTTAGTCAGAAGAATACGGTCTTTATTATTGAATCCCAGTTTTCCGCCATCAATGATTCCTTTGCCACCTTCCATCAAACGTGCTTTGTCAAAGGTTCGGTGTTTTGCATCAAAATCTCTCGTATCTTCTTCAGCAGTCATCCCTGGCTCAGTAACAGAAGGTATTCGACTTAACAGATCCATCAAATCTACATAGGTACGGTAATTAAGCATGCGACCGCCTCGAGCAATATAGCCTTTTTGGTTTTCTAATGGATGGTTTTTATTCCAATATTCATCCACTACAGTGTCGGTCGGTGCACCATCATTTGAACCGTGATCATCCAATGAATAAAAGGTGATCTGATCCCCTTTCCATTTGCCTTCTTGAATCAAATAAACAGCCGCTGCCATATTGGCAATACCGGCACCAATCATTATTGCTTTACTTTTTCTCATTGTGATTCCTCCAATGTCTTCCAAGTATGTCCGTAGTGATTCAACTAAATAGGATGCTAGATTGATTCGAATTCATCATATAAATGACTGTCATCTTCGAATAGTCCTGTCTTTTTTCCTAGATATGCAGCGCCAAGGGCAAGCAAACCTAAACCGATGCCGACTTTGATTAATTTTTTACTCATGAAAAACGCCTCCTTGTTTTCTCTTTCTATATCCAAGGATAGTTCGTTTTTATTAGAATGCCAAATGATAGGACGAGAAGAAAAAGGAAATTTTGACAAAAAAGAAGAAGTGTCTGATTTTCCTGTAAATAAAAATAGGGTAGGTAAGAAGAAAAGATTTGAGGAGGTGTATGGTTCTATTTTTAGAAATTTGGGTACAAAAAAAGCACCGAGACAGTGCTTATTTGAAAAGCTGATGACGGACTAAGCCTTATTTTAACTTGCTACGTTGTTTTGGATACTTCCACGATTTATGGATGGAGGGAGAAAAATGGGAGAGTGAAAAAGAAAAATTTAAGCGAACCGTTATCATTAGAACAACTTTTAAATAGACGAACAAGGTAACTTTCTTTTACAATAAAAGAATAGGAACAAATTAAAAGAAAGTAGGTAGCGTATATGTTTCGCTCAAATTTAATTGAATTTCTAGAATGGATCATTGCTATTTTAAATATTTGTTCTATCGGTATCTTAATTGTCGGGATCGTTCTTGTTCTATTCAAACTTTTTGATTGGTCTCATGTCAAGAAAAACTATGCAGAACGTAATACTCGTAATGCAGATACAAGAAAACTGCTAGCAAGTTATATTTTGTTAAGCTTGGAAGTACTAGTCGTTGCTGATATCATCGAGTCAGTTATCAAGCCGACTTGGACAGATATTTTGAAGCTTGCACTTATTATTATCATTCGAACAGTCATTTCTTATTTCTTGAATCAGGAAATAGAAGACAAAGAAAAACAAAGAAGAGGAGAGGTAGGATGACGACAGAGTTGATGCAGTTTCTTCTTCCATATTTCGAAAAACTTGTACTGGGACTTGATATCTTTGCTATCTGTTTATTGGTTTGGGGTGTTTGTCTATCAATCAAGGATTTTTTGAAATATTTATTTGTCCATACAAAAGTGCAAAGCGACCGAGTCAGCGAGAACAATGCTATTAAAAAGATGTTGGGAGGCTATATACTTCTAAGTTTGGAAATTCTTGTTTCAGCTGGGATCATCGAATCGATTATCAAACCTACCTTGCAGGATATTTTCCAACTAGCGGCGTTGGTAGTTATCCGAACCATCATTTCTTATTTTTTAAATAAAGAGATCGGACCCCTAGATGTCCAAAATAAGTGAGGTTGTGAGCCTGACGTGTATCAAGAGATTGTTACAGAAATGGGCATCTTCAACAAATAAGAGGCTGTGACATGATTTTTGTCACAGCCCCTTATTTGTTTTGCACAGCTGAAATGATAGCTCGATCGATCGTATTGATCGAAATAGGAATAATATTTTCATATTGGACCGCATCTGGTGTATATAATGTACGTTCACATAATACCCGGTTTGAGGACTGCTGCGCATACTTCTTTATATCAGATATACTTGAATAAATTGTTGGTGCAACTTGAAAATCGAAAGTAGTTACAGCTTCCAAGGCTTCCCGATAAATCAGATAATGAACATCCGAATTTGTGACGATATAGATAGTCAGATGTTCTTTTGTCAGACGGAGAATTCCGCTCAATTCGATCACAAAAGCCCGCATGCAATTAGGATTCAACCGTAGATCATAAGGTAACTGGCTGGACCAGCTGGAAAAAATTGTCTGGACTTCTTTATATAAATTTGTCTGTTCCTCATTTAAAAGATAAAATTTTTCTGGCATGAATAATTGATAGTTATCCCAAGCCGAACGCATCAGATGAATCAGCGCACGTTCGAACGGTTGGTTTCCGAATAATTCTTGATTGAAGTGAGATTCAAAGGTAGCAACTAGTTCTTTTATTTCGGGAGTATTGTCAATAAACACTTGGTGTAGCTGTTGAAAGTCTTCCGCAATCAACTGATAAGAATGGAAACCATAATTACAAAGATTGAATAGTGTCAAAATAAAGGCGAATTCTTCTTTTTTATAATAGGTTTGGAAATCAGTGTTTTCCCATGCTGATTCGACATAATTGTAAATAGGACGTTTTTTGATTTCTTCGATAAATTTTGAATCTATTGTCACAGCACACACTTGCTGGCGTAGGAAACTGATAGCAAAACCAATCGATAAGATTTCTTTATTTTCTTTATCATAAAATCTGCCACTATTTTCCGTTACGGATTCAATGAAACGATCGGCACGTTCAAAAAACGATTCAGGTAGCTCCCAAGAATTAAAACCGCCTAAACGATACGACACATTAAGAAGCAGCAGACGTCTTTCCATTTCAGTGAATCGAGGGGAGTAGCGGTCGATTTCGATCCCGCAGTCATTAAAATAAGCTAATACTTGTTTTTTTAATGAATAAGCTTTGCTGACAGAGATGAATTCACATTCAGTTAATTGAAGATAATCAGGTTCATCTTCTTCCAAATAAAGCAGACAAGTTTTTAAAAACAACGAATTTTGAGACAATTGCTGCATGATCTTGCATCGAGGTATATGTTCTGAAAAATATAAAGTGTAACGGTCCTTTTCCCGATGTGTATAAGCGATCTGTTCTTCAAATTCTTTTTTTATGTTATTGATATCATTGAGTAAAGTGGTTTTGCAAACATGCAGGAGATTGGAGAGCTTTTCTAGATTGACTTCTTTATTTACATAGAATTGCCCACATAAAAACAGCTGTCTTAAAATATTTTTCTCAATATATTCTTCAATCATAGTAGAGCCTCCGCCTTGTATTTTTTTGCACAATATGGGAAATATTATGACATGTTTTCTTTTTGAAATCATCAGTTAATTTCTGAAAAAGCATATAAATGCCGTTAAAAAAGGTTTTTTATGTTATAAAATTTGGAAAACAGATAATTCTATTAAAAAATAAATTGTGAATTTTTAACAATATAAAAAAATAAAAATATGTTTAGTGAATGAAGGACAGTCATTTTATTTGTTTGTTCGCTTTTTTTAGGTTATCTATTTTAGAAGACTGATTTATTGAAAAATTGTTCGCTTTTTTGCGTTGAATTATCAGAAAAATCCGACTTTATTTATTTTTGTTTGTAAAAATCTACGTGGATTTGATGTTATAAAAAAAAATTTCTCATTTTTGGCGCTATAGTGAAGAGGTGTTACAGATAAACACATGTATCTGCAAGACATTGACCAACAAAATATGGAGGGAAGAAAAATGAAAGATATGGATATCAAGGCCGTCTTTATAGGCGACAAAGCTGAAAATGGACCAGTTTATAAAATGTTGTTGAACAAGATGGTAGATGAACATCTTGGATGGAGAGAAAATTATATTCCTTCAGATATGCCTGCAATTAGCGAAGGAGATAAGCTCACTCCAGATTATCTAGCCACCCGCGACCATATGATAGAGGTCTTGGATGAAGTCAGTCAGCGATTACGCGCAGGATCGATCCCATGGCATTCAGCAGGCCGTTACTGGGGACAAATGAATGCTGAAACATTGATGCCTGCTTTATTAGCTTACAACTATGCGATGCTGTGGAACCCAAATAATGTTGCATTGGAATCTTCTATGGCAACTTCGCAAATGGAAGCAGAAGTAGGACAGGATTTTGCTTCATTATTCAATATGACAGACGGATGGGGACACATTGCAGCAGATGGTTCTATTGCTAATCTTGAAGGATTATGGTACGCCCGTTGCATCAAATCGATTCCTTTAGCTGTCAAGGAAGTGCTGCCTGAAAAAGTGAAAAAAATGTCTGAGTGGGAACTTTTGAATTTATCTGTTGAAGAAATTTTGGAAATGACCGAAAGCTTTACGGACGAAGAAATGGATGAGGTCAAAGCAGCTTCTTCCCGTAGCGGAAAAAATATCCAAAGATTAGGGAAATGGCTGGTCCCTCAAACAAAACACTATTCTTGGATGAAGGCGTTAGATATTTGCGGAGTCGGCTTAGATCAGATGGTTGCTATCCCAGTTCAAGAGGATTATCGAATGGATATTAATGCTTTGGAAAAAACAATTCGTGAATTAGCTGGACAAAAAATCCCAATTCTAGGTGTGGTTGCTGTCGTAGGAACGACAGAAGAAGGTCAAGTAGACAGTGTAGATAAAATCGTCCAATTAAGAGAAAGGTTAAAAGATGAAGGGATCTATTTCTATTTACATGTTGATGCCGCATATGGCGGCTATGCGCGTTCACTGTTTCTAAACGAAGCAGGAGAATTTGTGCCGTATGCTTCCTTAGCTGAATTCTTTGAAGAACATCATGTTTTCCACCACTGCGTAACGATTGACAAAGAGGTATATGAAGGGTTCAGAGCTATTTCAGAAGCGGATTCTGTCACGATAGATCCTCATAAGATGGGCTATGTCCCTTATGCTGCTGGAGGAATCGTAATCAAACATAAAAATATGAGAAATATCATTTCTTATTTCGCGCCATATGTGTTTGAAAAATCAGTAAAGGCTCCAGATATGTTAGGAGCTTATATTTTGGAAGGATCAAAAGCTGGAGCAACCGCCGCCGCAGTCTGGACAGCACATCGTGTATTGCCATTGAATGTGACCGGATATGGTCAATTGATTGGGGCTTCAATCGAGGCAGCTCAAAGATTCAGAGAATTTCTCGATCATCTGACTTTTACTGTTAAAGGAAAAACAATCGAAGTCTATCCATTGAATCATCCTGATTTTAATATGGTCAATTGGGTATTCAAAGAACAAGGCTGTACAGATTTGAACGCTATCAATGAATTAAATGAAAAAATGTTCGATCGGTCTTCTTATATGGATGGCGATGTTTATGGTGAACGGTTTATTACTTCTCATACTACATTTACACAAGAAGATTACGGTGATTCTCCGATTCGTTTTGTTGAAAGAATGGGTCTAACGAAAGAAGAAAGGAAAAAAGAACAGAAAATCACTCTGCTACGTGCGGCTATCATGACTCCTTATTTGAATGATGATCGAATTTTCAATTTTTATACAAAAAAAATCGCCAAAGCAATGGAAAAGAAACTAAACGAAATCATCCAATAGAACTGATTTTTGTGTGAAAGAATAACAAGAGACATATGGAGAACAGACAATTATTTGCTTCATCAAAACAATTGTATTTCCCCCTGTTTTTCATATATTCCTCGCCAAGATATTCTTTTTTATAAAACGTTCTATAAGTTGGATCGTTCGTTTCATGTATCAAACCCAGTTCACTAAGATCGTTCAATGGATGTTTCGGTGATACTGGGTTTTGTACTGAATCGATGAAACCTTGTCATTTCTGTTCTTGACAAAAATAAAAGAAAACAAAAACATATGTCGCTATTGAAAGAAGGAATAAAGATGAAAGATACTGGTTCATCAAAGCAAATCACGACCATGACCTTTATCGGAATGACCTGCGCCCTTGTAGCAAGTGTACGAAATATTCCAGATGTAGCAGCAACGAGCTGGACGATGATTTTTTACATGCTGGTTGCAGTATTATTGTACGCTTTTCCAATCTCATTGATCTCTGGTGAATTTGCTGGAATGTTTCCCCAAAAAGGTGGTCCAGAACTTTGGGTATCGAATGCTCTAGGAAAAAAATGGGGGTTCGTTGTCTCATGGCTGTTATGGGTCCAAATGTTTCCTGGGATGGTGATGGTCGCTTCAGCACTCGCTCCGTTGTTTGGTAATATTATCGATAATGTGCCGCTTGGTTTGAACAGCAAATTTACATTAGTTGTCATTTTAGTCGTTTATTGGATCATCACTTTTTTGAATTTGAAATTTGATATGGCAAAAATCGGCGGAAAAGTCGGTGTTTGGTTAGGATTGTACGTGCCTTTGACGATGATGCTCTTATTAGGGTTTGCTGCGTGGATCAAAGTTGGGATCGTACCAACCGGAACATTAGGCAGTTTTTCATGGGACAAATTAATACCAGATACTACGACTGCATCCTCATTTGTTTATTTTGCGCCGATCATGTTTATTTTTACTGGTATCGAAATGTCCTCTGTGTATATCACTCGATTGGAAAATCCAGTTAAAACGTATATTCGCGGAGTATTTGCCGCGTTAATTTTTATATTTTTCGTCAATATTTTGAATGCTTTAGTTGTAGCAAATGTCGTACCAAAAGGACAAATGGAATTGAATAATATCGCGCAATCTATTTCGATTTATTGCCAAATTCTTGGTTTGCCACATCTTATTGTGAATCTGTTTAGTTTACTTGTCTTCATTGGTGTAGCAGTCCAATTATCTGCTTGGGCCTCAGGACCAGCAAAGACAGTGACAGAAAGTGCTAGAAAAGGTGCGTATCCACCAAAATTCAATTTTTGGAAGACGAATCAATTTGACGTATCCAAATCCGTTATTTTGACTCAGTCTGTCATTATCTCAATCTTTGCACTTTTTTATTTGCTGATTCCTGGCGTCAATCAAGCATTTTTGATGCTCGTAAATTCAACTACTGTTATCTACTGTATCGTCTATGTCATCATGGGGATCGCAGTTTTGAGATTGCGTTATACACATGCAAAGTTGAATCGACCATTTAGAATTGGAAAAAAAGAGAAAAAGAGCAATCTTGGAGTTTGGACTGTCGTTATTGTTTTATTTGCGGCAATCGGATTTTCTGTCGGACTGACGATGAAAGCTGGAACATGGATCAATCTAATTGCAGTCACAGCCATCAGTGTCATTTTGTTTGTAGTACCACTCTGTATTGAAAAAATAAAGAAACCTTCTTGGGAACAGGAAGTCGCCATGCTGCTTGAAAAAGAAAAAGGTGAACTTGATGGAAAAACCGGCAATGAAACGGACTCTAACTAATCGAAATATCCAGTTAATCGCATTAGGTGGCGCAATTGGAACAGGATTATTTTTAGGTTCAGCAAAGGCAATTGCATCAGCAGGGCCAGCTGTTATTCTCGTTTATTTGATATGCGGTTTGGCTATTTATGGTTTGATGCGGGCCATGGGTGATTTATTTTTAGCAAATAGTACATTTAACTCTATCAGTGATTTCGTTGACTATTATTTAGGCAAAAAGTGGGCATTTTTTGTCAATTGGACTTATTGGCTTTGCTGGCTGCAATCAACTGTCTGCCTTGGCGTATTCTCTTTTTCTATATAGGAACGATTTTGTCGATTTTATTTGTTGTTCCATGGCATTGTTTAGATTTAAAAGAAAGTCCTTTAGTGACTATGCTGCAAGTGATCCATTGCCAAGGCGGAGCAGCAATTGTCAATCTAATGATTTTGGTTGCTTCTTTGTCCTCAGCAACTAGTGCAGTCTACAGTACTAGCAGGATTTTATATCAAACAGCAAAAGAAAAAAGTTTGCCCCATTGGTTTTGTGCGCTTTCTAAGAAAGGCGTACCTTTACACGGTATTTTAATTACAGGAATGTTATTTTTTGCCGGTCTTTGTCTACATTTTTTTGTAGCTGATAGTCGATTGTTTTTTCAGCTTTTGGCAGGCATGACAACGAGTTGTTTTCTATTTGTGTGGTCTTCGATCTTGTGTGCACATGTTCAATTTATTAAAGAAAAGAAACGGAACACTACACAAAGATATAAAGATCTTGCTTTGTTGGTGTTTTTTACTTCAATTGCTTTCAGCTTGTTATTCGAAAGCACGACACGCTTTATTCCTTTTTTATTGGTTATCTGGTTTGTATTCTTAAATTTTGTATATAAAAGAATAAGCAATAGAAATATCAGTTAGGCCCAGATACATTTTGCAAAACGAATTATTTCAGACCCCCCTGAAATAATCGATACGCCTGAAAAAACTTCCCTGCGTATAATAACAGTATCAATTAAACAGGAGGGGATAGGATGAACTGGTACAGATTGACGGTAGAAGATGTATTGAAAAACTATCAAACATCAACAGAAGGCTTGTCGCAAGAAGAACGACAGAAACGCCTGACTGATCAAGGATATAATGAAATAAAAGCAAGGCAGCAGACAAAACGATGGAAAAAAATAGCAAAGCATTTTACTGATCTGCTGATGATCGTGTTGATCATTGCCTCTTTTTTGAAATTTGCTTCTAGTGAATATATTGAAGGAAGTATTATTTTATTCGTAGTGATCGTCAATGGACTCGTTAGTTACTGGCAAGAAAGAAAAGCGGAAGAATCATTGAATGGTTTGAAGCAGCTGATGGGACAAGAAGCGATAGTACTATCAAACGGGATGCAAGAAAAAATCCCTGCGAAAGAACTGGTAAAAGGAGATGTCATTGTCTTACGTGCCGGAGATGTCGTTCCAGCAGATATCCGATTAATCGAAGCACATGATTTATTAGTGGAAGAATCGATTTTGACGGGAGAATCAGAAGCATCTGAAAAAAGTCATGCCGTTTTGACAGAAGAAGAATCGATCGGCGACCAGAAAAATATGGCTTTTTCAGGAACGCTTGTACAATCTGGTTCTGCAGTCGGTGTCGTTGTAGAAACAGGAAACACGACAGAAATCGGTAAAATCAATCAAGCATTGCAATCGGTCGAACAACAAACGACGCCTCTGATTAAAAAAATCAACCGATTAAACAAACAAATTTTTCAAGGCATTCTTTGTTTGAGCCTATTCTTAGTTATTTTTACGACATTTCGATATGGTATGGATTGGCATATCCTTCTTTCGGCTACGATTGCTTTGGTGGTGTCAATGGTACCCGAAGGATTGCCAGCTGTTTTGACCATGATTCTATCCGTTGGAGTACATGAAATGGCAAAAGAAAAGGCGATCATCAAAGGACTTCCTTCGGTAGAAACATTAGGTTCTATGACAGTGATCTGTTCAGATAAGACAGGAACATTGACAAAAAATGAAATGACAGTTGTGGATGTAGCTGCAAAAGAAGAAGCCTGCGTGTTGTCCATTATGAAAAACTGTCAGGAATTAAAAACAAAAGAAGAACAGAAAACAGAAAATTTAAGTGGCAATCCGACAGAAGTTGCGCTGATTCGACACACAGAAACAGCCAATCTACCTTTGAAAAAAATAGAAGCAAAGATTCCGTTCAGTTCTGAATACAAATATATGGCAACGATGCATGCGGAGGAAAAAGGAGCGGTGATTTACGTCAAAGGTGCACCAGAAGTATTATTTGCTAAATCAACTCTTTCTTCTGCAGAACAAGAAGCATGGAGTCAGACAGCTGCAGAATTTGCGAGAAAAGGTCAGCGTGTTTTAGGATTTGCTTATAAAAAAGTAGATTCGAAACAGGAACTCACGCATGAGACTTTAACCCAATTAACTTTTGCAGGGATCGCCGGATTGATCGATCCGCCAAAAGAAAGTGCAGTCAAAGCTGTAAAGGAATGCCAACAAGCAGGGATCTCAGTGAAAATGATTACAGGGGATCACAAAGACACAGCAAAAGCGATTGCGGAACAAATTGGCTTAAAACATACTGCCAAAGTTTTAGAAGGGATCGATTTGGATCTTATGTCTGATGAAGAGTTGATTCAGCAAGTGCCAATAGTCGATGTCTTTGCTCGAACGACACCAGAACATAAACTGCGAATTGTTAAAGCTTTGCAGAAAAATGGAGAAATCGTCGGAATGACCGGAGACGGCGTAAATGATGCACCTGCTTTGAAAAGATCCGATGTAGGAATTGCTATGGGAATCAAAGGTAGTGAAGTAAGCAAACAGGCAGCTGATATGGTTTTAGGAGATGATAATTTCCATACGATTGCAAAAGCCGTAAAAGAGGGCCGGCGGATTTTGGATAATTTGCAAAAAACCATCAATTTCTTCTTGCCAACTGCATTAGCTCAAGGATTGATCTTGATTTGGGCACTTATGCTGAATCGCCCGCTACCTTTGTCCCCAGTACAGATTTTATGGGTCAATATGGTAACGACAATCACTTTATCTTATGCACTAGGGTTCGAGTCGCCAGATCCAGAAATCATGAAGCGCCCACCAAGAGATCCAAAGCAAGGAATCCTATCTGGTTATCATTTGTTTCGGATCATCTATGTCTCCCTACTGATCATGGTTCCTGCCTATTTATTGGCTATGCAGTTTGAAGGGCAAAGCTTACAGCAAACCATTCTTCTGCAAAATATCGTCTTAGCTCAAGCTGTTTACATGATCAATTGCAGAGAGTTGTCCAAGCCGTCATTGAACCAAGGTCTTTTGCAAAACAAAGCGCTTTTTCTTTCATTAGGTATCCTTGCTTTATTGCAAGGGATGGTTATTTTTCTACCAGTCGGCCAGCAGCTGATCGGTACAGTAAGTTTAACGATGACACAACAGTTATTGATTGGAGCAAATGTGATTCTTCTATTCTTAGTTGTAGAAATAGAAAAAGGGATCATGAACAAACTGTTTCGCAAAAAAGAAAAAACAGCTAGAGAATACAGTCGCTAGCCGTTACTATAAAAAAGTTTTGAAAGTGAGTTCAGTCAAACGATTGAGCTCATTTTTCGTTGGAATAGAAGAAATGTATACAATAGGGATATCTAGAGAATCTAGAGGGAAATTGGAAATCAAGATATCTGTTTTTTCAAAAGAAATAGTGGAAAGATCGGTTAGTTCGATAGGTAAGAAGCAGACACGTTTTCCTAAGTAATCTTTTAATTCCTGCTGCAAGAACGCCTTCCATGAAGGTTCTCCTTGGAAAATAAAATAGACATTGAACAAATTCGGTTTGATAGAAAAAATCGTTTGTTGGATCAGTAGAGACAAGAGTTGGAGAAAGTAATTTGGTTCATTGATTTCTATTTCTTTTTTTAGATCGTTCAGTAAATTCTCTTTCTGTTGATACAAGTGTGCATATTGCTGATCATATGTTTCTAAAAAACGATGGTATTGACGGTCCAATGCTTCAATCAATATCGGCGATTCATGATATTTTAATATGAGGAGAGCCAAGTTATCAGTCAGAGATGTTTTTTTTAGTTGATCAAGAGACAGCTCTGAAGCTAGTTCCTCTACAAACGTTTCGAGGACCTCTAAAAATGGAGAATGATGCAGGCAGCGAGCGGTTTCTTGTCCATAGTTATTGTTGTAATTCCAACTTTCCAGAAAGCAGAAAGAAGCAAAAGAAAGCTCAGTGTCTTTAAGATAAATACCTTCCGTTAAATACAATTTTTTCAATGCAGAGTCATACAGGGAGGAGAGTGTGCTGTTGGTATGGATAGAAGAATCTAATCGGCAATTCGCTTTTATACGGATCGTATTGATAAAGAACCAACATGTTCCGAAAATCTCTTCTGTTTCAACCGCTAGTTCAGTTTGACTGAGGTTTCTTAAAAATTGAAAATAATGGGATTCATGGATCGAATAATCCTCGAAAAAATAGTTGTTATGAGTGAAAGGAATCAGCAATCGATGATAAAAAGTACGAATCGCACGCTCTTTTCCAAGAATACAAGCTGTATATTTCGTCAAATCGATCTGCAAGTCGTAACTTGCTAAACGCTGATTGATTTTAGTCACATGTCTTTTCAATGTCCCATAAGAAAGCCCATGGTCGGCTAGAAAATCAGGGACAGCAACTTTTTTTGTAAAAAGCAGATTTTTCAGCAGTTCGACACTGACTGATTGTTTGAAAAAAATCTCCCAAAGGTCATTTGTTAATAAATTTTGCTGGTTTTGCAAACTGATTCCTGCTTGATCGCTGATGATGTCCCAGCCTTCGGGCAGCTGAGAGCGAATAGATTGAAGGTAAGAAAAAATCGTTCGTTCGGTTGTCCCTATGATTTCAGCTAATTCATTTACGGTTATCTTTGTATGATTCAGCAATTGTTCTACTAAAGAAACATGACGTCGAATATCTTTTTCGGTAATGATTTTTTTCATTAGTGAATACATCAATCAGACTCCCTTCTATTCTAAGAATACGGAGAAAATAAACGGTGGTCAAGTTTCAACTGATTTTTCAATCATTGTTTATTTTTCTGGAGCATTTACTGATGATAAGAATTTCATCATGAACTTGAAAAATGATACCACTAAAATCAAAAAATAGGTGGGCAAACAATAATAAACATTTTAATAGTAGATGGTAGCAAGACCAACACAGGCGGATTGAACATTTAAGAGTTGATAAAAAAGAAAAATATCGAAGTATTTGATTAGCAACTACTTGTATTCATTTTTCTATTCTTACGTGGTATCTTTGAATAAAGCGAATCAATAAAAAAGAGATGGAAGCAGATGCTAACGAAAAAAGAACTAATCGATCACATCAATGAAACATACAATTTGTCTCCAGAATATATTTTTAAAAAATTTCCTGATTATTGCGTATTCAGACATCAAAAAAGCAAAAAATGGTTTGGGGTCCTGATGTCTGTTCCAGAAGAAAAAATCTATGATGATGCAAGTGACCATAGGATCATCAATATTCTTGATTTGAAGGTCGATCCTGAACTTGGCGGAATTTTGCGAGGAAAAGAGGGGTATTTTCCAGCCTATCACATGAATAAAGAACATTGGATCTCTATTGATCTACGTAAAATAGAAAAGCTAGATGAACTAGCAGATTTGATTGATGGAAGTTTTAAATCAACGCAATGAATGTCTAGGACAATAGAGAAGAGGTTGTGACAGAAATGTTTAGCTTCAAGAAATAAGAAGGAATTTACGAAAATTGCTTCTCAAATTTTTGGGAAATTTCGGCTTATTTTCTAAGAAATTACTTCTGGAACACCGTTTGTTCGAAAAAAGAGCTGCGACAAGAATTTTGTCCCAGCTCTTTTTTTTTTATTTTCCTAAATAAAATTCCCGCATCGTTTTTGCAATCATTTTGATCAAAGGATGATCTTCTGTGAAGCTAGAAGATAAATAAATTGTTCGTGTCAAGGGCAAATCTTTGATTTCCCGCAAGACGAAAGGATCATTTTTATCGTAAGACCAAGAAACTTTTGGGAAAAAGCTAACAACTAATCCTTGCTTGACAATAGAACGTAATGTCGCAGGATCATCTGTCGTCGAACTGATCGTCAATTCGATACTTTTCGCTTCAAGTGCTGCATCCAGTGTATGACGGAAGGCGTTGCTCTTTGACAGCATCAAGATGGGGGTGCGTTGGATATCTTCTAATTGCAGATGTTCTTTTTTAGCAAGAGGATGTTTCTTAGGAATGGCGACATAAACAGGTTCTTTCATGATAGGAATATTGGTCATGCCAGGCTTCATCTCCGAAGTGATGTACAGTACAGGATCGGTAATATCATCTGGTAAATGATGTTGCATGATCGTTAATTGGATATCAGGATGCTTTTCCATAAAAATTCGGACCAAGTTCGGAATAGAAACAGAGGCTACCTCTAAATACAATATGACGGAAGTAACGATATTCTCATTGACCGAAGACAATAATTTGATTCCTTCTTCTAATGTGTCTAATGTCTTGACTGCATATGGATAAAATTCTTCTGCATAAACGGTCGTCTCAATGTTTCTGCCGCTATGGTAAAACAAAGGGACACCTAATTCGTTTTCCAAATGTTTGATCGCACGGCTCAAGGCAGGTTGAGAAATAAATAATTCTTTGGCTGCTTGGGTAACATTTTTTGTTTCGAATACTTTTTTAAAATACTGCAGATGAAGCAATTTCATAATTATCCATCCCATCCATACCTTTTTGTTATGGTTTTTTCTTTTTTTGGCATTTTTTATTATAGCAGAAATTGACTAAGATAGCAGTGGAAAAAGTAAGTGCTGAGGAGGCGAGGCTCATGAGTACAGGTTTCTTATTTCCTGGACAAGGCAGTCAGAAGTTAGGGATGTTAGCGGATATCCCTGAAATGTACATGGAACGTTTAGAAAATGTGACGGGGTATCGGTTAGTTGATAAAGAAGAAAACTATCAAGATACGGTTTTTATCCAGCTAGCATTACTGACAAAAGCAGTATTTTATTTAGATGAAATGGAAAAAAACGGTATTCAGCCTGATATTGCAGCAGGACATTCGATTGGTGCTTTTTGTGCAGCTGTTGCTTGTCGATCTTTGAGATTTGAGAATGCAGCGGAACTAGTCTATCACCGCGCAGTCTTAATGAAAGAAGCTTATCCAAGCGGTTATGCAATGGGCGTAGTAGTAGGTGTGACGAGAAGCGAAGCTGAGGAAATTGTAGCAAAAACATTTGATCCTGACCATCCAGTTTATCTGTCAAATGAAAATTGTCCGATGCAACATACGTTATCTGGGAGTATCGAAGGTTTATCCGTTACGTTGGCAGAAGCCAAACGGCACCAAGCGCAAACAGCGAAGCTGCTGAAAGTCCCTGTGCCATCTCACTGTCTCTTGATGAATGATACGGTCAAGAAATTCAAGCCGTATATGCAGTCTGTCCATCTATCTGATGCTAGATGTTTGTATATAAAAAATACGGATGGAAGAGCCACTCAGGACGCAGAAGAGATTCGTAAAGATTTGTTGGAAAACCTAGCTTTCCCTGTGCAGTGGAACCAAATGATGGACTTGGCAAAAGAATTAGGAATGGATCTGACGATTGAATTTCCCCCCGGCAATACTTTGACAAAGCTGATTCATACAAAATTTGGTGTAGATAAAGGGATCCGTACGATCAATCTAGACCAACATGGTATTGATGACGCCACGTTTCTATATCAAAAATGGAGATGACTAATTATGGAAAAACCAAACCGCAACTGGGCTTCTAAACGCGAAAAAAAAGCGCAGCGATTGGAAAAAATCAGCAACTTGCTCAATGGCAAGTATGTAGAAACTGAAAAAATCGTAGAAGTAATGGAAAAACTGATTGCTCCCGGCGACAAAGTTGTATTAGAAGGCGACAATCAAAAACAAGCAAGTTTTCTTTCAGAAAGTCTTGAAAAAGTAGATGCAGAAAAAGTGAATGATCTGCATTTGATCATGTCTAGTATCTCACGACCAGAACATTTGAATATTTTTGAAAAAGGAATCGCAAGCAAGATCGATTTCTCTTATGCTGGTGCACAAAGCTTGCGTGTCGCCCAAATGATTGAAGACGGCACAATGAAATTAGGTGATATCCATACTTATTTGGAACTTTATGGACGCTTATTCATCGATTTGATTCCAAATGTTGTTTTAGTAGCTGCAGATAAAGCAGATAAAGACGGCAACTTGTACACAGGTTTCAATACGGAAGAAACACCAACAATCATCGAAGCTGCAGCTTTCAAAGATGGTATCGTGATCGTTCAAGTCAACGAAGTTGTCGATTCTTTACCACGTGTAGATATCCCTGGTGACTGGGTAGACGTTGTCGTGAAAGCAGATAAACCTTATCAATTAGAAGCTTTATTCACACGAGATCCTCAAAACATCACAGAATTGCAAATTCTAATGGCAATGATGGCAATCAAAGGAATCTACGCAGAACACGGCGTACAATCTTTGAATCACGGTATTGGATTCAATACAGCAGCTATCGAATTGTTACTGCCAACTTATGGTGAATCACTAGGGTTAAAAGGGAAAATCGCGAAGAACTGGGTATTGAACCCACATCCAACGATGATTCCAGCCATCGAATCAGGTTGGGTTGAAAGCATCCATAGTTTTGGTGGCGAAGTTGGTATGGAAAAATATATTGCTGCTCGCCCAGATGTCTTTTTTGTCGGTAAAGACGGCACGATGCGCAGTAACCGAACATTATCACAAGCTGCAGGACAATATGCCATCGATATGTTTATCGGTTCAACCTTGCAATTAGATTACGAAGGAAACTCTTCTACCGTAACAAAAGGACGTTTATCTGGTTTTGGCGGTGCGCCTAACATGGGACATAATCCTGGCGGTCGTCGTCATTCTACACCAGCATGGCAATCACTTCGCGACAATGATGATCCATTAGGGAAAGGCCAAAAATTAGTTGTTCAAATGGTTGAAACATATGGTTCAAATAAAAAACCAGTCTTTGTCGAAGAATTAGATGCACTAGCTGTTCAAAAACAAGCAGGCTTAGCCAATGCACCAGTGATGATTTATAGCGAAGATACTACACATATCGTGACAGAAGAAGGAATTGCTTATTTGTACAAAGCAAAAACAAAAGAAGAACGACAAGCAGCAATTGCAGCAATTGGCGGTGTTACACCTCTTGGAATGACTAGCACGAAAGAATCACTAGATAGCTTGCGTGCAGCCGGCATCGTGAAATTACCAGAAGATCTAGGCATCAAACGTAGTGAAGCGAAACGTTCATTATTAGCTGCACAAACCATCGATGATTTGATCGAATGGTCAGATGGCCTGTATGAACCACCAATGAAATTCAGAACTTGGTCATAAAATTGGCGAGAAAAACCTTTTGTCGCCATTTACCCAGATGGAAGAAGAAAGACGAATAAGCAGAACGTGTATGCTCTGTTTTACAAAAAGGGGAGAGATCCATGGAACAATTAGCTTATAAATATCCAACGAAACAGCCGATCAATAAGAAAATCCATGTAGGAGTGGTCGGTTCAGGAGATTTGGAAATCTTGATGTTTCCAACAGAAAAAACAGAATCTACTGTAAAAATTTGTACAGGAAGCGATGGCTTCGGCGAAGTATGGAACAATGTATTAACGAGATTTTTTGATCGTTATCCAATTTCAGCAGATATCGTGATCAATGACTTCGGTGCTACACCAGGAGTTGTGTACCTACGATTGACGCAAGCAATGGAGGAACTTTCAGATGAAAAATAGTTTTGTAGAATTAAACGCCAGAGAACGAGTGAACGCTCTACTTGACAATGGACGTGAATTGATTGATCCATTCGATCAAATCATCGCGCCAAGTTTACCAGCACAAGGAATCGTCCCTGAAAGTGATGACGGGATCGTTGTCAGCCGTGGCACGATCAATGGCAAACAAGCAGTAGTAATCGCTATGGAAGGAAAATTCCAAGGTGGCGGTATCGGTGAAGTTTCCGGTGCAAAAATCGTTGCTGCACTTGAACATGTGTTAGAAGAAAATAAAAAAGGAAATGAGATCTTTCCAGTCATTGTACTAGATACAGGTGGTGTTCGTTTGCAAGAAGCAAACTACGGACTGTTATCTATTTCAGAAATCGGAAATGTAATCATTGCTCTAAAACAATATGTACCAGTCATCGGTTTGATTCCAGGACGTGTAGGATCATTTGGCGGTATGTCGATTACTTCAGCATTAATGAGTTATTTAATCGCAACAAAAAAAGCGAGAGTCGGTTTGAATGGACCAGAAGTTATTGAACAAGAAGCAGGCGTTCGAGAATTTGATTCTAGTGACAAAGACTTGATTTGGAATACATTAGGATCTCGTCAACGGGTAGAATCAAAAATCATTGATGAATTAGTGACTGATAGTGTAGAAGCAATCAAAGCTGCTGTCATCGCAGCAATGGACGAACGAAAAGACACGCATCGCAGTGAAAGCTCAGCATTTTATTTATCATTACTTGATTCTTTAGATCTTTCAAAACCAATGGCCATTGACGATTACAATGAAGCAATTGCTAACCATCAAGCAAAATCAATTGACTTACCAGAAGTAGCAGAAGGAAATGAACCAGCTGCAGCAAGTGTTGGTTACGATTGGTTTGCGGCACTAACTGGCATGAAAAATCCAACTTCTTCTATTAGTACTGTGTATTATGGTAAATCAAGTAAATTCATAGAAGAAGCCATCGTGACATCAATCGTACCTGATCCTAAAAACCCGATGTACCGTGTACGAAACGGTGAAGTTGGTTTAGTTGAAGGTTTCCGCATGGGACAAATTTTGGATCACGTTTACGAAGAAGATAAAGACAAAAAAGTGAAACGGCCAATCATCGTTGTGATCGATGTACCAAGCCAAGCATACGGCTATAACGAAGAATTGATCGGTATCCATGTGGCTTTGGCTAATAGTGCTGCTGCTTATGCAAAACTCCGTCAAGCTGGACATCCAGTTATTGGATTGATTGCAGGAAATGCTATTTCAGGTGCATTTTTAGCACATGGATTACAATCAAGCCGCTTGATTGCTTTAAACAATAAAGAAATTACCGTCCAAGCGATGTCTAAAGAAAGTGCTGCACGTGTGACAAAACGTTCGGTTGCTGAAATCGAAGCAGCTGCTGAAAAAGTTCCAGCTATCGCTTACGATATCAATAATTATACAAAACTAGGAGCGATCTATCATTTCCTAGAAGATATCACCGACCAAGCTGCTTCAGAACAAAATGTCAGCAAAGTCATCGAAGCAATCAATGAAGCCATTCAAGATGTCCGCAATACAAATGACACGATGCTGACAAATCGATACACAAACGAAACAGCCAAAACATTCGGACGTGTCGAAACAAATAAAGTCCGTGCCAAAATGGACGAAGAATGGGATGCATAAAAAATGATTCAAGCACATGATATTGTCCTTTTTGATAAACATGAAATAGAAGGGTTCACCTTGCCTGAATGGGTCGTTCTAACTGAAAAGATGTTCGGAACAGTTCGTCGTGCGTCGACGGATCACGCAGAAATACTACCGATTGGTTTACGTGGACCTGCCCGCAATCAGAGATGGTCAACAGAAATCTCAAAACATGCCGTCAAACAAGTCATTCATCCGTGGGACATCATCGAACAAGAATCGTATAGACAAGAGAAAATCATGGATTATCCTGTTTATCAGCAATTTCATGCTGCTAGAAACATATTATCAGGATGTAAATGGGGAATCGGCGGCAGCTTAGGATTTGAATTATCGACTGGGATTCCGGCAGTAAAAGAAACCAGTGATTTTGATTTGCTGCTGTACGCAAATTCACCGATTGAATTGCCAATTCAGGTAATTCAATCGCATCCTGCTTTTTTTGAGCAATTCGATACCCAAGTAGTGACTCGGCAAGGCGGTTTTTCACTAAAAGAGTATTTGAGAGAGCCAGAGAAAAAAATTCTATTGAAAACAGTCGAAGGACCTAAATTAACCAAAGAACTTTGGTAATAAAGAAAAAGAGAGAGAAAGAGATGTTTGAAAACAAAAAAATCAAAATCAACGTAAGTGACTTCCAGAAAGTATCAGCTGTAACGGCTGTTATGATGCAAACGATATTGAGCTTTGCTTTGGCAAACAGCCACAGCGCAACAAATACAGCTTTTCTTGGTACCTTTTACGTCATCGTTAAATACACAGCACCAATGTTTATTTTTGCAATTGTTTATAATATGGTAAAAACAAGTCAGCATTTGTCTTATTGGGAATTTTTGAAAGAAAAGTTTTTTGAACTAGTCGTTCCGTATCTTCTATGGACGACGGCTTATCTTTGGCTATTTCCAGCAGTCCAACAACAAACTCCGTATACGGATACTGCAAGCTTTTTACTGAAATATGTCACAGGTGATGGAGCGCCTCATTTATGGTATACCGTTATGATGCTGCAGATCCAATTGTTCATGCCGTTTTTTGTTTGGCTCGGTTACAAAGTATTTGCTAATAAAAAATATGTATGGCCAGTATTGATTGGTTCAACGATTTTATATGTCGCATGGTATCTGTTCTATCAAACACAAGTATTGACTGGGCCTTATCATGACAGCTGGTACTTATTAGATCGGTTTGTTGCTAGTTTCATGATTTATGGGGTAGCCGCATTTGTTTATCACGAAAAAGTCTATCAATATTTGGACAGAGTACGTTATCTTTTCTTACCTGTTGCCTTAGTTATCGCGTTCTTTTCTGTCCGTTCATTGCTCGCACATCCAGGAGACTTGAGCTTTGCGAATGCACCTTACTTGAATACGATCCAAAGTTTATACAGTTTAGTCATCATCTTTGCTGTCTTCATAGGCGCTTCCAAAATGATTGTAAACGATTCGCCAAAATTGCCATTGTTCAAATGGTTGTCTGTTTATGCTTATCGTACGTATTTAGCCAATGTATTTGTTTTCCAAGTACTGTTATTATTGTTTAAAGATAGTTGGCTGCAGTTACCTTCAGGAGTCATGATTCTTGTAGCTTATCTAATGACGGCAAGTTGTGCATTTGCTTTAAGCTGGTTACTTCATATCATTTGGGTAGCTATCAAAAAAGGTTTCAGCAAGTAATAGTAGGAAGAAGGAGTGAGTGTCATGATAAATGACGAACGAAAAAAAGCAGTGACTCAGCAACTCGCTGCGTTGGTAGAGGAAGCATTGATCGCAGAAGTAACATTAAGTCCAAAACCTGGATTAGTGGATGCACTGGATGCGGGTGCACATTCCGATATGGACTATGCTTTATTTCTTAAGTCTGCTAAGACGCTAACTCCTTTTTTTGAAGAAATGGCTCAAATAGCATGGCATCATGCTATTGATCAGGAGTTAAGAGAAAGAATTGCTGAGATTGGGCGAAAAGCGGAAAAGGCAATGCTGATTGCTACAAATGGCATCAATACCCATAAAGGAGCGATTTGGGCAATGGGGCTATTGATCAGTGTCATTGCACAAAAAATCAGTATGGAACAGCCTTTTTCTTTATCGAAAATACTTGATGATGTCAGCAAGCTTGCTGCTTTTCCTGATACAAAATATCGTCATAAAAAAACCACTCATGGTCATAGGGTGAAGCAAAAATATGGCGTAAATGGTGCATATGAAGAAGCGATATTAGGGTATCCGCATATCAGGCTTGCAATCCAAGCAGCTAAGGAGCTAGATAATGATTCATATGTACAGAAACAAATGCATATGTTGTTAGTTTTGATGAGTTCGCTAGATGACACATGCGTATTGCATCGCAGTGATCAGAAAACGTTAGTGGAAATGCAAAAACTTGCTCATGCTGCTAGTCAAAGTGCTTTACCAAATCGTCCATTTACAGCACTGTTGCACTTTTGTCAGGAAAACCAAATCTCTCCTGGAGGAAGCGCAGATCTCTTGTCTGCAAGCTTGTTCATGCTGAAGATAGAGGAATTATGGACTGCCGACACATACATTTGTCCGATGTTACTCAATGACTAAATAAGACAAAATTGCTAAAAAAACAGTTTATGCATCTGGTTATTGACTCTTCCTTTTAGCAAGGCTATCATAAAAATAGTTTTTTGTAATAAAAGATAACGAGGAAGACAATGAAAAAAATCAATTATTTAGCAATCATTTTGTTAGTGGGCCTATGTTTGTTTGCTCTGCCGACCCAAGGATTCGCTGTCGCGGGTGGTCATGGTGGAGGTACATCTAGCGGTCGAAGTTCGGGCAGAGGTTCATTTGGTGGTCGTTCATATGGGGGCAGTTATTTTGGCAGTCGTTCTTACGGCAGAGATTCTTATGGGTATTATGGTCCAGGTACAGGTCCTTCTAGTTATGAGCAAACGGGATTTCTTGCATTAGCTGTTTTGTCAGTAGGAGGGGTTTCTGCTTTTTCTATCGTCAAGAATAAAAGACAAAAGAAAAGGCTGAAAGCGGAGATATTGTCCCGCATGTCAGGAACGGCTAAAGAAAAGAAAGCACAGTTTCTGGAAATCCAAAAGATATTCATGAAGATCCAATCCGCTTGGGAAGAAGAAACTCCTGAAAAAGCCAGAAGCTGTTATACAGACAAGCTGTTTGCCGAACATCAGAAAGTTCTGCAAAAAAACAAAGCAGACGGTGTAAGAAATCATACTAAAAAAATAACTATTCAGGAAGTAGGAAATTATCGACAGATCCACGAAAATAGTTTTGCCATCCGAATTGATTTCAGATGCTGTGATTATTCAGTCGATCGAAAAGATGGGCGATTGATCTCAGGAAGTAAGACACAACGACAGTATTTTTCTCAGATATGGTATTTTGATTTTTCTGAGAAAGAAAAAAGATGGCAAGCCGATTTTATTCAGCCGATTATGCTGGATTGACAGGAAATATTTATGAACGGAGTTGTGACAAAAGCCTTGTCGCAGCTCCTTTTTCTGAATAAACGGTGTGCCAGAGATAGCCTATCGGCAATAAGGCACGATTTTGTAAAATATGGGAAGCGATTTTTCAAAATCGCTTCTTATCGCTCAAGGCTGAACATCTCTGTCACAACCTCTCCACTAAATGGTGTTTAAAAGCTTGCATCTGCGATAATAAGAACAACCAAACGAAAAATAGGAAGCACTATTTTAGTTTAGTTGTTCTTATTACTTGATGCAGGACAGCTTTTTCACAACCTCTTTTTTGTATAGATGGGCAAAATTTTTGTAATAATAGGCGTATGTCTTTTTCGTTGAGGAGATGAAAAAGCATATGGCTTATTTTTTGTTTGCTTTGCTTACTTTCTTTCCACTTCAAGTGGCAGAAATATCTACTTTTTATTATGTAAGCGGAACCATATACTTGAAATCAGAAGGAGATCATTTCTATGAAAACAAGAACAATTGAAATACTTCACAGAATCATGACAGCCCAATATCCAGTAAAAGCAAAACATCTAGCAAGTGAGTTCAATGTCAGTCAGCGGACGATCCGTCAGGAAGTTCTTGAAGCGAATATCTGGTTGAGCAGTAAAAAGCTTCCGGAGATCCGTACAATTCGCAACAAAGGTTTTTTGTTGAAGCTGGAAAAGGAAAAGCAAGCTCGATTAGAAACTGAAATAAAAGATGTGAAAGACGGCTTTTTGAATCGGCGCGAACGTATTTTTGATCTAGTTTTAGCCGTTGCTTACAGCCGAATCCCGATCCATCTAAACAAAAAAGAAGAAGAATTTCAAATCTCTAAAAGTACATTAGATGAAGATATGAGACGGTTACGAGCAACACTGGTCAGTTATGGGATAGAGATCGTCAGTTATGGAAAGCAAGGACTGGTTTATAAAGGTTCAGAACGATCTATCCGTACGATGATCTATGATTTTATCAATCAGAATCTGGGAATGACCGACTTCTTTATGAATCAAGATGCACAATTAACACCGGCTCAAAAAATCTTTCTCCATTATTTTCCTTTGGTGGAAATCAAAAAAATACAGGAGATCTATTCCAATAAGTTGTTGAAACAAGAAGATGATATTTATAAAAAACAAATCCTGCTTTTTACATTGATCTGGATCCAGCGAATCAGGAAACATGAATTTATCTCTGCCATTAATTGGAAAAATACAGAAATAAAAGACAGTAGCTTTTCTGCATTTATTGACCACATGATCGAGGAATTTCAATTGGACAATGTCCCGCAAGTAGAAAGAAATTATCTTCGTTTCACTATTGAGACGTTCAATGCTAGAGATATCTCCAATTCAATCGAGTGGGTACAAGCTCAATTACTAACGATCCAATTGATCCAATTTGTAGAGAACGAGACACACGTACCTTTCCATCTAAAGGAAGAAGCTTTATTCGAAAATCTCTATAAGCACATGGCTGCACTGATTGTAAGAATCAAGAATCATATCCAAGTCATGAATCCATTGAAAGAAAACATCCGAACAAATTATTTCCCAATCTACCGCGCAGTCACTCATTTTGTTCCTACGATCGAAGAAGTAATTGGTGGCAAGATACTGGAGGACGAGATAGCTTTTCTTGTCATCCACTTTTCGACGATCGCCAGTGTAATCAAGCGAGACTTGAATTATGTTTATAAATCAGTCGTTGTCTGTAACCATGGGATGGCTACTGGAAATCTGTTAGCAGAGAATCTGAAAGAAAAGTTTCCTCAGATCGAGATTACTGCAGTTTTAAGTTCAAAAGAAATCGAATTAGTAGATAAATTGGATGTCAATCTGGTTTTCAGCACCTTTCAATTGAATTATCGAAATAAGCCGCTTTTAGTTGTCGATCCGATTTTAACTGAGACGAATATCTTGGTTATAGAAGACTTTTTGAAAAGAAATGAAGAACTACAGCGGTTAGAGCCTAACAGTCATGAATCGACGGAGTTATTCACTCAAATAATAGATGTCATGAAAGAAAGTGGTGGCCGAGTAGATCGAATCATCTATGGCAAGTTAGAAAAATTATTCGAAACAAACAATTTAGAAATCAACAAAAGGGAGATCCAGCCTATGTTAAAAGATATTTTGACGGACAGCAATATCATGATCAAAGAAAAAGCCACTACTTGGGAGGAATCGATTGAACTAGCTGCTAGACCATTGGTTAAAGAAAACATTGTCGAAGAGCGCTATGTCGAAGCGATGATTCGTGCAGTGAATGATTACGGACCGTATATCGTGATTGGCAAACACATGGCACTAGCCCATGCCCGACCAGAAGATGGGGTCAATAAATTAGGAGTCAGCGTAGCTACGATTGAGCAACCAATCGATTTCGGTAATCCTGAAATGGATCCAGTAAAGATTATTTTTTGTTTGGCAGCAGTAGACTCCTACTCGCATCTGAACATCATGAAAGAACTAATTGAATTGATCAACAACGAAGAGAAGTTGGATCGATTGATTGAATGCACAAATATCGAAGATTTCAAACAACTGCTTTTTTCAGTAGTTGAGAAATAATAAATGATACGGGGGAGAACAAAGATGAACAAATTGAACATTTTATTCGTATGCGGTGCAGGTTTAGGAAGTAGTTTTGCAGCACAGATGTCTGCTGAGGATGTAAAACATGGGCGTTATCAATTTTATCATCGAAAATATTTTGACTCAGGCATCGATCACCATTGCATTGATTGCTATGTTGGGTCTACTACTGCAGAAGAAATCAGCAGGACAAGTCATCTCTGGCACGTTAAAGACACTCCTAGGATTTCAAGTGTTGAGTGCCGGTTCGAGCATCATCGTTGGAAGTTTAACTTATTTCGGGAAAATCTTTACTGAAGGATTTCATATGCAAGGGATCATCCCTTCTATTGAATCTATCAATGGTCAAGCAATGAATGATTTGGGTTTAGGTAGAGATATTGCACTGACGTTCTTAGCCATTTTTGTATTCAATATTATTTTGGCTCGTTTCACAAAATGGAAGTACATTTTTTTAACTGGTCAAGCAATTTTATGGATGGCAACGATGACGACAGTCTTTGGCTATTTTGCCGGTCTGCGAGGGATCGTATTGATCTTGGTCGGTGGTTTTATCGGAGCTTGTTTCGCCATTGCTATGCCGGCAGTAGCGCAACCGATCATTCGTAAAATCACTGGATCAAATGATATTGCTTTAGGTCATTTTTGTACGATCGGGTACTTATTTGAAGCCGGTGTTGCTAAGCTTTTTGGTGAGAAAGGCGAAAATAAAAAGTCGATCGAAGATATCAAGTTGCCGACACATTTCGAATTTCTGCAAGATACTTATTTGTCTGTCATGGTCGTGATGGTCCCGCTATATATCATCACTGTTTTATTTGCAGGCGAACCATTCGCTTCTGAATTATCAGGAGATCAAAACTATATCATGTTTGCCTTTTTACAAGCCATCCAATTCGTAGTGGGTGTGTATGTATTGCTAGCTGGTGTACGTCTACTGTTAGGTGAAATCGTGCCGGCATTTCGAGGGATAGCTATGAAATTAGTTCCTGATGCGATCCCTGCCTTAGATTGTCCAGTTTTCTTTCCTTATAGCCCAAATGCTGTCATTTTAGGTTTCATTACGACAACGATTGGTACGATTATTGCCATGTTTACTTTGCCCATGTTCGGCTTAGCGATGATTTTACCTGGTATGCTAACCAATTTCTTTGCCGGAGGGACAGCAGGGATATTTGGCAACGCAGTTGGCGGACGCCGAGGAGCGATCATTGGCGGTATTGCTCATGGTTTCTTTATTACATTATTGCCCGCTTTGCTAGTAACGATCTTTAATTCGATGGGATTCATCAATGCTACAGCAACCGATGTAGATACAGTAGCCGCAGCACTCTTATATGCCTGGATCTTAAGCCCAGTTTTGAAAGCATTTTAATTGAAAGTAGGGAAAATGATGTTTGGATTTTTTAAGAAAAAAGAAAAAGAACCGAAAAAAGTTCTGGCAAAAGAAGAAAAAGCCCTATCGCCAGAAGCGACCGAAAAGATTCAATCAGAGATTACACAATTGAAACAAGAGATTTCCACTACCCAAGATAAGCATAAATTAGCGAAACTTTATGAACAAGTTGGACTTAAATTTTCTGAATTGTATGTGAACGATCAAGCCATCCAATATTTAGAAAAGAGTTTGGAAAATAAACAGACGATCGGAGATGGGTATAAAAAACTGATGAGCCTCTATAACCAGAAGCGTGCAGATGCTGCTCGTGCTGGTGATGATCAAGGGATCGATTACTACATGGGCAAAATGGATGAGATGCGACAAATTGCAAAACAAGTAACGATCAAAGGAAACAAATAAAAAGATAAGGTGGCAATAAAAGATGTATACAACATTGAAAGAAGTAACAAAAACAGCAGAAGAGTTGAATTTTACAGTTGGAGCTTTTAATACGCATAACCTAGAAATGCTTCCTGCTATGCTAGGCGCAGCAAAAGAAATGGGTTCGCCGATCATTATTCAAACAAGTGTCGATACCGCTAAATATATCGGCATGCATGTGTTAGTCAATGTAATGACAGCTATTGCAGAAGAAGAAATGGTTGATGCAGTCTTGCACTTAGACCACGCCCGAGACTTTGATGATATCAAAGAAGCAATCGACAGCGGATATACTTCTGTCATGTATGATGGGTCCCATCTGCCTTTCAAAGAAAATATCCTGAAGACAAAAGCAGTAGTAGAATATGCCCATGCGCACGGTGTTTCCGTAGAAGGAGAACTTGGAACAATCGGCGGTACAGAAGAAGGAATCCATGTCGCTGAAAATGACAAGGTATATACAAGACCGGAAGACGCAGTGAAATTTGTAGAAGCTACAGGCGTGGATGCATTAGCTATTGCTATCGGTACGAATCATGGACAATTCAAATCAAAAACAGAAGTAAACATTCCCTTGCTGAAAGAAATCGATGCAGTAGTTGATGTCCCCCTAGTTATCCATGGAGGAACAGGTGTGAAAGAAGAAGATTATCCTGAATTGATCAATAACGGGATCCGCAAATTCAATGTTGGAACGGAGCTTTTAGTCAACTGGACGAAAGTAGCTAAAGAAACCTTTAGTGAAACAGAAATCAACAAGTCTCTTCGCCATAATGTGATTCCAGCAAATGAAGCAGTAAAAGAAATTGTCAAGCATAAGATTGGACTGTTTATGAACTTGGAAAGTCCAATTAACTTAGGAAATAAATGAGATGAAAAAGTATTTCATTCTTCTGGCTGGTAGTCCTGGTACAGGAAAAACATATCTTATGAATAAACTACGGGAACGATTTCCAGATATGTATGCCATCACGCTCGATGAAATCAAGGAATACTATGCAGAATCCATCGGGTTTAACAATTTGGAAGAACGGGCGGAACAAGAAAGGACGAAAGTTTATCCTTTCTATTACAAAGCACTTGATTTGTATATGGAAGCAGGAAAGAAAGTGATTGTGTCCGAGTATCCTTTTAGTGATAAGCAAAAAGCACGACTCCAAGAATTAGCAGATAGATACGGATATCAGGTGATCACGATTCGCCTAACAGCAGACTTTGAAGTGTTATGGCAACGTCGGTACAAACGTGATCGTGAATCAGATCGTCATTTGAGCTATATCATGGATCATTATCACTATGGTGACGTATTGGAAGATCGAACGAAAGGGACCAATCATATTACGAAAGAAGCATTCAAAAAGATCATCGCCGACCGAAAATATGACAAATTCCAGTTAGGAACACTATATGAATTTGATGTAACAGACTATACTCAAGTGGATTACACTCCACTATTGGATAAATTAGAAAAAGAAATCAATGACAATAAGTAACAAAGAAATGGCTTAATATCGAAAAATTGGCTTTTGAACGCTGTTTACCGAGAGGTCGTGAGCCTGTCGTTCAGCTCCGAGTCACAAGGAGCAATTTCAAAAAAACAGCTTCTCATGTTTGATGAATATTGTGACTTGTGACCGAGGAGTTGGTAGGAGAACACCGTTTAGTGGGGAGGTTGTGAAAAAGCTGTCCTGCCTCAATTAATAAGAACAGCCAGACAAGAATAGCTCGTCATATTTTTCGTTTGGTGGGGCTTATTACCGCAGATGCAAGCTTTTGAACGCCATTTATTCACAGCCCCAGAGAAGTCGAATGTCTTTTGTTCTCGAGTTTTTTAACATTCTTTTATTTATTGCAGATTTCATTATATTTATTTGCCGTAATTAAACCAGTCTTCTATACTTGATTACATAGTCATACATTTGCTAAAAAAGAAGGGAAGAGAATGAACAAGAAGTTGGCTCAATACAAAAGACTACTCGCACTTTCTCAAGCTGGTCTATATTATGGAAAAGATGTATTTGATAAAGAGCGTTTTGAGGAGATCCGGACGATTTCATTGGAACTGATCAGTGAAATAGGAAAAGAAACTTTCGAAGAAATAAAAGCGCTCACAACGATTGGAGAAGGACATCCAACACCAAAAGTAGATGTTCGTGCCTATATCAAAAAAGATGGCAAGGTCCTACTAATCGAAGATAAACGGACGAAAGAATGGTCACTTCCTGGTGGATTTGCTGAAATAGGATTGTCTCCTGAAGAAAATGTGCGTAAAGAAGTCTATGAAGAAACAGGATTAACAGTAGAAACTACTCAGTTGCGAGCAGTTTTTGATACGAATAAACAAAAAGATATTCCACAGCTTTTTCAGTATTATAAACTTGTTTTTGCTTGTGCGATCCACGGTGAAGAGGCCAAGTTTATTGAGAATAATGAAACTTCCAACATGGGATTTTTTAGTATAGAAGAGTTGCCAAAGCTATCAGAAAAGCGAACAACGAAGAAACAGTTACTTATTTTAGAAAACAAAAACCAGATCTATTGTGATTGAGCTTTTTCGTAAAAGAAGAAAAGAATATACTTTACTAGTTATTAAAAAAGAACTTGATTTTTTTATTGAAAATAGTTGCATTTGCAACAAAAAGAGGTAAACTAGTCTTACAAACAAAATAAAGGTGGGATGAAATGGCTGAAATCCTTCGAGACATCGGAATGATTGCCCGAGCGCTAGATTCTATTAGCAATATCGAATTCAAAGAAGTCGATTTAACAAGAGGACAGTATCTTTATTTAGTACGTATTTGCGAAAATCCTGGAATCATCCAAGAAAAACTAGCAGAAATGATCAAAGTAGATCGTACAACGACTGCCCGAGCAATCAAGAAATTAGAATCCAATGGGATGATCGAACGTTTGGAAGATAAAGAAAATAAAAAAATCAAGAAACTCTATCCGACTAAAAAAGGAGCAGAAATCTATCCTTTCATCATTCGAGAAAACAACTACTCCAATGCAGTCGCATTAAATGGTCTTTCTGACGAAGAAGCAAAACAATTGGAATATCTTTTAAATAAAGTATGCAAGAATGTTAGCGAAGATTGGAATTTTGTCAAAAAAGGCAATAAAAGGATCTATTGAAAGGAAGAAGCCGTGAATAAATACGAAATTCGAAAAATGACGCCTTCAGATGTAGACTTACTACAACAAATTAGTATCGAAACATTTACAGATACATTTGGAAAAGATAATTCACCGGAGCATTTAGCTGATTACTTGACACAAGCTTATGCACTAGAAAAACTTACAGAAGAGCTAAAAGATAAAGAAACCGATTTTTTCCTAGTGAGTATCGATCAAGAGCCTGCGGGTTACCTGAAACTAAATACAGGAACGAGTCAATCTGAGGAAATGGCTGATCATTTTTTAGAAATCGAGCGAATCTATGTACGAAAAAAATTTAAACATCAAGGTATCGGTACATTTTTACTAGATACAGCTATTGAAAAAGCAAAAGAAAAGCAAAAAACAGCCATTTGGCTCGGTGTTTGGGAACACAACGATGTTGCGCTCGCTTTTTATCGTAAAAAAGGATTTATCAAATACAGCGAACATGTTTTTTATATGGGAGATGATCCCCAAACAGACTATCTATTCATCAAGCAATTATTCTAATCAAGAGGTGTGAACAGATGAAAAAAGTAATAGTGGATACCAATTTCTGGGAAGTATTTCCTGAAGCAACCATCGAAATCTTATCCGTAAATGGTATCGATAACCACGTAACAAAAGAAAGTGAAGAAACGTATCATCAATTATTGAATGAGGCAGCAAAAGAAGCAAGAAATTACCTTACAGAAGAAACATTCAGCCAAAACGAAGTCATTGCTCAGTGGCGTCAGGCATTTACCACATTCAAGACTAAAAAAGGTGCACGTTCTTCTATTGAAGCTTTACTGAAACGTGCAAATCAAGAACGGGAATTTTTCCCAATCAATCCGCTTGTAGATATCTATAATAGTATTTCCTTGTCTTTTGGCGTACCTTGCGGCGGAGAAGATATCGAAAAGATCGCAGGAAATCTGCATTTAGGAAAAGCCCAAGGTGGCGAATCATTCCTGCCTTTAGGTGCAGATTCCGATGCTCCGGCACTTCCGGAAGAAATCATCTACTATGATGAACAAGGAGCGATCTGTCGCTGTCTCAACTGGCGTGAAGCCCAAAGAACAATGCTGACGGAAGAAACACAAGCAGCGGTGCTGGTCATTGAATCCATCAATGCTGAACAAGCGGCACGTGGCGCACAGGCAATCGAAGCGTTGAAGGAAAAAATCGATCAAACATTTGGCGTAACTAGTGTTAGACACACACTAACCAAAGATGAATCAGAAGCAGAATTATAAAAGAATCGAAATAAGAAGAGCGGCATTCATTGCCGTTTTTTTTTTTGTAAAAAAAGTTTGTGGAGGAAAGCAATCCTAGAAACTATTGCTTTATTTTTCTTGAATAGTATCAAACACAAGGTGTTTGCGCTTTCGTGATATAATGGAATCAGTTTATAGACAGGAAAGAAAATCAAATAGAAAGAAGGGTCAAATGATGATACAAAAAACACGTGTGATGCTTTATGTCAATGACGTAGAGATGATTTGCCGATTCTTTGTAGAAAAAATTGGTGCAGAAATTTCTGAAACAATCGAATTGCCAGAAGAATTTAAGAGTATTGTACTCAGCATCTCAAAAGAATTAGAATTAGGCGTATTCCCAAAAGTATTTGTGCAGAAGTTTTCACCAGAGGTATTAGGACCACCGCCTTCTTTAGTATTTTTTACGGATGAATTTGAAACTATCTACGAGAACATGGAAGAACCAGGAGAAATCACAGATAACAATGGCATCTTGACTTTCAATTTTTCTGACCCTGAAGGCAATTATTTTGTTATAGGAAAAGCTGAGTCGTCTGATTGAATAAAAAGGAGGAAAAACAGTGGATCTAATGGGAAGATTAGAAGGTTATTTGAAGTATCGGCGAGCAAAACATAGTGAGAAGCTTCGAGCAAAGAATCTCAAATCAGGAAAAAAGAAGACAAAAGGCTGGGGAAAAATGGTCGATACAGGTTTTGGCGGACTAAATAATCTGAATCCTGTCGATACAAAAGAATTCATCAAAGAAGAACAGAAACGAAATGGTAAAATCAAATCACACTATTGATTTTTGAGACTAGAATGAAGAAACTTTATTAACACAATAAAGAAATTCTTGTAATCCAAAGTGAATGTTCATGAACTTTGAGATAAAGGGATTTAATCAGATGGAACGTTCGGATTTTGCTTAAAATCCGAATTTTTTGTTTACTTATGTTTTGTTTTAGTATATGATAAAACACGTTGTTTTATTAATAAATCGAAATTTTAACGGACTTTATTTATAATGTTCGGATTTAGGGGGATGGAAGATGAAGGAAAAAATACTTTCCTACTTCGAAATAGAAAAATTGAACACCACGGTAAAACGTGAGGTACTGGCAGGATTTACAACATTTATCTCAATGGCTTATATCTTATTTGTAAATCCAACTGTATTAGGTGCTTCTGGAATGGATGAAGGAGCAGTGTTTACTGCGACTGCATTAGCCAGTGCGATCGGCTGTGTTTTAATGGGGGTATTAGCCCGTTATCCAATTGGAACGGCACCTGCTCTTGGGATCAATGCTTTTTTTGCTTATTCTGTTTGTTTAGGAATGGGGATTCCATGGGAAACAGCATTAGCCGGCGTATTCGTTGCTTCTTTGATTTTTATTTTGATCACAATCTTCAAGCTGCGGGAAATGATCATTGATGCGATCCCAGCAGATTTGAAATATGCGATTTCTGGCGGTATCGGTCTATTTATCGCTTTCCTTGGTCTGAGCGAAGGTGGGATCATCGTTTCGAATGAATCTACATTAGTAGGATTAGGATCACTCAACGTTGGTTCTACTTGGTTGACGATTTTTGGATTAGTCGTAACTGCTATCTTGCTTGTTCGGCGTGTACCAGGTGGCATCTTCATCGGGATGGCAGCTACAACGATTTTAGGTCTGGTCACAGGTTTGATTCCAATGCCTTCTGAAATTGTTGCCGCAGCACCAAGTTTGAAACCAACATTTTTAGTTGCATTAAAACATGTAGGGGACATCAATTCTCTTCAAATGTGGGTCGTAGTGCTGACATTCTTGCTTGTGACTTTCTTTGATACAGCAGGAACTTTAGTTGGATTAGCAAACCAAGCAGGTTTCATGAAAGACAACAAGATGCCTCGTGTAGGGAAAGCTTTAGCTTCTGATTCAACAGCTATGCTTGCGGGTTCCTTATTTGGTACTTCTCCTGTTGGTGCATTTGTAGAATCATCAGCTGGTATCGCCGTTGGAGGACGTTCAGGTATCACAGCTATTACTACAGGGATTTTCTTCTTGTTAGGCTTGTTCTTTTCTCCATTACTATCAGTTGTTACTTCACAAGTAACTGCACCAGCATTGATTATGGTAGGAGTATTGATGGCACAATCTTTGCGACAAATCGAATGGGGAAACTTAGAGATTGCGATCCCTTCATTCTTGATCTTGATCGGCATGCCTTTGACTTATAGTATTTCAGATGGGATTGCATTAGGTTTTATCTTCTATCCAATTACCATGTTAGCAGCTAAAAGAGGAAAAGAAGTATCTCCAATCATGTATGGTCTGTTCTTTGTATTTGTGGGATTCATGTGGATATTGAATGTGAAATAAAGAGGTTGTGAAATCAGCGTTCTGGCCTGAGTATTAGAGAAAAAAAAGAAAAAATAGTTTCTTATATTTTGCCGTTTTTTGAGCTAATACCGAGGGACAGCTGAGTGAACACCGTTTATAAAGAGGTTGTGAAATCAGTGTTCTGGCCTGAGTATTAGAGAAAAAAACGAAAAAATAGTTCCTCATATTTTGCCGTTTTTTGAGCTAATACCAAGGGACAGCTGAGTGAACACCGTTTATAAAGAAGTTGTGAAATCAGCATTCTTCCCTGCATAAATCAATCCTTTCAAAAAACAGTTGAGGGAATTTCCTCAGCTGTTTTTTTGTTTTATTCTGTTACCGATAACAAGGTGCAATAGCTATTTGAAAGCGTTACAATTTTTAGTGAGAGAGACTAAAATAAATGATTAAGCAAAAAATAGAAACATCCATTTATAGGAGGAAAATCATGGAACAAAAATGGTGGCACCATTCAGTTGTTTATCAAATCTATCCAAGAAGTTTTCAAGATTCAAATCAAGATGGTATTGGAGATTTGCGGGGGATTATTTCCAGGTTGGATTATCTGGCGTATTTAGGTATTGATGCAATTTGGCTTTCTCCAGTATACGAGTCTCCGAATGATGACAATGGGTATGATATCAGTAATTATCAAGCAATCATGGCAGAATTCGGTACGATGGAAGAAATGGAAGAACTGATTGAAGAAGCAAAGAAAAGAAATATCCGTATCATCATGGATCTGGTGGTGAATCATACTTCTGATGAACATCCGTGGTTCATTGAGGCCCGTAAAAATAAAGAAAATCCTTATCGGGACTATTATATTTGGCGTGATCCGGTCAATGGAAAAGAGCCTAATAGATTGCGCTCAATATTCAGTGGTTCTGCTTGGCAGTTGGATGAAAAAACGGGGCAATATTTTCTGCACTTGTATAGCAAGCGTCAACCTGATTTGAATTGGAAAAATAAACAGGTTCGCCAAGAGATTTATCAAATGATGAATTTCTGGATCGATAAAGGTATTGGGGGCTTTCGTATGGACGTGATCGATATGATTGGCAAAGAACCGGATAAAGAAATCACAAGTAATGGACCTAAACTGCATGAGTATCTTCAGGAAATGAATCAAGCAACTTTTGGTGACAAAAATCTGATGACTGTTGGCGAAACATGGGGAGCAACTACCGAAATCGCTAAACTTTATTCCAATCCTAAAAGAAATGAATTATCCATGGTCTTCCAATTCGAACACATAGGATTAGATCAGCAAGAAGGCAAAGACAAATGGGATTTGAAACCCTTGAGTATCTCTGAACTGAAAAAAGTATTATCCAAATGGCAAACATCTTTAGGTGATGAAGGATGGAATAGTTTATTTTGGAATAATCACGATCTTCCGCGAATTGTTTCTCGTTGGGGAAATGACGATGTGTATCGAAAAGAAAGTGCCAAGATGTTTGCTATCTTGCTCCATATGATGAAAGGCACCCCTTATATCTATCAAGGAGAAGAGTTAGGCATGACGAATTGCCCAATCGATGATATCGCGGAAGCAAAAGATATTGAGACAATCAATATGTATAACGAAAGGATTTCTTCTGGATTTACAAAAGAGGAAATCTTGGAATCAATCAATGCGAAAGGAAGAGACAATGCTAGGACGCCTATGCAATGGAACGCCCGTGAACATGCTGGGTTTACTACTGGAATTCCATGGCTTCGAGTCAATCCAAATTATAAAGAAATCAATGCAGAAGAAGCGTTAGCAGATCAAGATTCTGTTTTTTATATGTACAAGAAATTGATCGATTTGCGTAGAAAACATGACATCATCGTCTGGGGAGACTATGAATTAGTGGAAAAGACGCCTGAGCATGTCTTTGCCTATTCTCGCATATATGAAGACCAGCAATGGCTCGTTATTTGTAATATGTCCAGTGAAAAGCAGACGTTCACTGTTCCACGTGAAGCTTTAAGGGTTATTGTGTCAAATTATCCTCTGAAACAGTTACCAGACGGCAAAGTTGATTTACGACCTTATGAAGCATTTGTGTTGGAAGTAAAATAAATCGTTTGCTTAGATGGTTAACGAGTGTTTTCTTTCGGGGATCGTCTTATGTATTTGTTATATATAAATATTAAAAATGAAGAGTAGCATTCAATTTTTTTCTTCTCTTCTGCCGAAATAGTTAGAATATCTTGTTTTGATGAATCGAGCTATACTTCAAGTAAGAAATTGTTGATAGCGAGGAGAGATAGTTATGGATCAGGAAATATTTCCAGAAAATTTTTTATGGGGCGGAGCAGTAGCTGCTAATCAATGTGAAGGTGCATGGTTGGAAGACGGCAAATTACCTAATGTGACAGATACGCTTATCGGGATCATGAACCAGCATCCTAGTATTCAGTGGAATGAAGAAAAAAAGATTTGGGAGATTGCTTTAGACGAATCACTCCATTATCTTTCTCATGAAGCGATTGATTTTTATCATCGATTTGAAGAGGATATTCGTTTACTGAAGGAGTTAGGTTTAAAAGCTTTTCGAACAAGCATCTCATGGGCACGAATATTTCCAAGAGGAGACGAACAGAAGCCAAATGAGGCTGGTCTCGTATTTTATGACAGACTAATCAATACATTAAATCGATATGATATCGAGCCAGTAATTACTCTTAGTCATTATGAAACCCCCTTAGCATTGGTAGGAGAGTATGGGGGGTGGCAAAATCGAAAATTAATCGACTTTTTTGAATTTTATGCGCAGACCGTCTTTGAACGCTACCAAGGGAAAGTGAAATATTGGATGACCTTTAATGAGATCAATAATGCTTTTCGTATGCCTTATGCAGCTGCTGGATTGGTTACATTCCCTGCTAGAGATAAACTTGAACCCATTGCTACACTAACAAAAAAAGTGATTTATCAAGCCTGTCATCATATGTTTCTAGCGAACGCCCGTGCTACTCAATTATTAAAGAAAATCGATCCAAATGCTAAGATGGGTATTATGTGTAGCTTTTCTGCATTAGCGACTTATGCATATGACTGTGATCCAGAGAATGTATTTGGTTCACTGCAATTTAAACGCAATTCATGGTTTTTCTCCGATGTCATGTGCCGAGGGCATTATCCAGCTTATATTTACAGGACATGGAAGGAAGAAGACTGTGCACCAGTAATGTTAGATGGAGACGAACAGTGCTTGCAAGCTAACACGGCAGATTATATTGCATTTAGTTATTATCGTAGCGCTGTCTATAAAAAAGAAGCAGAAATGCGCGTAGATACTGGCGGAGCAAATGGTTTCGATAATCCCTTTTTGAAGGAAAAATCTCCCGAACCTTGGAGTTGGCCAATTGATCCTCTAGGGTTTCGTTATGTCATGAATGAATTGACAGACCGTTATGAATTACCATTATTCATAGTTGAAAATGGCATTGGACTAGATGAAGCACCAGATGAATTGAATCGAATCCACGATCCAAAACGTTGTGAGTATCTAAAAATACATCTTCAGGAAATTGCTGAGGCAATAAAAGATGGTTGCCAAATCATTGGTTACTTATGGTGGGGACCAATCGATATCGTATCGGCAGGAACAGGGGAAATGAGGAAGCGATATGGCTTTATTTATGTGGATAGACAAAATGATGGGAGCGGAAGCTTTAGGAGATTGAAAAAAGATAGTTTTGAATATTATAAACAAATTATCCAGTCTAATGGTAAAAACCTTGAATATAGATCTTTCTTCAAATGATTTTTAAACCTCTGCAAGTGACTATTGTCATTTGAGAGGTTTTTCCTGTATGTTTATAACAAAGAGGAGGTGTAAGCAAATGGACTTAAATAAACGACAACTCCAAATTCTTGTAGTATTAAGAAATAAGAATCATTGGATAACAAGCGAAGAATTAGCTGAAGCTTTAGGTACCAACAAGAAAACGATCCAAACTGAAATCAAAAATATGCTTGCTATCTACGAGAAGAAAATCATTATCCAGTCAAATAAACGTTCAGGTTATTTTTTAGAATCAATTGAATCTGAAACTAAACAGCAAATCATACAAGAGGTGACGAAACATAAAATCTATTCCAGCATGGATTTCCGAGCTTCAACTATTGTGACGTACTTATTGTTTCAAAAAGGGTATGTCAGTATGCAAAAGATAGCAGACATTTTCTTTCTTTCAAAAACAGCCGTATCATTACAAATAAAAACGATTTTGCGTTGGATCGAGCGCAATCCTAAATTAGAACTGGAAGTTTCGTCGACAAAAGGACTAAAAATCATTGCTGAAGAAAATTCAAAAAGAATTTTCTTATCTCTTGTTGGAACAGAAACGGTGATCCAACACGCAAGGTTGCCTCAACAAATCAGTACAATTTTTTCCAATATCATGCCGACTGTCCAAAAGACATTAAAAGAGGTTCTTATATCATATAATTATATTGTTTCAGGAGAGGACTTCATACGATTTTCTCGGTATCTCGTTTTGACCATTCTTCGAAGAGAAGAACTTTTAGAAAAAACAAACAGGTATACATTATTTATTCCGATGGTAGAGACCCTCACAAAAAAGTTATCATCAGAACTACCCTATTCTTTTTCCAATCAAGAAAAACAAGCAATTGAAAATCGACTATTAGAGTTAAATTATTTGATGATTAATGATGAAAAAAACAAAGAAATAGAGAAGAATCTAAGAGCATTTGAGCAAACGATTATTCGTTTTTTAGATCTTCCTGTTTCGTTATTGTTCCATGAAACAGAATTTTTGCTAACCCATATCAAACAAATGAAAACGAGGATGGATGCCGGACATAATACCATGAATCATTTTGTACAAAAGATCATCTCCCGTTATCCTTTAGAAATTTATTTAATTCGGCGTTTCTTCCCAATACATTTTCAATTACGTCCCAATTTAGCTGAAAGCGCTTATTTTGTTTTGTATCTTGCCGAAGCGTTGAATCCTTTTCGAAAACAAGGGGAGATACTGATTGTTAGTAACCAGCCAATTAGTATTTTGAATACACTAAAAAAACAGATTCAACAAAGTATGAACATGTGGATCAAAGAATGCCGGATAGAACCAGTGTATCTTTTCAAAAATCAATCAAACAAAATAACGGAATATGATGCAATTTTGACTACTGAGCAAGAGCTTATTTTTGAGTGGGATGATTTGATTTATCTACCTAGTGTTCTAGATGAGTTTGAATCTTGGGAGATTTATCAGATTTTGCGTGAAAAGCTGACCATAGTTGAAGAAAAAAAGAAAACAAAACTGCTTGATCATTACTACAAAGAAGAAAATCAAATAAAAATCCATAAAAAGATAGATTCCATTCAGCAACTAATCTCTCCTAGTTCTGACCTAGTTATGCTTCCGTTAAATGCCGAGACTTTGTTGTGCTGTCTTATCAAAAGCCAAGTAGAAACAAAAATCACAGAGTATCAGCTTGAGATACCACTTATACATCAGCAAAGGAAGATCAAGCGTGTTTTTTTTGTCTCCTTTGACTATAAGAGAAACGATATACTTGTTTTCTTTCAAGCAGTGAGTGATTTGCTCGGCTAAGTAAACCATACACACTATTGTACAGTTTCGTTCGCTATTAGAAGGGGTACTAATTGAATGGAGAAACCGTTTTCTAAGAACTATACTTATCTTGTAAGAAGGATTGCTACGGCATTAATTAACAAGGGGGAAGTAAAAATGGACTATTCACAATTAGCGAAAGATATTGTCCGATTTGTCGGAGGCGAAGAAAATGTCAGCAATGTTTACCATTGTGCAACAAGGTTACGCTTTACCCTAAAAGATAATAAGAAGGCAGATAAGGAGAAGGTAGAGCAACTAGAAGGTGTGATCACTGTAGTCGAAGCTGGAGGAATGTTTCAAGTCGTAGTAGGAAATGCAGTAAATGAAGTGTATGACGTATTATCCAAACAAATGAAACTAGAAGATGATGCATCTAGTGGAAAGAGAGGAACTGAGAAAAAAGGCATTTTAAACTCTTTTATAGACATGATCGCCGCTGTTTTTGCCCCGACTTTAGGCGTCTTGGCAGGAAGTGGTTTGATCAAAGGAGTACTCGCCTTATGTACGAGTTTGAATTTATTAACTACTGAATCAGGAACTTATATCATTTTGAATGCAGCAGCTGATGCATTTTTCTATTTCTTGCCTATATTTTTGGCATATACTGCTGCAAAAAAGTTCAATACAGATCGTTTCATCGCTATGGTTATTGCAGCAGCTCTCGTTTATCCTACGATTGTCAGTGCATATAGTGATAGCATAACCTTGCGATTTCTAGGGATGCCCGTGATTCTAGCAAGGTATACAAGTACGGTTATTCCAGCAATTTTAGCTGTATGGGTTCTTTCTTATATTGAGCCTAAGATTCGCAAAAGCTTGCACGAAAGTATTCGAAATTTATTGACACCATTCATTTGTATCATCGTGATGGTCCCAATTACTTTATTAGTTGTAGGTCCAATTGCAGATTATGCAAGTCAGCTGATTGCAGCTGGATATTTAGCTGTTTATAACTTTAGCCCTGTTTTATCTGGTGCTGTTATCGGCGGATTTTGGCAAGTGTTAGTGATTTTTGGGTTACATTGGGGACTTGTACCAGTAATGACCAACAATCTTTCTTTCTACGGTCGTGATACGCTAGGTCCAGCATGTATGACTGCCGTAGCTGCGCAAGCAGGAGCAGTACTTGGGGTATTTTTGAAAACGAAAAATAAGAAAGTAAAAAGTTTATCTTTATCTGCATTTATCACAGCATTATTTGGAATCACTGAACCTGCTGTTTATGGTGTGACTCTTAAATATAAACGACCATTTTACATTGCTTGTATATGTGGAGCTATATTTGGTGGAGTAGCTGGTGCCGCAGGAGCCGGTGCTTTGGCAGTTGCTACAAGAAGTATTTTGTCTTTCCCGATTTATATTGGTGAAGGATTTGTTTGGCTAGTTGCTAGTTATTTCTTAGCGATGATCAGTTCCTGTATGCTAACTTTTCTTTTCGGCTACAAGGATGAAATCGAAGAAGAATCCTCAAAGGATATAGTGTTAAGTACTCCTGCAGCAGGTGAAATAATTGATTTATCTGAAGTAAACGATCCAACATTTGCTAGTGGATCTTTAGGAGAAGGGTTTGCGATCATTCCAACGGACGGAAAAATCTACAGTCCTGTAAACGGGGAAGTTTCAACAGTTTTTCCAACGAAACATGCAATTGGGGTAGTCAGTGAAGAAGGAGCAGAGATACTGATCCATATCGGTATTGATACAGTGAATTTAAATGGCAAATACTTTCAAAGTGCAGTATCTGATGGAAAAAAAGTACGTAAAGGCGATTTATTGATGGAAGTAGATTTGCAAGAATTAATCAAAGAGGGATATGATCCGACCACAATGGTTATTGTTACAAATAGTAGTAGATTCAAAAATATCATTACTAGTCATAAGAAAAATAATCAAACAAGAAAACTAGCAAGTTTAGGGGGATCGATATGAAAAAATTTCCAGAAGGATTTTTATGGGGCGGAGCGACAGCGGCCAATCAATGTGAAGGTGCATGGGATGTAGATGAAAAAGGATTATCTGTGTCTGATGTGTATACATTCGACAGCGATTTACCTAAAGAAAAATGGACAGATCAATGGCATATGATGACGCATCAGCAAGTAAAAGCGGCGCAGGATCCCAACAGCAAGTATTATTATCCTAAAAGACACGGAAATGATTTCTATCATCACTTTAAAGAAGACATCCGTTTATTTGCTGAAATGGGTTTTAAATGCTATCGGATGTCTATCGCATGGACAAGAATTTTTCCTCATGGTGATGAAGAAACACCCAATGAAGCGGGATTATTTTTTTATGATCAAGTGTTTGACGAATGTCTAAAATATGGGATTGAGCCAGTCGTTTCTCTTTCCCATTATGAAATGCCGTTATATTTGGTTACAGAATATGGTGGATGGCCTAATCGAAAGCTTATTCAGTTTTACGTTCGTTTCGCTGAAACAGTATTCAAACGCTATAAAAATAAAGTAAAATATTGGATGACTTTCAATGAGATCAACTGTGTAAAACATCACCCTTTTGTTAGCGTAGGAGTAATTGAAGAAAACCATCCCCATTTGGAACAAGCGAAATACCAAGGTGCACACCATCAGTTTATAGCAAGTGCTTTAGCTACAAAAGCTTGTCATGAAATTATCAAAGGTTCACAAGTCGGTTGTATGATCAGCTATCAGCTTCTTGTTCCGTATTCTTGTGATCCGGATGATATTCAAAAAACAATTGAGCAGCAAAGAACTTCTTTGTTCTTTAGTGATGTTCAAGCAAGAGGATATTATCCAGCGTATACGCAACGAATGTTTGAAGAAAAAGGTGTCAACTTAAAAATAGAAGTAGGTGATGAAGAAATCTTAGCAGCCTACCCTGTTGATTTTGTTTCTTTTAGCTACTACATGTCTAGTGCAGTCAGTGCTCATCCAGAAAATTGGGAAGGGGTCCAAGGAAACTTAATAACTGGAGGAATTAAAAATCCGTATCTTCCATCAAGTGAATGGGGCTGGCAGATTGATCCTAAGGGTTTGAGAATTGCTTTGAATCAATTATATGATAGGTATCAAAAACCACTGTTCATAGCTGAAAACGGACTCGGAGCTATAGACAAAGTAGAAGAAGATGGAACCGTTCAAGACGATTACCGCATTGACTATTTGAAACAGCATATTGAGCAGATGAAGGAAGCTATCAAAGATGGAGTAGATTTATTTGGTTATACGTCGTGGGGCTGCATTGATATCGTCAGCGCTTCTACTTCACAAATGTCAAAACGTTATGGATATATCTATGTTGATCAAGATGACGAAGGGAATGGCACAAAGAAACGGTTAAAGAAAAAATCATTTGATTGGTACAGACAAGTCATCCAATCAAATGGCGAAATCCTATAATAAAAGGAAATAAGGGACTGTGACAAAAGTCTTGTCACAGCCCCTTCTTTACGAATAAACAGTATTCTCCTGCCAACTCCTCGATCACAAGTCACCATAGTCATAAAACATGAGAAGCTGTTTTTTGAAATTGCTCCTTGTGACTCGGAGTTCAACGGCAGGCTCACGACCTCTCAATAAACGGTGTACAATCAGCTGACCATCGGCATTAGCTCAAAAAACGACAAAATATGAGGAACTATTTTTGTTTGGCTGTTCTTATTACTTGATGCAGGACGGCTTTTTCACAACCTCTGATATAAACGGTGTTCAAAAGCCAGTTTTTCGGTATTAAGCCAAATTTATGCAAAAATGTGGAAAGCCATTTTCACAAAATTTTTCTTCATACTCAAAACTAAACGACTTTTTCACAACCTCTGATTCACGGTGTTCCAGAAGGAGTTTTGTCGAAAACAAGCCGAAATTCTTTGAAGATGGCTACTTCTTTTTTTCAAATCTAGACAGAGGAGGCGGACATTATTCCGTGTTTTTTGACAAAAAATAAAAATCATACTATGATATGTACGCCAATGGAGGGGATGAAATGGAAAAGCCAATTGAAAAAGCGTTAGATGAATGTCTTTTCTTTAGCGTGAAAAAGCTAGATCGCATGTTGAATAAATTAGCTGATGAAGCGTTTAGAAGGACAGGTCTGGCACCAACTTATGGTTTTATTTTATTGATATTAAAAGAAAAAGATGGAATACCACAAAAAGATATTGCACAAATGCTCTATTCCGCCCCATCAACGATTGCTCGTTTTGTTGAAAAATTAGAATATAAAGGATACGTCAAAACAGTTAGCGAAGGTCGCTTGTCATTAGTTTATCTTACAGAACAAGGACGCCAATTTGCTAAGGAAGTCGATGGTAGCTGGGAAGAACTTCATCAGTCATACAAAGCAGTTTTGGGAAATGAAGCAAGTAAAGAATTAGCCCAGACAATGAATGATGCAACAGATAAGTTACAAAAAAAATAAAATTTTTTAAGCAAATTAGTTGCATGTACAACTAATCGAGTGGTTTAATGATAGATGATTCTCGATAGGTTAATCAGAGCGAATTATGGGAGGAATGACAATGTCACAATTTGATCAATCAATTACTTTACCTTCAGGAGTTCAATTGAAGAACCGATTGATGCTGTCGCCTATGACGACACAACTCAGCTTTTTCAATGGAGTGATCACCGAAGATGAGATCACTTATTATAAACAACGTTCTAAAGGTCTTGGTGCTGTTATTACTGGTGCTGCAAATGTCCAAGATATCGGAAAAGGCTGGCCAGGTGAACTCAGCATCGCTCATGATGAAATGATTCCTCGATTAAGTGAGCTAGCGAAAGCAATCCAAGGAGAAGGCGCAAAAGCGATTATTCAGATTTTCCACGGTGGACGAATGACAAGTCGAGCAACTTTATCTGGAGAACAGCCTGTATCTGCAAGTGCAGTTGCAGCAAAACGTCCTGATGCGGAAACACCACGAGCAATGAGTGAAGAAGAAATCGTTGAAACAATCCAAGCATTTGGCAAAGCCACACGTAGAGCGATTGAATCAGGATTTGATGGAATCGAGTTGCATGGAGCAAATACGTATTTGATCCAACAATTTTTCTCTCCGCATTCGAATAGACGAGAGGATCAATGGGGCGGTAGCTTGGAAAATCGTTATCGTTTTATTGAAGAATTATTAACAACGGTTTTCTCAGCGGTTGAACAATATGCTAAAAAACCATTCATCGTAGGGTATCGTTTCTCACCAGAAGAATATGAAACACCAGGTATCCGTTTTGAAGACACGATCTGGCTTCTTGAACGATTACGTGAGTCAAAACTAGATTATCTGCATGTTTCATTAAATATGTATGATCGAATAGCTCGTTCTGATAAATACAACGATAAATCGATTCTTGAAGTGGTCCATAACACGATTCAAGGAAAGATCCCTTTAGTTGGTGTCGGTGGGATCCGCAATCGCGAAGATGTAGAGCAGGTATTGAAATATGCAGAACTTGCAGCAATTGGACAGCAAATGATCGTCGATCCTGACTGGGCAGAGAAATTATTGGAAAACCGTGAGGATGAATTTGTAACGAAACCTTTTGAAGAAGCATATAAAGAGCTTTATTTGCCAAGCCCATTATATAATTTCTTGAAAGCACGTTATCAATAACGCAATTTTTATAGAAAGAGGATGGGAAAATGAAAGTATTGATCGTATTAACAAATGTAGAAAAGTACGAAAAGATCGAGCGTCCTACAGGTTTGTGGTTAAGTGAACTGACTCATTTTTATGATGTATTAGTAAAAAATGGGATCGATGCAGATTTTGTCAGTCCTAAAGGCGGATATGTACCTTTAGAACCGCAAAGTGTTTTGAATATGGATGAAATCGATTGGGCCTATTATGAAGATGAAGATTTCAGAAATCGGGCCTTGGGAAATACCTTACGTCCTGATGATGTGGATGCAAATGATTATGCAGCGGTTTATTATGCTGGTGGCCACGGAACAATGTGGGATTTTCCAGAAGCAATAGATCTTGGGAAAGTCGCTTCACAAATCTATCGAAATGAAGGGCTGGTCTCAGCTGTTTGTCACGGTGTTGTAGGATTGTTGCCAGTTACAGATGAGTCTGGAAAATCTATTTTAGCTGGACGTACAGTGACTGGGTTCAGTAATGAAGAAGAGGAAGCAAATGGTACAACGAATGAAGTACCATTCTTAGCAGAAGATGCTTTGAAAGAAAAAGGAGCAAACTATCAGTCTGGAGCAGCTTTTTCAGAAGTGGTTCAAATTGATGGGCGGCTTCTTACAGGGCAAAATCCTCAATCTGCTCATCAATTAGGCGAAGCAGTTGTTGAAGCATTAAAGAATTAAAAATAAATGATGTGTCTATTCTAACTATTACATTACACACGCTAAAACTCGTCTTTTCGTTCTTTTCTGTTTCCTATTTGGACAGAGGTACGTAAAAGGCGAGTTTTTTTCTTTTATAAGAGTACATTTTTTGAAACATCTCTTCAGAAATGATACTCTTCAATTAGGTCCACTAGTACATTATTGAGAAGCAGACCTAGAACACGGTATGATGGAGAGGGTTGATTCTGCTGCATCGCTATGTATCATAAGGTTGAAAGCGAGTTATGAATACTGTGTTTTCTGATTGAGAAGTTAGCAGTAGAACACCTTATAAGAAAGAGGAATGCAGATGAACATTGTAATTGTCGGCGGGTCGTTTGCAGGGATTCATGCGGCTATTTATCTTCGCCAATTGATGCCAACAAGTGAAATATATTTGATTGAAAAGCAATCGAAGTTAGGATGGATTCCCAGCGGGTTCAATTTGATATTAAAAGGAAAGGTTACCAGTGAAAAACAACTTTCTTGGATCACGAAAGAAGAACTGACTGACCGCTATCGAATCCATGTTTACACAGAAAAGACAGTAATAGGATTGAAAGAAAAAAAAGTCGTTTTAGCAGGAGGAAAAAAATTGGATTTTGATCGTTTGATTCTAGCGACTGGTTCAAATCAAAAGTTTCGAAATATTTCTGCAGAATCAACGCTTATTCACCCAGTTAAAAAGATACAAAACGTAACGGCTCTTCAGCAAAAGATCATGAATGCAAAGAAAATTGCAATTATTGGTGCAGGACAAGCAGGAATCGAAATAGCTGAAGGGGTGGCATCAAGAAAAAAACAAATCCATCTTTACGAAAGCCGAAAGTCAATTCTTTTTCGTTATCTAGATCCTGAAATGACAGAACCGTTAGTAAAGGAAATGAAAAATCAAGGGCTTTCACTTTTTTTAGAAGAACAAGTTGTGTCTTTGACCGAAAATGAAACCGCTATTGTAGAGACGGAAAAAAGAAAGGAGAACTATGATCTTGTTTTGCTGGCTAATCATTCTCGCCCCGACAATCAGATGTGGGAAGAACAATTAACATTGAATGATGATGGAACGATCTGGGTAGATGACTACTTGCAAACGTCTCAAAAAGACGTTTATGCGATTGGCGATGCGATCCAAGTAACTTTTCGTCCAACAAATGAAAAAATGTATGTTTCTCTAGTAAATAACGCTGTCCGTACAGCACGAAATGTCAGCAAGACAATTAGTGGCTCACAGACAAAGGATCAGGGAACCTATCGTCCAGTCGGCAATCAGTGGTTTGGCTATTTCTTAGGAAGCGTAGGTTTGACAGAAGAAGAGAGCATTTTTTATCCCCAAAAAATTGAAACAGGATACGTAGACTACAAGCTTACAGCAATAAATCAAAGCAAAGTTAAACTCAAATTTCTATTTGATTCTGAAAAAAAGATTCTTGGAGCACAGCTCCAAAGCAAAAAAGAGATGTTCCACCTTCTTGACCAACTGACAATTGCAGTAGAAGAAGGATGGACGTTTGAACAGTTAGAAGAACATGAGCTATTTTTCCAGCCAGAATACCGTGTGCCAGATATGGTGTGGTCAAAGGTGGCGAATACTGCCTATGAAGATTGAAGCATTATTAGAAAGAAAAGAGCAGTTACAGATCCTGATTTTGCGAAACCTTGTTCTGCAAGGGGGAACAGCCTCTATCAATGGTTTGAGAGAGCATGTCCAACTGTCAAAAGCCTCGTTTGATCAATATTTGGAAGATATTGAATTGATTGGCCGAATGATGGAAAAAAAAGTAGAAGTACAGCGAAATGAGTATCAGGCGCTGCTTGTGTTGGACGAAGATGTAAGTTTGGAAAAAATTCTATTGTTTTTATTGCAGGAAAGCTTGAAGTTTAAGATGCTCGTCTATTTATTAGAACATCAGCAAGTATCCATCGTTCGATTAGCGACAGCGTTTAATATCAGTGAGTCTTCTGTTTTTCGAAAGATCAAAGAATTGAACCAGCTCTTAGAGGAATTTGGATTACAAATCAAAAACGGTCAATTATACGGAGAAGAGCTACAGATACGATATTTTTATTATGAACTATTCCAATATATCCCGGAAGATCAGCGACCGCTTTTTTTGCAAAATACACCAGAAAAAAGACCGTTCATTCTAGGATTGGACCGTGTATTAGAAACAACGTTTACGGCATCAGCAGAAGCACAGATTGCTTGCTGGCTCGGGATTACGAAAAAAAGACTATTGAATGAAAAAAGTACGTACGCAACTTTGAAAGAAAAGAAATTACTCTATCAGTCGGACCGGCTTTATCAAGCAATCGATCCAATCATCGTGATGCATCTTAGTCGAACAGCAGCAGAACTGAATGTATACGAAACAATGATGTTTTACAGCTTTTTTGTTTCTTTTTCGATAGTAGACGAAGAAATATTTTATCAGTATGATTTGACACGGAGCAAAAAGTTACCAACCGCTGTTTTAGATACTTACATTCGGGAAACGATGTTATGGCATTATCGTCCTCGTCGTTTGAAAATCAAAGAAGAAAAGGCAGTAGGCTACCAAATTTCCCAGATCAACAATGAATGGTTTTTCTTTGTTGGAAAGATCGAAGTCTATGAGCGTGATCGGCTTTTGGAACAGCAGCAGAAAATGCTCGGGCATTCCTTAACACAGTTACTGGCGAAATTACAGGAAACAGCGGTGCAGCAATTGCCGAGGAAAAGAGCTGAAGATAGTGAGCTTAGTTACCTGATGATCCAGTATGCCAATGTTCTTTTGATGATCGATTTTTATATTGCAAAACCAGTAGTGATTGGAATCGATTTAGAAAGTCTGCCGATTTATCGTATTGCTTTTCAACAATATCTGATCAGAGAACTGAGGGGAATCGGCGGTATTGAGATTGGAAGTTATGAAGAAGGTAAAGAATATGATTTGGTGATCACATTTTGCCAGAGAAACAAAAAACAGTGTGAATATTATCTGTCAGAATTTGCGTCACCTTACGACATTATTCGATTGAAAAGAAGAATAGAGACGCTGAAAAAAGAAAAGAATTGATTAAAAAATAGCTTCATAATAAAAAACTGTCAAAAAAAGAAAAAAAGAATAAAATTTTGACAGTTTCTTTTTTTAAAACAGTAGTATGATAAGAGTAGTTAAAGAAAGCGTTTGCATATAATGGAGGGAATCACAATGACAGAATCAACGTATATCATGGCGATTGACCAAGGTACAACTAGCTCACGAGCAATTATCTTTGACAAGAAAGGAAGACACATCGGCAGTTCTCAAAAAGAGTTCACGCAATATTTCCCGCAAGAAAGTTGGGTGGAACATGATGCAAATGAAATCTGGAATTCTGTACAGTCAGTTATTGCCGGAGCGTTCATCGAATCAGGGATCAAACCAAATCAGATTGCTGGGATTGGCATAACGAACCAGCGTGAAACAACAGTAATATGGGAAAAAGATACAGGACGTCCAATCTATCATGCAGTTGTTTGGCAATCCAGACAGTCAGCTGGAATTGCAGATAACTTAAAAAATGAAGGCTATCAAGAATTTTTCCACGAAAAAACAGGGTTAGTGATCGATGCCTATTTCTCAGCAACGAAGATACGCTGGATTCTTGATCATGTAGAAGGCGCGCAAGAACGAGCTGAAAAAGGCGAATTGATGTTTGGAACGATCGATTCTTGGTTAGTATGGAAACTGACCGATGGACAAGCACATGTTACTGATTACTCGAATGCCAGTCGGACGATGTTGTTCAATATCCATCAGCTAGATTGGGATCAGGAGATTTTAGATTTACTAAATATTCCTCGAGTGATGTTACCAAAAGTCACTTCTAACTCAGAAGTTTATGGTTATACGCAAGGTTATCATTTTTATGGAAGCGAAGCACCAATTTCAGGGATGGCAGGAGACCAGCAAGCCGCATTATTCGGACAAATGGCATTCGAACCAGGCATGGTCAAGAATACTTATGGTACAGGTTCATTTATTGTCATGAATACCGGTGAAAAACCGCAATTATCCAAAAATAATTTATTGACGACAATTGGTTACGGCATAAATGGAAAGGTTTACTATGCTTTAGAAGGAAGTATTTTTGTGGCTGGTTCTTCGATTCAATGGCTGAGAGATGGACTTCAAATGTTGCAAAAAGCTAGCGATTCAGAAGACGCAGCGAAACGCTCTACAAGCGAAGATGAGGT